>QFCE01000649.1_pt1 | contig 577391 bp, 538 predicted proteins | sample 5346091 | NCBI WGS metagenome assembly QFCE01 (sample SAMN09062252, study PRJNA434731) | Human gut metagenome, whole genome shotgun sequencing project. | isolation source: stool timepoint A chromium assembly | host: Homo sapiens | collected 2015 | reverse complement strand
TTGGATCGTTAGACCTTTTAAATAATTCTCTAGTAAATAACAGTTTTCTCGCATTTTTATCTGCTTCGCTTTATTCAGTTTTCAAGGTACATTTCGCGGATTGCTCCGCTTGGTGGGCTTAAGTGGACTCGAACCACCGACCTCACGCTTATCAGGCGTGCGCTCTAACCGGCTGAGCTATAAGCCCATATCTAGTTAAACCACCGGTTGTTCGAACCTTTCGGCCCTTGGTGGAGATGAACGGGATCGAACCGATGACCCCCTGCTTGCAAAGCAGGTGCTCTCCCAGCTGAGCTACACCCCCATATTCTTTTCAGAACGAAGATGCCCCGTTCTTGAGGATCAAGACCCTCAAAATTAAACAACGATTAAAAGCTTTCCCTGTAATCTAACCTAGGATGTTGAAGAACAACCTTAGCTGTTCTTGGTTCTCCATAGAAAGGAGGTGATCCAGCCGCACCTTCCGATACGGCTACCTTGTTACGACTTCACCCCAGTCGCCAATCCTACCTTCGGCAGCGTTCTCCTTACGGTTAAACTACTGACTTCGGGTATTACCGGCTCCCATGGCGTGACGGGCGGTGCGTACAAGGCCCGGGAACGTATTCACCGCGGCATGCTGATCCGCGATTACTAGCAATTCCAACTTCATGTAGGCGAGTTGCAGCCTACAATCTGAACTGAGACCGTTTTTAGGGTTTTGCTCCACCTCGCGGTATTGCTTCCCTCTGTTAACGACCATTGTAGTACGTGTGTAGCCCAGGTCATAAAGGGCATGATGATTTGACGTCGTCCCCACCTTCCTCCGTTTTGTCAACGGCAGTCTGATTAGAGTGCTCTTGCGTAGCAACTAATCACAAGGGTTGCGCTCGTTGCGGGACTTAACCCAACATCTCACGACACGAGCTGACGACAACCATGCACCACCTGTCTCAACTTTCCCCGAAGGGCACCTAATGCATCTCTGCTTCGTTAGTTGGATGTCAAGACCTGGTAAGGTTCTTCGCGTTGCGTCGAATTAAACCACATACTCCACTGCTTGTGCGGGCCCCCGTCAATTCCTTTGAGTTTCAACCTTGCGGTCGTACTCCCCAGGTGGATTACTTATTGTGTTAACTCCGGCACGGAGGGGGTTAGACCCCCCACACCTAGTAATCATCGTTTACAGTGTGGACTACCAGGGTATCTAATCCTGTTTGCTACCCACACTTTCGTGCCTCAGCGTCAGTTAAAGCCCAGTAGGCCGCCTTCGCCACTGGTGTTCCTCCCGATCTCTACGCATTTCACCGCTACACCGGGAATTCCGCCTACCTCTACTTCACTCAAGACTAACAGTTTCAAAAGCAGTTCATGGGTTAAGCCCATGGATTTCACTTCTGACTTGCCAATCCGCCTACGCACCCTTTACACCCAGTAAATCCGGACAACGCTTGCTCCCTACGTATTACCGCGGCTGCTGGCACGTAGTTAGCCGGAGCTTCCTCCTCTGCTACCGTCACTATCTTCACAGAGGACAGAGGTTTACAATCCGAAAACCGTCATCCCTCACGCGGCGTTGCTGGGTCAGGGTTTCCCCCATTGCCCAATATCCCTCACTGCTGCCTCCCGTAGGAGTCTGGGCCGTGTCTCAGTCCCAATGTGGCCGATCAACCTCTCAGTCCGGCTACCGATCGTCGACTTGGTGGGCCGTTACCCCGCCAACTATCTAATCGGACGCGAGTCCATCTTTCAGCGGATTGCTCCTTTGATTGCTGCTCCATGCGAAGCTACAATCTTATGCGGTATTAGCGTTCTTTTCAGAACGTTATCCCCCTCTGAAAGGCAGGTTACTCACGCGTTACTCACCCGTCCGCCACTGAGTTGAAAAAAGCAAGCTCCTTTCAACTCCGTTCGACTTGCATGTGTTAGGCACGCCGCCAGCGTTCGTCCTGAGCCAGGATCAAACTCTCTAAAAAATTGTATCTAAACGCTTTCGCGTTCAAATCTTTTTCAGAGCTTTAATTCGCTCATAACGTCGTTCTGACGTTCGTCACAGATTTGTTGAGTTCTGTTTCTCGTAAGTTTCTTTGAGTCTCTCAAAGAAATTACAGGTTCCATTCTTTCTCTCGTTGTTTAATTTTCAAGGTCCTGTGCTCTCTTTCAAGCGGCTTTCCTTTCAAGCTTTTCGCTTTCAGTTTTTTGCCGTCTCTCTCGAGCGCTTGACTATAATACCACGTACAACCCTTTTTGTCAACACTTTTTTTCGTTTTTTTTAAGTTTTTTTCGATTTTCTTTCTCGTGCACATATATTGTGTTTTGCTTTCGCAAAATCAACAACATACAGTGTAAACAAAACCGCCGCTTTCGCCTTTTCTTTTGCGTTTTTCGTTTTTTTCTGAAAAAAGTCCGAAAAACTTTTGAAAAAACTTTGAAAAAAATCGCTTCAAACCGCTTTTACTCTCTTTTACAGAGGGACAAAGTATGCTATACTGAAACGTATCGGGCCCCTGTGCCCTATATAATAGTATATATGACGGAGGTAAAAAAAGCAATGCCTATTCGTATACAGGCGGATTTGCCCGCCATTGAGGTTTTGGAGTCCGAAAACATCTTTGTGATGACGCACGAGCGTGCCGCTTTGCAGGACATTCGCCCCTTAAAGATTGCGATACTTAATTTGATGCCGACAAAGATCGAGACCGAGACGCAGCTTTTGCGTTTGCTGGGCAACACGCCTCTGCAGGTGGACGTTGAGTTGCTGCACATGGCATCGCATGTCAGCCGCAACACGAGCTCTTATCATCTGAATACATTCTATAAGACCTTTAACGACGTGAAGGACCAGCGCTTTGACGGCCTCATCATCACGGGCGCGCCGGTGGAAAAGATGCCGTTTGAGGAAGTGGACTACTGGGACGAAATGTGTGCCATTATGGAATGGAGCAAAACGCATGTGTATTCCGTTCTCTATATTTGCTGGGGCGCGCAGGCCGGTCTTTACTACCATTATGGCATTCAGAAGCATTTGATGAAGGAAAAGCTCTCCGGCATTTACAATCACCATGTGTTGAACCCGTATCACCCCTTGATGCGCGGCTTTGACGATAATTACTTTGCGCCGCACTCGCGCTACACAGAGGTTTACCTTGACGACATCAAAAAGCACGACGAGCTCATTGTACTTTCGCTCTCCGACCTTGCGGGCGTGCATATCGTCGCCGAAAAGAGCGGGCGCAAGTTCTTTGTGACGGGCCACGCGGAATATGACCGCGACACACTGGCGAAGGAATACTTCCGCGACATCAATAAGGGCTTGAACCCCAAAGTGCCGTACAATTACTTCCCGGATGACGACGATCAGAAGACACCCCCGTTTACGTGGCGCAGCAACGCACATCTGCTTGTTGCAAACTGGCTGAACTACTACGTTTATCAGCAAACGCCGTATGATCTGAACCATTTGGAGGGCTGAGCGCCCTCTCCCCTATACTATTATATATAAAGGAGAAAGATTTCCGATGAAATACGATGGCATTATTTTTGACCTGGACGGCACCCTGTGGGACGCCGTGGAGGAAGGACATCTGGTGCTGCTCGAATATTTAAAGACACAGCCGGACGTGACGCACCTGCCCACAAAAGAGGAATACGCAGGCGTGATGGGCCTTGGTATGGACGATCTGGCGGAGAAGCTGTTCCCGTACCTTTCTTACGAGCGCCGAATGCAGGTCTTTAACGAGGATTTCAAGTTGGAATGTGAATATCTTGCGGAGCACGGCGCAAAGCTATACCCGCATATGCACAAGACACTGAAAAAGCTTTCCGAAACGCACACGCTGTGCATTGTGAGCAACTGCGACAACGGGTATATTCAGGCGTTTTTGAAGGCGCACAACATGGCGCAGTATTTTACGGACTATGAGTGCATGGGCAGCACAGGTAAGCCGAAGGCCGACAACATCGCGTTGGTCGTGGAGCACAATCACTTAAAAGCCCCGGTATACGTGGGCGACACGGTGTGGGATTATAACTCCGCGACACAGGCGGGCGTGCCGTTTATTTTCGCCGCTTACGGCTTTGGCAATGTGGAAAACGTGCCGAAGATTTACGATATTGCGGAGCTGCCGGCACTGGTTTAAGACGCCGCTTCCGCTTACGATACTATGAGGGATGGGAGAAACCGAAATGAGAACCGAATTGCTTTTTGAGAGCTGCCCGTTTCTCACCAGTGCAAACGTGACGCTGAGCCGCCTTGGCTTTGCGGACGGCGACGCACTGTGGGAGATTATGCAGGACGAAGAACTGTACCGCTACGAATATGAAGCGCCCGCCAAGGAGCGCGTGCAGGCGGAATATAAAATTCAGGATGCAAACGCGCAGTTTGCCGCAAAGCGCACCGTAACGCTCGGCGTATATGCAAACACCGACCTCGCGCACCTCATCGGGTGGATCGAGATCGGCGGTGTGGACGAGGGCATGAACATGGTTCAGCTGCGCTTTTTGTTCGGCCGTCGCTGTGTGGGCACGGAATATCCAGCAGAAGCCATGGGCGCGCTGTGCCGCTACCTGTTTGAGATGGCACGCGTGAACCGCGTGCAGTCCGTTTGCTTAGATGCGGACATTGACAAGCAGCGCATTTTGGAGAAATCCGGCTTTCAGCGCGAGGGCGTTCTGCGCGAATGCCACCGTTGGGAGCGCCAGGGCGTTGTGAATTTGGCGTATTACGCCATGCTGCTGAGCGACTACAACTTCTTAAAGAACACGCGCACCGTTTTGGCGGGCGCGGAAACAACCTCACAACAGCAGACCACGCAGACGGAGGAGTAATTTTTTCTCGCGGCGGCTGATTTGCACCTGTGTGGTGCCGAGCCTTTTGGCCGTTTCCGTTTGGGTCTGATTTTTAAAATAGCGATAGTAGATAAGGCGCTGGTCTTCCTCGGGCAGCGCCTTTAGTATTTGCTGCAAGGCGAGGTGATCGGTGATTTTTTCTTCCGGTGCGTCGACGGGAATGTCCGTCTCGTTGTTTTCGTCGTCGCCGGTGAGGGAGACGGGCTGTGCGGCGGCGTTTAAGGCTTCCGCGCACTTTTCTTCGGGAACACCGAGCTTTTCCGCAAGAACGGACACACTCGGCGCTTTGCCGGTCTCCGTTTCGATCTGTTCGGATAGGTGTACCGCTTTCATGGAAAGCTCTTTCAGCCCGCGCGAAACCTTTACCGTGCCGCCCTCGCGGAACAGGCGGCGCATTTCGCCTAAAATGACAGGCACGGCGTATGTGGAAAACTTATAGCCGCGGTCGGGGTCAAAATGTGCGGCGGCTTTGATGAGCCCCTCGCAGCCCGCCTGAAAGAGGTCGTCGTATTCGATGCCGCGCCCGAGAAAACGCGGCACAAGCGCACGCACAAGCCCCACATTGCGCTCGGCAAAGTCTTTATTCTCCATTCGGCTTGCGCTCAAACCGTTTTGTGAGCGTCACGGTGGTGCCTTTTTGAGGCTTTGAAATGACACGCACGCTGTCGCAGAAGCTTTGCATCACGGCAAAGCCGAGCCCCGCACGCTCCTCTCCCCCGGTGGTAAACAGCGGCTCCATGGCTTTTTCGATATCCGGGATGCCGCAGCCGCGGTCGCGCACCTTGACCTGCACGGTGCCGTCCGCGTAGATTACAGCCGTTATGTACACGGTGCCGATGGTATCGCGGTAGCCGTGGACGATGGCGTTCGTCACGGCTTCGCTGACGGCGGTCTTTAAATCGTTTAAGTCTGTGACGAGAGGGTCAAGGCACAGGACGAACGCGGAGACCGCGCCGCGCGCAAAGCTTTCGTTGACGGAGCCGGACGGGAAGCGCAGCTCCATGCGGTTGATAATCTGTTTCATGTTTTCGCTCCTTTCCCGGCGTCTTCCAGCACCGCGAGCGCGGAGACGCCGGAAAGCTCCGCCATTTTCTTTAACTGCGGTGACAATCCGCGTACGGTGACGTGCCCGCCCCACAGCGCCGCCGTGCGGACACGGCCGAGAATCAGCCCGATGCCGGAGGAATCCATAAACGGTACCTCTTTAAAATCTAAAATCAGCTTTTGCGGGCGCACTTTTTTCGCCGTGCTGTCGATCTGCTCCCGCATTTCACCGGCAGTGTGGTGGTCAAGCTCGCCGCGCATGGAGGCCGTCATCGCACCGCCTTTTAATTCAATTCGCAAATTCATCGTGTTCGCTCCTTTAAGGCCCGAAATGTCCGTTTGAAATTTAAATAATAACAAAAAGGACAGGCTCCTTAGAAAATTCTAAAGGAACCTGTCTGTATTTTTTGCCGCAGTGTGTCGGCAGATTAAATTTGTGTTACGCCTTGTATTTTTCGATGGCGAGGTCGCGAATTTCAGATGCTAAGAAGAATGAACCGCAGATGACGAGCACTTCGTCGCCTGAAACGGTCGCTTTCTCTATCGCGTCTTTCATGCTCTGCGCAGGCTGCACGTCTTTGCAGAAGTGCTTTGCCTCGTCCGCGAGGGCTTCCGCCGATAAAGAGCGCGGGTTTTGCGGCTGCACCGTGATAATTCTCTCAAAGTGCGGCGCGGTCAGCTCCAGATAGCGCATGCTGTCCTTATCCGCCATCATGCCCATAATGGCTGTGATATGACGGCCGGAAAGATGTGTTTTGAGCACTTCATGCAACGCAGAGGCACAGCCGGGGTTGTGGCCGCCGTCTAAAAGCACGAGCGGCTTTTGGGATAAAATCTCCATACGCGCCGGGATATACGCCGAGGCAAATCCCTTTTGCAGCGCCTCATCGGTGATGTTTGCGTGCTTTTCGCGCAGAACGTCGAGCACGGTAAGCGCCGTGGCGGCGTTGTGCACCTGATGTGCGCCCGTAAACGGCAACGTAAGCGGCAGGCCGCGCCACGTGAGCGCGGTGCCCGTAAGCGCCGTGCCATTTACCTGCATGTTCTTTTCATCCGGAATATGCAGGTGTGCGCCGCGCTCGTTGCATGCCGATTCGATGGTCTCGAACACGGACGGATCCTGCACGGGGTACAGCACGACGTCGCCGCCCTTTTTGATGATACCCGCTTTCTCGAACGCGATCTTCGCGTAGGTATCGCCTAAAATCGCCGTATGATCGAGCGAAATGGACGCAATGGCCGCAGCTTCCGGCGTATCGATGACATTCGTCGCGTCAAATCGGCCGCCAAGACCGACCTCGAGCACGACAAAATCGCAGTCTCGCTGCGCGAACCAATCAAATGCAAGCGCGGTGATGAACTCGAACTCCGTGATCGTCTCGCCTTTGGCTTCGAGCTCATCCGCAATGGGCGACACGCGCTTTACTTCTTCGATGAGCTCCGCCTCGGGGATCATTTCACCGTCGATGCGAAAGCGCTCGCGGAAATCAAGCACATACGGGGACGTGTAGAGGCCCGTGCGATAGCCTGCCGCCGTAAGCACGCTCGCGATAAGCGTGCAGGTGGTGCCCTTGCCATTCGTGCCGGCTACGTGGACAAAACGCGGCTTCTTCTGCGGATCGCCGAGCTTTTTGCAGAGCGCTTCAATGCGCTCCAGCCCCGGCTTGATGCCGAAGCGCAGCCGGGAATTGATCTTTTGCAGTGCTTCTTCGTAGGTCATTATTGATAGCTCTCCAATGTTTCGAGGATCAGTTTGATCTTTGCTTCCAGCTTTTCACCGTTTGCCTTTACGCCGTCGATGACATTTTGCGGCGCTTTGGAGGTGAATTTTTCATTTGCAAGCTTCGCCTTGACGGTATCGAGCTGCTTCTGTGCGTTTGCAAGCTCCTTGTTGAGACGTGCGGTCTCCGCCGCCTTATCGACAAGATCATCCATCGGCAACAGAGCCTTTGCGTCGTCGGTCACAGCCGTTACGGCACCTTGTACGTCAAAGCCCATGCCGATCTCGACCTTGGAGCCGTAAGCGAGGCGTGCAATGAATTCGCTCGCTTCCTCATACGGTGCCGGATGCGCGGTATCGATGTAGATGTGCGCTTTCTTCGACGGCGGCACATTCATCTCATTGCGGCGGGTGCGGATGGCACGGATGAGCGCCATAACGTTTTCGAGGTTCTTTGCTTCCTGCGGGAAGGAGAGGGCTTCGTCGTACTCCGGCCACTTTGCGACGATAAGGGCTTCACCGTCATGCGGCAGCGTCTGCCAAATTTCTTCCGTGATGTACGGCATAAACGGGTGCAGGAGCTTTAAGGTGTTGCTCATCGTCCAGACGAGGACACGGCGGGCGCTGTCTGCGCTCTCTTCGTCCGCGCCGTTCATGCGGATCTTTGCAAGCTCGATATACCAATCGCAGAAATCGTCCCAGATGAAGTCATAGAGCTTGCTGACCGCCATGCCGAGCTCGAACTTCTCGAGGTTTTCGGTGACGGCTGCCGTGACGTTATTGAAGCGGTTTAAGATCCACTTATCGCTTGTATAGAGCTTCTTCGGCAGGGCGCAGTCGATGTCCTTGCCTTCGATATTCATAAGGATAAAGCGTGCGGCGTTCCAGATCTTATTGGCAAAGTTTCTGGAAGCGCTGACCTTTTCCTCGGAGAAACGCAGGTCGTTTCCGGGGCTGTTGCCCGTAACGAGCGTAAAGCGCAGAGCATCTGCGCCGTAAACGCTGATGACATCGAGCGGATCGACGCCGTTGCCGAGAGACTTACTCATCTTTCTGCCCTGTGCGTCGCGGATGAGGCCGTGGAAGAACACCGTGTTGAACGGCACTTCGCCCATGTGCTCAAGACCCGAGAAGATCATGCGTGCCACCCAGAAGAAGATGATGTCATAACCCGTGACGAGGGTATTGGTCGGGTAGAAATATTTGAGCTCTTCGGTGTTATCCGGCCAGCCGAGCGTAGAGAACGGCCACAGCGCGGAGGAGAACCACGTATCAAGCGTATCGGGATCGCGGGTCAGGTGTGTGCCGCCGCACTTCGGGCAGACGGTAGGCACGGTCTCGGAGACGATGGTCTCGCCGCACTCGCAGTACCACGCCGGAATCTGGTGACCCCACCACAGCTGACGGGAGATACACCAGTCCTTGATGTTCTCCATCCAATTATAATAGACCTTATCCATGCGCTCCGGAATGAAGCGAATGTCGCCGTCCTTAACGGCATCGATGGCCGGCTTTGCGAGGGGCTCCATTCTGACAAACCACTGCGTGGAAACGCGCGGCTCCACAACGGTGCCGCAGCGATAGCAGGTGCCGACGTTGTGCTTGATCGGCTCAATTTTAATGAGGAAGCCTGCTTCGTCGAGATCCTTGACAATCTGCTTTCTGGCCTCGAGCGCCGGCATACCGGCGTATTTGCCACCATTTTCGTTGATGACACCGCCGTCGTCCATGACGTTGATGACGGGCAGGTTATGGCGCAGACCAACCTCGAAGTCGTTCGGGTCATGTGCCGGGGTGATCTTCACAACGCCGGTACCGAAGTCCTGCTCCACATAGCTATCGGCAATGATCGGGATTTCTTTATTGACGAGCGGCAGAATGACCGTTTTGCCGACGAGTGCTTTGTAGCGCTCGTCATCCGGGTGCACCGCCACGGCGGTATCGCCCAGCATGGTTTCCGGGCGGGTGGTCGCAAGTTCAATGTAGCCGGAGCCGTCGCTCAACGGGTAACGCAGATGCCAGAAGGAGCCTTCCTTTTCCTCGAACACGACCTCGGCGTCGGAGATGGAGGTCTTACAGTGCGGGCACCAGTTGATGATGCGCTCACCGCGGTAGATGAGCCCCTTATCGTACAGCTTCTTGAAAACGTGGTTGACGGCCTTGTTGCAGCCCTCGTCCATCGTGAAGCGCAGGTGATCCCAGTCACAGGAGGAGCCGAGCTTTTTGAGCTGCTCGACAATCCTGCCGCCGTACTGATCCTTCCACGCCCAGGCGCGCTCCAGGAACTTTTCGCGGCCGATTTCTTCCTTTGTGATGCCCTCTTTTCGCATGGCCTCTACGATCTTCGCCTCCGTTGCGATGGAAGCGTGGTCGGTGCCCGGCAGCCACAGAGCGGAATAGCCCTGCATTCTGCGCCAACGAATGAGCGTATCCTGCAGCGTTTCATCCATGGCATGGCCAAGGTGCAGCTGACCCGTGATGTTCGGGGGCGGAATGACGATGGTGTACGGCTTCTTTTTGGGATCTACCTCGGCATGAAAGTATTTGCCCTTCATCCAGAAGTCATAGATCCGGTCTTCAACTTCTTTCGGCTCGTAAGCCTTAGCAAGCTCTTTAGACACGTTTTCTCCCTCCAGTTTATCAAAACACAAGCGTGTTTATAAATAGTGTGTTTGATGACATTCTATTGACTTAATATTATTGCATTTTCACGGGATTTTGTCAAGGTTTCGGGGCATTTCGGCGGGGGATTCCGCGGTTTTTACGGATACACTCAACTTTCCCCCACAGGGTGAGTGATTTGTGGAAAACCCGGCGGTCTTATAACATTTCGCAGCGTGAAACATTCTGCGTTTTCAATGTTGTATACAGATCGTATAAGCCTCTTTGCACGTGAAAGCGAATGGGGGTTGCATTTTTGTAATCTTTGTGATACAATGTTACCGATTTGTAATAACTGTTGCCCACATCTTTGCGGCGGACCGTCCGCCGTGAACACACGCTTATACGTTTATATAATGTAATGACGAACGGAGGAACACAACAATGCAGAACGTGAAAAAGCTTTCCCGAACGGCTGCGGTCTTTTTGCTTGCCGTGCTTATTTTGATATGCAGCACTGTACTGCCGAACACCGGCACGACCGTCAGCGCGGCTTCCGCGGAGCTGACATCCATCGGCCTTGCGGAGCACGCTTTAAAGGCCTATCGCGACGGTTGGCAGTATTCTTACGGCGCTTACGGCAACTTTAACTCGAACGGTGTGCGTGCCTCGGATTGCAGCGGTCTTATTTATTCTTACTTCTGCTGGGTGGATGATAACAGCAACATTCAGCCGAACTGGAACTATCCCCGCACCGTTACGGCGCAGGCGAACGACGCGGTGGAATCCGGCCCAATCGATACGATCCCGCGCACGCACGGCCTGATTGTGACCATTGCGAACTATGACCACGTGGGCGTGTACGTTGGCAACGGCATGGTGGTGGACAACAGCACATGGGGCGTTAATATGCGCTACGAATCCATTCCGGGCCATGGTTGGCTGCAATGGCACAAGCTTGGCAGCATTACATACCCCACGACAGGCTGGTATAAGTTTGACGGCGACTATTTCTATTATGAAAACGGCGAATATGTCATCAACACCACCCGCACCATCAACGGTGTGACGTATACCTTCGGCAGCGACGGTGTTTCCGACAAAACGCCGTCTTCCGCAAACGGCAGCTTCTCCGAAGCAGACTCCGCATTCAACGCGAAGACGACTGCCGGTGTGCGCCTGCGCAAGGGCCCGGGCCTTAGCTATGACACCATTACGGTGCTGGCAGAGGGTACAAAAGTGAACGTAACAAGCACGAAGAACAGCGAATGGTATGCCGTGACAACTGCTTCCGGTCAGAAGGGCTACGTTTTCTCCGAATATCTAAACGTGACCGGCACGGTGAACGAGGATGATTCTTCCGACTCCGGCAGCTCCGATAATTCCAACACGGGCACAAACGGCGAGGCCGCAAAGACGACCACCGGCGTGCACCTGCGCAGCGGCAAGGGCACGAATTACAGTTCACTCGGCGTGATTCCGGGCGGCACGGCCATTACCGTAACGGATAAAAGCGACGTGTGGTATGCAGTGACCGTAAACGGCAAAAGCGGCTACATGTACAGCGAATACATCAAGCTGACCGACACGGGTAGCTCCGATAACAACACGTCTTCCGGCAGCACAGACGGCTCCGCTTCCGCACAGACGAACGAAGACGTACACCTGCGCGAAGGCCGCGGCACAAACTACCGCTCCCTCGGCGTTATCGCAAACGGTACGGCCATCACCGTGACGGACACAAGCGTGAGCGACTGGTACGGCGTGACCGTGAACGGCAAGAGCGGCTATATGTTCAGCGAATATATCACAATGAACGGTAGCAATTCCGGCAGCACGGACAGCTCCGCTTCTTCCGATACGATGCGCACCACGGCATATCTTAACCTGCGTGCAGGCACCGGCACGGACACAAATGTGCTGACGGTCATCCCGGAGGGCGCAAGCGTGACGGTTTTGGAAAAGACCACAAGCGAGTGGTACAAGGTGAGCTACGGCAGCCGCACAGGCTATGTTTTCACCGAATACTTAAAGTAAAGAGCATCGCAATTTCGGGCGGCACGGGCGTTTTTCCTGTGCCGCTCCTGTTTTTAGTCGCTATACGGGGTCTAAATTGCTTACAGAGCAAACGGAGTCTTTCAGTTTGTGCAGATTTACGAACTCTCAAAAAAAATACTCAAAAAGACTTGAAAAATCGGTTTTAATTCTGTAATATAGATAACATAGAGAATGGATAACTGTGCGGGAGCCGTCGAAAACCGCGCAGGACTGAATTTGAAGCGACGGAGAAAAGAGGAAATCATGTCCAATAGACTGTTTCAGGGCGTCATTCATCAGATGCGTGATTCCATTGACCGCACGATCGGCGTCATCGACGAGTCCTCCGTGATTATCGCGTGCAGCGAGCTCGGCAAGATCGGCGAAGTAACGGAATCCGTAACGGCGGAAGACATTGCATCTCAGGCTGCATTTGTTTCCGGCAACTACACATATAAATCCTTCGGCAGCCGCCCGCGCCCGGAATACGCAGTGTTCGTCTCCGGCAACGACCCGGAAGCCGCAAAATATGTCGGCCTTCTGGCTGTTTCTCTGAACAGCATCAAGCAGTATTACGATGAAAAGTATGACCGCAGCAATTTCATCAAAAACGTTATCCTCGATAACATCCTGCCCGGCGACATTTATCTGAAGAGCCGCGAGCTGCGCTTCAACTCTGATGTCAGCCGCGTCTGCATGCTCATCAAAGTGACGAACCAGACCGACGTTTCCGCGTACGACGTGGTGCAGAATCTGTTCCCGGACAAGAACAAGGATTTCGTCATCAACATCAATGAGACGGACATCGCGCTCGTGAAGGAGATTCGCTCCAACATCGACCCGCGCGACATCGATAAACTTGCCGGCTCCATTGTAGACACGCTTTCGAGCGAATTCTACACCCACTGCGTTGTGGGCATCGGCACCGTTGTGGACAGCATCAAGGATCTTGCGCGCTCCTTTAAGGAAGCCCAGATTGCGCTTGAGGTCGGCAAGGTATTCGACACCGAAAAGACCATTGTCAGCTATAACAACCTCGGCATTGCCCGCCTGATTTATCAGCTGCCGACCACGCTTTGCGAAATGTTCCTGAAGGAAGTTTTCAAGCGCGGCTCCATTGAGTCCCTCGACCACGAGACGCTGTTCACCATTCAGCGTTTCTTTGAAAATAACCTGAACGTTTCCGAGACCTCCAGAAAGCTGTTCGTCCACAGAAACACGCTTGTTTACCGCCTTGAGAAGATCAAGAAGATTACCGGCCTTGACCTGCGTGAGTTTGAGGACGCCATCGTCTTTAAGGTAGCGCTGATGGTCAAAAAGTACCTTTCCAGCAGCCCCTCTAAATTCTGATTGATTTCTCGTTTTATTTATTCCTAATGCAGCGCCGCACAGAGCCTTTACACGGTTTTGTGCGGCGCTGCTGCTTTCTGCGCAAATTTTTCATTACAAGAAGTTACAAAAGTTACAAAAGTATAACGAATAATTCTTTTTTAGAATTAAAAATGCAAACCATGTTGGTATAATAGCAAGGTGGTATCGTAGGCTTTCTGCGGTATTTCACCCAAATGAGATTTTCATTTGCAAATGACCGGGCGGGCATTCTGCCGCGCCGAGTTTATTTATATCTCCAAAGGAGGAGTACACTTTGATCGAATTCCGCAATGTTTCTAAAGTTTACAATAACGGTACGGAAGCGCTGCACAACATCAACCTGAAGGTCGAAAAAGGCGAGTTCGTCTTTATCGTCGGTTCCAGCGGCGCGGGCAAAAGTACCTTTTTGAAGCTCATTACCTGTGAGGAGCGCCCGAACGAAGGTCAGGTGCTCATTGACGGCCAGGACATCAGCCACATCCGCAAGGGCAAAATCCCGTATGTGCGCAGAAAAATGGGCCTTGTGTTCCAGGATTTCCGTCTCATCGACCACATGACCGTGTACGACAACGTGGCGTTTGCCATGCGCGTTGTGGGCGCCTCCCCGAAGGCCATTAAAAAGCGCGTGCCGTATATTCTGGGCCTTGTGGGCTTACAGCACAAAGCAAAGCATTACCCCACCGAAATGTCCGGCGGCGAACGCCAGCGTGTAGGCCTTGCGCGCGCCCTTGTCAATAACCCCTCCATGATCATCGCGGACGAGCCGACCGGCAACATCGACCCGGCACTTTCCTACGAGATCGTAGATCTGCTCAGCGCCATCAACGAGCGCGGCACCACCGTGCTGATGGTCACGCACGAGCACTCCCTTGTCAAGCACTTCCACAAGCGCATCATTCAGATTCACAGCGGCGAGATTGTGGCCGATACCGCTGCCATCTCCAAGGAGCAGCAGGCTGCGGCACAGGCCGTTGCCACACAGGAGACCGTAGCCGTAGACCGCGAGGCCATTCGCCGTGCAAAGGAAGCACGCGCCAAGGCGGATGCCGACGCACAGCCGTATGCAACGAAAGAATTCACAGCTCCGCAAAACAACGACCAGGCAAACGGCTGACCTGTGTGAAAGGATGGTAACAGATTCCCATGAAGTTTCATAATTTCGGATATTTGCTCAAAGAAGGCGTAAAAAACCTTTGGAAAAACAGAACGATGAGTATCGCCTCCATCGGCGTGCTGATCTCTTGCCTGCTTTTGACCGGCTGCGCAAGCCTTGTTTCCATCAACCTTACCTCCATGATGTCCTCCATTGAAGACAACAACAGCATCACGGTGTATCTGACGAACGGTTTGCCGTCTCTTTCCGCCGTGCAGGTTGGCGACCAGATTCGCAGCATTGAAAACGTGAGCGAGTGCACCTTTGTGCCGAAAGACGACGGTCTTGCCGACATGATGGACTTGCTCGGCGAAAACGCCGTTGTGCTGGAGGGTTTGGACGGCGACGAAAACCCGCTGCCGGACGCTTATCAAATTTCCATGCATGATCTCTCCAAATATGACGAAACTATACAGCAGATACAGGCCATTGAGGGCGTGGATCACTACACCGATTACAGCGACATTGCCACAAAGCTTTCGAACATCGATATGATCGTGCGCGTGGCAAGCCTCGCAATCATCGTCATCCTCGCCATCGTTTCCCTGTTCATCATTTCCAATACCGTTAAGGTCACGATGTTCTCCCGCCGCACGGAAATCAGCATTATGAAGTCCGTCGGTGCGACGAACGGCTTCGTGCGCATCCCGTTCATCGTAGAGGGCATGCTCATCGGCCTCATTTCCGGCGGCATTTCCGTTGCGATTTTGCTCGTTGCCTATAAGTACGCGGTACAGGCGCTTTATAACATCGTGCCGTTCCTTAACGCTGTGGATATCGACCCGTATGTGATGTACATCATTGCGGGCTACGCCATTGTCGGTGCGCTGTTCGGCCTCTTCGGCGGCAGCATTTCCATCGGCAAATATCTCAATAACGAAGGAGAGAACGCAGTTGCGTAAGCACAGCTTTCTGCGCGGTCTGACCGCGTTTACGCTTGCAGGTCTTTTAGCCTTTTATTCCGGCGTGGTGCAGCTGCCGAACGTTTCGGCAGAATCCATCACGGACTTAAAATCTCAGCTTGCCGAACTCGAAAAGCAAGAGGAAGAAAACAACAAACGCCTTGAAGAACTGCGTGATGACGTAAGCCAAAAGCGCGCCTACCGCGACGAGCTGCAGGGCAAGATTGATATTATCCAGCAGCAGCTTGACATTCTGGTGCAGCGCATCAACGAGCTGGATGCGCAGATCGAACAGGGCGAGCAGGATATTGCCGACACACGCATCAGCATCAACGCAAATTATACGAAACTGAAAAAGCGCCTGCGCGCCTTATACATGGCGGGCGAAGCTTCTAACCTTTCCATTTTGCTGAGCAGCACAAGCCTTGTGGATTACACGCAGAAAAGTGAAGTCATACAGTCCGTTACAAAGCACGATACCGAGCTTTTGGACACGCTTGAAGAGCAACTGACCTCCATTCAGGAGCAGGTGGAAAAAATCAACGCAGACAAAGAAGAACTGAGCACCGACAAAAAGGATCTCGATTCCAAAAGCGATGAGCTCTCCGCACTGTACCTCGAAAACCAGAAGCTCTTAGACGAGGCCGAGCAGAACGAAGCCGAAGCACAGGCGGAAGCCGAGCGCCTCGAAAAGGAAAAAGAAGAGGCCGATGCGGCCATTGATAAATGGTACGAAGATTACTACGCCGCTTTGAAAGCCGCAAGCACGAACTCCGGCGGCTCTTACGACAGCGGTGTCGGATATATTGGTACAGGCAGCTTTGTGTGGCCGATGCCGGGTTACACCTACATCACCTGCTATTACGGCGACGGCGGCCACCGCGGCATCGACATTGCGGGCGGCGGCATCTACGGTAAGCCCATCGTTGCGGCAGACGGCGGCAAAGTCATTTACAGCGATTGGATGGACAGCTACGGCTACTGCGTGTTCATTGACCACGGCAACGGCTATTCCACGCGCTACGCGCATGCCAGCGCCCTTGCGTGCTCTGTGGGTGATACCGTCTCCCCCGGCCAAACAATCGCCTACGTGGGCTCTACGGGCAATTCCACGGGCCCGCACCTTCACTTTGAAGTTATTTACTACGGCAGCACCACGAACCCGTTCAATTACTTTTAATATCACACTCCTCTGATCCTTATAACACACAAGAAACGCTCCCGTTCCTCTGCACTGCGCAGGGAAACGGGAGCGTTTCTGTTCTATTGGGATTTGAATTACTTTGGAAACGCGCGGAATTCATTGAGGAACCAGACGTCCTGTGCCGTGAACTCGCGGCCATCGAGGTAGCTTAACATGCCGGCCTCGGTTGTAAAGCGGAAGATGAGCTTATAGGAATAAAGCGCCTGATACGGGAAGCCCGTCTTTTTGTTCTGCACGTTTTTGCCGTATTTGCCGTCGCCCGCAAGCGGGTGGCCGATGGACGCCATGTGCGCGCGGATCTGGTGCGTGCGGCCGGTGAGCAGTTCCACCTCGAGCAGGCTGAAATCGCGGCGGGTCTCAAGCACCGTGTATTTTGTCCTGATGCTGCGGCTTTCGGGCGTTTTTTTATTCGAGATATACACGCGGTTCTGGCTCTCGTTTTTCTCAAGATAGCCCGTTAAAATATCCGTTTTCTTCTTCGGCACGCCGCACACAACGCAGAGATAGAGCTTATCCATCTCACGGTCCTTAACCTTTTGGTTCATGATACGCAGTGTCTCAGCATTTTTGGCCGCCATAACGATGCCGCCCGTGTTGCGGTCTATGCGGTTGATGAGCGCCGGGGCGAAAGAATTTTCCGCTTCCGGGTCATACTCCCCGTTTTCGTAAAGATAGTGCTGCACGCGCGCAATGAGCGAATCAAAATGATAATGCTCGTCCGGGTGCACGATGAGCCCCGGCTTTTTATCGAGGATCATGATGTTCTCGTCTTCATAGATGATGTTGAGCTTCAGCGGGGCTTTCAGAAAATCGTATTCCTTCGGCGCCTGCGCGAAGAACTCGTCTTTCAAGTACATCGTCAGCACGTCGCCCTCCTGCAATCGCGTGGAAATCTCGCAGCGCTTGCCGTTTACCTTGATGTCCTTTTTGCGGATAGCCTTATACAGCATAGACTGCGGCAGGTTAGGGTATGTTTTTGTGAGAAATTTATCGACGCGCTGGTTGGCGTCGTTTTGAGCGATGGTAACCTGTTTCAAGTGGTGCTTCCTTTCCGGCGCAGTGTGAAGAAAAAGCGCGGCAGTGAGACGACGATGCCGATGCCGAGCGCAATGGCAATGGCGATTTTAATGGTCTCTACGCCCTTGGACATCGCCTCTACGTTGTTGTTCATGAAAATGTGATAGCCCGTATAATAAATACCGGCGCCGGGCACAACGGGAAAAATTCCGGCGATGAGGAACACGGGCAGCGGTGCTTTGCGCGCAAACGAGAATACGCGCGCCAAATAGGTGAGGCCGAGCGCCGCAAAAAACGACGCGAACACAACATCACCCGTAAAATATACATAGATAATATAAATAAGCCAGCTAAATGCGCCGACAAGCCCGGCGCAGACGTATTGCTCACGCGGGGTATGGAAAATGATGGAGAACGCGATGGTTGCCACAAACGCCACCGCGGTCTGGATTGCCCAATCGAAAACAGCTTCCGGTGTCATAAGAGCGGCGCACCTCCTGTCAGGCTGATGTAGGTCATCACCACGGCACCGACGCCGATGGCGATGCACCCGCCGACCAGAAATGCGTCGATTATGCGGATGGTTCCACTCAGATAATCGCCGTTTAAAAAGTCGCGGATGGAGGTCGTCAGCGCCACGCCGGGCACAAGACGAATGATGGAGCCGATGATAATCTTATCTAAGCTGTCGCCGAGCCCCACGGTAAACAGCAGCACGGCGCAAACCGCCACAACAGCGCTTGACGCCAGATTGATGATGAATTTAGAGGCCGTGCGGCTATCGATGGCGTTTAGGAACACCTGCAAAACAAAGCCGCAGATGAACGCCGCAGCGGCGTCGAACACGGTGCCGCCAAACAGGTAGCTGAAGCACGCGCTGCCTACGGCACACGCAAGGTCGAGCCGAATGGGGTGCGTATACGGAATGGAAACGATCTCGTGCAAGCGCGCATAGGCTTCCTCTACCGAGACTTTGCCCGCGACAATCTCGCGTGAAAGCTGGTTGATGCCCACAATGCGCCCGAAATGAACGGTGGATCCGGGCACAAATTTCAGTTTTGTGTCGATCTTCTCTCCGTTTTCCACCGCGTTTGCAAAGATTGCGTTGGAAAGCACGTACACGTCGTATTCTTCTATGTCGTAGGCGCGCGCCACGCGCTCCATGGTCTCCTGCACGCGAAAAATCTCCGCGCCGTTTCTGAGCAGCGCCTCCCCCATTTTAAAGGAAAGCCCCGCTGCACTTTCACTGCGTTCTTCTGTCATCTTATTTCCTCTTTCGCCCCCATGTTTTCTGTGTTTTGCCGAAAACAAGTTTACCGCGTCCAAGCCTTCGTGTCAACCGTTCACGGACAAAAAGCGCAAAGCTGTCCGCGATTTTTTAATTTTGCTGCTCTTTCGGCTTTTTCATCGTGAGGGAAATACGACCGCGCGCGACGTCTACGGCAAGCACCCACACGGTCACAATGTCGCCAACCTTCAAAACATCGGACGGGTGACGCACAAATTTATCAGAGATCTGCGTGATGTGCACAAGGCCGTCCTGATGCACACCGATATCGATGAATGCACCGAAATCGATGACGTTGCGCACCGTACCGCGCATCTCCATGCCGGGCTTCAAGTCCTTCATGTCCTTGATGTCGCTGCGCAGGATGGGACTGGGTAGCTCGTCACGCGGGTCGCGGCCGGGCTTTTCAAGCTCCGCGATGATGTCTTTTAACGTCGGCTCGCCTACACCGCACTGCACGGCGAGCTTTGCGATGCCCAGCTTTTCCGCTTTTTCCTTGAGCCCCTTAAAGCCGCCCTCCGGCGCTTTTTTGAGGTCATAGCCGCAGGCGGTGAGTAAAGTGCCTGCCGCATCATACGATTCCGGATGCACACCGGTGTGGTCTAAGATATTTTTACTTTCCGGCACACGCAGAAAACCTGCGCACTGCTCGAACGCTTTCGGCCCGAGCTTCGGCACTTTTTTGATCTGCGTGCGCGTTGTGAACGCGCCGTTTTCCTGCCGATACGCGACGATGTTCTTCGCCACGGCGGAGGAAATGCCCGCGATGTTTTCGAGCAGCGACGGTGATGCCGTGTTAAGGTCAACACCGACCGCATTCACGCAGGCTTCGACTACGCCGCCGAGCGCTTCATCCAGACGCTTTGCGGGCATATCGTGCTGATACTGCCCCACACCGATGGCCTTCGGGTCAATCTTCACGAGCTCTGCAAGCGGATCCTGCAAGCGGTGCGCGATGGAAACGGCGCTGCGCAGCGTCAGGTCGTACTCCGGGTACTCTGCCGCCGCAAGCTTCGACGCGGAATAGACCGACGCGCCCGCCTCGCTGACAACCATGTAATCGATATCAAGATGATTTTCGCGCAGCGTTTCGTCGGTGAAGATCTCCGTTTCCTTCGACGCCGTGCCGTTTCCGATGGCGATGAGTGTGACGCCGTACTTTTTGATAAGCCTTACGAGCGTCTGTTTGGCTTCGCGCACGCGTGCCTCACTGTGCGTGGGATAAATGACGCCGGTGTCGAGTACCTTGCCCGTGGCATCGACGACGGCGACCTTGCAGCCCGTGCGGTAGCCGGGGTCAAGGCCGATGGTCACGCGGCCTTTGACAGGCGGCTGCATCAAAAGCTGGCGGAGGTTTACGGAGAACACCTTAATGGCGTTGTCGCACGCTTTTTCGGTCAGCTCCGCACGAATTTCCCGCTCGATAGACGGGAAAATGAGACGGCCGTATGCGTCAACTGCGGCTTCGCGTACGACTTCGCTGCACGCAGAATTGCCCTTTACGTAAGCGGAGGTCAAGATTGCCTGCCCGCGCACGTCATCCATTTCGAGCGAAACTTTTAAAAGACCCTCGCGCTCGCCGCGGTCCAGCGCCAGAACGCGGTGGCCTGCGATTTTTGCCGCCGGCTGAGAGAATTCATAATACATGCGGTACACGGAATCCTCGTCCTTTGCGGCGCGGCTCGTGATGACGCCCTGCGCCATGGCAGCCATGCGCAGGCGGCGGCGCATAACAGCATCGTCGGAAATTGTCTCTGCGATGATGTCCTTCGCGCCGGTCAGTGCGTCTTCCGGCGTATTAACACCCTTTTCTGCGTTGACGTAACCCTCGGCGAGTCTCATTGGGTCAACGCCCTTTTCCTGCGCCAGAATTTTCTTTGCGAGCGGCTCTAAGCCGCGCTCTTTCGCCATGCCGGCACGCGTTTTGCGCTTTGGGCGGAACGGGCGGTAAATATCGTCGATCTCTGCCAGCGTTGCCGCATTTGTAAGGTTTTTTTCAATTTCGGGCGTCAAATTTCCCGTGCCCTCGATAAGCTCGCGCACTTCCGCCTTGCGCGTATCAAGATTGCGCAGGTACTGCAGGCGCTCGTACACCGTGCGGATGGTCTGGTCATCGAGCGATCCGTGCTCCTCTTTTCTGTACCGCGCGATGAACGGGATGGTGTTGCCTGCGTCGATGAGCTCAATGAGCTTTGCCGTTTGCTGTTCTTTTAAGTGAAACTGCGCCGCCAGCGCGGCCGCGTAATTTGTCATGCTGTTTTCCCCGGCTTTCAAATTTGTGAAAGCTATCCTTTCCGTATAGACGCCCGACTTTACACACGGCAACTTTCCTTAAATGCGTATGTGTATTCCGTCAAAAAGGCATTGCAATTTTGAGTTTTTCATGGTATAATAAACAAAAGAATGTGAATTTTACCTGAAATTCCGTCTCTATTATAACACAAATCATCACAAAGGAAAAGCCGTGTTTGAGGCGAAGAAGATTTTTTATGATTGATACCGTTATTTTTGATATTGGAAATGTGCTGACCGAATGGCACTGGCACAACAGCTTTGTGGAGTGGTTCGGCGAAGATCTTGTCGATACACTTGCAAACGCAACCGTGATGAGTCCCGAGTGGGCAGAGATCGACCGCGGTGTGCTGACAGAGGAAGAGGTTGTCGCGCTGTTGACGAAAAACGCGCCGGACTACCCGGAGCAAATCAGGCGCATTGTCCACGACAGCCACGAGCTTGTCACCGTGTACCCTTACGCGGCGGACTGGGTGCGCGATTTGAAAAAGAAAGGCTACAAGGTCTACATACTTTCAAACTTCAGCGAATTCGGCTTTAACCGTGTGAAAGACACGTTTGATTTCCTGCCATATGCGGACGGCGCACTCATTTCGTATGAGGTAAAGCTCGTAAAGCCGGACAGGAAAATTTATGAAACACTGTGCGAGCGCTTCGACATCACGCCGGAAAACGCCGTTTTCCTCGATGATAACGCGAAAAACACCGAAGCTGCGCGGGAATTTGGTTTGCACGCCATCACGGTAGAAAACAAGGAACAGACCGACCGCGACTTGCACGTGCTCGGCGTAACATGGTAAAAATCGGCAGTGTTTGCCGATCAAGTTATTGTTTAATTCTTATTGGAGGATGAATCACAATGAAACTCGGTATTATCGGTGCACCGGAAGCCAAAACACTGGTACACGCAAAAGAACTCGGACTCGACTTCGTTGAGTTTGACCTGAACCCGCCTGAATTTTTCGGTCGTCCGCTGGACGAGATCGTCAAGAACCAGGACGAGATTAAAAAGGCCATTGAAGAGACCGGCGTTGAAGTCGGCGCGGTAGGCCGCTGGGCAAGCCACATTCTGGACGAGAACGGCGACGTGATCGAAGCGGAGTGGAGCGAAGTGAAGAAAGCCATCGATTTCGGCGCAGCACTCGGCGCAAAGCATTATCTGTGCAGCGTTGCGTATGTTCCGCAGCTTTCCTACTACAAGAACATCACCGCGGCTATTAAGGTTCTGAACCGGATCGTTTCCTACGCAAAGGAAAACGGCATGAAGTGCGGCATTGTCAACTGCATGATGGGCGGCAACTACATTCGCACGCCGGAGCAGTGGAAGCTTGTTCTGGACGAAGTTCCCGGCCTTGGCATCAAGTATGATCCGTCCCACAGCTTCGTACATGGCGGCGACAAGGGCGCATACCTCAAGGAAGGCATGGAATGGGGCGACAAGTTCGTATATTGCCACGTAAAGGGCGTTATCCAGTACGGCGACTCTCACGAGCCGTCAGAATGGAAAAACCGCGAGTTGATGGTTCGTCACCCGGAGCTCAAGGACGAGCTGATGGGCGACTTTGCGGCAGACAGACGTTACTACGACAACCCGCCGGCAGGCATCGATTCCATCAACTGGCGCGCATTCTTCGCGGTGCTGTATCAGCACGATTATGACGGCTACCTCGCAATCGAACCGCACTCCATGACTTGGCAGGGCGAAAAAGGCGAGAAGGGCGTTAAGTACACCATTAAGTACATCCGCGATCTTATGTTGTAATTTTAGCTTAATAAACGCAGACGGACACCGGGCATTCGGTGTCCGTCTTTTTTTTGATGCAACGCAAAAACGGCAGCCCGCAGGCTGCCGCTTTTGGACACATGTGAAATTACTTACCCTCGTTCTCTTTATCGAGCTTCACGTTGCGGAAGTAGAGAAGCATATCGATGGTGATCTCGATGAAGTTCAGGCAATAGAAGACCCAGCTCAAAACGAAGATCGGACCGCTCTTGCCGATGACAAAGAACTGGATGCACTTCATCACAATGCCGGCGATGTAGCCGAGCCAGATGAAGATCTCAAACTGCAGGCTCTTGCCCTTAGCGGTTCTGGACTTTACGGATTTGTAAATGGAAAGCGGCCAGGAAAGACCGAATGCAAGGATCATTACGGTTTCCAGTATTTCAGCAATCATTTCAGGTGTCATGCGTTTATTCCCCTTAAACTAAATTTTCGGAATGCACTGTGCAAAAAATTCTGAAAGCTGTGCGCGGCACATCCTGTTTAATATAAGCAAGAGCGGAACCTAACCCATAGTTCCGCTCCTGTTATTTTTACAACTTAAGCGTTCTTTTCCGCTTCGTGTGCCTTGTGCTCTGCAAGGTACTCTGCGCGGCCTTCTTCGTAAAGGTTGTTGCCTTCGCTGTCGATAATGACGACGAGCGGCATATCCTCTACATACAGCTTGCGCAGTGCCTCAGCGCCGAGATCCTCATACGCGATGAGCTCTGCCTTCTTGATGCACTTTGCGAGCAGCGCGCCTGCGCCGCCGATGGCACCGAAGTAAACGCCGTTATACTTCTTCATGGCTTCTACGACTTCCGGCAGACGAGCGCCCTTGCCGATCATGCCGCGTGCGCCCACGGACATCATGGTCGGGGCATACGCGTCCATACGGCCGCTGGTGGTAGGACCTGCGGAACCGATGACATGACCCGGCTTTGCCGGGGTCGGGCCTACGTAGTAGATCGTAGCGTCCGTAGGATCGAACGGGATCTTCTCGCCGCGTGCAAGTGCCTCGCACATTCTCTTGTGACCGGCATCGCGGGAAGTATAGATGGTACCGGTCAGCAGAACTCTGTCACCGGCATGGAGCGTCTTTGCGAGCTCCGCAGTCAAAGGCAGTGTAATACGCTTTTCCATTTTACAGCACCTCCGTCTTATGACGCGTTACATGGCAGTTGATGTTGACAGCGCACGGCATGCCGGCAATATGAGTTGGCATGGTCTCGATGTTGAGGCCGATGGCCGTCGTCTTGCCGCCGAAGCCCTGCGGGCCGATGCCGAGCTGGTTGACCTTTTCGAGCATCTCTTTTTCAAGGTCTGCATAGAACGGGTCCGGGTTCTCGGAATCAAGCGGGCGCATGAGCGCCTTCTTTGCAAGAAGCGCTGCTTTATCAAACGTGCCGCCGATGCCTACGCCGACGACCATCGGCGGGCACGGGTTCGGGCCTGCGGTCTCTACGACCTCAAGGATAAAGTCCTTGATGCCCTGCAAGCCGGCGGACGGCTTGAACATACGGATCTGGCTCATGTTTTCGCTGCCGAAGCCCTTCGGGCCGACAGTGATCTTCACCTTGTCGCCCGGGACGATCTCGGTGTACAGCATAGCCGGGGTGTTGTCGCCGGTGTTGCCGCGGCGAACCGGGTCCTTAACAACGGACTTTCTCAGGTAGCCCTTGTCGTAACCGCGGCGCACGCCCTCGTTTACGGCTTCCGTAAGGTCGCCGCCGACGAAGTGCACGTCCTGGCCGATCTCAAGGAATACGCAGGCCATGCCGGTATCCTGGCAGATCGGAACGCACTCGTTATCTGCAATTTCAAAATTTTCGATGATGTTGTCCAGAATGCCCTGTGCGATCTGGCCGTCTTCGCAGGCGCGGCAGGAGCGGATGGCGCACTTTACGTCCTCCGGCAGGTGCTCGTTTGCCGCGATGCACAGCTTCTCAACAATGTCTGTGATCTGGCTGACTTCAATTTCACGCATGGATCTATCCATTCCTTTCCGGAAAAAATTATCTCTCGTGACGAGCGTAATGCGGCAGCAGCAGCGGGGAAACATCCTCGGATTCGATGCCTGCGCTCTTCAGCTCTTCTGCATAGTCCTCAATATGCTTGAGGGTAAGGGTGCCGAGCTCGGTCTCCTTCGCCTTTGCGGCAGCAGCCTTACCGGCGTTGCGGCCAAATACGATGATATCGAGCAGGGAGTTGCCCATCAGACGGTTGCGGCCGTGAATGCCGCCGACAGCCTCGCCTGCAACAAGCAGGTTACTGATAGCCTTTGTGAATCCGTCGCCGCCGATCTCGAGGCCGCCGTTCTGGTAGTGGAGCGTCGGGTAAACGAGAATCGGGCTCTTGCGCATATCGATGTCATAGTTCAGGTACATGCGCAGCATAGCCGGGATACGCTTCTCAATGGTGCCCTCGCCGCCGATCTGCTCGATCATCGGGGTATCGAGCCAAACGCCGGAGCCCAGCGGGGTGGTAACGCCCTTGTGGCGGTCTGTGCACTCGCGGATGATGGAAGCCGCAGCAACGTCGCGGGTCTCCAGCGGATGCATGAACGCTTCACCGTCTACGTTGACGAGCATTGCGCCGAGGGAGCGAACCTTCTCCGTTACGAGTGCGCCGTAGATCTGTGCCGGGAACGCAACGCCGGTCGGGTGATACTGAATGGTATCCTGATACAGCAGCGGAGCGCCTGCACGGTAGCCGAGCACAAGGCCGTCGGCTGTTGCGCCGTAATGGTTGGAGGTCGGGAAGTTCTGGTAGTGCAGACGTCCCGCACCGCCGGTGGCGATGATGACGGTCTTTGCACGTGCGACCATGTAGTCGCCGGTCTCCATGTTGAGGAGAACAGCGCCCGCTACCTGACCCTTTTCGTCCTTGATGAGCTCAACAGCAGAGGTAAACTCAACGACCGGGATGCCGCGGTTGATAACTTCGTCGCGCAGGGTACGCATGATCTCTGCACCGGAGTAGTCCTTGCAGGCGTGCATTCTCTTTCTGGAGGTGCCGCCGCCGTGGGTGGTGACCATGGTGCCGTCTTCGGTCTTATCGAACATAACGCCGAGCTCATTCAGCCACTTGATGGCGTCCGGAGCTTCCATAACAAGGCGGCGCAGCAGTTCCGGGCGGGCAGCGAAGTGGCCGCCGCCGAACGCGTCGAGGTAATGCTGAACCGGGGAATCGTTCTCTTTATCGGCAGCCTGAATGCCGCCTTCTGCCATCATCGTGTTCGCATCACCGATGCGCAGCTTTGTCACGATCATGACCTTCGCACCTGCGTTGTCCGCCTCAATAGCTGCGGAAGCACCTGCGCCGCCGCCGCCGATGATGAGCACGTCGGTGTCGTAATCGATCTTCGTCAGATCGATCGGGTGGTGGAGCAAACGGCTGTTGGAGTGCAGCAGGTGACCAAGCTCCTTCGGTACCTTCTCACCCTTGTTCGGGCCGATCTTAATGGTATCGAAGCCGTCTTCTTTGTAATCAGGATGGTACGCCTTCAGAAGGGCATCCTTTTCTTCTGCGGTCATACGTCTGAGTTCCATGCCCAGGCGTTCCTGTCTGGTTGCCTCTACTTTTTTGACAGAGGCAAGCATTTCCGGTGTAAACATGGCTATACCCTCCTTATTTCTCGATCTCTCTGTTGTTATAGAGCTCCTGCATCTCGGTGATCGGCTTCTGCATGATCTGCTCAATCAGCTCGTCGTATGCACCCTCGTGAATCTCTTCAACACGCTTTGTCAGGTGCTTGCTCTCCGGCTCGATGTACTTGCCGGTGAGACGTCTTGCCAGCAGGCCGACCATCGGGTGAGAGATGCCCGCGGGACATCTGACGGTGCAGCAACCGCAGCTTACGCAGTCGAAGGACTCTTCTGCGCACTTTTCAAGCTCGCCGCGCTGTGCGTATGCAATGTACTGCATAACGTTCAGGTTCTGCGTGCAGGCCTTTGTGCAGGCGTTGCAGCCGATGCAGCTGTAAATTTCCGGATAAAGCTCCATCATGATCTGCTGGTTCGGCTTGATCTCGTTGATGTCATAAGTACGCTTGTCTGTGGGGAAGAACGGAATGCTTGCAACATACATGCCCTCCTGCACCTGTGTCTGGCAGGCAAGGCAGGTCTTCAGCTCGTTCACACCCTTAATGCGGTAGATAGTTGCGCAGGCGCCGCAGAAACCGTGACGGCAGCCGCAGCCTCTTTTCAGCGTATAACCGGCATATTCCATAGCGGTCATAATCGTGAGGTCTGCGGGGACGCTGTACTTCTTACCGAAAAAATATACATTTACCATATTTTCCATGTTACGCCAACCCCTTTCTTAATACTCGTTCGGCAGCTCGTCGATCTCGTCGCAGCGGAACACCGGGCCGTCCTTGCAGACGTACTTGGAACCGATGTTGCAGCGGCCGCACTTGCCGATGCCGCACTTCATGCGCAGCTCCAGCGTGGTGTAGACCTGTTCTTTCGAGAAGCCCATTTCAATCAGCGATGCTAAGCAGAATTTGATCATGATCGGAGGTCCGCAAAGCAGCGCTGTTTTGTTTGTATCGAAGCCGAGCTCCTTGAGGTATGCCGGAACAAAGCCGACGTGGCCGTCCCAGCCCTCCTGCTCGCGGTCGATCGTGAGATATACGTTCACGCCTTCCGTCTTCATCCATACGTCCTGAATTTCCTTCAGCTGTACAAGGTCGTCCTTGGAACGGGAACCGTACAGAATATCTACGGTGCCGTAATCACTGCGGTTGTCGAGCACGTAGTTGATGACAGAGCGCAACGGTGCAAGACCGATGCCGCCGGCGATAAAGAGCAGGTTCTTGCCCTTTAATTTGTCTTCTACCGGGAAGTGGTTGCCGTACGGGCCGCGCACGGTAATCTCATCGCCCACCTCAAGGCTGTGCAGGTAGTCTGTAAGCTGACCGCACTTCTTGATGCTGAATTCCTGGTATTCTTTGTTCGTCGGCGAAGAGGTGATGGAGAACATACCCTCGCTGACGCCCGGTGCGCACAGCATAGCGCACTGGCCGGGCATATGCTCGAAGAGCTTGCCGCCCTCCGGCGCATTGACGCGGAACGTCTTGACGTCCGGGGTCTCCTCACGGATATCCGTGATGACGCCAACCTGCGGGATCAGAACGTCTTTTACATAGTTATCATGGCAATGACAGGTATCACTCATGGTTTGCAGCCTCCTTTTCAAACGCCTTGATGACCTTCACGATATTGAGCGAGGACGGGCACTTTTCCACGCAGCGGCCGCAGCCTACGCAGGAATACATGCCGTCGTTGTTCGCCGGGAAGTACACGAGCTTATGCATGAAGCGCTGACGGAAGCGCTGCATCTGGCTCGTTCTGTTGTTGCCGTGCGCCATCATCGTAAAGTCGGAGTACATGCAGGAGTCCCAGCAGCGATAACGCTGAATGCCGTGGCCCGTGTCGTAGTCCTTGATATCATAGCACTGGCAGGTGGGGCACACAAAGGTGCAGGTGCCGCACGCAAGGCACGGCTTATAAAGCTTCTCCCAAACGGGGGAGTTGAATTTTTCTTCGGTGACGTTGCCGTTCCAACCCTCGAGAGAGAGGTTCGTGTACGGCAGCTTCTCTACGATTGCGCGGATGTTCTCCTGTTCGGTCTCCACGGCCTTTTCGTCCGCTGCGTCGGCATTTTCGAGCACGCCGGAGAGCGCTTCGGTGAGGGCGGTGCCCTTGTCCGTTACAGCTTTCCAGTAGAGCGTGTCGTTTGCGTTCCACATGACGACATCGGCGTCCGGCTCAGCGCAGTCAACGCCGAAAACCTTACAGAAGCAGGACTCCTCCGGCTCGTGGCAAGCAAGCGCCACGATGGTGCCGTGCTCGCGTCTTGCGCGGTAGAACGTATCGACCGGCTCAGCGAGGAAGACCTTATCGAGCACCTTGATACCCTGAATGTCGCAGGCCTTCATGCCGAAAGCGACGAAGTTCTGATCTGCAAGCGTCTGCGGCTCAATGGAGAGCTTGTGCTGTTCTTTTTTGACCGTGTAAAGTGTCTCGCTCTGCGGGAAAAACATGTCCTTCGGAGATTTCACCGTCTTAAGTGTTTCAATGTCTGCATTGCAGCCTTCAAACCACGCGGCGAAGTTGACCTGACCGTTGTTGTTCACCGGCAGGAACAGCTCCTGCTGTGCCGCGATCGCTTTCAGCAGCTCGGGCAGCTTACTTTTTGCAATCTTGAACATGGCTTATCTCCTTCCCCCGGTAACGCCCGGCTCTACGTCGTTGAAGGTAAAGCTCGTCAGCGGGCTCTTTGCCTCCGGATCGACACCGGCCTGGAACTCACCGTAAAATTCGTCGATATCCTTGATGAACTTGCGGTTGAAGAGATGCAGCGGAATGCCCTGCGGACATACGCGGCTGCACTCGCCGCAGTCTGTGCAGCGGCCGGCAACGTGGAATGCACGGATGATGTGGAACATTCTCTCCTCAAAGGAGTCCACGTTCGCCTTCTGTGCGCTGTCGAACTTCGTGCTGTCAAAGACGCACTTGCGGCAGCTGCACGCCGGACACACATTGCGGCAGGCGTTGCAGCGGATGCAGCGGCTGAGCTCATTCTGGAAGAAAGCGAACTTTTCTTCCGGGCTCATGGCTTCGATCTTCTCGACCTCTGCAAAGCGGTCTGCGTCCTTTGTGTCGCGGCTTTCGCCGATGGTCTCGTCGAAAATCTGGTGCTCCTTGCCCTTGCAGACATGGCAGCGCTCCAGCATGCAGTCCTTATAGGCGAGCGTCTTTTCACCGTAGAGCGTCTCCACGGTAATGTTCTCGTTTGCATCGTCGATCGTGATGTTCGTGATGCCCTTAACGCCCTGCTCCTTGATCTTCTCGAAGCTGAGCTTGCCCATGCAGCCGACACCGATAATGTAAGCCTTGTCACGGTCTACGCGGTGCTCTGCTATGAGCTGGTTGAAGCTGTAAGAATCGCAGGGCTTCAGGAAGACAAGCGTCTTGCCCTCAAGCTTCGAGCCCTCGATCATATATTTACTGAGGTTCGCGCCGCAGAAGCCGTTGTAGACGAAGTTTGCGTCCAGATCCTCCGCCGTCTCAAAGTAAGACGGCTCCGGGTTGTAGGACATATCGCCACGGCGCCAGCCGAGCACACGGTTTACGGTGCCGTCGCTGAGCAGCTCTTTTGCGCGGTTGATCATTTCCTGCATCTCAAATCCTCCAGTCTGACGTTCTTGCCGAGCGAAGTAATCTTCGCCACGAACTCATTCATGGTCTGGGAGAACTTTACGCCCTCTGCTGCGGAGACCCATTCCACGCGGGTGCGTCCGTGCTCCACACCGATGTAATCGAGCATAGAGAACAGAAGCGCCATTCTTCTTCTGGCATAGTAGTTGCCGGTGCTGTAATGGCAGTCGCCCGGGTGGCAGCCGCACAGGATAACGCCGTCTGCGCCCTTTTCAAAAGCACGCAGGATGAACATGGGGTTCACACGGCAGGAGCACGGCACGCGGATGATCTTAACGTCTGCCGGATAAACCAAGCGGCTGCTGCCTGCAAGGTCTGCGCCGGCGTAGCTGCACCAGTTGCAGCAGAACGCAACGATCTTCGGCTTGAACTCTTCGTTTGCTGTTATCGACATATTGCATCCACCTCCGCAAGAATCTGTCTGTTTGCAAAGCCCTGCAGATCCATTGCGCCGGACGGGCAGGTAACGGTGCAGGCACCGCAGCCCTGGCACAGCGCACTGTTGACAACGGCTACGCGGCGATCTTCACGGATGCCGTGGTCGTTGATGAGCTTTGTCTCATAGCTGATTGCGCCGTAGGGGCAGACGTTTGCGCACTGCGAGCAGCCGTTGCAGAGCAGCTCGTCGCTCTTAGCGGTGCACGGGTTCGTCATCAGCTTATCCTTCGCGAGCAGACCGATGGCCTTAACAGCCGCCGCGCCTGCCTGCGCGACCGTTTCCGGAATATCCTTCGGGCCCTGGCATACGCCGGAGAGGAATACGCCCGCCGTCGGGGACTCGACCGGGCGCAGCTTTGCGTGAGCCTCGGTGAGGAAGTTATTGGTATCGATGCTGGCGGTCAGCATGGTCGCAATGCGGCGCACGTCCGCGTTCGGCTCAATCGCCGTTGCGAGGACGACCATATCCGCTTCCATCAGGATCTGCTTGTTGTCGAGCAAGTCAACGCCCTGCACAAGCAGCTGGCCGTTCGGCTGCGGCATGACCTTGCCGACCTGACCCTTGATGTAGTTTACGCCGTAATCTTCCACGGCGCGACGGTAGAACTCATCGAAGTTCTTACCGGGGGTACGCACGTCGATGTAGAACACCGTTACGTTGACGTCCGGGTATTTATCACGGATCAGCATGGCGTGCTTTGCCGTGTACATGCAGCAAATCTTGGAGCAGTAGCTCTTACCGCGCTTATCGGAGCAGCGGCTGCCTACACACTGGATGAACACCATATTCTTCGGGTGCTTGCCGTCGGAAAGGCGCTCCAGATGACCCTTCGTAGGGCCTGCCGCGTTCATGATGCGCTCGAGCTCGAGGGATGTGATGACATCCTTGCTCTGGCTGTATGCGTACTCGTCGTACTTATCGAGCTTGATGGTATCGAAGCCGGTAGCGACAACGATAGCGCCGTACTTCTCGGTGACGATTTCATCCTTCTGCTCGTAATCGATGGCGCCCGCCTGACAAACCTTCTGGCACAGGCCGCACTTGCCGGTCTTGAACTTGATACAAGCTTCACGGTCGATGACCGGGACGTTCGGGATTGCCTGTGCGAACGGGGTATAAATAGCGCTTCTCGTGTTCAAGCCGCGGTTGAATTCGCTCGGGGTCTTTCTGGAGGGACATTTCTCCTGGCAGACGCCGCAGCCGGTGCACTTAGACATATCGACGCTGCGCGCCTTCTTGCGGATGTCCACGGTGAAATCGCCCACGAAGCCGGAAACCTTCTCCACTTCGCTGTATGTATACAGATGAATCTTCTCGTTTGCGGAAGCCTCCACCATTTTCGGGGTCAAAATACATGCGGAGCAGTCGAGCGTCGGGAACGTCTTATCGAGCTGGCTCATACGGCCGCCGATGCTGGGGGTCTTCTCAACGATATCGACTTCATAGCCTGCGTCTGCAATGTCGAGCGCAGTCTGAATGCCTGCAATACCACCGCCGATGACGAGCGCGCGCTTTGTTACGCGGCTTTCGCCCGGGAACAGCGGCGCGTCAAGATTGACCTTTGCGATAGCCGCTCTGGCAAGGATGACGGCCTTTTCGGTCGCTTCTTCCATGTTCTTGTGGATCCAGGAGCAGTGCTCACGGATGTTTGCAATCTCGACCATGTACGGGTTGAGGCCGGCTCTTTCCGCCGTTTTGCGGAAAGTCGTCTCGTGCATACGCGGGGAGCAGGAACAAACCACAAGACCGGTCAGGTGTTTTTCGCGGATGGCTTCGATGATCTTCGCTTGGCCGACCTCGGAGCACATGTACTGATAATCTTCCGCGTGCACGACACCCGGTTCATGACTGACCATTTCTACGACTTTCTTTACATCTACCGTAGCTGCGATGTTGCTGCCGCAATGGCACACAAATACACCAATTCTCTGCACACTATCACCTCCTGTATCTTCTGAACGCGCTCACAAGGAGCTGCTGGGGCAGATCCGGATCCAAAAGCTCCGGGATCTCGTCCGGCGTAAGATATGCTTCACCGCGCTGGCGCACGACAAGCTGTCTTGCCGCATCGATAAGCTTGCCGGGCTTAACGTCTCTCGGGCAGCGCTCAATGCAGGCAAAGCAGGAAAGGCACTTCCAAAGGGACTTGGAATTCACAAGGGACTCAATGTCGTCATTCAGCACATAGGAAACGAACTGGTGAGGCTTAATGTCCATTTCATTGAACGACGGGCAGGATGCGGAACATTTGCCGCACTTCATGCACTTGTAGGGGTTGACGCCGCTGATCTCGCGGATCTGCTCCGCCTGTTTGCTGATGCTCACTTTAACGCCTCCTCTTTCACGCCAAGGGCCTCTGCGAGAAGCTCGGTGAAGTAATACACCGGGATCTTGCCGCTGCCGCTCTTGTTGAGATTATACATGCAGAGTGGACATGCCGTGATGAGCATTTCCGCGCCTGCACCGGCTGCGCTGTCTACGATATTGCAGCTCATACGGCCGCTCATTTCTTTTTCTTTAAGGGAGATATAGCCGCCGCAGCATTCGTTGCGGTACGGATATACGACCGGCTCTGCGCCGATGGCACGAATGAAGTCTTCAATGATCTTCGGGTTCTCCGGATCGTCAAAGGCCAGCACGGTGCTCGGTCTGAGCAGCAGGCAGCCGTAATATGCGCCGATCTTTCTGCCCTTTAACGGGTTGACGACCTTTTTCTTCAGTTCGTCAAAGCCCACGCGGTCGCGCAGAACTTCAAGGTAATGCAGCACATTCGTCTCGCCGGCATAGGGCTCGTCAAGCTGCATGTAGTTGTTGGCTCTCGTGCGGATGTCCTCCACGTTTCTCATGTCGTCGTTGACTCTTTTGATGACATGATGACATGCGGAGCAAAGCGTCACGAGGTCCTGGCCCTTTTCCTTCGCTTCGTTCAAAGCGCGGACGGAGGAAAGTTTTGTTGCGATCTCGTCGGACCCGAGCGGGTAGACACCGCCGCAGCACTGCCAGTTTTCGATTTCTTCCAATTCAAATCCGAGCGCCTTTGCGGAAGCTCTGGCATAGGCGTCAAGATCCTTTGCCTTCGTTCTCAAGGTACATCCCGGATAATAGCTGTACTTCATAGCTACTCCTGTCATCCTTTCTATAAATTGATTTTGGGTTATGCTTCAAAATAAATTTGACCGATGGTTTCTTTCAGCTTGTCTGCGGAAGCGTGGAGTTTTTGCATTTCGTCCTCCGTCAGCCTCACAGGCAGCTTGCCCTGCACGCCGTTCGGGCCCACAATGGCGAGTGTGCTGATGCACACGTCCTCTAACCCGTATTCGCCGTGCATCATGGTGGAAACGGTCACGATGGAATTGTATGCGGAAAGCAGCATGCTGCACAGTCTGCACACGGAAACCGTGACCGCGTAGAACGTGGCGCCCTTGTTCTTGATGATCTCGCCGCCGGATTTATGTACATACTCCGCCATGGCGTCCTTGTCCACGGGCAGGGCATGCATCAGCTCCACATAGTCGTCCAGTTTCGCACCGGAAACCTCTGCGCACGACCACGGGATAAAGGAAGAATCACCGTGCTCACCGAAAACATAGGCATGAATGTTCTTCTGCGCAATGTTAAAGTGGCTGGCAAGTCCGAAACGCAAACGCGCGGTATCCAGCGCGGTACCGGAGCCGATGATCTGGTTTTCCGGGATGCCGGAGATTTTCATGAACACGTAGGTGATGATGTCCACCGGATTGCTGACGATGATGTACAGCGCGTTCGGTGCGGCCTTTGCGATGTTCGGTGCAATGCTTTTGATGATGTCGACATTCGTCTGCGTCAATTCAAGGCGCGACTGACCGGGTTTTCTGGCCACGCCGGACGTAATGATGACGATGTTGGAGTCCTTTGCATCCTCGTAATCTCCCGATTTAATGGAAATCGGGTCGCGGAAGCAGGTGCCCTGAATGATATCCATCACTTCGCCCTCTGCCTTTTGCTTGTTGATGTCGATCAGGACAATCTCCGTTGCGATGTCTTCGTTGGAAAGCGTATATGCAATGGTTGCGCCTACGCTACCGGCACCAATCACGGTGATTTTGCTTTTCATTGTCCCGGATCACTTCCCTTCCTGTGCTGTGCCCGATGGGGAGCACCATGTTCCTCCACGGGCGGGATCTTCTGAGTTACATGAAAACAAAGGGGCAAAACACAGTTTTCCCCTTTCCCCACTCACGGGGTACATACTCAGCCTAATAAATTCTATCATATCGATATCTTTTTATCAAGCATTTTCGCGATTTTTCTATATGAAAATATCGGAATTTACGGCTTTTTCAGAAAGTAAAACAAAAGCCGCGCGGGCCTCTTTTGAGTTTGATACATCTTTCACAAATACGAATTCCGCGTTTCGTTCTCTGTGCGAAAAAAGCGCGCCCAAATCACCTTCGGGTACGCTTTTAGTTCGTTTACGCTTGCTGTTTTCAGTTTAATTCAGCCGACTGTGAACATCTTTCTGACGACGTTTCGTAACGCCGTTTGGGAAACCCATTGACCGGGTTTCCGCAGCCTTTTGAAAAAGGCCGGCGAAAACTTTATTCGCCCCGTTCCACGTCAGCTTTTTGTTCCGGTAATATCAGCGGTTCCGGCAGAATCAAAGATTCCGTACGCAGCACCAGCAATTCAAACCAGAATGTGCTGCCTTTACCCTCCACGCTCGCGACGCCGTACCGCCCGCCGTGCAGGTCCAGAATTTTCTTCACGATGGAAAGCCCCAATCCCGTGCCGACCTGTGCGCGTTTGTGCTCCTTATCAACCTTATAGTAGCGATCCCAGATGTACTGCAATTTATCCGCCGGTATACCCTCGCCCGTATCGCGAATAGATACGCGCACGGTGCTTTCCGTCACGGTCTGATCGATATACACGGTCTTGTTCCCGCCCGAATAGTTAATGGCGTTGTTCACAAGGTTATACAGCACCTGCGAAATTTTCAGCTGATCGGCGCAGACATACACCGTGCGGTCATACGTGAACGGGAAGCTGAAATCCGCCAACTTGTCGTAGCGGTGCAGCGTATTGCGGATATCCTCCGTCAAATTGAATTCGGAAACCGTCAGCGTCAATGCGCCCGCCTGTAATTTAGAGAGATCTAAAAGGTCGTTGACGATGCCTGTCAGGCGGTTCGCTTCGTCGATGACGATCTGCACGTTTTCCGGCGTGTTTTCGCCCGGAATGTCGCGCATCACCTCGGCATAGCCGGAGATCATCGTCAGCGGCGTGCGCAGATCGTGCGAAACATTGGCGATCAGCTCGCGGCGCAGATCTTCAACCTTGCTTAGCTCCGCCGCGGCATAGTTCAGTGTCGCGGCAAGCTCCGCCACCTCTCTTGCGCCCTGCTCCGGGAAACGGATGTCATATTTTCCCTCGCCCAGCTGCTTTGCAGATTCGTTCATCTGTTCCAAGGGCTTTGAAAGACGCGAAGAGATAAACAGTGCCAGCCCGAACGAAAGCAGGATCATTACGCCCGTCAGACACCACAATTGTATTTTCAGCGTTTCCACCGTGGAATCAACCGGAATCACGTCGCAGGACAGCAGCACAAGATACTCGTTCCCGCTCGAAAGCGTGACCGTCTGCGCGTAAATGATCGTGCGATCCTGCCGTTCTATGGTGCTCGTCGGGTCTGTGATGTTGTCGTCCATCACGCTGCCGCCCGCCGCTTTCACCTCGGTGAAAAGCTGCTTGCAATCGAGGTAATCAAAGCGCTCCAGCACGCCGCCGCGCGCCGCCGGGGAAAACGACACATTTGAGCCGTCGCTGTTGGAAATGAGGATAGAAATATTCGTCGAGCGCGTCACTTCAAAATAATCGCTCGCGGAGGCACTTTCGTCCAGCATCGCCACCACACGGTTCGCCACGCTGCGCACCTCATTGACCTTGATGGCTTTATAAAATGTGTTGAGCAGTGTGATCTGAAATGTCCACAGCAACGTCACAATGACCGCCGTAAACAGCACGAACCCCAGCATGACCTGCATGCGTATGCCCGGCTTGCGCCATTTTTTGAATTTATGCTTCTTTACTGTCTGTTCGCCCATAGTCCCGCCGTCCTTATGCGCCGTGCGTTTCAAAGCGATAGCCCACGCCGCGCAGTGTCACAATGAATTTACTGTACGGGCCGAGGCTGCGGCGCAGCAGCTTGATGTGCGTATCCAGCGTGCGGTCGTCACCGTAGAAATCATACCCCCAAACATTTGTGATAAGCATTTCGCGTGTGAGGGCGATGTTGCGGTTGTTCACCATGTAAAACAGCAGGTCGTATTCCTTCGGAGACAAATCGGCACGCACGCCGTCCACCGTGACGATCCGTCCGGTAAAATCGATTGTCAGGCCCTCCGCCCGGAACAACTCGTGCTTCGGTATTGCGGTGCGCTGCACACGGCTCATCACAGCGGCAACACGCATCATCAGCTCTTTCGGAGAGAACGGCTTCACGACATAATCGTCCACGCCGAGTTCAAAGCCGTGAATCTTATCATACTCCTCGCCGCGTGCGGAAAGCATGATGACGGCCGGCGATGCAATCTTCTTAATCTCCGCCACGGCCGAAAAACCGTCAAGCTCCGGCATCATCACATCCATGATGACAATATCGAACGCATCGGGCGTTTTGCGGAACAGGCGCACCGCCTCCATGCCGTTTTCCGCTTCCGTCACCTCGTGCCCCTCAAACTCCGCGTATTTGCGGATGAGCAGACGAATTTTCGCTTCATCGTCCACGACTAAAATTCTGTACATGACAAGGCCTCCTTTTAACTGTTCCGCTCCGTATACCTGTATCATAACGCACTTTTGTGAAAAAGCGGTGAATGCCGAATGAAAACTGCCATGCCGTATGCGCCTTCCCGCTTTTATTCCATGTGGAAATTATATAAATATCCGGCCCTGTTTTCAAGTATTTCCACGATTTATTTCTTTCACGAAGAAATTTTTCTATTGCCTGTTGACATTTCGGAAAAAGTGGAGTAAGATATTTTATAGAAAATACATACAAATCATTCAAGTATTTTTCCTCATTTTAGAGTGTTTTTACAATCCCCTTTCCGGTTTTATCGCGTAGAGATGGGCGGAATGGGTGTTTTGTACACTTTATGTTGAGAAACCCGAGGAGGCGAGTCTATGTTACCGATTATTACCATTGCGCGTCAGTACGGAAGCGGCGGCCACGAGGTCGGCGAGCGCCTGGCGGAAAAATTGAATGTCCCCCTTCTCGACAAGCAGCTGATCGCCATGGCGGCAAAAAAGAGCGGGCTGAGCGAGGAAGTCTTTGAAAAGGCGGACGAAAAAGCAGGCAACAGCCTTTTGTATTCCATGGTGATGGGAAACTACATCTTCGGAAGCCGTATCACCGGCATCAACGATATGCCCATCAACGATAAGCTGTTCATTCTTCAAAGCGACATCATCAAGTCGGCTGCGGATAAAGGCCCGTGCGTCATCATCGGACGCTGCGGCGACTACATCCTGCGCGAGTACGACAACGTGTTCCGCGTATTCATCCACGCCAACAAGGAAGCGCGCATCAAGCGCATTTTGAGCAAAGGTCTGTGCGATGAGAAGAAGGTCTCTGATTTTATCACAAAACGCGATAAGCAAAGAGCGAATTACTACAACTTCTACTCGAATAAGCGCTGGGACGATCTCTCGAATTATCACCTCACCATCGATTCTTCCGAATTCGATATTGACGAGGTTGCGGAGATCATCATTACGGCCATCGGCAAGATCAAACCGCCCGCAAAGAAGTAAGCCTTTGCACATTCAATTTGAGTTTACCTTACCTTTTATATTTTTCATTTTTTATCCCTTCAGAAAAAGAGGCGTACCTTTTGGTGCGTCTCTTTTTCTATGGTCATATTCTTTTATCCCGTTACGGAGTCTATCTCGCTGTCGCCGCCCTCTATGCGCACACTCACGCGCTGCGGCAGGCACACGGCAGATTCTCCCGCACGCTTGATAATCCCCTTGTTCACACAAATTTTGTCCGGGCACGGGCTCGAAACGAAATGTGCGCCGTCTTTATCAAGCTCAATCACCGCGCCGTTCACTTCCAGCGTTAATGGCTCCTTTAAATCGGCCAGCACAACGCGGCGGTACACTTCGCCATCCTGCTCAATGACGGCCTCTGCCCCCTTCGGGCGCGTTTTGGCATAGAGATACACGCCTGCCGCCACAGCGAGCACCAAAACGAGCAGGAGCGCTTCTTTCCATGAAAATTTTCGCTTTTCCATCGCAGCCCCTCTTTCAGGAAACAAGCGTGTAATCGCGGCTTGTAAGTGTAAAGCGGTCTTTCAGTCCGTCCGTCACCGTGATGTTGTTGTCTGAATTGATGAAAATACCTTCGGCATCGAATTCTTCCAGCAGCTTCATGCCGTCTTCTCTGCCGAGCACAAAGCACGCTGTGGAAAGCGCATCGGAAAGCACGCCGCTTTTCGCGACGACCGTCACGGAAACAAGGCCGCTTTCTGCCGGGTAGCCCGTTTTCGGATCGAGCAGATGGTGGTATAAAACGTCGTCCTGCTCAAAGTATTTTTCGTAGCTGCCGGAGGTGGAGACAAAGCCCTCCGCCAGCGTTACCGAACCGAGAGAGCCGTCACCGTTCGGGTCGCGCGCCGCCACGCTCCACGGCTTGCCGGAGCTTTTTTCGCCGTATACGCCCACGCTGCCGCCGACCGCGATGATAGCCGCTTTTGCGCCCGCTTCTTCGTAGGCTCTGACTGCCGCGTCACACGCCGCACCTTTGCCGACCGAACCGAGGTCCACCGCCATGCCTAGATTTTTCAAAGACGCCGTCTGCTCCGTTTCGTCTATGCGCAGCAAAGAGTGATTCACATACGGCAGTAAGGATGTGATGAGGTCACTGTCCGGCACTTCGTTCAATTCGTCATCAAAGTCCCATAAGCGCGAGATCGGCGCAATGGTCACATCGAATGCGCCGCCGCTTTTTTCCGAAACCGACTGCGCCTGCGTTAAAATGTTCAGCGTTTCATCACTCAGCGTCACCCAGTCCTTGCCCGCGTTGTTATTCAGCTTCTGAATATCGCTGTTCTCCACACGCCAAGAGATTTTCTGCTCCAGCGCTTCCACCGCGTCCGCCGCTTTCACGGCCGCGTCCTCGCGGTTTTCGCCGTAAACGGTTTGCTGCACGTAGCTGCCCATGGCGTAGGTCGTCACCTCGTACCGTTCTTCTTCGCGGTCCAAAAGCGGAAACAGCGCCAAGACAACGATCACCAAAAACAAAACTGCAACAAAAATCAGCGTCAGATGTTTCGCTTCCTTTTCCGTAATCGTTTTAAAAGAAAAACGCGCCGGGCGCTTTACGTTTGCTTTCATAAAGACGAAATTCCTTCCGTTTGAGTTTCGGAACAATTTTAGCACAGATTGGTTTTAAAGTCCACCGTACATCTTTACAGCGGTATGAAAAAGCTGTAAACTATGAGTATCAAACGAAAAGGAGGCTGTGCCATGCGGAAAAATGCCTGCTGCTTTACAGGACACCGAGAAATTCCGCCCGAAGACCGGGAACCGCTCCGCGCGGCGCTGCTCTCCGAAATTCAAAGATTATATGCAGAAAAAGGCGTGACGGAGTTTTACACCGGCGGCGCAAGAGGATTTGACACCATGGCGGCGGAAGCCGTCTTGAAAATTCGCGAAGCTCTGCCCGTGCGGCTGCACCTCATTTTGCCGTGCAAAGGGCAAAGCGACCGCTGGCATTTTGCGGAAAAGCGCCGCTACCGTGAAATTTTAAATCAGGCCGATACTGCGGAATTCCTTTTTGAACGGTATACGCCGGACTGTATGCTGCGGCGTGACGACGCCATGGTAGCGCGCAGCGGCTACTGCGTCTGCTATCTGCGCGACCCTGCCGCCAAACGCGGCGGCACCGCTTATACCGTAAGAAGAGCGAAAAAAGAGGGCCTTGAGATCATCCACTTGATCCCCGTAGAAGTTGAACAGCTCACACTGCTGTGATGTGAAACAAGACGAATAAAGTTTTCGTCGACCTTTTTCAAAAGGTCGTGAGGTCTCGGGGCAACGCCCTAAGTCGCCATTCGCAAATGGCGAAATCTTTTTGCCTACTTCAAAATCAGGAGGATAGGCTAAACTGTCCAGTGGACAGTTTAGCCGCAAGGGACCCAATTAGGGGGTCCCTTGAAAGGGCGAGCCAACGCGAGCCTTAGAAAAAAACACCTCAAAATCGAAAGGACATCCATGAAGAAAAAAGCAGAGCACATCGCGCTCATCGGACTATTGGGTGCACTGGCACTGGTGCTGGGAATCCTCGAAAATCTCCTGCCCCCGCTGCCGGGCATGCCGCCGGGCGCAAAAGCCGGGCTTTCAAACCTTGTCACCATGTTCGCCGCCGGCGCTATCGGCCTGCCCGCGGCGCTGTTCATTGCGGCAATCAAGGGTCTGTTTGCGTTTTTGACGCGCGGTGTTTCCGCCGGGCTGATGAGCCTTTGCGGCGGACTTTTGAGCACGCTCATCATGGGCATACTGTGGAAAAAAACAAAATTCACGCCGGTCTTCATCGGTGTCTGCGGTGCGTTCGGGCACAACCTCGCACAGCTGCTCGTCGCGTTATGGATGACCGGCTTCGGCGCGCTGGGGTATATTCCCGCGCTCGCGCTGTATTCGGTCGTCTGCGGCATCTGTACCGGGCTTTTGCTGCAGGTTTTACTCCCGCTGTTGGAGAAGCTGCCGGTTTTGAGAAAATAGAGAAAAAGGACGGCAATGCCGCCCTTCGGGAAACGCCTATCCTCGCAAAAAGGACAGGCGTTTTTCAGCTTATGTTATTCTTCCGCTTTCGGAGCGTTCTCTTTTTCGGCCTGCTCCATGTTTTCCTTTGCAACCGCCAGCATCAGCTTGATACGGTTCTCCTGGTTGACCTTCGTCGCGCCCGGATCGTAATCAATCGGCACAATATTCGATTTCGGGTACAGGTTTTTCAGGCTGCGGATCATGCCCTTGCCGACGATGTGGTTCGGCAGGCAGCCGAACGGCTGTGCACAGATGATATTCGGGTAGCCGCTTTCAATAAGCTCCATCATTTCCGCGGTCAAGAGCCAGCCCTCGCCCATCTTGCAGCCGTAGCCGATGACGCCTGTGATGAGCTTTTTGAGGTGCGCATACGAGGACGGCACAGTGAAGCGGTTAGAAACGGTGTTCGCGTGTTCCACGGCGCGGATAACGTGGCTTTCGATACCGACGAGGTAGTCAAAGAGGATCTTCACAACCTCAAACTTCGCCTTGCTGCCGCCGAAAAGCTTAATATCTTCCATGCGGTTATCGACTTTAAACAGCATGAAGCCAAGCAGACCCGGCACCATCGTTTCGCAGTTCTGGCTGAACAGGAACTCTTCCAGATCGTTGTTGCCGATGGGCGAATACTTGACGTAAATTTCGCCGACAACACCGACGCGCACTTTCTTTTCGCCGGTCACGGGCACGTTCGCAAAATCCTCCGCAATCTGCGGCAGGATCGTCTCCATCTCCTTTGCGGAGTAGCCCTTTTCCTTTGCGAACATATCGGTCAGCTTTTTTGTCCAATCGTCCACAAGCTTCCGGCTCGCGCCCGCCTCTTTCTCATACGGTCTCGTCTGGTTATGCAGCAGCATCAAAAGGTCGCCGTACGCAAGCACGCCCAGCGCCTTACGGATCATCGGCAGCGTCAGCTTGAAGCCGCTGTTTTTCTCGAGTCCGGACATGTTGAGCGAAATGACCGGAATATACGAAAGGCCGTCTTTTTCCAGCGCCTTTCTCAAAAGGTGAATGTAGTTCGAAGCACGGCAGCCGCCGCCCGTCTGGGTGATGATGAGCGCCGTTTTATGCAGATCATATTTGCCGCTGTGCAGCGCGTCCATCATCTGGCCGATGGTGAGCAGCGCCGGGTAGCAGGTATCGTTGTGAACATATTTCAGACCCTCGTCCACAATCTGACGGCCGCGCGTCTGGAGAATCTCCACGTTGTAGCCGTAAGAAGCGAACAGGTTTTCAAATAAACGGAAATGGATGGGCGCCATGTTCGGCGCAAGGATCGTATAACCCTCTTTTTTCATTTCCTTTGTAAATTCAACGCGATCGGTAAAAGCCATATTCGTGCGCCTCCCTTACTGTAAATCCAGCGCCGCAAACAGGCTGCGGAGACGAATACGCACCGCGCCGAGGTTTGTGATCTCGTCGATCTTGAGCTGGGTGTAAATTTTGCCGCCGTCGTGCAGAATGCCGCGCACCTCGTCGGTCGTGATGGCGTCCACGCCGCAGCCGAACGAGACAAGCTGAATGAGGTTCACGCGCTTATCCGCACGGTCTACAACGTACTTTGCAGCCGCATACAGACGGGAGTGATACGTCCACTGGTTGAGGACCTTCGTCGGGAATTTCTTCTCCTTGCACGCAACGGCATCTTCCGTCACAACGACCGCGCCGCAGTCGCAGATGAGGCCGTCAATGCCGTGGTTGATCTCCGGGTCCACATGATACGGACGACCGGCCAGCACGATAACGGGCTTATGCTGTTCATCGGCGAGCGCGAGGAATTTGTCGCCGATGGCACGCACGGCGCGCATGTAGAGGTCATACTCCGCATACGCCGCGTCGGATGCTTTCTTCACGTCTTTTTTCGTGAACGTACCGTTCGGGAAGTGGCGGCGTAAAATCTCGTACATCTTGCCGGGGAAGTCGTGTCTGCGGTGCAGGCCGACGTAATCGCCGATGAAGACGGTGTCCTTTAATTTCTGGATATTGGAGGAGATGACCTCCGGGTAATAGGCGACGACCGGGCAATTATAGTGGTTGTCACCGAGGTTTTCGTCAAAGTTATACGTCATGCAGGGGTAGAACACCGCGTCCACGCCCTCGTCAAGCAGCGCTTCCACGTGGCCGTGCATCAGCTTTGCCGGGAAGCACGCCGTGTCGGACGGAATGGTGTGCTGACCCTTTAAATAAAGCTGGCGGTTCGACGCCGGTGACGTTTTCACATCGTAGCCGAGCGTTGTGAAGAACTTATACCAGAACGGCAAAAGCTCGTACATGTTGAGGCCCATCGGAATGCCGATGACCGGCTTGCCCGTGTCTTTGTATGTATAGCGCGCGAGCAGCTTGCGCTTTTCTTCAAACATGTTGTACTGTGCTTCGGTGGATTTCACGCCCGTCACCGGCTTTTCACAGCGGTTGCCGCTGATGAACTTGCGTCCGCCGGAAAAGGTATTCACCGTCAACTTGCAGCTGTTGGAGCAGCCGCGGCAGGTGATGGCCTTTACGCTGTGGGTGAATTCTTCGAGCGCTTCCTTGCTCAAAAGCGTCGAAAGCTCCGTCGCCTTACCCGCAGCCTGTGCTTTTTCGTGTGCATACAGTGCAGCACCGTATGCACCCATCAGGCCCGCAATGGTCGGACGGATGACATCGTGGCCGATCTCCTGCTCAAACGCGCGCAGCACGGCGTCATTCAGGAACGTACCGCCCTGCACGACAATCTCCCGGCCGATTGCTTTGGAATCGACCGCACGGATAACTTTATACAGCGCGTTCTTGACAACGCTGATGGAAAGACCCGCGGAGATGTTCTCCACCGTTGCGCCGTCCTTCTGCGCCTGCTTCACGGAGGAGTTCATGAACACCGTGCAGCGGGAGCCGAGGTCGACCGGGCGATCCGCAAACAGGCCGAGTTTTGCAAAATCTTCAATGGAGTAACCCAGCGCACCCGCAAACGTCTGGAGGAACGAGCCGCAGCCGGAGGAACAAGCCTCGTTGAGGAAAATATCGTCGATGACGCCGTTTTCGACCTTGAAGCACTTGATGTCCTGACCGCCGATGTCGATGATGAAATCGACCTTCGGGTTGAACGCGCGCGCCGCGTAGAAGTGCGCCATCGTCTCTACGATGCCGTAATCGACGGAAAACGCGTTTTTGATGATGTCTTCGCCGTAGCCGGTCGCCGCGCAGGCGCAGATCTTCGCCTGCGGGAAACGCGTGTAAACTTCAAGCAGGAATTCACGCATCAGCGGGACAGGGTTGCCGCTGTTCGACATATAGCGCGAACAAACAATATTGCCGTCCTTATCCGTCACAACGGCTTTAACGGTCGTGGAGCCCGCATCGATGCCGATATAAACCGGCTCGCCGTCCTCCAGTGTGTCGCGCACCTTAACGCCGGCGTTCAGGTGGCGCTTTGTGAATGCCTCGTAATCCGCCTTGTCCTTAAAAAGCGGCGGGCAAGCGCGGTATTCTTCCTTTGCCGTGTAATGCGCAATGCGGTTGATGATCTCCGCAAGCGTCGTCTCATTGCCGTCCGCCGCAAACGCCGCACCCAACGCGACGAAATACAGCGAATTTTCCGGGCAGATGCCCGTAATGCCGAGCGTCTTATCAAACGCCACGCGCAGCTCGCTTAAAAACGTCATCGGGCCGCCGAGGTATACGACCTTGCCCGCGATTTCTCTGCCCTGCGCAAGACCCGCAACAGTCTGGTTCACAACGGCGTAGAGAATGCTTGCCGCCACGTCTTTTTTCTGCGCGCCCTGATTTAAAAGCGGCTGAATATCGCTCTTTGCGAACACGCCGCAGCGGGAAGCAATGGTGTAGATCTTCTCATGCTCTTTCGAAAGTGTGTTGAGCGCATCCGGGGTGATGTTCAAAAGCGTCGCCATCTGGTCGATGAACGCGCCGGTGCCGCCCGCGCAGGATCCGTTCATACGCACCTCAAGGCCGGAGGCGTTATTGCCGTCCGTAAGGAACAAAATCTTCGCGTCCTCGCCGCCAAGCTCGATGACCGCATCCGTACCCGGCACAAGGCGGTTCACCGCAATGCGCGTCGCGTATACCTCCTGCACGAACTGAATGTCGCTGCGCTCTGCAAGACCCATACCGGCCGAGCCGGAAATGCTCAAAAGCACCTTTTCTTTCGGAAACTGCTCTGCCACTTCACGCAGCATCTCAACGGATTTCTCCACGATGCGCGAAAGATGACGCTCATATTTTTTGAAAAGCACCTCGTTCTGCTCGTTCAGAACAACGCACTTTAAGGTCGTGGAACCAACGTCCAAACCGATTCTCATCATGTTGATTCATCCTTTCTGCGGTACCCTTTCCGCATCGTATACCGGTACCGCATAAATGCCGCCTGTTTCGGCAGCTCTTACATATCCGCAAAATTACCCAAATATACTTTTAATGATACCACAGGCGCGCGCGCAATTCAATACGCATCACCGCGGCGAGATTGTAAAAAATTCGTGACATAGCGCGGTTTTTCTTGTGTGGGAAAGCCATTTTCTGCACGGGTTTTCCATTTTTGTTTTGTCCGCGGCGACTATTTTAACGGCTTTTCGCATATAACTCACCGATGAGAAATGAGGAGGGTTTCCTATGTCAAACGGCAAAAGAAGGTATTTTCCGGGCGCCAACACCGGGCGCGGATTCATCGGGCATTTTGAGGGCATCGTGCCGCCGTGGAGCGAGCCGCACTACACCTACGTTTTGAAGGGCGGCCCCGGGGTAGGAAAAAGTACATTGATGAAAAAATGCGCCGCCATCGCACGGGCAAACGGGTTTACCGTCGAAGAATTTCGCTGCGCAAGCGACCCCGAAAGCTTTGACGCCGTGCGTATCCCGCAGCGGCGGCTCGTCTTACTGGACGGCACCGCGCCGCACACCATAGACCCCGCCATGCCGGGGATCGACGGCGAAACGCTGGATCTCGGACGGTTTTTGCACAAAGAGGTCTTCAAACGCCGCCGCGAAGAGCTTTTTGTCCTTGCAGAAGAAAACCGCGCGCACTACAAAAACGCGTTCGCGTGCCTTTCCGCCGCAGGCAGCCTGCGCCGTGCCGCCGTAAGCGAAGCCGCAAGGTCTGCCGACCTTACCATGATCCGCACATTTTTAAAAGAGGGTTTCACACTGCCGAAGGAAGGCACACCGCGTACACTATTTTTAACGAGCCCCACGCCCGCCGGCGTTGCGGATTTCCGGGAAGCACAGGATGCCGAAAACACCGTGTACCTGCCCGGCGTTTTGGGCGCGGTGTTCTTAAATGAAGCCATGAAGCTCGTGCAGAATACGCAGACTGAAATTTTCCTGCATCCGCTCACACCGGAAGCACCGCAGTGCGTGCGCATCGGCGACACCATGCTGTGTGTCGCGGACGATACCCGCAGCACATTAAACGAGTTCCTTTTGAGCCCACTTTCGGACTTCATCCCGTTCGCCATGCAGGAGGCCGAGACCTTGACTGCGCAGGCCGTGGAGGAACTCAGGCTCTGCAAGCGCACACATGACGCGATTGAAACCATCTACCGCCCGTTCGTCGACTACGACCATGTAGAGCGAGAAACGAACCGTCTGCTGGAAACCCTAAAGCTGTGATAGACAAAAACGAAAGCGAAAATCTGTGAATTCGGCGCATTGCAGTCGATACATAAACGTGTTAAACTGAACACAGCGAAGCGATGCAAAAGTTTTTGATCGACCTTTTTTCAAATGAAGGTCAAACCGAACCCATGGTTCGGTCGTGAAATCCAAAGGCAATGCCTTTGGTCGAACTCCGCAGAGTTCGAAACTCTTTTGCCTACCTAAAAATCAGGATGGGAGCTTTAACAGTCCGGCGGACTGTTAAAGTGTGGGAGACCCAATTAGGGGGTCTTCCACAGAATTTGCGGTGCAAATTCTTGAAAATCTCAGAAAGCACTAAAAGTATTGAAAAGAAAGGAATTTAAACTCTATGCAGATCACATTTCTCGGTGCAAGCCACGGCGTGCCGGAGGCAAATCGCCGCTGCTCCTGCACCTTGATCGAAACGAACGGCCGATATTATTTCATCGATATGGGCGTCAACGCCATCGATGCCCTGCGCACACGCGGCATCGAGGTGGAGGACATCAAGGGCATCTTCATCACGCATATGCACGGCGACCATACAAACGGGCTCATCTCATTCGTCGACCTTATCAGCTGGTATTTTAAAACCGCCGACCCCGAAATTTGCCTGCCGAACTTGGAGGGCGTTGAGGCCATCCGTGCATGGCTCAAAGCGAATCACTGCGAAATGCGCGACCTGCGCTTTAAAAAGATTACGGACAGCACGATCTTCGACGACGGATATTTAAAAGTCACCGCCATTCCCACGCAGCATTGTCCGGATTCCCATGCTTTTTTCGTGGAAGCCGAGGGCAAAGCCGTGCTGTTCACGGGCGACTTAAAGCATCCCAACGTCGATTTTCCGAAAATCGCCAAGGAAAAGCCGACCGAATTTATCATCTGCGAGGCCGCACACTTCCCGGCGACCGATTACGCGCCCGTTTTGGCCGCCTGTCCCACAAAGCAGGTGCTCGTCAACCACTACGCGCCGTGGAATATCCCGAACGTCATGCAGCTTGCGGAAACACTCGCTCCGCTGCCCGTCAAATTCGTGAACGACGGCATGCAAATCACGCTTTAAATTCATACGCAAAAAGGTCTGCTCCGTTTTGGTGAGCAGACCTTTTCCTTTTACTTTTTGTTGACGGGATAAATACCCGACCAGCCGCAGTTGCCGTCTTTGTCTTTCAGCTCCACGCGCATGAACGTGTCCGTAGGCTTCACTTTATACGTTGCTTCGGTTACATTTTCGCCTACCGTCGCGCGGTCGCCCGCCCAAACGGTATCGGTGAAGAACACGACCTCCTGCACCAGCGAGGTATGCACCGTGACCGTGCCATTTTCAATTTCAACACGGAAATTCGGCCCCTGCGTTGCGTAGAAGCGGTTTGCGCGGATAGCCGCCAAAACACCCTCGCGCGTCAATTCATCCGCCTGCACCATGATGTACGAACGCGTCTCGTCACCCGTGTAGTGGTGCGCATCGTCCGCCGCCATGCACGGCAAATAGTGCCCCAAAAGCGCCATTTCGTCGAAAAACACACCGGAATACGGACGGCAGTTCCACGGCAGGCCCGAAGTAGTGTTGTAAATCTCGCACCCGTCAATGCCGTACAGCTTTGCGACCTCCGAAGCGCGATCCAGCGACCATGCGGGGTGTGCCAAGATTGCAATGCCGTTCACGTTATGGATTTCATCGATGATCTTCTGCGCGGAAAGCCCCGGCGCGCGTTTTGTAAGCGCAGGCGCTTTCTCCATGCCGATGCCGACGATGTGGTAAATGCCCTCCTGCACAGTACTGCCCACGTCGAATTCCGTGCCGTTTAAGAGGAGAAAATTTTCCTCCTGCCGCCCCTCACCGTGGAACCAGTGGTCGGTCAGCGCAAGGAAATCATAGTTTTTTGATTTGTATAATGCAATCGTTTCTTCCGGCGTATACGCGCCGTCCGAGTTCGTTGTATGGGTGTGCAGATTGCCCTTATACCAAATTTTGCCAAACACATCCGTAAACATAGTCTTTCCCCCATCCTGCTTTTCGTCTCTTTGGGATTATTATAGCACGATGGCGAGGTGAGTGCAAGCTTTGTGCATGAAAAAAAGGCGGCAATGCCGCCCTTTCAGGGAACCCATAGTGCTTACGCTTTTTCCGCGCTCGATGCTTCTATCAGCTTTGCTTTCTGCAAGGCGACGACAACAGCCGGGACCAGAATAAGCTGCACCACGATGCCCGGGATTGCGTTTAAGAGTGCGCCGGAGATGAACGCCGCAAATGTGAACGCGCCCGCGTCCGCCGCGATGCCGCTGAGAATCACCTTCACGATACCCCAGACAATTCTGCCCGCGACCATAGCGATCAAAAGGCTGCCGTACAGCGTGCCGACGGTCTGCTTTTTGAACACCTTGCGGTACATGATACCGCTTACAAGTCCGTATGTCAGCAGCTCAAACGCCATAGCGATGGCGACGTAGAACGGCGGCATGCCGAACATCACCATGCGCAGCAGCGGGGCGATAAAGCCCACAACCGCGCCCACCGGGCCGCCGCATACGAAGCCTGCAAGCAAAATCGGCAGGTGCATCGGACACAGCATTGCGCCGATCTGCGGGATCTGCCCGGTGAAGAACGGCAGTACTAACGCAAGCGCCAGAAAAAGTGCGCCGAGCACAAGGTTTTTAACGGAAAATTTACTGTTTGTACGGTTCATTGAAATACCCTCCCTGATACAAAAAGACCACGAAGCATTCCGCCCATACCGAGCGAAAAGACCTTCGTGGTCTATTTTTTAAAGTGGCTTTAAAATACTTTCAAACGGCGTTTCGCCGCGCGGTCTTTTGACCGTTACCGCTTCCTGCGGCTTTGCTATCTATATCATAGCATAAGTTAATCTTAAAGTCAACTACCGAATTTCAATTTTGCCGAAACGAAATTACTTTTCCGCGCTAAGGATAACCGTAACGTCCGGGTGCAGCTGCAAAACGGAAGCCGGCACCTCCGGCGTAACCTTACCGAAGCAAGCCTTTTCTACGATCTCCGCCTTATCCGGGCCTGCGATGAGAAGAATCTTCTTCGCCTTCATAATGGTGCCGATGCCCATGGTGATGGCCTGCGTCGGCACATCCTCGCGGCGCTCGAACAAACGGGAGTTCGCGTTGATGGTGCTCTCCGTCAGCTGTACGGTGTGCACGGTCGCCGGGAAGTTGTCCGTCGGCTCGTTAAAGCCGATATGCCCATTGTGGCCGATGCCGAGCAGCTGCAGATCGATGCCGCCGAGAGACTGAATAAAGCTCTCATAGCGCACAGCCTCCTCTTCAAGGTCATCTGCGTGGCCGTTCGGCACATGTGTGTTCGCCTTGTCGATATTCACGTGGTCAAAGAGGTTGTCGTTCATGAAATAGCGGTAGCTGTTCGGGTTCGTATCGTCCAGACCGCAGTATTCGTCGAGGTTTACGGTGCGCACTTCGGAAAAGTCCAGTATGCCGTCCTCATAGTTCTTTACAAGATCTTTATAGGCGCCAATCGGCGAAGAGCCTGTTGCAAGGCCCAGCACGCAGTTCGGCTTCAAAAGCACCTGGCCGCCGATGATGCCGGCTGCAATGGCGCTCATTTCTTCATAGGTTTTCGTTTTGACAATGCGCATTTGAATATTCATCCTTTCAATACAATAAAGCGCCGGCCTTATGCCGTGCGCGTTTTTACCCAAAGAGTTTCTATCTACAACTATACCATAAAATTTACAAAAGTAAAGGCATTCCCGCAGAAAACCGCGAAACGGTCCCGGAAATGCCCAAATTTACTTTATGCCGTCTTATTCACTGCTTTTTTATTTTTCAGCGCCTCAAGCGGGATCTGCGCCAAAATGACCGCCGCAAACACCAAAACGCAGCCCAAAAGCTCGCGTCCGTTCATGCTTTGGCCGAGGACCAGCCAGCCGGAAAGCGCCGCAAACACAGATTCAAGGCTCATGATAAGGGACGCCACCGCAGGCGGGGTATCCTTCTGCCCCAAGATTTGCAGCGTGTATCCCACGCCGCTCGACATCAGGCCCGTGAAAAGCAGCGGCCCCGCACTTTTTAAAATGTCCGCAAGCGTGAACGTCTCCGCAAACAGCGCCGCTGCCGTGCAAAGAACGCCGCAGACAAAAAACTGCACGCACGAAAGCGCCACGCCGTTCACCATCGGTGAGAAGTGGTCGATGATGAGGATATGTATGGAAAAGCCCAGCGCACACAAAATGACGAGCAGGTCGCCCGGCGCGATGGTGAAGCCCTCCTGCACGCTCAACAAATACGTGCCCGCCGCCGCAATAACAACGCTCACCCAAACCGTTGCGGGCACGCGTTTTTTGAGGAACAAACCGAGTATCGGCACAATCACGATGTAAAGCGCCGTCAAAAACCCGGCCTTGCCCACTGTCGTAAAGCTGATGCCGAACTGCTGCAAATTAGAGGCCACGGCAAGCGCCGAGCCGCACAGCACGCCGCCCACCCACAGGGTCTTGCGGCTCTGCTTTCTCTCTTCGTCCGTCTGCGTTTTTTTCGGCGCTTTGCGCTGCATAAACAGCAGCACGGGCAAAAGCGCCAGCGCGGCAATGAAATTGCGTACGCCGTTAAACGCAAACGGGCCCAAATGGTCCATGCCGAGGCTCTGCGCTACAAACGCCGTGCCCCAAATAAGGGCGGTGATCGTCAGGAGCAAGGCTCCGCGAAATTGCTTCATGAAAATTCCCTTCAAGTCGTGGTTTTACACTTCGTTCGTCTCGCGCGTCAGGTTCTTCATCCAGTTATACCGGTTGATCTTCACCACGGCAACGAAGCATTTTAAGATCTGGTCGCATTTGAGGCACGCAAAAACCACCCAAGGCGGCGCACCGAGGTAAGACGCGATAATGGCAGACGGCAGCACCACAAGGAACACGAAGATCGTGTCGTTGCGGAAGACAAACGAAATGTCGCCGCCGGATTTAACAAGGCCGAACAGACACGCCGCCTGATAGCACGTGCCGACAATCGTAACGGAAATGACATTGATGAACTCACGCGCATACGCCACGGCCGCATCGCTCGCGCCGTACAGCCCGATGAACGGGTCGCGCAGGAAGTGCACCGCAATGCCGGAAAGAATGCCGAGGCCAAGGAAAATGACCTGCGTCGTGCGGGCATACTCGCGAATTTTTTCCATACGTCCGGAGCCGACCGTCTTGCCGGTGATAATGCCCACCGCGCTCGAAAGGCCGTTCATTGCAATGTACATCATATTGTGCAACATATTCGCGATGCTCACTGCCGCAATGACGCCCGCGTCATAACGGCCGAGAATCATCGTCTGCCCCAGCATGTTCACCGACCATACGACCTGCCCTCCCATGATGGGCAGACCGTAGCGCAGGAAATCGCGCGTCAATTCGCCGCCGCGCTTTAAGAGGTCGGCAAAGCGAAGCTTCAGTTTTTTATCGATGCAGCGCACGTAAACGACCATCACAGCCGCTTCAATGATGCGCGAAAACAGCGTAGCCACCGCCGCACCGGTCACACCGAGCGCCGGGAAGCCAAGCTTACCGAAAATCAAAATATAGTTGCAGATGACGTTCACAATGAGCGTCACAAATGACACGTAAAGACCGATCTTCGCCGTCTCCACCGCGCGCATCGTCGCCACCATCACCTGCGAAATGCAGAAGAAAATGTACGAAAGGCTCACCACGCGCACGTAAACCGTGCCCGATTCAATGACCGAAGCATCACTCGTGAACAGGGATACGATCTGCGACGGCAATAAAAACGCCGTCACCGTAATGACCAAACCGATGAGCAAAGCAAACCGCACACCGATGGCCGCAATGCGGCGGATGCTTTTTGTATCGCGTTTACCCCAATACTGCGCAGCCAAAATGAGGATAGCACCCTCAATGCCGCCGATGAACATTTGCAGCAGCGTCTGCAGCTGGCTGCCCACATACACACCGGAAATCGCACTGTCGCCGAGCGTGCCGATCATCACGTTATCTGCAAGGCCGACCGCAAAGGTTACGGCGTTCTGCAGCGCAATCGGTATCGCGAGCGTGACGAGCGTTTTGTAAAAGCTCTTGTCTCTTGTGAAAAACATGTTTCCTCCCCCGGAGCTTGCGCCCCAAACTCAATACAATAGCGCGCAAAAGCGCATCTTGCTTCTGATTATAAAAAAAAGCGGAGAAAAAGTCAATACAAAAAAGGGCGGCAAAGCCGCCCTTTCAAGCTCTCAAATTTTACGCATCTTCGTGTGTTGTCACGGTGCCCTCCGCCGTGCTCGTTTCCGATTCCGGCTCCGGCGTCGCCGTGGCTTCCGCACCGTCTGCGGCTTTTGCCTCCGCGGAATAGAGCACCGTCAGCGTCTCGGCATCTGCTTCGCCGGTCGCCGTAAGCCCATTCGCTTTCTGGAACGCCTTTACGGCCTCCATCGTCACTTCTCCATACATGCCGGTGTATTCCACCGTCAGATAGCCAAGCTCCGCTAAGCGCTGCTGCATCGCGAACACATCGTCGCCCTCCGTGCCGGATTTGATCGCCGTATATTCCGGCGCGGGCGAGGGGCTCGCCGTCGCTTCCGCTTCCGAAAGCTCGGAATCCAGCTCCAGCGCAGCGGAGTTTTCCTCCGTCAATTCGGGGTATGCAAGGCCCATCATGTCGATGCACGCGTTGTACACCGTCTTGCCTTGCCAATTCATATAATTCGGGTCGACGGCGTAAACACGGCCGTTTTTTACCGCCGAAAGACTCGCGTACTGCGCGTCCTGCATGATCTGCCCGCGTACATCTTCTGAACAGAAAATCATTGTCGGGTCGCTCAATCGCAAATCGTCAAACGTAAACGTGCCGCCCGTAAGGCCCTTAAAAATGTTCGTCAGACCGATATACGACATCATCACGCTGCCAAGCTCATCGCCCGTCACCGCAGAGCCGTTTGCATCCGAAATATAGCACGCCGTCACCACGGTGTTGTTTTCCGGTGCCAAGCGCGAAAGGTCGTCGAGCGAGGAGAAGATCTTCTGCGCTGCCTTCACGCCCACATTATAGCCCGTAGAGCCGCCGTTCAAAGCCGTACCCACCTGCGCGTACAGGCGTTCAAAATCCTCGCGGTTTTTCGCACGCGTCAAAAGGAGCACCGTAATGCCCGCGTTTTCAAGCGTCTGCTTTTCGCTGTCGTCCATCGTCTCCGCCAAAACGAGATCCACACCTGCAGAGATCACACTCTGCGCATCCGTTGCGGAAACCTTCGGCAGAACTTGTAAATCGGGCTGTGTGCAGTCGTCACTTGCAAGCGATAAGCTCGTCTCGTACCCCATCGCCAGCACCACATCCGCCAAACTGCCGGAGAGTACCGCCACCTTCTGGGGTTTTGCGTTTAACGTCACTTCGTTCACGGTCACCGGGTATTCCTGCGAAACGGCGCCTGATTCAATATTCGCCGGCTGCGAGCACGCCGTCGCGCTGAGCGCCACCAAAACGCTCAAAACGACCGCCGCAGCGCAGCGCATCCATTTTTTCATATCCATAAGCATTCGCCGCAAAAGCGGCATCCTCACTTTCCGGGTCATATCCGCACAGCTTTAGCCGTGCGAAAACAAAAGGTCTAAACATCATAATACACAGTTATTGTAACCGCATTGCCCTGTATATGTCAACCTTTTTGCCAAAAAACGCTTGACTTTTTCTCTCAAAACCGATAAAATAGTATGCGCAAAGCGTGTTTTTCCATGCTTTAGCCGAATATGGAAACGTATCGAAGCGGTCATAACGGGACTGACTCGAAATTTCGGCAGAAGCTGGGAATTTCGTCCCCCTGATTCTCCTTGATATTCCTCAACACAGAAAATCTCAAAATCGAATATTTTTTGCCGTCTCTCCTGTTTTCTCTCCAACGAATTTTTGAGCAAATTTCTGGAAAGAAAACCGGGCGAAAATAGACACGGAGAGTTGTCCGAGTGGTCGAAGGTGCAGCACTCGAAATGCTGTAGACCGAAAGGTCTCTAGGGTTCGAATCCCTAACTCTCCGCCACAAAAAGCCTGTAAACAAGCCCGTTTACAGGCTTTTTAATTTTTGCCTAAAGGGCAAAGCCCGCACGATTTTCGGTTTTCAGGGGAGAAAATCAGCTGTTCTCCCCGGCACTGATCGAACTCCAGCGGCTGCTGAAGTCGCCGCCCTCCGGTAGCGCAAGCCCTGTCTCCATCGCCTGTGCCGAGGTGATCTTGGACTTGTAATCCAAGTGGGCGTAGATGTTCGCCGTGGTGGTAAAGTCGCTGTGCCCCAACCACTCCTGAATGTGTTTGAGGGGGACGCCGTTGGCCAGCAGCAAGCTGGCACAGCTGTGCCGTTACGGTATAATAACGACAAACAGAAAAAGCCTTTATTTTCAAGGGGTTTGAGCGTTTGTCGTCTTTTATTCAATTCCTTTTCCAAGTTGAAAATTGACGAAAACTATAAAGAAAAAAGGAGGCTGTTTTATTAACGACAAAATTTAATAGTGCCAGCGGTCCGGCTTTATGTCTGACCGCTGATTGCCGTGGGCGTTTCACTTTTAAGGTGGGCGCCCTTTTTTCATACCTATTTTCAAGAGAAAGGAGATCCCCATGGAATTAAACGAAATGGAAAAAAAGCTGCTCTTTCAGGTGGAGGGCGATTATCAGACAAAGATCCTGAATGAACTTTATATGACCGTGAGGTATTCAAACAATTCCGAACAGCGGGAGGCGGCAGAAGGTCTTATGGCAAAACTTCGTGTTCTGTCAAATGCAGAGTGCATGGACTTGGTAAAAGATATTCAGAAGAATTACCGTCTGCCCTATCCAGCCCGGACGATTGGAGAAAAGATCGCCGAGGCCAGACAGCAATCAGGTGCAGAAAAATTGAAGGGGCATGACATCATGGCACTTGAACGCTTTGACCCGGAGGTAAGGCACATGATCGTTTTTGATGTATTGTCTTACGATTCCCCTGTTGGCGACAAAGGCGATAAGATGCGCTTGTTCCTTACAGATGCCGGCTATCAGAAATTTTTAGAGAGCCAGGAACGGGGCGAAGTGAAACTGAAAAACCATGCGAAGGTCTCTGGCGGTCATCTCCATTATGACCACAGGGATCATGCTTTGTAACGGAATAGTCGAAGAAAGGAGGCGATACAATGGCAGTATTCCGTGTAGAGAAAACAAAGGACTTTACGATAATGAGCAATCACCATCTGCGCAATACGGAGTTGTCCTTAAAGGCAAAGGGGCTTTTATCACTTATGTTGTCGCTGCCGGAAGATTGGGATTATACCACGAAGGGACTCGCCCATATCTGCAAGGACGGTGTGGATTCTATCACTACTGCCCTGAAGGAACTGGAGCGGCATGGTTATCTCACCAGACAGCGTCTCCGCTATGATAACGGGCAGTTGGGAGACATTGAATATACGATCCATGAGCAGCCTGTAAGCACCGAAAACACAGGGCTTTCACCTAAACGGGAAAATCCAAGACAGGTAAAACCTGAACAGGCAAAACCTAAACAGGCGGAACCTGAACAGGAAAATCCGGCACAATTAAATACTAATCCATTAAAAACAAAAAAATCAAAAAAAGATAAATCAATAACTTATCCATCAATCTATCCGGCAGAGCCGGAGGCGGCGAGCCGCACGGATGGGATGGATCGGATAGAGCTGATAGAAGCCTATCGTGAAATCATCAAAGAAAATATTGAATATGACTTACTGGTCTTACGGTATGGCAGGGAACGTCTGGACGAAGCCCTTGAACTTATGCTTGAAGTGATTTTGTCGAAACGCCCTTACATTCGCATTGCCGGAGATGATTTTCCGAGGGAGATCGTCAAGAGCCGGTTCCTGAAGATCAATTCCGGCCACTTAGAGTATGTCTTTGACTGTATCGACAAGAACACAACGAAGGTCGGAAATATCAAAGCATATCTGCTGGCGGCGCTGTATAATGCCCCGGCTACAATGGACAGCTATTACCGTGCCGAGGTCAATCACGATCTGTACGGCTGTTAGGCACCTTTGGGTGTCTTTTTTCATTCCATCACAGGAAGGAGGCAAAGCACGATGAAAAGAATCACTGTGCCGGTACTATGCCCGGCGTAACCAAAGAACAGATTCAGGCAGCGCGGGAAGCTGACTTGTTTACTTACCTGCAATTCCATGAACCCGGCGTGCTGAAACGGGATGGACCTAATTTCCGGCATAAGGAGCATGACAGTCTGGTATATGTGACCGGGAAAAGGTACTGGTACTGGAACAGCCGTGGACGGAGTATCAATGCGCTGGACTACCTGATCCAGATTCGTGGATATGGTCTTGTGGATGCGGTTCATGCTCTGGTAGGTGGAGAAATCCGGCAGGAACCGGCCTACCGAAATACGGCAGAAATACAGGTATCAAAGGAACCGGAAAAGAAAGCATTCTCTCTCCCCTGGGCCAGACGTTGCGCGACCGCTGCGGTCTCCTATTTGCAGAAACGGGGGATCAGCTCAAAAGTCATTCGCCAGTGTTTACAAGCCGGGATTTTTTACGAAGCCCGGTATCATGGAGAACCGGTTTGTGTATTTGTAGGGAAAGATGATTCCGGGAAAGCGAAGTTCGCCTGTATGCGCAGTATCGGCGGCAATCTCAAAAAGGATGTCTATGGCAGCGACAAAGGATATAACTTTTGCTATCCTCCGCAAAGTCCGGGCAGCCGGCATGTGGCAGTTTTTGAAGCTCCTATTGATGCGCTTTCCCATGCAACGCTTCAAGAGCTGGAGGGATGGAAATGGAATGGTTACCGCTTGTCTTTGGGAGGTACTTCCCATGTGGCGCTGACTTCTTTCCTGGAACGCCACCCGGAGATCCGGCGTGTTACCCTTTATATGGACCACGACCTTGCCGGATTTGTCAATGCCCGGAAAATCAAGACCATGCTCCACGAGGATAAACGTTTCCGTCATATCCGGGTAAGTGTCAACCCTCCCCGGATGGGAAAAGATTACAATGAGAAATTGCTACTGGTTCGGGAACAACTGCAAACCAGCCAGCACCAACGCCGCCCAAAAGAGGCGGCTGTTTCAATTTAGGGAGGATTTCAACATGAATGGATCTCAACAGATCTGCTTTACAGACAGCGCCGGAAAAGCGCTGTTTTCCATTCCCGACAATGGTTTACTCTGCCTGTTCTATGGAAACGGGGACAGGCACTTTGCTGTTTGTCATCGTCTGGATGACACCCATGCAGAAATTGACGGGGTAAATTATTCGCTGCCGGATTTTGCCAAAAGGATGAAACACAACCAGATCAGCTTTGCCCCGGCATAAGGCTGGAAAACAAATAACAGGAGGATTTGAAAATGAAAAAAATTGAAAATACCGCTTTGCAGATGATTGCCGAGGCTTCCCGGTGTCCAGACTACGGCCCCGATATGGTTAAATCGCTGATGAAAAAGCTGGACATGAACGAAAAGGGCTTTGCGCTTTTGATGAATGTTGCCCCATCCACAGTGCGTCTTTGGACCAGCGGAGCTGCACAGCCCTGCGGCACAGCAAAACGCCTCATGCAGATTTATGAAACCGGTCCGGAGATTGTCGGCAAGATTGCCGGAGGGCAGCTACCGGCAGATGGGAGGGATTGATGAATGACGGAGACAGATAGCCAGCCGATTGCGGAAAATGAGCAGGTCAAAGAGCTGCTTGCTCTCCTAAAAGATAACAATACACCGGGGTATGAAGAATTTGCCAAACTGATCGAGCATGTGACCGGGATGGAGCAGCGTCTTTCGGAGGCAACTAAGGAACTAAAGGCAGTGCGTCAGGAAATGCAAGGGTTACAGAACCATTCCCTGAAAGATGCTCTCCAAAAGAGCTGTAAAGCTATGGAGACGAATATTTCCGTTATGCGTCACCGTCTTTCCGAACTCAAAGGCCAGATGATAAACGGATGCAGGAATATCCTTGCCGATTTCAGGGAACGCGGTACTGTTGCTTTGAATGGGATCACACAGTTTTTACATGTCAGACCGGTGTTGGAGTCCATTCAAAGTGCAGCAGAAAAAAGTATGCAGGCCAGCAACAGGGCTGTTGCCAGAATTGATGCTTTCAGTACGGAATATCACGAAATGGGGCGGCATCTCAAAAATATGGGCCGTGCTATTCAAGGAAAACCTGCGGAGACAAACGCAAAAGAAAATGGAAAGGTTGCCAGGGTGTTCAAAGGTGCTTTCAAAGTGGAGGGCGCCCTTATATCCTCCATTAACCGTAATGCGGAGTGGGCACTTAATACCCTTGCCCGGTTGGAACAGACTGCGGAAAGGCACCCTTCTGTTTTGGAAGCAATGCGGGAACAGGCAGCAAAAACGGAACCGGCAAAAAAACAGCCAGCACCTTCCCATGATAAGGAAAGCCGGTAATTGTCAGGTTCACATGAAAGGAGGAATTTGATTGAATCAGGAACCACTACCGCAGATTCATTTGATCCGTGATACAGACTTATCCGTCTTTGCGTATGAGCTCCATATTTTTGCCGGAGATTTTCTTAGGGAATGCGAATTTAATATGCGTTCTCTGGCGACAAATACCGGGGCTGATTCCATTGCCATCATGGGGAAAAAATCACATATGGCTTTCCGACGCTTTGTTTGCTTATTGTTCTACGGCGGATCTTTATCAAATGATCTCAACAACGGAGTTTATCGGAGCGAGGGCTTTCCTGTTTCATACGGATCGCAGAGAGGGCGGTCACTTGTACGGAGATGTCCTGATGATGGATTTAGACACGCTGCGGCAGGATATAAAAAGAAATATCCTCTATCCTTGCGGCGTCAATATCGAACGCAAAGATGGTTCAGCGGCTACGGTCAGCCTGAAAGAATGGACTGAAATGGATCTTTACGAAAAAGATGCTCTGAAAAGTTGGGGATTTTCTTATGCCCCAAATCAAGTTACGGAATGGCAGTACCACTATTCCACGATGTTCAGACAGTGGATGGATCAGGCATTTCGTTATATGCCCCAGGATTTAGAAGAACGCCTGAATATGCAATATATGGAGGCAGCCCAGAACCCGGATATGGATAAGTACCGCATACCACAGGGAACGGCAAAGCAGATGCTTCTTTATGACGAAGCCCCTGTGTATCGCCTTCTTCCATCCGGTTCGGAGAAAATCGCGCCCATCGCGGCAGTCTCTACGGGCCTGTGGTATGAAAATTACCGGGAGTTTGCCATTGCACCGGAGGATTTAGACGCTCTGGACAAACTGATCCGCAGGGAAACTGACCGGCTCACAGGAAACCTCCCACAACTTCACAAAAACGAAGAACGCCGCCCTGCCCCGGAGCGATAAGAATTTTACACTGACTGGAGGTGATGAAGATTGGCAGGAGTGCATGAAGATTTCGGCGAAAAGATCGGCGGTGCGAAAAAAGACCTGTGGAAAGACCGCGGGCTGTATGCAGATGATCTGGAAGCCATGAATGAGCGCGAAGCCGAAAAATTTGTGAAAAAGGATAATGTCTGGAAAAAGCCGGACTATGCAGCCATGCTGGAGGAAGGGATTCCTCTTGGCGTGGTCTATTTTATTAAAAAAGCAAGGGACGGCTTAAACGCTTCCCCTCAATATTACCGCATGGATGACACCCCGGAAAAACGGACCGCGAGACAAAAGGAATATATAAAAACAGTCCGGGAATTGCAGACAGTGCTTTCAGATGTCCGTACTGTGGAGGATGCTGTGAGAGCCTATGACCGCTTTTTCGTTGACAATGGATATTTAGAAAAGGTACAGGGCTGGGGAAGCGGAATCCATTACCGGGCAACGAAAAAGGGACAGGACAATCCCTGTGATCACAAACAAATTGTCCAATACCATGCTGATCCGCTCGGCTGAATATTTTGAGCGCAACTTTACTCAGAAAGCAAAAAAGGAACAGTTTTGTGTTTCCAAAGAGCAGAAAATACCGAAAGGTTATGCGATCCACTTCAACGACGGGAAACATACCTATTCTAAAAATGAGGACTGGAAACCCGGTACCTACTATGTGACAAAAGGCTATTCGATTCTGCGGACCAATTTTGAGACCAAAGAAGCTGCCCTGAAATGGGTGCAGGAACTTGCCAAAGGCAGGAACAAAAACGGAAAGATCCGGTTTGTCCCTCCCCAGCTCGCCCATGTCAAACGTACCGGGCCGGATTACCGGAATGGTGTGGAGATCACCGGACAGCATTATCTTGATACATTTGGGTTCCGCGGCGGCGAGTTTGGAAACTGGATGAACCAGAACGACCGTCAGACCTCCCTTAACATGGGATTTGAAGCACTAAAGGATCTGGCGTCAGCCCTTAAGATCAGCGATAAAGATATTGCTTATCAGGGAACGCTTGCTATCGCTTTTGGTGCAAGAGGCAGCGGCAATGCTGCGGCTCATTATGAACCTTTGCGTACAGTCATCAATCTTACGAAAATGCACGGGGCCGGTTCGCTGGCACATGAATGGTGGCATGGATTTGACGATTATCTTGGTACAAAGATGGGCGCAAAAGGGATGCTGTCAGAACAGCCCCGCCTCTATGCGCCGTTCCAAAAACTCATTGACACCATGAAGTATAAACCGGAAACACCGGAACAGGCAGCAAAGCGCACGGAAGCACAAACAGAACGCACCCGGAAAAATGCGGCAAGCTGGCTGGATTCCTCGGTTCTTGCCTCCCTGAAACGGTATGGCAATGAGGAACAGATGGAAACCTACGCAGTCTTGCGGGAAGCATTTTTGTCCGGCGAACCCGGCTCTGTGGAACAGATCAACGCATTTAAGAAGAATGTTACCGGCCGGGTAATTCCCAAAAGTGAACGGGAACGGCTGGAAATTTTTGAGCGTATGCTTTCCGGGATGCAGGCGCAGGAAGCTCCGCAGATTGGACGGACGGAAACTGATTTTTACCGTAATTCAGTACGCATGGGAAAAGAATGTGAAAAAGACGGCGGTTATTGGGACAGCAATGTGGAAATGACAGCCAGAGCCTTTGCCTGTTATATCAAGGACAAACTGCCCTACACATCGGATTATCTGGCAGGCCATGCCGACTGTGCCCTTACCCTGGTTTCCGGTAAAGACGGAGAAATGGAGGTATTGAAAGCCTTCCCTGTGGGGGAAGAACGCCGTGCGATCAACGCCGTTTTTGACGAGATCATTCAGGATTTGAAACGGGAACAGCTATTGACCCATGCTGATGTAACGCTTCCCCTCTCTGTTTCTGAACTTCGTGAGGCAGCGGACGGTCAGCTATCCATGTTTAATGAAGGACGTTCTTCTGTCCTTGAAAAGCTCTCTGTGGCAAAAACTCAGGAAAAAACGCCAACCGATCCCGGTACGGCAATGAAAAAGAAGGAGGATATACAATTATGAAAGTGTTAATGGTAGAGCCGGGCAAGTCCCCTTATGCTGCGGAGATCGAAAGTGGTCTGAAATCCTTGCAGGCGGCAGTGGGCGGAGATATTCAGGCGGTCTATCCGTATGAGGACCCGGTGGCTCTGATCTGTAATGAAGAAGGCAAGCTGATGGGGCTGCCTCTGAACCGGGCTCTCTTTGACGATGACGGCCACATCTATGATATTGTGTCCGGGAATTTTCTGATCGTTGGTCTTGGCGAGGAAGATTTTACAGACCTTTCCCCGGACTTGATGGAGAAATACGGGGAGCAGTTCAAGTACCCTGAAAAATTTGCAAGGATTGCCGGCGAGATCATTGCAGTCAAGCAGCCTGCAACCAATGAACACCGGGAAAAACCGATGATGCACCATTCCGGCCCGGATTTGTAGAAAGAAAGGAGCCAATTATGTTAATGGCAGTAAATGAACCTTATGCCCTTATGGTGCAGCCGGACGATATTCTGATCTCTCCCCGTGAGGTAGATGAACATTTTGGGACGATGGTATGCTTCCATCCCCGCTATGCACTGGGCGACCATCACAACTATATGGACAAAGATGACTTCCTGCGGGAAATGTATTTAGATACCGTAGGACATGATGAAGCCGGCATGAAACGCTATGAACGGATGGTAAACATTGTAAGCAGCCGTTTCCGGCATGGACCAAAGACAGAGGAACGGGCGATCGATGAAGCAATGCAGAAAGTAATTTCGGAAAAGTATCTGATGCTCCCCCTCTATCTCTACGACCACTCCGGTCTTGCCATGAGTACAGAAAGTTTCTCAGGCAGGGCTCCTCATGCAGAATGGGACAGCGGACAGGTCGGCTGGATCTATGTTTCCAAAGAAGATGCCCTAAAGGAATTTGACGCTGACAAGATGACCGGTGCTATCCGTCAGAAAGCAGACGCACTGATGCGCAGCGAAGTCGCTGCTTACGATTCCTATCTGCGTGGCGAATGTTATGGGTTTGAGCTTTATAAAAACGGGGAGCTGTCGGATAGCTGCTGGGGCTTTATGGGTAACTTTTCCGATGTGTTGAAAGATATGACGGAATACCTCCCGGATGAGTGCAAAGGGATGGTCGATCATCTGGAGGAACAGGAACGCCCGGCTACGATCATCAAGACGCTTTTGAAACACGCTAAAATTCAGGTCGATCAGGCAGCAAAAGCCTTTGAACACGCTTCCCGACAGCAGGTTCTTGGGGAAAGCCGGTAAAAAGTTATTTCCATATTATAAATACCGATTTTATCAGAAAGGAGGATGCTCTTGCAGGAAGATCTCGAACAACGAACGGTTTCTGTTTCTATACAGGCAGCAAAACTGTCAGGGCGGGTACTGCGTGCGGCTATTGCTGCGGTACTCCAAAAGATGGAACAGGAACGCACAATGCCAAAAGTCGGGCGCAACAGCATGAAGCGGCTGACTTATAAAGACCCCGGAGCCAATACCATTGAAGTTTCAGGGCGAATCCGCTCTTTTGAACGGTATGCCAGGAAACATCAGGTACGCTACCATATAGAAAAGGAACTTGGGACCGATCCCCCAAAATGGACGGTATATTTCAAGGCAAACCAGGCGGATGCACTGACGGCAGCTTTTAAGGAATATACGAAGAAAGACCTTACACGCAGCACTAGACCGTCGCTGCTTACACAGCTTCATAAGTTCAAAGAACTGGCGCAGTCGCTTGGCCGTGACCGTGTAAAGAACAAAGAACACGGAGGACCGGAACGATGAAGATCGATGCAGAAACATTGAAAAAACAGGTCATTCTCCATCTGCCTTATGTTCTGTTCCTTCTGGTATTTGCCAAGCTGGGCGAGGCGGTGCGTCTGGCTCCCGGAGCGGACGCTTCTCAAAAGCTGTTAGGACTGTCCGAAGGCTTTGCCCTTGCGTTTCAGAGTATGTGGCCGGGGGCGGCAATGGACTGGCTGATCGGTTTATGCGGTGCAGCCATTATGCGGCTGGCAGTCTATCTTAGAGGGAAAGACGCTAAGAAATACCGAAAAAATGTGGAATACGGTTCAGCCCGTTGGGGAAATAAAGCCGATATTGCCCCGTTTATGGACCCAAAGCCGGAAAACAATATCATTCTTACCCAAAGTGAAGGACTGATGTTAAACGGAAGGCCCAAAAATCCGGCCAATGCAAGAAATAAAAATGTACTGGTAGTCGGAGGATCAGGTTCGGGAAAAACGCGCTTTTTCATCAAGCCCAATCTGATGCAAATGCACAGTTCCTACGTCGTCACCGATCCGAAAGGTACAGTCCTTGTGGAATGCGGAAAGATGTTGCAGCGAGGCACACCAAAGCTGGACAACGACGGAAAGCCTGTGCGTAATGAAAAAGGAAAGATCATCTATGATCCCTATAAAATACGGGTATTCAATACGATCAATTTCCAGAAAAGTATGCACTTTAACCCATTCGCCTACATTCATTCCGAGAAAGATATTTTGAAGATCGTCACAACTCTGATTGCCAATACCAAAGGCGAAGGAAAAGCCGGAGACGATTTCTGGGTCAAGGCAGAGACCCTGCTCTATACGGCACTGATCGGATATATCTATTATGAGGCTCCGGCAAACGAACAGAATTTTGCCACACTGGTAGAAATGCTGAACGCAATGGAAGTCCGTGAGGATGATGAGTCGTTCAAAAATGCCGTTGACCTTCTCTTTGACGCGCTGGAACAGAAAGACCCGGATCATTTTGCCCTGCGTCAATATAAGAAATATAAGCTCGCTGCCGGAAAAACAGCGAAGTCGATCCTTATTTCCTGTGCTTCCAGACTGGCTCCTTTTGACATTAAAGAAGTCAGGGAAATTACCATGTATGACGAACTGGATCTGGATATGCTGGGGGATGAACGGACTGCTCTTTTCCTTATTATGAGTGATACGGACGGAACCTTTGCATTTTTGATCAGTCTGATCTATTCCATTTTGTTTAACCGCTTGTGCGAGCGGGCGGATGATGTGTATGGGGGCAGGCTTCCCATCCATGTGCGCTGCCTGATCGACGAGGCGGCAAATATCGGGCAGATTCCGAATCTGGAACGTCTTATGGCGACCATCCGAAGCCGTGAGATCTCTGCCTGCCTGGTGTTGCAGGCGCAAAGCCAGCTCAAAGCCCTGTATAAAGACAACATGGACACCATCATCGGTAACTGTGACGCCTCCCTTTTCTTAGGAGGTAAAGAAGAAACCACCTTAAAAAGCTGGAACTCCCTATTGGGGAAAGAGACCATCGACCTGTATAACACCAGTGTCACAAAGGGCAATCAGGAATCCCACGGACAAAATTTTCAAAAGCTGGGAAAGGATCTGATGTCGGTGGATGAACTGGCGGTCATGGACGGGGGTAAATGTCTGCTGCAGATCAGGGGTGTGCGGCCGTTCCTCTCCCGGAAATATGATATAACCAAACACCCAAATTACAAACTGCTTTCCGATTTTAATGAGAAGAATGCTTTTAATATCGAAAAGTTTCTTTCTACCCGGATGCCGATGCGTCCCGGTGAACGATACCGTAATTATGAAGTCACAGCCGAAGATCTGGCTTCCCAGACTTTATAGAGTTGTTCCTGCCTGTCAAAGCATGATGCCCCGGCAGGCTTTGTTTTTGTCACGATGAAAGGAGGATTTTTTGAGGATTCGTGATTCTCCCTGAAAAGTAAATAACCGCAGGATTCTTCCTGCCCCATGCCGCCGTGCTGTTTGAAACAGATTTTTTCTAAAAACAGTGCGGCGGCTTTTTTGTTTCCGGCCTGATACGGCTATATCACAAATTAAAATTTCTGAAATTAAAGGAGGAACTATATGGCATTTTTTGCAAGCGCGATTGATACTTTGAAGATCCTTGTGATCGCCCTGGGCGCAGGTCTGGGCGCATGGGGTGTTGTAAACCTTCTCGAAGGTTACGGAAATGATAACCCAGGTGCAAAATCCCAGGGAATCAAGCAGCTTATGGCAGGCGGAGGTATCGCTCTGGTTGGTGCAACGCTGATCCCGCTGCTTTCCGGTCTGTTCGGTTAAGGGCTGACTTATGGGCAGTCTGTTTGAATGGATAACAGACTGGATTAAAGAGGGCCTGATCGATGCGATCACCGGACAGTACACCAGCATTTTCAACTCCGTCAACAATCAGGTTGCGGATGTGGCAAATCAGGTAGGACAGACCCCACAGGGCTGGAATGGCGGCGTGTTCTCCATGATCCAGAATCTTTCGGAAACCGTCGTCATTCCCATTGCGGGCATGATCCTGACCTTTGTTCTGGTGTATGAACTGATCCAGATGATTCTCGAAAAGAATAACATGCACGAATTCGATACATTCAACATCTTCAAGTGGATTTTCAAGACTTTTGTTGCCACTTACCTGCTCACCAACTGTTTTACGATTGTGATGGCGGTCTTTGATGTGGCCCAAAATGTGGTGTCGCAAAGTGCCGGTGTCATAAACGGGAACCTGGATGTGCAGGCGGCATTGTCTGACCTGGAAACCCAGCTTGAAGCAATGGGAATGTGGGAACTGATTGGACTGTGGCTGGAAACCAACATCATCAATCTGTGTATGTGGGTACTGTCCATCGTGATCTTTGTCATTGTATATGGCCGTATGATCGAGATTTATTTAACCGTGAGCCTTGCACCGATCCCGTTTTCCACAATGGCAAATCGGGAATGGGGACAAATGGGAACCGGGTATCTGCGTTCCCTTTTTGCCCTGGGTTTTCAGGGTTTTTTGATCCTGATCTGTGTTGCCATTTATGCAGTGCTGGTCCAGTCTATCCCATCGTCCGGCGACGTGCACGGTGCGATCTGGGGAACGGCGGGCTATACGGTACTGCTGGCCTTTGCCCTGTTTAAGACAGGTTCGTTATCCAAATCCATATTTAATGCAAGATAGCATGAACAAAACCAATTCTAAAAAGGAGGATTTTATATATGAGTAAAACCAATACAGAAAAAATGGCGCCGGAGACACAGACGCCGGAAATGGCAAACGGCATGAAGCTGGATGTCCGCGTGCGTCCGATCGCTCCAATGGGAAACCTGCTGGCGTTTGCCAATGTTACGATTGGCGGATGCTTTAAGATCGACGGTTTCCGTATCTGTTCCAGTGAAAAGGGGCTGTATGTCAATATGCCCGCAACCCAGGATAAGGGAGGCAACTGGAAAGATGTCTGCTGGCCGGTTACGGCAGAGTTCCGCAAGCAGCTCAACGATGCTCTCATTGATGGGTACGGGCAGGCTATTGAAAATTTGCAGGCGACTCTTGAAGCGACAAAGGGAGCTGCGGAAAAGCCTTCCCTGACCGGTGCATTGAAGGAAAATGCCGGCAAGGTCAAAGAACAGCCGGCCAAACCAGCCCCATCTAAGAATGAGCAGGCTCGCTAATGCCGGAAACGAAACAGTACGGCATTATCTATGCTGATCCGCCCTGGCGCTATGACAGGAAACATGGAAGCGGCGTTGCGGAAAACCATTATCCCACGATGAGCATTGAAGAAATCTGTGCCCTGCCGGTATCGGAGCTTGCCGCAAAAGACAGCGCCCTTTTTCTGTGGGCAACCTTCCCACAGCTTAATGAAGCCTTCCGGGTGATCGACGCCTGGGGGTTCAAATATAAAACGCTGGCTTTTCTATGGCTCAAACAGAACCGGAAAGCGGATAGCTGGTTTTATGGCATGGGCTTTTGGACTCGCTCAAACGCGGAGGTCTGCCTGCTGGCAACCAGAGGCCGTCCGAAACGCCAGTGTGCTGGAATCCACCAGTTTGTGATCTCCCATATTGAGCAGCACAGCAAGAAACCGGACGAGGTGCGGGATAAGATCGTAAAACTCATGGGCGATCAGCCCAGAGTGGAACTGTTTGCAAGACAAAAGACACCCGGTTGGGATGTATGGGGTAATGAAGTGAACTGTACGCTGACTATGCCGGAGCGAAAGGGGTGATTTTAAGTGCCTTATGTACCTGTACCAAAGGATTTAACCAAAGTTAAGACCAAGCTGGCCTTCAATCTGACGAAGCGCCAGCTTATTTGTTTCAGCCTTGCCGGGCTTGTCGGCCTTCCGGTGTATTTCTTTACCCGCGGGGCGATCGGCAATTCGGCGGCTGTACTTTTGATGATTGGGCTGATGATGCCCTTTTTCTTCTTCGCTATGTATGAGCGTGACGGGCAGCCGGCAGAAAAGATCTTAAAGAACCGGCTCCGTTATAAGCTCTGGCCGAAGGACCGTCCGTACAGGACGGATAACCTGTATAAATCTATGTCAAAGAAGGAGGTTACAAAGATTGCCAAAAAACAAGCAGCAGGAAGCTCAGGAAAAGCGTCTGCAAAAAAATATCAGGCAGGCCAAAAAGACCAGAGCCGATGCAAAGCAGGGCAAAACTAAGTCTGCCCGTTCCAAGCCGTCTAAAAAAGGCGGCTTTTTTGCCGGGCTGAAAGCAGATGCCCCGCAGACGGTCCAGCAGAGCATTCCCTACCGTGAGATGTACCGGGATGGGATCTGCCGGCTGACCGATACCCTTTACACCAAAACGGTACAGTTTTTTGATATTAACTATCAGCTTGCACAGGCAGATGATAAAGCACAGATCTTCGAGGGCTACTGCGATTTCTTAAATTACTTCGATGCCTCGATCCATGTGCAGCTTACCTTTATCAACCAGCGGGCCAATATGCAGGATTTTACCAGAAGCATTGACATCCCTCCCCGCGGCGACGAGTATGACGGAATCCGCAAGGAATACGGGGATATGTTAAAGAACCAGTTGCAGAAAGGAAATAATGGTCTCACCAAACGCAAATACATTACCTTTGGGATCGAGGCGGATGACCTGCGTACTGCGAAAATGCGTCTGGAACGCATTGAAACGGATGTGCTGGCAAATTTCAAGACCCTTGGAGTCCAGGCAAGATCCTTAAACGGACTGGAACGTTTGGAGCTTCTTCACAGCCAGCTTCACCCGGACGGTCAGGAAAAGTTTCATTTCCAGTGGTCAGATCTGCCTAAGACCGGTCTTTCTACCAAAGACTTCATTTCACCATCCGGGCTGTCTTTTTCAAAGGATGGAAAGACATTCCGGGTAGGCGATCATTCCGGTGCTGTCTCCTTTTTGCAGATTTTGGCGCCGGAGCTTACCGACCGGCTTTTAGCGGATCTTCTTGACTTAAACGACGCCGTGACCGTCAACCTGCATATCCAGTCTATCGACCAGGCACAGGCGATCCGAAACATCAAGCGTAAAATGTCGGACCTGCAGAAAATGACCATTGAGGAACAAAAGAAAGCGGTCCGATCCGGGTATGACATGGACATCATTCCCACCGACCTTGCCACCTATGGAGAGGAAGCAAAAAATCTTTTGCAGGATTTACAGAGCCGCAATGAGCGCATGTTCCTTGTGACGGTACTGGTGGAAAATATCGCTGCCAAACGCCAAAAGCTGTTCAATGATATTTTTGCCGCTTCGGGTGTGGCACAGAAATACAACTGTGCCTTAAAACGGCTGGATTACCAGCAGGAACAGGGGCTTATGTCCTCGCTTGCTCTTGGTACGAACCAGATTGAAATTGAGCGCGGGCTTACGACCAGCAGCACAGCGATCTTTGTACCGTTTACCACCTGTGAATTGTTCCAGGAGGGCGAGGCGTTGTATTACGGCCTGAACGCCCTTTCCAATAACTTGATCATGGCGAACAGAAAAACGCTGAAAAACCCCAATGGGCTGTTTCTCGGTACCCCAGGAAGCGGTAAATCTTTCTCTGCCAAGCGTGAGATCGTCAATGTGTTCCTTCTGACGGAGGACGACATCATTATCGCTGACCCGGAAAATGAGTATGGGCCGCTGGTGCAGCAGTTCGGTTCCCAGGGGCAGGTCATTGATATTTCCCCTACTTCCACAAACTACATTAACCCTATGGACATCAATCTGGACTATTCCGATGATGAAAACCCGATCACTTTGAAAAGTGATTTTATTCTGTCGCTGTGTGACCTTATCATCGGCGGCAAAGAAGGGCTTTCCCCTATTGAAAGGACGATCATCGACCGTTGTACCAGACTGGTGTACCGGGAATACCTGCAGGACCCATGCCCGGAAAATATGCCGATCTTAGGCGATCTTTACGAGCTGCTTTTGAAACAGTCTGAACCGGAGGCACAGAATATCGCAACTGCGCTGGAAATCTATGTCAATGGTTCCCTTAACGTGTTCAACCACCGTTCCAATATCCAAATGGATCAACACCGGGTACTGTGTTTCCAGCTTAAATCACTGGGAAAAGCCTTAAAGGAAATCGGGCTTTTGATCATGCAGGATGCGGTGTGGAACCGTGTTACGGCCAACCGTTCCAAACATAAAACAACCTGGTTCTATATCGACGAATTCCACCTTCTTTTGAAAGGGCAGACAGGAAGTTTCAGCGTGGAGATCTGGAAACGCTTTCGTAAATGGGGCGGAATCCCATCAGGTTTAACGCAGAACGTCAAGGACCTTCTGGCTTCCCGTGAGATCGAGAACATTTTTGAGAACTCGGACTTTATCTATATGCTCAACCAGGCCCAGGGAGACCGTCAGATTTTGGCAAAGCAGCTGGGAATCTCCCCGCACCAGCTTTCCTATGTGACCCATTCCGGTCCCGGCGAGGGGCTTTTGTTCTTTGGAAATGTGATCATCCCCTTTGTGGACCACTTCCCGAAGGACACACTGTTGTACAGTGTGCTTACCACAAGACCGGATGAAATAGCGGGGACCAAAGCGTGAGACAAAAATTAAAATGGATCGGAGGTGAGAACAATGGCACACGACAGGGAGTTTCAAAGAAAGCGCAAAGATACCCGGATGCCGGTGCGTGATTCCCACGGGGAAGATCAACCGGCAGCCAGGCAGACCGAACAGGATTTTGACCTGCGCAGGGCACGGGACACCCCTTCTTCTGTCAACGGCAAGACACACAGGCAGGACATCCCTGTACAGACGGAATTTTCCCAGCTATCACCGGAAACACCGGTGTCCTTGCTGGAACAGGGCGATGCTTATGCGGCCGCTTTGGATGTTTTTTCGGATCGCTTTGAGATACCGGATGCTACCGGAACAGAGTCCCCGACACAGGACAACGGACGAAGCAATTTCCGGCAGGAGGTTTCCAGGCGTTCTTTTGTAACAGAGGATGTGACAGACCATGATACCGGACAATATGCACCTTCTTCCGAAGGATCAGCCCCACCGAGCGGCACAGACAGATCCGGTCAGGGACATCGTTATCGGACACATCAGCATGGGAACAAATATCAGCAGCGTTTTCAGGAAGCGGCACAGGCGGAGGAACAGGCAGCACAAAAGGAAAAGGGTGTGGATAGCGAACCGCCGAAAACATCCAAGCTGGAATTTACTGCGGATGAACTGCCACCGGAGACAAAGGATAAAAAGCTCACCCATGCAAGACGGAAGGCGGAACGGACTGCACAAAAAGCAGAGCAGGCGCAAAATCGTCTGCCGGCCCGGAAGAAACTGCGCATGGAGACGGTTTCCGACCCGGAGACCGGAAAAGCCAAAAAACACTTAAAATTTGAAAAGGAGGTTAAATCCCAAAAGGCCCATGTAAAAGGACCTGTACCCCTGCGTCCGGTCAAGGCGGGCGCCAATACTGCCATTGGTTACGCTCATAAAAAGATTTATGAGGCAGAGGATGAAAATGTGGGGATCAAGGCAGCCCACCGCTCTGAACTTGTGGGCGAGGCGGGGCTTCGCACGGCATATCACCGGCATAAAACTGCCCCCTACCGAAAGGCAGCGAAATTACAGCAAAAATCAGCAAAGGCCAACGCAAGACTTGCCTACCGGCAGGCTCTTAGCGACCACCCGGAGCTGAAGAAACATGCGATTGCCCGGATATGGCAGAAACAAAAACTGAAAAGGCAGTATGCCAAGGCTGCCCGTGAAGCCGGGAAACAGGCAAAAAATGCCGCAGTCGCAACAGAGAGGGTCAGCGTCGGTATTGTCCATGCGGTCAAACGGCACCCTATGATCTGCCTTGTCCTCCTGCTTCTCCTTTTGGTAATTTTCTTGATCATGTCCCTGTTTTCCACGTTCTCCAATATTGGGACCGGCGGTCTGGGAAGTCTGGCTGCTTCTACCTATCTTGCAGACGATCAGGACATCAATCAGGCGGAGCTTACCTATACCGAGTGGGAAACAGATCTGCAAATGGAAATAGACCGGGTGGAATCAGACCGCCCCGGTTATGACGAATACCGGTATAACCTGGGTGCGATCGAGCATGACCCGTATGTGCTGATGGGGTATCTGACTTCTGCTTATCAGGGATTTACTTACGATGAAGTGGAAAGCGTGCTGCGGCAGCTTTTCCAGGAACAATATACCCTGTCCTTTTCAGAAGAAACCGAGATCCGTTACCGCACCGAAACTTCCGTTGACCCGGAAACCGGGGAAGAAACCCAGGAGGAAGTGCCTTATGAATGGCGCATCTTAAATGTCAAGCTCACAGTCACACCTCTGGAAAACCTGGTCGTTTCCCGGATGAACGCAGACCAGAAAGAGATCTGCGAGATCCTGCTGCAGACAAAAGGAAACCGCCAGTATGTCAAAAATATCTTTGGCACCAACTGGCTCCCTTATGTGACCAGCTACTACGGCTACCGGGTACATCCCATCAGCGGGGAAAAGAACTATCACACCGGTGTGGACATCGGGATGCCGGAGGGCACAGAGATCCTTGCCGGGCATGACGGAACAGTCACCCTTGCGGGAAATGCCAGCGGTTATGGCTTATGTGTTGCCATTGAAGGCGAGGCATACGAAGGACATACCCTGACGACCAAATACGGGCACTGTTCCCAGATCCTTGTTTCTGCCGGGCAGGAGGTCAAAGCCGGGGATGTGATCGCAAAGGTCGGGAATACCGGAAATTCCACCGGTCCCCACCTGCATTTAGAAGTCCTGGTTGACGGTCAGTATTTGAATCCCCTGTATTTTGCTGATACCGGCGATACCAGCGAACGGCACCTGCCGGAAGTTGGTTCAGGCGGCACAGGAAACTACTTCGATTATGACATTCCACCGGAAGCCCTTGCGGATGAACAGTTTGCTGCAATGATGGCCGAGGCGGAAAAATATCTTGGCTATCCGTATGTATGGGGAGGCGCAAGCCCTTCCACTTCCTTTGACTGTTCCGGCTATGTGTCCTGGGTGATCAACAACTGCGGCGTCGGCTGGAATTTCGGAAGGCTGACTGCGGACGGTCTTTTAGGTGTATGTACGCCGGTATCAAGCGCAGATGCAAAACCGGGCGACCTGATCTTCTTCCAGGGGACCTACAATACCAGCGGCGCAAGCCATGTAGGGATCTATGTAGGAAATGGAATGATGATCCACTGCGGAGACCCGATCTCTTATGCCAACATCAATACAAGCTACTGGCAGCAGCATTTTTATACATTTGGGCGTCTGCCTTAACAGATTGGAGGTAATAAATTGAATCCTAAAATTGAAAAACTGGAAAAGGAAATTGAAAAGACCAAAACAAAGATTGCGGAAATGCAGGCAAAGCTCCATAAGCTGGAGGAACAGAAAACGGAGCTGGAAAATACCGATTATGTGGCGGTGGCGCGCAGTTTCAAACTGACGCCCCAGCAGCTTGCGGATTTTTTGAAATCACAGCAGGCGGCCCCTTCGGAAACTATTTTACCGCAGGAGAAGGAGGATGTGCATGAGGCTTAAAAAACTTTCCCTGCTGCTGGCGCTTACGCTTCTTGTAAGTGTCAGCGCATTACCTGTAACGGCTCATGCCGGCGGTTCCAAAGACACCACACCGCCAACGCTGACTGCTTCCCTGGAGGGCGATGCCCTGAAAATAGAAAGCAGTGACGATCTATCCGGCGTGGAGGCGGTCTTTGTTGATGAAAACCGTATCAACTCCCTTACCGATGGGAAAGCGTCGGTTGCACTAAAAGATTATGCAGGAACAGAAAAACAGGTAAGCATATACGCAAAGGATTATGCAGGAAACCGTTCTGATGCGGTAAAGCTGGATAATCCGTATTACAAAGAACCGGCTCCTGAAAAGAAACCTGCTGTGGCAGCACCCCAGAGTCCGTCCGGTACACAGACAAAACCGCCTAAGGAAGAAAAACCTTCCGGCTCAAACGTTGCAACCCCTTCCGGCGGCGGAAATTCTTCCGGTTCAGATAACAGTACCGGACAGCAGGAAAATACTTCTGCGGTCCCGGAAGGTGCATTTACCCCGGAAGGCACCGGAACGGTACAGGACAACATCAGTGGTACGGATGGGGAAAAACAGTTTTACACCATCACTACGGACGCGGGCAATGTCTTTTATCTGGTGATCGACGGGAAACGGGAAGATAACAATGTCTACTTCTTAAACGGCGTCACAGAGTCCGACCTGATGGCGCTTGCAGAAAAGAACAATGGCAGCATGAGCATGATTCCCCAGGAAGAAAGCTGCAGCTGCACAGAAAAATGTGAGGCGGGAAAAGTCAATACCGGCTGCCCGGTCTGCAAAAATGACTTAAATGGCTGCAAAGGAAAAGAAAAGCCGACGGAAACTGAAAAACCGGCAGAACCGGAAAAGCCGAAGAAAGAAACCGGCAGCGTCGGCACGATCCTGTTTATCCTTGTTGCCTTACTTGCGGTCGGCGGAATCGGTTACTATGTAAAAATCGTGCGTCCGAAACAGCAGGCCGAGGACGATGCGGAATTTGAGGATGACGGTTATGGCGAAGGCTTTGACCCGGATGAGGCATACGGGGAACCGGAATATCTTTCCGAGGACGATTTTGACGACAAGGACAGCAAATAAGGCTGTCCTTTTAGATTTTATGAAAGTGAGGATTTTTTCATGGAACATATCATAACCAGACGCCGCGGCTTTCGCAAGCTGTTGGCGTTTTTGCTTTGTATGGCAAGCATTTTGGGGCTTCTTCCGGCTCAGGCTTTTGCCATGTCTGTCGGACAGACGGCAAGCTCCTGGCTGGGCGACCAGTATGTAGGCTCTGATGGGAACCACTACCGCGCCCCGGCGCCTTACACCTATCTTGCCTACCATACAGACGGAACCATCGACGTACACACCAGTTCCGGGGGCAATGCTTACCGGCACTATATGCTGACGGATTCTGACGGGATCAGCCACCAGGTTTACTGTGTGGAGAGCGGGATTCCTTACCATACTTCGGAAAATACCTATGTTTCGGAAAGCGGGACCAACAGCCAATACCTGAACCTGCTTCCTGCCGAGGCAAGGAGGGGGATCACCCTGACTGCGATCTATGGCTGGAAACCCGGTGCGGCGCTCCCTGTTTCCGGAATCAACGAGGATGACTATAAGATGGCAACCCAGATCATCCTTTGGGAATACCAGCAGCAACTTAGAAGCGATCCGTACAGCCGCCACGGAAACGGCCACGCAGACGCCGACCAGTATTTCAGCGTGATCGCCGGACGACCGGCAGAAAAAGCCTATGACTGGATTCTTGCACAGGTCGCTTCCCATTCCACAGTACCTTCCTTTACTTCTTCTAAGAAAAGCGAAGCACCGGAACTGGAACTGAAATGGGATGTAGAAAAAAAGGTCTATACCCTGACGGTCACAGATACCAACAACTTGAAGATCGATCTGGAGGCTTTGAAAGGCAGCGGCGTTTCTGTGACAAGAAACGGAAATGAATACACCTTTACCAGCAGGCAGATGATGATGGACCCGGTGCTGTTTGAATTCCGAAAGAATATCCCGGTGGCAAACGACATGCTGATCTGGGGCAGACCAGGCTACCAGACCATGATGACCGGCGCCAGCGATCCGGTTTCCTTCTTTGTAAAGATCAAAACGGAAACTTACGGTACCGCAAAACTTGTCAAGACCAGTGAGGACGGCATTGTTTCCGGTATCACCTTCCATATCTCCGGTACGGACATTTTGGGAAATGAAGTCAATGAGGAAGTTACGACCGGAGAAAACGGCCAGATTGAAAAGAAGCTCCTGCCGGGAACCTATCTGGTAAAAGAACTTCCGGTGGATCGCTATGTGACCCCTTCCGCACAGTACGTGACCATTGAAAGCGGGCAGACTTCTTCGGTACATTTCAGCAATATCCTGAAGAAGTTCCGTGTCCATGTGGTAAAGAGTGATGCTGACACCGGAAATGCCCAGGGGGATGCCACGCTTGCAGGAGCGACCTATGGGATCTTCCGTGATGGCGAACTGATCGACACTTATACTACCGGGCCGGATGGCAGCTTTATGACCCGCTATTATGTATGCGGGGATGGCTGGACGATCCGGGAAATCGAACCGAGCACCGGGTATCTTCTGAATGAAACCATTTATGAAGTGGGTGCATCCCCTTCCCTGTATGAAGTGGAACTCAATACCACAGAAAATCAGGTGACGGAAACGGTTATTTACGGAAATATCCAGCTTGTCAAGCACACCGATGACCTGGACCCGGATGTGCCTGAGGGCGAAAATACCGACGATCCCAATGCCGGTATCATCGAACGCCCGGAAGCAGGCGCAGTCTTTGAAGTTTACTTAAAGGCAGCCGGAAGCTATGACGCGGCAAAGGAAAGTGAACGTGACCTTCTTACCACGGATGCGGATGGTTTTGCTTCCAGTAAACCGCTTCCTTATGGGCATTATACGGTCCATCAGATCGCAGGCGAGGAAGGCAAAGCCTTTGTCCCGGACTTTACGGTATTCATTTCCTCTGACGGAAAGACTTACAGCTATATCCTGAACAACCGCACCATCACAGCCCGTCTGAAAGTTGAAAAATGTGACGCAGAGACCGGAAAGATTATCCCTGTGACCGGAACCGGTTTTCAGATCAAGGATCTTTCCACCGGGGAATTTATCACCCAGACCGTCTACTATCCGAACCCGGAAACACTGGATACCTTCTATGTTTCTGACGAGGGCTGGCTGATGCTGCCGGAGCCTTTGGCCGCTGGGGATTATGAACTTTATGAGGTGGCTGCCCCTTATGGCTATGTGCTTTCCGATCAGCCGGTACCGTTTACCATTGACGGCAGCGAGGCGGTTGTGACGGTCACTCAGTACAATATGCCGCAGAAAGGTCAGCTTACCATCACAAAGACCGGAGAAGTATTTGCTTCTGTCCAGGAAAACGACGGACTGTACCAACCGGTATATGAGGTTGCCGGACTTCCTGGAGCGGTCTATGATGTGATCGCAGATGAAGATATTTATACCGGTGACGGTACCTTGCGGGCAGAAAAAGATACGGTTGTGGAAACACTTACGACCGGCGAGGACGGCACAGCGAAAAGCGGGTCTCTCTATCTTGGCCGTTATCGTCTGGAGGAACGTCAGGCGCCTTCCGGCTGTGTGTTGAATCCTCAACCGGAATATGTGGAACTGACCTATGCGGGTGAGACCGTAGAGGTTACACAGACAGCGGCCGGTCTTTATGACGAACGCCAGAAAGTGGATGTCACACTTTTCAAGGCAATGGAGACCGATGACCTGTTCGGTCTTGGCATGAACGAGGAATATAAGGATATTTCCTTTGGACTTTATGCTTCCGCAGACCTGACGGCGGCAGATGGCAGCGTAATCCCGGCAGGTGGACTTCTGGAAGTGGTCTCTGTTTCGTCTGAGGAATCCGGCGGTTACAGCGCTTCCTTCGCTTCCGACCTGCCTTTTGGCAGCTATTATGTCAAGGAACGCACAACCAACGGCGCCTATATCCTTTCGGATCAGGAATATCCGGTTGTCTTTGAGTATGCTGGTCAGGAAACCGCCCTGGTACAGATCCTTGTCAATGAAGGCGAGGCTGTTTCCAATGAACTTCTCCGCGGGCGTGTAGACGGTGTAAAAGTTGGGGAAAACCCGGAAGGCGGCGAAGATGTCACGCTAGCCGGTGCACTCATGGGACTGTTTAGACCTGATACAGAAGAATTTACCGAAGAAAATGCACTGCTTACTGCTGTTACCGGAAAAGACGGCAGTTTTTCCTTTGAGAACATTCCTTACGGACACTGGATCGTCAAGGAGATCTCTGCCCCTGACCTTTATACAGTAAGCCCGCAGCAGCACCATGTATATATCGGTGCAGACGGACAGCATATCGAGATCCGTGTGGAAAACACCCTGATCCGCGGCAGCGTGCAGGTGACCAAAACCGAAGCTGTGGAAGAACCTTCCCCTGCGGAAAAGGAGGATAAGAAAGACAAGAATTCTTTCCTGCGTTTCCTGCCCGGTGCGGTGTTCGACCTGTATGCGGATTCCAATGCCAACCAGGAATATGATCCTGACGATCAAAAGATCAGTACGCTGAAAGAAACCGATGCAGGCTATCATACGGCGGAAAACCTTCTGGCTGGCGGCTACTTTATCAAAGAAAGCAAAGCGCCGGAGGGCTATCAGCCTGACCCAAACGCTTACTATTTTTCCATCACAGAAGATGGACAGATCGCAGTTGTGGAAAATGGAGAAGCCGGGCACGGATTTACCAATGAGGCTTACCGCGGCAACTTAAAGATCACAAAGGATTCCAGCGACGGGCGCAAAGATGGTTTTGCCATCGAGGTCAAGAGCGCGGACGGCTCCTACTGCGAGACATTCACCACTCCAAAATCCGGTGTAATTGAAGTCAAGGGCCTTCGTGTTGGTATTTATACCGTAACAGAAGTTGCAAACCGGGCAAGCAAGGATTACATCATTCCTGATGCCGCTACGGTGGAGATCAAAGCTGACCAGACATCTACGGTCCAGTTCTTTAATGAAAAACCGGAAAAGCCGGAGAAGCCAGAAAAGCCTTCTGTTCCGTCCAATCCTTCCACCCCTCAAAAGCCGGTACCGCAGACCGGGGATGATCCATATATTTTCCTATATGGCGGACTGTTGGCAGCCGCACTGATCGGCGGCAGCGTATTTGCTGTGTATTATTTCAAAAAGGGAAAATACAGCAGGACTTCCCTGAAAAGAACGGCTGTCGGGGTTTCTGTCCTTTCACTCTGCGTTCTGGTGGCTCTTGGCAGCGGTTTTTTGGTGTTCCGTGACTTGAACCAGTATGCTGAGAGTAAAGATGCCTATCGAGATCTTGCCGGATATGTGGAAGTGCCGGAGCAGACAGCTTCCCCGGAGTCGGCACCCGATCCGACAGAACCAAAACGGGACGATACCGATATTGTCCTGCCTTCGGTAGACTTTGAAACGCTCCGTGAAAATGGACCGGACATCATCGGATGGCTTTCCCTTCCTGATACGGTGCTCAATTATCCGGTAACGCAGACCGACAACAACGAATATTACCTGAACCATCTTTATGACGGAACCTATAACAAGGTTGGCTGCCTGTTTGCCGATTATGAAAACCAGGCAGATTTTTCAGACCGCAATACGATCATTTATGGTCATAATATGCGGGATGGTTCCATGTTTGCGCTGCTGAACCGGTACGATGAACAAAGTTACTTTGATGCTCACAGGCAGATGTATCTCGTTACTCCGAAGGGGGGTTATGTCATGGAGATCTTTGCGGCGTTTGCAGCAAAGCCGGAAGAATCCGGCAGTGAAACTTCTCCCTGGCAGCTTTCCTGGAAGGATGACGGTGCTTATACTACCTGGCTTACAGCTATGAAGGAACGTTCTGCGGTGGAAAGTGATGTGACTGTGACCTGCAGCGATAAGGTACTGACCCTTTCTACCTGTACGCCGGGCGGCACAGGACGCTTCCTTGTCATGGGAAAACTCGTGAAAGTAGATAACGAAATATAGATTTTAGACGGTGCGGGGGCAAAAGCTCCCGCACCTGCTGTTTACAAGGAGGATTTTATTTTATGGTAAATACCATGATTTCCATTCCCGGCTATGTCCATCTTTACCGCTCGCTTTTGCGGTTTTACGACATGCCGGAAAATGAAGTCCGGGAAATGCTCTATCTTCTGAATACGGCAAACCTGGACTGCTATGAGTATTATCACCCGGACCGCAGTGTGATCCAGAGCGGACCGGTCGCTTTTTGCGGATGGCTGGAAACGAAAGACTGCCGCCCTTACCGCACAGAGGTACAGCTTTACAAATCGCTGCTGTTTTTGAAGCGTAGCATTGACCGTGACCTGATCGTATCAGCACAGAGGGAGGCTCTGCAAACCCTGCGCTGTATCATCTCCAATCTGGAATACCGCTTTTATAAAGCCTATGGCATGGAGATCGAGGACAAACGCACGGTCTATGGGGAATGTACCTACCGTCTGGTTCCCAGGGAGGATGAACCCAGCGTGTGCCTGATGCACGACTGGATCTACCTGCCGAGTGCTTAAAATGTCCCGAATAATACACAATATTCGGGACAAAAGCTATCTCTGGATTATTTCATCGTGTCATTTATCGGGTCAATCGTATCATGCTTTGGTTAGAAAAACAAAAGTTTCTAACACAATCCTTTCAAAATTTATGAACTTGTAGGAACTATCACGTAATTATTTCTTGAGTTTGCGGGTACAATGAGAATATCGTGTCATAATCGAATCATAATCGTGTCAGCTTTATTGACATGATTGACACGATTTGATATGATAGACTTACAAATTTGAAATAAAGGAGATGGCACTATGCTTTTTCGGGAAAGCGAAACCGTAGAACTGAAAGAAGTTGTGGTAGACGACATAAAAAAAGAAATCATTGCTTTTGCAAACTGTGATGGCGGAAAACTGTATATAGGGGTCAGGGACGATGGCACGGTTATCGGATTGGATAATGCGGATAGTGTTTCCCTTCAAATCAGCAATATGGTAAGGGATGCGATAAAACCGGATATAACCATGTTCCTGCATTATGAAACCATCGTGGAAAATGGGAAAAATGTTGTTGTTGTAGATATTCAGCGTGGAACGGATCGCCCCTATTACCTTGCCAAAAAAGGAATGCGGCCGGAAGGTGTGTATGTTCGGCAGGGATATTCTTCTGTTCCGGCAACTGATACGGCAATCCGGCGCATGATAAAGGAAACAGACGGAGATCGTTTTGAAGCGATGCGCTGCTTAAACCAGGACCTTACATTTGAGGCAACAAAAAAAGAATTTGAACTTCGGAAAACTGACTTTGGAGCACAGCAGATGCGTACTTTGAAATTGATCGATCAGGATGGGCTATACAGTAACCTGGCGCTGCTTCTGTCAGACCAATGCGTCCATACCATTAAAGTTGCGGTCTTTCAGGGAACGGACCAGACCATTTTCAAGGATCGTCGGGAGTTTACCGGATCGCTGATGCAGCAGATGAACGAAGTATATGATTTTATTGACTTCCGCAATCAGACCCGTGCAACCATAGAAAAACTATACCGGGTTGATGTCAGGGATTACCCGGAAGTCGCTGTCAGAGAAGCATTGCTTAATCTGCTGGTTCACCGTGACTATTCTTTTAGTGCCAGCGCTTTTATCAGTATTTATGAGGATCGGATTGAGTTTGTATCTATCGGAGGGCTGATGCCAGGCATAGACCTGGAGGATGTTATGGTTGGCATTTCTGTGTGCAGAAATCAGGACCTTGCGAATGTATTTTACCGATTGCACTTAATTGAGGCGTATGGAACCGGAATGGGCAAAATTATGAAGGCATACGAAAGTATGCAGGTAAAGCCTGTGATTGAAACCACGAAAAATGCCTTTAAGATCATATTGCCTAATATCAACGCAAAATACGAAACAGAAAATGCAACTGTAAAAACGAAATCCGGCACACCGGTTACGGTTCATACTGAAAAGAAACTAAGTGACGAAGAAGAAAAAATATTGGAATATGCCAGAAAACATGGTGCAATTACAAGAAATGATGTGATAGGATTGCTTGAAGTAAGCGCTTCTACTGCCGCCAGAGTGATCCGAAAAATGGTAAAAACTAACTTGTTAGAACAGAAAGGAAAAGCACGAAACACCCATTATACCATTGCAGAATAAATGATTAAGCCAGACAGCCGATTGGAGAAATCCAGTCGGCTGTTTTCAGTTAGGAGGGATGCCATATTACGCAAAATGAAGTCAATGCCGTTTTTGACGAACAGGTACGGCTCTGTGCTGATACCTTGAAACGGAAAACCAAAGAATACACCGGGGATGATCCGGACCGGCTGGGTGCATTTAAGGCAGCGGCAGCTTTACAGCACACAACGCCCCAGCGTGCCCTTGCCGGTATGCTGGCAAAGCATATTGTTTCTCTATACGATATGTGCTTTGCCGAGGAAACAGTTTATCCGATGGACACATGGGACGAAAAGATCACAGACAGTCTTAACTATCTGTTCTTACTGAAAGCGATTGTAAAGGAGGGACATACCAATTAAACAGATTGAAGTAAAAATTTTGAACTGCCAGGCGGTAGCGGAAGCAGAAAAAAACATGGTCTTTGCGGCAAGACTTACCCAGCAGGGACATAAGATTGCCTCAATGGACGACCTGATGGAGCTCTACGAAAAATCATTCAGCGTTCAGACAGTAGCAGCTATGGGGGCGCTTCCCCATCCTACCATCCAGAAATTTGCGGTGATCACGGTAGCCATTGTCGGCGCCAGCAGGCGTTTTCTGGCGCAGATCACCCGCCACCAGAACGAAGTAAAATTTATGAGTGCATCGCTGCAGTACAGCAACTATACGGGACAGGCGGATTTCGCTGTCCCGTATTCTATTATGACGGCTCCGGCTGTGGTACAGGAGCTGTACTTAAAAAGTTGTAATGAAAGCATGAAATGTTATGAAGCCCTGTGCACTGCCGGAAGCGGGCACGATGCGGCCGGCTATGCCACGCCCCAGGGATTACGGAATGTACTGCTCATCAGCGCCACCCCTTATCAGTGGAAACATATCATCGGCCAGCGGGTATGCCGAAGAAATACAGATGAAACAAGGATCGTGCTGTTAAAGGTCTGGAAAGAACTTTATGACCTAAGCCCTGCCTTGTTTGCCCCGTCACTGACCGGGCCTTTCTGTCAGTTGGATCGATGTCTGGAAGGGAAAATGACCTGCGGGCGAAAACTGCAGGCAGATATGACGCCAGAGGATATTTTAGAAAAAGACTATCCCGCTCTTTGGGAAGGAGGCTGCCGATGAAAATAAAACTAATCGATTTTGGCGTGCCGGAGCACCAGCGTCCTTACCGTCCTCATGGCAATGATGCCGGAGCAGATGTTTATCTGCCCTATGACTGCACCTTACAGCCCGGAGAAATCGCCAAAATTCCTCTTGGCTTTGGACTGGAAATACCGGATGGGTATGCGGGATATATCTTTCCCCGTACCAGTATGGCGGTAAAAGGTCTGGTCTGTGAACTGCCGCCTGTGGATTCCGGCTACCGAGGAGAGATCCATGCGATCATCAGCAATGTAAGCAATCAGGCGCAGTCTCTTTTTAAGGGAGCCCGTATCGGGCAGCTTGTGATCACGCCGACTGTCATTGCGGATTTTGTAACAGATCTGGGAACAGAGCGAGGAACCGGCAGCTTTGGCAGTACCGGCGAATAGAAAAAGGCTGTTTGGGGAACAGTTTTTGAATACTTATCGGTATAGGGAGCGGACATTTCGAGAACATTATAAAATATAATAAAGAAAGTCACGAAAAAAGCGGCCATTACCGTGACCGCCTACTTTCTGCTATTGAGTTCTTTCATAATACCAAGGATATATTGCATGGATTGAGGATCAAGCTGTCTTGCCTCTGCAATGAATTCCTTCAAGGTTTCCGGGTAGGTATTTCCTTCATCAAAGAATTCCTGCGGTGTCACACCCAGATATTCGCAGATGTAGAAAAAAGACTGCATAGCGGGAAGTGACTTTTTATTCTCAATATTATTGATGTAGTTGTTTGCCTGACCTAACGATAAAGACATATCGCGTGCGGAAACTCCTTTTTGTGTCCGCAGCTTCGCTAATCGTTCCGGGACAAAATCTTCATACATCGCCTTCACCTCCCATTCTGTAATAGATTGTACCTTACACCCCTTTATTATCCGCAAAGAGAAAAAGGGTATTATCGTTGACTTGCTAAATAAAATCTATTACTATGTGAAAAGTGAAGAATTTTACCTATCAGATGGAGGGATGACCGATGAAAGGAAAAACTTGCTGTGTTACCGGACACAGGGATTTACCGCAGAATGAGATCAACAAAATAAAAACAGCCTTGGCACATGAGATCGATGCTGCTGTTACAGATGGGTTCACCTGTTTTATGAGCGGTTTTGCAGATGGCGTAGACCAGTATTTTGTGGAGCTGGTGCTGGAAAGAAAGCAGACCACCCCGGCACTGGAGCTGATCGCAGTGATCCCTTACCGCAAGCGTCTGGACAGCCTAAATAAGAAAACAAGAACCCGTGAACTGCTGGAGGCTTGTGCGGATGTTGTTGTCATACAGGAAAAATATCTCCCAAGCGTCTACTCCCACAGAAACCGCTATATGGTAGAGCACTCCGACCGAGTGATCGCTATATATGACGGACGGGAAACCGGCGGTACGGCAAAGACAATCCGCTTCACCCACCGGATGAAAAAGGAACTGCGGGAAATCCCGGTTGGAGAGATCGTCCTGCCGGATCACTTGAAACCAAAAACAAAATAGCTGCCTGTTGATGCGCTCACTTTGAAGTGGGCGTTTTTCTTTGCCCATTTTTAGGAGGAGTGCTTATGTGGAACCTGATCTTACATTTCCTTACCTTTGCCGGAGGAATGGCTTCCGGCGTTATGCTGATGTGCCTTATGCTGGTCGGAAAAGAGAACATGGAACATTCAGAAACCAAACACAACGCAAATTTAACGGACAAAAAGGAGGACAACGATTGAATCAGAATTTTATAGACTATGTAAAAAGCCATATCAAGGAATACCTGCCTACGGAATACCAGAACGCCGTAATTTCCATCAATGAAGTAACAAAAAGCAATGACCGGATGCTGACCGGGCTGACGATTCTTCTTCCCGGAGAACAGGCTGCACCAACTATCTATTTGGAAGCGCTTGCCGAACAGGTGGAACGTGGGATGCCTTTAGATACTGCCATGAAACAGATCGCACAGATCCAGTTGGAAAATTACAGCCGGGTTCCGCTGAACATCTCTATGCTGGAAAACTATGAAGCGGTCCGTCCTATGCTGGCGGTACAGATGTGCGATCCAGAAACAAATCAGGAATATCTGAAAGGAAAGCCTTATACTTCCTGCGGGGAGCTGGCGGCTTATTACAGGATTCAGGTTGCGGCAGATGAGGAAGGAACTGCTTCGGTTGCTGTTACCGAAAGCATGATGCAGATGTGGGGTATCACAAAAGAACAGCTTCATAAAGATGCCATGCAGGCTGCACATGCCAGAAGTCCTGTCTGCCTTTATGACATGGAGGAAGTCATGGCAGAAAGTATCTTCTCTGTAAAACCTGAAAATCTCTTTAACCGGGAAGAACCGCTGGATATAGGATTTGTACCCATTTATATCCTGACTAACCAGGATAAATTAAATGGTGCGTCCGTATCAGCACAGGAAGGTGTCTTGGAAAAAGTCGCTGAATTGCTCGGAACCAATTATTATGTCCTTCCGTCATCGATCCATGAGCTGCTGATTTTGCCGGATAATGGTTCCATGCAGCTTTCCGAATTGGAAGCTATGGTACGGGAGGTCAATGCTACCCAGGTAGCCCCGGAGGACCGCCTTTCTGATAAAGTCCAGTATTATGACCGTGAGACAAAGCTGCTGCAGCGTGGACAGGAAAAAAGCGTTTTAGGACGGCTCTCGGATAAAAAAGCACAGCTTCAGCAGGCGGATCACACAGCACCAAAGCAGCCGCACCGCAGTGAAGTAAGTCTATAAGAAATGGAGGTTACAAAAATATGAAACTTGTGATTGCAGAAAAACCCTCTGTTGCTATGTCACTGGCAGCAGTATTGGGCGCAACGGAAAGAAAAGACGGTTATCTCGAAGGTTCCGGCTATCTGGTGAGCTGGTGCGTGGGACATCTTTTGGAACTGGCACAGCCGGAGGCTTACAAAGAACAGTACGCCAAATGGCGGTATGAGGATCTTCCAATCCTACCGGAAAACTGGAAATATGAAGTTCCAAAGGATAAGAAAACGCAGCTTGCCCTTTTGTGCCGGCTGATGAAGGACAAACGTGTTGATTCCGTGGTATGCGCTACGGACGCCGGGCGTGAAGGAGAACTGATCTTCCGTCTGGTCTATGAATATGCCGGATGTAATAAGCCTATGGAACGCCTTTGGATTTCCAGTATGGAGGATGCGGCGATCCGGGAGGGCTTTGACCGTCTCCGTCCCGGCAGTGATTACGATAAGCTCTATGATGCGGCAGTATGCCGGGCAGGAGCCGACTGGCTGATCGGGATCAATGCCACCCGGCTTTTTTCAGTCCTGTATGGTGTCACACTAAATGTCGGCCGTGTTATGTCACCGACGCTGGCACTTTTGGTACAGCGTGAGTCGGATATTGAATCCTTCATCAGCAAGCCTTTTTATGTGCCGGAAATCACCTGCGGAGGTTTTACTGCTTCCGGCGAAAAAATGACGGAACGATCCGAGGCTGAAAAAATCCGTATGGATTGTGACCACAACTCCGCTTTTGTGCGTTCTGTGGAAAAGCAGGTAAAAACCATACAGCCTCCCCGCCTTTATGACCTTACAACTCTGCAAAGGGAATGTAACCGTATTTATGGCTATACGGCTCAACAGACTCTTGATTATGTGCAATCTCTCTATGAAAAGAAGCTGGCAACCTATCCGAGAACGGACAGCCAGTATTTGACGAAGGACATGCAGGCAACCGCCGCTTCCCTGATCCTATGGCTGCGTGACAATATGCCCTTTGGAAAAGGCTGCGCCGGAGAGCCGGACATTGACCGGGTAACAGACGACAGCAAAGTGACCGACCACCATGCTATCATCCCAACTGTTGAAATTGCACGAACAGACTTGACCGAGCTTCCTTCCGGGGAGCGGGATGTGCTTACCCTGCTTGCCGTCAGGCTGCTTTGTGCCACAACGCAGGCACACCGGTTTGAAACGGTCACCGCTATGCTGGACTGTCAGAGACATACTTTTACGGCAAAAGGAAAGACCATCTTACAGTCCGGCTGGAAAGAGGTGGAACGGATTCACCGTATGAGTATCAGGCAAAGTGAAACGGAACATAGAGAAAACGAAGATGCCGCTCTCCCTGTGCTGAAGGAAGGACAGACTTTTGAAACTGTGTCAGCAAGTCTCCGTGAAGGGAAAACTTCACCGCCAAAACACTATACGGAGGACACGCTGCTGTCCGCTATGGAAAATGCCGGTGCGGAAGATATGCCGGACGATGCCGAGCGTAAAGGATTGGGTACTCCGGCTACCCGTGCGGCAACACTGGAAAAGCTGGTTTCTGCCGGATTTGTACAGAGAAAGAAAAAGCAGCTCATTCCGACGGAAAAAGGAAGGAACCTGATTGCAGTCCTGCCGGACAATATCAAATCTCCCATCTTAACTGCAGAATGGGAATCCATGCTGAAACAAGTGGAACATGGCGAACTGTCGGCAACATCTTTTATGGATCAGATTGCAGATATGAGCCGGACGCTGGTAAAAGAACATACTACCCCGGAAGAACGTTTTGCGGATCTGTTTCCTTCTTCCAGAGGAACTGCACATGAAGCCGTAGGGGTATGTCCTCGCTGCGGAGCCCCGGTATATGAAGGAAAGAAAGGTTTTTTCTGCGACAACAGGGAATGTTCTTTTGCTCTTTGGAAAGATAACCGTTTCTTTTCCAGCAAGAAAAAATCCATCACAAAGTCTGTGGCAGCGGCTCTTTTGAAAGAGGGCCGTATTTCTATGTCCGGGCTTTACAGTGAAAAAACAGGAAAGACCTATGATGCGGAAGTGATTCTGGATGATACCGGCGGTAAATATGTGAATTTCAAGCTGGAATTTCCAGTAAAGAAAGGCAGGCGTAAATGAGCGATCGAAAAACCTTTGAATATGGCGGTTATCACTTCACGCCCATACGAAAATTTCACAAAAAAGAAGGCGACTTTTTCGCCATATCGAAACGGCTGGCAAGTGACCCCAACTTAGGGCTGTGTACCTATCAGGATCGGCAAAAAGCACCTTATGATTACAAAGACTTTTATACCGTTTCAACAGACAAAGAATGTGATATTTTCCGCTGCGAAGAAAATGGATTGTTGTATGTACCAGGAAAAAATGAACTTTTTATTTACCATGAACCAAAACAGAAAAAGCGGAACTCTATCGCCGATGCCCTTTCACAGCCCAGGAATGTTACTGATACAACCGAAATTTCCAGCGGTCGGCAAAGCAGAGCCCCGGAAAGGTAGGCGTTATGGCGGAGAGAGAATTGAACCGCTCGGAGCGGGCTACGATCCGAAAGCTGGTTACGGAGCTTTGCGCCAACTATGACTCCCAGGATAAGATCTGCCTTCCTTTGGACAGTCCTTGCTATATGCTGAATAAATGGTGGACCGGCGCTTATTGCAGGTACTTTGAAAAAGCGGTGCTGCCGGTGGATGCAGCACTGGAATCAACCATTACCGGTGAGGACACCTCCATGAGACAGAAAATATGCCCTGTGTGTGGAAAGGCGTATCTTCCTACAACTAGCCAGGCATATTGTTCTGATGCCTGCCGGGTCTATGCAAGACGGAAATCCGAGCGGGAACGCAAACGCCGGAAGCGGCAAAACCAACTATGATATGTCCGCAACTTAGCCTTAAAAGTCCTTGATTTTCAAGGGCTTTTTGCACCTGTTTTCAAGGGAGCTGTATAAGAATACTCCGGTGCTTTGAAATAAGGTTAAGTTGCGGACAAAACATATATTTTAACAAAAATGATAGGAGGCGATTTTTTGAATATCAACACGATTACTGCAGAGGACCTTCGCCGTATGTCAGATAAGGAAGGACTGATCTTACAGGGCTGTGGCGGGGATCTGACAGAGTGGGTGGACGGGATCAATGAAATGCTGACACATGCAGGCATATTGAAAGATGGCAGTCAGTTTGAGAATGTGGCCACTTTTCAGCACGGCGAACTGACCTGTCTGCTTTACCCGTTTGATGATGTGAAACTGGATATAGGAAAACTTGCCCTGTGGCGTTTACAGACCCATGAAGTCTATGGCGGCACATGGCTGTCGGACTTTGTGCCGAATTATTTAGGCGGATTTATAGAAACACCGGGAGCGTTGGCAGATAAACCGGATTGTCCACTGATCGGAGCAGATGGGAACATTTTTAATCTGCTGGGTATTGCTTCCCGTACTTTGCGGGAGCATGGTCTGAAAGAACAGGCAAAAGAAATGTCTGACCGGGTATTTGCTTCCGGCAGTTATGGAGAAGCGCTCTGTATCATTGGCGAATATGTCAACATCACAGATTCCGAACCGGAGCATAAGAATTCTCTCCGTCAGCAGCTAAAAGCAACAAAACCGGCAGACCCGGTAAAAAAGCAACAAACTTCCAAACAGCAGGAACGATAAGGAGGGATGCGGAATGGAAAAGAAACGGACCTATGGTGTATGGGCAGTACGAAGCAGCACTTCTATTTTCGGACCGGCACAAAGCTGGTGCAAGGAAAATGGAAAACCGTTGGAGTTTGATACCAAAGCTGCTGCTGAAAACTATGCAAAGGAAGCCAACGAACATACGACAGCAAATGTCCGATACTATGTGAAAGAAAAAGAACCGGAACCCGGTGCTGTTCGGAAAGGAACGTCTCAACCGAAGCTGGATGCACGCAGCCATGAAGAAGTGACACCAAGAAATGATACAGCGGAAAAACAAAATGAGATTCCGGGCAGACAGATTCCTTCTCAAACAGATCCGCTGGTAGAAATCCGCTCTGCGGTCCATAGTAATTACGCAGGCATGGTCGCTATGCTGGGTGCGGACAACCGTGTGTATTTGGGGCGTGAGGAACGCTGCCATTATCAGGATATGCAGCCATCTTACTATGACAATCAGGACGGCTCCCTGTGCTTTGTCTGTGATCAGCCAGACATGTATTATTTTCTTTATGGAGAAGGCTGGGCGCATACCCAGGCGGAAATGCTGGAACGAGGGCTTACTCTGCGCCAGTATGAAGAATTTGCGAGACTGCAAAATGGGGTACTTGCACAGTTTACCACACAAAGAGAAATCCTGTTTGCCGGGCAGCCGTTTCAAGCGCCGGAAAGTTATCTTCGCAATGCGGAACTTTATGAGGAAGGACAAACCGGCAACTACAATATGCTGGATGGCAGGATGAACAACGAACCTCCTGTGCGTCCGGATCTAACAGATGGACAGACAGATGAAGAAATCCGGGAGCTGGTGCCGGAAGCAAAGCCGTCTTTGAAGGACCGTCTGAAAGCAGACAAACCGGAGCATGAAGCAAGGCAAATAATCCCTCCTGTGCCGGAAAGGGAACGCTGATGGCTGGGGTAAGATTTGAGGATGTAGAGCTTCTGGGTGCTCTTTCCCGTATCGTAGATCTTCATACCCAACATTATAAAGAGGACTTTGACCTGGATAAAGAACTGATCTCAAAACTGGCTGTGTCAGACCGTTCAGAGGATAAACAGCTTCTTTGGATGTCACGCCCCTGCGGAACCTATACCCTGCGTGAACGGGAAGTTTATCTGGAGGGCAGCCATGAAAACAAAGTGTGGCGGTTTTACCAGGAACAGACAAATGATCCCTGTTTTGGCTTATGCCATTTCTTTGAAAGAAGTCAGGGACGGAAAAATATTTGGCGATCTCTATCCGCTAAATTACAGAGAACATGTGGAACGGATGAAAAAATTGACCTGTCCAATCGGAAATGTAGCCGTTGCATTTGAGGATGGAAATGTTATCACGATTCCCTATCAGGAACGGAGACAGCTTATGAACCGGCTTATGCCAGAGCATGGAGCCCCTAAAACAATGACTTATCTGCCAGAAAATGAGCCGGAGCTGATGATGATCCTAAAACGGGAACGCCTCAAACGCAGCTATCATGCGACAGCCGGAAATCTGGAGGAATATCTTGATAAGCTGGAAAAGACCACCCTGCGGGAAAAACTCAAAAGAGCAAAGACGGCGGTTTCGACGCAGGAGGTCTCATCTCATAAAAGAGGGTTGGAACGATGAATGGCGGGCATAACAAAAAATCCGTCCGCGTCGAATTTGTCATGTCCGAAGCGGAGGCCGAACTGGTAAAAGAACGCATGGCGGAACTTGGCATTACCAACCTGTCGGCATATCTGCGAAAGATGGCCGTAGACGGTTACATCATCCACCTTGATATGGGAGATATTCAGGAAATGATCCGGCTTCTCCGCATTTGTTCCAATAACTTAAACCAATATACCAGACGGGCCAATGAGACCGGCAGTATTTATGCCGCAGATATAGAGGACATCCGCACCCGTCTGGACAGCCTTTGGGATGGCATGGACAAACTGATCCGGGGATTTGCAAACATTTCATAAACAGCCGGAAAGCCGTTGCTTTCTTTTTGCCGTCACGGTAAAATTTTTATAAGGGCAGATGCCCTTCTGAAAGGAGGCAAAGCGTATGCGTTTGATAGGTAAATTACTGGCACTTCCCTTTATGCTGGTTACGGGGATTCTTTATCTGGTATGTAAATTTTTAGTGGTTCTTTCCGGTGCGGTACTTGGGATTCTTTCTGGGATCATCTTTCTGGCGGCATTGGTGCTGTTCTTTGTCGCAGGATTTTTGCCGGGTCTTGCATGGCTTATGATCGCCTTTCTTATCAGTCCATACGGTCTGCCTCTGGCGGCTGCATGGCTGGTAGGGATCATTGGCGGGGCAAACAGTGCCTTAAAGGATTTTATATTTGGTTAAGCAGATTTGGCGGGGCGCATAGGCAGCCCCGCTCTTTTTCTGCAATTATAACTTTTTTGATTGGAGGGATTTTATTGAGAGATACATATTATCATTCTGCCTCTTATGCCAGAGAACATGGCGAATTGAATTGGCGGTAAGTCCTATTTCATAAAATGCAAGTTTCCGAAATATTTCCGAACTTTCTTCAATTCATTGCTTCCAAAAATAGTTGATGTTATAATTGCAGGGAAAACAACTGAATAAAAGTGTCTTCGGGGCAGGGTGAAATTCCCGATTGGCGGTAAAGTCCGCGAGCGTAAAACGCACGATTTGGTGTAATTCCAAAACCAACAGTATAGTCTGGATGAAAGAAGATATGGTTAGATTTCCGCAGATTTTGAGAGGGTTACTTTCTTTTCTGTGGCCTAATTATAATGCTAACACCTGAAAGACCTTTTCTTTTGGGTGTTAATTTTTTGTCACGGAGGAAAGCAATTATGAACAGTAAAACAAAAAGAATCACAGTTATTAGTATGCTATGTGCAATCACTTATGTCACTATGGTTGTTGGCAGGATTCCTATTATTCTATTCTTAAAGTATGACCCATCCGATGTTATTGTAACTTTAGGTGGTTTTATTTGGGGGCCGATGACTTCCTGCATTGTATCTGTTATTGTAGCAACCCTTGAAATGATTACAGTAAGCGATACCGGAATATTAGGTTGTATTATGAATATCGTACAAACACTATCTTTTGCGTGTACGGCATCTGTCATTTACAAAAAAAAGCACACTTTATCTGGTGCAGTGATTGGTCTGGCATCGGGCTGGCTAATAACGGTTATCGTTATGCTGTTGTGGAACTATTTGGTAACGCCGCTTTATATGGGGTATCCAAGAGAAGCAGTTGTAGAATTGTTACTTCCTGCCTTTCTTCCATTTAACTTATTGAAAGGTGGGTTAAATGCGTCCATTACATTTTTACTGTATAAGCCCATAGTTACCGCTTTGAGAAAAAGCGGATATGTTGCTACTTTGGAAAATGAAGCAAGACAAAAGCATACTGGCCTGCTTATACTGGCAAGTTTTATAATAGTAACTTGTGTTTTGATTATCCTGTCAATGAATGGGATTATATGAGGATTGAAATGAAAGAAAAAATAAATGAGCCTATTTACACACTAACAGGGATCGTTATACATGGCCGAGGTATTGGAAAGCATGTGGGGACACCTACCGCAAACATAGAAATAGCAAAAAATACATTTTTGCCAAAGACAGGGGTGTATGTGGCAGATATTCTTTTAAGTGGCAAGATATATTATGGTGTTACTCATATTGGAACGCGCCCTACACTTGATAATGATAGCTTTATTTCAATCGAAACACATATTTTTGATTTTGATAAGGATATATACGGGTGTACGATAACTGTCAACCTATATAAGAAATTGAGGGAAGTTAGAAAATTTAATGAATTATCCTTGCTGCTTGAACAAATTGCGAATGACCGGACAATGGCACAAGAATTTTGGGGATTAAAGCAAACAAATCACACCTTACACATTGATGTTAACCGGCATTGTGTAATATTAGGACAGCAGGAAGTTTATTTATCAACAAACGAATTTGAAGTCCTTTATTTGTTACTGCAATCTCCTCAAACCACATTCACAAAAGAACAGATTTATAAACAGATTTGGCATGAACCCACAAATAACCATTTGCACGCAGTAGAAAACACGATTTTTCAAATACGAAAAAGGTTAAAACCATATTGCAAGGGACACGAGTATATAAAAACAGTAATTGGCTATGGTTATAAATTTAATAATAACTAACAAATTCGGCCGAGTTAACTAAAGTGCTACCACAATTTTTTATATATGGATCAAATTCTAAGTTAGGGGGTGACGAAAATAGCGACCACAAGACTGATGCCTTTGCATGTAGGAAAAGGTCGGGACATCTCTACTGCGATTGCAGATATTATTGATTATGTAGAAAATCCGCAGAAAACCGATTTTGGAAAATTCATTTATGGCTATGAGTGTGATACCCGGCTTGCTGATGCAGAGTTTCTTCTGTCCAAACGACAGTATGCAAATCTGACCGGCAGAAATCAGGGTGCGGATGATGTGATCGCCTACCATCTCCGTCAGGCATTTAAGCCCGGCGAAGTTACGCCGGAAGAAGCCAATCAGATCGGCAGGGAGCTGGCGCTGAAAGCTCACAAAAGGAAACCATGCCTTTGTCGTCTGCACCCATGTGGATAAGCACCATGTCCATAATCACATCATTATCAACTCTACTACACTGGACTGTCAGAAAAAATTTCGCAACTTCTGGGGCTCTACCTGGGCAATCCGGCGAATGAATGACAAGCTGTGTTTGGAGCATGGACTTTCGATTGTAGAAAATCCGAAACCCAGCCGGGAGCATTATGGCACATGGCTGGGAAATAAAAAGCAGCCTTCCTTTCAGGAGCAGATACGCATTGCTATTGATGCTGCATTAGAAGAAAAGCCAAAAGATTTTGGGGAACTTCTAAAGAAGCTGGAGGCTGCCGGGATTGAAGTTAATCGTGAAAGAAAACATCTTCGGTTCCGAGTTCCGGGACAGGAAAATTATACCCGATGCGATACGCTCAAAGGCGATTATACAGAACAGGCCATCAAAGAACGGATTGCCGGTACACGGACAGTAAAACCCCGCCATGCCTTTTCTAAAAAAACGGTTTCCAAAGTTGGATTGCTGGTTGATATTGAAGCTGCAATCCGTTCCGGCAAGGGCCCTGGTTATGAGCGCTGGGCAAAAGTGTTCAATCTAAAGCAGCTTTCTCAGGCAGTGCTCTACTTAAAAGAACATGGCGATATGGGTTATGAGGATCTTCTGGAAAAAGCCAACGCCACTACCACTAATTTCAATACCTTATCCGTTCAGATCAAAGATCTGGAGTCAAAAATGAACGCCAATGCCGAGCTGCAAAAACAGATCGTAAACTATGCGAAAACGCGGGCTGTCTATGTAGAATATCGCAAAGCCGGGTACAGCAAAAAATTCCGAACAGAACATGAAGCTGAAATTCTGCTGCACCAGGCGGCAAAGAATCATTTTGACGAGCTGGGAATCAAAAAGCTCCCCTCTGTCAAATCTCTCCGGGAGGAATACACCGATCTTCTGGAACAAAAACGGAAAGCCTATTCTGCCTATAAGCAGGCCAAAAATGATATGAAAGAACTTCATAATGTTCGGGCCAATGTGGAATATCTATTAGAGATTTCTTCCCCACCACAACCGCAGCGCAGCACAGAAAAATCCCGTCAATAAGATTTGTCTGCTTTTGGTTTTCAGCGTTCCAACGGAACGCGCAGCCATTGCCACCGGCAATGATCTCAGGGGTTTGGGGATATGTCACCAACAAGCATTTAGCAGGAATTCCGGGAACGGGATTTCTGCTAAATACGCAATCTTACGTAAGATTGCATTGCTTGCCAGTAGTTTTAAGAGTCTTTGGCAGAGGATCTGTTTACAGTTGCCGCATTGATAAACCTTTGATAACTGCCTATAATAGAGTTATTATTTTGAACTGCTATAACAGAGAAATGCAAAAAAATAAAATTTTTTGTCCGTTGTAACATTTCGCGGACATTTGCCTGTTCTGCCGTTCTTTATCCTCACCGAGAACAACGACCTTGCCACGGAATATGAATACCGGCATGAGGGCGTGAACGACTATATTACCGCCCCGGTCAATATCCCGGAGCTGATCCGGCGGGTTTTGTTCTTTGTGGAGTAATTGAAAAATTTTACGGAGGTGATGATGTGATGGGACATTAGCTGTTTTTGATATAGAAGAATCCGGCAAACAGATTGGCGGAAAGTTATTTCTGCATCTTAACGAGGAACAAAAGAATGCTCTAATGCAATATATTTTGGAACAAGGAGTCTGTCATGGAACGGTATTCAATTCTTGTCACACCTTACCAAACAGGAAAAGACCGCTGATATATGATTTGACGAGAAAGATCCCCTTATCCATATCCGCACCCACAACACCAACCTCAAAAGGTGGCTTTCCGCTTGTGCCGAGCAGTACCCCGACGAGTGCTACCAGACCGACACAGACCACGAAACGGGCTGCATGGAGTTTGATATTGCAAAGGGGCGTTTCTCTTTCCATCTGACCGCCCCATACAGCGAGGAACGCCGGGAAGCAGCGCGACGATATGCCAAAGAGAACAACGCCACCGACAGACTGAAATGATGTAGGTGCAAGCACAAGTATTTAGATAAATTGAAGAAAAACTTAATAATATGTGACTTTATTTTTGGTTCACGAGCATGTATAATATACTCAAAAACAATTTTGATAGCAAGTAAAGGAGTGAAAAATATGTTATCAATTTCTGACATTCTTATCCGTTCAATTAGTGGGTATGTGTTTATAGTTCCAGTTCTCTTATTGTATTTTTTATATCTTAAAAAATCGGGAAGAAAACAAAGTTTTCTTCATATTACCGCTGTATTTGTGTTTTGCTATTATCTATTTGGAATTTTAACCGTAGCAGGTATTGGCTATACAAGCACAATATCATTTAGTCCAAAGATTTCCCTGATTCCGTTTCTTGGTATGATAACCGGACCAATAGATACCATACTTAATTTAATTTTATTTGTACCGTTAGGAGTTTTCCTGCCATTTCTGTATAAAAGGTATCATCACATAAAGACCGTTGCATTAACTGGCTTTCTATTCTCTTTATCTGTTGAAATTGTTCAGATGTTTGGCTGGGGTTCATCGGATATAAATGACCTTATTATAAATACGGCTGGAGCCTGTTTGGGATATTGGATTTATTATCTGCTATCAAAAGCTTTGCCGAATAATTTTAGAAAAAAACTTCAATCTGAGAATGTTAATGGTACGGTCGAAGTACTTTTGTTTGTAATTTATATATTTATGGTTATGGTTACAGTTCAACCTTGGGTAATCCATGATGTACTGAACATCGGATAAAGTATTCAGAAAAACATTTTATCTAGCAGTACACAGCAAAAATTAGTACCCTACCCACAAGGGCAGCCGAGAAAATCGACTGTCCTTTTTCTATGTCTATGAGCAAAAAGGAGCGACCAACTACCGACATGAGGGCGTGAACGACTATATTACCGCCCCGGTCAATATCCCGGATCTGATCCGGCGGGTTTTATTCTTTGTGGAATGAAATCATTATACATATAAAAATATGTCTTTGTAGTGGACAGGATAGACGCTTTTTTATGAGAAATTGGTCAGGACAGTAAATTTATTGTCCCGACCAATTTTTGCTATTATGAACAAGTTGCTATATCATAAAGCTTAGCGTTCTGTTATATTTTGGATCGTTATTGACTTCTATTACGGTTAGTGATATATTTATTACAGTAACCGTAATAAGGAGGCAGGTGTTATGCGAGACAATGCGAAAGGCGGTGCGCTCACAGAGGTGACATTCTTTATTTTGCTTTCCCTTTATACCCCGAAACATGGATATGCTGTCATGCAATTTATTGAAGATAATACAAAAGGGCGGCTTACGCTGGGGGCAGGTACTTTATATGGTGCGTTGAACTCGTTGCAGGAAAAAGGCTGGATTGCACCTTTTGGAGATAGTGCGGGACGGAAAAAAGAATATCTCATTACAACGCAAGGAAAAGAAATTGCAGAAAAGGAACTGATAAGGCTCAATGAACTTGTAGGCGTAGCTAATGAAATTATTGGAGGTGCAGTATGAGCAAAAAGTATTATCGTTTCTTTGGCGGTTTGTTGACTGCCCAGGAACATTGGCTGAATAAAATGTCTGAAAAGGGCTATCGTTTGATTCGGGCGGAAAAAATGTTGTATGAATTTGAGGCGTGTAAACCGGATCAGGTAAAATACTGTGTAGAGTTTATCGGGCAAAAATCGAAGGCCGACGCGTCCGATTATCATGAGTTTTTAGAGGGGATGGGTTACAAAGTATTTTATAAAAACATCAACCTGAACTACTCTGTTGGTAAAGTACGCCTACGGCCATGGGCTGAAAAAGGCGGACGCATAGCAACAAATGCCACCACCTTTAACCGGGAATTGTTGATTGTAGAAAAAGATAATGACGGTAAGCCATTTGAACTTCATACTTCTTATGAGGACAAGGAAAACTATTACAGAAATCTGCGTAATCCGTGGCTGCTGATACTGCTCATGTTCGCAATATTTGCGGTTGCAAAATGTTCGGTAGTTTTTGGTGTGCTTGCCCTGGTTTCTCTGATTCCTGTTCTCGTATATCAAACCCAGGTTATGCAGAACAAACGCGAAGGTAAGACAAAAGAATGGTGAGGTGTTTATATCATGAATGAACGAGAAAAAACAATCCGATTATGGTTTGATATGTGGCTCAATCAGCAGGATATGGGGATTGATGATATTTTTACAGAAGATGTGATCTATACAGAAAGCTGGAGTCCCCAGTATAACAACCGAAAAACAGTAAAGCATTGGTTTCAGGAATGGAATACCCGTGGCAAGGTGGTTATTTGGGAAATCAAGCAATTTTTTCATAAGGGAGATCAAACGATTGTAGAGTGGTATTTCAAAAATGAAATGAACAATGGAAGTATAGAGGAATTTGATGGAATCTCGCTGGTTGAATGGACAGAGGATAATAGAATAAAGTCGTTGAAAGAATTTGGGTGTAATCGCAATACCTATAATCCATACCAGGAAGGCGATACCCCTCAATTCAGAGCAGAAAAAGCGAATTGGTTTTGATTGAGTGCTTATGGAGGTAAAAATATGATGTATCGGACAGAATTAGTAGAAGGAATTACCGTGGAAAATGTAACTGAGAAAATCAATGCAAAAATAGAAGAAATGGAAAAGGAAAGCTATCGACTTGTTACGATGTCTTTTTGGGGAACCGAAAGAGCTGTACTGGTTTTCAAAAAAGGGTTAAAGGGTAGTTTGCTTTAACGAGGAACAAAAGAATGCTCTGACACAATATATTTTGGAACAGGGAGTCTGTCATGGAACGGTATTCAATTCCTGTTACACTTCCTCTGCAGATAGATGGATAAGTTGGACTTTCTCTTTCGGCTCCCTGTGAAAATCTTCCAACTGAAAACAGTCGCAAGTATCACCGAACAGCTAAAGGCGAAAAATGCCTTAGAATGGGTGTAGAGAATGAATACCATACTGGCGTGTGTGAGATTGTGTAGAGAAAGATTATCTTTACATAAATTCAATGTAGCGTTTAGCATTTCAACGGAGCGTTTCTTGAATATAGTGTTTTTTGTGATATTGTAAAAGCAGATAGAAAGAAGGTGAAAATATTGAACGCTCAAAAAACAGGCAGTTTAATTGCTACTATCAGGAAAGAACAAAATCGTACTCAGCAGGATTTGGCAAATGAATTAGGTGTATCAAGTGCAGCTATTTCAAAATGGGAACGAGGCATCGGATTTCCAGATGTATCTCTTATTGAGCCATTAGCTACATCCTTGGGGATTACCATAGCAGAATTATTCAAGGGTGAAAAGGCAGAAAATAATGTTGATCACGAGTATGAGAGTTTATTATCAGATGTTGTGAAAGTATCAGCTAATGAAATAAGCAAGAAGAAAAAAATAACAAATTGGATTATCGCTATTACCGTGGCTATTCTTTATTTGCTGATTTCTGTAATATCACACAGGTGGGAAATAACTTGGGTAGTTTGGATTGTATATTGTTTTTATCGTATTTTTACTGAATACATTTATAAAAAATATTAGTATCAGATAGTGGATGTGCAGTTCCTTTTCGGAGAGGTAATCTTACAGGAGGGACTGGTACCTTTTTATGGTCTGGTTACAATCCTGCTATTCTGTGCAATCTACTTGACCTATTTTGGTGCAACAATGTTTTTGTTCAAGCGGGTTATTCTTCGACCGGAAATGAGATAAATGATATATTTTTTGTAAAATGCTTTTGTGGAGGTGATGTGATGGGACATTAGCTGTTTTTGATATAGAAGAATCCGGCAAACAGATTGGCGGAAAGTTATTTCTGCATCTTAACGAGGAACAAAAGAATGCTCTAATGCAATATATTTTGGAACAAGGAGTCTGTCATGGAACGGTATTCAATTCCTGTCACACTTCCTTTGCTGCAGAGAAGAATCCTCTTACAGAAATACAAGAAGGCGAGCTTTATCTATGCCTGGAACATCGTACTGTCAGGGTTCGCGAACGGATTATCAACCTGACAAGTAAGGAGTTTGATATACTGGCATTACTCATTGCCAATCCCAAACGTGTTTTTACTTACGAACTGATTACCGATTTGGTTTGGAAAGAGGATTGTGATTTCTATTCGAGAAAAGCGATTCATAATCATATAAGTAAGCTACGTAAGAAATTGCGCTTTGAACCAGATCTTCCAAACTATATTGAGAGTGTCTCCGGAATCGGCTATAAATTTGAACACTTGTAAGCTAAAGCCACGAGATTTTCTATCTTGTGGCTTTAATTTTTTAATGTCCACTTCCAAACGCTTAATATTGAAGGTTGTATTGTTCGAGCTAAAGAACTATAATAGATTCTATGGAGGTGCGATATGGAATATATGACACTAAAAGAGGCCGCCGAAAAATGGGGCGTGACGCCTCGTAGGGTAAATTATTATTGTGCTGGTGAACGTATTTCTGGAGCAGTAAAGATGGCCGGTATTTGGCTGATTCCCAAAACTGCAGAAAAGCCGATTGATGGTCGGACAAAACAAGGGAGAGAATTGCGCCATGAATAAAATTTTGATTATAGATGATGACAGAGAACTGTGCGCTTTGATTAAACACAGCGTACAATCAGAACATATAGAAGCCGATTTTTGTAATACCGGAAAAGAGGGCTTGCAGAAATTAAAAGAGCAGGAATACCAGCTTGTGGTGCTGGATGTGATGATGCCTGGTATGGATGGCTTTGAAACGCTGGAAGAAATCCGCAAAGAGAACAGCCTGCCGATTTTGATGTTCACATCCAAAAATGACAGTGCTTCTAAAGTGCGAGGGTTACGGGCCGGTGCGGACGATTATCTGACAAAGCCGTTTGACATGGACGAACTGATTGCCCGTATTGCGTCCCTCATTCGCCGCTACACCCGCTTTAATCAGCAAATCGGAGCTGCGCAAAAACTGGATTTTGATGGATTGCAGATTGACCTTGAAAATCGTTCTGTTACGACGGAAAACGGCACTTTTGAACTTCCACCAAAGGAATTTGATCTGCTCCTGTACTGTGCAAAGCATCAAGGAAAGATTTTAACAAAACAGCAGATTTATGAGGAAGTATGGGGCGAAGAATATTTCTATGATGACAGTAACATTATGGCGATTATCAGCCGGCTTCGTAAAAAATTAGAAGTCAATCCTTCAAGCCCAAAGTATATCCAAACGGTCAAAGGGATTGGCTACCGGTTTAATAAGGAGGTGTAGCCAGCATGGAAATCATCGTTTTCTTGTCCATTGGGATTGCTGTTTTGGCTGTGCTGACCTCCATCTTTCTCGTTCGGCGCGTAAAAAAGCAAATCGCAGAAATGACCGATGCACTGGTTGATGTGAAAAACGGAAATGGCAACCGGCGTATTTTGTCTGCAACAAATGAACTGACAGCGCCTCTTGCCTATGAAATCAATGAGATCGTTGTGTCCTATGAAAGCAGACTTTCGATTGTCCGACAGGCAGAGGAAACCAACCGCCAGCTTATGACGAGCCTTTCCCACGATGTTCGGACACCCCTTACAACCCTCATCGGCTATCTTGACGCTGCACATAAAGGGCTTGTTACAGGGAAAGACCGGGATGATTATATCGAAATCGCCCGCCGGAAAGCCCATGATTTGAAAGAATATATTGATGTACTCTTTGACTGGTTCAAGTTAAATTCCAACGAGTTTGCTTTGGAAATCCATCCTATTGAGGCCGCAGAGCTGACAAGAAATATCCTGATCGACTGGATACCGATTTTTGAGGATAAACAGGTCGATTATGACATTGATATTCCCGAACAGCCTGTCCGGGTAAGATTGGATATGGACAGCTATATGAGGATCATCAATAATCTCATTCAAAATGTAATCGCTCACAGCCATGCGGACAAAATTAAAATTGCCCTGTCAAAGCAGGGAAATAACATGAAGCTGCTGCTGGCGGATAATGGTGTAGGAATTGAGAAAGAAGATTTGAAACACATTTTTGAACGGCTTTATAAGTGTGATAAAGGTCGGTCTGAAAAAGGCAGCGGACTTGGTCTTTCTATTGTCCATCAGCTTGTAGAAAAGATGGGTGGAAGTATAACAGTTGAAAGTTTGCCGGGAAAAGGAACTGAATTTATGTTGCTTTTTCCTTTGGAGAGTTAAGCGGGTTCCCGTCTTTATGGCGGGAGCCTTTGTCATTTTACTGGATTTCAAATTGCAAGGTTAATGCAAGGTTGCGGCAAGGTTAATGCAAGGTTGGTGTGATAGAATACCTTACAGAACAGGAGGTTTTGAATATGGATACAAATTACATCATTGAAACAAAAAATCTGACGAAGCAATACGGCTCACAAAAGAGTGTGGCTGACTTAAATATCCATGTGAAGCGTGGGAGAATTTATGGTCTGCTGGGCAGAAACGGAGCCGGAAAAACCACTACCATGAAAATGCTGTTGGGCTTAACGAAGCCGACTTCCGGGGAGGTCAAAATCTGGGGAAAGTCTTTGCAAGGGAACGAAAAGAAGCTGTTGCCCCGTATCGGAAGCCTGATTGAGTCCCCCGGTTTTTATCCCAATCTGACCGGCACAGAGAACCTGCGTATCTTTGCTACTCTGCGGGGCGTACCAAACAATCATGCCATCAAAGATGCTCTGGATCTGGTAGGACTGCCCTACAAAGATAAAAAGCTCTTTTCACAGTATTCTCTTGGTATGAAGCAGCGGCTTGCCATCGCCCTTGCCGTTATGCACGATCCGGAGCTTTTGATTTTGGATGAGCCGATCAACGGCCTCGATCCCATCGGTATTGCAGAAGTACGCTCCTTTATTCGGGAGCTTTGCGACGCAAGAGGAAAAACTATTTTGATTTCCAGTCACATTCTTTCGGAGATTTCTTTGCTGGCTGACGATATTGGAATTATCGACCACGGCGCATTGCTGGAAGAAGAAAGCCTTGCTGAGCTGGAGCAAAAAAGCAGTAAGCATATCCGGTTTACGCTCTCTGATACTGCACAGGCGGCAAGAATTTTGGAACGCAATTTCCATGAAAACCATTTCTCTATACAGGACGACCACAATCTGCGCCTGCACAACCTTGATCTACCTGTTGGGAAAATTGTAACTGCCTTTGTAGAAAACGGATTGGAGGTATCGGAGGCCGCAACCTCAGAAGAAAGTCTTGAAGATTACTTCAAGCGTGTGACGGGAGGCGAGGGAATTGCTTAAACTGATAAAATGCGAATTTTGGAAATTAAAGCGGAAAAGATTATTATACGCACTGATGTCATTATCGTTATTTTTTCCGTTGATTTTGGCATATATGGCAAAGGCGGGAACAGGTGCAGATACAACGGAACATTATCTTCAAACCCGATTTGATTATGTTTATACAATGATGTTGGGATATGGCTTGGTTTTTTTGCTCCCATGTCTAATTGGTATCATTGCTGCTATTTTGTTTTTTATAGAAAGAGATTGCGATACCTCCAAAAACCTTAGAACAATTCCTGTTACAAATACACAACTCATTATGGCAAAAATTTCTATGCTCTTTATTTTTAGCATTGCGTTTTGTCTGACAAGCACATTATCTGTTGCGTTGTTTTGTAAACTGTTTCATGTAGGAATGGTTTATGGTATGACTTATAAGATATTTATGAGCCTTATTTTTGGAGTTCTTATCGTAGCAGCTTCTTTGCCGATTGTATTTTTAATTATTTGTTTTAACAAAAGTTTTTTGCTTTCTATCCTGCTTGCGTTTTTTTATTCTATTTTTAACTGGGGCATACTAGGGACAGTTGGAACATCTATAAGTGCTGCAAAAATTGCTTTCTTAAATTCTTTCCCAGTTATATGTGTTATGAACTGGACAAGCGGCTTAATGATGGATCATTTGCAAAAAGACAATCTTTTGCCGGAAGCCTATGCGATTGTACCAACCACTTGCCATACAATTTTTATTCTGGCAATTACTGTTACACTTTCATTGTGGTTGATCATTCGCTTTTATAAAAAATGGACGAGGTAAAAGATATGGGAAATATAATAAAAACTGAATTTTTAAAACTAAAACGCTATTCCGTAATAAAAGCCGGAATTATTATGACAGTGCTTTCGCCGCTGCTGTCACTGTTTTATTCCACAGCCAACGGTGGACAGACATGGACATTTGACTATTTTATGCAGCAAGTTATGATTAGTAACTGTACCTTGTTTTTTCCGATTATCATTGCACTGATAGCAGGTTATATTATAACAAGGGAATATACAGACGATACGATGAAGAATATATCAACAATTCCTATCCCATATACACAGTTGCTTTCTGGAAAACTACTTGTTCTATTGTTGTTGACAATCATCTTTAGCCTTATAGGTTGTGTGATAGCATTAGTAATTAACATTATTGCCGGATTTCCGGGAGCGCATTTTGGCAATCTGTTTAATATGTTTATTCGTGTTACTGGGGCGAATATAGGGATTTATATTTCAGTCTTGCCGATTATTTTGCTATTTTGTTGTTCGGCAAATAATTTTTTGGGTGGGGTTGCACTAGCTTTTGTGTATGGATATTTCGGAACTTTTGAAGGAACACTGTTAAATTATTATCCGATTAAAGCAAGCATGATTTTAGTAGACCCTACTTGTGGTGCGGAATATGGTTATACTTATCACATTTTTCCTGCTTTCATCACAATAGTTTTGACTTTCTTGATTTCTGTGATTATTCTTGCAAATAAAAAGAAAGAACCCAGCACATTGACTGTCACTAAGAAGAAAAAAGTAGTTAGAAAAAAGGGATGGTGACGTGATGGGACATTAGCTGTTTTTGATATAGAAGAATCCGGCAAACAGATTGGCGAAAAGTTATTTCTGCTTCTTAACGAGGAACAAAAGAATGCTCTAATGCAATATATTTTGGAGCAAGGAGTCTGTCATGGAACAGTATTCAATTCCTGTCACACTTCTTCCGCAGCAGAGAAAAATCCTCTGACAGAAATACAAGAAGGCGAGCTTTATCTATGCCTGGAACACCGTACTGTCAGGGTTCGTGAACGGATTATCAACCTGACAAGTAAGGAGTTTGATATACTGGCATTACTCATTGCCAATCCCAAACGTGTTTTTACTTACGAACTGATTACCGATTTGGTTTGGAAAGAGGATTGTGATTTCTATTCGAGAAAAGCGATTCATAATCATATAAGTAAGTTGCGTAAGAAATTGCGCTTTGAACCGGATCTTCCAAACTATATTGAGAGTGTCGCCGGGATCGGCTATAAATTTGAACATCTATAACATGAGCCCACAAGGTGTTGTTTTCCCTTGTGGGCTTGCTTTTTGCAGCATATATTCTAAGAGCAGAATATGTAGAAAATTGCGAATATAAAGAGTAAAAAGCGAATGCCTGCGGACTGATACAGGAAACATAACCGATATAATTTTCTCCCAAGGAGGTATCAAGCAGCCGATTCAGGCTCCTCCTTGATGGGAGGAAATGCCTATGCGTCTATGCAACACAGATCCGCAGATAAACTGCTTTACATTCAGTCACCTATACGTCGTAGTCCAGTTCGTATGGATTGCGGCGTTTTTGGTTTCGACAAAGTTTGAGCATTTTCGCTGTCAGCCTCCCGGAGAAATTTCATACTGCTGCTTTGGCGCGCCTGTTCTTTGTACGGGCGCGCTTTTTTGTACCCTTTTTTTAATCAGAAAGAGACTTAGACCTTATCGCTGCCGCAGCCCACCCTCTGATTTCGATTTTTGCCATCAACTCAAACATCGAAATTGGAGGAAATTACTATGAAGAAAATCAATCTTCGGGATTATTACCCGTATTATACACAGGACATGCTCGTTGAGGTGCCGGATGAAGTTGCTTTGTTGCTTCGGGAATATATGTTGTTGGAAGAAGCCTATCGGATTCGTACATACCGCTATAAAGCATTTTACTCTCTGGATCGAGACGAAGGTATTGAGCGTGAGATATTGCAAAAGCCTCTTAACCCGGCAGAAATTTGGGAACAGCGTCAAATGACGGAGTTGATTTATAAAGGTCTTTCCAAACTTCCGGTAAAACAGCGCCAACGGATCTATGCACACTTTTTTCTTGGCATGAGTAAAGCGGACATTGCAAGAGCTGAAGGAACAGATGCTTCTTCTGTTCGCAAGAGCATTAACCGTGGTTTGCACCAGTTAAAAAAATATTTTGAAAAAATTTAGCTTGCCCCGCCCTTTTTTGACTGAAAAATGTACTGAATAATAGAGGGACATATTCGGCGGGACAAGCCGGACGGGTGTGGTAAGGAAGCATATACGTCCTCCCACCCCAACTGCAATATCAATTCGTCTGCCATGCCCCTTGCTTGTTCCTTGACAACCGAATATACGTTGTTACAGGTACTTCATTCTGTGTTCCGAGCGGCAGATGGGGCGGCGCGGTGACAGGCGGCCTAAGGAGGTGATGAATCCAGGCTGTCCGAGCGATAAACGCAACCTACGAAACCGGCTGTGGCAGGCCGGACGCGATAACGACGCAGATCATAATGGTACTTCTTCACAGCTTCCTAAAGACTTGGGGAGAGTTCCTACGGCGTTTGCTTGCTCTGGCAAAGCGGCGGCGTATGTGGGACTATGATGCGGTGACGCTATCCGCAGCCTGTAATAGCCCCGTCCTTATAACAGAAGGACTTGCCGGGGTGCGTGGCAAATACGGCAGCAAAATCGAAATCAGATATAATGGGCCGGATTTATGTGTGTAATAACCATAGATCCGACCTATTCATGTGGTTTTGATAACACAGTTTTCAGAAGGGAGTTGATACTATGGAATTGAACACCATTGTCAGTGAAGTGGGTACGCTGGTAGACATTCGGGATGTCTCTGTCAACAAAGAACTTTCCCGTGATGAACGGATTGCAGAATTTGTTCAGCAAATCAAAAATCCATACCATTTTAAGTGTGGACGTTTTACTGTACAAGCCAGTTTTTCTGCTGAAGGTGCTACCCTGGAAGAATGTATCAAGGGTATTTTGCGATAGCTGCAATTTTAAGAAAGGGGCTGACTTTTCCGTAAAAGCATGGTAGAATAAGAATCGGAAAAGGAATTGAATATGGCATAACCACACTTCTTGAATTGCGGGGATTTTTCTGTGCAACGAAAGGAGTGTTTTTTTTATGCAGGTTTACAAAGCGATTAAGTACATCCGTCTTTCTTATACGGATGATAAAACAGTAGAAAGTGACAGCGTTGCTAACCAGCGGCGCCTGATCGATGACTACATAGCCCGACACCCGGAAATTGAGGTTGTGGCAGAAAAAATTGACGATGGTTATAGTGGTGTTTTGTTTGATCGCCCGGCATTTCAGGAAATGATGCGGATGATCGAACAAGGCGAAGCTAACTGCGTGATTGTCAAAGACCTCTCCCGCTTAGGTCGTGAGTACATAGAAACAGGCCGTTATATGCGCAGGGTATTTCCAGCCTATGGAGTGCGTTTTATCGCAATTAACGATAATGTGGACACGGAAAATGACGCTGCCGATGATCTCACGGTTTCTGTCAAAAACATTATGAATGAGGCTTACTGTCGGGATATTTCCGTTAAGACACGGAGCGCCCTGGAAGTAAAACGGCGCAGCGGGGATTTTGTAGGTGCTTTTACCATTTATGGTTATGTGAAAGTCGGCGATAAACACAAGAGCCTGGAAGTAGACGAATATGCTGCTAATGTTGTGAGGGATATTTTCAGAAAACGGCTGGAGGGATTCAGCGCGTCCCATATAGCGGATGAACTGAACCGATTAGGAATTCTTTCGCCTTTAGCGTATAAGCGCAATCACGGAATGCCTCATGCAAAAGGTGGCTATACAGACCGAAAGGATTGCAAATGGTCTGCAACTACAATCATCCGCATTTTGCAGGATGAAACCTACACCGGAACACTGGTTCAGGGCAAACAGACAACGCCCCATTTCAAATTAAAAGAGCGCGAGGACAAACCTTCTTCGGAATGGATTCGTGTGGAGGGAACCCATGAAGCGATCGTACAAAAGCACGATTTTGATCTGGTGCAACGGCTCCGCAGGATTGACACAAGGACTTCTCCCAAATCGGATAAGGTTTACCTGTTTTCCGGTATTTTGATCTGCGGCTGCTGTGGCTGTCGTATGACCCGCAAGACGAACCGCTATAAAGATAAAGAGTATCACTATTATTACTGCCCGACCGGCAAAAAGAATGGTTGCACATCGTCGGTCATGCTGAAAGAGTCGGATCTGATTGAATGTGTGCAGGACAGTTTGAAAGGACATATTGAAAATGTTGCTTCTCTGGATGCCCTGCTGTCCAGTATCAGTCAGGAACGGATCAACCGGGAATTGGCGCAGGAATATGCCGCACAGATCAGAGTAAATGAAAAGCGTGTGGCACAGACCGAGGGCTTTAAGGCAAAACTCTATGAAAATCTGGTGAGTGGAATTCTGACAAAGGAAGAATTTCTCTCTTATAAGCGAAAATACAATGCAGATATTGAACTGTTCCAAAAGGCAATCGCTGAATGGAACGATAAACTTACAGATGTATTGGAAAACCGAAGCGAACGAAACCGTTGGATCAACCATTTTATGAAATTTTCTACTATGGAGGATATTGACCGCCGGGCAGTCATGCAGCTTATCCGAAGCATACGGGTAATGGGTAAAGATGAACTGCATATTGAATTTAATTACCAGGATGAATATCAGAAAGCAATCTCTTTGGCGGAACAGATTGCTACAAAAAATGAAGAAAGGATGGTGGGCTAAATGGCAAGAAAAAGCAGAAAACAGACGGCAGTGCCTATGCCGGCACCATCTTTATATGTACATGTGGCTCTGTATATCCGTCTTTCTGTGGAGGATAACAAAAAGCGGGGCTGCTCAGTAGAAAATCAAAAGCTGGTACTGAATGACTTTCTTTCAGATAAACCGGACTTCGTTGTGTATGATACCTATATCGACAACGGAGCGACAGGGACAAATTTTCACCGCCCTGGATTTCAGCGGATGCTATCTGATATTGAAGCAGGCCACATTAACTGTGTGATTGTTAAGGATCTTTCCCGATTAGGGCGAAATTCTATTGACACAGGTTATTATATCGAACAGTATTTCCATGCTCATAATGTTCGCTTCATTGCTGTTACGGATCAGTTTGATACAGCGGATTCCGGAAATCTTCATGGCGGTATCATGCTGCCTTTGAAAAATATGATCAATGAAGCCTATGCTCTGGACATTGGACGAAAAATCAAAGCACAAGCGCGGCAGGCTATGAAAGATGGCAACTATATTGGTGCACGGGCACCTTACGGTTACAGGAAAGACCCTAATAATTGCCATAAACTTCTGATTGATGAAAATACTGCCCCTGTGGTAAAACAGATTTTTGAATGGGCACACGAGCATGTGTCGCTAAACCGGATTGTCCGCAATCTAAATGAGATGGGGATTCCGGCACCGAGCCATTATAAAAAGGACACTGGCGAGATTACCAGTCCGGGCCTGATTGGAAGCGGCAAATGGCAGACCCGTACAGTGATGAAAATTTTAGAAAGCGAAGTCTATACAGGCGATCTGGTGCAAGGAAAAACAAAGATTGTAGATCATCAGCAGGTCAAGGCTGGAGAAGATAATCTGATTATTGCCAAATGCACCCATGAACCGATCATTAGCTATGAATTGTTTAATGCAGTTCAGGAATACAGAAAACAGATCTGTGAAGAAAGCAAAGCAACTCCAAAACGCCCCTACACGCCAAACATTTTCAAAGGCAAAGTGTTCTGTGCTGATTGTGGCAGAAGCCTTCACCGGCAACGTGCCGAGCGCCGGAAAGGCCCCGATACTTATTGGTTCCACTGCCTTACAAACAGCCGGGTAGAAAAAGATAGCTGCAAAGGCGCAACGATGCAGGAAAAGGAACTGATTTCTACTGTTACGGCTATTCTTGAAAAAGAGCTGACTGTTGCGCTGGGAATGTCGCTGCCACTCTTTCAGTTGGAGGCAAGACAAAAACAGGAAAAAGATAAGCTGAAAATTCAGATGTCGGCCAAACGGCAGGAAATTGAAAAAACACGCCGGCTGATCCGTGGTCTATATGAAAATTTTGTGCAGGGTATTTTGACAAATGATGAATACTTTGAATTGAAGGCGGATTATGAATATGCTATCAATGCTCTATCTGGTGAGATTGAAGTATTTGAAAAATCTATGGACTCCCTGGACAACCAGCTTGCCCGATACCGTGCAATGGAAAAGGATGCAAAAGCACTGGCACAGGATCATCTGCTGACTGCAGAACTGATTGAACGGCTGATTGAACGAATTGAGATCGACCATGAGCGGAATATTCATGTAACCTTCCGTTTCAAAAATGAATTTCAGGGAAAGGCGGTGGAACCGTGCACAACTATGTGATTGCCCTTTATATCCGTCTTTCTGTGGAAGATTTCAAAACCGAAAGTTTGAGCATACCAAATCAAAAACTGATTCTTCGTGAAAAAGCTATGTCTCTGTCGGAATGGGATAACAGTGAGATTTTGGAATTTATTGACAATGGTCATACAGGGACAAACTTTGAGCGTCCAGCGGTGCAGGAACTTTTAACAATGGTTCAGGCCGGAAAGATCAACTGTATTATTGTAAAAGACCTTTCCCGATTTGGACGCAACAGCATTGAAACCGGCTATTTTATTGAGCGGGTATTTCCTCTTTACCACACCCGTTTTATTTCCGTCAGTGATGATTTTGACACAGCTAATTTCAAAGGTGATACCGGAGGGATTGATATTGCTTTCAAGTATCTTATTAGCGAGTGTTATAGCCGGGATATGTCCATGAAAACCAAAAGTGCAAAATACGCAAAGATGCGTCGTGGAGAATATCAGAGTGTCATCTGTCCTTACGGCTATCGCAAGAGTGCAGACGGACGTATGGAACCGGACGAGGATGTTGCCCCGAATGTGCAGATGATATTTCAATGGGCGTCTGAAGGCAACACCGCAGCCGAGATCACAAGAAGATTGTATGCTATGAATATCCCCACCCCTGGGGAATATCGCAAACTTAAAGGCAAGGACTATTACAATGTTTCCCGAACAAACGGCGTTTGGAGTACATCAACGGTCCTGCGTATTTTAGAAGATCAAAGATATATCGGTACCTATGTAATTGGCAAGAGAAAAGTAAAAGAGATTGGCAGCCGACATACACAGTTAAAGGATGAAAGTGAGTGGTTCAAAATACCGAACCATCATCCGGCTATTGTAAGTGTGGATCTATTTGAGAAAGCCAATGCTTCAATTAAGCGTTTCTCTCTGTCAAATAAAAAGCCACGTGATTATCTGCTCCGTGGTAAGGTGTTCTGTGGATGCTGCGATCATGCAATGTCTCTACGAAATGGTGCGTGGTTTTATTGCCGTCATTCCGAGGTGGCTGAAACGCTTCCTTGTCATGGTGTGCGCATAAAGATGGCAGATCTGGAGCAGGTTGTATTTGAAACAATTCGGGCTCAAATGTGTCCGGCATTGGGAATTGATAGCAATAAGGATAAATTGGATTTGCAGACAGTCCAGCAGGCCGAACATGAAGAAAAACTCCGTTCTATTCAAGACAGCAAGCGGCATCTTTATGAGCAGTATGCACTCGGAGAGATTGATTTGGAAACCTATCGAACACGAAAAGCGGTTTATGACACGGAGCTGGTACAAGCCAAAAATGTTCATGCTGTCATTACTGCACAGACAAAGCAGATAAAAAGTGATTATGAGATTAAGCTGAAACAACAGGAAATTGTGCAGGAAGTCGGAAACGCCAACATGCTGACAAAAGCTCTGATTGACCGGCTTATCAACAAAGTTTACGTCTTTCCAGGAGATCGGATTGAGATTGAATATGCAACACAGGATTTCTTAGAAACTAAGGAATCCGAAAAGGAGGTATAACCGTGAACACCCATTTGAAACAGCTATGGGCAGCTATGAAGCTGCCCGAAAAACTTCAAAAAAAGTTATAAATTTTTTTGTCGTGGGCTTGACATACGGGTGACGCAGATCGTGAAAGCGCATCCGGCGCAAACCGTGACTCTCCAGAAATTTCGGAAATGCGTTGGTCAGGTATTCCACCCGCATCCGCTCGCCCAACTCATCCACGAATACAAAGCCATCGTATTCATAGTTGTAGCAGTTGCCGCAGACCTGCTTGTTCAGCTCCTGCGCCTCTTTCACCTGCATAAAGTATTCCCGGAAGCTGCCGATGAGCGGCAGGGTGCGCAGACTGGACTTGGTCTTGGCGGATTGCTGCTCGAACTCCTGATACTTGCCGTCGATGATCGTTGAGGTCACGGTACGCTTTACGGAAATGGTGCCCTGCTCAAAGTCGATGGCATCCCATTTCAAGCCCACCACCTCGCCACGGCGAAGGCCGTAAAAGGCGGCCACCAGCACCGGCAGCTCCAGCTTGGTTCCCCGAAGGGCTTCAAACATCTTCTGCATCTCGTCCGCCGAGAGAAAGACCGGCTGAAAGCTGTTCTTTCTGGGCCGGTCCACCTTGTCCGCCACATTCTGGATCAGCATATCGGTCTTGACTGCATATTTCAGTGCCGAGTGAATGACGGCGTGATAATGGATAACGGTATTGGGCGTGACCCGCCTGAGCATTTCAGAATAAAACATCTGCAAATGTCGGGCTTCCAGTTCCCGCAGTGTCAATTTCTTCTTGCGAAAATAAGGGACGATGGTGCTTTTCAGCAGTCCTTGATAGGCACCGTAGGTTGCGTGGGCCAGCCTTCCCTTGGCGATCTCCAGCCATTCCAGCAGATAGTCGGCGAACAGCATATCACTGCTCAGGTCGCCCACTTCTTTGGGCGGCTCAAATTCCGCTCGGAGCCTTGCCAGTTCTGACTCGGCTTTGCGCTTATTTCCCTTTTCGGAAAGCCCCAGCGAGATCCATTTCGTTTTTCGCTGCCCTCCGGCGTTTTTGTAGTTCAACACGGCATAATACTTGCCGTTTTTCAAAGTCAGATGTCCTGCTACCAATTTCATTTCCTCCTGTCCTTTGTATTTACAGAACAGAACTCCAAACCGACAGCATCAGTATACCATCGGTTTGGGGTTCTCTCTATTCTGCGAATTGTTTGATTGCAGCCGTATCGGTACGAATCAGCGGGCGTCCCGGTTCCGTTCTCTCTGCCGTTTCAGCAGTTCCAGACCCTTGATGATGTCCCGGCGCATCTGCTCCTCGGTGTAGCCGGAGGGAAAATACTTCCGCAGCTCCTCCCGCTTGAATTTCAGTTGCTCCTGCTGGTTGGGTTTCGTCTCCGCCAGCACGGCGTAGACTATCTGGTCATCCAGCAAGCCCTCCTGCGCCAGCTTTTTCAGGCGGATGCTCTGGGCGTGGGACGGGGTGCAGTCGTTCAGCGCCATCGCGTCCAGCACCGCCCGCTGCTGATACGAGTCTAAGTAGGAAAGCTCCACCGCTGGGTTGAAGGCGATCTTGCCGTCGTCCACCATCGAAAGCAGCTCGGGAATCAGGTAGGTCAGGCGGATATATCTTCGCACTTGGTCTTTACTCTCACCTGCATCGTCTGCCACTTTTTCTACGCTAAGCAACTTCTCTGCAACTTGCACAGAAGCGATGCCCTGATGCTTGATGGCATCCAGCTTCATCTTGTAGGCGAACGCCTTTTCGCTGGGCAGGATAGTCTCTCGCTGCAAGTTGGCATCCACCATTGCGATCACCGCTTCATCGTCGGACAGCTCCCGGACGATGACGGGCATCGTCTCGACGCCCAGCACCTGACACGCTGCCAGCCGCCGGTGGCCGGAGATCAGCTCATAGCCGCCGTCCGGCAGCGGCCTTGCCAGCACCGGGGTAATGGCTCCCACCTTGCGGATGCTTTCGATCATCCGCTGCATCTCCTCGTTGTTCTGCACCTTGAAGGGGTGACCCTTGAACGGGTGCAGCTCGGCCAGTGGAATATTCCGCACCCGCTCCAGCTTGGCATCGTCCCGCTCCGCCTGCGTGGAGAACAGATCGTCCAGCGTGGGTAAAGTAAAATCCGATTTTCTCATTGTGTTGTCCTCACTTTCATAGTTTTTTCTTTCGGGGTCTTAGGGCACGCCCTAACGAGTGTTTTTACGCTCCGGCCCTGCCGGGAGTAAAAAAGCACTGCTCGCTAAGATGACGCAGGCATCGCAAGCGGATACACTGTTTGGCTCCGACAGGAGTAAAAACAGTCTGCTCGCTTAGACTGCGCAGGCGTGATACCTGCTCACTTTAATTCATTCAAAATCGCTTCCAGCCTGCTCATAGTTTCCTCTTTCTGAAGCTGTGGAAGCTCCGCTTTCAGACCGTTCAGCATCCGAAACAGGCGGTAATCCCGCTCCCTGATCGCCGCTCTGACCTCTTTTCCAAGCCCCAGCCGCCGCAAGTATTCCGACAGCGACAGAGAACAGAACCGGGCATTTTCCAGCAGCTTCTGCTTCTCCTGCCCGGTCACACGGACATTGATCCCGTAGTTTTTGCTGCGCATTTGTTCACCCCCTTTCTTCGGTTTGTGACGGCAATGACGGTTGTGACGGGGATTTCCTTATATAGCGATCCCGGCGTCATTTGCGTCATCGCCGTCACGGCGCAGAAATTTGATGAGTCGGCTTTTTCCCGTTCGCTTGGTGCGATACTCGATGCCCAGCGGCTCCAGCACCTCATAGGCGAACTGGCCGAGATACTTTGTGACCCTATTGGGCGTGACCTCCTGCTCCTTCATTTCGGTCAGCAGTTCCGTGGCCGTGCCTACCCATTCGGTGCGGCACTCCATAAAGTCCACCACCCGAAACAGAAATTTTGGCAGCTCCGCCTTGTGAATATCCTCGCTGTTCTTGCGCTCCACCAGCTCCCAGACAAGGTCGTTAAACTGCAAGGTCAGTTCCTGATATTCCACATCCCGCCCGCTGACCAGCAGCGTAGCGGCGTTACCGCTGCGCTTGCGGCGCAGGATGAAGTTGGTGTCCGCAGCACCGATGATACCGGTGGAGCCGCTGACATCGTTAAAGGGATCGTCGCTGTCTTGCAGCTTTCGCAGGTGATGCACCAGCAAAATGGCGATGTTGAAGCCGTCGGCAATGCGCTTGATGGAGGAAATGTCATCGTAATCGTTGCCGTACATCCCCGATTTTCCGGCGCTGCCCTTGGAGTCCCGCACCTTTTGCAGCGTGTCGATGATGACCAGCTTGGTGGCGGGATGCTCGGTCAGGAAATCCGTGATCTGCTCCTCCAGCCCGCCGCCGATCAGCCCGGAGGTCACGGCAAAATACAGGTTGTCCGGGGCGCTGTCGGTGAGGTTGTAGAGGCGGTCCTTGATGCGGCGCTGGGTGTCCTCAAGGCTTAGATAGAGCACATCGCATTGCAGTGTGGACAGACCCCAAATGGAATTTCCCTGCGCCACCTGCAGCCCCAGCCACAGCATCAGCCAGCTTTTGCCGATCTTGCTGGCACCGCTGATGACATTGACGCCCTGTGAAATGAGTCCGTCCAAGATGAACATCGTCTTGCTCATCGGCGTGGACAGCAGGGTCTCTGCGTCCACAGTTTTCAGTTTGTTGTCCATAGAATTCTCCTTTGTAGAATGTTAGAAATGGATTTTGACAGGTGCAGATGGAAACGGCCACCCGCACCCGCTTTGCCCTCAAAAAAGCTCCGGAAATCAAGGCTTTCTCGGCGCTTAATGTTCGACGCTGCGCCGCCGTCTGGCAGAGTCCGCCTTCTGCTTGCGCCGGATGGAGCGGCCGCATTCCGGGCAGTACTTCTGCCGGTTGCTGCCGGGAGCAAAGGGCCTTCCGCATCGGTCGCAGAGCCGTGTGCGCTGCCGGTAAATGTCGGCGTAGAGTGCCTTGTCGGCGGGCAGAACCGCCCGCCGAAAGTACTTGCACAGCAGCGAATAAGAAATCATCTGCACGCACACGCAGCCCTCGCCGTCGTCCAGCGGCAGGCAGTTGCCGCCATCGTAGTTGGCGCACAGCCGCCGGATCAATCGGTTGCAGCGTGCCCTTTGGGCGGGTGTCAGGCGTTTGATCTCATCCAACCTTCTTCACCTCTTTCTCCATTACATAGTTGATGACGCTGATTTTCGGGATCTTCAGCGTCGTGCCGATCTTCACGGCGTGGATGTACCCATAGTCGACCAGCTTGTAGGCCAGCTTGCGGCTGATGCCCAGCATCTCCCGAAGCTCTTTAACGGTCACGATGTCCGGGTATTCCGGAAACATCATCTGATAAAGCTCTCTGAGCTCTCCTTTCTTCATAGGTTTGAACCTCCTTTGCTTGTTCTGAAACCGCATTTCTGCGGTAATTTTTGCTTGCTGCCGCTCATCTGTATCGTTCCTGCCCCGGAGTCTCACCACGGCGTATCGCTTCTTTGGCGCGCTCTCGTCGCAGCAAGTTCCATATCATTCGCTTCCGCACTCGTGCGAAAGCTCATTCGTTTCACTGCTGCTCCTCTTCCCACAAAATCTTCGATTTTGCGGGAGCCCTGAATTATCGGGAAGTCGTGGCGTCACTTGCCGGAAGCATATCCTTTGGAGGCGGCGATTCAATTTTCAAGGTACACAGGGAGACAGTCCCCTCAATAGGTAGCCAGCGAGAAAGGCATTTTATAGACCCCCTCACTAATCAACTGGGAAAAATTTTTCGATTTGTACGAAGGAATTTTGAAAAAATTCTTTGAAAGTCTCTCTACTAACCAACTGGGAAAATTTTTCGGATTTGAACGAAAAAACTTTTGAGAATTTTTCTGCGAACCCCTCTACTACTTAATTGGGAATTTTTCCGGCAAAAATAAAAAGAATTTTGAAGAAAATTTTTAAGCGCCCCTCCCACTAATCAACTGGGAACTTTTCTGGCAAATAACAAATAGGATTTTGAAGGAAATTTTTCAGGGCCTTCCTACTAATCAATTGGGAAATTTTTTGAGATTTTGGCAAAGTAATTTGAAAAATCCTCTCAACTTTTCAAAAGTCCTTCTACTTACTCTGAATAAGGGGTGCCGTTTGTGGGGGTGTTTTCGAGAAATTTCTCAAATATTTTTCTATCAAGACGCAAAAAAGCCGCCCTCCCGATGATGGGAGGACGGCTGACAATCACTATTGACTTATAGATGGCTCCTATAGGAATAGGGCACCGGCCAAGCGGTCGATGCCCTATTTCTACATACATTACTGAACAATATGCTGTTTAGAATTTCCATTGTTCCATTTCACACAAAGAAGTAATGTTTACGGATGTAATCCCATACTTCTTACTAATCTGCGGAATCTTCATTTGTTTGTCTTTGTTTTCTTCGGTGATAATTATTAATCCGTATTTCATAGCCGTTGCAATTAGAAATGCGTCGCCAGAAGATGTACCGCTTTTCCCTGTAAATTCAATCATCTTCGGATTTTCAGTGACGATTTTTCTAACATTGTTTTGGATGTCGTCGTCAATTTCAAGGACAGTACATTGTTGGGAAAAAATCCACTCTTTAATTTCTTTATCCTTTATTTCTTCGAATATCTCAGAGCAAGTTACTATCGAATGGGAACGCATATATTCTTCGATTCGTTCCCACTGACTTTTATAAACAAGCCGTGTATGAGTTTCCCCTGGTTTCTGAGACAGTATAGACGATGTGTCCATTATGTACTTATAAGGTCTTTCGCTATCGAATAGTGTCATCTGTTCCACTTGGATACCTCCCGCAAAAACTTGTCTATATGGTTTTGGCCTACATTCAAATGGCGGGCAATATCAAGTTTGCTATACACATCGTTCACATACCCCTGATATAAAATCTTGCTTACAGAAGGACTTGTACGGTCGATTGCTTCTCTACTCATATTCCGCGGAATAGAGGATTTTATTCCATTTTCCCTCTGAATTTTTCTCTTTTCCCGATCTTCTTCGATTTCTCTCCTAAACAAATCTGCATAAGTTTCATATTCGCTTTGGTCAATCTTACGAAGTTCAAGTAATCTGCGCACTATTACTTCTCGACTTACAGAAAAGCGATCCGCAACTCGCTTAATATCATCAATTGAATATGGCGCAAAATAGTGACCGTGTTCAAGTACAATTCTAAGAGCTCTCTTGGGAACAAGTAATTCGCCCGCTACAGCATTGCAAAACACTTCTTCTGACAAAGTCGATGCGGAACTGCTCATATCATTGCACAAGGAGGATTCCCTTTTGAATAGGTGAACTAGTTCGTGAATAATTGTAAATGTCTTTGCCGGCGGACGATCTTCATCATTAATGCCGATAATAGGCAATAGCGTATTATAAATCGAAAAGCCTCGAGCTGTATCAATCGTTACATCCGTGAAGCAATGCACAAAAACGCCTTTTGTCTCGATTTTATCACGAACATATAGGTAAAATTGGCGTGTAGAACTACACTTATACTGTTCACCAAGATCGATAGCGAATTGTTTACGGATCGCATTTGCCCATTCATCAACAGAATCGCTGTCAGGAATAAGCGGCTCAAAATCTGGTGGAGTTATTCCAAATTCATCGTCGGCACTTAACAGAAAATCGCGTTCAAGAAGAACATCTATCATAGCGATATTTAATGAGCTGTCATCAATACTAACTGCCCCAGACATCGTTCGCATATTCCGAATATTTGGAATATGCTTCAATGGTATATCGCAAGGATTCATATAGAGACCTGCAAAGGGTATATGCAAACAGGCTGCAATTTTCTTCGCTTGGTTGATGGTTGGCAAGTTTATATCAGTAGGAGTAAGCCACTGATTTAGCCTAGACATATTTAATTTTGTCTTACTGGCGAGGAATTCACTAGATACGCCCTTTTCTTTGCAGATATGAGCCAAAGTATCTTTATTAATAGTCGCATATACATAGCCCACTATATTTCACCTCCACATAAGCAATCAATTTTAGCCCATCCTCATCTCCCGATACACTACATCAGCCAATGCGCTCATTATGGCATTATACTTGTGCTGATCCTCAAAGAGCGAGGTGTAGGTATCCTGCGATTCCAGATAGCTGTCCTGAGCCGCTGCTCCGAAGGCCTTGGGGAAAATACTTTCCACAAAAATCTGCGGATCTGAGGTCTGCGCCATCTTGGTCAGCTTCTTGTCGGCCATCAGACGGCTGCGCAGAGCTGTCAGCAGCACTTTGTCTCCCTCGGTGAATTCACCCTTGTACTTTTCGTTGATCTTGGCGATGATCTCATCCAGCGGCGACTTTGTGCCCAGTCCCATTGCGCCCTTTTGCTTGGCCGGTTCGTACACACCCTTCACCTGTTCCAGCTCAATGCTTCCGGCGAAGGTCTTTTGCAGCTTGTAGTATTCCAGCTTCAACTTACCCTCAAGGTCCACCATATCCGTGGTTTCTGCAGGCAGCAAATTGATCAGATAACAACAGAATACATATTCCTTGTGCAGCTCCTTATCGAACATCCGCAGGATCTGCGAAATATAGCCGTACCACTTAATGAGATTGCGCATCTGACGGCGGAACTGATACCGCTCGTTGGGCGTTTTTTGATTATAACGGTCTGCCACCGGCTTCAACACACTGGTCATTCGCCCCATCGCCCGGGCATCCTGCCGGCCTGTGCTGAAATACTCCTTGGCAAAAGCCTCAATATCTGCATCGTTATAGACCGCAAATCCCCGCAGTTCCTTCTGCGTCTGATAGATCAGGTCAGCGTTGACCTCCTGCGAAAGCGAGGTTTCCTGATAAAACGGCTGAAATGCCTCCAGAATGTCCTCTTTCTTGTTGGCAAAGTCGAGAACGAAAGTATCCACCTTGCCGGTGCAGGTGCGATTCAATCTGGACAGCGTCTGCACAGTCTTGACACCCTTCAGCTTCTTGTCCACGATCATCGTGTGCAGCAGCGGCTCGTCAAAGCCGGTTTGGTACTTCTCGGCAACGATCAGCACATTGAAATGGTCGTGGAATTCCGCCTTGGTCTGCGTTTCGGCGATGTGCGTCCCATCCGCACGAACATTCAGCTTCGGCTCGGTATACTCCTCATCACCGTCCTGCACAGCACCCGAAAAGGCCACCAGCACCTGCACATCGTTGTACTTCTGCTCCTCTATGTAGCGCTTAACCTCGTGGTAGTAGCGCACTGCCGCAAGGCGGGACGAGGTGATGACCATCATTTTACCCCTGCCGCCGATCTTGTTTCGGGTGGTTTCCCGGAAGGTCTCCACGATGATCTGTGCCTTTTGGGAGATGTTATACGGATGCAGCTCCTGATATTTGCGGATCACCTTAGCTGCACGGCTGGCGGGCACATCCGGATTATCTTCCGAGGTTTTGACGATTTTGAAGCAGGTGTCATAGGTCATATAGTTCTGGAGCACATCCAGAATAAAGCCTTCCTCAATGGCCTGCCGCATACTGTAAATGTGGAACGGATGAAAGCTGCCGTCCTCATATTCCGTGCCGAACAATTCCAGCGTCTTGTCCTTGGGCGTTGCGGTAAAGGCAAAGAAGGATAGGTTCTTATGCCGCCCCTGAACGGTCATTTCCCGCATCAGGCGGTCGTCCGGGTCCAGTTCTTCTTCGGCCTTGCCCTCAATCTCGGCGTATTCCCGCAGAGCATCCTCCGTATCTGCGAGGGCGGCTTTCAGTTTCAGAGCCGAGCTGCCGGTTTGGGAAGAATGGGCCTCGTCTACGATAATCGCAAAGTTCCGCCCCACTACTTTATCCACTTCCTGATAGATGACCGGGAACTTCTGCAAGGTGGTGACGATAATGCGCACGCCGCCGTTGATGGCGTCCCGCAGGTCCTTGGAGGTCTTATCTTCCCCGATGGTCTCAATAGCGCCGAGGGTGTGGTCAAAGCCGGAAATGGTCTCTTGCAGCTGCGCATCCAGCACGGTGCGGTCGGTAACGACGACCACGCTGGAGAACACCGGCTTGTTCTCCTCATTGAACAGCGAGGCCAGCCGGTAAGCCGTCCACGCAATGGAATTGGACTTGCCGCTTCCGGCGCTGTGCTGGATCAGGTAATTATGCCCGGCTCCGTTCTGCCTGACATCGGCCAGCAGCTTGCGCACCACATCCAGCTGATGATAGCGCGGAAAAATCAGCGTTTTGCCGTCCTTCAGGTTCATAAACTTCTGGACAATGTCCATCATACTGTCCTTCTGAAAGACATTCTCCCACAGATACGCTGTCGGGTAGCCATTTGGGTTTGCCGGATTGCCCTTGCCGCCGTCGTTTCCGGCTCCGTTGGAGCCCTGGTTAAAGGGCAGGAAATAGGTGTTCTTTCCGGCGAGCTTTGTGGTCATCCACACCTCGGTGTGATCCACGCAGAAATAGGCCAGAATGCGCTTGTTGAACTGGAAGCAAAGCTCCCTCGGGTCACGGTCATACATCCACTGCCGCTTGGCGTCGTCCACCGTTTGGCCGGTGTACTGGTTTTTTAATTCAAAAGCGAACACCGGGATGCCGTTGAGCACCAGCACCATATCCACGCTCTTTTTTGTATCGGCGGAGAAGTACCACTGGCGATAGCACTCGATGGTGTTTGCCGCCCACTGGGCAGCCGCCGCCTGATTCAGGGCAGACTCCGGCTTAAAATAGCACACCCGAAAACGCAGTCCACGGTGCTTGAAGCCGTGGCGCAGGACAGAGAGCAGTCCCTCCGTCTCGCAAGCCGTGTTGAACGCCGTGCAGAACTTCCGCACCGGGTCCACCTGATTGGCGTTTTCAAATCGCGCCCACTCCTTGGGCTGGGTGCGCTGGACAAAGTCGATCAGGGTATTCACATAGAGTCCCTGTTTGGCGTCATAGGTGTCTGCACCCTTGGTATATCCGCCCGCCGGGGAGAGAAAGAAGGATTCTATATCCGCTTCAAAACGCTTTTCGGTGGTAATCATTTGAATTTCCTCGCTTTCCCTTTTCGTGAATTCTCGGATTCCACGCATGCTCCAATGTTCAGCATATTTCCATCCAATGTCATCAGATAGCAATACTCATCACCATAAATGTCCTCAACAAACATTTTCCACCCGCGCATCGTTTCAGTTTTATCGACCGGAAAAATGTTCAAGCCGGTTACACAGTCCTTGTCGATAACATTGCCTTCTGTTGGAATATATGTATGGTTATCCGTGGTCACTTTCTTGACAACAGCGATGCCGTTGTCGCTGTTTTTAACATAACACTGTAGCGCATAATCACAACTGTCGCCATCTGCTGATTTTAATAACAACTGCGGAATGCTGTCCCACGCAGGTGCTCGCACGGGGTGCTCTGCAAACAAATAAGGCTTTGCCTCCTGAATTCGGATACGGTCACTTTCAATTCTTTGGGCTTTCAATGTCCGTTGCACGCCCCACATTGTTAGACCGCCGCCAATGAGTGCGCATATAATCGGGATTATCACATCAGTCAGCCAACACACTTGTTTTGACCTCCTTTTTGCCCGTCACATACTCATAAATCAGAGATTTCTTGTAGTTTTCAATTTCGGTGAGGTATTGCTGTTTCTTGGCTATTAGTGCATCAATCTCATCACACCGAACATCCAAAAACGCTGCAATGCACTTCTGCTCAGCAAGCGGTGGGGCGCAGGTTTTGATGGCACCAAAGTCACTCTCTGTAAGCGAACTCCGAAGATTTTTTGACAAATGCACAAAAACTTTGTTATCATCTATCATTCTTAAAAGATAGTCATAATACGCATTATAGTAGCCGTCATGCATAACAAAGCGACTATACGCAGGACTAGTAACACCGTAGTCTCTAACCACACCAACACATCTTGGTGTTACATCTATATCAAAAAGGCAAAGCAACAAATCATTTGGTTCAACATATTGATAGCCATCAAATGATGTTGGCATTTTTCCGCCAGCAGTAAGGTCCCGTTTAACGACACCATTCACGGTAAGAGATATAACATCTTCCCCATTATACTGCTCACAGATTTCTTTAACCTTATGCATTATGCGCTTATGTGGAGCTACCCCCCATTCCGCCGGAATTTCCCCTATCCATTCAATGCCGCTGTCCTTCATCGGCCTGTTGCCACGGATGCCCTTGGTGACAGCCTGCGTAATGACCGCCTGTTTCAGCTTTTTGTATTCTTCAATGGATGCACGGGTCTTTTCCAATACAGCGTCAATTTCGGAGCACCCCGCATCCAAAAACGCCGCAATGCGCTCCTGCTCGGCAAGCGGGGGAACACAGGTTTTTATAGCCCCAAAATCATTCTCCGTAAGCGAACTACGAAGATTTTTTGACAGATGTACAAAAACCTTGTCATCGTCTATCGCTCTCAAGAGATAATCGTAATAGGCATTGTAGTAGCCATCGTGTATAACAAAGCGACTGTATGCTGGACTCGTAACGCCGTAGTCTTTTACTACACCAACGCATCTTGGCGTTACATCTATATCAAAAAGGCAAAGTAACAAGTCATTTGGTTTTACATATTGATATCCATCAAACGATGTTGGCATTTTCCCTCCGGCAGTAAGGTCTCGCTTAATAACGCCATTCATTGTAAGCGAGATAATATCTTCTCCATTATATTGCTCGCAAATTTCTTTTACTTTGTGCATCACCCGTTTGTGTGGAACTACATCCCAGTTTGTTGGTATTTGTCCAATCCACTCAATACCGCTGTCTTTCATTTCACGCATTGACGCTCACCTCAACAATCTGAGCGACAGCAAAAAATGCATAGCACAACACGGGGGTCGTCATATTGCGGATGATAGGGTTAGCTTTTCCCTTGATAAACCAGAAATTAATAGCCAATAAAACAGCCGTCACTCCGACAACGATCCATACCGATACGATATTGATAATCGCAGGGAGGGAAGTATGTATCAAAGTCAAAAGTGCAGAAATAGAAACCCCAAGCCCAAAACTGTTCCATATTTCCACAAACTTGCTATCTGCCTCAACCTTGCTTTCATCTGCCGCCGGCGTGTATATTTTCATACAACGCAGCTCTCCGAAAATGTAATAAAGGATATTCAAAATTGCCGCTGTAAGCGCCGAAAGGAATCCACAATATAAGGGCAAAACAGTTTTTTCCGTCGTTGCATAGGCGACAAACAGTGCTGCCCACAGTGCTACGGCGACATACAGAATTTTATAAACCAGCTTCAGCCGCTTTTCCCGCAACTCAAACTCAGCCTTAATGTCATCTATCCGATTTTCTTTCTCCAACACTTTTAGCCCTCCTTATGGAACAGCGCGTTCAGGCTGTCGGCAATTTCACGCTCCAGCTTTTGAATCCGCTCCACAATGTCGTCCACCGGCTCCGGCGGCTGATACTCGTAGAAATAGCGGGTCATCGGAATTTCATAGCCCACCTTAGTCTTGCTCTTGTCGATCCACGCATCCGGGGCGTAGGGCAGGACCTCCCGGGCAAAATAAGCGTCAATATCCTGCACCAGCGGTACATTTTCGGTGTCCCGCAGGGCGGTGTCCGCCACCGGCTTGCCCCGCTTCATCACGATCTCGCCGTTTTCGTCCCGCTGCGGACGCTCCACTACGATTTTGTTGTAGCCGAACTCCTCACTGCCGAAGATCTTGCTCTCACAGTACACGCCGGACTTGTCCCCATACACGGCATTGTTCCGGTATTCGCCGTAGGCCTGCACGATCAGCTCCCGGCAATGGTCGCTGATGTCCTTGCGCTTGGTGCCGATGGCTTTGCGGCGCTGTTCGTAGCAGTGGGAAGCGTCAATGAGCTGCACCTTGCCGCAGCGGTAGGCGGGCTTGTCCTTGCACAGCACCCAGATATAGGTGGAGATGCCGGTGTTCATAAACTGGTCGGTGGAAAGCTGGACAATGGCGTCCAGCCAATCGTTTTCCAAGATATACTGGCGGATGTTGCTGGGGCCGCTCCCGGCATCACCGGCAAACAGCGGCGAGCCGTTCTGGATGATCGCCATTTTGCCGCCCGGCGCCAGCTTAGACAGGCCGTTGAGCACAAAAAGCTGCTGCCCGTCGCTGATTTTCGGCAGACCGGGCGCAAAGCGCCCCAGCTCGCCCTTGGCGGCTTCGGCCTCCACCGCCTTCTGTTCCCGCTTCCAGTCGATGCCGAAGGGCGGATTGGAAATGCAGTACCGGAAGGTGAAGCCCGGGAACTGATCGTCGGAGAGCGTGTCACCGAACCGCATATTATTGGGGTCGCCGCCACGGATCATCATATCCGCCTTTGCAATGGCGAAGGTGGAGGGGTTAAACTCCTGCCCGAAGCAGGTCACCTCCACATCGCTGTTCAGCTCGTGGATGCGCTCCTCCATACAGGAAAGCATCTGCGAGGTTCCCATTGTCATATCGTATACGGTCACATTGCCGTCATCCAGCTTGGCATCACACAGCAGCAGGTCGGTCATCAGATAGATGATGTCCCGGCTGGTGAAGTGCGCTCCGGCCTCCTCGCCAAAGGACTCGGAAAAGCGCTTGACGAGATCCTCAAAGATATAGCCGCAGTCCACGGCGCTGATTTTATCCGGGCCGAGGTAGCCCTTGGGGGAGTTGAACTCCTTGATGACCAGATACAGGCTGTTGCACTCCACCATACGGCGAATGATGTTGTCAAAATCGAACTTGGCCAGCACATCCTGCACATTGCCGGAGAACCCGGCCAGATAGTCCCGGAAATTTGCTTCGATGTTGTCCGGATCGGCCAGCAGGCTCTCAAAAGTAAACCGGCTGGTGTTATAGAACTGATAGCCGGAGGCACGGGTCAGAAAGCCGTCGATAACCGCCAGCTTCTTAACCTTTTCATATTGCTCGATCACCGCATCGTGGGTGGGCAGCAGGCAGTCGTGAAACCGCTTGACCACCGTCATCGGCAGGATCACAAGGCCATATTCGTGGGGCTTGAACGGCCCGCGAAGCACATCCGCCACATTCCAGATCATCGTGGCCTTTTCCTGTATATTTACGCCCACGGCACTGCTTTTTTCGTTAACCATTGCTTTCTCTCCTCATCCGACCGCCACTTCGACCTTTTTACCGCTGAAAGCCACGCCATATTTATAAATTGTCCTGACCCCGGCTGTCGTCAGCTCGGTCTCGTATTTCTTGTCGTTGATCTGCCGCAAGGCCGTTTCGGACAGCTTTTTCAGCTTTTCGTCGCTGCAATTTTTCTCCGCTTTCAGCTCGATCAGGATACCCGGAAGACCCTTTTGCGTGGGCTTCAGCTGAATGTCATAGCGCCCGTCGCCGGATTCCCGGTTGGAGGTCACGAAAGCGCCGCCCAGCAGGGCGCACAGGCCCAGCATAAAGCCGTGGTAGAAGTTCTCCCCGGCGGTATCGAAGGAGCTGACTGACTGGGTCAGCAGCGTCTGTATCTGCGCTTTCAGCCGTGCGTTATCGCCGGAGAAGATGGCCTCCTGGACGGAAATCGCCGTGGACGGCGGGATCAGATTCTCCAACCGCTGCAAAATCTCCTTGTTATACACCAGAGAAATCTCCCGGTTGGGCAGGGAAACCTCGCACATAAAATCGCCGCTGAAGGAGGGCGTGGTTTTCAGTGCCTTCAGATAGCCGGTCACCAGCAGGAAGCTGTAAATGGTGGAGGGATTGCTTTTGATCTGCGGATAGATCACGCCGGTGTCGATGAAGGTGGTGAAGGTTTCGCCGTTGACCAGGGAGGTCAGACGGTTATAAATCTCCTCATCTGCCTGGGCAAGCACTTCCCCGATAATATCGTTGCTGCCGGTGGAGACCCAGAAGGGTCTCGGCTCACACTCGTTACTGAAGTAGTTGACCACCGACCACGGGTTGAAAATCTCCGTCTTGCCGAAGCGGTAGCCGTCGTACCACTGGCAAATTTCGTCGTACTTATCGGCAGCGCCGTAATATTCCGCCATCTCCATCACCTCGTCGGCGGTGAAGCCGAAGTAGGCGCTGTATTTGTTGTCCAGCACGGAGTTGATGGACAGGTTGTTCATCCCGCTGAAGATGCTCTCCTTGGCCACCCGCAGAATGCCGGTGAGGAATCCGAAGGACAGGTGCTGATTATCCTTGAACCCGCCGGAAAACAGGTTTCGCATAAACCGGATGACCTTGTCGTAATAGTCCTTCTGGTAGCCCTGCTGGATGGGGGTGTCGTACTCATCGATGATGATAATGGGCGCAGTGCCATAGTGCTTGTGCAGCATAGCGGACAGGTCCAGCAGTGCAGAAGCCAACTCTACCTCGTTGACCTTGCCGTCTGCCAGCTTTTCATAGGTCTTTTTGCTGTACTCGTCGCACTTTTCACTGGTCAGCAGCTCTTTGTGCCGCCGGGTCTCCTTTGCGAAAATATCCCGGATGGCCGCAAAGGTCTCCTCCCAAGTATCAAACTTCACATCCTTGAAGGTCAGGAAGATCACAGGGTACTTGCCCTGATAATCCCGGTACTTCTGGCCGCAGGCCCAGATCTTCTTATCCCGGAAGTAGACGGAGGTATCCTTGTCGCTCTTTTCAAAATAAGTGCGCAGCATATCCATATTCAGCGTCTTGCCGAAGCGCCGGGGGCGGGTGAACAGCGTCACCATCGGACGCTCGTCGATGAAGTCCTTGATCATCATCGTCTTGTCGATGTAGTAGTATTCCGACGATGCAAGGCAGTAGTTGGACACGCCGATGGGCAGGGGCAACTTCGGCGCGCGCTCCGTCTTGCGGAAAGCGCCCGTCTTGAGCCGCTGATCCGCCGGCTTCTGCGTATCAGCGGGGATCAGCCAACGATTGCCCTGCTTTTTCGCACCGGCAATTCTCCCATTCTTGCAGAGCGTCGCAACTCTCCGCTCCGTTATATTCCAGCGCACTGCTGCCTCTCTTACCGAGATCATTTCAGCCATAGGGGATACCTCCACGCATAAAATCACAAGTACATTATACCCGAATAAAAGAACAATGTCAACAAAGTTCGGAACAATATCGTTTCAAAACAGCATTGTTCTTTTTCTGCACACAAAACAAGCGGAGGTCATCGACCCCCGCTTGCTCGTTACCCATATACAATTTCCTGCATCACGACCTCGTTTGCCCGATGTCGGATGCCGTTCATCTTCCGCACCCACGCCTGCGGATCATTGGCCTTTACCTCCTCCGTCACGCCCTCGGTGTCTGCGTATTGTTTTACCAGCCGAAGAAAGAGTTCCTGCGCCTGCTCCTCGATGTCTGCGAGGTGCCCATCCAGCACCCCGGCGGTCAGCAGGTTATAATACATCACCCGGTGATGTTCCTTCAGATAGGCTCGCCGCCGTTGACCGTAAATGCCGATAGGCCGTTCTTCTTCGGGCGATAAGCAAACGTCCGGCAAGCAATAGTCCCCCTGCCTTGTGTAAGTGCCGCCCAGCTGCTCAAATAGCGATTTCATATGTGATCCTCCCACTCAAAATTTCCCCGGCAGGTCTGCAACGCAAAATGCACCCGCCTTTCGGTTACAGTCTATCAAAACCGAAAGGCAGGTGCGAGTGTGCGAATTTCAGAATCGCAAGGTCAGTACGATATTGTGACAGGTTATAGGCTTTAGGCCAAAATACGATGCACCTGTATTTTGGCCCGAACGGGGCAATTCCGTACATCTGCAACAGGCCCCCACTTTGTATCCACAAAAAATGCAGCGAACTTTTGCTGTGCGGGCACACTTTTTACAACGAACTTTGCAAATGCCCTTAAATCGTTGCAAAGATCACTTCCGCTTCATCTTCCTGCTGAACTCGTTCAGCGTCTGGATATGCCAGAGGCTTTTGCGGGTAATGGAGCGGAAGGTCAGGGAACAGAAGAAATCCACAAGAAAGATTTTCGGGATGCAGAATTTCAATCCCTTCTGAAAGGCTTTCAGCGAACCCCGGCTGCACCAGTTGTGGACGGTGGTCAGGGTATAGCCGGTCAGGGCCACCACATCCTTTACCGTGACCACGTCCGGGTATTTGCGCAGCAGCTTTTCATAGTAGCCGTGCATCTGCCGGAGGGTGTCCTCGGGCAGCTCCTTAGAGAGCCTCGCCACATAGTGGGTGCCGTACCAGCCCTTCGGCGCAGAGTAGAGTTCAGGGAAAATCGCCCGTTCCTCCAAATATGCTTTCACATCCTCTTTTCTGATTTTATAGCACCGGGTTTTCTTACCCGACCACTCGCAGGGCACCTTGCCGCTTTTGAGCAGGTGCAGCGCCGTGGACTTGCTGATGTGGCAGATGCGGAAAAATTGCTCCTTGTTCATCACCTCGGGAACACTGTCCCAGTTAACGGGAAATACATCCATTTGTAACACCTCAAAAATAGATTATCGTCGGTTGGAAGCTCTATTCTGCGGTGTATGGCCGTCTCCCGTTTTTTCTCTCCTATCTTCCCGCATTTCTCTCCAAAATCGGGAAAAATGCCGATTTGAACCCACTTTCAAAAAAGTCTGTCCCACAAGGCTTTCCGAGCGAAAAAGCCTGATTTCAAGCGGCTTTCGGCGGGTACGGGGCTTACAGAAACGACCCCAAAACAGGCATCCCCGTCACAGTTGCATAAAAGACTCGAAATTTTTGGAAGCTCCGGCCGTTTCGTCCGCTGAAAATGTCCGCCGCACAGGGCTTTGCGCGGGTTCGGATTTCACAATTTCATATCGTTCTTGCGTGTTTTTCTTGCATTCTTCCGGAGCAAGGATTACACTTGAGATATACGGAGAGTTGTCCGAGAGGTCGAAGGTGCGACACTCGAAATGCCGCGTATGAAAAAGCAAAACCAGGGACAGGCAGAGTCACACAGCTCTTACCTGTCCCTGCTTCCTGTTCCGGCGTCCTGAAACCGGCGTTTGCGCAAATTTTGTTGACTATTGAGAACGGAATCTGTATAATGAAAGCAAAAGTATTCTGAGCAGGAGGATGAAATGCATGGCGACGATCAAGGATGTTGCTAGGATAGCGGGCGTGTCCGTGTCGACCGTCTCTCACGTGGTCAACGGAACCCGATACGTTAGTCCTGAGAAAGTCCGGAAGGTCGAGGACGCTATTCGCCAGCTGGACGAGCTCCCGAATTTCATCGCGAAACGGAGTGCATTGAAGAGCAAACTGTCCGAAAGCCGCTATGTGCTGATCTTGCTGTCGAAAAAACGCAGCCTGTTTCAGAATCAAGTCAAGGAAAAGCTGGAAGAAATCGTAGAGCAGAAGGGTTATATCGCCATTTCGCTGGCGTATGACCTCGATGAAGACCGACTGGCGGCCATCCGCGCACTGGCAGGAACGCTGGATCTTGCGGGAATGGTCGCTTTCCCGGACCGGGAAGGTGTGCTTTCCGGAGCCTTTTTCAAAGGGCTCCGGTTTCCGGTGGTTCTGATTGGGAACCCCGTGGATCGGTTTGTCGCAGACACCCTGCTGCCCGACACCTTTGAGGGCAGCTACCGCGCGGTGCGGCACCTGATTAAAAACGGGCATGAGCGAATCGCTTACCTGTGCGAGTCGGAAGTGTGCGGCACCCAAAGGTTTGAAGGCTACAGGAAGGCTCTGGAGGATTCCGGCATTGCGTTGGAAAAAGTGCTGGTCCGCGCGGGCTTGAAAACCGAGGCGTTGGCCGCCGAAGCTATGGCGCAGATCGTCGCGGCAGAGCCTGCGCCCACCGCGGTCGTGATTGCCGACTCGCTGCCTCTGATTCCCGCCATCCGGTATGGAATCGGCCACAACATCGCCGTGCCCGGTGACCTCTCTGTCGTCAGCCTGAACGATCCGGAATGGGCCTCGCTGACGACGCCGGAGCTCACTTGCGTGGATAAGCAACCACGGCAGTTTGCGCTTTCCGCCGCAGACCTGCTGTTCCGGCGGATTGACCGCGGCGAAATTGCAAACCTCTCTTCGCCCGCGCATGCGTACTGCACGAAAACTCTCCCCTCAATCCTCAATGTGCGCAACTCCACCTGCGGAATCGGCCGGGGTCCCTTCGGAGAACGGGCAGCGGGTGCGGGCGGCCTTGCCTTATCCGAAGTGGAAAAGGAAAAGATTCGGCAAAAGCAGTATACGGCGGCGATCTCATTCCACTATACGGGCAAGGCGTGGATGCGCCTGCAGGAAAAGGGTATCAAAAAAGTCTTCGATGAGCTTGGGATTTCCATCATCGCCGTCACAGACGCTCATTTCAACGCGGCGCTGCAATGCAAACAGTTGGAAAGCATCAAATTTCTGAAGCCGGATCTCCTAATCTCGATCCCCGTTGATACTAGGGGTACCGCGGAAGCCTTCCGCTCGATTGCGGACAGCGACACCCGGTTGGTGCTGATCACCAACGTCCCGGAGGGACTCACCCCGAAGGATTACATCTCCTGTATCTCCGTAAATGAGCGAGCCCACGGGGACAGTATGGGCCGCGGGTTGGGCGAGTACATGGTACGGCACGGCCTGAAATATGCGGGGCTGATTTGCCACGGCGAGCAGAACTTCTTTGCCACAAAGCAACGGGACGGCGCGGCGGAACAGGTTCTGACGGAGGAATACCCGGAAATCCGGGTGTGCGGAAAAGTCAATTTTCTGACAGAGGTGGACGTCTACCAGAAAACACTGAAGCTCATCGGGATGTACCCGGAGATTCAGGCTCTGTATGTTTCTTGGGACGGTCCCGCGCTGGAGGTGATAAAGGCCCTGACGGAGCTGGAGCGCACGGATATCGCGATCGTCACGGGAGATCTGGACTATGCCATCGCCATGCAGATGGCACAGGGCGGCATGGTCAAAATGATTAGCGCGCAGTGCCCCTATGAACAGGGGGAAGCCATCGCAATGGTGGCGGCTAACGGCCTGCTGGGAAAAGCGGTCCCCTCCTTCATCGGGGTGGAGCCCATCAGCATCGACCGGGAGAACCTGCTGAAAAACTGGAAGGCGATCTTCAAGGAGGATCCGCCGGCGGCGTTGCGCAACGCGATCAACCGCAGCGCCGGCGCACTTTAACGGCGGTTCGCCGCGTTCAAACCGACCGACAGAATATCAAGCGGATAAGCATCTGGAAGCAGGGCTTATCCGCTTTTTACATAGCGCCCGCGCAAGCCGGGTTCCCGGAATTTTTCATTGCCCCTATCCCCCGCGCGGCTTTTCGGCCGCGTTTTTTTTGCGCGGAAAAGAAAATTTGCGCAAATACACACGAAAGAACAAGAAGTCAAGGCATCTTCCAACGAGCAACTGGCCCAGACAGCCTGACACAGGTGTCAAAGCATTGCAAGCGAAAAGAAAGCTTGATTGGAAATGCCTAATTTTGTTCCTTGTATTTGGCGAAACAAACGAATTTTCTCAAAATTGCAAGTAGAAATTGACAACCACCGCAGTGCAGAGTATTATAATGGAAGTAAAATTAATTTGCGCAAATTTATAAAAACAAGAAAGGAGCAGACATGAAACTCGGTTATATGACAAACGCGTTCGGCCCTCTGGTAGGAGAAGGAGGCGGCGTTACAAGCATTAAGGACATCCGGTATCTGACCCTTTGCGACGACGAAGCGGTGCTGAAAAAAATCACAAATGCAGGCTTCCGGTATATTGAGGTGTTGGAAGGGAACCTGACCAAATATGGTTCGGACATCCAAGTGCTCAAAGACATGCTGGCCCGCTACGGTGCCGGCATGATGAGCGTCTGCGTGGGCGCCAATTTTATCTACCCAGACGCGCTGGAGGACGAGATGTTTCACATGGAGACAGTCGCTGCTCTGGCGGAACAGGTAGGCGTTTCCTACGTGGCGTTCTGCGGCGGTGCCATACGCGGGAAAGGCGTCCAGACGGGCGACTATGCGCTTCTGGCCAAAGGGCTGAAGGAGGCAGAAAAGGTCTTCGCCGCCCACGGCATCGAGGCAAGCTACCACCCGCACCTCGGGTCCATGGCGGAAAAGCCGGAGCAAATCGACCGACTCTTTTCGGTGAGCGACATCAAGATCTGCCCGGATCTGGCGCATCTGGCTGCCGGCGGCGGAGATCCTCTGGAGATCGTCAAAAAGTACTACGACAGAATCTCCTTCGTCCACCTGAAGGATTTAGACGAAAACGGATTTGCCCCGCTGGGCACTGGGCACGTCGATGTCGAAGGGGTTCTGCGGTTCCTGAAGGAAAAGGGATATGCAGGAGATTATCTGGTGGAGGCTGACGGCTTTGCCGGCGACCCAGAAGAAGCCTGCCGGACATCGTACCGTTTCCTGCAAGGCAAGCTGATCTAAAATTCCTCCCGTCCGCGGCATCGGTCAACGGCGCGCGGCGCGGGAGGGCATCTTAGAATGGGAGGATTTTACAATGAAAAAACTGAATGTGGGCCTGGTTGGTGCCGGGTTCATGGGAAAAGCGCACTCAATCGGGTATTCCGACATGCCCAAGTATTTCTGGCCGGCCCCGGCCGTGCCGGTTTTAAAAACAATCTGCGACATCGTCCCGGAAATCGCAGCGGACGCGAAAGAACGCTTCGGCTTTGAAAAATGCTGCACGGACTGGCGCGACATCGTCAACGATCCCGAGATCGACGTGGTAAGCATCTGCACGCCGAACAACGTCCACGCCGAAATCGCCATCGCTGCGCTGAACGCAGGGAAGCACGTACTCTGCGAAAAGCCGATCGCCTCAACATTGGAGGACGCGAAGGCCATGGCGGAGGCCGCAAAGAAAGCGGCGCAAAAGGGGATCATTGCCATGAACGCCTACCAGTACAGGCGTGTTCCGGCGATCGACCTCGCCAAGAAATTCATCGATGAGGGATCCATCGGCAAAATTCTCAACGTGCGGTGCACCTATCTGCAAAGCTGGTCGGCCGATCCTGCCTCCCCGCTCTCCTGGCGGTTCCAGAAAGACATCGCCGGCGCGAGGACGCTTGGCGACATCGCCTCGCACGTGATCGACATCGCCCAGTATCTGGCGGGTGACATCGAGGCGGTAACCGGCATGATGCAGACCTACATCACCGAGCGGCCGGTGCAGGAAGGCGGCACAGACCTGCTGGGCACCGTAAAGCTCGGAGCCGACGCGAAGCGAAAGGCCGTAGACGTGGATGATGAGGACAGCTTCCTCGTGAAGTTTAAAAACGGCGCAGTAGGCAGCATCGAGGCCACAAGAAACGCCTGGGGTCGCAACAACTTCATCACGGTAGAGCTTCACGGCACTCTGGGCAGTCTCTACTTCAACTACGAGCGACTCAACGAGTTGCAGGTGTGTTTGGCCGGCGACCCCGACGACAGAAGGGGCTTTAAGACAATCTACACCGGCCCCGCGCATTTTCACGGGGAAGTGACCTGGAACATTCCCGGAATGAACATTGGGTACGGCGAATTGAAATCCATCGAATCCTACGAGTTTATCAAAGCGGTGGTAGAAGGCAAGCAGCCGTCTACCAGCTTCGCAGAAGGGTATCGAGTGGAACGCGTTTGCGATGCCGTGAAACGGTCGGCGGAAACCGGACGTTGGGTAACGGTGAACGATTGATCGAAGCGCCCGTTTGACACGCAGCCCAAAGCCACATGTCATAAGAGTGACCCACAACGGTAAAGAGCAGATTTTCAAAATCGTGCAGACCATTGCCGACGACGAGATACACCGGCCGGAAGCCCGAGAGAGGTATCTGTCTAAATTTCAAATTTGCCAAAAGTCCACCGCAATTTTCGTGAAATTGCGGTGGACTTTTCTTTGATACCGGCGCAGCAAGTTCGCCCTGCGGCTGCTCGGAAGGCGCTCTGCCTTAAACGTTCCATATGGATCTGAATCTTGACAAATTTCGGATTTAGAGGTATGCTATTTTGTGCTTAGAGGGTACCTGTTTACCTAATCATTACAGCAAAGAAAGAGAGAGGTACACCATGAATATTTATAGTGATGCAATCGAGCAGCTCGGTATATTCACCATCGTCGGCGGAATTTTGGCTATCGTCGCCACAGTTTTGGCCTATGTGTTTATCGTCCCCGAAAAACGCCGCGAAAAGCTCAATGCTTTCGGTAAGTTCCTCCACGATACCTGCAATTTCAAGTACCTGATCGTAGAGAAAATTCTGCAGGCTCTGTACATTTTCTTCACGGCAGATATGATCATTCTGGGCTTCTTCATGCTCTTTGCCGCGCCTAAAGACTACTTTGGCAATCGCCACTGGCTGGGCGTCTATGGCATCCTGACCATGATCCTCGGACCCATTATGATCCGACTGGTGTATGAACTGTTGATGATGGCAGTCTTGCTGCTGAAAAACGTAATCTCCATCAACAATAAGCTCCGCAACCAGAACGGAAACGAAGAGAAGAACGGCATTTTCATGGCCCCCGACATGGGCGACCTGCGCCAGCAGCTTCGGTCTAAGGCAGCACAGCCTCAGAACCCGCAGCCCAAAGTCCCGCAGAGCGCACCTGTAGCCAAATTCTGCGGCAAGTGCGGTTCGCCGTTGAACGAAGCCGGCAAGTGCCCCAACTGTGACAATAATCAGCCTCAGGCTTAAACGCAAACATTAAGATTATGCCCCGAGCGGAAGCAATGCCGCTCGGGGCTTTTGGTTTTGTCCGCTTCAGCGAAACGACAACATTGCCCCGTGCAGCTTATTTGTCAATATTTCTCTATGCAAACCTCAAAACTTCTCATTAAACATTAAATACATATTTTTCCGAATATTGCAAATGATTTTCCACCCCACCCCGCCTGTCGCTTTTCCGCTCACCTTTCCTATTCTTCAAATTTAGCATATTTACATTGTACTTTTCCCGTGCTATGATGGTCTTAACAAAGACGAAAAGGTGATTTTATGGCGAAAAAGCTGGCACATATAAGTGAAGATCATTCCCGCGAGCAAACCGTATACGAACACCTCACCGGCACGGCAGAGCTTGCAAAGCAGTTTGCCGCCGCATTCGGCGCGGAGGAAGACGGCTATCTGCTCGGTTTACTGCACGACATCGGCAAGTACAGCGATGCCTTTCAGCATCGATTAGACGGCGGCGTGCGCGTAGACCACTCCACGGCCGGCGCAAAAGAAGCTTGCGCGCACGGTGTCGGGTATCTGGCGCTCGCCATCGCAGGCCATCACGGCGGCATACCGAATTTCGGCTCCCGCGCCGATACCAAAAACGACGCTACCCTCTCGGGCCGCTTAAAACGCGACCTCGAACCGTATGACGATTGGAAAACCGAAGTCACTCTGCCGCCGGTCAAGCCCTTTAACATGCGAGAATTCAACACCGGGTTTCGGCTCTCGTTTTATATCCGCATGCTGTTTTCTTGCCTTGTTGATGCCGATTTCATCGACACCGAAACCTTTATGGACGGCGCACTTGCCCCGCGCGGCAACTACGATGCGCTCCCTGCGCTGCTCGACCGCTTGGAAACGTACATCGCACCGTGGTATCCGCCCAAAACCGAGCTCAACCGAAAGCGCTGCGCCATTTTGGACGCGTGCAAAGCCTCCGGCAGCACCGCCGCACCGGGTGTTTATACGCTTACCGTGCCGACGGGTAGCGGAAAAACGACCGCTGCCATGGCATTTGCGCTGACCGCTGCCGTGCAAAACTGCATGAGCCGCGTCATCTACGCCGCGCCGTACACGTCCATCATCGACCAAAACGCCGATACGTTTGAAAAAATCTTCGGCACGGAAAACGTCATCGAGCACCACAGCAGCGCGGAATATCTCTTTTCCGAAAGCCCGAACCCCGCAGAATACCGCAAAATGCTGGCCGCAGAAAACTGGGACGCCCCCGTCATCGCCACGACCACCGTGCAGCTGTTTGAGTCCCTGTTTGCGAGCAAACCCGCCCGCTGCCGCAAGCTGCACAACCTCGCCAACAGCGTGCTCATCTTAGACGAAGTGCAGACGCTGCCCATGCCGTATCTAAAGCCGTTCACGGCGGCGCTTGCCGAGCTTGCCCGAAAGTACGGCGTCATTGTCGTCCTGTGCACCGCCACGCAGCCCGCGTTAGACGGTGTTTTTGCCGATTTGAAAATCGACCTGCCGATCAAAGAGATCTGTCCCAATGTCCCTGAAAATTTCGAGACCTTCCGCCGCACGAAAATCGCGCAGCACACATTTGACAGCACAGAATCGCTCACCGCCGAGCTCATCGCGCTGCCGCAGGTGCTTTGCATCGTCAACCGCATCGCAGACGCACAGAAAATCTATCAAGCACTGCCAAAAGATGGCGCGTACTGCCTCACCACGCACCTGTGCCCTGCCCACCGCAAAGCGCGCATTAAGGAAATTTGCGAACGCCTAAAAATCGGCCTGCCCTGCCGCGTCGTTTCCACCTCGCTCATCGAAGCCGGTGTCGATGTGGATTTCCCGCGCGTCTACCGCGAAGAAGCCGGGCTTGATTCCGTCCTGCAAGCCGCCGGCCGCTGCAATCGCGAGGGCAAGCGCCCGTTAGATGAAAGCCTCGTGACCGTCTTCACCGTCCAGAACACCACCCCGCCGCCCTACATGCGCCAGCCCGCCGCAGCCATGAAGAACATTTCAAAACGCATGGAGGACATCACTTCGTTAACTGCAATCCGCGCGTATTTTGAGTTCTATCGCGATTTGTACGGCAAAGAAGATCTCGACCGTGAGAAGATTCTCATAGCGTTCGAAAACGAGATGCTCCCGTTCGCCTCCGTTGCGGAAAAGGTACGGGTCATTGAAAGCTGCACCACGCCCGTGTATATCCCGATCGACCAAGGCGAAGCCCTCGTCGAGCAGCTGTATCGCGGTGAACGCAGCCGCACCCTGTTCAGAAAGCTCGGGCAGTACAGCGTGAACGTCTACCCGCAGCAGCTCGCTGCCCTGCGCGAAGCCGGCGCCGTGCAGAGCATCGACAGCGGCGCGCTCTATGTCCTCGCCGAACCCCGCCGCTACGACAGTGCCCTCGGCCTCACCCTCGACCAAACCGAAACCGCTCTGTTTATATAAAATAGAAAAGCCGGTAAGGCAAACCCTTACCGACCTTTCTATACAAATAAAACGTAGTTGTTTCTACCCACAGTTCAAGTTTGAACCGACCTTACTCTCCTATTATACGGTTCTTTTCAAAATTTGCAAGAAAAACTCAACTTAACCTATTGACAATCATTTTTCCTCGCATTATAATCAAATTAACAAATAAAACTTAGTTGAAGTTTGAAAGGAGTTGATCTTATTGATTCAGTTGGAAGTTTGGGGCCCGTATGCGTTATTCACACGCGGAGAGATGAAAGTCGAGCGTGCAAGCTACGATGTCCCCACCCCGTCCGCTGCGCGTGGCATAGTTGAATCTATCTACCTGCATCCGGGTATGCGTTGGGTAATCCGCCGCATCTACGTTTTGAACCCCATCGAGTTCACCACCATTCGGCGCAACGAGGTAAAAAGCAAAATTCTCGGGGGCACCGCCATGCGCATCGCGCAGAGCAAGGAAGATGAGCCGTACCTCGTCACGACGAAACAAATTGTCCAGCGCGCCTCCATGGTGCTGACAAACGTCCACTATGTCATCGAAGCGGAGTTCGAGATGCTGCCGGAAAAAGCCGCACCCGGCGATAACCCCGGCAAGTTTCAGGACATCGTCACGCGCCGCATGAGAAAAGGCCAGTGCTTTTCCACCCCGTACTTCGGCTGCCGCGAGTTTCCCGCACACTTCAAGCAGTGGGAGGGTGGCCCGATCCCGACGATTGACGAGACGCGCGACCTCGGCTTTATGCTGTACGATTTCGATTATTCCGACCCACAAAATATCACGCCCCTGTATTTCCGTGCCAAAATGGAGCACGGTGTCATTCAGGTGGCCGGCTGCGAGGTGTTCAGATGATCCTGCAAGCCTTAGTTCAGTATTACGAAGCGCTCCTTGCCCGCGGTAAGATCGACCGCCCGGGCTGGAGCAAAGTCAATGTCAGCTGGCGTCTGGACCTAAACCCGGACGGTTCCCTTTTCGATGTTTCTCCCCTCCAAAAGCCCTCTCCAAACGGTAAAAAGATGCTGCCGCAGCAGCTCGCCGTGCCCGCACAGGTCAAGCGCTCTTCCGGTGTTGCGGCAAATTTTCTGTGTGATACGTCTTCCTACCTGCTCGGCGTGGACGACAAAGGTAAGCCCGAGCGCACCAAAGCTTGCTTTGAAGCCAGCCGAGAAAAGCATCTGGAAATTTTGAAAGATACCCCCGGTGAAGCCGCCGCGGCCGTCCGCGCGTTTTTCGACACCTGGAATCCCTCCTCTGCCGTCGAGCACCCTGCTTTGCAGCCCTATCTTTCGGAAATTTATAAGGGCGGCAATCTGATCTTTTATTATAACAATAAGCCCGCGGCAAACGACTCTGACATCGCCGCCGCGTGGCAGCAGGCCTATGATTCTGCTTCAGATTCCGACACGCCCACCCGGTGCAGTGTCACCGGCAAGCTCGCCCCTGCCGCGCGTCTGCACGGCAACATTCAAGGCGTGCGCGGCGCACAAAGCTCCGGCGCATCGCTCGTTTCGTTCAACGCCGAGGCCTTCTGCTCCTACGGGCACGAGCAGGGCGAGAACGCTCCCGTCAGCACCTACGCTATGACCGCTTACACGCAGGCGCTAAACTACCTGCTGCGCAGTGATAATGTCCGCCGCATCGGCGATGTCACCGTCGTATATTGGGTGGAGAATGCCGATCCTGCCATCGCCGCATTTGCGGGAGCTATGCTTTTCGGTCCGCAGGAGCAGTCCGATTGGAGTGAAAACGACATTTTAGGCGCAATTCAAAAACTTGTATCCGGCAGAACAGCCGACCTACAGGACATGCACCTCAGCCCCGATACACACTTTTACATTCTGGGGCTCGCGCCGAACGCCGCGCGCCTTTCCGTTCGCTTTTTCTGGCAGGATACCTTCACAAAGCTCGCCAAAAACGTGAACGCCCATTACGAGCGCTTGGAGATCACCCGCCCAGCCTACGAAAAATTCGACACGCTTTGGCCCTACACCCTCGCGCGCTCTGCCGTCCGCTTTTCCAAAGACTGGAAAAAAGCCGATGAAGAGCTGCAAAAATCCTTCCCGCGCCTTTCCGGCGACCTGCTCACTTCCATCCTAAACGATACGCGCTACCCCGCCACTTTACTAAACGGCACCGTGCAGCGCATCCGCGCCGAGCACGATGTCACCTGGGCGCGCGCGTCCGTCATAAAAGCTTATTATTCTAAAAACGAAGACCCGCTTTGTCCAAAGGAGGTTTTGACCGTGTCCGTAAACAAAGAAAGCACCAATATCCCCTACAATCTCGGCCGCCTGTTCGCCGTTTTGGAGCGCACGCAGGAAGCCGCAAATCCCAACATCAACACCACCATCAAAGACCGCTTTTTTAACTCCGCTTCCGCTACGCCGAGCCTTGTGTTCCCCACGCTCATCAATTTAGCGCAGAAGCACCTCGCAAAGCTCAACGAGGGTCAGCGGATTGCACTGGATAAATCCATCGGCGAACTTTCGGACAAGCTCGGCGAAACCTTCCCAAAGCAGCTTATGCTTGCAGAACAGGGCGCGTTCCAGCTCGGCTATTACCAGCAGCGTCAGGAATATTTTAAGAAAAAGACAGACACCACCGAACAGAAAGAGGAGGCATAACCATGCGTGAACCCATTCAAAACCGCTACGATTTCGTGATCTTATTCGATGTGGAAAACGGCAACCCCAACGGCGACCCCGATGCCGGCAACATGCCGCGCGTAGACCCGGAAACCGGCAACGGCATTATAACCGATGTGTGCCTAAAGCGCAAGATCCGCAACTATGTGCAGGACGTCAAGGAAGATGAGTCCGGCTGGCGCATTTACATTAAGGATCAGGTTCCACTCAACCGCAGCGACCTCGAAGCCGGCGAAGCGCTCGGCATCGGCGAAGAGCTTGCCGAGATTCAAAAAGGCAAGGACGCCAAAAAGATTGTGACAAAGCTCCGCAGCAATGACCCGGATATCGACCTCAAGCTCCGTGACTTCATGTGCAGCGAGTTTTTCGACATCCGCACATTCGGCGCAGTCATGACAACATTCGTAAAGGGCGCTTTAAACTGCGGTCAGGTGCGCGGCCCGGTGCAGCTCGGCTTTGCCCGCTCCATCGACCCCATCGTGCCGCAGGAGGTCACCATTACCCGCACTGCCATCACCACCGAATCCGACGCCCAGAACAAAACCACCGAAATGGGCCGCAAATACGTCGTGCCCTACGGTCTTTACCGCGCAGAGGGCTTCGTTTCCGCCAACCTCGCCCGCCGCGTGACCGGCTTCTCCGAAGAAGACCTTCAAATGCTCTGGCAGGCCATTCTCAATATGTTTGAAAACGACCACAGCGCCGCCCGCGGCAAAATGGCCGTGCGCGAGCTCATCATCTTCAAGCACGCGTCCGAGCTTGGCAACGCCGCTTCCTATAAGCTGTTCGATGCCGTAACGGTTAAAAAGGTCGACGGCGTAGCCGTCCCGCGCAAATTCTCCGATTACACCGTTACCGTTTCCAAAGATCTGCCCGAAGGCGTCACCTGCGAACGTCTTTCCTAAATGGATGCGCGTGAAGACGGACTTTTAATGTCCGGCATCCAGCACTTCGCGTTCTGCCGCCGCCAGTGGGCGCTCATCCACATCGAGCAGCAGTGGCAGGAAAATGCCCGCACCGCACAGGGGCAGCTCGACCACGTCCGCTGCCACGATGAAACGTTGTCCGAAAAGCGCGGCAACGTTTTCACCGTGCGCGGCATGCGTGTGTTCAGCCGTAAATTGAACCTCTCCGGCGCGTGCGACGTCGTAGAGTTTCATAAAGACAAAAACGGCATTTCTTTAGAGGGGCAGCCCGGATTTTGGCTGCCCTACCCCATCGAGTACAAGCACGGCCGCGAAAAAGAGACCGATGCCGACCGCTTGCAGCTCTGCGCCGAAGCCATGGCACTTGAAGAAATGCTCGTGTGCGATATCCCCGCGGGTGCGCTCTACTACATAGAAACGCGCCGCCGCGAGGTTGTCCCGTTCACGGAAGAACTCCGCCGCAAAACGGAAGACACCGCTGCCGAAATGAACCGCTATTTCGCCCGCGGCTACACACCAAAAGTCAAACCCGGCAAGCACTGCAACGCCTGCTCGTTAAAATCGATTTGCCTGCCGGTGCTGTGCAGCCGTGCAGATCCCGTCTCGTACCTGCGCGCCCACATTTTTGAAAGCGAGGAGGATACTCCGTGAGACAACTGCTCAACACTCTGTTCGTGCTCAGCGAAGACGCGTATCTCTCCGTAAACGGCGAAAATGTCGTCATTAGTCGCGAGCAAAAGGAAGTCGCGCGCTTCCCGCTGCACACGCTCGAGGGCATTCTCTGTTTCTCCTACGCCGGCGCAAGTCCCGCCTTGATGGGTGCCTGCGTGCAGCGCGGTGTGGACATCGCGTTTTTCTCCCCGCGCGGGCAGTTTTTGGCACGCACCGTCGGCGAAGAGCGTGGCAACGTCCTCCTGCGGCAAACGCAGAATCGCGTGTCCGACGATCCCTATCAAAGCTGCCGCTACGCCCGCGGGTTCATCCTCGGCAAGGTCTATAACGCCCGCTGGGTCTTGGAGCGCGCCACGCGTGACCACCCCCAGCGCGTACCCGTGGAAGCGCTTAAAACAGCCGCCGCACAAATGGCACAGTCTTTGCCGCTCATCGCCTCCTGCGAAGACCCCGCGCAGCTGCTCGGCTTAGAAGGCGAAGCCGCAAAGCTGTATTTCAGCGTCTTTAACCACCTCGTTTTGCAGCAGCAAAGCGACTTCCGTTTTACCTCGCGCAGCCGCCGGCCGCCGCTCGATAACATCAACGCCTTGCTTTCGTTCGCCTATACACTCCTCACGCGCGACTGTACCGCCGCGCTCGAAAGTGCCGGGCTCGACCCGTACATCGGCTTCATGCACCGCCCAAGACCCGGTCGCCGCAGTCTCGCACTCGACCTCATGGAGGAGCTGCGCGCCGTGTATGCCGACCGCTTTGTGCTCTCCTGCGTGAACCGCAAGATCATCACCGCAAAGCACCTGCAAAAGCAGGAAAGCGGAGCCGTGCTTTTAACGGATGACGGCCGCCGCGCGTTTCTTGGCGCATGGCAAAGCAAAAAGCAGGAGCAAATCACGCACCCGTTTTTAAAAGAGAAGATTCCGTGGGGGCTCGTGCCCTACGTGCAGGCGCTCCTGCTCGCCCGCACTCTGCGCGGCGATCTGGAAGCGTATCCGCCGTTTTTCTGGAAGTGAGGTCAAAATGCTGGTCTTAATTACCTACGACGTCAACACGGAAACCGCCGCCGGGAAAAAGCGTCTCCGCAAAGTCGCTAAAAAGTGCGTAGACCACGGGCAGCGCGTACAAAACTCCGTTTTCGAGTGCTTGCTGACCGCCGCGCAGTATGTTACACTGAAGGCAGAGCTCACCGCGCTCATCGAGCCCGAAACGGACAGCCTGCGGTTTTACCGTCTCGGCAATCAATATAAGCAAAACGTAGAGCACGTCGGCGTACAGCCCACCTACGCGCAGGATTCCGTCCTGCTCATCTGATTACCCGCAGTGCGAAGCCGAAGCGCACACGCTTTTCCCGCTTCCTTCGCACCAAATCAAAGCCCAAAATTTGTCCTTTTTAAAACGCCATCGGCAAATTTTTCTCTTTCCGCGTCTTAAAGAGGCAAATTCTTCTCCCTTTTGCGCAAAAACAGATGAAAACTTTGTCCGTTTTTGCTGTCGCCCTCCACCCGGAGGGCGTGGATAGAAATATAGTAACTTAAACTTTGATCGTAGACCGCCGGGAGCGTCGCCCTCCACCCGGAGGGCGTGGATAGAAATCTTGCCTGAACTAACGAACTCCGTGATAAGCTCGTCGCCCTCCACCCGGAGGGCGTGGATAGAAATTACAACGCATATTGCGAAAAGCATTATGCGAAGTGTCGCCCTCCACCCGGAGGGCGTGGATAGAAATTATCAATTATCGCAATTACGTCCCGGTCGTAACCCCGTCGCCCTCCACCCGGAGGGCGTGGATAGAAATTCGTCATATCCGAGAAATACGCGTCGCCGCCGTTGTCGCCCTCCACCCGGAGGGCGTGGATAGAAATCAAAAGGTTACACCATTGTCATAAATCCGGCAAATCGTCGCCCTCCACCCGGAGGGCGTGGATAGAAATATGGGTGATCCTTCCTTTCGTCTTCGAGGTCCGCGAGTCGCCCTCCACCCGGAGGGCGTGGATAGAAATCGCCCATGTGCTTGTCAAAAGAGAGCATCTGACCAGTCGCCCTCCACCCGGAGGGCGTGGATAGAAATGAGGGGTCTTTGATAAACCCAACGCCCTTTTTGCCGTCGCCCTCCACCCGGAGGGCGTGGATAGAAATCGAAAGAGTGGATTAGTGACAGAGACGTCTATAGGTCGCCCTCCACCCGGAGGGCGTGGATAGAAATCGCCGTGAACAAGCTGCGGCAGATGTGGCAGCATAGTCGCCCTCCACCCGGAGGGCGTGGATAGAAATTCTTCGGCGGCTTTACGGCTCTTTCGAGGATTTTTTGTCGCCCTCCACCCGGAGGGCGTGGATAGAAATTGCTAAAGTGACTGCAACCAACCACCCCGTTTTTTGTCGCCCTCCACCCGGAGGGCGTGGATAGAAATACGACACGCTGCCCGACGGCAGCACGCCGGCTGCGGTCGCCCTCCACCCGGAGGGCGTGGATAGAAATCGGACGGCTCTTTTTTTATTCGGGCACTGGCGGGTCGCCCTCCACCCGGAGGGCGTGGATAGAAATAACGCGCGGAGCCTTTACAACTATGACTTGCGCGAGTCGCCCTCCACCCGGAGGGCGTGGATAGAAATTCACAAGCGTTGCCGGCCTGCCTGAGCTGCCAGGTCGCCCTCCACCCGGAGGGCGTGGATAGAAATTTCGGGCTTAATGTTATAACCCGCGTGGCGTTCGCGTCGCCCTCCACCCGGAGGGCGTGGATAGAAATACACTCTGTGTTGCGTCGAATGCTGTGTTGATGATGTCGCCCTCCACCCGGAGGGCGTGGATAGAAATGTAACTGTGTTGTTCGAGTAAGCCCGTGCCGATAGCGTCGCCCTCCACCCGGAGGGCGTGGATAGAAATCTTGCCCGAGCTGACAAACTCCGTGATAAGCTCTCGTCGCCCTCCACCCGGAGGGCGTGGATAGAAATATTGTACATTTTCATCGCCGCAGCAATTTCCCAGGTCGCCCTCCACCCGGAGGGCGTGGATAGAAATTCTTCGGCGGCTTTACGGCTCTTTCGAGGATTTTTTGTCGCCCTCCACCCGGAGGGCGTGGATAGAAATACCGTAAAGGTGCATTGCGGTTGTAAAGCCGAGGTCGCCCTCCACCCGGAGGGCGTGGATAGAAATACGCTGACCTTAGACCCAGAAAGGATTGACCGAGTCGCCCTCCACCCAGAGGGCGTGGATAGAAATACACCTGATAGAATGTTAGAAATTGCAGAAGACGGTCGCCCTCCACCCGGAGGGCGTGGATAGAAATCTTGATGGAATACCGTCCGTTTTGGAGGGCAACATATCGCCCTCCACCCGAAGAGCGTGGATAGAAATCGTGAGAGAAAAGCTGGAGCGCTACAAGGTTGCGTCGCCTTCACCCGGAGGGCGTGGATAGAAATCCCGACCACCCATTTAAGGTGCGTGATGACGAGGAGTCGCCCTCCATCCGGAGGGCGTGGGTAGAACGCAAATCGTAACACTTGACTTTTGGACGTGACATGCCCCCAAGTCTGCGAATAAAGCCAAAGATGCGCCGGGCATCAAAACGGCGGAACAGCTCGAAAAGCGCTTTCATCTGCTGCGAAAAGCGGCGGATGAGGGCGTTCTTTTGCCGTTAAAACCGGACATTGCAGGACAGTATGGGACATCGGCGGACAACTTTCGCAAAACCTCTTTACAGAACAAACGTTTTTAGCTATAATGAGATACAGAAAGGGGGCGGCAGCATGACGGAGAACAGGCCGCGCATGGCGATCTGCTACGATTTTGACAAAACACTTTCCCCGGACGACATGCAGACGTTCACGCTCATCCCGTCTTTTGGCATTGACAAAGACAAATTCTGGGCGGAAACGGACGCATTCGCGCGGGAAAACAGCATGGAAAGCAACCTTTCGTGGATGTTCATGCTTGTTCGCTATTCACGCTTTCTCGGAAAATCCTTAAAACGCGAGTATTTTCGGGCCATCGGTGCGCAGGTGGAGCTGTACCGCGGCGTTACGGATTGGTTCGCGCGCACGACAGCGTATGCTGCGCAGCGCGGCATTGAGCTTGAACACTATATCATTTCTTCGGGTCTTAAAGAAATCATCGAGGGCAGCGCCATCGCGAAGAATTTCAAACGCATTTATGCCTCCTCCTACCTCTACACCACGGATGGCGTAGCGGAGTGGCCCGCGCAGGCCATCAATTACACGAACAAGACGCAGTTCATTTTCCGCATTGCAAAAGGCTTTTTGGAGGAGTACGACGAGCGCGTAAACGACAGCATGCCCGAGGAAAACCTGCGCATTCCGTATGAGAACATCGTCTATATCGGCGACAGCGCCACGGACATTCCGTGCATGCGGCTCGTGAAAAGCAAAGGCGGTTACTCCGTCGGCGTATACGACCCGGAGAAAAATAACCGCGCCAAAGTATACAAGCTGTATAATGACAACCGATTAAATTTCTATGCGCCCGCCGATTATACAGAACGGAGCAACTTATACCGCTACATGCAGCAGATCATCGACGAAGTCGCCGCGCGGGAACAGATTAAGAGCGAGCGCGAAATTCTGCGTCAGCCTGCCGAAGCCTACAAAATGCGCTCCATGCTCGAAAAGCTCGAGACCGGCTATCCGGAAAAGCTGACCCCGCAAGAGATTACCGAGCTGCAAAAGCTGGAAGCGATGATCAAATCGCGCACTCCGGGAGAGATCGATTGATGGATGACGTAAAGTACTTTCCGTACGGCGAAAAAGAGCTCGCTTATTTACGGAAAAAGGACAAGAAGCTCTCGGCGGTCATCAACCGCGTGGGGCACATTGAGCGCGCCGTGGACGACGACCTTTTTTCCGCCGTGGTACGCCACATCGTGGGGCAACAGATTTCCACAAAGGCGCAGGCAACCGTTTGGGCGCGCGTGCAGAACGCCCTCGGCACGGTCGATGCCGAACACGTTTTGGACTATGGCGAAGCAAATTTGCAGTCGCTCGGCATTTCGTTCCGCAAGGCGGAATACATCACGGACTTCGCGAAGAAGGTGCATACGGGCGAATTTGATTTAATCAGCATCGGCGAAAAGCCGGATGAAGAGGTCATCCTCGAGCTCAGCGCGCTCAAGGGCATCGGCGTATGGACAGCGGAAATGCTGCTTTTATTCTGCCTGCAGCGCCCGAATGTGTTCAGCTACGGCGACCTCGCCATTTTGCGCGGCATGCGCATGGTCTACCGCCACAAGGAGATCGACCGCGCACGGTTCGAGCAGTACCGCAAACGTTTTTCTCCGTATTGCAGCATCGCAAGTTTATATTTCTGGGCGGTCTCCGGCGGCGTGCTCCCCGAACTCACCGACCCCGCCGCGCCGAAACCGAAGAAATAAACGTACATTTTCGCACAAATAGAAAAAGATAGTCTTCCAAAGCGTTTGTTTTGCTTAGAAAGACTATCTTTTTTATATCGTTTTTATCATAACGAAATTCGTGAGCCAGACGCCGTAACGCTCTACTTGCTGTTCTTTAATGGCCGCATAGTCGCGCTTTTGCAGCGACAAACTCAGTCCTTCGGGACTTTGACCCAGATGCCGGGGGTCTTTTCGGCTTCCATAAGGGCGCCCCAGGCGCTGATGATGGAGAGCGTCTCGCTGTGCGGGGCAGGGATGGTGCCGTTTTTGAAGAACTCGACGAGCGCCTCAATGAAGTGGCGGAAGTAATCGGAGCAAATTTCCAGTACGGAATTTTCCGTGGAGCGCGCAATGTTCATCATGAACGGCGAGCCCTTTGCGTAGCCGGAAAGCGTTGCGGTGCGGCCGTCCGCAAAGCGCAGAACGCCGGTGTACACCTCGTCGTTTGTCAGGTGCATGACTTCCGTCGCGGGAGCCTGCATCATCATGAAGATCGGCTCCAGCTGGTGGATGGCGTAATCCTCAAAACCGTTCGGACCCCATGCATTGACACCCTTGATGTTCGTTTTATCCGCTGTCTGATACTCCTCCGCAAAACGCAGCGCGGAAGACGACCAGCACGGCGTGCCGCTCTGCTCGGCAAGATCGAGCATACGCTTTGCAGCGAAGTGATCCGGTGCGAAGGTTTTATCCACATAGCAGCGCTTGCCGGAGCGCAGCGCGAGGTTTGCGAGTTCTTCGTGCTTTTTCGGGTCGCGCGGGGCGAGCACGAGCAGAACGTCACTCTTTTCGATGAGCTCCTCCTGCGTCATCATGCGGGTGAGACCGTATTTTTCGCACCATGCGTCCGTTGTGAGGCCGCCCTCGGGGCTGTCGATTTCAGCCCAGGCGTACACGGCTTCTACCTCGCCGTTTGAGTAATCGTGCAGCATGTGAACGTAGTTATTGGCGTGCCACTCGTCTAAATAGTAATCGATAAAACCGACTTTGATCATGCTTTTGACTCCTTTAAACTGAATTTCAATACAACTTTCCGGCGTACTTTTCCGCCGGTATTCGCGTTCATTATAGCACATTCCGCCGTTTTGTACCGCAGTTTTTGCGAAATTTCGAAAGTTCATGAAAAAAGCAAACCCTTTGTGTGAAATATGCAAAAAGCGCCCCGAATGCTCGGAACGCTTTTTGCATATTTGGAAATTCGGTGTGGTTTTTGCCGCCTTATCTCGCGTTTTTCTTGACGCGCAGGCGGTTGATGGCGCGGGCAAGGTTCGCCTGCGCGGTGCGGTATTCGCGCACGCTGCGCTTTTGGAGGATGGCCTCCTTCGCCTCATCGGCGGCGCGCTGTGCACGTTTGGCATCGATCTCTTCCGGGTACTCGGCAGAGTCTACAAGCACGAGGACATCGTTGCCCTCGACCTTCACCATGCCCTCGGAAACGGCAGCGGTGCGCCACTCCTTACCCGGTGCGCGGTAAGAGAGCACGCCCGGCACGACGGCGGAGATCATATTGCTGTGACCCGCCAGAATGCCGTACTGGCCGACCGTTGTGGGCACAACAAGCGACTCGCACTCGCCCTCGAAAAAGACCTTATCGGCTTCAAGCAGGTGCATCTGAAATGTACGCATCAGATCGCCTCCGCCTCTAGCTGCTTCGCTTTCGCGATGACGTCCTCGAGCGTACCTACGTTATAGAACGCCGCCTCAGGGTACTGGTCCATTTCGCCGTCTACGATGGCCTTGAAGCCGCGCAGCGTCTCTTTGAGCGGGACGTAAACGCCCGGCACGCTGGAGAACTTTTCTGCGACGTGCATCGGCTGCGAGAGGAAACGCTGAATCTTTCTCGCGCGCTGCACGGTGAGCTGGTCTTCGTCGCTGAGCTCGTCCATACCGAGGATGGCGATGATGTCCTGCAGTTCGCTGTACTTCTGGAGGGTCTCCTGCACTTCACGCGCGATGCGGTAGTGCTCCTCGCCGACAACATCGGCTTCGAGGATACGGGAGGTGGACTCCAGCGGATCGACGGCGGGGTAAATGCCCTGCTCGGCGATCTTACGGCTCAAAACGGTCGTAGCGTCGAGGTGGGCGAACGTTGTGGCCGGGGCCGGGTCGGTAAGGTCATCGGCAGGCACGTAAACAGCCTGAACCGAGGTGACGGAGCCGTCTTTTGTGGAGGTGATGCGCTCCTGCAGCTCGCCCATTTCGTTTGCGAGGGTCGGCTGATAACCGACGGCGGAAGGCATACGGCCGAGAAGCGTGGAAACCTCACTGCCGGCCTGCACGAAACGGAAGATGTTATCGATGAAGAGCAGAACGTCCTTGTGCTCTTCGTCACGGAAATGCTCTGCCATGGTGAGGCCGGAGAGGGCGACACGCATACGCACGCCCGGGGACTCGTTCATCTGGCCGAAGACGAGCGCCGTTTTATCGCCGACACCGCTTTCACGCATTTCACGCCAGAGGTCGTTACCCTCACGGCTGCGCTCGCCGACGCCGGTAAACACGGAGTAACCGCCATGCTCCATGGCGACGTTGTGGATGAGCTCCTGGATAAGGACGGTCTTGCCGACGCCTGCGCCGCCGAACAGACCGATTTTGCCGCCCTTCGGGTACGGCTCCAGAAGATCGATGACCTTGATGCCGGTCTCGAGGATCTCGACGGCCGGGTTCTGCTCATCAAACGACGGAGCTTTTCTGTAAATGCTTTTGTGCGGCTCGGTTGCGGGAACGGCTTCGCCGCCGTCGATGGGATCGCCGAGCACGTTGAACATGCGGCCGAGCGTGTTTTCGCCCACCGGCACTTCGATGGTTTTGCCCGGAGCCTCAACCTGCATACCGCGGGAAAGACCCTCACTGCCGGAAAGCATGACGCAGCGGACCGTGTTGTCACCCACATGCTGGGCAACCTCCATCACATACCGCCGTCCGTCCACGGTAAGCGAAAGGGCTTCTCTGATTTTCGGCAGAACGCCGGACTCGAACTGTACGTCGATGACCGGGCCGGAGATCTGTACGATCTTACCTGTATTCACGTTGTTCACGCTTCCTTCCTGTGTTTTTGACGCTGTGCCTTCGCACCGGCGGAGACCTCTGTAATCTCCTGCGTGATGGCAGCCTGACGCACGCGGTTATACTGCAAGGAAAGCTCTGCGAGGAGCTTTTCCGCGTTGCTGTTGGCGGAATCCATCGCCGTCATGCGGGCATTCTGCTCGCTGCAGAAGCTATCGATGAGGGCACTGTAAATAAAGCCCGAAACGTAGCTTTGCATGATGTTGTTGAGAACCGCCTGCACGGAGGGTACAAACTCGAACGGCGTGGTGACCGCCTTTTCCACCGTATCCGTCTGGAAATAGGCGCGGTGGAACGGCAGCAGACGCGTGCAGTGTGCAGAGGACGTGAGGCTGTTCTCCATATCGGTATAAATGACAAAAATCTTCTTAAAATCCCCGCGGTCGTAGCCCTCGAGCAGGATGTCGCAAATTTCTCTCGCGCGCTGCATGGTAGGGTTCTGTGCCGTATAGAGGAAGCTGTGCTCCATGGGGATATTGTGCTGCGTAAAGAAGTGGCGGCCGTATTCGCCTACAACGTAGAGCTTCGTGTCGGGATGCTCATCGAGCATGTGCATAGCTTCCTTGATGACGTTCTGGTTGTATGCGCCCGCGAGGCCCTTATCCGCCGTGATGACGAGGCACGCGTAGGTGCCCTCCAGCGGCGGCTCGCCCTCGGGGGGATAGAAATAGCGGCTGTCCACATCGTTCTGGGTACGGAAGATACGCTTGATCTCCGTGCGCAGCGCCTCGAAATACGGGCGCGTGCGGTCCAGATCGTTGCGTGCTTTGCGCAGCTTTGTGGAAGCGATAAGATACATGGCGTTTGTGATTTTACGCGTATCCTTAACGCTTTCGATTCTGGTTTTAATCTCTTTTGTATTAGCCATAGCGAAAACCGCCTTTCCGAGCGCTTACGCGTTCTGCGGGTTTTCCGCCTTGTACTTTTCGAGGAATTCCTTCGCGACTTTCAAAATCTCTTCGCGGTCGGAGTCGGAAAGCTGACCGGTGGTATCGACACGGCGGCAGACATCGCTCATATTCTTCTCGGCGTACTGGATGAGCTCCGTGTGAAAACGACCCATATCGTCAAGCGGGACGTCCTGCATGACGTGGTGCAGGGCGGAGACGAGCGTGATGACCTGATCGTGCTGGCTCATCGGATGGTACTGCGGCTGACGCAGCAGACGCATGAGGCTCTGACCGTAGGTGAGCTGACGCTTTGTGGTCTCGTCAAGGTCGCTGGAGAACTGGGTGAAGACTTCCATTTCGCGGTACTGGGCAAGGTCCAGGCGGATGCCGCCCGCTGCCTTTTTCATGGCCTTTGTCTGGGCGTCGCCGCCGACACGGGAAACCGAAAGACCGACGTTGACAGCCGGACGCTGGCCGGAGAAGAACAGGTCGCTCTCAAGGAAGATCTGACCGTCTGTGATGGAAATAATGTTCGTCGGGATGTAAGCGGAAACATCGCCCGCCTGCGTTTCAACAATCGGCAATGCCGTCATGCTGCCGCCGCCGAGTGCATCGGAAAGATGCGCGGAACGCTCCAACAAACGGGAATGCAGGTAGAAAACGTCACCCGGATACGCTTCACGACCCGGAGAACGCTCCAAAAGCAGGCTCAGTGCACGGTACGCAATGGCGTGCTTTGAAAGGTCATCGTACACGATGAGGACATCTCTGCCCTGATACATGAAGTGCTCGCCAAGTGCGCAGCCGGCATACGGTGCGATGTATTGCAAGGAAGCCGGGTCACTGGCAGATGCGTTGACGACGATGGTGTAATCCATGGCGCCGCGGCGCTTTAAGGTCTCCACAAGCTGTGCAACGGAGCTGGACTTCTGACCGATGGCGACATAGATGCAAACGACGTTCTTGCCCTTCTGGTTCAAAATGGTATCGAGCGCGACGGCGGTTTTACCGGTCTGGCGGTCGCCGATGATAAGTTCACGCTGGCCGCGGCCAATCGGGAACATGGAATCGATGGCGAGAAGGCCGGTTTCCATAGGCGCGTTGACCGGCTGGCGGTCGATGATGCCCGGTGCGGGGCACTCGATGGGGCGGTAGCCCTCGGCGCTGATGTCACCCTTGCCGTCGATCGGCGTGCCGAGTGCATCGACAACACGGCCGAGGAAGCCGTCGCCGACCGGGATACCGGCGGTCTTGCCGCTTCTGCGCACAAGGCTGCCCTCGGTGATCTCGGCATCGTCGCCAAAGAGGACGCAGCCGATCTCATTGTGGCGCAGGTCTTGCACCATGCCCTTAACGCCGGAGGAGAACAGGAGAATTTCGCCATAGGCGGCATGCTCAAGGCCACTGACAACGGCAATCTCATCGCCAACGGTGAGAACCGTACCGGTCTCTTCCGCTTCTGCGGACGGGGTAAAATCTTCAACGGCTTCCTTCATCAGCGGAATGACGGAATCGCTGCCGGACTTTAACGCCTTTAGCTTTTCTTCAAACTGGCGCAGACGGCTTTTGAGGCTCCAATCGTACACATCGGTGCCGACGGTAAGCGTGAAGCCGTTCAGCATTTTATCTTCTTCAAAGGTGAGCGGAATCTCACGGCCATAGGTACGCAGCAGGAATTCCGCAAAGCGTTTTTCCTGTTCGGCATCCGGGCGGCGGCTGCCGCGGAGAACGGCTACGGCCTTTTCATCTGCATTACGCATTCGGCTCTCCCCTCTCTGCCTGATCGAGGAACGCGTCATACGGATCGCCATCTTTATAAACAAGCTTCTTGGTCGCTTCCATAGCGAGCTCGGTAAGCTCCTTCTGTGCGTCTGCGATCATCTTATCATGTACACGGGCGGCATCCTTCTGCGCATCGGCGACGATCTTATCCGCCTGTGCATGGGCATCGGAAAGCTGCTGCTGTACGCTGCGGTCGAGCTCTTTCTGCGCTTCGGTTCTCTTTGCGCTGATCTCGCCCTCAACGGACTTGAGCTGCTCCTGATAATCCGCCTTGATCTTTTCGGCGGAATCGAGTTCACTTTGGGCCTTCTGTGCCATTTCGGCATAATGCGCTTCGCGCTTTGCCATGAAGTTCTTGACCGGCTTGTACAAAAGGAAATACAGGCCGCCGAACAAAATGACGAAATTCAGTACATGCAGCAAAATCTGCTGCCAATCAATATTCAGTGGGATGTTCACGATCTGCACTCTCCTTTACAGGACGAAGATGATGAGGATAACAACGAGCAGGGCATAAATGATGGCCGTCTCGATAAAGACAAGGCCGAGCATGAGGGTGGTACGGATCTTGCTTTCAGCCTCCGGCTGACGTGCGATGCCCTCAACAGCCTTACCTGCAGAGAGACCCATACCGACTGCACCACCGGCGGCTGCAATACCGACTGCAATAGCGGAAGCAAGTGCCTTAAGGCCAGTTGTGCTGTCTGCGGTGGTGGCTGCAGCTTCTACTGCGGTTTCGGCTGTTGCCGTGGTGGTTGCGGCATCACCGTTTGTTGCGGCGAATACCGGAATGGAGATGGCGAGGATGGCGATGACTGCCAGCAGAATGATGGCAAGCTTCTTTAACTTTCTCTGTTTTGCGTTCATGATATTTTCCCTCCGTAGGTTAATTTTCAGCTTCTGCTTTTACTTTTTTCTTTTTCGGTTCCTGCTTCTCGGAAACCTCGCCGAAATAGAGCGCGACGAGCATCGTCAAAACATATGCCTGAATGAGCGCGTGCAGCAGCGTGAACATAACGCCCACGATGACCGGCAGCACAAAGCTCAGATTCACATAATAATACACAAGCTCCGTAACGAGCAAGCCGCTTAAAAGCGCGCCGAACAGACGGAAGCTCATGGAAATCGGCAGCGAGAACTCCTTTAAAGTGCTGCCCACGCCTTTGAAGCCGTTATATGCGATACCGCCTCCCAGAATGACGAGGTACGAGAAGCAGCCCATGGCGATGGCGGCGTTGACATCGGACAGCGGCGCCGGAAGCGTGATGGGCGAACCCTCCGTTGTGATAGCCTGAATGCCGAACAGCTCAAAGAGTGTACCGATGAAAATGTACGCGCCGGCCGTGAAGATGTACGCACCGAGGAAGCCGCTGCGCCCCGGGCTGTTGGACTTAGCCATGCCGTCGAACAGGTCTACCGCCTGCTCAAGGAGCATCTGGAACTTTCCGGGCACCATCTTAAAGCGCGGAATGACGAAAATGCGCACGATGACCGCAAACACCAGCAAGATGCCCGAGACCACCATGGCGGAGATCAACGCCGGGTTGACATCTTTGATGCCGAAGAGGCTGATTTTGTTCGTCTCATGCAGAACCGCGTCACGCATGGTCACCTGAATCGTTTCGGTCTTCTGCACCGAAGGAACCAGAATGCTTGCGACGAGCAGCACCACAATAGCGCAGATCCACAAAGCCAGCTTTGTTTTCTTTGCTTTCATTGTTTTTCCCTTTCTTTCTCAAAATTTTGCCTTCCATTTCAATATCACCGGGCAAAAATTCCCCCTTCAGCGCTGCGCCCCAAAAGGGCACACGACCGCATCTTTCGCCGCTGTGAAAAGCAGCAACAAGACACGGTCACAAGAGCACACGTTTTTGTTGACATTGACCAAATATCCTGCTACTTTTTTGTAAACTGTATTTGGAAGCATCTGTATTATACGCACATTAAATCGAATTGTAAAATGTTATATTGACATATCTACTATTTCATTTTTGATATTTTAGTAAGCCGTATGAAATTTCATTATGCCGTGCGCTATTTTTCTCTTTACAAATAAAGATAAGATGGAACGGCGCGCGGGAAAAGTCTGGCTTTTTCAACTTGACAGGGGCTTTCCCCTTGCTTTATACTGGAGAAAACAGATGGAAACGGGGAGACAATATGCGGACGGTTTATAAAAACGGCACGGTTTACACGGGAAACGGCTTTGTGACGGATTTTGCGGTGGAAAACGGGAAATTCTGCTTTGTGGGCGAGACGGATAAAGCCACGGCAGATGAAGTAGTCGATTTAGGCGGAAAATTCGTCTGCGCGGGGTTTAATGACTCACACATGCATGTGCTGAACCTCGGCAATGTACTGACAATGGCGAACCTCGGCGCGCACACGACGTCTTTAAAGGAGATGCTCGACTGTCTGCGCACTTATATAAAGGAAACGGGCGTAACACCCGGCACGTGGGTGCAGGGGCGCGGCTTTAACCACGATTATTTTGCAGACGAGCGCCGCTTTCCGACGCGGTGGGACTTAGACGCTGTTTCGACCGAGCACCCGATCTGCATTACGCGGGCGTGCGGGCACATCTGCGTAGTGAACTCGAAGGCGCTGGAAGTGTTGGGCATTACGAAGGACACGCCGCAGGTGGCGGGCGGCAGCTTTGCTTTAGATGAAAACGGCGAGCCAAACGGGCAGTTTTTTGAAAACGCCGTAGCGGTGGTGTACGCGGGCATTCCGGAGCCGGATGAGGCGCAGCTGTGTGCAATGCTGCGCGCCTCCTGCAAGCGGCTGAACCGTTACGGCATCACCTCTTGCCAAAGCGACGACTACGAGACGTTCCCCGGTGTGCCGTACAAGACGGTGCAGAAGCTTTTGAGAACGCCGGGGCTGATGACGGTGCGCGTGAACGAGCAGGCACAGTTTACGAACGTAGAGGCGCTTTCTGCTTATATAGAAAGCGGCGATGCGTATTTTGAAGACGATATGTTCCGCGCGGGACCGCTGAAGATCATCTCGGACGGGTCGCTCGGCGCACGCACAGCGTGTTTAAGCCGCCCGTATGCGGACGATGAGAACGCACGCGGCATTCCGCTATACACGAATGCGGAATTGAACGGGCTTATCTCTCTTGCGAACGAAAAGGGACTTTCCGTTGCGGTACACGCCATCGGCGACGGGGCGCTCGACAACGTATTGGACGCTTACGAAAAGGCGCTTCATGAGCACCCGCGCGACGACCACCGACATGGCATCGTGCACTGCCAGATTGTGCGGCGTGACCAGATTGAGCGCATGAAGGAATTAAAGCTGCGCGTGAATTTGCAGTCGATCTTCCTCGACTACGACACGCACATTGTGCGCGAGCGTGTGGGCGATGAATTGGCGGGCACAAGTTACCCGGCTAAGACGCTTTTGAACGCGCGCATTCCGTTCTCGAACGGCTCGGACGCGCCGGTAGAGGAGCCGAACGTGATGCGCGGCATGGAGTGCGCGGTGACGCGGCGAAGCATTGGCTCAACGGACGCACCGTATCGCCCGGAGGAAGCGCTGACGGTACGGGAGGCCATCGACTCGTTTACAAAAAGCGGCGCGGTGGCGTCATTTGAGGAAGGCAAAAAGGGCGAGATTGCAAACGGACAGCTTGCGGACTTTGTGGTGCTTTCCGAAGATCCGTTCAAGGCGGACGCCAACACGCTGCACCGTATTGAAGCCGAGGCGACGTATTTGGGCGGCAAATGCGTTTACAAAAAATAAAACGATGAAAATTCCGGGTAAGGCTTGTCTTTGCCCGGTTTTCGTTTATAATGGATAGGGCGCGTGTATTCGGTGCGCTGCTTATTTTTCTCAGGGGAGAACATCTATGGGTAAATTTACATTTCATCCGGTCAAATCGCTGCAGTCTGATCCGAAACTGCGCATGCTGTGCCTTTTCGGCATTGAGGGCTTTTTATTGCAGTATGCCGTTTCGCTTTACTCGCTGGCGAACAATTTGTATGCGACGAATCTTGGCGCGACGGACACGCAGATCGGCCTTGTGCAGATGGTGCCGAACATGGTGGCGGGCATCTGTATGATTCCGGTGGGATTCCTTGCGAACCGTACGAAGACGAGCCGCACGGTGCCGTTCGTACTGGCGCTGTTTTTGAGCGCGGCGTATTTTGCTTACGGCTCTGTGCCGCTGTTCGGCGAGCACCGCATGACGGCATTTTTTGTGTTTCTCGGCATGACGGTAGGCGGCATTGCGCTGTATAACGCGCAGTGGCAGACATTCTTCGGTGACGCGGTGGAGCCGGGCCTGCGCAACAGTGTGTTCACGTTCCGCAGCCGGTGTCTGTTCTTTGTGGGCATTGTGGTGCCGCTTTTGTGCGGCAATGTCATGACGCTGATGCCGGACACCGAGGGAAAGCTCATTGTGCTGCGCATTTTCTTTTATATTGCAGGCGTATGCATGCTTTTGCAGGCGCTTGTGCTGCGCCGCATCCCCTGTCCGCCGCGCAAGGCGGAAGAAAAGCAGGAGATGGGACTGAAAATGTTCCCGGAAGCTTTGAACCAGATGGTACGCAGCAAGCCGTTCCGCGGCTTTTTCATCTGCATCATGCTGTTTTACCTTTCGTGGCACCTGGACTGGAGCCTTTGGTACATAGCGGAGACAAAATATGCCGGCATGAACGAAGCGCAGCTGAGCTTTTTTCAGGCTTTGTGTTCCATTTGCCAGATGATCTTCATCGGCTTTTTCTCGAAACTGTGCCGCCGCAAATCCGAGCATTTTACAATCATTTTCGTATGCGCGGGCCTGTTGCTCTGCCCCCTTACGGTGGCTTCTATGACGTTGCTGCCGCAAAGCGCGCGTATGCCGTATTTTATGATTCTGGCGCTCATCGGCAACATTCCGCAGGGTGCGACGAACATGTGCGTGGTGCAGCTACTTTTGCAGGCGACGCCGAAAAAGAACCGCGCGCTTATCATCAGCATTTATACGCTGTTTGTGACGCTGAGCAACTCGCTTTTGCCGTTCTTCGGCGTTTCGGTCTACACGGCGCTCGGCGCGAACGACACGGCAATCTTCACGGTGAACGTGATCGAATCTGCGGCGCGCTTTGGGGTGCTGATTATGATGATCCTCCGTTACCGCATGATGAAGCGCCGCGGCGACTTGTTCCGCCCGCTGTGTGAAGAGTAAGGAGAAACGTATGGCTCTTGTTTTATACCATGTTGAAGACGCTGCGAAGGAAAAGCAGCTTTCTGCACTGTGCAGAGAACTGCACCTGACGGCAAGACGTCTGACGAACGCCGACCGTGACCGCGCAGTTGCAGCGCTGTGCGGCGAGAAAGTGAACGCGAACGTGCAGAAAGCCCCGGCGGGCTACAAGCTGCCGGAGGTGCTGATTTTCTCCGGCTTTGCGGGTGAGATGCTGGACGTGTTCCTTGCGGCGTACAAAAAAACGGGTATCGCGCCCATTCCGCTGAAAGCCGTACGCACGGAGCACAACGACAAGTGGAGCCTTTACGCACTGTGCGAGGAGCTGCGCCGCGAGCACGCCGCCATGCTGCTACGTGGGAGCTTTGGAAAGTAAGGTTATTGATAATTTAAAGATGGAATGACCCCGAGGGTTTGAAACTCGGGGTCGTTTTTTATACAAAAAGCGCCCGCAGAAGATGGCTCTGCGGGCGCTGGGTTTTAGTTTTCGTTTAAGGGGTTGGGGCCGGCGCCTACGTCGTAGATCTGGATATAGAACTGCGAATTGGAGACGAGGAGCATATAGGCGGGGTCGTAGCTGCGGATGGGATAGAGCGTATCGTAGGCTTTGCGCACCTCGCCGTTTGCGAGCTGCTGTGCGCCGAGGCGGTAAGTCGCCTCCGTGACGCGGGAGGCGGCGTCGCCGTAATCGCCGGCGGCCTTGAACTCCGCGATGGCGTTTTCGTAATCGGCGTTGTTGTAATACTGCTCCGCTTTTAGCGCGTGGATGCGCAGAAGCTGCGTCGGGCAGTCTTCATATTCGCCAAGCTTTGCGAAAATTTCGGTCGCCTTGTCGTACTCGCCGTCTTCGACGAGCTTTAACGCCTGCGCGTAGTAGGCGGCGTCAATCTTCGGGAGAAAGTCTTTATCGGTGACATACTCAAAATAGGTAAGTGCTTTTTCTTCGTCGCCCTTTTCGTAGAACGCGATGCCTTTATCACAGAATGCGGCCTGCATTTTCTTATTCTGCTCCGCGTTGACTTCTTTAAAATGCGCGGCGGCAGATTTTAAGTTATCCGCTTCGAGGGCCTTCATGCCGAGCTCATAGTGACAGGTCTCGCTTTTTTCGGCGGCATCCTTGTAATCCTTGAGGGGCTCAAGGAGATTTAACGCATCTTCGTATGCGCCGCTTTCAAACGTCTTTACGGCACGGCGGTACTCGGCCTCGGTGATCCGATCTTTGCTGTCTTCGTAATCGCCGAGGGCGGTGAAGGCTTCGATGGCTTCTGCGAATTTCTCGTTTTCGAGCAGGTCGCAGGCTTTTTTGTACTCTGCCTCCGTGATGCGGGCGGCGCTGTCGCTGTATCCGTCGAGCGCCGTGAACGCGGTGATGGCTTCGTCATACTTGCCGGCTTCGAGCAAAGCGGCGGCATCGTTATAGTGGTTCTGCGGGATGATGTAGACGATGAGCACCACGACGAACGCGGCGATGAGGACGGCGAGCGGAATGGAAATAGACAGGAAAATTTTGCGGTGGAGCCGCTTTTTGCGGGCGGCTTCCTCAGCGGCGGCCTTTTCCTCTGCCGCTTTGCGGGCGGCAGCTTCGGCGGCGGCTTTTTCCTCTGCCGCTTTCTTTTCTGCGGCGATGCGGGCGGCCTCGGCCTTTTCAGCTTCAGCCTTGTTATAGGCTTCGAGGTTTTCTTTCAGCTTTTCTTCGTCTTCAAACAGTGCGTGCTGGGGCCCGTACTCGGCACCGCAGGCGGCGCATTTTTCTTCATCTTTGTGGTTCACTTCGCCGCAGGCGCACATCCAGAGGTCTTTATATTCCTGCGGGACGAACTGCGCCGCAGCTTCTTTATCCTCTGCCATTTCGGTGAAATCGCGCTGATACTGTGCACGGAGGTCTTCGTCCTCCATGACATCCGCGATTTTCGCCTGTTCGGGGAGATTTTCAAACAGCAGTGAGGCACTGCCGTTCCAGAACACGTCTTCGCCCTCGAACTGCACCTTCTTAATGGCGACGGAGAAGCTGTACGCGGCGTCATCAACGTCGATCTCCTCGTCTGCGCCGAAGACCGCATCGCGGCCCAAAATAGGCACGAGATAGCGGCGGTCGCGCACGACGGCGAGCTCGTTTGTGGCTTTGTCGAAAATGTGGATATCGACATAAACGCTCGTCACGGCACGGGGGTCGATATTGCGGAATGCGAGACGCAGGAATGTGCGCGGGGAAGCCGCTTCTTCCTGCTCTGCGGGGAGCGTAGCTTCCGCAGTTTCGATCTCTTCCGCTTCGGCGGACGCGGTGGGCTCTTCACGGTACAGCGCGCCGCTTTGCAGCAAGACCGGGCAGGACTCTCTATATTGATTTTTCAGTTCAAAAAGCGGCTCAAAATCAGCCATAGTTTCTTTCCGTCCTTTTTATCTGCTTATCGTCGAGGCCGTTGTGGCTTCGACGGTTTTCATACAATACATACTCAGTTTAATTATACCTGATTAGGGCGAAAAAGCAAGGAAAAAGTGCGTGGGTGGGGAGAAAGTTTATGAGATTTCGGGGCAACGCCCAGAGCCGCCATTCGAAAATGGCGGAATACTTTTTGCCTAATCGAAGATCAGGAAAATAGAAAAACCGTCCAGTGGACGGTTTTTCGCAAGAAACCCTATCAAGGGTTTCTTGAAAGTGAGCTACGCGAGCCTTTTTAAATGTAACGTTGTATTTCTTACTTCAAGAACGGCAGCTTGCCGATGATGGCGGCGTCCTTTGCTTTGCCGCTGCATACCTGGAAGAAGCAGATGATGCGCACGACGAAGAGAATTGCAATGCAGACAGCGCCGGCAATCGGCACAATGAACGTGAAAGCAAGCACAGCGGAAACGATGAGCAGCAGGGTGCTGACGATGTCAAGCTTCAACGCCTGACGGGAATGGAACGCCGCGTATTTGCTCTGCGGTGCCGCAAGCAGTGCGATGATGATGCCGACGGTGCCGAGAATGTACGCTGCCATGGCGATGACCTTATTCTGGGAGACATCCTCCGGGTCGAACTCTGCGGTGTGATCTGCCGGGTCATACACAGGCTGCTGGGGATAGACCGGCTGCTGGTATACGGGCTGCTGCGGGTAAACCGGCGGCTGGGGCTGCTGCTCGGGTGCCTGCGGCTGTGCTGCCGGCTGCTCCGGAGTCCGGGTGGGCTGCGCCTGTGCCGCTACGGGCGCACCGCAAGCTGCGCAGAAGGTGCCGTTTTCGGGGATCTGTGCTCCGCATTTTTCACAAAAAGCCATAAATTTCTACCGTCCTTTCGCGCAGATACCCGCAGTCGACATGCCGCCGCCGTTTCGCTGCGCATCAATTTTTATTGTTTTTATTATAACAAATTCGATTTCGGTTGTAAATGCTTGTCAGGAAATTTTAAGAAAACCGTCAGCCGCTCTTCCTATGTTCTGTCTGCGGCTGCGAAAGCGCGTGAAGCATACGCATTTTTCCAAAATCAAGTCCGGCTTTTAAACTGCTGAGGTGAAAGGCCGGTTTGGGTTTTGAAGGCTTTGTAGAATGTGGAATAATCGGAAAAGCCGCACTCGCGGCCGGCTTCTACGGCAGGGATGCCTTCGCGCAGCATACGGCGGGCATGGGTGAGCCGAAGCGCCATGATGTAGGCGTACACGGTAGAATTGGTATATGCTTTAAAGTGGCGGTTTAAGTACGATTTGCTGACGAAGAACTCTGCGGCGATGTCTTCGAGCGTTAAAGGCTCGCTGAAATGCTCCGTGATATAGCGAATGACCTGCGGGATGACCTGTGTTTCATTGCGGTGCGTGGTATCGATAACGCCGTAGGAGCGGAAGATCGTCCACAGGTACAGCTCTACGGCGCCGGCGCAGAACTTAGGGTCGGTATTGTTTTTCTGCATATACAAGAGCTTTTTTAAGAGCGCCGTGACGAACACCGTTTCATCGCCGCGAAAAGGCACGCAGTAGCCGTGCTCCCCCACCTTTTGCAGATTTTTTTGCAGGTCGCCCGCGGGGCTGTCGATGCTTTGGAGGTACTGCGGGGTAATCCACAGCACCATGCGCTCATAGGCGGCGTGCTCGTTTGCGATGACGGGGCGGTGCATTTTGCCGGCGGGAATGATGAGCAGATCGCCGGGGCAAAGGTCGTAGACCTGATCTTCAATATAATACGTCACGCTGCCGTCCAAAAAGTAATAGAGCTCCAAAAAATCGTGCGCGTGAAACTCCATGGTGCGAAAATAGGGGTCTCGATTGTGCGAAAGCTGAAAATCTTGCCGCAGCATTTCGTCATTTTTACCTGTTTCCACGTTTTTCACCCTCTTCCTTTGGAGAAATCATAGCACAGCTTGCGCCGATTTGCAATATATGTGCCGCAATATATCATTTATTTTGCAATTCATCGTGCTATACTTACAGTAGCAGCGGTGGGGAAACTTTGCCTTTTTCTGCCGCCCGAAAGGAGTTTATTCAGATGCGAAACGATCTGTTTTTGAAAAGCGATGTTGCTAAGAATTTATATGACGCGGTGCGCGACCTGCCGATCGTCGACTACCACTGCCATCTCTCGCCGAAGGAGATTCTGGAGGACAGGGAATTCCCGGATATTGCGCAGATCTGGCTGGGCGGCGACCACTACAAGTGGCGTTTGATGCGTGCCTGCGGCGTGCCGGAGGCGCTCATCACAGGCGACGCGGAGCCGCGCGAGAAGTTCCGCGCGTGGGCGGCGTGCCTCGAGACTGCGATGGGCAACCCGCTTTATGTGTGGTCACACATGGAGCTTTCGATGTTTTTCGGCATTGAAGACACGCTGACAGCGGAAAGTGCGGACGATATTTTTGACCGCGCGAACGCGTATATCAAGGAGCACCACCTCTCCCCGCGCAAACTGATGCTGCAAAGCCATGTGGAGCTTGTGGCGACAACGGACGACCCGGCAGATTCTTTGGAATACCACAAGGAAATTGCGAAGGAGAAGAACTTCCCGGTGCGCGTGGTGCCCTCGTTCCGCACGGACGCGGCGCTGAACATTTGCCGCGCGAACTATCGCGACTACGCCTTGCACCTCGGCGAAGTGTGCGGTTTTAGTGTGGAGACGCTCGACGACCTAAAAGCGGCGCTTTCAAAGCGGCTTGATTTCTTCTGCGAGAACGGCTGCCGCGTGAGCGATATCGGCATTGAGGGCTTCCCGAAGGAAGACAAAAGCTGCGATGCCGCGGAGACGTTTAAAAAGGCGCTGAAGGGAAAGACAATCCCGGAAAACGAGTTCCGTAATTTTCTATTTGAAATGTATGTGTATTTGGCGCACGAATACAAGGCGCATAATGTGACGATGCAGCTGCACCTGAACGTAAAGCGTAACGCATGCACGCGGCTGTTTGAGACCGTGGGTCCGGACGCCGGCGGCGATTGCGTGGGCGACCCGATCCCGGAGCACGAAGTTGCAGTACTTTTGGACACGATGGACCGCAGGGATTCGCTGCCGCACACAATCTTATACACGCTGGAGCCTTCGATGTATATGGCGCTTGCGACGACGGCGGGCAGTTTTAAGGGCGTTGTGCCCGGCGCGGCGTGGTGGTTCTGTGACCACAAGCGCGGCATGGAGGAGCAGCTGAACATTATGGCGGAAACCGGCCACCTTGGGCAGTTTACCGGCATGCTGACGGACAGCCGCAGCTTCCTTTCCTATGCGCGCCACGATTATTTCCGCCGTGTGCTGTGCAACAGGGTCGCGGAAGAGCTTATGGACGGCACGTTCCTCAGCGAAAAGGCGGCGCTGAAGCTGTTGACCGACCTTTGCGTGGAAAACAGCCGCAAGCTATTCGGCGAATAAAAGTCACGTTATAATAAGGAGGAATTTCCTATGAATATTGTCATTACCGGCGCGGGCGGCGTGCTTTGCAGCGCTTTTTCCCGCGCGCTTGCCGCAGACGGGCACAAAATCGCACTGCTTGACCTCAACTTGGAGGCTGCGGAGCGCGAGGCGGAGGGTATCCGCAAGGCGGGCGGTGAGGCCATTGCCGTGCAGGCGAATGTGCTGGACAAAGAGAGCCTGAAAAAGGCGCATGACGTTGTGCTGGAAAAATTCGGCCCGTGTGAGGTGCTCATCAACGGTGCAGGCGGCAACAACCCGAAGGGCACCACGACGAGCGAGTATTTCAGCAAAGAAGATATGCTGGACGAAAACGCGCGGTCGTTTTTTGACCTTGATCAGGACGGCGTTTCGTTCGTGTTCAACCTGAACTTTCTCGGCACGCTGCTGACGACGCAGGCATTTGCGACCGACATGCTGGAAACAGGTGGCTGCATTGTGAATATCTCCTCGATGAACGCGTTTACGCCACTGACGAAGATCCCGGCGTACAGCGGTGCCAAGGCAGCGGTCTCGAACTTCACGCAGTGGCTGGCGGTACACTTTGCAAACTGCAACATCCGCGTGAACGCCATTGCGCCGGGCTTCTTTGCAACGAACCAGAACCGCACCTTGCTCTTTAACGAGGACGGCAGCCTGACCCCGCGCAGTCACAAAATCATCTCACAGACCCCGATGGGCCGCTTCGGCGAGCCTGAGGAGCTGCTCGGCACACTGCGCTTCCTCATCGACAATGACGCGTCCGGTTTTGTGACCGGCATCACAATCCCGGTGGACGGCGGTTTCTCCGCGTACTCCGGCGTATAATCTGACTTTTGGGAGGAATTTTTCATGATCATCGGTGCACAGGGCTTCACCATCCGCGACTATGCGCAGAACGAAGCCGACTTTAGAGAGACGGCGAAAAAGCTGCACGATATCGGCTACAAGACTTTGCAGGTCTCTGCGTTTGGCGACATTGACCCGCATATCATCCGCGAGATTTGCGATGAAAACGGGCTTTCCATCATCATTACGCATACGAACCCGCAGCTCATTCTGGAGAACACCGAAAAGGTGATTGAGAACCACCGCATTTTCGGTACGAACCACGTGGGCATCGGCATGATGCCGCAGAAATACACGGGCTCGCTGGAAGGTATGCGCGCGTTTTTGAAGGATTTCGGCCCCGCTGCCGACAAGCTGCACGACGCGGGCATGAAGCTGCATTACCACAACCACGGCTTTGAATACGAGAAATTTGACGGCAAGTGCCTCATCGACCACATGGCGGAGGAGACCGACCCGGCAAAATGGGGCTTTATTTTGGACGTTTATTGGACGCAGTACGGTGGGCGCTCGCCGCAGGTACAGATTGAAAAAATGGCGGGGCGCATTGACGTCATCCACTTTAAGGACATGAAGATGCACGGCCACGAGCAGCGCTTTGCAGCCGTGATGGACGGCAACATGGACTTTGTGTCTATTATTGATGCATGCGAAAAGACAGGCATTCAATATGCGATGATCGAACAAGACAACTGCTACGACCGCAATCCGTTTGACGAGCTGAAGCTGAGCGCTGAAAACCTGCTTCGTGCCGGCTGCACGTTCTAAGGAGGGCATATGACACAGTTTACACTTTCCGCGTTTGCGGACGAAGCCTCGCCGGAGTTTGACCGGCAGATTGCGGCGCTACACCGCAAGCATATTCCGCTGATGGAAATCCGCGGCGTGGACGGCAAGGGCATTTTAGACCTGACGGACGAGGAGCTTGACGTTGTTGAAAAGAAGCTTGCAGCAGGCAATATCGGCATTTCCGCCATCGGCTCGCCCATCGGCAAAATCGGCATTGAGGACGACTTTGCGCCGCACTTTGAGAAATTCAAGCGCGCTGTGGAGATTGCGAAAAAGCTGCACACCACGCGCATTCGCATGTTCAGCTTCTATATTCCGGAGGGCATGAATCCGGAGATTTATCACGATACCGTGATCGAGCGAATACAGAAAATGGTGGACTACGGCGAAGCAAATGGCGTACACTGCTGCCACGAGAATGAGAAGGGCATTTACGGCGACACGCTCGAGCGCGTGGAAAAGCTGCACAAAGCCATTCCGGCGCTGCGGTGCGTATTTGACCCCGCAAACTACATTCAGTGCGGCGATGACCCGGCGGTGAACTTTAAGGCGCTCGCACCGATCATCGACTATATGCACATCAAAGACGCGCTGTTCAAGGACGGCAGCGTGGTGCCTGCGGGTGAGGGAGACGGCTCTGTGCCGAGTATTTTAAAAGCGTTGGCGGAAACAGGTAAGCCGTACATGCTGACGCTGGAGCCGCATTTGTATGATTTCAGCGGCTTGCAGAATTTGCAAGGCGAGGACGTTCTGCATAAGCGCGTATATAAAGACGCGGACGAAGCGTTTGATGTGGCTTCCGACGCGCTGCACGATATTTTGAAAACCATCGAATAACAGAAAGAAGGCAATTTTATGAGCGAAACAGTAAAGGTCGGCATTGTCGGCATCGGCAACATGGGTTCGGCGCACGCAAAGAGCATTTTCTCCGGTAATATCAAGGGTATGGAGCTTGCCGCCGTGTGCGATATTGCGGAATCGAAGCGCCTTTGGGCGGACGAAAATCTGCCCGGCGTACCGTGCTATGAAGACTACAAGGAAATGATCGACAGCGGTGTGTGTGACACGGTGATCGTGGCGACACCGCATTACTTCCACTCCCCCATTGCGATCTATGCTTTTGAAAAGGGCAAGAACGTGCTGACGGAGAAGCCTGCCGGCGTTTACACAAAGCAGGTGGAGGAAATGAATGCGGCCGCGAAAAAATCCGGCAAGGTGTTCGGCATCATGTACAATCAGCGCACGAACCCGAAGTTCCAGAAAATGCGCGAGATTGTGCAGAGCGGCGAGCTGGGCGAACTGAAGCGCTGCATTTGGATCATTACGAACTGGTACCGCACGCAGGCATACTACGACAGCGGCACGTGGCGTGCGACGTGGGCAGGCGAAGGCGGCGGCGTGCTGCTGAACCAGTGCCCGCATCAGCTTGACTTGTGGCAGTGGATCTTCGGCATGCCGAACCGCGTGATGGGCCACTGCAAGTACGGCCATTGGCACAACATTGAGGTTGAGGACGAAGTGACGGCTTACGCCGAGTATCCGAACGGTGCGACGGGCGCGTTCATCACCACGACGGGTGAGTGCCCGGGCACGAACCGTTTGGAGATTACAGGCGACAAAGGCAAGCTTGTTTGGGAAGAAGGCAAGCTGACCTGGTGGAAGCTCGCCGTGCCGGAGCGCGAATTCTGCGTGACGTGCAAAGAGGGCTTTGCGCAGCCCGAAATGACCGTGACCGAAGTGGAAACGGACAACATTGAGCTTGGGCATAACGGCATTCTGCAGAACTTCACAAACGCTATTCTGTACGGCGAAGAGCTGCTGGCGCCGGGCTATGAGGGCATTAACGGCCTGAATATCTCGAACGCCATTCACCTTTCCGACTGGACGGGCAAGCCGCAGGCTGTGCCGGTGGACGGCGAGCTGTTCCTGAAATATTTAAACGAGCGCAGAGCGACCTCGCACGTGAAGGAAGCGAAAGAAGACAGCGGCAAGATTGCAGACCTTTCCGGCACGTATAACGACCGCTGGAAGGTAAGATAAGCTGAATGACTTGTCGTTCAGCTATGGTGATGAAAAAGCACGCAGATTGAATTTGTCTGCGTGCTTTTGTTTTGAATGTGGGATTTCCGTACAGCTTAAAATTATCCGTGCATAAAAAACAATATGCAAAAGCGCCGCTTCCGGGATGAACCGAAAGCGGCGCTTTCTATGCGTTAAATCTTACGATTTAAGTTTTGATTAAGCCTTGGTGCGCTCTTCGAGGCCGTTGAGCTCGTCTCTGAGCTCCTGCGGGAGCTTGTCGCCGAACTTCTTGTAGAATTCCTCTACGCCAGCAGCTTCCTTAGCCCACTTAGCGTTATCAACCTTGAGGATGGAAGCGAGCTTCTCCTCATCGAAGTCCTTGAGGCCTTCGAGGTTGATGTCTTCCGGCTTCGGAACGTAGCCGATTGCCGTCTCAACAGCGTCAACTTCGTTATCGCAGCGCTTGAGGATCCACTCGAGAACACGGAGGTTGTCACCGAAGCCCGGCCAAATGAAGTGGCCGTCTTCGTCGACACGGAACCAGTTGACGTTGAAGATCTTCGGAGCCTTGTCGCCGAGCATCTCGCCCATTTCGATCCAGTGCTTGAAGTAGTCGCCCATGTTGTAGCCGCAGAACGGGAGCATAGCCATCGGGTCACGACGGACAACGCCGACTGCACCTGCAGCAGCTGCGGTGGTCTCGGAGCCGGTGATGGAACCGATGAAGACACCGTTGTTCCAGCTTCTGGACTGGTAAACCAGCGGAACCGTATCCGGACGGCGGCCGCCGAAGACGATAGCGGAGACCGGAACACCCTGCGGGTTCTCAAACTCGCTGGAGAGGCACGGGCAGTTAGCGGTAGGAGCGGTGAAGCGGCTGTTCGGATGAGCCAGCTTGTTGCCAGCAGCAATATACTCGGGGCCGTTTACCTTAGCGCCCTTCCACTCTTCTGCGTTGACCGGCGGGTTCTTGTCGAGGCTCTCCCACCAAACGGTGTTGTCGTCGAGGTTACGCGCAACGTTGGTGAAGATGGCGCCCTTCTGGGTGGAGATAAGAGCGTTCGGGTTGGACTTCATGTTCGTGCCGGGAGCGACGCCGAAGAAGCCGTTTTCCGGGTTGATGGCATACAGTCTGCCATCCGGGCCCTTGCGCATCCAAGCGATGTCGTCGCCGACGGTCCAGACCTTGTAGCCCTTTGCACGGTAGCCTTCCGGCGGAATCATCATAGCCAGGTTGGTCTTGCCGCAAGCAGACGGGAATGCAGCGCAAACGTACTTAACCTCGCCCTTCGGGTTCTCAACGCCGAGGATGAGCATGTGCTCTGCCATCCAGCCTTCGTTCTTAGCCTGATAGGAAGCGATACGCAGAGCGAAGCACTTCTTGCCGAGCAGAACGTTGCCGCCGTAAGCGGAGTTTACGGAGATGATGGTGTTGTCTTCCGGGAACTGGCAGATCCAGCGCTTCTCCGGGTCAACGTCGCACTTGCAGTGCAGGCCGCGAACCCAGTCGTTGCTGTCGCCGAGAACGTCCATGACCTTCTGACCGACTCTGGTCATGATGGACATGTTGAGAACAACATAGATGGAGTCTGTCAGCTCAACGCCGATCTTAGCGAGCGGGGAACCGACCGGGCCCATGGAGTACGGGATAACGTACATGGTACGGCCCTTGTAGCTGCCACGAGCAATATCGTACAGCATCTTGTATGCTTCCTGCGGCTCTTTCCAATGGTTGGTCGGGCCTGCGTCCTCTTCTTTTCTGGAGCAGATGAGGGTTCTGTCCTCAACACGGGCAACATCATTCGGAGCTGTTCTGTGATAGTAGCAGCCCGGGAGCTTTTCCTGATTCAGCTTGATCATTTCGCCGGACTCAACTGCTTCCTTGCGGAGCTCTTCGAGCTGCTCTTCGGAGCCGTCGATCCAAACAACCTGATCCGGATTGACAAGAGCTTTCATCTCGTCGATCCAAGCAAGAATTGTCTTGTTGTTAGTCATTGTTATTTCTCCTTTCGCCAAAAAGGCAAATAAAATGTAAAATAACCCATTTGTCTTTATTCTACCACAAGTTCCCCGCATAATCAATTACAAAATCATGAATTACCCCCATCTTTTTTCGATATAGCGGTATTGATTTAGCGCATATCAGAGGAAATTTGCGGAGTTTTTTAATAATCGAGCTGTAAAAGCGTTACGCGTCCGTTTCGGCGGGTGGCGTTCATATCGATAAGACGCTGGTTTTCGCTGCCGCGAAAGAGCAGCTCAAGATTGCGCTGCTGTTCGATATACGGCCCGTCCACCAGAACGTCGCACGCGTTTAAAAGCGCGTCCACATCGGGGTTGTGCATAGAAATAAGCTGCTCATATGTCCAGCCGGAATAGGCGGTGACGTCTTTATGCAGGGCGTGCACCTGCTTTGCGAGCGCTAAAAGCGGCTTTGGCTGGCAGAACGGCTCACCGCCCGAAAACGTGATGCCGCGCAGCAGCGGATTTTTTTTGAACATGTCAAAGATGACATCGGTGTCTTCGACCCTGCCGCCCGCAAAATCATGCGTTTGGGGGTTATGGCAGCCGGGACAATGGTGCGGACAGCCCTGTGTGAACACGGTGAGGCGGATGCCGCGCCCGTCCACGATGGAATCGTTCACGATGCCGGAAATGCGGATTTCCATTTTGCCGTGCCTTACAGGCTGTGCTTTACGCGGTCGTGTTCTTCGGCGCGTTTGGCGTCGTTCCAGCGGTCGGTGGTGCCGACAAGGTAGCCTGTGATGCGGCGGATGCGGTCGAACCCGCGGCCTTCGCCGACGATGATGGTTTTTGTATTTTTCTGCGTTTTGGGTGACATGATAACTGCCTCGATTCTTTTTATAAATACATTTTTACATTCATTTCAATTTTTCTAAAAGCGGCGGATGCCGTCTTTTAGGTGGTTCTTGGGCTGGTTTCGCGCAGCGAAATTGATGATTTTCAATCATCAAAAGCACAAAACCATAGCTGAACGACTTGTCGTTCAGGTTAAACCCATGTGTTGCCGTTTTTGCTTTTATGAACTTGCGATGCAAGTTCATTGGGAGACCCCCTAATTGGGTCTCCCATACTTCAACAGTCCACCGGACTGTTGAAGTTCCCGTCCTGATTTTTGGTAGGCAAAAGGGTTTCGCCATTTGCGAATGGCGACTCGGGGCTTCGCCCCAAGACCCCACCGCCTTTGAAAAGGCGGGCGAAACTTTTAATCACCGTTGAGGGTAACTTTGCTCTATCGAATCAAATGCGAATAATCCGGGACGTCGTGGTAGCGCTTTTTCAGCTCCAGAAGCCTTTCGAGCGGAACGCCTTCGCCCTCTCTTCTGCCGCACCTCGGGCACACCTCGTCGATGATGCCGTTATACCCGCACACAGGGTCTCTGTCTACGGGGTGATTGACCGAGCCATAGCCGATGCCCATTTCTTTCATGCAGCGCACGATGCTTTCGAATGCGTCGATGTTTTTGCACGTATCGCCGTCAAGCTCCACGTAGCTGATATGCCCCGCATTCGTGAGCGCGTGAAACGGCGCTTCTCTGCGAATCTTTTCATAGGCGCTGATGGGGTAATACACCGGCACGTGAAACGAGTTTGTGTAATACTCTCTGTCCGTAACGCCGGGAATTTTGCCGTATTTCTTTTGGTCTATGCGCACAAAGCGGCCGGAAAGCCCCTCTGCGGGCGTTGCGAGCAAGGTGAAGTTGAGGCCGGTCTCACGGCTTTTTTCGTCCATTTTCTCCCGCATATGGGAGATGATCTCAAGCCCCAGCTTCCAGCTTTCTTCGCTTTCGCCGTGGTGCTTACCGGTGAGGGCTTTTAAGGTCTCGGCAAGGCCGATGAAGCCGACACTTAAGGTGCCGTGCTTTAAGACTTCGGCGACGGAATCGTTGCGGTCGAGCTTTTCGGAATCGATCCACACGCCCTGCCCCATGAGGAACGGATAATTATACACCTTTTTGCTGCACTGGATTTTGAAGCGGTGCAGAAGCTGTTCTTCCACGAGCGCGATTTTTTCATCGAGCAGCTTATAGAACGTTTTCATATCGCCCTTCGCTTCAATGCCGATGCGCGGCAGGTTGATGGAGGTGAAGCTCAAATTGCCTCTGCCGCAGGTGACTTCCTTTGTGTTATCAAATACATTGCCCATGACGCGCGTACGGCAGCCCATGTACGCCACCTCGGTGTTATAATCGCCGGGTTTATAGTATTGCAGGTTGAACGGGGCGTCCAAAAAGCTAAAATTCGGGAACAGGCGCTTGGCGGAGCAGCGCAGCGCGTGGCGGAACAGGTCATAGTTCGGGTCGCCCTCGTTGTAGTTGACGCCCTCCTTGACTTTGAAAATTTGAACCGGGAAAATGGGTGTTTCGCCGTCGCCGAGCCCCGCTTCCGTAGCGCGGAGCAGGTTGTGCACGGCCATTCTGCCCTCCGGAGAAGTATCCGTGCCGTAGTTTAAGGAGCTGAACGGTACCTGTGCGCCGGCGCGGGAATTCATGGTGTTTAAATTGTGGACGAGCGCTTCCATGGCCTGATACGTGGCAGCATCCGTCTCTTTGTAGGCGGTCTTTGCGGCGTATTCCGCGGCGGCGCGGGCAGCGTCGCCCGTGATGATCTGGAAGCCGTTTTCTGCTTGATGGCGCGGCAGAAACGCGCGCAGCTTTTCGGCGTAAGCTTCTGCGGTGTGCATTGTGACATCGGTGCCGAGCGCTTCTTTGATGGCAGCCGTCAGCGCGGCGGCATCGGAGGCGCTCATATCAAACCGCACCTCAATATACTGCGCGAGCGCACGGAAATACTGCTTGCGGTATGTTTTCTTCACGCCCTCCGCCATAGCGTAGTCGAAATTCGGCACGCTTTGGCCGCCGTGCATCTCGTTTTGGTTTGCCTGAATGGCGATGCACGCGAGCGCGGCGTAGCTGCGGATGTCGTTCGGCTCCCTCAAATAGCCGTGGCCTGTGGAAAATCCGTCTTGAAACAGCTTTAGAAGGTCAATCTGACAGCATGTTTCGGTGAGGGCGTAAAAGTCTTTATCGTGAATGTGGATGTCGCCGCTCGCGTGTGCTTCGGCAATCTCCGGCGGGATGACATATTTATCGTAAAACGCCTTGGCGCTTTCGGAGCCGTATTTCAGCATGGTGCCCATGGCGGTATCGGCGTTGATATTCGCGTTTTCGCGCTTTAAGTCATCCTCTTCGGACGGGCGGAACGTGAGGTTTTCAAAAATCTTCACGAGCTCGTCATCCATTTCGCGCAGGTGCTCATGCTCCGTGCGATAATTGATGTAAGCGTTCGCCGTTTTGGCGTAATCGGCGGCAAGAAGCTTTTCCTCCACCACGTTTTGAATTTCCTGCGCCGTGGGCGTACCCGGCAGCTTTTCGAGCGCCGTGAGCACATCTTCGGTCAATTCGTTCAGATCGGCGTCGCTCATACGCTCTGCGGCGATCCTGGTATTGGCCTTAAATATGGCGCTTTTGATTTTCCGCGCATCGAACGACACCTTGTCCCCGCTGCGCTTGACAATATATCGAATCATACGTTTAACTTCCCTTTCCGTTTCTCCCCTGCGGCAAAGCCTAAAAGCCTTCGCTTTGCGCTTTCTGTACTTTCGATTATAGGCGCTTTTCCTATACATGTCAAGGGCATATTTAGTGTCAAAACCACTATATATAGTATTAGGTTTACATAATAATAACAAAATATACCGCGCGTCATAGAAGCGGTTTTCTCCATAACGCGCGGTATAACTTGTGATTTCATGGCGTTTTTTCACGGTTTTCGGGGCACATTTCGGCGCGGTTGTACACCGTCTATACCCGTTTATAAGCCCTATGCACGCCATACGGCGGTTGACAAAATAAAACGCGTATTTTCACGAAATTTTTTGCCGGCTTTTTTTAGTTGACGACGGCACCGAGCAGTCCTGCGAGATACACCGCGCCCTCCAAATCGATCTTTGTTTTCTGCATTTTTGCAAAGCGGATATCGGTGCGCGAAAATTTGGCACGGCGCAGGTCGCATTCTTTCAGCTGCGCATTGCGGAACACGGTCTCCGTAAGGTCGCAGCCGGAAAGATCGGCTTTTTCGAGGTCCGCTTCCGCAAAGCTCGTACCGCGCAGACTGATGCCGGAAAAGTCCTGCTTTTTGAGCGGACAATGATCGAGCACACAGTATTCGAGTGTGCCGCCGCGCGCGGCCCAGCCGGTGAGGTCTGCACCCGCAAAGGAGCAGCCCGAGACACGGCAATTCTCAAACGCGGTGACAAACAGGCTTGCGCCCGAAAACGTGCAGTTTTCAAACGAACAGCCGCGCGCCAAAACGTCGTTTAAGCGAGAAAAATCGAACGCGCACGCAGAAAAGCGGCATTTTTCAAGCAAAGCGCCGGAAAACATCGCGCCGCGCAGGTCGCAATTTTCAAACGTATAGCCGCGCAGCTCGGCGTCCGTGAAATCGGTATCGCCGAGCCGCGCGTTTTTATACGTGTTCTGTTCTAAAGAGAACATTACTCTTCTTCCGTCACGGCGATGTGCAGCTCTTTGAGCTGTGCCTCGGTGACTTTGGACGGTGCGTCCATCATGACGTCCTGTGCGCTCTTGTTCATCGGGAACGCGATGACCTCGCGGATGGATTCTTCGCCGGAGAGCAGCATAACCATGCGGTCTACGCCCGGGGCGATGCCGGCGTGCGGCGGCGCTCCGTAGCAGAATGCGTTGTACATGGCCGGGAACTTCGCCTTTACATCGTCTTCGCCGAGGCGTACCATCTCGAACGCCTTGACCATGATCTCCGGGTCATGGTTACGCACAGCGCCGGAGGAGAGCTCTACGCCGTTGCAAACGAGGTCGTACTGGTCTGCCAGAATGTCGAGCGGGTCAATCTCGCCGCGCTCGGCCTTAAGCAGCGTTTCCATACCGCCGGAGGGCATGGAGAACGGGTTGTGGCAGAACTCCAGCTCGCCGGATTCCTCGCCGATCTCGTACATGGGGAAATCGACGATCCAGCAGAACTCGTAGCGCTCTTTATCCATGTGGCCCTCGCACGCCGCGCCGAGCATACGACGCATGACGCCTGCGGTCTTCTGGGCCTCCTCACGCTTGCCTGCGGAGAGGAACACGAGCGTATTCGGCTCGAGAGACAGCGCGGATTTGACGGCTTCCACGGTCTTTTCATCCGCATTGATAAACTTTGCGATGCCGCCGGCAATGGCGCCGGATTCATCGACCTTGAACCAGTACGGCTTCTGGCCGGCCTGCACCTCTACGTCTGCGCAGAGCTTATCGACCGCCTTGCGGGCAAGCTTGCAGTTGGAGACCGGGACAGCCTTGACGATGTTGTTTTCAAACGGGCCGAAGCCGCAGTTTTGCAGAATGTCCGTAACGTCCTTGACGCGCAGGTCGATGCGCAGGTCCGGCTTATCGGAGCCGAACTCCTCCATGGCCTGACGGTACGGGATGCGGGCAAACGGTGCGGAGGACGCGATGTTATACGTGCCGTACTTTGCAAAAATCGGCGGAAGAACGTCTTCGATGACGGCAAAAACGTCTTCCTGCGAGGCAAACGCCATTTCCATATCCATCTGGTAGAATTCGCCCGGAGAACGGTCGCCGCGCGCATCCTCGTCGCGGAAGCACGGTGCGATCTGGAAGTAGCGGTCAAAGCCCGCGGTCATGAGGAGCTGCTTAAATTGCTGCGGCGCCTGCGGCAGGGCGTAGAACTTGCCCGGGTGCTTACGCGCCGGGACGAGGTAATCGCGCGCGCCCTCCGGCGAAGAAGCCGTGAGGATCGGCGTGGTGATCTCTAAAAAGCCGTGCTCCGTCATAGCGGTGCGCAGAGCGGAAACAACGTTGCAGCGCAAGATGATGTTGGCTTTCACTTCCGGATTACGCAGGTCGAGATAGCGGTATTTTAAACGCTGGCTCTCGTCCGCTTCGCGGGAGTGGTTGATCTCGAACGGCAGCTCGTTATAACGGCAGCGGCCGAGCACGGTGATCTCCGTCGGCGCGATCTCGATGTCGCCGGTGGGGAGCTTCGGGTTTTTGCTGGTGCGCTCGCGCACGATGCCCGTAACGGAAATCGTGGATTCCTTATTGAGGGGCTTTACAATGTTCATCATCTCTTCGTTTTCGATGACGACCTGCGTGGTGCCGTAGAAATCGCGCAGCACCAAAAACGCAAAGTTATTGCCGACTTCGCGGATGTTTTCCATCCAGCCGACCAGTGTGACGGTCTCGCCTGCGTTTGCAAGGCGGAGTTCGCCGCAGGTATGGGTTCTCGATTGTGTCATGATTGATTTCCTCTTTCGTTAGTGTGACCGGTTAAAATGTGATGGGCATGGCGTCTTCCTGCTCGGTGACAGCCGTGATGTACGTATCAACAAAGTCATCGCTGAGGGAGATCTTCTTCTTTTCGCCCGTCTTCATGTTTTTAAGCACGGCTTCGCCGTTTGCGATCTCATCGTCGCCGAGGACGATGCTGTACTGCGCGCCGATTTTGTCGGCGTATTTCATCTGGGCTTTCAGGCCGCGTGCACACAGGTCGCAGTCTGCCGCGATGCCGCAGCTGTGCATTTTTTCGGTGAGCTGGAACGCCTTCATCTGCGCCGCTTCACCCAGAGACGCGATGTAGACCTCGCACTTTGCGTCATTTCCGAAGTCTGCGCCCATCTCGTTCATCGCCATCAGGATACGGTCAAGACCGAGACCGAAGCCGAGTGCCGGTGTGGGCTTGCCGCCGACTTCCTCCACGAGGCCGTCGTAGCGTCCGCCGCCGCCGAGTGCAAAGCCGAAGCGCTTCGAGGGGAACTCAAACACGGTGCGGGTATAGTAATCAAGGCCGCGGACGAGGCCGGGATCGATGGAAAACGGAATATTGATAGATTTCAGCAGCGTCTGCACCTTTTCAAAGTGCGCACGGCAGTCGTCGCAGAGATAATCCGTGATCTTCGGCGCACCCTTGGCAATCTCGCCGCAAACGGGGCTTTTGCAGTCCAGAATACGCATGGGGTTGCGCTCCAAGCGGGAATTGCAGGTCTCGCAGAGCTGATCCTTATAGCCCTCGAAATACGCTCTCAGCGCCTTTCTGTACTCTGCGCGGCAGGTGGGGCAGCCGATGGAGTTGATGGAGACCTCAATGTCATCGGCAAGGCCGAGACGATTGAAAATGGACATGGCCATAGCGATGACCTGTGCGTCCGCCGCCGGTTCTGCGGTGCCGAACATCTCCACGCCGAACTGATGCAGCTCGCGCAGACGGCCTGCCTGCGGCTTTTCGTAGCGGTAGCAGGAGGTCTTATAGTAGAGCTTTACCGGGTAACCGCCGTTATATAGGCCGTTTTCCAGCATGGCGCGCACAGCGCCCGACGTGCCCTCCGGGCGCAGCGTAATGGAGCGGCCACCCTTATCTTCAAACGTGTACATCTGCTTTTCCACCACGTCGGTGGTGTCGCCGACGGAGCGCAGGAAGAGCTCGGTGTGCTCAAACACCGGGGTGCGGATCTCGGAAAAGCCGTTCAGTTCCGCTTCATCCGTCATAACGGCTTCCACAAGCGACCATTTTTCGGATTCACCCGGAATGATATCCACGGTGCCCTTAGGCGCTTTTGTGATCAATTCCATAAAATATCCCTCTCATTCATGAAAAATAAAAAAACCCTTACCCAAAACGGATAAGGGACGAAACAGGTTCGTGGTGCCACCCTTTTTCGGGAGAAAAAGCGAAAGCTTCCCCTCCCCTTTCTTTCCTTAACGCGGAAAACGCACTTTCGTGCGGCTCACGGGTGTCTTTCTCTGCCGGATGCACGCGCCGCTCTCAGCATTTGCGGCGCTCTCTGTTTTGTGCCCCATGGCAGATACTCTTCCCGGTCAATGCCGGTGTATTTTCAAAGCATACGCTTTGGTTTTAAATTTACAGCTTTACAATCTCGCGCCAATCGAGGTCGCCGCGCTCGAGACCATGGATAAGCACCTCTGCCGTTGCGATGTTCGTCGCCACGGGAATGTTATTCAGGTCGCAGAGACGGAGCAGGTTTTTATCGTGCGGCTCCAGTGCCTGCTTCTGCATGGGGTCGCGGAAGTACAGCAAAAGGTCGATCTCGTTGCAGGAGATACGCGCCGCAATCTGCTGATCGCCGCCCTGTGGGCCGCTTAAAAAGCGGTGGACCGAAAGACCGGTTGCTTCCTCTACAAGCTTACCGGTGGTACCGGTCGCACAGAGATTATGCCGGCTCAGGATGCCGCAGTAAGCGATGCAGAACTGTACCATAAGCTCTTTTTTTGCGTCATGCGCCGTAAGCGCGATATTCATGAAAATTCCTCCCTGTTTATAATCATTCGGCCCCTATCCCAAATGTCACAACGATAAGGGAACCGAAACACCGTTCATGCGTGCCGCTATGCGGGAAAGCGCCGTCATGCCGGGCAGGTCATCCGCCGGCACGCAGCCACGCTGAAAAGCAGCCGTCATTTGTCTATCTTCGGGTACGATGCCGATGAGCCGCACGCCGCTTTGGTCGATGACGTCATCGAGGTCACGCAGGCCGCCGGCGTCTTCCCGCCCGGCGGAAAGGCTGCCGAAATATTCGGCGTTAAAGCGATTGATGACGAGCCGCTGCTGCGGTACCTCAAGCTCTGTTAAAAGCCTGCGCACGATGGACGCATCGCGGATACACACGGGGTCCGAGTTGCACACAATAAGCGCGCAGTCCGCCGCCGCTGCCGCCGCGCGGAAGCCACGCCCCACGCCCGCGGGAGAATCAAGGATCACGCGGTCAAAATAGCGCTTTAAAAGCGGAACGAGTCTAAGCATGACGCGTTCCGGCACAAGATCTTCGCCGCTTGCCGGGGCAGGCATTAAAGACACGCCGGGCATGGTCACGCACGGGTAAATCGCATCCGCAGGCGCGCAGCGCCCTGCCACAACGTCCGAACTGTCGAACACGAGCGCTTCCTCTGTGCCGGTCATACGGTCCAGGCTGCGCAGGCCCGCGTCACAATCCAAAAGCAGAACGCGTTCGCCGCTCGCCGCAAACTGAGAAGCCAGCCCAAGCGAAACGGTGGATTTTCCCACGCCGCCTTTTCCCGATGTGACAACAATAGCAGTACCCATAGATAATACCTCATTAAACATAATAACACAAAAATGCACGGTAGTCAAAAGTAAAAATGGCTATACCGCAATTTTATCACAGCGAGACAAAAACACGGCGGCTTTTTTGTCGAAGCAGACAAATATCCTCCCTAAGCACACGTCATTCCGTACCCTCTGTTACCGTGGTTTCTGCGTTTTTTGCCTCCTTTTGGAGCGTTTCGGCAAAATAAGCTTCAAAAACGGCCTTTGCCGTCTCTTTTGCGGCATCGCCCTTGCCGCCGTATTCGATGACGACCGCCACGGCAATCTCCGGGTTCTCGTACGGCGCAAAGCCGATGAACGTCAGGTTATCGGAATGGTCGGCGTTTTCCGCCGTGCCGGTCTTGCCCGCAACGGCAATGCCGAAATCCGAAAAGGTCGAGGCCGCCGTGCCCTCTGTGCACACCTGCCGCATGCCCTCGCGCACGACCTTGAAATATTCGTCTTCGATCTCCGCTTTTAACACGACCTCCGGCTCTGCGGCCTCTTTTTCCACCGCGCGGTCGTAGTCCGTGACTTTATTTAAGAAATGCGTTTTGTAGCGCGTGCCGCCGTTTGCGATCATGGCGCAGTATTCCGCAAGCTCGATCGGCGTGAACATATCGTCGCACTGGCCGATGGCCGCCTGAATGGTGAGGCCGTCATACCAATTTGCGCCGTGGCGCTCCGTATACGTTTTGGGGTCGGACATGATGCCCGCAGTCTCGCTCAATTCGCACCCGGTCTTTTCGCCGAGAGCGAACAGCTCTGCATACGTGTGCATTTTGTGAATGGTCAGCATGCGGCCCACGTCAAAGAAAAACGCGTTGCAGGAGTTGCGGATGGCGCCGTACACATCCACCTCGCCGTGCACGCCGAGGCAGCCTGGTTCGTAATCCGGCGCATAATAGTGGTACGCGCCGTCGCAGTTCACGGGGTGAGAGGTTGGCGTGATGACGCCTTCCTCCAGCGCCGCCAAGGCGACAAGGGGCTTAAAAATGGAACCCGGCGTAAAGATGCCGTTTAATGCGCGGTTGAAAAGCGGCTGGCTTTCGTCCGCATAAAGCTGCGTCAAATACGCATCGTCCGTATTGTACTTTTCAAGGTCGAAATTCGGGTAGGTCGCGCCGGCGATGATGCCACCGGTGTTCACGTCCAAGGCGACAACCGCACCGGCCTCGCAGTCTTCGGTCGGCTTCGCTTCAATCTGCTCGGCGAGCGCGTTTACGGCCGCGCGCTGCACATTGCTGTCTATGGTAAGCCACACGGAATCGCCCGCTTCCGGCGGCTCTGTCACGGTGGTGGAGGTCACTTTGCCGGTAGCATCCGTTGTGACGCTCTCTTTGCCGTTTTTGCCGCGCAGGATGGACTCGAACACGCTCTCAATGCCGCTTTGGCCGACGGTATCCGTATAGGAATAGCCGGAAACGTTTGAGGCGGAATACGTGTTGCCCGCTTCCTCGGCGGCATCGTACTGCTCCTGCGAAATGGCACCCAGCGTGCCGATGATATGCGGGGCCAAATCGCCCTCCGGGTATTCGCGCGTCTGCTCCACCTGCGTTTCAATGCCCGGCAAATCTGCGCTGCGCTCACTTAAGAGCTCCACCGTTTCGATGGAAATGTCTTTTGCGAGCACGAACGGGTTCGTGCGGCTGAAATACGCGCACTCCATGCCATAGCGCACGGACGCGATACGGCGGATGTCTTCGGGGCTTGTATAGGCTTCGAGGTCATACCGCTCGATGAGCGATTTCATGCACTCGTCTGCCGTGGCGCTCGAGGGTAAGTCTAAGATGTCTTCGCTTTTCAGCGTTTCGATCTCGGCGGTCATTTTGGTTTTAAACTGATATTTGCCCGATTTGATTTCGATGGGAAGGCGATCCGTCCACGGGACGTTCAGCATTTCGAGCAGCTTTACAGCCTCCAAAACGACGACATTGCGCGTTTCATTGCTGCCGGAAAGACGACTGTATATGGCATTATACACGGAGCGGTTGCCTGCGAGCACGTTTCCGTTACAGTCCAAAATTTCGCCGCGCGTGCCGGTGAGCTTTAAGTACGTCGCGGAGGACTGTACGGCCTCCTCTTCAAACGTGCTGCCCTCTAAAAGCTGCCACTGGGCAAGCCGCCCGATATACAAAAGAAAGACGGCAGCAAGCATAACGCCGCAGAAAATATAGCGGCCGCGTCCTTTTTTCACAGCTGTCGTCTCCCTTCGTTGAAAACTTAAATTTTTTGCAGCTTATGCAGCTTTGACCTGCGCCGCCGTATGGCGCTGCGCACGCGGGGCTTTCGCACCCACGCCTGCAAACCGTAGCACACGGGTATCGTTAAAAGTGTGTAAAAATAGATGGGCAGATACTTTGTGACGAGCGCGTACAGCGTCAGTGAATACCCGGCTGCAACGTACAGCGCGAGCCAATCGAGCAAAACGGCGACGGCACAGCTCCACAGACCCATCAATACCGATGTGAAAAGCTGAATTTGAATTCTGGTGCCGCACAGGCCGCTCAGCAAAAAGCACAGCACGCCGAACGTGAGCGCGTGATACCCGAACACAGCCCCGCTGCCGATATCGGCAAGAAACCCGGCGTACATGCCGAACGCCATAGCGGGTGTGCACGCCTCCACCATGGCAATGGTGAGCGCGGCAGAGAGCACCGAAAGCGGTTTTACGCCCATGATCTGCGGCAGCAGCCCCGGTGTATCCTGTAACAGGAACAGCAGCAGGATCTCAACCGCATACAAGACATAGCGTATCCATTTTTTGCGGTTCGGCACAGCTGTTCACTCCTTTTATTCATTTCCCTTGCTTGCGGTCTGCGCGGGGTCTTCTTCATCTTTGTTATTCGTCTCCGGCAAGCCGGTTGTAACGTCGCCCTTGCCGTCGAAATCCGTCACGACGAAGACATCCGTCACCTCTGTTACGTCCACGTATGGGGTCAAAATGGCATAGTACGAGGAATCCGCGTTGCTGCGCTCCACACTGTCCACACGCCCGATGAGCAAATCGCCCGGGAACACGCCGCCCGCGCCGCTCGTGGTAATGATGGAGCCCGGCTGCACCTCGGTATCTCTTGTAAGGTACAGCATTTTCACCTTGCCGCTGTTTGCGAACTGAATGTCGCTTGTGACGACGCCGCTTTCCTTGCATGATTTATCCGTGGCGCCGATCTGCGTCTTTTCGGATAAAATCGACCGCACGCGGCTTGACGCGGCGTAGACCTCCTCCACAACACCTACGACGCCCGTTTCCGTGATGACGGCATCACCGACGGATACGCCCGCAAGGCTGCCGCAGTTGATGGTGAAATCACCGAACACGTCGTTCGGGTCGCGCCCTACGACGCTTCCCGCGGCTAATTGCAGGTCGGGCATGGCTTTTTTGACGGAGAGGATATTTTCATACGAAGCATTCTCGTCTTTTAAGGTGTAGTAATCCACAAGCTGTTCGCGCAGCTTCCGGTTTTCCTCCGAAAGATCGTTGTACAGCGCTTTAAGCTCCTCTTTGGACATGCCGTCCAAATTTAAAAATTCCTTTGCGCCCTCGGTGGTATTCGTCCCCGCCGTGAGCAACGGTGCGGATACCGTGCCGAACACGTTTGAGAACACGGATGTTCCGGCGTTTAAGCCGTACACGAGCACGCCGAGCAGAATGACAACCGCGATCATTAAAATTTTAAAATTTTTAGAGGTGAATTTCTCCATGCGCCGCACCTGCCTTTCGATTTTTATTTAAAGTCAAATTCAATTCATTTTTCTGCGGCTTTTACCGCGCCGCGCGCGTTTGCGGGGATATGCGCTTTGCCCTCTAATGTGCGGCCTGCACCCTCGGCTACGCAGTCGAGCGGGCGCTCCGCGACCTGCACGGGCAGGCCCGTCGCTTCATGCAAAAAGCGGTCTAAGCCACGCAGCAGTGCACCGCCGCCCGTGAGCGTGAGACCCATATCCAAAAGATCTGCGGAAAGCTCCGGCGGGGTCCGCTCCAAAACGCGGTGTACGGACTCGAACACAGCTTTCAGCGGCACCAAAAGCGCCTCGCGCACGTCTTCTGCCGTGACGGTAATATTTTTCGGCTGGCCGTCCGCCGCGCTGCGACCGCGCACCTCCATGGAGACACTGCCGAGTTCCTCAAGCGGGTAAGCGGAGCCGATCTGCAATTTCACGTCCTCCGCAGTGCGTTCGCCGATGAGCACACCGTACTTTTTGCGCAAGTACGAAACGATAGCTGCGTCAAATTTATCGCCTGCCACACGGACGGAATCTGCCACGATGGGGTCGCCGTAGGAGATGACCGCCGTTTCGCTTGTGCCGCCGCCGATGTCCAGAACCATGCTCGCAACCGGCTCGCCCGTGGGCAGCCCTGCGCCGATAGCCGCCGCAACCGGCTCCAAAATGAGCTCCACGCGGCTTGCACCCGCCTGCTTTGCGGCGTCCTCCACCGCGCGGCGCTCCACCTCTGTAACGCCGGAGGGAATGCAGATGACGATGTGCGGGCGCGTGAACGAACCGGCCTTGATGGCCTTGCGCACAAAGTATTTGAGCATGGCTGCCGTCACCTCAAAATCCGCAATGACGCCGTCTTTTAACGGGCGTACCGCCGTGATGGACTCCGGCGTGCGGCCGAGCATTTCTTTGGCTTTTTTGCCGATGGCTAAAACCTCGTTGGAGTTCGCGTCCACCGCCACCACGGACGGCTCGCGCAGCACGATGCCCTCACCGCGCACATAAACGAGCGTGTTGGCCGTGCCAAGGTCGATGCCGATATCTTTGATAGATGTTGAAAAAAGAGAAAAAAGCGAGGAAAGACCCGCCATGATCGTAGATTGCAGAGAACCCATAGGATAAGACCTCCCGAAACGGGTAAAACTTTGATAAGCAGCGCGTCTTTGCGGCGCACGGTACTCATACTTATTCAGTATAACAAAACAGCGGCGGAGCTTCAACCGAAAAATCGTGAACACCGCCGCAATTTGAAAATTTATTTTGTCCCCGTGCTTCCGAATCCACCCGCACCGCGGTCAGTCTCCGTCAGAGATGTGACCTCCTCGATCACCGGCGCGAAATACGGCATAATAATCATTTGCGCAATGCGCTCGCCCGGCTGCACCGTGTACGGCTCCGCGCTGAGATTATGCAGGCCGATCTGGATTTCGCCGCGGTAATCGCTGTCGATGACACCGACACCGTTCGTGACATGAATGCCCTTTTTGATGCCGAGACCGCTGCGAGTGAAAACGAAGCCCGCCGTGCCCGCGGGGATCTCCGCCGCAAGACCGCTCGGAAATACGCAGCGCTCGCCCGGCTCGATCGTCTGCGGGGTGTCGATACACGCGCACAGGTCATAGCCCGCGCTGCCCGCCGTCGCCTGCTTCGGGATGATCGCACCCTCGCGCACACGCATCAGTTTTAAAACCATATTTTGTTCCATTTTTTGCTCCTTGTCTATATACAGTATCCCAAAAATCCCCGTTTTTCACACTTTTTCCCGGTTTTCCCTCATTGTGGATAACTGTTTCCACAGCGCTGTGGAAAATGAAAAACGGCTTATTTCTGCGGTTTTTTTGAGTTCACAGTCTGTTCAAAAAGAAAGTTCTAAACACTTTCCACCGAGTTTTCCACAATCAAAGCACGCCGCGGAGGAAAAGTCCTCGGGTGCAGTCGGAATGCGGCTTTTCATGACGAACGGCAGCGTCTAAAATCGCCTGCGTTTCCACGGCGTTTTCCACAGAGAAGCGCAAAACACCGAAATCGACGTTTGAAACGGGGCGGTCAAAGAGCACGAGCGGCACGCTGTTAAAGACCTCGGAATACACGGTTTTTCCCTCAAAACGCGTGCAGTGCACGGGAAATTCCACGCCCTTGCGGTCGCGGATTTTGCCCGCATGCTTGCAGTTTAAGCAGCCCTTCGGCGAATTTGCAAGCGGGCAGTTGCGCGTGAGCATCAGGGGCTGACGGCCGTAGAGCAAAATGCCGCGCGGCAGCTCGCCGCCAAGGCCGCGAATTTCGTCGCCGGTCAGTTCAAAGGAAAGCTCGGTATCGTCTAAGCCGAATTCTTCAAAAAAGCGCAGGCATTCCGTATTGAATACATTGAGCGAAAATCCGCCGTGCGCGGACACACCAAGTTCCTTGCACAGGGCGAGCGCACCGAGATTGCCGCAGTAAAAGTGCGTATCGCCCATGGCTTTGCACGCTTTCATGCGTGCGCGCACCGCGTTTTCGATGCCCCACAGCGCGCGCGGCAGGGCAAGAATTACCTCAACACCCGCGTTTTTGCAGCGCGTGCGCGTCGCTTCGTCGGCATCGAGCGGCAGAATGACCGCTTCCAGCATGGAAATGTTTTCCGGCACCTGCGCGCAGTCTTTGAAGAACGCGCGGAGTTTAGGCCGGCCGCTTTCACCATGTGTACGCGTATCGAGCGGAATATCTTTAAACGATACGGCGGGCTTTTCGCGGCGCTGTTCGCCGAGCTTTTCCAGTGCTTCACGGCGCAGACCGTTCAAAACGGAAATGGGCAATGCGGTTTTTTCATCGGTGTCGATCTGCACCGCTTCGCACAAATACGGCGTGCCGCCGGTTTTTCTTAACTGCTGCTCCCAGCGTTCGGTGTTGACGGGCAGCTTCTGCGCGATTTCGCATACGAAGTCTTCCGCCGTTACGACCGCTTCGTTTTCGCCGTCCGAGACTGTGACGCGCGGGTTTTCGCCCGCAAAGGCGCTTAATGTGAATGTCACCGGCACACGCTGCGCTTCGTTTTTATATAAAGTATGCAGCTGCGCGAACACGGCGGAATTTGCGCTTTCCACGTCTTCCTTTGTGCGGGTGCCGAACATAATGCGTCCTCTGTGAGCGGACAGATAGCCGTCCGTAAAGCCGGAGCGCGAGAACACCGCGTTTAAATGTTCGAGCAGGTTTTCCGGCACAGGCTCGCCGTCTGCCGCTTTTCGGCACGCCGCGACTGCCGCCGCCACGTATTCCGGCCGCTTCATGCGACCCTCGATCTTTGCGGAACATACGCCGGCATTGTGCAGCGTTTCGATGTGGTCGATGAACGACATGTCCTTTAAACTGAGGTCGTGCCCCGTGCCACCGGGCGCGGCAAACGGCAGACGGCAGGTTTGAGCACAGCGCCCACGGTTGCCGCTGCGGCCGCCGAGCATGGCGCTGAAATAGCACTGGCCGGAAAGCGACATGCACAGCGCACCGTGCACGAAAGCTTCAAGCTCCACATCGGTCTTTTTTGAGACTTCTTCAATTTCTTTCAAAGACATCTCACGCGCCAAAACGACGCGGGACGCACCGAGTTCCTTTAATAAGGCCGCGCCGCCGGGCGTGTGCAGGCTCATCTGGGTAGAGGCGTGCAAAGGCATCTCGGGGCAGGCTTCGCGCAGAATATTAAACAGACCCATGTCCTGGATCAAAATGCCGTCTACGGGAACAGAACACAGGAACTTGCAGAAATCAAGCGCTTCGGGAAGTTCGTCATCTTTCAAAAGCGTGTTAACCGTGACGTACACGCGCACATTGCGCTCACGGGCAAAAAGCACCGCTTCCCGCATTTCTTCACGCGAAAAATTCACCGCCGATGCCCTGGCGGAAAACAGCGAGCCGCCCATGTACACGGCATCCGCACCGGCGAACACCGCCGCTTTCAGGGCCGCGGGATTACCGGCGGGCGCGAGCACCTCAATCTTCTTCGTCTTCACGCGCGGTCTCCTTTACGTCTGCCTTTTCGAAAAAGCTCACAAGCCCCGTTTCGTCGCCGTAATCGGGCAGCATGGGATTGCGCAGGTCGATGGGCGGCAGGTCGAGCGGTTCTGCAGCTGCCGTGTGCGCTGCGTTTTGGGCAGCGGCTTTCGCTTCTTCCGCTTCCTTTTCCGCAGCTTCGGCGCGGTTTTCGGCAAGGCGCAGCTTTTCCTGCAAAACGCCGAGCTTCATTTCCGCTTCGGAAAGGCGGGCCTTCAGGCCGTCCGCACCGGCAAATTCCTTTGTCTTTGTGCGCAGGGCATCTGCTTCCTCGCGGGCCTGATTCAAAGCGGCCTCCGTGCGGGAAAGCTCCTCGCTCAGGTTCATGGCCGCAATGACCGCCGCTTTCTCTATGGTCGCGCCGTAGGCGTTGTTTAAAACCTCTTCCATACGCACGCGCACACGCTCTGCGATGGCTTCTGCACCGTCGCGGTCCACATCGCCGGAAACGGTGACGTCCACGCCGCAGATATTCAGTTTGAATCTCGTTTTTTCCATTGCACAGATTCCTTTCCCCGCGCCGATTTTACGCAGGTTATACTCTGTTCTGCATTATATACCAAAAGCCCCGCCTTGTCAAAAAAAGCGCGCAAGACGGGCGTTTCGGCGGTTTTCTGCAAAATCTGCACAGATTTTACACAAATGTACTTGTAACCCGCTGTTTTCCCCTATACAATAGTATATGGTGTGTGTAAGGTCGAAAAAAGGCAGGCGCGCTGCGGTTTTCGGCCGGTTTATACCGAAAGCTGATATTTTCTGTCGAAACTATACAAAGCCACCGCTTTAATTTCTGCTTATCCGCCCGCTATTGGTCTTGAATTTTTCATAATTTTAGTATATAATGGGTATAAACCATTTGTTTTTTAATCAAAACGCATTTAATTTTGTGCATATAGCACAAATCTGGCGTGTTTTTCACGCATAACACATGGAGGACAAAGAATGAATTACAAGATGACCCCCGCGCAGGTCCAGAGCGCAATCCGTGAGAAGCTCTCGCACATTTACGGCGTTTCCGCAAAGAACGCTTCCGACGATGAATTCTACAAAGCATCCGCACTTGTGGTGCGCGACCTGCTCGTTCGCGGCCGCGACGAATTTGTACACGAAGCTGAAAAGCAGGAGACAAAGCAAATCTACTACCTGTGCATGGAGTTTCTGCTGGGCCGCTCCCTGAAGAACAACCTGTTTAACCTCGGTCTCGAGGACAGCTTCCGCAAAGCACTTTCCGAAATGGGCGTAAAGCTCGATAACCTTTACGAACAGGAGCCGGACGCCGGCCTTGGCAACGGCGGCCTCGGCCGTCTTGCCGCCTGCTTCCTTGACGGTCTTGCAACACAGGGCTACCCGGCTATGGGCTATTCCCTGCGCTATGAATACGGTATTTTCCGCCAGAAGCTTGTTGAGGGTTGGCAGACGGAGCTGCCGGACTTCTGGCTTCCGGGCGGCGAGGTCTGGATGCAGAAGGTCGACGAAAGCGCCATTGAGGTGCACTTCGACGGCTACATTGAAGAGCAGTGGCATGACCACTACCATTCCGTACGTCATAAGAACTATAACCCCGTTATGGCGATCCCGTACGATTTGTATGTTTCCGGCATGGACGGCAAGGGCATTTCTGTGCTGCGCATCTGGCGTGCGGAAGCCAACGAATTTGATATGAAGCTCTTCAACAGCGGCAACTATATGCGCGCTATGGAGCAGAAAGCTATGGCAGAGACCATCACAAAGGTCCTCTATCCGGAAGATAACCACTACGAGGGCAAGAGTCTGCGCCTTGCACAGCAGTACTTCCTCGTTTCCGCCTCCGTACAGGACATCGTACGCCGCCACCTGTACACGCATAGCTCCCTTGATGATCTGCCGAAGCTTGCGGCGATCCACCTCAATGACACGCACCCCGTGCTCGCCATCCCGGAGCTCATGCGCATCATGCTCGACGAATGCGGCTACGAGTGGGACGCAGCTTGGGATATTGTGACCCGCACCATTGCGTACACGAACCACACCGTTATGAGCGAGGCGCTTGAGTGCTGGAGCGCAGACCTGTTCAAATCCCGTCTGCCGCGTATTTACCAGATTGTGGAAGAGATCAACCGCCGCTTCTGGATTGAGATGCGTGCAAAGGGCGTGGACGAAGGCAAGATCTGGCGCATGGCCCCGCTGAACGACGGCTATGTGCGCATGGCAAACCTTGCCGTATACGCAACACACAGCACGAACGGCGTTTCCGCGCTGCACAGCGAAATTTTGAAGGACAGCGTGTTCCACGACTTCTACACCGAGTGGCCGAATAAATTTAAGAACGTCACAAACGGCATTGCACATCGCCGCTGGCTGAACCAGTCGAACCCGGAGCTTGCTTCCCTTATCACCGAGTTGACGGGCGACGGCTTCATCCACGATGCTGCTCAGCTTGAGAAGCTGATGAAATATAAGGACGATACCTCCGTGCAGAAGAAGCTTGCCGAGATCAAGCTGCACAACAAGCAGCGCCTTGCCGAGCACGTTAAGCGCACGCAGGGCCAGATCGTTGACCCAAACAGCATTTTCGACGTACAGGTCAAGCGTCTGCACGAGTACAAGCGCCAGCACATGAATGCGCTGCATATTCTCTCCGTATACCAGTGGTTGCTCGAAAACCCGAACGCGGATTATACCCCGCACACGTTCTTCTTCGGCGCAAAGGCAGCCCCGGGCTACTATTTCGCAAAAGAAATTCTCCAGTTCATCGTCTGCCTTGCCGATACCATCAACAACGACCCGCGCGTCAACCAGAAGCTGCGCGTCATCTTCGTTGAAAACTACTGCGTATCCTGGGCAGAGCTGCTCACCCCGGCGGCGGAGATCAGCGAACAGATCTCCCTTGCGGGTACAGAGGCTTCCGGCACCTCCAACATGAAGTTTATGATCAACGGCGCCATCACCCTCGGCACGCTGGACGGCGCGAACGTGGAAATTCACGACGCAGTGGGCGACGACAACATCATCCTCTTCGGCATGACGACGCCCGAGGTCAACAGCCTGCGCGCTTCCGGCTACAACCCGAGAAACCAGTACGAGCACAACGACATCATCCGCAAGGCGATGGATGCTCTCGGCCAGGGCTTTAACGGCAAGACGTTCCAGAACCTGCACCAGGCACTCCTCAACGTCGACCAGTACATGGCGCTTGCAGACTTTGCTTCTTACAGCCATGCACAGCAGAAAGCCGAACAGCTTTATAAGGACCAGACCAAGTGGAACTCTATGTCCCTTGTCAACACCGCAAAGGCAGGCATTTTCGCTGCCGACCGCGCCATCCGCGATTATGCGAACACCATTTGGCTCGCAAAGCCGGTCGAGACGAAAGCCGAGACGAAAAAGAAGTAATATCACGTAAGTTTATGTAAAAAGCAGGGCGCTGCGGTCGTAGTGCCCTGCTTCTTCATGCAGGAGAGTTTACCGATGACGCTATTTAATTCCAGAAATTCCATACACCGCAGCCCGCTGGGCGCTGTGGCAGACGGCACGCGTGTGCACTTTAAAATCACGCTGCCGCGTGACATGCAGTGCTCTGCCTCCTACCTTTTGGTGCAGCACCCGGATAACCGCATTGAGTGCCTTGATATGTTCTGGTGCGGCATGAACGGCAATGACCACGAGTGGTGGGAGTGCCACTTTACGCCGCAGAAAACGGGGCTTTACTTCTATCATTTTGAGTTGCGCACATCGCGTGGGCGCTCTGTCCTTAAAAAGGACCTCGGCGGCGAGGCGCGCGCCGGTGCACGTGAAGACTGGCAGCTGACCGTGTACGACGGTGCATATAAAACGCCGGACTGGCTTGCGGGCGGCATTTTGTATCAAATCTTCCCGGACCGTTTTGCGTCCTCCGGCAAAGCGAAAGAAAGCGTTCCGGCAGACCGCACGCTGCATGAAAACTGGCTTGACCAGCCGGACTGGAAGCCGAACGCACAGGGCATTGTGACAAACTCGGATTTTTTCGGCGGTGACTTAAAGGGCATCGAGGAAAAACTCGATTATTTAGCGTCTCTCGGCGTGACCTGCATTTATCTGAACCCCATTTTTGAATCGCACTCCAACCACCGTTACGACACGGCGAACTATGAGAAAATTGACCCGCTGCTCGGCGATGAGGAGGACTTCCGCTCGCTGTGCGCGGCGGCGAAAGAGCGCAACATTCACGTTTTGCTCGACGGTGTTTTCAGCCACACGGGCAGCGACAGCATTTATTTTAACCGCGAGGGCCGCTACGGCGATGGCGGCGCGTACCGCTCGCAGTCTTCCCCGTATTACCCGTGGTACAGCTTTCGGAGCTGGCCGAACGACTACGAATGTTGGTGGAATTTCATCACGCTGCCGAATGTGCGCGAGGAAAATCCCGCGTATGACAACTATATCAACGGCGAAGACGGTATCATCCGGCATTGGCTTGAGGCCGGTGCTTCCGGCTGGCGCTTGGATGTTGCCGACGAGCTGCCGGACGGCTTTATTGACCGCCTGAACCGCGCCGCGAAAGCGCAGGATGAAAACGCCATGGTGCTCGGCGAAGTGTGGGAAGACGCCTCCAACAAGACGGCTTACGGTGTGCGCCGCCGGTATCTGCTGGGCGGGCAGCTGGACAGCGTGATGAACTACCCGTTTCGCGATGCAATCCTCGGGTTTCTGCTCGGTGAGCATGCGTCGCTCATTATGGATCGCATTGAGACCATCGTGGAAAACTACCCGCCGCAGGTCTTACGCATTTTGATGAACCACATCGGCACGCACGATACGGAGCGCGCTTTGACGGTGCTCGGCGGCGAACCGGCGGGCAGCCGCGGCCGCGTGTGGCAAAGCGCGCACACGCTCTCCCCGGAGCAGCGCGAAACCGGCCTTGAGCGCATGCGCCTTGCCGCGTTTTTGCAGTTTATGCTGCCGGGCGTGCCGTGCATCTACTACGGCGACGAAGCCGGCATGGAGGGCTACCGCGATCCGTTCAACCGCGCATGCTACCCGTGGGGACACGAAGATGAGGACCTTATCGCATGGTACCGCTACCTCGGCCTGCTGCGGCAGGAGCACGGCGACATTTTAAAAGGCGGCGGCCTGCGCAGTGTTTATGCACACGACAATGTGCTTTCGTTTGAGCGCTATGTGGAAACGGAAGGCGGCGAGGACGCGCTGTTCGTTGCCGTGAACCGCAGCATGGAAAACGCGGTCATTCCGGGGCTGCATCTTGACAATGCAGAGTTTATTTTCGGCGCGCCGTACCCGAACCCCGCAGGCGGCGATTTCAAGCTGCCGCCGTTCGGCTTCACTTTGCTGCGCATCCACCGCGAAAAAACGGAGAACGGTGAAAGCTAAATTTTCCCTTTCTGCAAAATTTTTGCAAAATTGAATTTACACACCGTTACCGGCGGGCTTCTTTCCTTGAAGCCCGCTTTTTTCTATGCTACAATAGGGTTAACATAATCGTCGGATGGGTGCCGGCGAAAAGGGGAAAAGAGGAAGACTGTATGATCCGCATTCTGATTGTGGAAGACGATGAAAATATCTCGAAAATGCTGGCCGCCACGCTCTCGATCGGCGACTACGAATACGACCGCTGCGCAGACGGCGAAGAGGCCGTACAGACCATCCTAAACGGCACGTATGACCTCATTTTGCTCGATGTGATGCTGCCCGGCATGGACGGCTTTGCCGTTTTGGAGCACATCCGCGGGGAAAGCTGCGAAACGCCGGTGATTTTCCTGACGGCGCTCGGCGCGGTGGCGGACAAGGTAAAGGGTCTGCGCGGCGGCGCGGAGGATTACATTGTAAAGCCGTTTGAGCCCGTGGAGCTTTTGGCGCGCATTGAAGTGGTGCTGCGCCGCGCGGGCAAAAGCGAAATGCACCTGCGCTACGGCGATATTCAGGTGGACATTGAAAAGCACACGGCGCTGAAAAACGGCGTGCCCGTGGCGCTGACGCCGAAGGAGTTTGACGTACTCGTCTTTTTCATGCGCAACCCGGACGTTGCCATCACGCGCGAGCAGCTGCTCTCGAACATTTGGGGCTTTGATTTCACCGGTGAATCGCGCAGTGTGGACATTCACGTGCAGCAGGTGCGCCGCAAAATGGGATTGCAGGGCAAGCTCATCACCATTCCGAAGCTCGGCTACCGCTTAGAGCGCCGATAAGCGTAAAGGGAGTCTTTTATGAAGCTATGGCAAAAAATATCGCTCATTGCGCTCGTGTTCGTCACGCTCGCCGTGCAGCTCACGCAGTTTTACATACTGGATAGTCACTTTCGCAGTGCCATAGCCCGCGAGGTCAACTCCGCCGCTTCCGCACATTCGGCATTGGCGGCTTCGCTTTCCAACCACGCGGCGTATGAGCGTTTAAAGGCGAACACGCTGTTTTTGAGCACCGATCAGCTGACAGACATGCTGAAGGATACCATTACGACAGACATTTCCACCGCGGACGTGATAGAAGTGAAAAAGGGCGGCAAGACCATCACGGCGGTCGGCACCGAGGTCTTGGACGGCGCTTCGTATGATTTAGCTTCCGTCAAGCCGAACGATGCCATTACGGACGGCAAAACGGTGATCTTCGACGCCGGCGAAAAGACGTACCTCATGATGGTCTCCATCATCAAGCTGGAAGCCATGTCGTATGAGCTGCGCACGGTGTATGACGTTACGAATGTGTACGACGAGCACGACGCCAACCTGAACAACGCGCGCATGTGGGGACTTTGCTGCGGCGGCGGTATTTCCGTGCTGCTGCTCATTTCCGTATTGGGATTTCTGCGCCCGTTAAAGCGCGCCGTGAAGACCATCGGCGCGGCGGCCGCGGGCGACTACACCGTGCGTATGCCGGAAAAGGGCAGCTCGGAGCTGAAAACGCTTGCACACAGCATCAATGAGATGACCGCTTCCATCAACGAGCGCGAGGAAAAGCTGCGCGGTATTGCAGAAAGCCGCAAGCGCTTTGCGGACGCCATGGCGCACGAGATGAAAACGCCGCTGACGAGCATTTTGGGCTTTGCGGATATTCTGCGCATTAAAAGCGTTGTCACGGACGAGCAGCGGCGCGACTTTGCTTCTGCCATTGTGGAGGAAGCCAAGCGCTTGCGCGGGCTTTCCGCAAAGCTTTTGACGCTGGCTTCTACCGATAACACCCCGCTCGATTTTGCGGATATTCCCGCGGCACAGCTTTTCTCTGATGTGCACGCCACCATGGCGCCGGTGCTCGGGCGGCGCGGCATCAAGCTGACAACGCTGCACAAAAACGCCGTGCTGCACATTGACCGCGAGCTGTTTTTATCGCTGCTTTACAACCTCATCGATAACGCCGCGAAGGCTTCCCCGGACAATTCCGAAATCTGGCTCATTCAGTCCGAGCTGGACGGTCACACGGTGGTCTCCGTCATCGACCGCGGCATGGGCATGAAGCCCGATACCGTGCGCCGCGCAACGGAAGCGTTCTACATGGAAGACAAAGCGCGCAGCCGCAAGGCAGGCGGCGCGGGCCTCGGCCTTGCGCTGTGCGACGACATCTGCCGCCGCCACGGGGCGCGGCTTGAAATTCGCTCCACCTACCAGAAGGGCACCACGATTATCATTCACATGAATGTAGCGCCCATTCCGAAAAATCAGGGCGACGAGCTGGAAGCGCTTTTGCAGAAGCGCCCGCCGCGCGAGAAAACACGCGATAAAGCGCGTGAAAAAGAACGCCAGAAGCGAAAAAAGCAGCGCGAAACCCGCCACAAAGGAGGCAGAACGATATGAAACGCAACATTTTTCTCTCTGTTTTTCTGCCTTTGTTCCTTTGCGCCGCCATTTTGACGCTCGGCTATTTCTCCCCCACGCTATTTAGCCGCGTGATGCCGAACTTTAAAAACAAGGAAAGTGCCGCGCAGATTACCGGCGCGGAAAGCCCGCTGTATTTGGAAGACCCCTCCAGTCTTGTCCTGCCGCCGTGGAATGATATTGATGATTCTAAATCACAGGTGTACGCTTCTGATGATAACAGTGTACCGGGAACGCTGCAAGATCGCATTATACAAGAGCTTTATATTTATGCCGAAGGGTATGGCGATGACAGCCTTTATGAAATTGCGGATAATCTAACGCTTTCGCAGTGTTATATTGAAGTTTCCGATGCATATGTACGCAGCATCATTCAGCCGTTTTTAAAAGGCTGCCGGATTTTACCGAACATGAAGTTTTCCGGGTTGATGCACACTTACGACCCCAACAGCGAATATCCTGAAATACCGAAATACGTGTATGCACGGAATGTCACCGTAAAAACAGTTGAAGGCCGTGATTTTATCGTGGACTTTGTATTTACACCGCAATACGGACTGCCGTTGTATGTTCATGCCACAGAAGTAGACGCAAGTACCCGTGCTATGCCGGATAATGATGCTTTTACGGCTGCCGCCTCCACGGCGTTAACTCTATTTCAACGCTTTTCTTCCTACTCTACCTCTGAATTTGACGAAGACGCTTTTATAAAATCGTTTGAAGAAGAATTTGGCACTTACGGTTTACAATCTTCCGTATTTAATAGCTTTCTCAACGCACCCGGTAGTTTGTTTACCGAGTTTATCAGTCAGGAAAACATCAACGAAGCGCAATGGACTTCAGATATATGGTCTCGGCTGTATCTCGAGAACATTTGGTTTTGGAACCAATTTATACACAATACGGAATCCGTTTCCGGAATTACGTATAACGATGAATCACTTTTGGTTTTGCGTACTCCGAACGGTTATACCTTAACCGTAACCTATGATGCAATTTCCCAAAGTGTGACTGGGTTCGGATTCGACCCTAATTTTTTAATAGTGGCCAGCTCAACTTTGTTTTATGATACTGACCTCACCAGTCAACTGAATTTCGAGAATTATTCTGACGAAATTTTCTCTTACGGCGGCTGACCCCCTCTACTCTTAAAAATCTAAAAGCCAAACACACGTCCCCCGAAATTTTGCAACTTTTTTGCAGTTTGCGGGGGACTTTTTTGCGTCTTTTTCGGTATAGTTAAAGCAGAAAGAGGAGAGGGGCGAATGCATGACCGATATAAACAGAACCGCGTGCACATTTTCGCGCCCCGCGCTGAACGCAAACACCTTAAAGCTCATTGCAGTCCTCGCCATGGTGCTGGACCACGCCGCCACCGTCTTTTTGGCGGATACCGCGCCCGCCGCGCTGTTTTTCCACGCTGTGGGGCAGATTGCCGCGCCCATCATGTGCTTTTTCATCGCGGAGGGCTACGCGTACACGTCGAATCTGAAAAAGTACTTGCTGCGGCTGTTTATTGCGGCGGTCATCTCCCATGTGCCGTATGCGCTGTGCTTTAAATTCACGGTTTGGGAGTTCTGGTACGTGACAGGCGTTTTGTGGGGACTCTTTTTGGGGCTCCTCGCCGTCACGCTGTGGAAACGGCTGCGCGCGCCCGTTTGGGTGCGGCTGCTTTTGCTCGGGCTGTGCTGCCTGCTCGCCTACCCCGCAAACTGGAATTACATCGCCGTGCTGTGGATCTTCGGCTTTGCCGTCTTTCGGGAAAGCCCCAAAAAGCAATGGGCGTTTTTCGGGCTCGTCACGCTTTTGTATGTTTTGCAGTATTTCGTCTACGGCTCTACGCTGCCCGTGTGGCTGAGGCCGTTCGTACTGCTGTGTGTACCGCTTCTTTTATGCTACAACCACACGCTTGGTCGCCGAAGCAAAGTTTTGCATTGGGGCTACTACCTGTTTTACCCCGCTCACCTGCTTGTGCTCACTCTGCTAAGAGAAATTTTCACCCGGTTATAAAGAAGTTTTAAAAAGGGGGATCTTTATGCAAACGCGCGAAAATGTAAATTTGGCACCCGAAAGCTTCCGGCGCAGCGCTGTGCCGCGCCGCCTAAAGCACCGCGCACGGCGTCGCAGACGCATTTTGTGCCTTTTGCCGGTGATACTCGTGTTCGGCGTGCTCGCCGCGGCGCTGCTGCGCTTTACGCCCGCGCTTGCCTACGCCGATATTTTCCCCGCGCAGGCAACCACCCGCCGCATTAAAGACGTGCCGTACATTTCGCAGCTGCCTACGCTTCCCACGGGCTGCGAAAGCGCCTGCGCCGCCATGCTGTTAAACTACTACGGCTGCACCGTCACGGCGGAGGAATTTGCTTCCTATTACCTGCCGACGGGCGACGCGCCGCACACGGACGAAAACGGAGAGCTTATCGGCTGCGACCCATGGGAGGCGTTCCCCGGCGACCCGTTTTCGGAAACCGGATGGGGATGCTACTCCACCGTCATTGAACGCGCCATGAACAAGTTTCTCACGAACACCGGCTACCACGCCGAGCGTCTGAGCGGCGTGCCGCTTTATCGCCTAAAAAGCTATATTGACAACAATACCCCGGTGATGATCTGGGCGACTATCTGCATGGAGCCACCGATTGAAAGCGACATTTGGACGGTGCCGGAGACCGGCCGGGAGATTACGTGGGTCTACCCCATGCATGCGCTCGTCCTTACGGGCTATGACGAAAACGGCTACTACTTCAGTGACCCTCTCGCCGGTCAGGACATCTACTACGGCAAAGACAGCGTGGAGGTCGCCTACACCGCCCTTTTCGAGCAGGCCATCATTCTGACAAACTGAATACATCGGACTTACTTCCTCCGCATACAAAAATCCCCGCACAGGCTTTTAATGAACAGCGCTGTGCGGGGATTTGCGGTTTATAAGGTTAGATTGACTCCACGTCGATCTCGCCGTCCTTTTCGGTGACGAGAATGCCGGTAACGTTGCCTTCGCCTTTCTCGACAATGAGGGACGCGATTTTGTCTTCCACCGTGCGGCGGATGGTGTTGCGGATGTCGCGGGCGCCGCTCTTGCCGCCTACGGCACGATGCGCGATGCTCGCGACGGCTTCGTCCGTCCAGCGCAGCGTGATGCCACGCTCATTAAGCGTGCCGACGTACTCGTTCAGCATGAGCACCGCGATCTTCTTGTAGTCCTCCTCATTCAGCGGGCGGAAGACGACGATCTCATCGATGCGGCTCAGGAACTCGGGACGCAGGAAATCAGACAGCGCGCGCATGGCCTTTTCGCGGCTGATGTCCGCGCTGGTGCGGTTGAAGCCGACGAGCGCTTCGCGGCTGTTGCTGCCCGCATTGGAGGTCATGACGATGACGGTGTTCTCAAAGTTGACCGTGCGACCGTGCGCATCCGTAATGCGGCCTTCGTCGAGAATTTGCAGCAGGATGTTCATAACATCCGGGTGTGCTTTTTCGATCTCATCGAAGAGCAGAACGGAATACGGGCGGCGGCGCACCTTTTCAGTGAGCTGACCGGCTTCATCGTAGCCGACATAGCCCGGGGGCGAACCGATGATCTTCGAGACCGAGTGCTTTTCCATGAACTCCGACATATCGAGGCGGATGAGCGTCTCCGGGGAATCGAACAGCTCTTTCGAAAGCACGCGCACAAGCTCGGTCTTACCGGTGCCGGTGGGGCCGACGAAGATGAACGAGGCCGGGCGGCGGCGCGGGTTGATCTGCACGCGGCTGCGGCGGATGGCGGCGGAAACAGCCTTGACGGCCTCCTCCTGCCCCACGATGTGCTCGCTCAGCTTTTCTTCCAGATGGGCAAGCTTGCCGAGCTCGCTCCGCTCAATCTTTGCAGCGGGAATGCCCGTCCAAAGCTCGATGACATACGCGAGATCCGCTTCCGTTACCGGCGCGGTGACTTCGTTCGGGTCAAACGCAGCAAGCTCTTTTTCGAGCGCCGCGACTTTATATTTCGCTTCGGCAAGCGCTTCGTAATCGACATTCTCTGCGCCCTCGATCTCGGCTTCCGCCTTGCGCTGCTTTTCGAGCTTCAAATTTGCTTCTTCATAATCCGCGAGCTTTTTGTTGCGCAGCGCGGCGCAGGCGCATGCTTCGTCCAACAAGTCGATGGCTTTATCCGGCAGGTAACGGTCACTGATATATCGCTCGGAAAGCACGACGATGCGCTTCGCAATCTGGTCGGAAACGCGCACGTTATGGTATTTTTCGTAGTAATTTTTGATGCCGCGGATGATATCCGTTGCGTCGTCGATGGACGGCTCTGTCACGGTGACGGGCTGGAAGCGGCGCTCCAGTGCGGCGTCTTTTTCAATGTACTTGCGGTACTCGGAGAACGTCGTCGCGCCGATGACCTGAATTTCTCCGCGGGACAGCGCAGGCTTTAGAATGTTCGCCGCGTTCATGCTGCCCTCTGCATCGCCTGTGCCGACGAGGTTATGCACCTCATCGATGAAGAGGATGATGTTGCCGTCCTGCTTCACTTCGTCCACAAGTCCCTTGATGCGGCTTTCAAATTGGCCGCGGAACTGCGTACCGGCGACGAGCGCCGTGAGATCCAGAAGCTGCACTTCTTTTTTGCGCAGCTTCGCGGGTACTTCGCCTGCCGCAATGCGCAGGGCAAGCCCCTCTGCAACGGCCGTTTTACCGACGCCCGGCTCACCGATGAGACACGGATTATTCTTCGTGCGGCGGGACAAAATCTGCACCACACGTTCAATCTCGCGCTCGCGACCGATGATGGCATCCAGCTCGCCGTTTCTCGCCTTCATGGTGAGGTCGGTGCAGTACGCCGCAATGTGCTTACGCTTCGATTTGTGGAAGTTCTCCTTCTTTTTCTTGTCATTCGGCTGGCTTTCGCGGGTTGCCGGCTCTGTGCCGTCACCGTTTGCGTTCATACCGAATTGACCCAGCAGTTCGGACGGGAACGGCACCGCGCCGCCCGGCTCAAAGCTGCCGTCGTCGGACATCGACATCAAATCGTTCATGCTTTCGGTCATCGCCTCCAGCTGCTCCTCCGTGATGCCCATTTTCTCCATAATATCATTCACCGGCTTAATGCCGAGCTCTTTTGCGCAGACAAGACAGTAGCCCTGCGTGGCGTTCATATCCGTTGAAGGGGAAACGAACACAACCGCAGGCCGCTTCTTGCAGCGTGTACACATCATCATAGACATTTTCCTTTCCGGCGCAGACCGTTAGTTTTTCGGTGTGCGCTCTTTCTTTGCCCGCATTTCTTCGGGCAGGTTCAAATCGTATTTGCCGTCGGTCGATCTCAAAATTTCGCGGAACACGCCGAAATATCGAATGAACGTGTACACCATGAAGCCCGCCGTGATGACGAGCGCCGTGGTGGACGCGATATTGAACGTGCTCTCGGAAACCTTCATAAAGCCGTCCATGACGACGATGAGTCCGATGGCGATATAAAACAGTGTTGTGGAGACCTTGCCGTACCACTTTGCCGCGCACGGCTTTTTGCCGTTTTTCAGCAGATAGCATGCGCCGCACAACATGACGAGCTCCTTTAAGACGAGCAGCGCCAAAAGCGGCCAAATGGACGGGTAGTGCACGGCGATACAAATGGCCACCGTGCCCTGCGTCAGCTTATCGGCTAACGGATCCAGCATTTTGCCTAATTCCGTGATCTGGTTGAAGTGCCGCGCGATCATGCCGTCCAGCGCATCGGAAAGGCCGGAAAGTCCCAGTGCGACGATGGCCGCTGTGAGGTTGCCTTTCAGAAAAAAATACGCAAAAAACGGAATGACCAAAATGCGGAACACAGACATGGCGTTCGGCACCGTTAAATTCTGATTGATGGGTTTCTTTGTCTTTTGGCTTTTGGCATCAGACATAGTGTAGTTCCTTTCCCTTACGAATTTCCGAATCTCCTTTTAGCCGCTGCTCACTGCATTAAGTGGTAAGCGGGGTTAAAGCTGCCAAGCAGCTTCAAAAGCATAGAGGTATTCTCAAACGCCTGCACTTTTACCTGCTGCGCTGCGCTCAGCATGGGCACAAATACCTGCGTACACGCGAGGACGACCCACAAAATGAGCACGAGCATCAGCACATCGAATACTGCGCCGAGCGCACCGTTGATGCCGCTTAAGACCGGCAGCGAGAAAATGCCCGTTAAAAGCGTTGCAACGCCTCTCAGTACCACGATGAACAATACGAATAGCACCAGCATGACGAACACGCCGATGACGTTGATGAGCATGGGGCTGAGTGCATCCGTAATGGCCTCTGCGATGCTGTCCGTCTTATCCTGCACCTGCGCCATGATACTGCCCTGTGTGATGCCGGCAGCCTCGAGCGCGCGCTGGATAAGCTCCGGGAAGGCATCGAAAACGGTGTTCACGGCTTCGCCCGCGCCAAGCCCCATGACCGCCGCAGAGATCTTCTCCACAAGCGAGGGGCGAAAGAACGTTGTGAAGATCCACTCTGCAACAGGACTGCTCAAAAGCCCCGCCGCAATCATCGCGATGAGCGCGCCGCAGAAATCAAAGCATGCTCTGAAAAATCCCTTTTTTGCACCGATGACGGCCGCGATGATGACGAGCACCACAACGGCAATGTCAAATATCCATCCCAATAAAAACACTCTCCTTTTTCCGGCACGCCTGTCGCGCGCCTTGTGCGATACAGTGATTATACCACATTACTCTGTTTGCGACAATGTATTATCGGCCTCGATCACCTTAAGATTTTCTTTCCGAATCTCGCGCACGCCGAGCAGATACACGGTGCTTTCGTCCGCCATGGCGATGCTTTTTGTATCGGCCGGCACATTGCAGGCGGCTTCCTGCCGCCCGGTCGTGAGGTCCGTGGACACAACGGAGCTTGAAAGCAGCGCCGCCACCTTATTGCCCGCTGCGGAAAGCCACACGGCGCGGCCAGAAAGGTCGCTTTCCACGGGCTCTGCGCTGTCACGGAAAATGAGCAGCGTGCTGTCGCCGCCGTAAGCATAGTTGGAAACGGAGACCACCGCGCCCGAAGGGATGAGCGTGTAGGCCGTCACGGTGCGGCCATCATACGCATACGGCGTAAAGTTATAGCCCGTATCGCTGACGAGCGTTTCCGTGTCGCCGATAGCCGTCACGCGGCCGCTGCGGTTCCACTGCACGGCAAAAATCAGATTGCCGTCGCTTTCGTACTCCGCTATCGGTTCCGTTTCGGACATATCCAGCACCGTAATGCGCGAAATGAGCGTATCTGCGTGCGTGATGGTGCTTGCCACCGCGGCTCTTGTGCCGTCCGTATTCAGTGCCACCGCCGTAATGTAGGAATCCGCAAAGCTATATTTATACTGCAAGCTGCCGTTTTTGTTATATACGCGCAGCTCGGAGGCATAGTCCGAGGGCTGCACCGCCAGCGCAAATTTGCCGGAATCGCAAATGACGCCGGTCGTGATACTGCTGTCGCTCGTGCCGGAAATCTCCGTGCCGGAGGACGTTTCCACACGGTAACCCGTGCCGCCGGCGTTATACAAAAGGTAGCGTCCACTCGCTTCGGAGACCGCGGGGTCGTTGTAGCTGTGGCGCGCAGAGAACATCTCCTTTGCGGAGCCGTTCAGAACCGTCAGCGCCGTGTCGCTCACAACGTACAAATTGCCGTCAGCCGCGCCGAAATTGCCCGCAAGCGCTGTGCTGCCGGTCAGCTCCGCCGGATAGCCGTCGCCAAAGCCGAAGCCGACTGCCTTTGTGCGGATCCAGTTGCCGATGTTTTCCGGCGTTAAATTATCTTTATTTTCCAAAATGATAAGCAGCACTACCGCGATGAGCAGCGCCGCAATGATGCGGTACAAAAGCTTCGATACGCGCGGCTTTTTCTCTTCCGAAAGCGCAGGGTGTTCTGTTTCATCCGGCATATCCTGCACAGGCAGTGCTTCTTTTTTGCGCAGCGCGTGCTTTTTTTCCGCTTCATGCTTTTTTCTTGCCATACTTTTCTCCCTTATTCCGCGTTATAAAATCAGAATACAGAACATTTATCCAACCGAACCGCAAGCATTATATTTGCGGTTTATAAAACACTTTTTCTAAATACAGACCACACGCCGGGGCGGTCGGCCCCGCAAGCTTGCGGTTTTTCCCCTCGATGATCTTCGGGATGTCCTCGGGGACAAAGCGCCCCTGCTGCACGGCGAGCAAAGTGCCCGTCATGATGCGCACCATGTTGTAAAGGAACCCGTCCGCCGCCACGGTAAAGCGCACCATGTCGCCCTCGCGCGTGACGGAGCTTTCCGTAACCGTGCGGGTAAAGTCCCCCATGTCACGGTTATCGAGTGTACAGAACGAAGTGAAATCGTGCGCACCCAAAAAGTGCTGCGCGGCTTCGTTCAGCTTTTTTTCATCGATATGGTGGTAGTAGTGCAGCGCGCGCCCATGCAGAAACGGGCTGCGAATGGGGTTGTTCCAGATTTCATACACATACCGTTTTCCACAGCAGGAGTACCGTGCGTGAAAATCAAGCGGCACTTCTTCGCAGGAAAGCACAGCAATGTCCGGCGGCAGAAAATGATTGAGTGCGCCCAAAAGGCGCTCCGGCGGGATATTGTGCGAAAGCTTCATGCTCAGACAGAATTCCCGCGCGTGCACGCCGGTATCCGTACGGCTGCACGCTTTGATGTCCGGCTGCGTATGCAAAACCTGCTTTAACGCCTCCTGAAACACCCCTTGCACACTGCGGGCGTTTTCCTGCACCTGCCAGCCGTGGTACGCGCTGCCGTCATATTGAATTTTCAGCAGCAGGTTTCGTTCCATAGTTTCTCCTCAATTTTATCGCACAATGGCGGCAGGCAGCAAAATGTTCACTGTGATGAACGCCGCAAGGTACAAAACGCACACGATAAGCGTGATGTAATCTACTTTTGAAAGGTGCAGCACCTTCATTTTCGTGCGCCCCTCGCCGCCGTGGTAGCAGCGGCTTTCCATGGCTGTTGCAAGGTCGAACGCACGGCGGAACGCAGAAACAAACAGCGGGATAAGCACCGGAATCAGCGCCTTGATGCGCTGCATCAGACCGCCGCTTTCCATATCTGCACCGCGGGCCTTCTGCGCCGCCATGATCTTCTCGGTCTCTTCGAGGAGCGTCGGCACAAAGCGCAGCGCGATCGTCATCATCATTGCGAATTCATGCACCGGCACATGCAGCAGCGCCAGCGGCTTTAGCAGGCGCTCAATGGCGTCCGTCAACTGCGTCGGGGACGTTGTGAACGTCAGAATAGAGCTGATGAGGATGAGCACCACGATGCGCACGGCGATCATGATGCTGTTCACGATGCCGTTTCGCGTAATGTGAATGAACCCGAGCGTGAAGATCGGGTCGCCGGTGCCGTAAAACAAATTCAATACGCCGGTGAACACCACGATGAACAAAATAGGCTTCATGCTTTTTAAATAGAGCTTCAGCGGTACTTTGGAAAGCACCACGCCAAGCAGACTCATAAGAATCGTCGCGCCGAGCGTGACAAAATTCTTCGAGCAGAAAATGAGCACGATGAAATACACGGTCAGGCACATTTTAATGCGCGGATCGAGCCGGTGCATGACGGACTTGCCGGGGAAAAACTGCCCCATAGTGACATCAGATAGCATGGTTTTTGTCCTCCTCTTTCCTTTTTTTGAGGAGCGGCAAAAGCTCCATGACGGCTTCGTCTACATTTAAAACCGTCTCGCTGACCGGCAGGCCCATTTTGCGCAGACGGCGCATGATGGACGTGATCTGCGGCAGGCGCAGACCCATCGGCTCCAAAAGCTCGCCGCGCGAGAACACGGCGCGGGTCTCGTCGTACATTTCGGCATGGGCGTTGTTCATCACAAGCACGCGGTCTGCCACGCGGCCGATGTCCTCCATACTGTGGGAGACGAGCAAAATGGTGTTGCCGCGCTGGCGGTGATATTCGGAGATCTGCGCTAAGATAACATCTCTGCCCTTCGGGTCAAGACCGGCGGCGGGCTCATCCAAAATGAGTACCTCCGGATCCATGGCGATGACGCCCGCAATGGCTGCACGACGCTTTTCGCCGCCCGAAAGCTCAAACGGAGATTTCTCCAAAAGCTCAGGCTTTAAGTCTGTAAAATGCGCCGCTTCTTTGGCGCGCTTCAGTGCTTCTTCATCGGAAAGCCCCATGTTTTTCGGGCCGAACATGATGTCTTTGATGACGGTCTCTTCAAACAGCTGGTATTCCGGGTACTGGAACACCATGCCCACCTGAAAACGCACGCGGCGAATTTCCTTCGGCTTTGCCCAAATGTCCTCGCCGTTTAAAAGCACCTGCCCGCTTGTGGGGCGAATGAGGCCGTTGAGCATCTGGATCAGCGTGGATTTACCGCTGCCCGTATGCCCAATCACGCCGACAAACGCGCCCTTTTCTACGGAAAGGTTCACGTTTTCCACCGCCGTTTTTTCAAACGGTGTGCCGACGCCATAGGTATATGTGAGATTTTTGGTTTCCAAAATTGCCATCGATTTTCCTCGTTTCCTCTGCCGGGTGCAGGTCCTTTCGGTTCTTGCCCCGCACAAAAAACAAAATCCCTTTTATATTCTTATCCCAATTTTAAATACTCCGCAATCGCTTTTACGCACTCGTCTTCATTGAGCGGCGTGCCGGAAATGCTGCACCCGGCGGCGTTTAAGCGGTAAATAAGCTCCGTTGCCTGCGGCACGTCGAGCTTGTGGCGCTTTAAAAGCTCTACCTGCGCGAACACCGTGCGCGGGTCGCCGTCCGTCAGAATGTTGCCGCCGTCCATCACCACCACGCGGTCGGCCTGCACGGCCTCGTCCATGTAGTGCGTGATGAGAATGACGGTGATACCCTTTTCGCGGTTCAGATACCGAATAGTATCCATAACCTCCTGTCGGCCGCGCGGGTCCAGCATGGCGGTCGGCTCATCAAGCACGATGCACATGGTCTCCATCGCGATAACACCCGCAATCGCGACGCGCTGCTTCTGACCGCCGGAGAGCTTATGCGGTGCATGGTCGCGGTACTCGTACATGTTGACCGCTTTCAGTGCCGCATCGACACGGCGGCGGATTTCTGCGGGCTCAATACCGAGGTTTTCCGGGCCGAATGCCACGTCTTCCTCAACAATACCCGCAACAAGCTGGTTATCCGGGTTCTGTTGCACAAGGCCCACGCGGCGGCGCACGTCAAGCTGCGTTTCCTCCACGGCGGTATCGATGCCGTCCACCGTCACGGTGCCGGAGGTCGGCACCAGCATACCGTTAAACAGCTTCGCCATGGTGGATTTACCACAGCCGTTGTGGCCGAGCAGCGCCACAAACGAACCCTTTTCAATATCGAGATCGACGCCGTGCAGGACCTCGCCGCTCTCTTCGCTGTATGAAAAATGCAGGTCTCTGCACTCAATAAACGCCATTTTATCCCTTCCGTTTCAAAAAAGTCCCGTTATACCGGCTCGCCCGACCAGATTGCCGTGCTGCCGCAGGGCAGAACAAGCCCCGTTTCCGTCACCGGCAAGCCGATTTCATCTGCGGAAACATAGCCGCCGAACTTCGGGCGCAGCAAAACGCCGAGCAGATACGCCATAACGGACGGAGAAAGTCCCGTTGTGTACGAATTCAAAATAAAGAACAGCGGATCGTCCGTCAAGACCGGCACGCACATTTCAACAAGACCGTAAAGCTGTTCCTCAAGCTTCCACACCTCGCCGCCGGGGCCGCGTCCGTAGGACGGCGGGTCCATGATGATGCCGTCGTAATGGTTGCCGCGGCGAATTTCGCGCTGCACGAATTTCACGCAGTCATCGACAAGCCAGCGCACCGGGCGCTCTGCCAAATTCGATGCCGCTGCATTTTCGCGCGCCCACTGCACCATGCCCTTGGAGGCATCTACGTGCGTGACCGTCGCGCCCGCTTCCATACACGCGAGCGTCGCCGCGCCGGTGTAGCCGAATAAGTTTAGAGTTTTAATTTCGCGCTCGGGATTTTTCTCCTTTGCCGCGCGGATGCGCGCCGCGGTGTAATCCCAGTTCACGGCCTGCTCCGGGAAAACGCCCGTGTGCTTAAAGCCCATGGGCTTTAAGCGGAACGTGAGGTCGCCGCGCGTGATTTTCCACACGTCCGGCAGCTTTTTATAAACCTCCCATTTGCCGCCGCCCGTAGAGGAGCGCTTATAGCGCGCGTGAGCGGAACGCCAACGGGGATCTTTTTTCTCCGACTTCCAGATGATCTGCGGATCAGGGCGGATGAGGAGAATGTCTCCCCACCGCTCCAACCGCTCGCCGGAGCCGGTATCAATCAATTCATAGTCTTTCCAGTTTGCAGCTCTCATCAGACCAATTCTTCCTTAATCACTTCAGAAATATCGTTTGCAAGCTTTTCAATCAGCGCCAGATCTCTGCCTTCCACCATGACGCGCAGCAGCGGTTCTGTGCCGGACGGGCGCACAATGACGCGGCCTTCGCCGTTCAGCGTTGCGGTTGCCTGCTGAATAGCCTTCTTCACCTTCGGGTCGGTGTGGAACGCCAGCTTGCCCTCCGGCGAGACCTTGATATTCACCATCGTCTGCGGGTAGCGCTCCATGACGGTCTTGAGGGAAGAAAGCTTTGCTTCGCGCTGTTTTAAGATGCTCAAAAGCTGCGCTGCCGTCAGCTGGCCGTCGCCGGTCGTTGCGAAATCGCGGAAAATGACGTGACCGCTCTGCTCGCCGCCAAAGCTGTAGTTTTCAAGCAGCATTTCTTCCAGCACGTAACGATCGCCGACCTTCGTCGCTTCAAAGTGGATGCCGTTTGCTTCGCAGCACTTTACAAAGCCGAGGTTCGTCATGATGGTGCCGACGATGCAGTCCTTATTCAGCTTACCGCGGCTCTTCATATCGAGGCCGCAGATTGCCATGATGAAGTCGCCGTCGATGACTTCGCCGTTTTCGTCCACGGCAAGGCAGCGGTCGGCGTCGCCGTCAAACGCGATGCCCGCGTCGACCTTATGCGTCTTCACATATTCCACGAGCGATTCCATGTGGGTGGAACCGCAGTTATCGTTGATGTTCGTGCCGTTCGGCTCATCATGCAGCATGTGCACCTTGGCGCCGAGCTCCGTAAACAGTGTTTCCGCCGTCATCGCGGAGGAGCCGTTCGCGCAGTCGAGCGCGATTTCAAGGCCTGTCAGCGAGAAGTGCACCGTGGACTTCACGTGATCGATGTAATCGCGCAGCGCGTTCGGCGCATACGACACCGTGCCGAGGTCGCTGTCTGCGGGCAGCGGCGGCAGAGCCGCTTCGCCGAGGATCAGAGACTCAATGCGCTCCTCAAGATCGTCCGGCAGCTTGTAGCCGTCGCCGCTGAAAATTTTAATGCCGTTATACTCGTAAGAGTTGTGTGATGCAGAGATCATCACACCGGCGTCTGCCTTGTATTTTTCCACAAGGTACGCCACGGCCGGGGTAGGCACAACGCCCAGCAGAACGACCGATGCGCCTACGCTGCACAGGCCGGCCGCCATGGCGTTTTCCAGCATGTCGCTCGAAAGGCGGGTATCCTTGCCGATGATGACGCGCGGGTGGCGGTTTGATTTGTTGATGAGCACGGCAGCGGCCGCGCGGCCAAGCTTCATTGCAAGCTCGCAGGTGAGGTCATGGTTCGCGACACCGCGAACACCGTCTGTACCGAATAATCTTCCCATAATCGTATGCTCCTTTTTATGTCAAAATTTTTAAGGGGTGACTTTTTTGATTCTTTTCAACCTGTTCTCCCGCATGCCGATTGTACGCGTTTCCAAAAGAGTGTCATACGTCGAATCTCGGGTTATCGTCCGCAACGGTTCCCGGCGGCGTAAGTCCGAGGTGCAAGTAAGCCGCGCGTGTGGCACAGCGGCCGCGCGGGGTACGCTGCAAAAAGCCGATCTGCATCAGATACGGCTCCACAACGTCTTCGATCGTCACGGCTTCCTCGCCAATGGCCGCCGCCAGCGTTTCCACACCCACGGGGCCGCCGTTATAATACTGGATAATCGCGTTCAGCATGCGTCTGTCGCCGGAATCGAGCCCAAGCTCGTCAATCTCGAGGCGGTCAAGCGCAATCTTCGCCGTGCTGTATGTGATGACGCCGTCGCTCATGATCTGCGCAAAGTCGCGCACGCGCTTTAACATGCGGTTTGCGATACGCGGCGTACCGCGCGAGCGCGAGGCAATCTCCAGCGCACCGTCCGCTTCAATGTCAATACCTAAAATGCCGGCGCTGCGGGTGACGATTTTCGCAAGCTCCTTCGGCTCGTAGAGCTCCAAACGCAGCACCACGCCGAAACGGTCGCGCAGCGGCGCAGAAAGTTGACCGGCTCTCGTCGTTGCACCGACAAGCGTAAAACGCGGCAGCGGCAGATGATAGGACGCCGCCATTTGTCCCTTGCCTGTAATAATGTCGAGCGCAAAGTCCTCCATGGCGGGGTACAAGATCTCCTCCACACTGCGCGGCAGACGGTGAATCTCATCGATGAACAGCACGTCGCCGGGATTCAGATTCGTCAATAATGCGGCGAGGTCGCCCGGCTTTTCGATGGCCGGGCCGCTCGTGATGCGCAGATTGACACCGAGCTCGTTTGCAATGATGCCCGCAAGCGTCGTTTTGCCGAGACCCGGCGGGCCGTAGAGCAAAACGTGGTCAAGCGATTCTTTTCTCTGCTTTGCCGCCTGAATGAACACCTCTAAGTTTTCTTTTACCTTTTCCTGGCCCACATAGTCCGCAAAGGTACGCGGGCGCAGCGGGTTTTCCACCTCCGCGTCCTCCGGCACATACTCCGGCGCAATGACGCGGTTTTCAAAATCCATTTCGTTGTCTCTGTCAAACGTCACGCGAAAAGCACTCTCCTTTCAGCGTGTATTAAAAGCGGCTTGCCATACTCTTTAAAGCGCCGCGAATAAGTTCTTCCGTAGAGAGGGAGCCGTCCAGCTTCGCCACGGCCTGCGCGGCTTCGGACTGTGTATAGCCGAGCACAATAAGCGCCTGCACGGCCTGCTCGGCGTTCTGAGACGCGGAAACAATGCCCGCGTCGTCCGTGCCGGTCAGCTCCAGCGTGCCGCCCGTAAAGCCCATCTTCTTCACGCGGTCTTTCAATTCCAGCACGATGCGCTGTGCAAGCTTCGGGCCCACGCCGCTCGCCTTTGTAAACTTTTTGCTGTCGCCGGAGGCCGCCGCCATGGCAACGCCCTCCGGGGTCATTTCGGATAAAATGGAGAGCGCCGCCTTCGGGCCCACGCCGCTGATGGTCGTCAGCATCTTGTAGCAGTTCAGCTCGCTTTTTGTAGAGAAGCCGTATAAATCAAGCGCGTCCTCGCGCACGTTTAAATGCGTATAGACCGTAGCCGTTTCGCCGATGCGCGGCATGTTTTTCTGCGTGTTCATGGAAGTGAAGCACTTAAACGCCACGCCACCGCATTCAATAGCGACAACGCCCGGCTCCATGTGTACAAGTTTCCCGGTAAGACTGTAAAACATCGCTTTTGTCCTTTCTATACCCTCTGTACTCTCTGTCCAAATAGACGGCGTTACCTCAAAAACTGCCGCAGCGCCGTGCCGGAGGCATGGCAGTGGCAAATGGCAATGGCGAGCGCGTCCGCCGTGTCGTCCGGCTTCGGCACCTCGCGCAGGCACAAAAGGCGGCGGGTCATTTCCATCACCTGCGGCTTTAAGGCCTTGCCATATCCCGTAACGGCCAATTTCACCTGCACGGGGGTGTATTCAAAAACAGGCACGCGGGCCTTCTGCGCCGCAAGCAAAATGACGCCACGGGCTTCCGCCACACCGATGCCGGTCGTTTTATTGTTTGAAAAATAGAGCTTTTCCACGGAGATCGCATCCGGGTGATACTGCGCCAAAACCTGCGTGATGCCGTCGTAAATGATCTCCAAACGGCGGTTGAAATCCGTGCCCGCTTTGGTTGTCACCGCGCCGTGCTCCAACGTGCGGTAACGGTTGTTTTTCATTTCCACCACGCCGTAGCCGACAATGGCGTAGCCGGGGTCGATGCCGAGAACGATCATGCCGTTTTTCCTTTCAAAACCAAAGGGCAGAAAAGCCCATACTGCCTTATAGTATATCATATCTCAGCCCTTTTGAATAGCCGAAAATTTCGAAAAAATTGTGAACGGCACGCGGGTTTTCCGTATAAAAAGCGGACACACCGCCAAAAAGCCGTGTGCCCGCAAAAAACTTATTATTTTTTACTCGGCGAGCGCCTGTGTACGCGCTGCCATGTCCGAAATATGCACGAGTCCGAAGCCGTCCACGCCGGAAAGCACACGGTCGTTGAGCGGCGCCGTCCAGACCTCCGGCAAAAGCTGTGCACCCAGTACCATACCAAGCACAGAGCCCGCCGTGGCGCAGTTGCAGTCCGTGTCAAAGCCCATCGTCAGGCACAGCTCCATCGTGTAGGTGAAGTCCTTCTTGCCCCACAATAAGCCCATCGCGACGATTGCCGCATTCGAGACGGTGTGACACCAGTGGTGCTGATTATTTTCATCGTACTTGCCGAGGATATATGCTTTCGTCTCCTCAGCGGTGTCGCCGCTTTCAAAGCGGCTCAAAATTTCCGCAAGCTCTTCATAAAGACGACTCTTTTTCGGGATCTGCTTCATGCCGGAGCGAATGATGGTCGGCATGTCGTCGTTAACCGCCGCTTTCGCAAGCATCGAGGCAATCCACATTTCGCCGTAGATGCCGTTTTTCACGTGAGAGATGGACGCATCGCGCCATGCCATTTCCGCCGCCGTTTCCATATCGCCGGGGCAAATATAGCCGAACAGATCGCCCCTGATCTGTGCGCCGATCCACTCCCTGTACGGGTTGCGGTACAACGCCGATTCCGGCGGGAAAACGGATTGTGCGAGGTTGATATATGCCACGCGCTCCGCCGTGCACAGGTGTAAAAGCGGCAGGTTCATCAGCCAGTTTTCCGCCGCGTCATCGGGTGTGAAATCGCGCCCGTACTGCTCGACGAGCTTTAACGCGATGAGCGTGTAGTTCGTGTCATCGTCCTCCGGCATGTAAGAGACGTTGTTGATCCACCCGGTTTTTTCCGCGCCGTAGGCGTGTCCGTCGTCGCGCACGTTGTATTTTTCGCGCAGAACAGGCCCGATATCGGACGAAATGTAGTTTTGCAGCGGCAGGTTGCCGGTCTCTTTCAAAAGCCCGTTGATGCGTGCACGCCGCCAGCCCTCTACCGGCTGACCCAACAGGCAGCCCGCACAGCGGCCGAGCCACGCGCCGTAGATTTTGTCGCAATCCGCTTCGGCTTTCTCTTTCGGTTCACCGACAGATGCCGCCTTGATGCCCGGAAGGTCGGACGGCTCGTCTTCGTCCTGCGGGTTTTCAAGCGCACAAAGCTGCTCTAAAAGCTCTGCGCCTGCGGCGGTACGCGCCGCGCCGCGCGGCATTTCCTTTATCTGCTCAGCACGCTCTTTAAAGCGTTCCGCTTCCAAAATGCCCTCGTCAATCCTCTGCTCGATCTCAATGGGCAAATCGTCACAAAAATCAAACCACAACTGTTCTCTGAGCATAAGCTGTCTCCTCTCCGGCGCATTTGCGTCTGCATAAATATACGACACGCAATCGCTTTGCGCGTAATGGCTGAAACGGTTATTTCACGCACATATCGTGCGCGGTATTTCTGTTTTTAATTATACCGCATAATTTCTCAAAAGGCAAATACAAAACGCCGTGCGAAAACACAGCGTTTTGTACAATCAACCTTTCATTAACGTGACCATAACGGCCTTTTGTGCGTGCAAACGGTTCTCCGCTTCGTCGAAGATTGGGCCTGCGTTCGCCTCGAACACCTCTTCGGTAATCTCTTCGCCGCGGTGTGCCGGCAGACAGTGCTGTACAATGGCATCGCTCTTTGCAACGCCCATGATCTTCTCATCGATGCAATAGCCTGCAAACGCCTTTTCGCGTGCTGCGCGCTCTTCTTCCTGACCCATAGATGTCCACACGTCGGTGATAACGACATCTGCGTCCTTTGCGGCAACCATCGGGTCATCGGTCAGCGTGAAACAGTCATAGCCGGCTGCAAAATCGAGAATCTCCTGCGGCGGGCGGTAGCCCTCCGGGCAAGCCACAGCAACTTCCATGCCAACCTTCAGGCCGCCGACGATGAGGGAGTTCATCATGTTGTTGCCGTCGCCGATGAAGCACATCTTCAGGCCGTCGAACGAGCCCTTATATTCGCGGATCGTCATGAGGTCGGCTAAGATCTGGCACGGGTGGCAGAAATCCGTCAAACCGTTGATGACCGGCACAGAGCCGTACTTTGCGAGGTCTTCGACCTCCTTCTGCTCGAAGGTGCGGATCATGATGCCGTCCACATAGCGGGAAAGCACGCGTGCGGTATCCTGCACCGGCTCGCCGCGACCGATCTGCGAGCCTTCGCCCGCGAGCACAACGGCATAGCCGCCGAGTTGATTGATGCCCACTTCAAACGAAACGCGCGTTCTGGTGGAAGACTTTTCAAAAATCATGGCAAGGCACTTGCCCTTTAAGTGGTGGTGCTCGATGCCGTGCTTTGTCTCATACTTGAGCTGGTCGGCAAGGTTCAGAATGTCAATGATCTCCTCTTTGGAGAGATCGAGCAGTTTTAATAAATGTTTCATGGGAATTTCCTCCGTTTATTTAATCTGTTCCGCAAAAATCGCGAGACCGGCATCGATCTCTTCTTTTGTGATGGTGAGCGGCGGCAGGAAGCGCACAAGGTCCTTCGCCGTCAAAATGAGCAGACCCGCTTTCGCGCAAGCATTCAGCACATCATGAGCGTCCTTGTCCTTCACTTTCACGCCGATCATCATGCCGCGGCCGCGCACAAACTCGACGTTCGGCATTTTAAGCAGTCGCTCTTTGAAATACTCACCTTTTTCCTGCACTTCTTTTAAGAATTCCGGCTTGGATACGCGGGAAACGACCTCCACCGCACCGGCGCACACCACGGGGTTTGCACCGAACGTGGAGCCGTTCATGCCGGGGGCAAAGCTGTCCTTTACTTTCTCGCCCGCGATGCATACGCCGATCGGCAAGCCGCCGCCAAGCCCCTTCGCCGCCGTTACAACGTCCGGCAGAATGCCCGCGCGCTGATAGCTGAAGAAGTAGCCCGTGCGGCCGATGCCCGTCTGCACTTCGTCAAGCATCATCAGCACGTCACGCTCCGTGCACAGTGCACGCACGGCCTTTAAATAGTCTTCCTCCATCGGCACCACGCCGCCTTCGCCCTGCACGCTCTCGAGCAGCACGGCGCAGACCTCGGGGTCAGAGAGCTTCGCTTTCAGGTCTTCCACGTCGTTGCCCTTGGCGTACACAAAGCCCTCGGTCAGCGGGGTGAAAAGCCGATGAAAGCCGTCCTGACCCGTTGCCGCCAATGTGGTGAGCGTTCTGCCGTGAAAAGAATTTTCCAGCGTGACGATCTTATACGCGTGCTTCTTTTCGCCGTATTTACGGGCAATTTTAATGGCGCACTCGTTCGCTTCCGCGCCGCTGTTGCAGAAGAACGAACGGCAAAGGCCGCTGTTTTTTGCAAGCAGTTCCGCAAGCTGTGTGTTTTTATCACAGTAATAATAGTTCGACATGTGCTGAATTTTGCCCGCCTGTTCGGTGACGGCCTTCACCCAGCCCTCGTCGCAATAGCCCAGCGCATTTACGCCGATGCCGGAGGTGAAATCGTAGTAATGCTTGCCCTCCACGTCCCAAGCCTCGGCGTTTTTGCCGTGGCTGAGCGCCACGTCCACACGGCCGTAGGAATGGAGGATATACTCCTGTTCCTGCTTTTTAATTGCTTCAAAACTCATATTCAAAATTCCTTTTGTTTCCACAATATCGTCTGTACCCTGTTGAAAACATATCTGCACTTGTCTTCCACACCGATACTATCGCCAACGAACCCCAGTGCTTCTCCCATTCGCCGTTTTCGTTCACGGGTACGGGCGCGGTTTTCCCCTTTTAATAGAACATCGTGCCGATGCCTTCATCGGTGAAGAGCTCGACCAGAATGGAGTGCGGCGTTCTGCCGTCGATGATATGCGCGCGCTCTACGCCGCGGCGCACAGCCTCCACGCAGCAGTCGATCTTCGGAATCATGCCGCCGCTGATGATGCCGTCGCGCTTCAGCTTCGGCACGTCGCTGACGTTTACGACCGGGATAAGCGTGTTTTCATCGTCCTTATCCCGCAGCAGACCGACAATGTCGGTCATCAAAATGAGCTTGCGCGCGCCGAGTTCCGCCGCAATGCGCGCCGCCGCCACATCGGCGTTGATGTTGTACACCTCACCGTGGTAGCCTGCCGCCACCGTGGAGATAACGGGTGTGTAGCCGGAAGCAATGGCATCTTCAACGATCTTCGTGTTCACTTCACGGATCTCGCCCACAAAGCCGAGGTCTTCGGCTGCGGGCAGCTTATCCGCCTTCAGCATGGAACCGTCAAGGCCGCACAGGCCGACCGCCTTGCCGCCGGTGTTTTCCAAAAGCTGTACGAGGTCTTTATTGACTTTGCCTGCCAGCACCTGCTGCACAATGTCCATCGTCTCCGCGTCGGTGTAGCGCATACCGCCGACAAAGCGGCTTTCCTTGCCGATCTTTTTCAGCATGCCGCTGATCTCCGGGCCGCCGCCGTGCACCAGCACGACATTCACGCCGACGAGCTGCATCAGCACAATATCGTTCATCACGGCTTCTTTCAGCTCCGGGTTAATCATAGCATTGCCGCCGTATTTGACGACGATGGTCTCGCCCGCCCACTTTTTGATATACGGCATCGCCTGCACGAGCACATGGGCGCGGTCGCTGTTCGAGATGCCGATCTTCTTTTCTTCACTCATGTTCTGTAATCTCCGTTGATTTTCACATAGTCATAGGTGAGGTCGCAGCCGAAGGCTTCCGCCTCCGCGTCGCCGCTGTTGAGCTCCACCAAAATGGTAATTTCCTTTTCATGCAGCACCTTTGCGGCTTCTTCCTCGCTGAAGTTGATGCCCGCACCGTTCACGCAGACATCTACCTGCCCGTACGCGCTCTTAAAGGATACGTCCACCTTGTTGATGTCGATATCCGCGCCGGCATAACCGATGGCGCACAGCACGCGGCCCCAGTTGGCGTCTTCGCCGAACATGGCAGCCTTGAGCAGAGAGGAGCAGATGACGGACTTTGCAACCGTCTTCGCCGTCTCCCAGTCCTTCGCGCCGGTCGTCTTGCAGATGAGCAGCTTCGTTGCGCCCTCGCCGTCGCCCGCCATCATCATGGAAAGCTTTCTGCAAACCGCCGTCAGCGCCTCAAGAAACGTCTTGTACGCTTCGTTTTCTTCGGTGATCTCCTCGTTTCCCGCCTCGCCGTTCGCCATAATGGCAAGCGTGTCGTTCGTGGAGGTATCGCCGTCCACGCTGATCATGTTGAATGTGGTGTCTGCCGCCGCCTTAATGGCCTTTTGCAGCATTGGCACGGAAACGGCGCAGTCCGTCGTGACAAAGCACAGCATCGTCGCCATGTTCGGGTGGATCATGCCGGAGCCCTTGGAGATGCCGCCGATGCACACCTCTTTGTCGCCGAGCGTAATCTTTACGGCGCACTCTTTTTCGATGGTGTCGGTCGTCATGATGGCCTTTGCCGCCATGTTGGAACCGTTTTCGTTCAGCAGTGCCGCCAACGCCGGGGCTGCATTCTCAATCGGCGCGATCGGCAAAATCTGCCCGATAACGCCCGTAGACGCGACGATGACATCGTGCGGGTCAATGCCGAGCGCTTCGCCCGCGATTTCGCACATGCGCCACGCTTTCTTTTCGCCGTCTGCGTTGCAGGTGTTGGCGTTGCCGCTGTTGCAGATGACCGCCTGTGCGCGGCCATCCGCGATATTTTTGCGTGTGACAAGAATCGGCGCACCCTTTACAAGGTTCTGCGTGTAAACGCCTGCCGCCGCACACGGTGTTTTGCTGAAAATCATAGCCAGATCGGCTTTGGACTTATTTTTGCGGATGCCGCAGTGGATGCCGCCGGCTAAAAAGCCCTTGGCCGCGGTGACGCCGCCTTCGATAAACTGCATACTGAATTTCTCCCTATATAAAATCGCTTTCCCTTAATTTCGTACTCTTTTAGAATGCCGGCGGAACGAGCTTTAAGCCGCAGGTTTCGTCCAGACCGAACAGAATGTTCATGTTCTGAATGGCCTGCCCTGCCGCGCCCTTCACCATGTTATCGATAGCGCTGATGGCGATGAACGTGCCGGTGCGCGGGTCCGTAAAGATGGACACGTCGCAGAAATTCGTGTACTTGATGTTGTGAATATCGGCGCTCTTGCCCTTTGGCAGCAAACGCACAAACGGCTCTTTGCCGTATCTTTCCTCATACGCCGCGCGAAGCATTTCCTCCGTAACGCCCGGCTTGAGTTTTGCATAGCATGTCGCTAAAATGCCGCGGTTCACCGGCAGCAGATGCGGCACGAACGTGATGTGCATTTTCTCACCCGAAATTTTGGAAAGCGTCTGCTCGATTTCCGGCGTATGGCGGTGGCACGCGACTTTATACGCGGACATACCCTCATTCAGCTCCGGGTAGTGGCTGTTCTGCGCCGGCTTTCTGCCCGCGCCGGTCACGCCGGACGCGCAGTTTGCGATGATGCCGGTCGTCTCGATATAGCCCTTTTCCAGCGCCGGCACGAGTGCAAGCGGCACCGCCGTGGTGTAGCAGCCCGGGTTTGCAACGAGCTTTGTCTTCTTAATTTCCTCGCGGAACAGCTCCGGCAGACCGTACACGGCTTTTTCGTGCAGCGCCTTATCCGTAAATGTGCCGCCGTACCACTCGGTGTATTCTTCCTCGCTCTTTAAGCGGAAGTCCGCGCCGAGGTCGATGAACGCCTTGCCTTTTTTGTCACACTCCGCAGCAAGCTCCTGTGAAAGGCCGTGCGGCAAAGCGGCAAAGATGACATCGCTTTTTTCCACAACCGCTTCCTGCGTGGTGCAGATGAGGTCGCACATTTCGCGGTATGCCGGGTAAACGTCCGACAAAGCCTGTCCCTCAAAGCTTACAGAGCTGATGGCCGCAAGCTCCGCTGCGGGATGCCCCGCAATCAGGCGGCAGATCTCCGCGCCCGCATAACCGGTGGCGCCCACGACGCCGACCTTAATCTTTTCCATTTTGAGACCCCCAACAAAGGTAAAATTGAATTTATAGCCCGTTTACGATCGTGCGCACTTCTTTTGCCGCCGCGTGGACGTTCTCCGGGCACGGCGCACCCTTGACCTTGCGGTCGCGCACGCATTTTTCAAGGTTGATGGCCTCGTACACGCCCTCGTCGAACGCATTACAGACCTTTTTGTATTCGTCGATCGGCAGCGTCTCCAGCGTCAGGCCGCGCTCGATGCACAAGGCGACAAGCTCGCCCGTAATCTTATACGCATCGCGGAACGGCAGGCCCTTTGAAGCCACCAGATAATCCGCGCAATCCGTTGCATTGATGAAACCCTTTGCCGCTGCGGCGCGCATGTTCTCTTTTAAAACGCGCATTGTTTTCAGCATCGGGATAAACGGCGTCAGGCACAGGCGCAGGGTATCCACCGCGTCAAACACGGCTTCCTTGTCCTCCTGCATGTCCTTGTTGTACGCGAGCGGCAGACCCTTCATCATGGTCAAAAGCGCCATCAGGTCGCCGAACACGCGGCCGCTCTTGCCGCGGATAAGCTCCGTAATATCCGGGTTCTTCTTCTGCGGCATGATGCTGGAGCCGGTGGAAAACGCGTCGTCCAGCTCGATGAATTTAAACTCCCACGAGCACCAAAGAATGATCTCCTCGGAAAATCTCGAAAGATGCACCATCGCAAGCGAAATCGCCGCGGCGATTTCCGCGCAGAAATCGCGGTCGGCAACGCCGTCGAGGCTGTTGCGGCTCACGCCGGAGAAGCCGAGCAGCTTCGCCGTCAAATCACGGTCGAGCGGGTACGTCGTTCCGGCCAAAGCGCCGGAGCCGAGCGGGCAAACGTCCATACGCTTTAACGCGTCCTGCATACGGCCGATGTCGCGCAGGAACATTTCGGCATACGCCATTAAATGATGCCCGAACGTGATGGGCTGTGCGCGCTGCAAATGCGTATAGCCCGGCATAACGGTGTCGGCATATTCCTCCGCCTGGTCGCACAGGACGTTGATGAGCTCTTTTAACTGTTCCATGAGCCCCGCGCACTCCTTGCGCAGCGTCAGACGAACATCCAGCGCAACCTGATCGTTGCGGCTGCGGGCGGTATGTAATCTCTTGCCTGCGTCGCCGATGCGCGCCGTCAGCTCGCCCTCGATAAACGTGTGAATATCTTCGGCATCGGGGTCAATGTGCAGAGCGCCCGTCTCGATGTCCTTTTCGATTTTCTCAAGCTCCGCGCAGATTTTTTCGCTTTCGCCTTTATCGATGATTCCCGCCGCGCCGAGCATTGTGGCATGCGCAATGCTGCCCTCAATATCCTCTTTGTACATACGGCTGTCAATAGAAATAGACGAGTTAAAGTCGTTCGTCTTCGGGTCTGCCTCCTTCTGGAAGCGGCCTTTCCATAATTTCATGGCTGAATCTTTCCTTCCCGTTTATGGCAGAAAAGGGCAGGCAGATGAATGCCTACCCTAAATCTACTTTTGAATTATTTATTTTCGGTCTTTGCCTTCATGTGTGCATAAACCTTGATCGGCAGGCCGAACAGGTTGATGAAGCCGTCTGCATCCGCCTGATTGTAGACCTCATCCTCATCGAACGTTGCAATCTCCGGGTCATACAGGCTGTACGGAGAAGTGACACCTGCATCAATGATGTTGCCCTTATAAAGCTTCAGCTTGACATCGCCGGTGACGGTCTGCTGGGTGGAATCTACGAATGCGGAAAGCGCCTCGCGCAGCGGGGTGAACCACTGGCCGTAGTAAACAAGTTCCGCAAACTTCAAACCGACCTGCTGCTTGTAGTGGAACGTGTCTCTGTCCAGGCACAGCTCTTCAAGCTTATTGTGTGCGTGGTAAAGGATTGCACCGCCCGGAGTCTCATAAACGCCGCGGCTCTTCATGCCGACAAGTCTGTTCTCTACGATATCCGCAAGGCCTACGCCGTTCTTGCCGCCGAGCTCGTTGAGCGTCGTTACAACTTCCACACCGTTCATTTCCTTGCCGTTGATGGCGGTCGGCTTGCCCTTTTCAAAATGAATCGTCACATAAGTGGGCTTGTCCGGGGCCTGCTCCGGGGAAACGCCGAGCTCAAGAAAGCCCGGGTGGTTGTACTGCGGCTCGTTTGCCGGGTCTTCAAGGTCAAGACCCTCATGGGACAGATGCCAAATGTTCTTATCCTTGGAGTAGTTTGTTTCACGGTTGATCTTCAGCGGAATGTTGTGTGCTTCCGCATACTCGATTTCTTCTTCTCTCGATTTGATGCTCCACTCTCTCCACGGAGCGATGATGGTCATTTCGGGAGCAAACGCCTTAATGGTCAGCTCGAAACGAACCTGATCGTTGCCCTTGCCGGTGCAGCCGTGGCAGATGGCGTCTGCGCCCTCGGCCTTGGCAATTTCAACGATGCGCTTTGCGATGATCGGGCGGGCAAAGGACGTGCCAAGCAGGTACTTGTTCTCGTAGACCGCACCTGCCTGTACGGTGGGATAAACATATTCCTGAATGAATTCTTCCTTGAGGTCTTCAATGTAGAGCTTCGATGCACCGGTCTTCAGTGCTTTTTCTTCCAGACCGTCAAGCTCCGTGCCCTGACCCACGTCGGCGGAAACCGCGATGACCTCGCAGTTGTTGTAGTTTTCCTTCAGCCACGGGATGATGATGGAGGTATCCAGACCACCGGAGTACGCCAGAACAACCTTTTTAATATCCTTCTTTGCCTTTGCCATGATTAACCCTTCCTTTTTTCATAAACCGCCGTCATCGTGCGGCGGAGAATTATTTGTTTCAACGGTCATTATTATACACCGTTTCCCGGAAAAATCAACCCTTTTCTTGAATATTTATTCATCTTTTTTGAAAGTTGTCGAAATTTCCAGATTTCATGCGGGTTTTTTGGCTTTATATTTGTGTATTTTTCAAAATTCGATCTTCAAAAGTATGCATTTTTGAATGAATAAAGCGCATATTATACATTTGTATACATTGCTTTATACATTTTCGCTTTCGGAATTGTTTTCTACGATATAGGGCTTTACAAGCGCCATTTCGCGCGGCTCCACACGGGCATGAATAAGGAGCCCTTCCGGCACGTATTCTTCGGAGACGAGTGCGCCCGCTTTTCTCAGCTGTGCCGCAATGCCCGTCTTTGCAAACGGCAGCAGCGCCGTCACGTCCACCGGCTTCACCGGCAGGTTATCTTCAATCGCCTGCAAAAGCGCCGGGATGCCTTCGTTTTTCAGCGCACTGATGCGCACCGCGCCCGTCAAATGCAAAGCGCTGTCCGCATCGCCCACAAGGTCCCATTTATTGAGCACCGGGATAACCGGGCGGTCACCGCAGCCGAGGCTCTGCAAAATTTCATTTGTCACGTCCAAGTGCGTGCGTGCTTCGGGGCTGGAAGCATCGCACACGTTCAAAATGATGTCCGCCGTTGCAGCCTGCTCCAACGTGGAGCGGAACGCCTCCACCAAATGGTGCGGCAAGCGGCGCACAAGGCCGACCGTATCGATGAGCATAACGGTCTTGCCGCCGGGCAGCTTCAACGCGCGCGCCGTGGGGTCCAGCGTCGCGAAAAGCTTATCCTCCGCCAAAACGCCCGCTTGCGTCAAGAGATTCATCAAAGTCGATTTGCCCGCGTTCGTGTAGCCGACAAGCGCCACCGTCACCGTGCCGTCCTTTTCGCGGCGGCGCTGCGTCTCGTGGCGGCCGACTTCAATTTTCTTCAACTGTTCGCGCAGCGCTTCAATTCTGCGGCGAATGTGTCGGCGGTCGGTCTCCAGCTTCGTTTCGCCCGGGCCGCGCGTGCCGATGCCGCCGCCGAGACGCGAAAGCGCCGTGCCCTTACCGGTCAGACGCGGCAGAAGATACTTTAACTGCGCCGCTTCCACCTGCACCTTACCTGCGCGGCTCTGCGCACGCTGCGCAAAAATATCGAGGATCAGCATCGTGCGGTCCACAACGCGCACGTCCGTCGCATTTTCAAGGTTGCGAATCTGCGTCGGCGTCAGCTCGCGGTCAAAAATAATCAGCTCAATCTCGTTGTTCTCGCAGAAATTCCGAATTTCCTCCACCATGCCGCTGCCTACGCACGTCGCAGTCTCCGGGGAGGGGCGCTTCTGCATCATCGTCGCAATAGGCTCCGCGCCGCCGCTTTTTGCAAGCTCCCACAGCTCGCGCAGCGATTCCTCCGCGTCATATTCGCCCGTGTCCAGCGAGACCAAAAGCGTGCGCTCCGGCACGATTACGTTTTCCGTATAATTCATAAGGTTCTCCTTTTTTCATTTCTGATCTATCGTTTCAAAAACTGCAGCACTTCCCGCCGCAGTTTGTTGTTTCCCACTTTCTATTATACAGAAAACAGCACGGAAAACAACGTGCTTTTACGAAAAACAGACGCACACCGCGTAAAATGACATTTGCACCAACCGCCGCCCTGATGTTTTGGCGGTTTCTTCCATAGTTTTCGCCCACAGCTTTATGCTATAATGGAGTTGTAAAACTCGGAAAGGATGAGCCCCATGTACCGCTTTGCCCCCCAGTAAACACACCCATTTTTAAGAAAGGGTCGATTTTATGAAAAAGCAATTTGCGGTCATGTTCTGCCTTTTGGCGATATTTACATGCCTTGTCGGGTGCTCAACCGGCTCGAAAGCCTCATTCCCCGAAACGTTTATCGACTCTGTGGGACAGGGGGAAACCGATGCGCTGAAAACGCTCGGTACTACCGAACAGGCGCTCTCCGATTATACCGTTGACGTTTACGGCAAAACCGCCGATGTGCAGCTCTCGTTTGATGCATACCGCGGCGATGAAACCTCCGCCGGCAAGCTCAACTACGCAGAGCTCACCGTACCGTGCACGCCGAATGATGACGGCTTTTCATACATGCGCACCTGCTACGACAAGCTTGAAAAAGCGCTCGGCGAACCGTTCACGACCGACGTGAACATGGACGGTGTTTCCGCCGAAGACGATACCGATACGCTTTTTGCGGCGCTGCAAAAAGATGCAGGCGGCGAAAATGTCTGCGCCTTACAATACCAGTGGCGCGGCCTCGGTGAAAACGAATCGCTGCTTTACCTTTATTACTATCCGAACGAAAACGGCTCGGCGCGCGTAAAGCTCACGTTTTTGCCGAAAGAGCGTGCACAAATTCCATAAAGCTCTGTAAAAAGGCGCGGAAGTTTTGAAAAGCTCCTGCGCTTTTTGCGTTTTCAAAAAATTTACAGGTTTTCGATTTGCTTTTTTTCGCGTATTGTGGTAATATACGATATTATCATACATGCCAAGCGGCATATGGCTGCGGCAAATTTTTTGTAGGAAAGACAGGTTATTTTTTCTCAGATGGACAGTCACAGTACAGGGTTGATCATAGCGTTGATCGTTCTGATCGTTTTGTCCGCCTATTTCTCCGCCACGGAAACGGCGTTTTCGTCGCTCAACCGTATCCGGCTCAAAAACTTGGCCGATAACGGCAACAAGCGCGCAAAGCTCGCCTATAAGCTCGTGGATAATTACGACGAGCTCATCTCCTCCGTTCTGGTGGGAAACAACATCGTCAACATCAGTGCGTCTTCTCTCGCCACCGTTTTGTTTATCAAAGCATTCGGTGACAACGGTCCCACCGTTTCCACCATCGCCATGACGATCATCGTGCTCATTTTCGGCGAGGTCACGCCGAAAAGCATCGCAAAAGAGACCCCGGAAGCGTTCGCTATGTTTTCCGCGCCCATCATCAACGTGCTCATTTACGTCTTCAAGCCCATTAACGTATGTCTTGTGGGCATCAAAAAGCTGGTGAAAAAATTCGTAAAGGTCTCTAACGACCGTACCATTTCGGAAAGCGAACTGCTCACCATCGTGGAGGAAGCCGAGCACGACGGCGGTATCAACGAAAACGAAAGCGAGCTTATCCACAACGTCATCGAGTTCGACGACCTTGAAGCCATCGATATCATGACGCCGCGCGTAGACGTGGAAGCCGTGGATAAGACGAGCACCGTGCAGGAAGTCGCCGACCTCTTTACGGAAACAGGCTTTTCGCGCCTGCCGGTGTATGAGGAGACGATTGACAGCATCGTCGGCATTATCAATGAGAAAGATTTCCATAACCTCGTGCTGCGCGACGGCAACGCGGTGAAGCAGATCATCAAGCCCGTGGAGTTCATCCCGCCTTCGATGAAAATTTCCGCGCTTTTAAAGCTTTTGCAGCAGAACAAATCGCACCTTGCCGTCATCGTGGATGAGTTCGGCGGCACCGAGGGCATCGTCACGCTGGAAGACATCATCGAAGAACTTGTCGGTGAGATCTGGGACGAACACGACGAAGTGGTGGAAGCGTTTCAAAAGGTCAGCGACAACGAATACCTTGTCGATTGCTCCACCAACCTTGACGAGCTTCTTGAATACTTCCATTTGAAGTCCGATTCCGAAGCCTCCACCATCAACGGTTGGGTCATCGAACAGCTCGATCGCATCCCCGAAAAGGGCGACTGCTTTGATTTTGAAAACCTGCATGTCGTTGTAGAAGAAACAGAGTACCAGCGTGCCACCCGCGTGCGCATCACTGTGTCCCCGAAAAAGGAAGAGTCCGAAGAAGCATAAAATTCCATAATTCATAAATCATTCCTAATTGCGCCCCGCTGTTTAACGCAGCGGGGTTTTCGCTTTGCAAAAGCATCCGCCAAAATAATTTGCAAATCTTTTTCTTTCCTTTTAAACAGGTTTATGCTATAATAAAATCGACAAAAATCTTTCTTGTATTTTATTTAAAATTGTAAGAATTTCGTAAGGAGATTTTAAGAAATGCTGAAGCTGGAGCTTTTACTGCGCCGCATTCGCGGTTTTGACGCAAAGCGCATGATGGTGTATGTTCGCGACGTCAAAAAGGAGACCAAAACGCCCACACCCGTCATCATGGCGGATATGCTGTACTGCATTTTGCGGTATAACGTAGGGTTTTACGATTACCACATTTTCGGTTTTGCGCACATCCACGGCGCAAAGGCGAGAAGCACATTCTTCACCATGCAGGATAACTGGCGCTTGACCCGCATGGTAAACAGCCCTGAAGACCGCCCCTATTTTGAAAACAAGCTGCTGTTCTGCCGCACGTTTGCGCCGTACCTCGGACGGTCATTTTTAGACCTCAATGAAGCCGGTGAGGACGCGCTTGCCGATTTTCTGCGCCACCACCCCGTGGTGTTTTTAAAAGAGCCGGAAAGCTTCGGCGGTCTGGGGGTCAAACGCTTTGACAGCGCCGGGACCGATTTAAACGACCGAGAGGCCGTGAAAAGGCTGCGCGAAAACTGGGTGCAAAACGGCTTACTGCTCGTGGAGGAAGCCTTACAGCAACACCCGGAAATGAGCGCGCTGTATCCGTATTCGCTCAACACCCTGCGCGTCTGCACCTTAACAGATGACAAAGGCGACGTGCATGTGCTGTACAGCTTTGTGCGCACGGGCCGCCACGGCTCATTTGTAGACAACACCACAAGCGGCGGGCTCAACGCGCTCATCTGCGACGATGGTGTCATCCGCCGCCCCGCTATGTCCGATAAAACCGGCATGTATTTCGACATGCACCCCGATACCTGTACGCCATTTATAAACTTCCGCGTGCCATATTTTGATGAAGCGATTGCGCTGTGCAAAAAAGCCGCGAAGGTCCGCCCCGACATGCGGTACGTCGGCTGGGACGTGGGCATCACCCCCACCGGTCCCGTTTTTGTGGAGGGCAACAACCTCCCCGCCTACGACGGGCAGATCTACCACCAGCAGGAGAACCCCGGCACCGGCCTCCGCCCCCTCGTCCGCTCCATCATCCCGGAGTTTTAGTTTACATAATTTTAAAATCATACGCAGAAACCCGCATTGCAGCCGGAAATTCCGTTTGCAATGCGGGTCTTTTATTTTTCGGTTCGTTCCGCGCGTCTGGCTTTGAAGAACCGGCGCAGGATTGCCGTGCATTCTTCACACAGCAATCCGCGGTATAATTCGGGTTTAAAGGCACTTTTGAGCGACGTCACCGACACAGCCGTGCCGCACGCACCCATAGCTTCGTCTTCCGTGCCGAACACGATGCGGTCCACGCGGGCGTTTACCGTCGCGCCCGCACACATGGGACACGGCTCCAGCGTCACATACAGCGTACAGCCGGTCAACCGCCAGGAGCCAAGCACTTTTGCCGCCTGTTCCATCGCTTCCAGCTCCGCATGGCCAAGCACACTTTGATGCTCTTCTCGCCGATTCCGCCCACGCCCGATGACTTTGCCGTCCTTCACAACAACGGCGCCCACCGGCACTTCACCTGCCGAAAAGGCTTCTTCCGCAAGCGAAAGCGCCTCGCGCATGAACTTTTCCTCCGGCACAAACGCGCGGTTTTTCATGGCATTATACGGCATATGTCCCCTTACGAATACAGCGTCACGATACACATTACAACAAACAGCACATAGTAGCAGATGAAACCGGGATTCACGAACATCCACAACGCCTTCCCGCGTACCGGTACGCCGCGCTGCATGGGCGTGCGGAACACCTTATGACCGGTGAAATTGCGGATAAGCAACACCACAAGCGCAATCAGCCCCAAGCCGTACACGATATACGTCAGCAAATTGCTCGCGATATTCGCCGCATCCGCGCCCACAAGCCCCTCAAGGGCAATGGGCAGCGTCGCAAGCAGGTTATTGAGCATGTGCACGAAAATGTTCACCCAAATGTTGCGGGTACGCACATACAAAAGCGCCATTACAAAGCCCGCCATAAGCACCACGGGCAAAGACTGAATGCTGTAATGCGCCATGCCGAAGATCAGTGCGGAGAAGATCACCGCAGGCCAGTCACCCCAGCGGCGCATGACGGCCGTCGTCACGCTGCGGAACGCAAATTCCTCCGTCACCGGCGCGACGAGCACGACCGAAACGAACATCGTCAGCGCCTGCACGGGCGTCAGCGCCAAAAGGTCTGCTGTGTTTGCGTCGCCGTTCAGCCCCGCGCCCTCCAAAAGCTGCGAGATGAGGTTTGCGGGAATGTTCATCAAAACACTGACGGCAAGGCCCGCAAAGACAAGCAAAACACTGTTCAGCACACCGTTTTTCTCCACAAGCACCGTGTCCGAGAGCTTTCTTTTCCCAAAGAACAGAAAAAATGAGAACGGCAGCACAATGGATAAGAACGATGCAATGGACGAAATAAGGTAATACGCCGTCGGCGGAAAGCCGCCAATGGTGTTCGGCCCCATAAAATTCACGCCGCACACCGTTAAAATCAGCGTTGCAAGCGTCGTCCACAAAACCTGTATCGGCAAAGAGGTCATGGTCGCAAATGAAAGGCGGGAGGCCGCGCGGCGCAGCTCCTTTTGCTCCAAACGCGCGGGGTCCGCCCACTTCGGCGGCTGTACGGGTGCGTAATATACGGGCTGCTGCACCGGCTGTGCATAAACGGGCGCGCCGTTACCGCCCTGCGGCGGATATGTATACACCGGCGTCGGGTTCTGCACCGGCGCGGGATTCTGCGGCGCGGTATACACCGGCTGCCCGTTATAAAGCGGCTGCGTCACCGGCTGCCCAGCGGGCGTGTAGTTCCGGTTATCGTTCATGCTCATTCATCCTTTCCCTTTTTGGTTTTCCCGTTTTTTTCGGGCTTTTTCACGTGAAAACGGATCGTCAGCTTTTCCACCCAGCCCTTTTTGTACTTGAGGGAAATGTAGCCGATGGTGCTCATCACCAGTGCGCCGATGGCGTCCACGATGATGTCCTTCATCGTGTCCTGCAAGGCTGCCTGCCCAATAAGCGCCGTGCCGTTATCCAGCATATATTTCTGCATGTTGGTGCCGAAAACGGAATCCATCGTGAATTCATAAATTTCCCACACCGCGCCCAGCGCAAGCGCAAAGCAAAACGCAAATACGGCGATGAACACCGGTGAAAGATTCAACGGTATGCGCTCCGCATTGTTGAAAATCGCAATCATAGAAAAGCCAAGCGCACCCAGCATTGCACCGCTCATCGTGTGCAGAATCGTATCCCAGTGCGGTACGGCGTAGTAAAAGCTTCGCACCTCGCCGAGGAAGATCGCGCAGTACAAAAACGCAATGTACAAAACCAGCATCACGCGCGGAATCTGCAGCGTTTTCTGCCGGATGAGCCGCAGCGGCAGCACAATGGCGGCAATGCCCAAAAGGCACTGCAAAAGCATCAGCACATAGTCTTCGCGGCTGCGCACTTCCTCCGTCCCGCCGCCGTGCGACACAATACGTACTACAAGGTAGCCAAGCGGCAGAATAAAGCTCAGCAGCACCGCCATGATGAACATGCCGGTAAAGTCCCGTTTTCTTTTCGGCTTCATAGCCCGTCCTCCTAATGGGGGTATTTTTTACTGTGCAAGCAGCTCCGCGACGTTGTTTGCGTAAGCAACCGGGTCTTCAATGGAGCGGCCCTCAATAAGCAGCGCCTGATCGTACAGCACTTCGGTGTACTTTTTCAGCTTGTCTTCGTCGTTTTCAAAGCGGCGCAGCACCTCAAACACCGGGTGTTCGGTGTTGAGCTCAAATATCTGCTCGGCCTTCACCTTCTGCTCCGCGCCCGGCATGGAGTTTAGCACCTTCTCCATCTCCATGGAGATCGCGCCGTCCGTCGTGATGCACACGGGGTGATTTTTAAGTGTCGTCGAAACGCGCACGTCCTTTACGCGCTCGCCGAGAATCGTCTTCATCTTCTCAAGCAGAGCCTTGTTTTCCTCCGCCTGCTTTTCGGCAGCCTGCTTTTCTTCTTCGGTCTGCACGCGTGCGTCTTCCGCCGCAACGTTCTTGAAGCTCTTGCCTTCGTACTCCTGCAACACCATCAGCGCGAACTCGTCCACATCGTCCGTAAGGTACAGCACCTCGTAGCCGCGGTCAAGCACGGCTTCGGTCTGCGGCAGATGCGCAATGCGCTCCGGGGTCTCGCCCGCCGCGTAGTAAATGCAGGTCTGGTCTTCCTTCATGTCCTGAACGTACTCTTTCAGCGTGCGCATCTTGCCTGTGGAGGAGCGGAACAGCACAAGATCCTTGAGCTTATCCTTGTTGATGCCGTAGTTCTCGTACATGCCGAATTTGAGTCTCAAGCCGAAACTCTCAAAGAACTTCTCGTAGTTCTCTCTGTCGTGCTCCAGCATGGATTTAAGCTCCGACGCAATCTTCTTCTCAATGCGCGTCGCGATAAGTTTTAACTGACGGTCGTGCTGCAGCATTTCACGGGAGATATTCAGCGACAGATCCTGCGAATCGACAAGGCCCTTCACAAAGCCGAAGTAATCCGGCAGCAGGTCTGCGCACTTTTCCATAATGAGCACGCCGGAAGCATACAGCTGCAAACCCTTTTCGTAGTCTCTCGAATAATAATCCATCGGCGCTTTTGCAGGGATAAACAGCAGTGCGTTATACGTCGCTGTACCCTCTGCGGAGGTATGGATAACCTTCAGCGGGTCCTGCCAATCGTAGAACTTCTCCTTATAGAAGCTGTTGTATTCTTCTGCCGTGATCTCGTTTTTATTTTTCTTCCACAGCGGCACCATGCTGTTGAGGGTCTCCACCTCAAAGTAGTGCTCATATTCGTTCTCCGCACCCTCCTTCGCACGGGTCTTTTCGACCTCCATGCGGATGGGGTAGCGGATATAATCGGAATACTTCTTCACGAGCGAACGAATGCGGTATGTATCGAGGAACTCGCTGTACTTTTCTTCCTCGGTGTCCTCTTTGATATGCAAAATGATCTCGGTGCCGTGGTCGGCCTTTTCGCACTCGCGGATGGTATAGCCGTCCGCGCCGTCGGACTCCCAGCAATACGCCTGCTCTGCGCCGTACGCCTTGGATTCCACGCGCACGTGGTCGCTGACCATAAACGCGGAATAGAAACCCACGCCGAACTGACCGATGATGTCGATATCCTCGTTCTTTTCGTTTTCAGACTTGAATTTCAGCGAGCCGCTCTTTGCGATGACGCCGAGGTTCTGGTCAAGCTCCTCCTGCGTCATGCCAATGCCGTTATCGCGGATACGCAGCGTGCGGCTGTCCTTATCCGCCGCAAGGAAGATCTGGAAGTCGTCACGATTGAGTCCCGTAGCGCCGTCCGCCAGGGATTTATAGTAAAGCTTATCGATCGCGTCGCTCGCGTTGGAGATCAGCTCGCGCAGAAAAATCTCCTTATGGGTATAAATAGAATTGATCATGAGATCAAGAAGTCTTTTAGACTCCGCTTTAAACTGTTTTTTTGCCATGCAAATTCTACCTCTTTTTCATTTTGGGCATCAAAATCGCGCATTCATCCGCCCGCGTTCTCTTTCTAACAACTATACTATACATTTGTTAAAAAATCACGAACAATTTTAATTTGGTTAAAAAAAAGAACGGTTTAAATTTAAATTTCGCATGGATTATTTTTTCTAAAGGCGGCAATGCCGCCTTGTAAGAAACCCCTTGATAGGGTTTCTTACAAAAAATCGTCCACCGGACGATTTTTCTATTTTCCTGATCTTTGGGTAGGCAAAAGGATTTCGCCATTTGCGAATGGCGACTCAAGGCTCTTCCTTGATGAATCCAAGCGAACGCTTATGTTCGCTTTCAAGTTTTCTCGAAGAAAACTTGACTAAAGACTTTTAACCATGCTCGCCGTCAGAACTCTGCGGCAAACAAAAGAACTTTTCAAAGAACCGCCACACCTTCACTGCCCCGGTCACGGGGATTCTCGCGTCCAGCTCAAACGCGTTGATTTTCAAAAATGCCTTACCGTCCGCCTGATACAGCATTTCCGCCGGCGGGGCGTTGTCATTAAAGCTCAGCCGTCTTCCCTCGGCGTCCACCATCAGCATACCGAACACAAACAGCAGCACCAGCACGGTGCAAAAAAACGACATCAAAAACGCGCGGGAACACACACATTTGCGCATGCAAAACACCTCCGCATGCAGTATGCCCCGTCCGTTTTCCGCTATTCCTCCGCTATGTCGTTTAAAACCGCCAGAATCGTCTCGCCCAGCAGCTCCCCGGCGTAGTCCGCCTCCCTTTGCGTATTCACCTCTGTACCGACCTCCACCAAAAGCGAGCCGTGCGTGGCGTGCATATTGTAGTTTCTCTGCGCGAAAAACAGCGGTCGAAACAGCCCCGGATATAATAAATCGCCTTTTTGCTGCAAGCGCAAGGCCAAATGCAAATTTTCCCGCCAATCCGGGAACAGCGGGTCTTCCGAAAGGTCACACCCCGCCATAATCATGATCTGCGCGGCATTCTCCCCGTTTACCTCCGCCACGGGCTTATACCGTGTGCCGTCGTCCTCCTCACCGAACGCGTCTCTGTGCACATCCACGGTGATCTGTATCGTGGGGTATTTCAGTAAATTTTCCTGCATCGCATCCATTGAGCGCTGGTAGCTGCCGGAATACGTCTCGTCAAACCTTGTCGTGTCGTGGATCACGCCGAACCCGCCCGCTTCTATCACGTCTTTCGCCCTTTTTGCCACCGCCACAACGCTTTTTTCTTCTTCCTCCGTGCGAAAGCTCTCATCGCGGTAATACCAGTCCGATTCATACTGCAAGTACGCTTCTGACGTATGCGTGGAGTAAAGCAGCACCACCGGCGAGCCGTCGCGCTTCACGTGCACATCGGGGTCAATTAGAATTTCTTCCGATAAATCAAGCCCCGAGTCCGAAGTATCCTTCACAAAAAAGCCGTTTATCTCTTCTCCTCCGCCCATAAAGGTCGCGGCGACCGCTGCCGTTTCACGCTCCGGGTCAGGTGTCGGCGCCGGCAGCACGGGCAGCTCCGTGTCTGTTTTCTCCTGTACGGGCACAGGTGTCGCCGTGGGGAGCAATGTTGCTTCCGGCTCCGTTTCTTTTACGGCCTCCTTTTGGGGCGCAGGCGATGCTTCCGCTTGCGGCGCTTCTTGGCTTGTTGCCGCCTGTAAGCCCGCCGCCCTAAGCGCCCACGCCGCGCCGTTTTCCTTTACAACCGGCCACAAATTATCCCCCATGCACCAAAGTGACACGGCCGCCGCCAGCACCGCGCAAATTCTGTATCCGATTTTTCCGATCCGTTCCTTTCGCATCGCACTGCCTCCATTTGTGTGGCATATCCGTCTTATCATGCTTATGATACGGCATACAAAATTATGCACATGTACACGGTTCGGACGCGGAAAATTCACAAATTCGACATTTTCACACAGCACCAATATGCTATAATAAAATATATCATTCCTAAGTTTTGAACGATTTTAAAAAACTCGCAGAACCCCAAACGGGAAACGAAGAAAGGATGGACTGCATGGCAAGATCCGTATACTCAGAAATCACCCCCGAAATGGAAGCCCTCGCCGATCTTTGCGTGAAAAACGGTAAGATTGACCCGGAGCTCTATGCAAAATACGACGTAAAGCGCGGCCTGCGCGACATTAACGGCAACGGCGTTCTGACCGGCCTTACCGATATTTCGGAGATCCGCTCCAGCCGCATGGAAAACGGCGTGAAAATCCCCTGCGAAGGGCAGCTTTTCTACCGCGGTTACAGCATTGAAGATCTTGTCCGCAGCATGCCGAGCGACCACAGCTTCGGCTTTGAAGTGACCGCCTACCTGCTCCTTTTCGGTGAACTGCCGAGTAAAGAACAGCTTGACGGATTCATCAAACAGCTTTCGTTCTACCGCACATTACCCACAAATTTCGTGCGCGACATCATCATGAAAGCGCCGAGCGGCGACATGATGAACACCCTCGCCCGCAGCGTGCTGACGATGTATTCCTATGACGACGCCCCGGACGACATCTCCATCCCGAACGTGCTGCGCCAGTGCATTCAGCTCATCGCCATTTTTCCGCTTCTTTCCGTCTACGGCTATCAGGCGTATCGCCACTATCACGACGGAAAAAGTCTTTACATTCACCAGCCGAAGCCGGAGCTTACCACCGCCGAAAATATTCTGCGTATTCTGCGTTCCGATAAACAGTTCACCCCGCTGGAAGCCAAGGTGCTCGACATCGCGCTTATGCTGCACGCAGAGCACGGCGGCGGCAACAACTCCACGTTCACAACACATGTCGTGTCGTCCTCCGGCGCGGATACGTATTCCGCCATTGCCGCGGCACTCGGCTCTTTAAAAGGCCCAAAGCACGGCGGCGCGAACATCAAGGTTGTACGCATGTTTCGTGACATGAAGGAGCAGGTCAAGGACTGGACGAACGAGAATGAAATCTGCGATTACCTCACCCGCCTGCTTGATAAAAAAGCGTTCGATAACGCCGGGCTCATCTACGGCATGGGCCACGCCGTGTATTCCGTCTCCGACCCCAGAGCACGCATCATGGAGCGCTTTGCAGAGGGCCTTTCCAAAGAAAAAGGCCGTGAGGACGAGTACGGACTATACATGCGCGTCGCACGGCTCGCGCCGCAGGTCATCGCCGAAAAGCGCCGCATCTATAAAGGCGTCTCCGCAAACGTAGACTTTTACAGCGGCTTCATTTACAGCATGCTCGATTTGCCGATGGAGCTGTATACACCCATTTTCGCCTGCGCAAGAATCGCCGGCTGGAGCGCCCACCGCATCGAAGAGCTCATCAATGCCGGTAAAATCATCCGCCCGGCGTATAAAGCCATCCACCCCGAGCGCGCGTTTCCGGGTATGGAAAGCGAAACCTAAAGCTTCCGGCAACCTTAGCGAAGCGACGAATAAAATTTCGTCCACCTTTTCAAAGGTGGTGGTTTCCAAAGGCAAAGCCTTTGGTCGCTTTCCGCAGAAAGCGAAACTCTTTTGCCTACCATAGATCAGGAAGATAGGCGGAAACTTCCAGTGGACGTTTCCACCGTAAGAAACCCTATCAAGGGGTTTCTTGAAGAACTCGCCACGCGAGTTCTTCAAAATGGAACATAGTATTAAAGCGCACAGCCCTCAAGCTGCGCGCTTTTTTCTTACAAAAACTACGATTAAAGCAATCACCAGACCCGCCGGTATAACCACCCAAACGGGAACCGTCACCGTCCGCGGCGAGCTCATCACCGTGATGACATATTCCGGCATCTCACTTTCTCTTTCCGCGTTGCCGGAGGACGGAAAGCTCATGCAGATCAAGCGGCTTTTCGCGCCGTTTTTCAGCTCACTGCCAAGCAGCACCTCCGTTTGCAGGTCTTTCGGCATGACCGTCACCGCATGTTCACCGCTCCACAAATCATCGGACGTTTTCCGCGTGTACTCCACGCCATCCTGCGGGCTGAAAGGGTTGAGATAGTCGTTCACGGCCACGGTGATCTCATCGTCTTCCGTAACGGACACGTTATTCAGCTGCAAAACGAGCACCGTGCGGTAATTTTCTTCCCCGTTTTCCGCATAGCGGTACGTATATGCTTCCGCCGTCGCTTTTGCCGCATCAACGGTTTCTTTTCCCGCTTCTTTCACCGTCACCTGCACGGCAGAGGATACTTCCTCCGCATTTTCGGGAACAACCTGCTCCATATACGCCCGCACGACCTCCTCTTTTGTGTGCGCACTTTCTGCTGCAAACACAGAGCCCGTCGTAAGGGTCAAAATAAGCAGCATAACCCCGGTCATCCAAATTCGCTTTTGCACGGCTTTCCCTCCCCGCAAAGTCATTTTATTCTTCTTAACTACACTCTATCAAAAAGCGAACGGAGCGTCAACAGATTTCAATTCTCAGCTTCCGTCACAAGCTTCATCAGCAATGTTTTCAGTTCTTCCGTGGTCTCCACGGTGTAATCCGCGCCCGCTTCTTCCAGCTCGCCGGGTTCCGCAAAGCCGAAGTACACGCCAATGCCCGGCACGCCGCAATTTTTCGCGCCGATCATATCAAAGCTTCGGTCGCCGACCATGAAAAACGTATTGTTTTCCTTTCCGCCCGCGCGGCGCATGGCCTCCTGCATCACTTCGGTCTTATCCGTCATGGAGCCATCGAGATTCGCGCCGACAATCTGGTCGAACAGCTCAAAGATCCCGTTTTGCTTCAAGATCTTCTCCGTGAACACCGTCGGCTTTGAGGTGGAAACACTCAATTTCACACCTGCGCTTTTCAGCGCCTCCAACAGTTCTTTCATGCCGGGGTACAAGCGATTTTCGTACACGCCTTTTTCTTTGTAGCGCACGCGGTAGCGGTCTACCGCCTCAAACGCCTGCTCTTTGGAAAAGCCGTAGAATTCCATAAAGGATTCATGCAGCGGCGGACCGATGAACTTTTTCAGCGTCTCCATCGGCTGGTTCGGATAGCCGTAGCTGTCGAGCGCAAACTGCGTGCTTTTCGTGATGCCCTCGCTGTTATCGACAAGGGTGCCGTCTAAATCAAACAAAACCCAAATACTCATCTTCTTCTGCCTGCACCTCCGCCATGCGTGGAGCCTCCGCCTGCGCGCGGCGCACCGCCGCCCGAACGGCCGCTGCCAAAGCCGCCGGAGCGTCCGCCACCGGGACGGGGACCGCCCGAGGGACGCGAGCCGCTAAATCCACCCGGTCTCGGGCCGCCGAATCCGGGACCGCCCGGGCCGCGCGGCGGACGGGGTCCGCGCCAGAAGCCGCCCATCGGAGGCGGCGGGGGCGGCGCGCCCCAACCTCTGCGGTAATACCGTCTGCGCGGACGCAGCACGCTCAGCGCAATAATCAAAATGACGAACAAAACCACAAAGAAGAACCGCCAGACCCGCGAGAAGAAGCGCTGGAATCCGGATAAAAATCCGCCGGATGTATTATTATTCGCATAATTATAATTGGTGTTCGCATTCGCGTTGTTTGTCGTACCCGTGGAATACGAGACATTGTAGTGGTCTTCCAAAATCTCCACCGCGCGGGCGTAGACCTTTTTCACGCCGCTGTCGTACTCTTTCGCGGCAAAATCGTCCTCAAGGTAGTCATACAGCATCGCGTCCAGCACGCCGCCGGTAAAAACATCGGTCAGCCCCACGCCCGGCTCGGCGTAGTAATCCTCCGCACCGATGGAAAGCAGAATCAAGAGACCGTTATTCGCTTTCTTGTCACCGATACCCCACTTGTTAAAGAGGTCATACGCATAATCGGCAATATCCTCGCCGTCGGTGAAATCCACGGTCGCCACCACGACCTCCGCGCCGCAGGCTTCGGCAAGTGCGCTGCCCGTGCGCTCAATATAGCTTTCCGTCGAGGACGAAAGCACATTCGCGCCGTCATACACATAGCCCGTCGGGGCATCCGGCAATGCCACGGCAAACGCCGGCACCGCCATAAGTACGAGCACCAGCACCGTAAGCAGCACAGCGCCCGTCTTTTTCAAAACAGGATATACGGTCTTTGTCATAAGCATTTCCTTTCCCTGTCCGTTTCAAACTTTTACGCGAACAGCTCCACATCGCCGATGCCCACCAGCTTCGCCAGTGCATACGCAGGCGAATTGTGCAGCGCATCGTTGAATGCGGCGGCTTTATCGTTGTAATCGTCGCGCATCAGATAATCCAAGTCGGAATTGTAGTTCGACATCAGCGATTCGCGGTACGTTGCGTCCTCCTCATTCATGTCGATATTCTTGATCTGGCGATACATCGCCTTCACCGCCGTCGTCAGGTCGTTTAAAGCCGCGTACTTGTCCGCCGGGCGCTCGGCCTTTTTCACCGCGTTCTGCGCCGTGCGCACGGCATCTACAAGCGTCAAGTCCGTCTCGCTGTATTTTTCCGCGATCGTCACCAGATTCGATGCTTCGGAAACCATCATCGAGACCTGGTCCAAAACGCCGTACACGTCGTCGGAGCCGTAGTATTCCGCTGTCACATTGTTGCGCTCGCGCGACAAAGATATACACGCGCCGACTGGGATCGCCGCCAAAATTAACACCACCATCGCAATGACCGCCGAAACACGGCCCACGGCTTTTACGCCATCGTTTTTCTTTTTCATAAAAAATTCCTTTCTGCTTTTTCTGTCTATATGCAAATCCATGACACGCAAATCTAAAGTCTATAAACGCACAGCCGGGCAGCACTGCAAGCACAACCCGGCCGGTGTTCTCTTTATTTACGCGCGAATGTCTAAAAGCTTCTGCTTCAGCTCGTTTTCCAAACGGCCGAGCTCCTGCTCCGCTTCGCGGCGGCGGGTCTTGCCCTCTTCCTGAATTTTCACAACTTCATCGAGTGTCGAGATGAGCGACTGGTTTGTCTGGCGCAGCGTCTCCATGTCAACAATGCCGCGCTCGGATTCGCGCGCCGTCTCAATGGTGCTCATCTTCAGCTTCTCTGCGTTCTTGCGCAGCAGCTCGTTCGTCATATCGGTCACTTCACGCTGTGCGCGCACCGCATCTGCAGAGTGCGCCACGCCAAGCGCCAGCACCATCTGGCTCTTCCAAAGCGGAATGGTGTTCACAATGGTGGACTGAATTTTCTCCGCCATCAAACGGTCGTTGTTCTGCACAAGACGAATTTGCGGCGACATCTGCACGGAAACCATGCGGGTCAGCTCGAGGTCATGCAGCTTCTTTTCAAAACTGTCGCACTGCTGTGCAAAGTCGTTTGCCGCCTGCGCGTCCTCCGGCAGGCCGGAGCGCTGCGCTTTTGCTTTCAGCTCTTCCAGCGTCGTTTCGCGCTCTCTTTTCAGGCGCTTTTTGCCCGCCAGAATGTACATGGAAAGCTCTTTGTGGTACGCAAGGTTCGTTTCGTACAGCTTATCGAGCATCACGATGTCCTTCATCAGCTGCACCTGGTGGCCCTCAAGGGAAGACGCAATCTTATTCACGTTCACTTCGGCCTTGTCGTAACGCGCCTTCATGCCATCGAGGCGGTTTGCCTGCTTTTTAAAGAAGCCGAGGAAGCCCTTTTCCTCTTCGCCCGCATCAAAGCTTTTCAGCTCTACAACAAGGTTCGCAATCTCATCGCCTACTTCACCGAGGTCCTTCGTACGCACATTTGCAAGCGCCGTGTCGGAGAAGTTTGCAATTTTCTTCTGTGCGCCGGAGCCATACTGCATCACGAGCGCAGAGCTTGTAATGTCAATTTTTTCCGCAAAGTCGTCTACGACCTTCTGTTCTTCGGGCGTAAGCTGTACTTCGGGCTGTTCCTCTTCTTTTTTCTCAGGGGCTACAGGCTTTTCTTCCTCCACGCCGTCCAGCGTCAGGGTGGGAATGCCGGGTGCGGGGGTCTCCAGCTCGGGCTCTAAGGTCAATTTCACGTCGCTCATGTTGTTCGTCCTCCTTATATTCACCGTGTGCGTCACACGGTCAAAAATCACTTTGTCTGTGTTTTGCTTGTGTCGTTCGGGTCAAGGCCCGGCATTTTCATGTCTTCGCCGGAAAGGCCCTCCTGCTTCAAAATGGATTCCATCACGCTGATGTCCGCCGCAATGTCCAGCGCATCGTCATCAAACAGGCTGTCCAGCTGCTTTTCAAACGCGCCCGCGATCGTCTCCATCATGCCTTCAATCTCAAACATCGTCTTTTGAATGTTCTCGCCCTTCACTCTCTGGCGGCTCAGCTTATCATAGCTGTTCAGAAGCTTCAGCGTTGTCGGCAGATAGTAGTTCATAAACCGGCGGATCTCCGCTGCTTTTTCGGGGTGCTCCGCGATATACGCAAAAATATCGGCAGAAGCCACTTCCATGCGGTCGATGCGCTTTGTCATCACCTCGTCCGGAATGCGGATGTTCACGTCGCGCAGCTCATGCAGATATTTGTAGCCTTCCTCAATGATCTTGTCCACCTCGGGATCGCCGGTGGAGACCTTTTTCTGCGGCTCCGCTTTCGGCTCCGGCTTCTTTTCGGGCTCGGGCTTTTTCTCCGGCTGTACGGATTCCGCCGGCACATAATACTTTTTGCCCTTGAAAATTTTGCCGCCGATGAAAAACGCCGCCGCACCCACCACAACAAACGTGATGAGGTCCTGCCAGCGGTAAAGCGGGCCGTTCAGCGCATACAGCATGCACACGATGCCCGTCAGCCAATAGCGGCCGTTTGAGGGCTTGTACTTTTCAATCATGTCCTGCTTGCGCGGCGCTTTTTTCGGCTGCTGCACGGGCGCACCGTTCTGCGAAACGGTATTTCGCGGCGCTGTGCCGCGCGGCGGATTATACGGTCCGCCGGGCGCGCTGCTCGGAGCCTGATTCGGGTTTGTATTCGGGCGCTTGTAATTCGAGTACGCCGTCTGCGTGTAGGAATAGTGGTACGTACCGTCCGGATTCTGCCCCTGCGGCGACTGATAATTTGTCCGCGCGTTCGTGTTAAACTTGCGGTTTACGGTCTCCGCCACACGGTTCACTTCGTTTACAACGCCGTTCACCGCACCCTGCACCTCGCGGGAAATCTTCTCCCCGTCGAGGTTATTCACGCTCTCCGTCACCTTGTCGCCCACCTTGTGGATAACGCGGTACGTCGCGGAGTTTTCAAACTCGTTTTGGAGCGGATTCGTGTAATTCGCGCCGTTCGGCGTATTCGTGTTTCTGTTTTGTTCGTTCGGATTTTGTGTGTTCGTTTTTGGCACCGCCTTTCTAACGGTAATGCTTCATAAATCTCCATTTTTTCTGTGGTGTGTCCCGGCAAAGTCGGGACACACCCACTTATTCGACTTTACTCTATTATTGTACGTTTTTCTGAAACCCGGGTCAAGAACTTCCGGGTGAATTTCAGAGTTTTTTCAGGAATTCTCCGGCGCCGGAGTCGGCGTTACCTGCACGGGATCTTTTCCGTCCTGCACAAGGTAATATTCCACCGTCTCTTCACCCGCTATGTGCAGCACGTTGTACTTTACATCCAGCAAAAATTCCGGTGCCGCGCCGAAGGATTGTAATGACGCCTCCGCGTCAAAGCGCGTCATTAGAAGCTGCCGGTCGGAGGGCTCGCCCGCCGTGCCGCGCAGACCGAGCACAACGCCCGCGAAAATCAGGATTGCAGAAAGCAGCCACGCGCCGAGCGGGGCCATCCAGTTTGCACCCGTAAGCTTGCCCAGCACACTCACGCGTCTCTTTAAAAGGCTGCGCGTCAGTGTAAAATGCAGCACCGGCACCACAATCATCAAAAGCGAAAAAAGCCAATTCTGCCCGATGATCTGCACAAGCCCGGCTAAAAATTCCAGCCCTTTTATACCGGCCTTCAGTCCCATGCAGACGCCGAACATCTGCCGGTATAAAAACTGCACGAACGTAAAGCCCCAAAGGCCCACCGTCCACACGGTTAAAAGCAGAAAGTTCAGCCCTTTTAACGGCGTCGTGCGCGAAAGCGCCAGCGCGATGCCGCCAAGTCCCAACGCCATCCATACCTTCACGGGCGTTATGGGCATATGCGCAAAATATGCAAAAATAAATTCACTGTATAAAACCGATAAAAACGGAAGCAGCGATGCCAAAACCGAGACGCTTTTCTCCCGTTCCGCAGCCTGATGCCGCGCCATACTTCCCACCTCCAAATGCGAAACGTGCTGTTTTCAGCCGCTTTGTTCACAGTATACTATAAAAGCTTGAACTTTTCAATCATTTCCGGCAAACCGAAGAAAACGCATCGTTTTCGGCGTTTATTCCGCAAAAAGACGGGCATTCTATGGGTAACGCGGCATACCGCCGCGCACGCTATTTTTGTAGAAAGGATCGATCCGATATGAAAAGAATTTTTCCCGCTCTGCTTGCTTTGCTCTTGGTGCTTTCATTCACGGGCTGCGCAAGCCGAACGACCGAAAGCTCGTCCTCCTCATCTGCCGCAAGTGAAAAGCCCGCGCAGTCTGCGTCGCCTTCCCCGGATGTGAGTGAATCCCCGAACGACACCTCCGTTATGCCGGAGACCGCGCTCGGCCTTTCCGCCTTCCGCGATGCCCTGCGCGAAGCCTATGGCGACAAATATTACCCCGATACGAAACTGACCGAAGATGAAATTCGCTCAGAGCTGGGCATGGATGACTCGCTTTACGAAGAGGTATACGCTGAAAACACTGCGCAGAAGGCCCACCCGGATACGTTCATCGCCGTAAAAGTCAAAGAAGGCAAAACGGACGAAGTCAAAGAGAAGCTCGCGGCTTATAAGCAGCGCCTGCTTGCAGATGAAGATTTCACCGCAAGCAAAGACAAAATAGAGGCCGCCGAAATTTACGCCGACGGCGATTACGTATTCTTCCTTCTGCTCGGCGAGCCGGAAACGAGCGGTGAAAGCAGTGAGGGCATGGCAGAGGCCTTCGGTAAAGAAGTACAACACGGCATAGACGCCATTAAAAAGGTCATTGGCATGGAGTAATTTTGTGTCGAAAAGCTCCGTAAAACGCCCCTTATATCCTTGAAATACCTCCGCCTGCGTGGTATACTCCTAATGTATATGCACGCGGGCGGGCTTTTTTGTCCGCCTTTTTGAAAGGAGCTTTCATGTTCAAAGATTCCGAAAAGATCCGCGCCGCCATTTTTGATGTGGACGGCACGCTTTTAAACAGCACACCCATGTGGAATAAACTCACGTTCGCGTTCGCCGAAAAAATGGGCATCGCAGCACCCGACGATCTATTCCGCACCCTAAACAGCCTCTCGCTCGAACAGTGCGCCAAGTATTACCACGACGTGCTCCATGTTGAGGGCACCGTTGAGGAAATTCATGAGGGCATCATCGCACTCGCCCGCGAGGGCTACGCCAAAGAAGTGCCCGAGATCACCGGCGCGGCGGCGTTTTTAAAAGCGCTCTCAGAGCGCCACATTCCCGCAGCCGTCGCAACCGCCTCGGACATTGCGTCCTTAAGGCCCGCGTTTGATCGCCTTAATATGTCGCCGTACATTTCCGTCATCGAAAGCTGCACCACCATCGGCAAAAGCAAGGAGCACCCGGATATTTATTTAAAGTGCGCAGCCGATTTAAACGCCGCCCCGCATGAGACCGTTGTGTTTGAAGACGCGCTCTACGCCGCCAAAACGGCAAAAGCCGCCGGCTTTTCGGTCATCGGCGTGTTGAGCGAAGCTGTGGAAGAAAGCGACCGCATAGCGCTTCAAAAGCTCTGCGACCGCTGCATCACAGACTACACAGCGCTTTTGGGCGAACTTTTGCCGCCCGAAGACCGATAAAAACCGCCAAACGGACGGTTCTCTTTTGGGAACAGAACAGGCGCACGCAGCCGTGTCACGCGAAGCTCTGTTTTGATGATATAAATTTTTGAAAATCAAGCTTTAGGATATTTTGGAGGAGTTATGTTCAAAAAATACAAAGAAAAATTCATCGGCGACCGGGAGTTTTACGCAAACCTCATCCGCCTCATCATCCCGATGATCGTGCAGCAGGGCATCACAAGCTTTGTCAGCCTGCTCGATAACGTCATGGTCGGCCGCCTCGGCACCGAATCCATGAGCGGTGTCGCCATCGTCAATCAGCTTTTGTTCGTCTTTAACCTCACCATCTTCGGCGGCCTTGCGGGCGCGTCCATTTTCGGCGCGCAGTTCTACGGCAAGGGCGACCACAAGGGCGTGCGCTATGCGCTGCGCTTCAAGCTCATTTTCAGCGTTTTAATGGCCGTCATCGCCATCGTCGCGCTTCTGTTCTTCAATAACCCGCTCATTTCGCTGTTCCTCACGGAAAGCGAATCCGGCGGCGACCTCGTCTTAACGCTTTCCGAAGCGAAGAACTACCTGTTCGTCATGCTGATCGGTCTCATACCGTTCAGCTTCTCGCAAAGCTATTCCAGCACTCTGCGTGAAACCGGCGAGACCGTATCCCCGATGACCGCCAGCATCATCGCCATCGTCACAAACTTTGTCTTAAACTACATTCTCATTTTCGGCAGCTTTGGCGCACCACGCCTCGGCGTCGTCGGCGCAGCCATCGCCACCGTTATCGCAAGATATATCGAAGCAATCTATCTCATCCTACATACCCACCGCCGCGAAAAAACATTTATTTTTGCACAGGGCTTATATAAAAGCCTGTATTTGCCCGGTGCCGTCGTGAAAAAGATCCTCCTCACCGGCACGCCGCTCATGCTTAACGAGCTCTTCTGGAGTATCGGCACCACGATGATCAGCCAAAGCTACTCCACGCGCGGTCTGACCGTCGTCGCCGCCACGAACATTGCCGGCACAGTATGGAACCTCTTCTGCGTCATCATGTTCGCCATGGGCAATGCCGTTTCCATTATCATCGGCCAGCAGCTCGGCGCGGGTGAGATTGAAGAAGCAAAGCGCACGGATAATAAGCTTCTGTTCTTTACCGTCGTGCTGCACATCGGCGTTGGCGCGCTCATCGCCATCACCGCGCCGTTTATCCCGCTCATTTACAATACCACGCCGGAGGTACAGCGCCTCACAACCGAGCTTCTGTTCGTCGCCGGCGCAGCACTGCCCATTCAGGCATTTGCGCATGTCACGTACTTCACCATTCGCTCCGGCGGCAAAACGTTCATCACGTTTCTGTTTGACTGCGTATTTACTTGGCTCATCCCGCTGCCCATCGCGTTTTTCTGCAGCCGCTACACAGCGCTGTCCATCATCGGCATCTATGCGCTCGTGCAGTTTGCAGATATCATCAAGGTCATCATCGGCTCCATCCTGCTGCGCTCGGGCATTTGGGCGAACAATGTGGTTTCCGACGTTGACTGATCCCACATGAAGGAGAATTTATTATGGAACAAAGCAAGATAGACCGCATCAACGCCCTCGCAAAGAAAGCAAAAACCGAGGGTCTCACCGAAGCGGAGACCGCAGAGCGCAAAGCCCTGCGCGAAGAATATATCGCAGCCTACCGCAAAAACCTGCGTACACAGCTCGATAACATGGTCATCGTAGAGCCGAACGGCGAGCGCCGTAAATTAAAGCCGAAAAAATAAGCGAAAGAAGGCATCCTTATGCTGTATAAATACGAGATGCACGTGCACGACAGCCTGTGCAGCCGCTGCGGACACAACCCTCCGGAGGTCATTGCCAAGGTCTATTATGACCGCGGCTACGCCGGCATGTGCTTTACAAACCACTTTTTGCAGGGCAGCACCGCCATTGATAAAACCCTGCCGTGGGAGGATAAAGTCCGCGTCTACTGGAACGCCTACCTGCGCGTAAAGGACTGGGCAAAGGATAAGGATTTCGATATTCTGTTCGGCCTTGAGCACCACTACGGCTCCGGCAAAGAGGTGCTCACCTACGGCATCGATCTCGATTTTCTGCTCGCACACCCGAATATCGACGTCGCGCCCATCAAAGACTATTGCGACGCCGTGCACGAAGCGGGCGGATTCATCTCGCAGGCGCATCCGTTCCGCCGTGCGCCGTACATTGACCCCAACGTACTCCCGCAGCCGGAGCTATTGGACGCCGCCGAAATTTACAACGCCGGCAACTCCGACGAAGACAACAGCCGCGGCTATGATTTTGCAAAAAGGAACCACCTTTACGGCACCAGCGGCGGCGATACGCACGAACAGCACGAATCAAACATCGGCAAAGCCGGCATGGCGTTCCCGTACCGCATCAAAACCGAAAAAGAGCTTGCAAACGCGCTGTTCCGCCACGACGGACGCTGTATCATCAACGGTGTCATTCAGCCCCCGCAAGATATTTGACCCGATTTCTGAAAGGAAAACACATGGAATCACTCAAGGAACTTTACCGCATCGGCACAGGTCCCTCCAGCTCCCACACCATGGGGCCGGAGCGCGCCGCGCACCGCTTTAAAGAAAAATACCCGCAGGCAGACCGTTTTCTCGTCACTCTGTACGGTTCGCTCGCCAAAACGGGCAAAGGCCACTTGACGGACGACATTCTCGTCAAGACCTTTGCACCGCTGCCGGTGGAAATTCGGTTCGACCTTTCGGATAAGCCTCTCCCCCACCCGAATACGCTGGAGCTCACCGCCATTGAAAACGACAAAGAGATCGGCTTTGAGCGCGTCATGAGCGTCGGCGGCGGTAAAATTCTCTCGGAGGGCGAAACGGAAGACGCTCCCGCAGACGTTTACCCGCTTTCCACATTCGCCGACATCAAAGCTTACTGCGCCTCGCGTCACATGCGCCTTTGGCAGTATGCGGAAGAGTGCGAGGGCACGGAGATTTGGGACTATTTAAAGGAAGTCTGGCGCTGTATGCGCGAAGCCGTCACCCGCGGTTTAGAGACCGAAGGCACCTTAAAAGGCGGTTTAGACGTGCAGCGCAAAGCGAAAATGCTCTACCGTCAGAATCACATCGATGAAAGCGCCGAAACGCGCGAAAACCGCCTTGTGTGCGCCTATGCCTACGCCGTCAGCGAAGAAAACGCGGCAGGCGGCATCATCGTCACCGCGCCCACGTGCGGTTCCTGCGGCGTGCTGCCGAGCGTTCTTTTGTATATGCAGGAACGCCGCGGCTTTACGGATACCGAGATTCTCCACGCGCTCGCGGCGGGCGGCATCATCGGCAATCTTATCAAGACGAACGCCTCCATCAGCGGCGCGGAGTGCGGCTGTCAGGCGGAGATCGGCAGCGCATGTTCCATGGCGGCGGCAGCCCTCGCGGAGCTGCACGGCATGGAGTTAGACCAGATTGAATACGCTGCCGAGGTCGCTATGGAGCACCACCTCGGCCTTACGTGCGACCCCGTGCGCGGACTCGTGCAGATTCCGTGCATCGAACGCAACGCCGTCGCCGCCATGCGCGCCATCAACGCGCTGAGCCTTGCGAATTTTCTCACCTATACAAGAAAAATCTCGTTCGACGTCGTCGTAAACACCATGTACGAGACCGGCAGAGATTTGTTCTCCAAATACAGAGAAACCGGCGAAGGCGGGCTTGCGAAGTATTATACGGGTAAGAAATAACACAAAGCTTACGTGAAAGCATGTCTAAAAGTTTTTGATCCAACTTTTTTCAAAAAGTTGGTCAGGTTCCAAGGGTGAAGCCCTTGGTCGCTTTCCGCAGAAAGCGAAACCCTTTTGCCTACCCAAAATCAGGACTGGGAGAAACCAATGCTTCGCATTGCTATTAAGCAGTCCGGTGGACTGTTTACTCGTGGGAGACCCAATTAGGGGGTCTCCCGAAGAGCTTGCAAAAAGCAAGCTCTTAAAAAGAACACATATCAAAAAGTAAAGCGCACAGCCTCGAAAAGAAGCTGTGCGCTTTCGTTTTATATAAATTCTTTACTGATTCAAGATATCCATAAACTCTTCGCCGGTGATGGTCTCTTTCTCATACAGGAACTTTGCAAGCTCGTCGAGCTTCGGGCGGTTCTCCTGCAAAATCCGCACCGCCTTCGCGTGCTGCTTCTTCACAAGGTCAACCACCTGTCTGTCGATCTCTGCCTGCGTTTCGGCGCTGCACGCCAGTGAAGCATCGCCGCCGAGGTACTGGTTCGTCACCGTCTCCAGCGCGACCATATCAAAGTTGTCGCTCATGCCGTAGCGCGTGATCATTGCGCGGGCAAGCTTTGTCGCCTGCTCAATGTCATTCGATGCACCCGTTGTAACGGAATGGAACACGACTTCCTCCGCGGCTCTGCCGCCCGTGAACGTCGCAATCTTGTTTTCAATCTCCTCGCGGCTCATCAGGTAATGGTTGCCGTCCTCCACCTGCATGGTGTAGCCCAGCGCGCCGGACGTGCGCGGAATAATCGTAATCTTCTGCACCGGCGCGGAGTTCGTCTGCTTCGCCGCCACCAGTGCGTGACCGATTTCGTGGTACGAAACGATGAGCTTTTCGCGCGTTGTGAGAATAGAGTTTTTCTTTTGATAGCCTGCAATAACAACCTCGATGCTCTCCTCAAGGTCGGCCTGCGTTGCGGAAGCACGGCCGTCACGCACGGCGCGCAGCGCAGCTTCGTTCACAATGTTCGCAAGCTCTGCGCCGGAAGCGCCGGAAGCCATGCGCGCGATCTTCGCAAGGTCAACGTCGGGTGCAACCTTAATCTTCTTCGCGTGTACACGCAAAATCGCCTCACGGCCCGCAAGGTCGGGCAGCTCCACCGGCACACGGCGGTCAAAACGACCCGGACGCGTCAAGGCGGGGTCAAGCGACTCCGGGCGGTTCGTCGCGGCAAGGATAATAACGCCGTTGTTGCCCTCAAAGCCGTCCATTTCGGTCAAAAGCTGATTTAAGGTCTGCTCGCGCTCATCGTTCGTGCTCAGCTGATTATCGCGCTTTTTACCGATAGCGTCGATTTCATCGATGAACACGATGCAAGGCGCTTTTTCCTTTGCCTGCCTAAAGAGGTCACGTACTTTCGATGCGCCCATGCCAACGAACATCTCGACAAATTCCGAGCCGGACATGGAGAAAAACGGCACGCTCGCTTCGCCGGCGACCGCCTTAGCCAGCATTGTTTTGCCGGTTCCCGGAGGGCCCACAAGCAAAATGCCCTTCGGCATGGAAGCGCCAATCTCTTTATATTTATTCGGGTTATGCAGGTAATCGACAACTTCGGAAAGGTTCTCCTTCGCTTCGTCCTCGCCCGCAACGTCCGCAAACTTAATGCCGTCCGAAGACTGCACATACACCTTTGCACTGCTCTTGCCCATGTCGAACTTCATGGCGTTCGGGCCGCCCATTTTCTTCATGAGCTGCCGCGACAAAAGCTGTCCCAGCACCACAAAGAGCACAACCGGCAGCACCCAGCTCACGATAAAGCTCATCAGCGGGGACATCTGCTCCACAATCTCGCCGGAAAACTCCGCGCCGGAATCGTAAAGACGCTGTACAAGGCCGTCGTCATTCAAAAGGCCGGTTTTATAAATTTTGCTCTTGTCCTTATTTGTGAACAAAATCTGGTTGTCTTCAATCTCCACCTGGCCGATTTCTTTGTTCTCCGTCATCTTGATGAACGTGCCATAGTCCACTTCCTCCACCTGGTGCTGTGTAATCAGTGGCATCACCAGCATGTTTAAAAGCAGCAAAACGACCATCGCAATGCCGTAATAAAAAATAAGCGGCTTTTTCGGCGTTTTCACTTCGTTCATGTTCTCTCTCCTCTCGCGCGCGATTAAAATAAGCGCGATATTATTTTAGCCTATTCTATGCGTTTTTTGGCGGAAAGTCAATGGTCGATTGTAAAATGAAGTTGGACACCTGAAAAAAAGGAATCCATAGTGACTTCCAATGTGGTAGAATGAAGTTCCCCAACACCATTCACCAGAGGTAATCACTATGGATCACACTCAGTATACCACAAATGGAGCAGAACGCAAGCCCGGAACGCATTTAACCATGGAAGATCGTGGAGCGATTCAGGCTATGAAGAAACTGGGACACTCCAATCGGGCGATTGCTCGATACCTGCATTGCGCACCCAGCACCATTTCCAATGAACTAAAGCGCGGTACACCGCCCAGAACGGGCAGTCGGGGCCGTGCTCCCGGTTATAGCGCAAAGCGTGGGGACGCTGTGTACAAGGAAAACAGAAAGAATAGCCACAAGCCGCACCGCATTGACAAGTGTACGTCATTTGTTCAGTGGGTCGTCACGCAAGTGCGTACGGAAAAGTGGTCTATTGATGCCTGTGTCGGCTATGCCCGCAAGAACAAGCTCTTCCCGGAAGAGAAGATGGTCTGCACCAAAACCCTTTACAATGAGGTATGGGGCGGCAATTTGTCCCTCAACATCTTGGAACTTCCCGAAGCAATAAAACGGAAAAAGCATCATAAAAGTCCCGTAAAACGAAAGAAAGTGTATGGAACAAGCATTGATGAGCGGCCAGAAATTGTAGATTCCCGAACCGAGGAAGGCCATTGGGAAGGTGATACCGTTGTAGGCAAACGCAACGGCAAAGAGTCTGTGATTCTGACTCTTCTGGAAAAGAAAACGCAGAACTACATTGCGATTCGTATTCCCGGAAAGACCAGCGAGGCAGTGAACACCGCTATGGAGAGACTCCATGAGGAATTCGGTGAGAAATTCAGCCAGGTGTTTAAGACTATCACGGTAGACAACGGAGCTGAATTTGCGGATTTCGCTCAGATTGAGAAGTACGGAACAAAGGTCTACTTTGCGCATCCCTACACTTCATGGGAACGAGCACAGAATGAGCGTCACAATGGGTTGCTTCGGCGATATGTCCCCAAGGGAATTTCCATTGAGAATTTCTCTGATGAGGATATCCTCTGGGCAGCAGATGCCCTTAACAGCCTTCCGAGGAAGAATCTGGGGTACTGCACTCCAGAAGAACTCTTTGAAGCATTCCTTGACATTGTTTGCGCAGCCTAAGCGGCTGCGGAAGCCCCAATTTTCTACCGCTGGGTGTCCAACTTGAACTTGCAATTTGCGGCGGAAAGTCAATCTCAAAATTTCCAACTTTTCGTGAACAAATCATGAAAGCACGCGGATATTCTCCTGCACCGTTCCCGCGGGCAGCGCTCCTCTCCAGTCATAATAAGTCGCTTCTCGGCAAGGCCGGCAAAAACTCCCGAGAAAATATCGTCCTTGCCACAAAACAGCACCGCTCGGGTTGACACTTCACCCCGGCGGTGCTATGCTTTTTCCAAATTTACGATTTGTATTTGAGCTTTTAGGGGGTATTTTCATGAGCACTGTTTTGATTCGTGACGCCAAGCTTTCCGACGCACCGCGCCTTCTGGAAATTTACAGCTATTACGTAAAAAACACCGCCATCACCTTTGAGTACAACGTGCCGTCGCTCGAAGAATTCCGACACCGCATGAAAAACATCATGCTGCGCTACCCGTACATCGTCCTCGAAGCGGACGGCAAGGTCATGGGCTACGCCTACGCGGGCTCATTCATCGGCCGCGCCGCCTACGATTGGTCATGCGAAATGACCGTTTACCTTGACCGTACCGCCAAAAAACTGGGCTTCGGCAGAAAGATCTACGAAGCCATGGAGCAGCGCCTCAAAGATATGGGCATTTTAAACCTTTACGCCTGCATCGGCTATATCGACAAGGAGGACGAGTACCTGAACCACAACAGTGCCGATTTTCACGCTCACCTCGGCTACAAAACGGTCGGTACGTTCAAAAAATGCGGCTATAAATTCGGCCGCTGGTACGACATGATCTGGATGGAAAAGTGCATCGGCACGCACACCGATACCCCAGCCCCCGTCCGCTTTTTGACCGATGCACCCGACCCAAACGCGCATTGATTTTATGCACCCCATACCTTACCGCATGGCAAGCAGCGCTGCGGACTTCTTCAATCTTGTTTTCGCGCGGTTTGCGCAGGCGGAAAGCTCCGCGGCGGCGCGGCAATCGTCCATTTTTAAAATGCGTTCCAAGCGTAAGAGGGCCTTTTCGTCCCACTCTGCCTTGTTCTGCGCCGCAGCGCCCAGCAGCGCCATCGCATCCAGATAAACCTTTTCGGGCGTGCGCAGGCGGCGCAGCGTCTTTAAAAGCGTTTTGCAATCCATCTGGCCCTCGCTCTGCTTGTGTGCAAAGGCGAAAAGCTCGTCCGGGCGGTCGTGCAGCGTCTCGTACACAGCCTGCACCATATCGGTGCTCATCATCTCGCCCAGCACCTCACGCTCCGTGTTTTCTTCGCCCGCAAGACTCGCGCCAAGCGCCATGCTGCCGTCTTCGCCCTCAAGCTCACGGTCTAAGCTGTCCGGCACGGCTTTTTTAAAGCGATCGCCGAGGATATTATTCATCACATACGCGAACAGCGTCGGGATAAAATGCGCCTCCCCCTTTTTGAAAAATAAATCAAGACGCACTGCGCCCTTGTTTTCGCCCTTTGTAATGGGGCTCATCAGACCGATGAACGTCTCGTGCGTGTATTCGGTCTGCGCTGTCTCCGCTTCGCCGCCGCAAAAAGCGCACAGTGCGCGCAGCTTTACGCCCGCCGCAGCACTGCCCAAAACGTCTTTTAAAAGAAACGCATACAGGGTTTCCTGAAAGCGTGCGGAAAGGGCCGCGTCCGCCCACAACACAGCAACGCTGTTTTTTCCGCTTTCGTACACTTCCTTTAAAACCGCGCGGAACGCTGTTTCCTCCGCGCTCTTTTCAAATACCTTCGCTGCCATATCCGTTCCTCCTTAAAGCGTTTTTTCTTGTGCTTTAAGGATAAAAAACGGTTCTCGGTACCATCCCGAAACGGTCTCGATTTTTTCTCGATTTTCGCCGAACAGCGTTGAAGAACCGCACATTCAATGCTATAATCGGGTTATCCATAAAAAAGGAGGAAACGCGGTGGACGAGCTTTATAAAATCCAAAACGTCACGTATAACGCCACGGGCGGTACTTTAAAAAACGATAAAGCGGTCATCGACCTCACCGCACAGCAAAACCGCCTGCTGCGCTACCTTGTCTTAAACGCCGGGCAAACGCTCACAAAAGAGCAGATCACCGCGCATGTGTGGGGGTATGATGTCGATTCGGACGTCAGCAACCTCATTTACGATACCGTCTCCGCCGTGCGCCGCCTGTTGAAAAAAGCCGGGCTAAACGGCGCCGTCACCACCAAAACCGGCATCGGCTACGCGTTTACGGAAAGCGTCGAAAAAATCAAACCCACAGCCGCCAAAACCGAAGAAACATGCGAAAGCCTGCCGCCCGTTTTTGCGGAAAGTGCCCCGAAGTTCACGCTTGATACGGTCTATCTGCTGCTTATGGGCGACAGTATGTATAAAAAAGCGTGGTTTTTGCAGTCCGTCGGCTATATCGAAAAGCTTCCGCCGCTCAGCTTGGAGCCCGGCTCAGCCGACACCGTCGCCGAGGACGCGTTTTACAGCTGGATTTTACCCGAAAGCATCTGGGCGCGCATTTTGTGCACATACCCCGAAGAAAGCGACCGCAGAGCGTTGTATGGCGGCGAAGGTACAAGCGAACTGCTCCTCGACTTAAAGCAGGATTTTCAAAACGACAGCGGCTGGCGCGGGCGTGAGCTTACACGAAACTGCAAAACGTATTTGGAGCGTATGCTGATTCCGAGCGTGATTGAGACCACACTCGGCGCCGTGCTGCAAAATTCGCCGCAGCTAAGCGAGCTTTACCACCTGTGGCAACGGTGCAGCGAAGAAAATAACGTCCACCGCGGCGTCGCACTCGTCATCCTCTGCGCCCTGCTCGGCGAGCGGAATTTCAAAATGCTTGCGGAAACCTGCGATGTCATTGAACTGCTGAATGAAAATTTCTGACCGCAAACGACGAATAAAGTTTTTGATCGACCTTTTTTCAAAAAGGTCGTGGGGTCTCGGGGCAATGCCCTGAGTCGCCATTCGCAAATGGCGAAACCCTTTTGCCTCTAAAAAATCAGGAGGGGAAAACGGAACAGTCCGGTGGACTGTTCCGTTTAGGGGAACCCTATTAAGGGGTTCCCCTAACGGCTCTCCCAGAGCCGTTCAAAAAACAAACTATCCCATATAAAAAGAGGTGCAAAGCCACATGGAAACCCCTGTTAAAACTATCGCCCCAAACACACTGCATATCTGCTCCGCCGCAGAAGCGCTCGCTTTGCTCAGAAAGCACGGCGGGCACGGCAGCGCCGCGTTCATGCGCAGCCTTGCGGATGCCGTTTCGGATGAAAACAACCACATCACCGGCACTGTCAGCGATTTCAACAACCTCATCGACCGCTTTGAGGTGCTCGGCGATTATTTCGACGCTTTGCGCGTGTGTGATTTTGCACTTAAAATCTATCCCCGCAGCGCAACGTTGCTCGCCATCACGCTCAATACCTGCGCCCGCAGCGGCGCGGACGGCGAAACCTATCTTGCCGCAGCCGAAAGCCTCGGGCGCGAAAACTGGAACGAACCGCGGCTTTTTAAAGACGCCGCCGAGTATTGCCGCACCCGCGCCTTGTGCTGCCCGCCGGAGCAGACCGAAGCGTATTTTGAAAAAGCTCTCTCCGTCTGCCGTGATTTTCAGCGTATTTTCCCGCTTGATGAGCGTGGTTACATGAAAGAAGCCACCGTGCTGCTCGACAAAAACCGCACCGCAGACGCCGAAAACGTCCTGCGCCGCGTCATTTTTGAGAAAATCACCGCAAACGGCCGCCCGCAGCCCTTAAACGCCGCAAACTGCTGCAAGCTGTACCTTACGGAAATTCTGAAGAAAAGCCTTGAATACGACCTCATCCTGCGCATTGCACAAAAGGGACTTTCGTTCTCTGCCGCCGAGCAGAATTCCGAGCACATGGGCTACTTCAGCTACCGTCTGGCGCTCGCCAAAACAGCGCTTGTCATTGAAAGCGATTACCGCAATAAGGCCGATATTGAAGAAGCGCTCACGTGCTGCCAGCGCGCGTTCGACCTTGTGACGTTCCAAAGCTACGCGGATGATTTAAAGCGCTGCTACGTACAGCTGTGCGAAAACCCGCAGAATCCCATCGACCTCAAAACGCACCGCCTTGTAAAGCACGTTTTAAACACCGCAGAGACCGCTTCCGCACCGACACAAAACTAAATTTGAGCTTTAAAATGCCTTGTTCTGTGAAAAGAACAGGGCATTTTTCTTTTGTGCGCTCAAAATTTCGTCTGCGCCGTTCGTAGTAAAGGTGAAAACAAACGGATCTAAGGAGGTTTTTACTTTGCCTGCACAAAACAGCACCCAAACCTACGAAATGCTCAAAACATATTTGGATGAGACCGCGGATAGCTTTGAAAAGCTCGACGAGGAACCCGGTTTTTTGTACCGCAAAACGGACGGCCGTACCTCGCTCGTTTTCTGCGCCCGCGTGGATAAAGAGCTCGGCTTTCTGCTTTTAAGCGCCTACCCCGGCATTTTAGTCCGCACGTCTTACGTGCCGATGGTCGCCGATTACTGCCAGCGCATCACGCCGGAGGTCGGCGTCGTGTGTGTAGAATCCAATTTGTGCGAGGTCTATTACCGCACGGAGGTCGCCTTTGAGCACGCGCCCGTCTCCCGCGCCACACTGGAGCTTCTGGAGCGCACCGCGTTCGCCGCACTCACGCCGCATATCAGCGCTTTGCGTTCGCTCAGCGCGGGCGTACTGCCGGAGGCGCTCCCGGAGCCGCAGGAGATCCACATTCCGTCTCCCGCCCCGTCCCACGCGGAAGATTTTCTGCCCCTCATGGAGGAATATTTTCAAAAAACGCACTTTACCGTGCTTGCAAAACATGCGCCCGATGAAACCGGCGCGTGCTACCTCTACGAGTTTCTGGCCGCGCACCGCCGCTGGAAGCTGCATGTCACCTTAAATGATGAGAAGACCTTTTTCATCCTGCGCCTGTTCCCCGGCCGCAACGCCCTTGTTTTTGATCCACGCTACCTGCACGCCGCCGCGCAGATCTGCAACGCGGAAAACGATTCCGTAAAGTCCGGCGCACTCTTCGTCGGCCGCCGCCCGGAGGGTCTGTGCGCAAAAATTGCCCTTTCCGCACTGGAAGCTCCTACATCACTCGGAGAAACGCTGTATTCCGCCGTTTCCATCCTCGTTTCGCTTTTGTATAGCCGCGAAGCAGAGCTGCAAAAAGCCGCTGCGGGCGTGATTTTTCCGACAGGGTTTGATGCTGAGAAGCTAAAGCCCTCCGCGTCAGACCGCAAAAAACGGCTTGAAGACGCGCAGCGCTTTTTGGCCATGACCGCCCGTCCAAAGCCGCTTGACCCCGCGTCTGCCGAAAAAGAATTCGATGCCCTGTTCGGCGGCGACATCGCCGAGACCGATGACGACGACCCCGAACCGTTCCGATAAGGAGGCTCTTATGCCGGATTATTACATTGCCGAAGACGGCACCATCCACGACCGCGAAGCCGAGCACCGCAGCCGCACACAGCACACCGCAGCCCCCGCCGTTGCCGATACCACCGTCGAGGAGACTCCCGAAGTCAGCTTTACGCGCCAATTCGTTTACTGGCTTTTCGCGCTTTCCGCTTCCGTCTTTGCTGCTGTTTGCGTGTTTCATGAGATGCAGGCAGCGTTCACCCCGCCCGCGCACCTCGATTTTTTGGAGGACTACGTGCAGCAGTTCGTGTTTGAACACGCCAAAGCGCTCGTTATCATCATAACCATATTCTGCATCTATCTTTACGGCAAAACAGGCGCGAAAAAACACCGCTATAACGTGCTTGCCTACCTCTACACCGTCTCCATCTGCTGCTTTGCGCCGCCCACCGCCGTGTTCGTACTCATGGCCGCGCCCATCCTTATGGCGCTCGCGCTTGCCGTGCTCGTGCTCGGCATCGTCGGGCTCGTCAAAATGGCGTTCGGCTAAATTTTTCGAAAAGGAGTTTTCCCATGAATGCACCGTTTTCCGCCGTTTTCCGCACGTTAAACGGCACCGCCGCTTCGCTTTCCGCGCTGCACGAAACGCTCCGCCGCATGGAAGCGGAGACCCGCACCACGCTGCGCCTGAACGACCAAAACAGAGAACGCCGCGTCTGCGCCGTACAGGACGCCACCGACGAGCTTTTAGAAGACTTCGCGCACGAGTACGATACACTTAAAGGCGATGCCGAAAGCCTGCTTTCCGCCGCCGAGATTGCGATGAACGACATTCTCGATCCGCACTTTCACCGCATGCAGCCGCAGTATTTTTCCGCCGCCATGCAAAAGCCGTACAACACCGCAAACGTGTGCGCGGAAGCACTCATTACACGCATGCAAAAAGCGCTTTCCGCCATTCAAGCCGGCGCAAAGAAAATCAAAAACGCGTTTTTGCTGCCGGACGCCGCGGGGCTCATCGGCTCCGTTTCTCCGGATTTCCGCAAATCGCTCTACATGCCCATCCTCGACGCCTACGCGCACATGCGCCGCTGCGCGGAGGCCATAGAAAACGCGCCCGCGTTTACCGAAAAAACCGCCCGCGCCCACGCTGTCTGCACGCGCAAAACGCGGCAGATTGAAACCGAATGTACCAATCGCCGAGCGGAGATTCTGCAAAAAATAAAGGCCGATACCGGAGCTGCAATCACCCGCACAAACGCTGTGCTCTGCACTCCGCCAAGCGCTGCAATTTTCGCCGAAAACGCCGAACATGCCCCGCTTTCCCTCGGCACGCTGCGCCTTGCACTCCCCTCCGGCAAAATGTTTACAGCGCCGCTTACCTGTACAAAGCTCGACTGCAGCGTGCTGTTTTTAACGGATAACACCGCCCCGCACGCGCTCTTTTGCAGTTTGGCGCTCGATCTGCTTAAAAGCGATCCTGCTGCCGTCGTGCACCTTGCAGATCCCGCCCACTGCGGCAATGCGTACAAGGACGTTTTCGCCGCGTTTACGCCGAGCGGCCGCGCGGAAATTTGGTGCAGTGCACAGGATTTTACCCGTGGCATAGAAGCCTTGTGTCGCGCCGCCGCAGAAAATACGCCGAACTCGATGCACTACGTCTTCATCGAAAACATGGAGCAGAATATCCCGGAGCAGACGCTGGAAGACCTTATCCGGCTCATGCGTGCCAACACCTGCGTGCGCGTGCTCGTTTCCGTGCGCAAGGCGATCTCCCTGCCGCACGGTTTTCAACAGAAATTCCCCGCGCTCGTGCAAAACGCCGCGTGCTGCACCGCAAAAAACGGCGGAATTTACATTTCCGAAGACGTTTTTACCGTCCCGCCGGAGGATCTCCCTGCCCGCCGCGCAGCAGCGTTTTCTGCCGTCACCGCGCAGGTTAAAAAAGCCGCCGTGCTGCCCCTCAACGCCCGTTTGCCGCATGCCGAAGGCTGGCAGAAAAAGAGCAGCGAAGCGGGCATTTTCCTTCCCATCGGCCAAAGCGATGTCACTCGTCAGCCCGTCACGCTTGCGTTTACGGAAGAAAAGCCGTATGCGCTCGTCATCGGCGATGTAAACTCCGGCAAAAGCGCGCTTCTGCATACCGTTGCCTTGCAGATTTTCGCAAACTACACGCCGGGCGAAGTGAAGCTCGCCATTGCCGATTTCAAAGAGGGCGCGGAGTTCGCGCTTTACGGCGCATCGCGCCTGCCCGCAGTCGAAGCCGTCGTTGAAAACGATGACCCCGATTGCGCCGCATCCTTTCTTCGGTACTACGTTTCGGAGCTGCACCGTCGCCAAACCTGCTTTACGACGCTTTCCGCCGAGACCGGCCGCCTCATCCGCAAGTACGAGACCTACCGCGCCGTGCAGCGCGAAACGGGTGCGTTGTCCGAAATTCTGCCGCGCATTTTGCTTATGATTGACGAATACCAGTCGCTTTTTGAGGGCAACACAGAGACCGCCGCGCTTTTAAGCGAGCTTGTTCGCAAAGGGCGCACCTACGGCGTGCACCTCATCATGGCGAGCCAGCGCGGCGTAAGCGAAAGCGCGCGCAACACGTTCACGGCCGAGCTGAGGGACCACTTTTCCACACGCCTCGTTTTTCGCTGCCCGCCTGCCGCCGCCCGCCGCCTTTTCAGCGACCGCGCGGTCGATACCGGGCGCGAAAACACCGGCATTGCGGCTGCCGTGCTGCTGAAAACCGGCCACGCGCTTTTAAACGACGAAGCGGGCCAAACCGAGCGCGCCACCGTCTCCGTGCAATGCTTTTACGCCGGGGATGACCTCATCGGGCGCATGTGCAGCCTGCTGCCACGCGTAAACGGCACGGGCGAAACCGCGTGGCTGCGGTATAACGCCGCCTCCCGTGCTGCACCGAGCGCACTCCCGCACGGCGAAGTCACCTTCGGCGACTCCGTATGCCTGCATAAGGACCGCGCCGCTTCCGATGCGGATAGCTTAAAAGACGACGGCCTTGTCTCGTTTACACCGAACGGCACGCACATTCTGTGCACGGGCAGCGACCTGCGCGTGCCGGCCTCTGTGCTGTGCAGCGCCGCGCGGTTTGCGGAACAGGAAGGGCTTTCGCTGCATATTTTCTGCGCAGAAAGTCACCCGCTACTGCGGCTTTGCCCGGAAACCGCCACGGTTTATACCACGCTTGCCGCACAGAGAGAAGCGCTTTCCCGTCAGCTTCGGGAAGGTCAAAACCGCGCCGTCAACGTGTTTTTGGAGATGAGCGCGGAAAAAGAATTCACCCAGCCGCTCGGCACACTGCGCCCCTCCGCGGACGCGGCGCTTCTCAAAAACGCCGTCGCACACAGCCGCCTTTCCGTCGTGTTTGAGCGCCGGTGCAAAATCGTGCGCAGCGAGCTTCCCCAGCTTTTGGCGCTTGCGCCCATCCACATTACAGCCGTCGGCGACAGCGAAAATCTGCGTGCCGCCCTGTCCGATACCGCCCGCATTACAGCAACAGCCTTTGACGTCCCGCAAAAGGACAGCATTCACGCGTATTACTGTAATCGGGATACGGAAAAATGGGGTAAGATTGTGCTGTTTCAGCCCTTTTCCCCTTGTCAAGGACATCTTTTCAAATCTCCTTGAGGTGTCGCAAAGAGCAGACACCTGCCCTTTAAAACCTCGTTTTCCGAAAAAATCTTTGAATGTTCGATTGACAAATTGCGAACGTTTGTTTATAATACGAGATAGCAAAGAAACAAACGTTCGTAAAGCGCTGATATGCCGCACAGAACCGTCTGTACCATGCATCAACGCACAAGCGAAACTCGGATGGGGGTATTTTTATGATTCTGTTTCTCTTTAGTATTGCCGTTTCCTGCCTGTTAATCGCGCTTGCACAGGGTGCGGTTTTCTTGATCTCTCTTGTAGCGAAATCTGCGCACCGCGCGAAAAGCACCTCCGTGCGCCGCAGTGTGCAGAATTTTACGGGGCTGCCGAACCGTGAAGAAGTGAAGAACATATATTCCCTTTCAGACCAGTTTGCAGACCGCCTGCGAGAGGTCGTGCAGTCTTGACCGATACGGAATTGAACGCCGTGAAAGCGTTTTTATCCGCTTACCGCTACACGGAGCTCGACCTCCGTGTACGCAGGGCGGAGCTCACCCGGCTGACAGCGCGCAAAGAAGCGCTGATTTTGGAAGGAAATACCGATCTTCTTTTTCACTTAGAGCACGCGATATGCGCAGCAAAAGACGCCATACGCGTGCTTTGCACAAGGCAGGCAGAAATTGAAGCCGCCATAGACACGGTGGAAAGTGCCGCTTTGCGTGAGATTTTGACACAGCACTACATCTGTGCGCTCGACCTCAAGGAGATTGCAGAGCGCATGCACTACTCGGACCGCCACATGCGGCGGCTGCACCGAAAGGCGATTGAAAGCGTTTCGCTTTCCGCCGTTTCGCCCTTTAAAAAGCGGGGATCCTCCCCGCGCACACTTCCCCTTGTCAAAAGAATTTGAGACTGCCGCGGCAAAGTCGTGGGGTCTCTTTTCTTTTCCTGAATTTCGGCATCTGCTCCGCACGGCAGACGCCGCCCGTTTTGCCGTGCCGCACCGCGGTGAAAACGGAGACTTTGAAAAGGAGTTTATTTGGAATTTATGAAACCGACTATGTTAAAAACCGCTTTTACCGTGGTGTTGGCAGGGCTTTCCTCGTACTTTGGTATGCTGACGCAGCCGCTTTTGGTGTTGTTTTTTGCCATGGTACTCGATTACCTCACCGGCATGACAAAAGCCTATATTTTCTCACAGCTCAGCTCGCGCATCGGTGTGAAGGGTATTCTCAAAAAGCTTTGCTATATGGCCATGGTCGCCGTAGGCGCGGCGGTGGATTACCTGCTGCACGGCGCACTGAAGCAGGCAGGCATCGACCTGCACATCGAGCTTTTCTGCGGCCTGCTCGTCACCGTTTGGCTCATCATCAACGAGCTCATCTCGGTGCTGGAAAACTTAGCCGCCATCGGTGTACCGGGCTTTCCTCGCCTCAATCGATTACTTTCTCGCCTGAAAAGCACCGTGAACGAAAAGGAAGACGAACATGACACATGAAATGAGATTGAAAAACTGCAATGCCTATCATGCCGAGGCCCCTTTGAGCTTTGGCACAAAGGGCAGCAAAGTCGAAATCCGGGGCGTAAAAGCGTAAGGAGGAGCTATGATACCGATCAGAGAAAATCTTGTGCCAAAGGACAAATATGCCATTAAATGCCCGTACACCCGCACACCGACGCGCGTTGTTATCCACAACACGGCAAACGATGCGCCCGCCGCAAATGAGATCTCCTACATGCGGTATAACGACCTTGAGATCTCGTTTCACTACGCGGTGGACGATGTAAACATTGTGCAGGGCATCCCGGAAAACCGCAACGCGTGGGCAAGCGGCGACGGGCACGGCAAGGGCAACATGGAGGGCATCCATATTGAAATTTGTTATTCCAAATCGGGCGGTAAAAAGTTCGATAAGGCCGAGCAGAATGCGGCCGAGTTCACCGCAAGCTTGCTCAAAAAGTACGGCTGGGCCATTGATAAGGTGACAAAGCACCGGGACTATGACGGCAAGTACTGCCCGCACAGGACGCTCGACCGCGGCTGGCAGCGCTTTTTGAGCATGGTGAAACGCTATATGGAGCCGGCAAAAGCGCCCGTCGCGAGCAAGTTTACCCCCTATCTCATCCGCAAAAATTGCCGCGATGCGCTCAACATCCGCAAGGGTCCGAGCACGAACTACGGCATTTTAGGGCAGATCAAAGATACGCTGCGCTACACAATCGTTGAAGAGCGCAGCGGCCCCGGCTTCCATAAAGGCTGGGGCCGTCTCAAAGCCGGCGGCTGGGTCGCACTCGACTGGGTGAAGAAGGCTTAAACTCATTGCAGCGCACAAATTATACATTTCAAATGTGACGTTATGCGCTGCAATGGCAGATTTACTCGAACGAAAGTGGGCACGCTTTTTCCCTCTGCCGCTTATACTGGGGTTAGGTAAAAGGAGGGACTTTATGGACAGAGACGTCAAGCAGAACATAGCGGAGAACGCGCCGATTGAAAATCCGCCGGAAGGCGGCGCGGGGCGCGATCCTTTGCAGGATCTCTCACCCGAGGCATGCACGTTTGAGGTGTTTCAACAGCTAAACTCTAAAACAGGCACGCTGCGCGTGCAGGCGTATGCGGGGCAGCGGACATTCCCCGTCCCCGGCGCTTCGGTACTTGTGACGCACGACTTTGCGGACGGCACGCGGCGGTTTTCTGCCGGGGTGACGGACGAGAGCGGTGTTTTCGGCGACATCTTGCTGCCCGCGCCGAATAACGCGTTGGCGCAGTCGCCGACGGGCGAGATGCCGTATGCGCTTTACGATATACGCGTGAGCCACCCGGGATGCCGCACGGAAATTTACCGCGCGGTGCCTGTTTTCCCCGGTGTGACGTCGATACAGCCGGTGCAATTTTTGGCGGTCGGTGAGGGGTGATGCTATGCCGAACAATATAGACACGCCCGTTGTGCCGGAATACATCACGGTGCACCTTGGGTTGCCGGACCAACCGGCCGAGAATGTGCGCGTACCGTTTGTGGCGTACATTAAAAACGTTGCTTCGAGCGAGATCTACCCGAACTGGCCGGAAAGCGCGATACATGCGAATATTCTGGCGCAGATTTCTTACGCAATGAACCGCATTTACACGGAGTATTACCGCAGCCGCGGGTATGACTTTGACATCACCTCGACAACGCAGTACGATCAGAAGTTTATTTTGAACCGCGATATTTTTGAAAACATCTCGCAGATCGTCGATCATATTTTCAACGATTATGTCGTAAAGCAAGGCACGGTGCAGCCGTATTTTACGCAGTACTGCAACGGCACAACCTCGACATGCCCGGGGCTTTCGCAGTGGGGCACGGTGGGATTAGCACGGCAGGGGCTTGTGCCGTATGAGATTTTACAACATTTCTACGGCGATGACATCAACATTGTGTTCAACGCACCTGTTGGGGACAACGAGGAATCATACCCCGGTGTGGCGTTAAGACTCGGGAGCATCGTCGAAAGTGTGCGCGTGCTGCAAAGGGAGCTAAACCGCATCGGCGACAATTACCCGGCGATTCCGCGCATTCCGCAGATCAGCGTTTATTACGACCTGCCGACCGAAAATGCGGTGCGGGCGTTCCAGAGAATTTTCAATTTAACGCCCGACGGCGTGGTTGGTAAGGCGACATGGTACAAAATCAAGCTCATATACAGCGGCATCAAGCAATTAAACGAGCTGATGAGCGAGGGCATCACGCCCGAGGATGCCGAGCGATTCTACCCGCCGGAGCTGAAAGAGGGCGACAGCGGCACGGCGGTGGAACAGATGCAGAACTTACTGACGATCATCGCGTATTTTGACAATTCCATTCCCCTGCCCGCGATGAACGGCGTATTTGACGCACGGACGAAAAATTCGCTCATGGCCTTCCAAACGCAGTACGGACTGGAGCCGACGGGCGTACTCAACCGGAAAAGCGCGAATATGCTTCTTTCCGTTTACCGCGACACGCGGGCGATGGCGACGGAAAACGGGAAATCCGTAAGTCGTCTTATCTACCCCGGGCGGGCAATCCTCAGGGGACGCACAGGCGCGGATGTGGAAGATTTGCAATCGCTCATCAACCGCGCAGCGGCACAAAACGCATTTATCCCGCAGGTCGCGGAAGACGGGATCTTCGGCGAGGCAACGGAGAATGCCGTGAAGGCCGTGCAGGCGCACGAAGGGTTAGACGTGAACGGCATCGTAGGGCCGCTGACGTGGCAGGCTTTGCTGCGGCTTAGCGGGCTTTCTCCGTAGTGACAAAATGAAAAAGCACGCAGGAATTTAAGCCTGCGTGCTTTTATTTTGCCCTAACTATTACTCTTTGCCGATAAAGATGTATTCGCGGATGAGGATGAGGATGCCGCAGAGGGTGAGGGCGGCACTGACGATAAACAGTGCTAAGATCCAGGAATCGAACAGCGCGGTGCCATAGCGGCCGAGGTTTGTCCGCCATTCCGTGAGCGTCTGCGCGTAAAGACCCGCGCCGATGAGCGTTGCACTGAGCGAGATGATGCCGAAAATAAGCAGGAACCAACCGAAATGCATGCGCATGCTTTGGCGCTTCATTCGCTTTTCTGCGGCGCGCTGTTCCGTTTCTCTGTTGTTTTCGGCGGGGGCTGCGCTTTGCGGGGCTTCGTCAATATCCAATAATAAATAATCGGTCGTGACATGGAAAATGCGGCTTAGCTGAATAACCTTTTCGGTATCCGGCACGGCTTCACCCGTTTCCCAGCGGGAGACCGCCTGGCGCGAGATGTTGAGTTCGTTTGCGAGCTTTTCCTGCGACATGTCGGCGCGTTTGCGGCAAGCGGCGATTTTGGCTCCTATGATCATACGGAAGACCTCCTTTTGCTGGGCTCATTTTATACGAAAACCGTGGGAAAAGCCACCATGTCAACTTGGAATTTCCGCAATTTTGAGTTGCGGCGGGCGATTTTCGGGGAATTTTGCAGACTCTTTTGGGGAGAGGCGTTATTTTGCTTCGTATTCCGCGTACATATCACGGACGTAGCGGGAGACGTTTTCGTCGTAATCGGGATAGGTGTAGCCGTATTTTGCAGCGAAATTTTTAGCGGCATCTCGAAAGAGTTCGTGGCAGGTGAAAAGCGACCGCCATGTGTTTTCCACAGAATCCGTGCGATACGTGGAAAGAAGCGCTTGCCACTGCTCTGCGGGGAGATATTGATCGATGAATTTATAGTTTTTGCCGACGCTGAACGTGAAGCCGTATGCGCTGCCGACCTGCCACGAGAGCATGCGAAGAAGTTCATTGCGCATCATCGCAAGCAAGTCAATGGCGAATAACAATTCGCGGCGACAGAGGCCCTTGACAACATAGGGCGTGATGTTCCAGAACTCGTTGCAGCAGTCGTCAAAGCTGCGGGCGCTAGGCTTTTGAATGTGATATTCTTTGTCTGTAGGGGTGGGCTTTTCTTCGACGCGACCGTCTTTATCGAGCAAAATCTCGCGCAGGCCGTCGCCATTTAAATAGTCTTCAAGCGCGGTGAGGGGCAAAATCGTGAGGTCGATCTTGTTGTAATCCGTGAAGAACATCAAGAAGCTGTACCCCTCCTCGACGGCGGGGAAAAGTTCCATGTCCTCGGGCTTTTGCATGATGAGGCGCTCGCCGAAGGCATTTACCCATGTGTCGTCTTTGGTGTAGAGCGCGGGGTCATCGACAAAATAGGTGACATCGAAATCCTGAAAACGGTCTTTCGGGATGTTTTGATTTGTGCGCGAGCCTTCCATGCCGACGACGCGGATGTGCGCGTCGTTTTCGGCACGTGAGAGGATGAGATTCATCATTTCTTCGGGGGTTCTTTGGGTCATGGCGAGCTCCTTTTTATCGGTCTGCATCAAAAACGATCCGGACCGTTTTGTTGAAGTCTGTATGTCTTTATCCGTTGTCCGTGATCACAAATGATGAAGATCACCGATCTTCATCATTTGGAAAGTGATCCCAAAAGTTTTCAAATTCTGTGTTTGTGATGGTGCCGCTGCTGACTAAAATTTCGTACTGCTCGCCCTGCCAGTCGTAACGTACCTCGGACGGGGTGTAGCCGTTGCGCAGGTAGAATGCGCGGCGCAGGTGGCGCTGGGGCTCGTTTTCGGCGGTAGGGATGTCGAGCTCCAAGTCGGCGATGAAGCGGTTTTTCGGGTACAGCGTGTGCATGAGCTTTAGCGCTTCGCTGCCGTAGCCGTGCTCGCGATACTGCTCATCAATGGCGAAATACAGAATGTGCGTGATGCCGCCGTAGGTGAGCAGGCTTGCAAAGCCGCAGAAGTTTTCGTCTTTGTCGTAGAAGCCGACGAAATCGTGGCCGTCGTGCCGCATGAGACCGCAGATGAGCGTGCGCTCGTTTGCGGGGAACGCGCGGACGTAGAGGTTTTCGGTGCGGTGAAAATCTTTAGAGTGCTCCGTGATCTTTTCCATGTGGAGTGCGGACATATCAAGGTTCCTTTCGGTGCTTTTCGGCGGCAAGCTCCATGAGCTCGCGCTCGGTTTCGACATTGGCGAGGACGACGGGCATGCAATCGATGACAGTCAGAATACGGGACTTGATGAACATGGCAGCGCCTCCCCTTTTTCTTTGATTGTAGCGGAAAAAGCACAAAAATGTCAAGCAAAAAGCGCGTATTCTTTTGCAGTTTCTTCCTTTTTAGGGTGAAACTGTGATATACCGCGTATGTATGCGGCATGATATTTCCATTTTGGGGGAATTTAATATAGCCGTCTTCAACCGATATGATAATGGAGGCACACTTCACAAGAAAGTGTGCCTCCAAATTCGTTTACAGGATTTTCTTAACCCCAGGGATCTTCTTCAGAATCCACGTTAGGATGAACGAGACAAGGAAGATGCCGAGGGTCAGGCCGATCAAAACAAACGGACTGCCTGCGCCGTAGGGGTGAAGCTTCGTGTGCTTTAAAATACCGCGCACAAAGATCATGTGGATGAGATAAATGCCGAACGAACATTTATCAATCTCCAAAACGAACTTGCCGAAAACGCCGGGAGGTTTTTCTTTTCGCGGTGCGCCGGTTTTGTCTGCCGCGCAGCCAAACAGCGTGAACACGCCGATGGACTGGAGAATGATAAAAATGGAAGAATAGCCGTAGAACACGCCTGCGGCCTTTACGGTGCCGTTTTCTTTCAGCACGGTGAACAGGACGACCGCCGCTGTGCCGATGAGGAGAAACAGCAGGCCAAGCCCGCGATTCACGCGCCACACGCCCTGCCGCAATGCGTAGCCGCAGAAGAGGTAGAACGGGTAAATAGCGGAAACGCAGATATAAAACCCGACGGAGATGCCGAACGTTTTTAAAACGGGCACAAGCGACAGGAAGATGACGTAGACAATCATGAGGTAGCGCAGCTCCCCTGCCGTGCTGTTCGACGCGATTTTGTGGTAGAACGGCAAAAGAAGATAGATGCCGATCATGAGGTAGAGATACCAGATGTGCGACCACGAGGTGCCGGAGAAAATCTCATAAAAGCCCGAAAGCAGCGTTTCGGCATTGACGGGCTCGTGATTGACGAGGATCTCCAATGCACGGAACAGAAGACAGAACACGACGAGCGCGATGAGCATGCGCGGAATGTACTTTGTGAGGCATTTTTTCACCGTGACGGGGCGCTCCGGGTTTAAAAGCAGCGCACCCGAAACCATTAAAAAGCACGGCACCGCCCACATCATGTTGTTGACGACGATGTTGGAGAGGAGGGCTTGCGTGGCAGATGCTTCCTCCGGGAAAAGGGACACGGCACAGAACACCGTGTGCAGAAGCACGATGGCAAGGCACGCCGCAGCGCGCAGATAAGAGAACGAATGGACGCGAAAGGTGTTTGCGGAAGTCCCTGCTTCCGCTCTCATGTGGCGGCTCATCAGTTGAACAGCGCGCCCGTTTTCATTTTATTGTACATGGGGTAAATTTCCTTTCCGATTTAGGATCTGATGCAATTTATCCGTGCAAATTTATTGCAAAAAGTTATCTTCTGCGGCTCCAGGTGTCGGGGCTGAGGAGGAGCAGGAGAGGGAAAATCTCGAGTCTGCCGAGGAGCATATCGAGCGAAAGGATAATCTTCGAGAGATCGCTGTAAATGCTGAAATTTTGTGTGGCGCCGACAAGCTCAAAACCGGGGCCGATGTTGTTGAAGCAGGACGCGACGGCGGAGAAATTGGTACCGATGGAAAAGCCGTCCACCGAGATGATGGCGAAGCTGAGCACGAGGATGACGCAGTAAATGGCAAGATAGGCGTTGACGTTGTCGCAGACCTCTTCGCTGACGGCGCGGCCGTCCATATAAACGGGCTGCACGCGGCGCGGGTGGAGCGCCTTGCGGATGGTGCGGCGAATGCTCTTCATCAGGAGCAAAACACGGGAGACCTTGAGACCGCCGCCCGTGCTGCCTGCGCTGGCACCGATGAACATGAGTGAAAGCAGGATTGCTTTGGAAAACGCCGGCCACTGCTCGAAATCGACCGTGCCGTAGCCCGTTGTGGTCATGATGCTGACGACCTGAAACGCCGCGTGGTGCACGGACTCGTAGACCGTATTGTACATGCGGCTGATATTGATGGCGATGAGAACGATGGAGCCTGCGGCGATGCCGAAATACAGGCGAAGCTCCTCGTTTTTGAACACCGCTTTGAACTTGCGGAGCAAGAGCATGTAATAAAGGCTGAAGTTCACGCCGAAGAGGAACATGAACACGGTGACGACGGTTTGCAGGAAGCAGCTGTACCCGCCCATGCTGCTGTTTTTAATGGCAAAGCCGCCGGTGCCGGCCGTGCCGAACGCGATGCAGAAGCTGTCGAACACGGGCATACCGCCGAGCAAAAGACACCCAATGCACAGCGCGGTAAGCAAAATGTAGATTCCGTATAAAATCATAGCGGTTTGGCGCAGGTGCGGCGTTAATTTATCGACGCTCGGTCCGGGGCTTTCCGCACGCATGAGGTAGATGCCGGTGCCGCCGTTTTTGCGCGCGCCGGGCACGACTGCCAAGAGGAACACGAGCACGCCCATACCGCCGAGCCAATGGCTGAAGCTGCGCCAGAAAAGGTTGCAGCGCGAGAGCGCTTCGACATCCGTCAGGATAGACGCGCCGGTCGTTGTAAAGCCGGAGACCATCTCAAAAAACGCATCGACGTAGCTCGGGATCTGGCCGCTTAAAAAGAACGGCAGTGCGCCGAACGCGGACATGAAAATCCACGAAAGACCCGTTGCGGCAAAGCCCTCCTGCGCGGAGAACATGCGGTTGCCGCCGCGGCTGAACAGCAAAAGCGCGCTGCCGACAAGCAGAATGAGACACAGCGACTCGATGTAGGCGAGTATATTTCTCGGCTCGCGATCGATGACGGCGATGAGCAGCGGGAAAAGCTGAAAAATGCCCGTGATGAGCAAAATCAAGCCGACGGTGCGGCTGATACTTTTAACATTCATTGTGCAGCCGCTCCTTTACACAAAAATGTCGTTGAACTGCAAAACCGGCTGCTCACGCGTGGTAACGACGATGACGGTATCGCCAAGCTGATAGTACGATTCGCCGTCCGGAATGACCGTGTTGCCGTGGTGTGTGATGCAGGAGATCAGAATATTTTTCTTTAAGCGCAGGCGCAGGTTTTTCAGCGGCTCGCCGATATACTTCGACTGCTTATTGACGATGAACTCCAGCGCTTCGGCACGGCCGTCTGCAATGCGGTGCAGCGTGACGGCGGCACCCGTTTGGTGCTGCATGGCGCGCACATACTGCACGATATTCGCGCTGCATAGCTCCTTCGGGCTAACGACGCTGCCGATGGGGAGCGTTTCCACCATGCCGGTCGTCATGATGCGGTTGACCTTTGTGACAATGTGCGGCACGCCCTTTGCGTTGCCGACCATGGAGGTGATGATGTTCTGCTCATCGATGCCGGTGAGCGTGACAAGAGCGTCCGTTTCGTTGAGACCCTCCGCCTCCAGAATTTCCTGATTGGCGCCGTCTGCGCAGATGATCGCCGCCTCCGGCAGCATCTGTGCGAGCTGTTCACTGCGCTGGGGGTTGTTTTCGATGATCTTGACATGGACGTCCGCGCCGATGAGCATTTGCGCGAGGTAATAGCTGACGCGGCCGCCGCCGATGAGCATGGCGTGGCGGATCTTTTTCTGCGTGATGCCGAGGCGCTTCATGAGGTAGGAAAGCACCGTAACCGGCGCGGTGACGTAGATGTGGTCGCCGCGGCGCAGCATGGTATCGCCGGACGGAATGAGTGCGTGGCCGTCACGGATGACGGCGCAGACGAGCACCTTGCAGCCCAGCACATGCGGCAGGTGATTTAAAATGACGTTTTCGAGCGGGCTGCGCTCCAAAACGCGCAGCTCGACAATCTCTACACGGCCTTTTGCGAATGTTTCGCGCTTTAAGAAGCCCGGTAATTGCAGAAGACGGAAAATCTCCTTTGCCGCCTCGCGCTCCGGGTTGATGATGAGCGAAAGGCCGAACTCGCCGCGCATCATGTAGAGCTGTTCTCTGTATTCAGGGCTGCGCACACGCGCGATGGTGTGCAGCGTGGGGTTCATTTTTCTTGCTGTAAGACAGCACAGCAAGTTGATTTCATCGGCGCTTGTGGCGGCGATGAGCACTTCTGCCTGCTGTACCTTCGCTTCGTTCAGCGTGGCCATGGTGGCGCAGTTGCCCACCACGGTCATGACGTCGAACTGCTGCATATCCCGTTCCAAAACCGCCCGATTGGAATCGATGGTCACAAGGTCGTGACCCTCCTGTGAGAGCAAACGCGTAAGCGCAAGACCCACTTTTCCGTCACCGGCAATAATGATCCTCATTTCTTTTTTCCTTTCTCGAACCGCTTTCAGTATATCCCGAACCGAAAACTTCCTAAACACGTAATACTCCACCCGGGACGACACGTTTCCCCTTTGTATCGCCATGGGCATACATGGGTAGTATACACCCAAAGCGGTATATTGTACAGTGGCATTTTGTCCGTTTTTGCGGGGCGGCTTTCGGCGAGTTTGTAGAAAGTCTGCGGGAAGATGAAATCCACGTAAAAGCGCAGCCGGTGTGTTAAATACACGGCTGCGCTTTTTACTATCGGTAATATTTTTTGTCCGGGCGCGTGAGGGGGTGCTCGTAACGGTAAAAAAGATGCGGGGCTTCGCCGCACTGCACGACGCGAGATGTGCCGTCGCGCGTAAAGCCGGCGGCTTCAAAGAATTCGCGGGCGCGGCGGTTTCCGGCGGGCAGCCAGACCTTGCAGATTTTAAAGCCGCTGATGTAGAGGATGGCGAGGGCGTCCTCTACAAAAGCGCGACCAATACCGCTGTGCTGCGCTTTCGGAAGGACACACAGCGAGAAAATTTCCGCGCAGTAGGGGGTGTCGGCATCACGGCAGGCGTAACGGCAGCAAAAGCCGACGGCTTCGCCGTTTTGCTCTGCGGCCATGATGTACTCGAACCCGATCTTTTTATCTTCGAGCAGTTTATTCGGGTCAAAAAGCGCCGGAATATCTTCGGTCAGCGTTGTGCGCGCGATGTGTTTGAAAGCGGGCAGGTCTTCCCAATCGGCGGGACGGAGCGTAAAGCTTTGCATAAAATCACCTCGGCTTGACTACGAACAAGGCCGACGGGTTTTACGGCTTCTCCCCCATAAATCTTTGCGGCAGCGCACCGAAATTTACGGTTTGCACGGCGGCGATGATCTCCTCTTTCCGTGATAAAAGGCTTGCGTCATCTATGCGCACGTCGCTTAAATCGTACGGGCCGTTGCGGAAGTGGCCGACGACCGCGCCGTGGAACACGCCGTCGATGAGAAGATATTGCAGTGGGTCACAGTCATACGGCAAACCCTCTGTGAGGGATTTTGCAAGCGATTTTAACGCCGGCTCGAACGCTTTATAGAGCGGGTCATTGCGGTGGAGCGCATAGACGCTGTGAAATTCGGGCGCAGTGTAGGTTTTGAGCGTTTCTGCGTCTTCTTTTAGGAGATAGCCGCCGTCGGACTCGACCAAAACGTCTTCGGACACGAGCCCGGCTATCGCGAGCTTGATCTCTTTTTCGGGCAATTTGTAAAACGATTTCGCCATGGCGGGCGTGAACCACACAAAGCGGTGCGCAAAACGGCGGAGGACGATTTTGAGGGCTTCCGTTTTGGTATAGCGGTCGAGGCTAAAATCGGAAAAAAATTCGCCGAAGCGATACCAGCCGCGATCCCACTCGCCGTCGTACTGGTCTTCGTAGATGAGAAATGCCTCCTGCAAGCGGTGCAGGGCGGGCGTGATCTCCTTGACGAGCAGTCCGCTTTCCTCTTTCAGCTGCCCGATGGTGTACGGGCCGGACATTTCGATGCGCTCTAACAGCATTTGCTGCGTCATCGTCGCGTTTTTGAGCGGCTTGCGGTACAGCGCTGCGAAAAGCTCGAGGTCTTCGGGCAAGATCCAACCGAGGTTGCCGCCCGCAAAGCGCCCTTTGATGAGTTCACGGCGGAACTGGCGGCTTTTATTATAGACGAGGTCGTCGAAATCCGCGCGGAACGAAAGCGTGGGCGGTTGCCCAAAGCCGTTCCAGTAGACGTTCTGCCCGGGCTGAAGATCGCGGTACAATGCGTCGTATTCGGTTTCATTCGCCGGGGTGAGGAGATGCTGGCGCTCCATGCGCAGGGCGCGTATTTTTTCATCGTACATTACGGTTTTCCTTTCGTTTCCGCGCGCCATATTCGGCACTGTTCCACGCGTGCGCCGTGCGGCGTATCGCCCTGCTCGGGATCGCATGTATAGCTCCATAACAACTCACAGGGCAGTTCCGGACATTCTCCGCAGTGGTAAAAGCCTTTTTCCTGACAGCACTGCGCCACAGGGCAGGCTCCGTGGAACGGGTGTCCGTTTGTCTCTATACAGCCGCCGCACCCGCAGGGCTCTTTATACGTACAGGTCGTGCAATGCAGTCCGCATCTTGAATCGATCATGTGTGTTCCTCCTAAATTATGATATTCAGATCGTAACACACAGAATATGACAGCGGGGTGTCATGTTTTATAGCGCTTTTTCATTTTTTTGATCGCAGAACGCATTTTCTTTACCATTTCGGGCGGGGCTGTCACCTGCACGTCGACGCCGAAGCTCAAAAGCCAACGCAGGGCGTCCTCCGGGGTAGAAAATCCCCATTCGGTGTAGAGCTTGCCGTCTTCCCGCGTGATGAACGACGCGGGGCCGTATTCTTCCACAAGGCGGTATTTTACGGCGGGCTCGTAAACGGCCGTGACAATGTAATCATCCGTCATGCTTTCGGTGCGGCTGCGGTTCGGCTCTTTTTCAGGCGGGACTTCACGCGGGGTGAAAAATTCATCGGTCACGTTTAAATTCCACAGGCGGCGGAGCTTATAGAGGCGGAAATCCTCGCGTGCGGGGCAAAAGCCGAAAACGTACCAGTCCCCCCAGCGGAACACGACGCGATAGGGCTCGACAAGCTTATCCGCCTCCCCTTTGGCGTAATAATAGTGAAACACGATGCGGCGCGTCTCTTTTGCGGCGCGGCGGATCGTCTCGATCTTCTCCGCCAAGTCGTTTTTGTAGAACGACGCGAGATCGATCTCCATGTCCCGCGGTATATCGGTATCTGCGCCGAGCTTTGCGGCGAGCAGGTCGGATGCAGGGGCTTTGGAAACGCTGTCGAGCGAGCGCAGCCCTGTGAGGACGGCGGAAAGCTCCTGCCGCGTGAGCACGGCGGCATCGAGCGAAAAGCCTTCCATGATGGAAATACCGCCGCCCGCGCCCTGTTTGGTAAGGAGCGGGATGCCGGCTTTGCAGATGTCTTCGATATCACGGTTAATGGTGCGGCGCGACACGCCGAATTTTTCCGCGAGATACGGCGCGGTAACGGTGCCTTTTTGCTGAATGGTCGTAATGATGCCGATGAGGCGATCGGTTTTCAAATCAAAGCCCCCTTTTATCCACAGTATAGCACACCTGTGTGGAAAACAAAATGAAAAACTTGCAATGCAAACGAAAATGTGGTATAGTACCTTAGAAATCAACAGGAACACGCCGTCTGCCACCGGGTAGGCGGAAGAACGTGCCCACAGAAAACCGATAGGTCTGCGCTTTTAAAGTGCTCAGCAGGTTTTCTGCGGGCACGTTTTGTTTTGGAGGGACTATGCGCAAATATCTTCGTTTTGTTTCCCAGAGCGTTTTGGGCATGCTGGGGCTTTCCGTCTACATTTTGGCGGACACATTTTTCATTGCAAATTACATCGGTGCGGACGGGTTGGCGTCTTTAAACCTCGCGCTGCCGATCTACGGTATCATCAACGGCACGGGGCTGCTCATCGGCATTGGCGGCGGTGTGCGGTACACGCTGCGGCACACGCGCGGCGACGAAAACGCAGACAGCGTATTTACGGCAAGCTTACTGATGGGCGCTGTTTTGTCGTTCATTTATGTGCTGTGCGGCGTGTTCGGGGCGGAGCATCTGGCAAGATTGCTTGGCGCTTCCGGCACGGTTTTGCAGCCGACAACCGTCTATTTGAAGGTTTGCTGCCTGTTTTCGCCGTTCTTTATTTTGAATAACATCTTAACGGCGTTCACGCGCAATGACGATGCGCCCGGGCGCGCAATGGCGGCGATGCTGACGGGCTCTTTTGCGAATATTGTAATGGATTGGTACATGGTGTGCGTCTTGAACGCCGGTATGCTGGGTGCGGTGCTTGCGACCGGCATGTTGCCGATTTTCGGCGTAGCGATCTGCTTGACGCGAAAGCGCGGGTATCACATCGGGAAGCACCGCATTTTTGAGGAAATTCCGAAAATTTCTGCGGCGGGTTTTTCCGCGTTCATCGGAGAGTTTTCTTCGACGGTCGTTATTTTGATATTTAACTATCTGCTATTATCACTTGCGGGCAGCACGGGCGTTGCGGCTTACGGCATCATTGCAAACGTGGCGCTTGTGGCAACGGCGGTGTTGACCGGCGCGGCGCAGGGCGTGCAGCCGCTGATCAGCATTGCGTTTGCGAAACAGGACCGCAGCACGCTTACAAAGCAGACGCGGCGCGGCGTTGTGACGGCGGTTTTACTGGGCGCGTTGTTTACCGTGGGCGCTTTGTTCTTCCCGCAGCAGGTGACGGCGGTATTCAGCAAGGGCAGCGCGGAGTTGACGGCGCTTGCCGTGCCGGGACTGATGCTGTACTTCTTAAACTATCTTGTGAGCGGCGTGAATCTGCTGCTTATCGCGCGGTTTGCGGCAGCGGCGCGCAGCCGGGACGCGGCTGTTTTATCTCTTTTGCGCGGCGTGATCTTAGTTGTGCCGTGTGCGGTGGTGCTTGCAAATATATTCGGGCTGACGGGCTTGTGGCTTGCCGTGCCGACGGCGGAGGTGCTTTCTCTTCTTTGCGGGCTTTATCTTTTATACCGCGAAAAGAAAAGCGAAAAAACAGCTTTGCAGGCGGTGTGAAACGCGGTATAATCTTTTAAAAGACGACGATTGGGGACAAAAGGAGACCGACATGCACATTCCGAAAAGCGACACGCAGCACACCGAAATTCTGACATTTGAAGAAGCGCAGAAGCACCGCGAAGAAAGCGCCGTTTACGACCGCGAAAAATGGCTTTATATCCCGGATTTTTACTCCGAATACCGTTACATACTGGGTACCGCCGGCAAAAAGCCGCTCATTACCATCGGCATCAACCCCTCTACGGCGGAGCCGGATAACCTCGACAACACACTGAAATCCGTAGAGCGCATTGCGCTTTTTAACGGGTTTGACTCGTTTATCATGTTCAACGTCTACGCGCAGCGTGCGACGAACCCCGACCACATGGATAAGGCGTTTAACCGTGCGCTGCACGAGGAAAACATGAACGCGTTTCGCTGGGTGCTTTCGCGCAGCGGCGAAGAGCCCGGCATTTGGGCGGCATGGGGCACGATTGTGGAAAAGCGCGATTATCTCAAAACCTGCCTTGCGGACATGACGGCCATCGGCGACGCATTCCATGCAAAGTGGTATCAGGCAGGTAAGCCCTCTAAAAAGGGACACCCGCACCACCCGCTGTATCTGCGAAAGGACTCGAAATTGGAGGACTTTGACATGGCGGCATATTTGAAGGCGCTTTAAAAAAACTTGAAAATTTAATTTTGACTATAAAAAACACTCCTCACGGTTCGTAGATCAGGTGGAAGCCGAAAACGGCAAGCCTAAACGAACTATGAAGGAGCTTTTTTTATGAAAACTTTTATCCCGCACGTGTATTTTTCCGCACCCGAAGACACCGTAGGCGACCTTGTGAACCAGATCCGCCGCGAGAGCGAGATCCCCGGCACGGCAGAACCGAAGCCGGAAATGAAGGACAGCGGCAAGAAATCCATCATTCCAAAGACGGTCGTTTCCGCTGCGAAAAGCGAGCTTGACCGCGTTTATGACCTGCTGACAAGCGGCGAAGACCTGCAGATGAACCCGGACGGCACGCTGAGCCCCGCCTCTGCCCCGAAAAAGCGCGCAAGGCCCGCGCCGGGCAGCGAGCCGAAAGCGCCGGTGAAGACGAAAAAGGAGATCATTCCGCACACGGTGGTCTCCGCGCCCGAAAAGGACACCGTGGGCGACCTTATCGAGCAGCTGCACAAGGAGCCTGAGCCGCTTCCGAAAGAACAGCCCGAGGAAAAGGCAGAAACGCCGGAAAAGACCGACGGCAAAAAATCCATCATTCCGAAGACGATCGTTTCCGCGCCCGTGCAGCAGTGGTACAAGACGAACAAGGCGCTTTATAACGCGGAGGTCGCCGCCATGCGCAAGGAATTCAACGACCCGAACATGCAGCCGCATTTTATGTCGGACGGCCGCATGTACTGGCTTGTGAAGACCCGCCCGAACCTCGGCCGCGGCTTTAACACCATGACATACACAATGAAGCTTGTCTACGACCCCGACCACCCGAAGGTGCGCTATTCTTCCTCCGTGAAGCCGTATCTTGTTTCACCGACGCTCGGCGAATTGCAGAAAATCGTCAACATGCTGCCGCACATTCCGCTGGATGCGGACGGCAAAAAGCTCATCCCGCACACGCTGACGGACAACCGTGGCGAGCGCTATATTTGCTCCAGCGACGTGGCGGACGTACATGCGGAGGACACCTGCACCACGAGCGCCGTGACCTCCTTCCGCTTTGCCTACCGCTGGCTGATGGTGTTTGAGCTTGCCATCCGCAAGCCGGAAGCATGGAAAGATTTTCAGGCGCATGGGAAGATTTAACGGAGGCTTTTTTATGAAACTCTTTTCGACCCCGCCGGTGCTTTCCGGCAAGAAAAACAAGAAGCGCAAAAAGCTTTTGAAGGCGCAGCGCAAGGCGTTAAAGCGCGCCGACCACCCGTTTGAATCCGACAAAGCTGCCGACTGCCGCGGCGTAGTGCTTTCAAACCGCGCGTATCTCTCTGTTCTGAGCGAGGTGTATTCCCGCGACCCGTTGGAGACGGGCGGCATTTTCTTCGGCAACGTGAAAAACGGCGTGTGGTATGTGGCGGAAGCGAGTGACCCCGGCGTTTACACCCTTCACACGCACGCTCACCACGAGATGGATAATAACTACCACAACCACATTTACCCGGTGCTTTCGCGCTTATATCAGCACGGGCTGTGTCTTTTGGGGCTTTGGCACCGCCACCCCGGCTCGCTCGACACGTTTTCAAGCGACGACGACCGCACAAATCACAGCTTTGCCGAGGTCATCGGAAACGGTGCGGTTTCGATGCTCGTCAATCTCGACCCCACTGCGCGCCTGACATGCTATTACCTCAGTAAAAACGGCGAATATCGCACCGTGCCGGTCATGGTCGGCGACAAATACTTTGCGGGTACCGGCTTTTTGGAGCTGACAACATCCGAAGCGCTTTTAAAGAACAAAGACCGCCTGCAAGCTGAAATTTTTGACCCCGAGGAGGCTTAACTGTGGAAAAAATCATCATCACACGCCGTGAGCTTATCAGACAAATTCCGGCTGATCTATCCGAACACGACAGAACTGTGTCACTTTTAAACGCACTTTCCGAGCGTCTGCCGAAAAACGCGGAAAAAGAGGACGTTGACTTACAGTCCGGCGACTTTGACGAGGCGTTTCGTTTGCTAAACGCGTTTGACCCGCGCACGTACGGCACCGTGCAGCTCGGCGAGAGCCTGCGCGAGGAGCAGACGGATACGGCAAAGGAGCACGTGGGCGTGCTGGGGCTTTCCGACACGGCTTTGCCCGGCAATGATTATGTAGGTGAAGTGACCGGCGCGGGCAGCGCAGACACCGGCTACTACTACCTTCTGGCTACCGATGAGACCTATGCCGATACGTTCAAAAATCCCGACCACACCACCCGCGGTTTGATCGTATCGGGTACTGCATACACGGCACTTTTGCGTGAAAACGTGGTGCTGACGGGCTACGATTATTTTGGCACCTATACGGACGGCGGCTGGCTTTTCAACCGTTGCGACGAAGCGAAAAGCACGCTGACGGTGGACAGCTTTACGCTCATCCACGACCTTTTCAGTCGTAACACGGGTCTGTTTGAATCTGCCGAGATGCTGAAAAAGTTCGCCGTCATCATCGGCTGCGGCTCTGTGGGTGCACGCGCCGCTTTGGAACTGGCCCGCGCCGGTGTGGGCAGATTTCTGCTCATCGACGACGACATTTTAAAGCCGCACAACATCTGCCGCCACACGCACGGTATGCGCGACCTCGGCCGCTTTAAGGCTGACCTTCTGCGCGAGGATATTCTGAACATTGACCCCGCAGCCGAAGTGACGGCTTTCCGCGGCAAGCTGGAAAACGTGCCGCTTTCTCTCTTTGAAAATCTCGGCAAGAACGGCATTGTCTTTGCGACGGCGGATGACAGAAGCGCGAATGCGCTTGCAAATGCGCTCTCCAATACACTCGGCGTACCGTTTATTGCCGTAGGCTGCTGGGCACGCGCCCACGCGGGCGAGGTGTTCTACCACATCCCAAACCGCGGCATGAAAACCTACGGCGAGACCTTCTCCGCGCTTTTAAAGGACGCCCCGGCGCGCGACACGCACGGCGATTATTTTGGCGAAGCAGAGGCCCGTGAACGCCTCCATTTTGAGCCAGGCACCTCTACGGACATCGGCTTTGTGACACTGGTGGGCGTGAAATTTGCGCTTGACCTTTTGAACCTTGAAAGCGAAGCCTATACCCCGCGCGTTTTGAACGACTACACGCCGTACACACTCATCTGCAACACAAACCGCCCGGAAATCGGCGGTGAAAACGCGAAGATCTTCCCGTACCCGCTGTACATCAGCCGCTCCATTCGCCCGGCGGGTGAAGCATGACGGACACGGACGCGCTCACGGCTTACTTGCGGCAGCTTGAGCGCATAAAGGACGACTGGGACGACCGCAAATACGCGGAAATCGAAAAAGACTGTCTTTTGCCGCTTTGGCAGCTCTGCCGCCGTATGCAGGAGACCGAGCAGGACATTTACGCGTTCATCTTCGGCACAGAGCACGAACTTGCACACATAGACACCGACATATATTCTTGAAAGAAGGCATCGTTATGGCAAACGGAAGCGTTGTGGTACACGACATGGATTCCCTTGAAAAATTCGGCATGGAGCTTGCGGCGCGCAGCGCGGAACTGGAATCGCTTTATAATGCGCTTACGGTGAGCTGCGCGGCACAGGAAACAAACTGGCATGACCCGCAGTACGACCTCTTGCACGAGCGCGTAGAGCTGTACGCCGGTGAAGCCCGCGCACAGCTGCTTGCGCTGAACGACGCGGTGCAGTATATTTCCGTGCTGGCCGCAAAGCTGCGCGCTTTGTGATATGAGCGACGTAAACGTATTGCTCTGCGCGGTGGACAGCGCCATGAATACGCTTGCGGCCTTTGACCGCGACCGCGCCGATGTGACCGCCCGCGTTTCGTTCGCGCTGAGCTCCGTGCTGGCACGCGTGGCGCTGGAAACCGAGCAGTGCCGCCGTGCGCTTGCAGACGCAGAAGCTACTTCCTATACGGACGAAGAAACCGGCAATACGGCAGAAAACCCGGAGGCCGCCCGCCTGCGCGCCAGACTGGACGCCTTGGAGGCCCTGAACGAGTGCTGCATTTTAGCCGGCGGTGCGCTTTCCGCCGCATGGGCACAGGAAAGCCGTCAATCCGAAACGCACGTAAGCGATGCTCTGCACCGCTGCGGCGTTTATCTGAAAAAGCTGAACCGCATTGCACTTTCGCCCGACCCCGGCAGCATAACGGTTTCAAACCACGGTGACGCGCCCGTTTTCGTCTGTATTGTGGACAGTGCGCTGTACCCCGAGACCGCCGAGCACATCCGCGTGGCGCAGGACATCGGCTTTCCGGATATACTGACGCTGGACCGCGGCGGCGCGGCAGAGCGCAGAAAGGCCTCCCTTGCGCCGATCAAGGCGAGCCGCATCTGGGACCGCGACGAATACCCCTGCGCGTGCTTTAAAGAGGGCGGCGCAGGTGCGCACGTGATGTACGTTGCGGGCACGGATAACCGCGGCGCAGGCTCTTACATGGGCTGGCAGATGCGCGGTCTGCCCGACGGCACAAAAGTGCGCGTGCGCGTGATATAAGGAGAAAACTATGACCCCGAACACTAAGATTTTCACAGACCTTTTAAGAGAAAACCGCGCATTTCTTACCGTTTCGGCGGCGGAATACGGCGCGGGCCATAACGCCGCAGAAGCGTTTCGCATTCTGCCGGATTCCATGCTCGGCATTCTCGTTCGCCACTGCGAAACGGTCTCCTGTGCGGGCGGCCTGCTGCATCTTTACGGCGGGGGGCAGCTTTTCGCCCGCAACACAAAAGACAACAAGCCGTTTTCTGACTTGCTTTTCCTCGGTGACCTTGGAGACGGCGGCCTTTTCGCCGTCTCCCGCATCGATACTGCGATTGCAAAGCGCGGCGAGATGCTGTTTCTCTCCCCGGGCGCACTGAACTTTGAGCCTATGGGGATTGACACGGCGGAGTTCATCCGCTGGGCGCTCGAAAGCCGCGAAGAGACGCTGAAAGGCGTTTGGCTGACAGGAGAGATTTTATCGCCCCGCGCGCTCAAAAAGCACATCACCGCAAAGCTTGACCTTTTAGACCGCCTTGACATGCTGAAAACGGAGGGAGACGCATGAAATTCTTTCCAAAATCCGCAGACGGCTTTCTTTCTGCCATGATGATGGCGGAAAACGCGCTTCTGCGTGATTTTTCACTGAGCTGCCCTGCTTCGCTTTTTGGTGCAGAGCCCATGGAAAGCGCCAAAAAAGCCGTGAAAAGCTGCATGACGCTTTCATCGTTTCCGTGTGCGCAAATGCTGAAAACAAACACGCGCTACGTGCACGACTTTGCAAAGCGAACGCTGACCGTGACGGTCAACGCGCGGTACATGAGCACCGGCAAAGAGGTGAACGACCTGCGGTGCATTGCGGCGGATATTGCGGAAAGCATAAAGCGCAGCCTGCCGGAAAACGCCGACTTCTTTCAGGTGATTGCGGCTTACCAAAGCTGGCTGAAACGCTTTTTTGTCTATAAAAAGACCGGTGCTACGCGTGACCACGCCGCTGTGGGGCTCTTGCAGACGCGGCAGGGCGTGTGCCAGGCAATCGCCGCGCTTTCCATGGTGATTTTGCCGCACCTTGGCATTTTGGCGCGGTACGTTTGCGGCGAAGGCTACTCCGGCACAGTTTGGGGCCCGCACGCGTGGAACGCGGTATGGGCACCGAACGGCACATGGCACCAGGTCGATTTCACATTCGGCCTGCACCGCAAAACGACGCCGAACACGTTTACGCCGCCAGATGATCTTCCCTTTCGCGAGCTGCACCGCTGGGACGAAGTAGCGCAAAGCCCCGCGCTGTTTCAAAACGTGCAGACCCTCGAAAACCGCCTGCAAGCTAAGACCGTTTTGCTGTTCGCAAACAACCCGTTCAAAGCCGAGATCGGCGGCGTCCCGATGCTGTTTGACGAACCTGTGCTGCAAAACGGCTGCGTGCGCCTTTTGCCGCTCCTCACTCTGCTCGGCGGCGGGTGCGAGCTGCTCAAAGACACGCTGCACATTGTGCTCGGCGGAAAAACGCACCGCATTCCGTGCGGCACGCCGATTTCAAACGGCTTTGTGCCGATAAACGAGATCTTAGCGCAAAGCGGCTTTTGCACCGCAGAACAGCGCGGCGGGGTGGTTGTGGTGAAGCTTAAACCATGACCGCCCTATTTTTTCAGTAATCTTTTTACGTTCATCAAGGTCAAAGCGAGATCTTCTTCGCTTAATTGCTCCAGTGCGTCCAAAAGCTCGCGGTTTACGCGCGGGTTTAGCGCCCCGGCGTTAAAAAATTCGATCGGCGTAATGCCGAAATACTCGCAAATCGCCAAAAATTCCGTCATAGAGGGCAGCGTTTTGCCGGAAGAAATATTGTTGATATACCCGCGGCTGTGCCCCAGATCGTAACTCATTTTGTACTCCGAAACACCCTTTTGCAGCCGCAACTGCGTGATGCGTTCACGAATAAATTCTATATCCATACGGACAACTCCTTTCCCGTATAGAATAGAACAAAAAGATTTCCACACATGCGTTTTAAAAATGTTAAAACAGATTGACACGCACTCTTTAAAATGTTATTATAGCTTTGAAAAGGTTGAATTTACATAAAACGACATTTTCAAAACTATATTTGAGGAGAAGGAACGCATCATGAAAAGATTTATCGTACTGTTCTCGGCCGTTATCTTATGTTTAACCTTGGCCGGGTGCAGCGGAAGCCAGTACAAAAAAGCAACCGAGCTTTATGAGCAGGGAAACTACGCGGAAGCCGGAGAGATTTTCTCAAAGCTCGGCAATTATGAGGACAGCGCAGACAAGGCAAACGAATGCAAGTATCAGGAGGCCTCCGCCTTGCTGCAAAACAGCGACTACGACGACGCCAAAGCACTCTTCTCCGCGCTTGGTGATTACGGCGACAGCGCGGACAAAGTGAAATTCTGCGATTATAAAAAGGCAGAAAAATTGCTTGCAGATGATGATTATGCTGCGGCAAAAGCAATTTTTAGTGCTCTTGGCAGTTACGAAAACAGCGCAGACCAAGTAAAAGAATGTGATTATGAAAAAGCGGATGCGCTTTTCAAAGATAAAAACTATGAAGATGCACTGGCTATCTATGAAACTATCGCCGATTATAAGGATGCACAGGACAGAATTGACACGGCTACATCTAAAATTCTCTACAAAACATACGGAGATGTAATCGATCTTCTAAACGAAGGCGCTTGGTTCTTTAACGGTGGTTCCGATCATATTGTGACCCGTTTGCTGTTCAGTTATGAAACTGCAACAATCACAACCATTACATTCGACGGAAACGGTCGTCACGACGGCTCAAACAACTTCTATGCTTATACATTGGATGACAAAGAAATCACCATCAAAAACAAAGGCTCTGTCTATCGCGTTATACCCTACTCTGTCAAAGATGGAAAACTGAAATTGGGCGAAGGTGATTATTTCACCCCGGATGAAGTTGATGCCGGTTTGCAAGGGTACTGGAGCTTGAAAGAAAAAAGTTCATCCACTAATAAAGGTAGTGAAGATATTTATTACTTTAATAATGGTAAATTGACTTATGAATATGCTGCCGAATCTTTCTGGAGCGCAGATGAATATTTCTATTATGGCCCATATAGCGGTACATACAAAATTACAAGCGATGGTATATCTGCTACAACAAATAATACAGACATCATCCGTGATCGGATGTTTGGTTTTAATATCATAAACGGCAAAGTGACCCTGTTAATAGCGGGAACCCCTTGCAAAACTTGTTCAGGGTTTAAGGGAGAATACGGAAATTGGTTTAACTAAAAGGAGTTTTTATGCTGCGAAAAATCATTGCGCTGTTTTTGGCACTTGCCGTTTTGCTTTGCGCCTTTGCCGGCTGTGCTTCTAAGCCGGAAGCGGTGTCTTCCGGTGAAGCTTCTGCGATGGTTAAGCCCGCTGAGGTTCCCGCCGAAGAACCTGCCGATATGCTCAGCGGCTCGTGGACGCCGCAGGGAGCTGTTTACCGAAACACTGTTATCGACCTCAGCGATAACGAATCTCTTTCCAGTATGTACAGCGGCACAGCGCTTACGTTCAGCGAGGGCAACACTTTCAGCTACTACAACATATTCATTTATACAGGCACCTACGAGCTATACAGCGAAAATATTTACCATTTGCAAACCAAAGAAGTCACTTGGCTGAGCGTGGACGAAAACGGCGCATCCGAAAAGCCGATGACAAAGGCAGACAAGCCCGCATATGTCGTCACTGTGCTGGACGAAAACACCATTCGGTTTGATCTTTCCGGGGCGTCAGCCATCGACGACATTTCGCTTATCTTCGTGCGCCTTGACAGCGAAGGCGACTACATACAGGCGAACAAGACACCGCTGACCAGTTCGTCCGAATCGTCTGAAAGCAACGCGGCCCCGGACACCTCCGCGCAAAAACCCGCTTACGTCACCACGGGTGAAAAGAACGCCCTAAAGCGCGCCGGTGAATACCTAGATTACACGCCGTTCTCCTACACCGGGCTCATTGAGCAGCTGGAATATGAAAACTATACCCATGCCGAAGCGGTCTACGCCGCCGACAACTGCGGCGCCGATTGGTACGAGCAGGCCGCAAAAGCTGCGCAGAAATACCTCGACTATATGGCTTTTTCGCGCAGCGGCCTGATTGAGCAGCTGGAATATGAAGGATACACGCATGACGAAGCCGTTTACGGCGTGGATAAAGTGTATTGACGAAAAGGAACTCCCCGTGATGATGCAGAGAGTTCCTTTTTTACACCAATTTTTCCAGCAGCGCGATTTTCTCCGCGCTGGGTTTGTCAACGCGTTTTTGCACGCGCCGACACTTGACATTTTCTCCCCCTCTGGGGTATAATACGTTTTATGGGACACGCTCGCTTTTAAAACGGAACACCGAGGTGTAGCGCAGATGGTAGCGCGCTTGGTTTGGGACCAAGATGCCGCAGGTTCGAATCCTGTCACCTCGACCAAACGAAAGGACTTTGCAAATTGCAGAGTCCTTTTTTGTTAAAGCCCGCAGATTTTTTAAATCTGCGGGCTTTGCTTAATCTTTTACAATCGTCAATTTGACGGCGCCTTTTGCAAATTACGCCTCCAAATACCGTTTCAGTGCGTCCATGCGACGCGCGGCTTCCTGACGGCCTTCCTCGTACAGCGCTTTTAATTTCGCCGTGTCCTTTTCCGTGTGCGAAACGTTCACGGGTCCCTGCGGGCGGATAACGAAAATGCGGCCTTCTTTCTCTAAGCGGTCGATCTCCCTTTGCTGGGCGTCGTAGCGCGTCGGAACGGCGTACAGCGCACTCAAAAACTTCGGGAAATGCCGGAAATACTTCGCATACAAATGCAGCATAGAGGGCTTTGTGTAAAGCTTGCGGTAGCCCTGCTGGCGCGTTAAGACCAGCACGATCTTCTCAAAGCCGTCATCGATGGCCTTTTGGTACGGAATCGCCATGGCACAGCCGCCGTCCAGGTACAGCTCGCCGTTCATCTTCACGGCTTTCGAGAGCATCGGCATACTGCTGCTGGCGCGAATAGCCGCCAAAATATCCGAACAAGAACTTTTTTCAAAGTATTCCGCCTCGCCGGTTCTTAGGTTCGTCGCCACGGCGGTAAAATGCTGCGGCGATTTATAAAACGTGTCAAAATCCATCGGCAGAATGCTGTGTGACAAATCGTTAAACAAAAAGTCAAAGTTAAAGATCTCGTGGTGCAAGATGAGATTATTTACGCCAAGATATCGCTTGTCGTTCACGTAGTCGATGTTAAGCTTTGCGGAACGCCCCGGCTGGCGGGAAACGTAGTTCACGCCGGTCAAAGAGCCTGCGGACACACCGGTCACATCGGAGAAATATAAGTTGTGCTCCATGAAGACGTCCAAAACGCCGGAGGTAAAGAGCGAGCGCAGAGAGCCGCCCTCCAAAATTAAAGCACCGTTTTGCATTTTTAATTCGTCCATCACGTTTTCCTCCTTGACATATAAAGTGATATGTAAGTCTAAGTTTGCGCTTTTTCTTATTATAGCAAAACGCCCGATGCCTTTCAATGGAAAAAGAAGAAAAAAGCGCGCAAAACGGGGAAAAATCAGAATCGTACTTGCACACTTTTCATTTCTGCGTTAAAATAGGCAGAGCGAAAATAACGGAAAAGAAATGAGGATAAAATTTTGAGAATCCGAAAGAAAAAGTGGGCGCGTCCGGAGCTTGCCGCGTGCCCGTTTTATGTGCACGAGCCGAAAACCGCCGCCGGAACATGGGGCGAGCGCTTTAAAAAGCAGCAGCCCATCCATTTAGACCTCGGCTGCGGCAAATGCACGTTTTTGGCAAAGCTTGCGCACCGAGAAAAAGACGTAAATTTCATCGGCATCGACATCAGTGAAGATATTTTGGGCGTCGCCCGCCGCAACATTGAAGCGGAGTTCGGCGAGGAGCCCGTGGAAAACGTAAATCTGCTTTCGTATAACATTGAAAAGCTCGATACGCTTTTTTCGCCCGATGAAAAAGCCGCACGAATTTATGTAAACTTCTGCAACCCGTGGCAGAAAGCCGGCGACCACAAGCGCCGCCTGACCCACACCCGCCAGCTGAACACCTACAAAAAGGTGCTCGCACCCGGCGGCGAGCTGTGGTTTAAAACCGACAACACCGACCTGTACCTTGCAACGCAGCGCTATTTAGCGGAAGCCGGTTTTGAAATTCTCTGCAAAACGGACGACCTGCACAGCGAAGACGCGCCGGGCAACATTCAGTCCGAGCACGAGGTGATGTTCACCGCAGAGGGCATCAAGACAAAAGCCATTATCGCCCACTGGAACGGCGAGCCGGAAACGCCCGAAAGAGTTTCCACAGAGCAGGCAGAAAAAGTGGAAAATACAGCCGAGTAAATTCACCCTTGCGCTCGGGCCATACGTGGGTTATACGCTCGCCGTATTCGTGCTGCTTGAGGGGTTGCTGTACGGTTTTGGGCTGTGGTGGTTTTCGTATCTCTACATCTGGGCGATTTTGGCCGTCGCCGCTTGGCTGTTTCGTAAAATGGAAAGCCGCCTCGGCTGGGGGCTTCTGTGCGGGTTTTACGGGTTGATTTTCGGCACGCTCACCGCGATACCCGCGCTCATTTTAAGCGGCCCCGCGGCGACACTGGCGTATATCATCAGCGGCATCCCGTTCGACCTTATCCACGGTGTCTCGAACTTTCTCCTTGCCTTTTTGCTCCTGCCTACCCTCCGTCGCATCTTAGCGCGCCTGACGAGAGCGCTGAACATGGGCACATTGTATTTTGAATAATTATACGTAAAAAGCACGCAGGTTTTGAAACACTGCGTGCTTTTGCTTTTGAAATCTTGAATTTACGCTCTGGTCAGGTCAAACCGTTTGATGAGGCGCATGGGATAGGTGTAGATCTCCAGCGCGGTAACTTCGGCTTGGGTGAAGACATCATTTTGGAAGACGAGCTCGAGCGCGTCCTGCAGCTCCGTAACGCGCACAACGCTGAGCGTACAGTGGATGACGGGCTTGTCCTCCGAAACGGCGGAGAAGCTGCCGATGCCTTTGCAGAACGACCCGTATTTTTCGTGGAACGCATAGTAAAAATCGACAAAAGGCTTTGCGTGCACCGGGTTCAGGCACAGCACGGCGGTTTCGCGGTGCGTGGCATACGGCGGCAGAAGGCTCACAGAGCCGAACGTCAGCTTTTGGCGCGTGTGCTCGCGGACGAACTCCCCTGTCCAGTCGCAGAGCGCTTCGGCATCGAGATCTTCATACGCTGCAAGCGTGATATGCGGCGGCCACTCGGAAGACGCATAGCCCGCGTTTGTCATCTCGCGGCGCAGCGCAATCAGTTTTTCTTCTGTATTTTTATCAAAACGGGCAAGCACAACGTATCGGTTCATCGATCATAGCTCCTTTCAAGGCTTCTGTTATCCGAACAGGCGCTTTAGGTGTTCGGCGGAAAAAATGGGGCCTTTGTGCAGGGCATCGAGCGCCATTTCCATGTTTTCGGCGCTGTATTCCACCTGCTTGGAGTAGTCTTTCGTGCAGACGATGCGATCCCACGGGGTGAATTCGCCGGTATCACGCAGGCACTTTGTGTTCATCAGGCAGATGAACCACACACTCACAGCGCAAAAGCCCACGCGCGCCGCGATGCGGCCGTCGGTCACACCGTGTGCAAAATGGCGGTACAGGAAATACACAAGCAGGTTTTCGTAGCCGCCGTCGATGTCGTCGAGATTCGCCTGCAAGCCGTTATCCTCCAAAAGCTGCACGTAATCGGGCCACGTTTCGTCGTAGGGCTCCATTTCGGTCATCATGTCAAACAGCGCGGCGCGGGTATCGGTCTCGTCGGTCGTATCGCGTTCGGCAGGCGACATATTGCCGAACAGCGTTTTCTGCGCCTGCACGCCGAAATCGAGCAGGCGGTGCATGCGCACGCGCAGCGGCAGAGAGCGGTCCTGCACGATGGCAAATGCTTCGTCCCGCAGATGGAACACAAGCGGATCCTCCGGCGCATTCGGCAGCTCGCCGACGTTCGTTGTGATGAACGTGACGGGATTTTTCTGCTCAAACAGCAGTCTGCACGCCTCTTCACAGCAAAGGCCCACGCCCATTTCCACGCGGCCGCCGAGCTCCTCATAAAAGCGCGGGTGTTCACGGCAAATCTCGCACAAAGCGTCATCGCCAAGCTTTAAGATAAGCTCGCAGAGGTTGTCGTCATCGAGGAACGGGCAACGCTCGTTTTCGCCGAGGCGGAAGCACACCGTGCCGTCCGGCAGGTCGCACAGCTCTTCGCGCAGGCGGTCGCCGAGCTCTCCTTCTAAATTTTCGTAATATTCAACGGTATCGGGATCAACGTCGATTTCCCAGCCGGCGCAGCAGGTATCGGAACATGCGGCGGCCGTGCAGTGAAACGCGTCGTAAAAATTCGGTTTGATAAATTTCATTTTGCTTTTATGTACTTTACTTCTCTTTCTCATCGGTTTCAGTCGGCGCTGCATCGGGCTTTGGCAGCGTGACTTTTCTTTCAAATACAGGCTTCATGTGCGTGGTGAAGATGCGGCGCTCCGGTTCCGGCAGCGCATTCCCCGCTTCCACGCGCTCAATCAAGAGCTTAGCGGCTGCCTCGGAAAAATCGATCATAGACGGTAAATACTGCATGGAGTAGCCGAAGTTCGGCAGCGTGTTGTCATCGTCAAGGCCGGTCAGGTACACGTCCTCCGGCACGCGCAGTCCTGCAGAATGCAGCGCTTGCAGCATGGTATAATCCCAGCCGCGCACAAAGTTGATGATCGCCTTCGGCGGGACATCCCGACGGGCAACGTCATGCAAAAACGCATTCAGCGGTTTCGTATCTTCAATCGGCGCAAGAAAAATATTCTCCTGCGGCACCGTAACGCCGAATTCCTTGCAGGCGTCCCGGAAGCCGCGCAGACGGTCGCAACCCGGTCTGTATATGGGCGGGTCTGCCATATACGCAATGTTGCGGTAGCCGCGCGTGAGCACGTCTTTTGTAACCTCATAACAAGCGGTATAGTTATCGATATACACGCCGTCGCAGTGGATTCCTTCAATCTCACGGTCTACGCACACAACGGGCGTGCCTGTACTGCGGATGTGGTCGAGATACTCCTTGTTGCTACCCTCGTCGCCGTCCACGGGCACGATGAGCAGCGCGGCGATCTTATACGAAAGCAGATCGTCAATGAGCTCTTTTTCACGCTTTAAGCTTTCGTCGGAATTACACAGCAGAAGACGGTAACCGTACCGCTCCATAATGCGGTCTGCAATGTAATACATCTGGCTGAAAAACGGTGCAAAGATCTGCGGCACGATCACGCCGATCATGCGCGAACGGCTTTTGGAAAGACACACTGCAATAGCGCTGGGCGAATAATGCAGTGCTTCCATGGCTTCTTCCACGCGGCGGCGGGCGTCTTCGCCCACGTAGCCATTGTTGTTGAGCACACGGGACACCGTGGACTGCGAAACCCCGGCGGCCTTTGCCACGTCCCGTATGGTGGCCTTTTTCATATTCTTTTCTTCCATAACTTCTTTGCACGGCAGTGCCGTGCGTTCTCCCCTTCGAAAAATGATACAGGTAAGGTATGCGGCCTCCGTGCCGCATTTTGGGTGTTTCCTGCTGAAATACTCCAAAATAATATTGTAAGTTTTTTTAAACGGATTGTCAATAAATCCGGCGCAGAAACCGCTTGCATATGGGCAAAATGTTTGCAAAAAGAAAAATTTTTCATAGGATTTCGCACGGCAGCTCACGCCATGTGTAAACTTTGTATGACAGGGCACAAAAACGTTTGACTTTTCGCCGAAACTTGGGTATGATAAAGGTAATCAAAATCGCCCAAAGTGAGACAGTGTACGGTCTCTTTCAGAATGTTGGCGAACCGGAAAGGATGGTTTATCATGAAGTGTTTGAACAAGGTGCTCACCATTATCGGCTGCATCACCGCTGCCGTTGCCGTTGTTACCGCCGCTTTTGCCGTGCTGAACTATTTCAAGGAAAAGAAAGAAAATGCCGAGCTGGAAGCGTATCTTGAAGGTTCCATCCAGTAACGACCAAACTGATGTAAAAATAAGCGCCGCGGAGTTTCATTTCTCCGCGGCGCTTGTTTTTTTACGCACTCATATTCAAAAACAAATCATTATTCATTGTCACACCTATGCAAAACCTCAAGCACAACGGGCAACTGGGTTTCGGGGTTCTTTACGGGGCACTCGAGGCTCATGCGGGCGTTGTAGCCGATAAAGTGCAGCGCATGGAAAAATGCTTTGTAATCCGCGGTATCCTGCGGTGTCATGGGTACGCGGCCGACGGGGTTTGCGATGTGCGTGTGCACAAGGATATCGCCGCACCGCTCTACCATTTCCGGCGTGCCGTTTTCGCTCATGAGGTGATAGTAGTCGCACAGCAGCTTAAAGTGCGGGTGGTTGACCTCTTTGACAAACTTCAAAGCTTCCGGCTGCATTGTGAAAATATTTGTTTCTTCGTGCCGCAGCGGCTCCAGCGCGATGGTAACACCGTACTTTTCACCGGCGTCACCTAAGATTTTTGCGACAGTTTTTAGTTGCTCCCACGCTTTTTCGCGCGGGAAATTTTCCGGTACACGGCGGCTGCCGCCGCTGCCGAATACCCCGATTTTTATGCCCGCCTGCGCCAATCGCCCTATGGCGTGATGGACGTATGTTTGGATCGCTTCAAAATCGACATTGTCACCCGTCAGCTTAATACTGCCCGGAAACATACAGTTTGCCGCCTCCGCGTGAATGGGTGCGGCTTCATTTTTTTGCAGAAAATCCGCGAACTGCGCCTCTGTCATCTCTGCAAGTCCCACAACGCTGACCTCAAGATAATCAAACCCGAGCTTTGCGATAAATTCCGCCTGCTCGATCGGCATACACACACCAAACCGCATGGCAACCCCTCCAAAGTCTTTTTCTCATTGTAGTCCGCGCACGCGGAAAAAGCAAGGAAAACACTTGCAAACGCGCATAAGTTTTTCTATAATGAAGGCAAATAAACTTCATTTGGGAGGCTTGTTGTATGGAAAAAATCAAACTTGGCAAAAGCGGACTTTTGGTGCCGCCTATAGCCCTCGGCTGCATGCGTCTTGCGGGCGCAGAGCGCACGCAGGCAGATAAATTTCTGCACACCGCGTTGGAGCTTGAGCTCAACTTTTTCGACCACGCCGATATTTACGGCGGCGGTGCATGCGAGCGTGTGTTCGGCGAGATGATAAAGGACGCGGGCATTCGCCGCGAAGATCTTATCATTCAGTCGAAATGCGCCATTGTGCCCGGCAAAATGTACGATTTCTCAAAGGAACACATTTTGTCTGCCGTAGACGGCAGCTTAAAGCGCCTTGGCACGGATTATCTTGACGTTTTGCTTCTGCACCGTCCGGACGCTTTAATGGAGCCGGAAGAAGTAGCGGAAGCCTTTGACGAACTCGAAAAGAGCGGCAAGGTGCGTCACTTCGGCGTCTCCAACGAAGACCCGTACACGATGGAGCTTTTGCAGAGCGCTTTGCATCAACCGATCTGCGCAAACCAGTTGCAAATGAGCCTGACAAATGCCACGATGATCGCGCAGCCGATGAATACAAACATCTGCGACGGCTTAAACCCGGTGCTCGATAACGGCGTGTTGAACTACTGCCGTCTGCACAACATCACCATTCAGACGTGGTCGCCGTTCCAGTACGGCTTCTTCGAGGGTGTTTTCATCGGCAGCGAAAAATACCCGAAGCTAAACGCAAAGCTCGACGAGCTGGCGGAAAAATACAACGTGACAAACACCGCCATAGCGCTTGCGTGGATTCTGCGTCACCCTGCAAAAATGCAGGCCGTCACGGGCACCATCAATCCAAAGCGCCTGCGCGACTGCGCCGCCGCGCTTGACATTACGCTCGCGCGCGAAGACTGGTACGCGCTGTACCTTGCAGCGGGCTACCGTCTGCCGTAAACTTTCGCTTGACAAATGCGCCGCGCTCCCGTAAAATATGGGTATAAAAGGGAGTAGCAAACAGGAAATATCTGTAATGTATGCGTCAGCACGACGGTTTCCCCGTCCGTATACGTTGTAATCTGCGAGACTTTTATCATGCCGCGGCAGGATAGAAGTCTCTTTTTTATTTTCTTTCGGAGATAAAGATTTTGCAAAGGCGGCAAAAACATCCGAGAGGAAGGTATGAAAATGAACTTTTTAAGCGAGCTTTTCGCGAACGTGGGCAATGTGACGTGGCAGCACGCGGTAATGTGGTGCATAGGCGGCGTGCTCATCTACCTTGCCATCGCGAAAAAAATGGAACCTGCGCTGCTTTTGCCCATCGGCTTCGGTACAATCCTTGTCAATCTGCCGCTTTCCGGCGCGGTGACGCAGGGCGAAGAAGTGGGCGTACTGACGTTATTATTTGACAGCGGCATTGCAAATGAGCTTTTCCCGCTGCTCCTCTTCATCGGCATCGGCGCGATGATTGACTTTGAGCCTCTGCTCTCAAACCCGAAGCTGTTTTTATTCGGTGCGGCGGCCCAGTTCGGCATTTTCTTCACGCTGAGCATGGCGCGGCTGTTTAACTTTGACCTGCACGACGCCGCCTCCATCGCGATCATCGGCGCGGCGGACGGCCCGACCTCCATTTTTGTCGCGAACGTCTTAAATTCGCAGTATATCGGCGCCATCACCGTGGCAGCATACTCGTATATGGCGCTTGTGCCCATTGTGCAGCCGCCGGTCATCCGCCTGCTGACGACCAAAACCGAGCGGCGCATCCGTATGGCGTACACGCCCGGCTCTGTCTCAAAAACGACCAAAATTCTGTTTCCTGTCCTCATCACGGCTGTCGTCGGCATTGTGTCCAATCGCTCGGCGGCGCTTATCGGCTTTTTGATGTTCGGCAATCTGCTGCGTGAGTGCGGCGTGTTAAACAGCCTTTCGGATGCCGCGCAGAACGTGCTGTCCAACTTGATTACCCTGATTCTCGGCATCACGATCACCGCGCATATGACGGCGGCGGAATTTTTGCGCGTGGACACACTGCTTATTTTGGGACTGGGCCTCATTGCATTCGTGTTTGACACCGTAGGCGGTGTACTGTTTGCGAAAATCATGAACCTGTTTGTCAAGAATAAAGTCAACCCCATGATCGGCGCGGCAGGCATTTCGGCGTTTCCGATGTCTGCACGCATTATCCAGAAAATGGGACAGCAGGAAGACCCGCAGAACTTCCTTTTGATGCACGCCGTAGGCGCCAACGTCTCCGGTCAGATCGCGTCTGTCATCGCAGGCGGCATCATCTTAAACATGATCCATTAAGGAGGATAACGTATGTTCAATGTTCCCGCATTTTTAGACAGCTTACAATATATGGCAAAAGGCATGACCGGCGTTTTCCTTGTCATTGCCGCAATCATTTTGAGCATTTACCTCTTAAACCGTGTGTTTAAGGCAAAGTAAAATGGATCAGGAGCGCAAAAGATAAGTTTGTCCTCGTCGGCTTCAAAGAAGCCGAGTGGACGAAAAGGATGAAAAAGGGATGCGTGCTGTCAGACAAAATTCCTTTTTCGAACCATGAGCAAGCGCCGCAGAGTTCCCGTTCTCTGCGGCGCCTGTTTTTTACGATTTTTCTTTCGGCTTTGCGATGGCGGCCATCAGGCAGCTGAAGAAGACGGCTGCGGCAATGCCGGCGGCACCGGCGGTGATTCCGCCCGTGAACACGCCGAGAATGCCTTTTTCTTTTACGGCGGCTTTTACACCCTCGCTCAAAAGATATCCGAAACCGCTCAGCGGCACGGTGGCGCCGCAACCCGCGAAATTCACGAGCGGTGCATACCACCCGAGCGCGCCCAAGATCACACCGCCCGTGACGTAGGCCACCATGATTCTGGCCGGGGTGAGCTTTGTCAGATCGATCAAAAGCTGACCGATCACACAGATTGCCCCGCCGACCGCAAACGCCCTTACATATTCCATGTGAAAATCCACGCCTTTCGTTTTATACGTTTTCTTTGGGTTATTCTGTGCGGAATAACCCAAATTATGACGCGCAGAATAACTGTGCAACGTTAAAACAAAAGGAGAGTGCAGCATGAAAAAAATCGCATTTTTTGATACAAAACCGTATGACCGCACGTGGTTCGACATTCTGGCAAAGCACTATGAAATCGCGTACTTTGAAGAAAAGCTGAACCGCCACACGGCGACGCTGACAGACGGCTTTGACGCCGTGTGCGCCTTTGTGAACGACCGTGTAGACGCGGCCGCCATTGACCGCATGCACCGCTGCGGCGTGCAGCTTTTGGCACTGCGCTGCGCAGGCTTCAGCAATGTGGATATGCAGGCAGCAGCGGGCAAGCTGCGCGTGGTACGCGTGCCCGCCTATTCCCCACACGCCGTTGCGGAGCACACCATGGGGCTTTTATTGACGTTAAATCGCCGTTTGCACCGCGCCTACATCCGCACGCGCGATTTCAACTTCAGTATTGTGGGTCTGACGGGCATAGACCTCTACAAAAAGACCGTCGGTATCATCGGCACGGGGCGCATCGGCCGCGCATTTGCGGAAATCTGCCGCGGCTTTGGCATGCGCGTTTTAGCGTATGACAAGTATCCTGCGCCGGACTTTGAGTACGTTTCGCTCGATACACTCCTGCGCGAAAGCGACGTCATCTCCCTGCACTGCCCGCTCAGTGAAGAATCCTACCACATGCTCGACCGCGAAGCGTTTGACAAAATGAAAAAAGGTGTGTTTTTATTAAACACCTCGCGCGGCGCGCTTATTGACAGCGAAGCGCTTTTGGACGCATTGAATAACGGCACCTTGCGCGGCGCGGGACTGGACGTTTACGAGGAGGAGGCGAAGTTTTTCTTTGAAGACCATTCCGACACCGCCGTACAGGACGACACTTTGGCGCTGCTCATCTCCCGTCCGAACGTCATCTTAACGGCGCACCAGGCGTTTTTGACCGAAGAGGCATTGTATAATATTGCGGAAGTGACAGTGCAGAACCTTGATGATTTCTTTGCCGGAAAGCCGCTTAAAAACGAAGTGTGTATCCGCTGTGCAGGAAATTGACCTGCCGCGAACGCACACTTTTCAACCGTTTTTTACTTTTCTGTGGAAATCAGGGCTTAATATTCCAAGCCATACGGCCAATCGACCAAGCTGCCGATGTCGTAAATATGCGTATAGCCGTAGGATTCGAGCTTCATCGCCGCCATAAAGCTGCGGCGGCCGCTCTTGCAGTAAACAAGAATCGGCGTATCGAGCGTGGGGATCTTTTCCTCCGCGGTGTCTTCGTCAATGGTATCCACCGGGAAAAGCACGGCGTTTTCGGCGTGGCCCGTGATGTATTCGTCTTCGTCGCGCACGTCCAAGATCACGCAGTTCGGCTCGGTATCGATGATATGCTTTGCTTCCTGAAACGAAACCTTTTTATATGATTCTTCCATGGCATTCCTCTCGTCTTCACTGAAAAGCCCCGGGGCAGGTGCTCCGGGGCTTTGTTACGGATAAACTTAACTTAGATCTGAACCTTCTTGATGATCTCCTTGAGGCACTCAGAGCTATGTACAAGCGCGGCATGCTCGCTCTCGGTCAGCGGCAGGTTGAGCTTATTCACAACACCCTTGTGGCCGACGGTGGTGAGCAGGCTCAGGCAGACATCGCTGATACCGTATTCGCCGTTCAGCATGGTAGAAACCGTCATGTTGGTATCGATGCCGGAGAGGATGCACTTTACGATATGGCAGACGGAAATGGAAACCGCATAGAACGTTGCGCCCTTGCGCTTGATGACGTTGCCGCCGGACTTGCGCATGTAATCCTCAACGTCCGCATAGTTGAGCGGCGGAATCAACATGCCGTCGGTGTTTTCCATAGCCTTCTGGTATGCGTTTGCCGGAATGTTGGAGATGTTCGCAACGGACCACGGCACGAAGGAGCTGTCGCCATGCTCGCCCAGAACGTAAGCGTGTACGTTCTGCTGGTTGATCTGGTAGTACTCGGAGAGACGTGCACGCAGACGGGCGGTATCGAGGATGGTACCGGAACCGAGGATGCGGGACTCCGGAATGCCGGAGCACTTGCAGAACGTATAGGTGAGGATATCGACCGGGTTGCTGACGAACAGATAGATTGCATCCGGTGCGTACTTCGTGATGTTCGGCGTGATGCTCTTGATGATGTTGACGTTCGTCTGTGCGAGGTCCAGTCTGGTCTGGCCGGGCTTACGGGCAATGCCGGACGTGATGATAACGATGTCGGAATCCTTTGCATCTTCATAGCTGCCCGCGTAAACGGAACATGGCGTGCAGAACGGAACGCCCTGACGGATGTCCAGAGCCTCGCCCTTTGCCTTTTCCTCGTTGATATCGATCATGACAATCTCGGAAGCAATGCCCTGCACGGTGAGGGTGTAAGCGATCGTGGAGCCGACGCTGCCGCTGCCGATAATGGTAATTTTATTCATAGTTCAAACCATCCTTTTTTCAGTATAGTTGCAGAATTTTGGATTATCGCTTTGATTATAGTATATTCAGGGGAATAAATCAAGTAATTTTCGGCGTTTTGGGCGCATTCTGCGGGCTTTTGGGGATTTTGTCAAAGCTGTGTCAAGCCCGTGCGAAAAAGTGAACAACATGCACGGACACCGCAGTCGTATGGCAAAACGCGCATGTCTTTGTGGCGCTTTTTATTTATTGTAGACCTTTTCCATGACGTAGGCAATGTTCGCGATGCCGCCGTCCTCGCGGTGGAACATGCCGTCAAACTTGCGGGCATAGAGAAATTTGCGCCCGAGGAACTCCGCTTCGAACCGGTCGTCGTCATCGCTTAAAATCTCCTCGCACAGTATCAGCGCTTCGTCTACGATGTACGCCGGAACAGCCTGCAGACCGTGACCGCCGTAAAACTTGTCGATGCCCTTAAGATATGTCGCAAGGTGGTCGAGGCTTTTCGCATACGTCTCGACTGTTGTGGAGCACGGCAAACCGAGCAGTGTGTTCGCATTGCAGGCGTCGCCGGAATACAGAACGCGGCGGGCACGGTCCAGATAGACCATGGTTCCCACGGTATGACCCGGCACGGCAATGGCCTCAATCTGCACGCCGCCGAGGTCGAATACGTCGCCGTCTTGAACAGGCAGCGTCTTCACTGCGCACGGCGGCACAACGTCTTCCTTTTTGGGCACAAACGCCCCCTCCGGCTTGCCGCCGCCCATCACAAATCCGTAGCGCTTGTCGATGTCGCCGTGCTCGTACAAAAGCGCAACGTCTGCCGGGTTCACATAGCATTCCCCGTACTCAAACGATGCGCCGGCGTGATCCACATGTCCGTGCGTCAGCACAAGCGTAACGGGCAAATCGGTACATTCGCGTACAAACGCTTTCAAACTGCCTACGCCTGTAAGACCATCGATAAGCAGCGCTTTTTCACTGCCTTCAATCAAATAGCAAAGCTCTCCGCCCAGACCGCCGATCTGCGTAACATTGTCAAAAATCTTTCGGCTTGTAAAAAACTTGGACAAAATAAGCGCCTCCTCCGTAAATTTGCGGCTCTGCCGCCTTTTTATAAAGCGGCTGCCGTCTGCGCCGCCTTCCTGCGTTTTTCGCTTTTATTATACGATATCGTTAAAAAAATGTCTATAAGAAAATCTCGGCTTACGGGACTTTTTACATTGCATTTAAAACAGATTTTTATCATACGGAAGTACTTTACGGCCCTTCTAACGGTAAACCGCGCTTTTTATCTGCCGTTTTACGAAAAAAGGCAAAAAAGCTCTTGCATTTTCGGGGGCTATGTGGTATGATTATGTCTGCGTTATTGGAGTTCAAGGCGAATCTATGCCCACCAATACGGTTCAGGCGGTTTCGCCGTACTATAATCCTACGATCGAGGAGGTGTCTACTGTGCCCAACATCAAATCCGCTAAGAAGCGCGTTAAGGTCGCTGCCGCAAAGACCCTGCAGAACAAGATGATCAACTCTCAGCTCAAGACAGAGATCAAGAAGGCTAACGTTGCTATCGAGTCCAATGCTGCTGACAAGGCTGAGGCTGTCAAGGTCGCTGTTAAGAGAATCGACCAGGCTGCTGCAAAGGGTATTCTGCACAAGAATACGGCTGCCAGAAAGAAGTCCGCTCTCGATAAGAAGCTGAACGCTGGCGCGTAATTTTCCCAACATCGCAATGCATTAGACGACTGCTTTCGGGCAGTCGTTTTGCATTTTACGGCACTTTTTAAAGAGAATATGTAAGGCGGAAGCAGGCTTTTTCGGTCTGCTTCCGCCTTTTTGTTTTTGCTATGCCTCTGCACTTTTCTAACGACTTGCCACGCAAGTCGTTCAGGAAACCCATACGACTGGGTTTCCTACAATTTGAACGTCCCCCGGACGTTCAAATTTACTTTCCTAGTCTTTGGTTAGGCAAAAGGTATTTCGAGCTCTGCGGAGCTCGACCAAGGACTCTGCCCTTGGATTCCGCAAGTTTTATCCAATAAAATTAGATATGAATTTTGATTATCTTTTTAGAAGTTCTTATATGCCGGTATAGCCCGTATTTACAGGCTTTTCCGGCATTTTTCGTATCGGAAGAAACTCACATATATTTTTATATCCGCTTAGGTTTTTGCTTTCAAAAGTAGTAAAGAAGTAGTAAAACCTTGATTTACTACTAAGCTGCTATCCGCAGCATTTCAGCTTTTGCGCTGTCGAAAGTAGCGTGTGCGTAATAGTTCAGCGTCATAGTAATGTTGGAATGTCCCATAATGTACTGTAATGCTTTCGGGTTCATTCCGGCATTTGCCATGTTGGTACAGAACGTATGACGTAAGGTGTGCGGTGTCATTACTTTCGGTAGAGCTTCCTCATGGTACTTGTTGTACTTCTTTGCAAGCCCCCTAAACATACCGTCATAATTGGTAGCTGTTTTCGGGTAGCCGTCCCGGTTGAGGAAAAGGAAGTTGCTGTAACCGTCAATAGTAACAGCTTTTGCACCCCTGCGCCGTTTCAGCACTCGGTTAAATGCTTCATATACTTTTTCGCTCATTGGAATTTGACGAATACCGCTTTTCGTTTTTGGTGTTTCAATGTAATATCCTGTTTCCGCACTTCTTAAAAGTTGGTGGTCTACATTGATTATCCTATTCTCAAAGTTAATGTCAGTATCGGTCAGCCCGCAAAGTTCAGAGATACGAAGCCCTGTCCCAAGCAAAATAATAAGCTCGTCATAATACTTCTGATAAACTTTGTCATTTTGAGCAAAGGACAAAAAACTTTCTTCCTGCGCTGGTGTTAGCGGAACCTTTGGTTCTGTATCATCTTCAATGACAGTGTTTAACTGGAAGTCAAAAGGATTTTTCCTTATGCAATCGTCCTGTATCGCTGTGTAAAAGGCAGCTTTCAAGGAACGCTTGTCATTACTGATAGTCTTATAGGAAATTCCTTTTTCTTTCATGCGGATTGCCCATTCTTTCGCGTCGGACAGCTTCACGCTGTCAATCGGGCAGCCCCCAAGTTTATCTTCTTCCAGTAGCTTCATCAGCCGCTTGCGTCCGTTTTTCGTATTGTACCTTACATTTCCCCGGTGGCGTATCTGCTTTGCATAAAGTTGGCAGACCGTCATTTTCTTGCCTATGGTGTCTATCCCGTCGTCAAGGTCTTTCTGTATCTCTTTTACCTTTTCTCGTAGGGATATATCCTCACGCTTTCCGGCAGGGGTCTTGTCCGTAGGTACTAACTTCCACGCATACACAAACTGCGGATTACCAAAGGTATCTATATATTTGTAAGCATATCTTCCGTCTTTTCTCTGGCTCTCTCCCGACCGCAAAACTCGATTTTTGCTGTCACGTCTTTTCTTTGACATTTTTCAATGCTCCTTTCCAAGACGGAAAGAGCCTTGATATGCTTATCCCATTATAGCACATTCAAGGCTCAATTTCACTATCAGATTGTGTCTATGGTATCAATCATTTTTTCAAACTGTTTGCGCTTGATTTGAATACGGTTGCCGTTCATAATAACCCACCCGGCGGCAGGATTTTCCTCGGCTAATTTACGCAGCTTGTTTTCTCCGATACGGAAGTATTTAGCTGCTTCATCTATCGTAAGCGTGTATTTTTCCCAAATAGGCACGTCGGCGTTACTCATAGTATCGTCCCCCTTTCAATATTAGGAAAAGTGAATAGTAAAAGGGGCTTTAATCGGACGGCTGTTAGCACAACCTCGCGGGAGTTCCACCCCTGCCCGTTAAGGCAGCTCTACCCAATGCCTGCGACGCTTTTAACGCTCGGACTATGGCTATAAAGGCTTGTCTACCCTTAGTGCGTGTCGTCGCCCACAAGCCGCTACACTTGTTCCCCGGCGTGGTGGTGGTCGCTCGACTTTCTCCAATAGAAGAAAAGCGTCATGGCGCACCTGCCGTATGGCTCAACGCAAAAAGGACGTATCCGATTTGCCCTATACTGCGTCGCCGTTATCTTGCGTCGCTTTCTTTGTCAAAGAGCAAGCAAGGTCAAGTCAACAGGCAGCGGAAAGGGGGACGCTGCTTGTGGTTATCTCAAACCTTGAATGAAAGGACAGCCCGCATAAGACGCGAACGCAAGCGGTCGCGTATATCCTCATCTATGCCCCAATAGATATTTCCGCGCTCATCACGCAGCTTTCGCATAGACAGGGACGCTATGTAGCTTTCGTAATGCTGTACGACAATGTTCATAGCTTCCGGGTCGCCCTTAGTAGCGGCTATGATTACCGGGTAAGGCAACAAGCCGCGTTCGTCCTGTTCTGATTTACTAATCTGTGCAGTCATAGGCTTTTTCCTCCAAATAGCGTTTTAACAGCTTCATTGAGCTTGTCCGGCGGGACTGTACCGTTGTCCTTGACAGATTACAAAACTTTGCAATCTCGCGTTCGCTCATGTCAAAGAAATAATACAGCAGTACGGTTTCCCGCTTTTCTTCCGGCAAACTGTGCAGGGCTTCGGCAAGCAGCTTCGCAGTAATTTCTTTGCCGCCGACAACGAAAGACTGTTCTGCTTCATCATCTGCAAAATACTCGTCGCAGACGTAGAGCTGTTTTTCTTCCAGTGGCGACAGGTCAGAAAAAGTAACCTCGCGTAATTGTCGCTGCTTTGTGTCCCTGTGGGCATTCATAGCTTCTCGCTTCAACGCCAGTTTGCAAAAGCCGTTAAAAGCACAACGGATTTGCCATTGGGTACGAATAGGCTCGTTCATGTTCTCACCTCCTTTCGCTGCCGCGAAAGCGGTGGAGTTTGAAATGTCCCCTTTCGTAAACCCTCAAACCAACGCACTTCAAAATGGACGTTGGTTTTAGAAATTTTTTGAAAAAGTTTTTTGATAAAATACAAAATGCGCCCGTCTGCAAATTGCAGACAGGCGCAAAGGAATTATCAAAAGTATATGTATGATTTGTGAGTTCATCTATGTAGCCAGAATAACCCGTTGGCGGGTAATGGCTTTTTTTGATAACAGTCTATTAGGGCATAGGAAAAAGGACATGACGATACCTCCTTGATACCGCCATGTCTTTATCTAGTAGGAGAGTTATCGTTAGAATTTAGATAGATAAAAAGAAACGGCGGCTCTGAAAATCAAAGCCGCCGAAATAGAATAGGCGCGTGAAAACCTGTCTGCGTTGCGACGGCTTTTTTTCTTTGCCGTCGTCCGGCAGATGTTCTATACTATGTCAATTTCAAAAATTTCTCATTATCCTTTATTACTTTTTTGTTTTGTCTTATGTAAAAGCAGGATAACCAAAACAGAAATAGCTATACTGCATAGAATATATGTCCAATTAAAATATGATAGATTTATTAAATTCTGTGCTGATTGATTTTTAATGAAGTTTGTATATGGTGCGTTACTCTTAATCGCTTCCATAACTCCTACAACATTTATCGGTCTTAAATTGTATAAGTACGCACCAAATAAATATATTGCTGCTTTTTCAACAACCGACGGTATTAAAATAGCCAATGCAGCAAGCCATAATTGACATTGCTTGTGGGATTTCTGTAAATATAACGCCCCAAAAAGATAGGGCAATATCGCAAGGCAACAGCCCAAGAGGACAATATTCTGATGAAGCCCAAAGAGGGCAAAGAATATGCGGATAAAAAGATACGTTCCAAATATAATTAACCAATCAATGAGCAAGCTTTTTATTGGCGTGTGCTTTTTTACTATTTCATTCTGTAACTGCATTTCACTACCTCCCAAATAGACGTTACACTTTTGGAAACGTCAAGGTTACGGTTGTTCCACCGTATGAATTGTTTTTAAGCTCCACCGTGATAAATAAGTCAGTTGCCATTTTCTGAACAAGGTATAAGCCCATACCTGTAGAACGACTAAGGTAACTGCCCGTATCTCCGGTAAACCCCTTGTCGAAAACAAAGGGTAAGTCAGACAATGGTATGCTTGTGCCGTTGTCTTTGATAGATAAAGAAATCTGTTCACTATTCATACTATCAGCTATGGAAAATATGAGCCGTGGGGCAAGGTTGTTTCCCACATATTTCACACTATTACTGATTATCTGTCCTAAAATGAACATCAGACCTTTTTTGTCAGAAATCACTTGATAATCGTTTTCGGTATATTCAATAGAAAATCCGGCTTCTTCAAGAAGCGTTAAATTATCTTCAACTGCTTCACGGCAAGTTCCAAGAATTGAAAGCGACTCAAAAGAGTAATCCTTATGTGTAGCCCCAAGCCTTGAAAAGTATAGAATTTGTTCTATATCCTGTCGGGTATGGTCGCGTACATAAAGCATACGAGTATGAACCAAAGGGGACATTTCATCTTTTCGATTATCCAGTAGCAAGGTCATAAGGGATAGTGGTTTTTTGATTTCATGCACCCAATTTTCAACATAGTGTTCATAGTCTGTAACTGTAATTTTCTGTTCGTTGATATATTCTTGCTGCGTCCTCAAATGTTTTCCCAATTCACAGATAAGAGGGCGTATTACAGCGGGAACAGCTTCACACAGTAAGTATTCGTTGGTATCGTCCGGCTCTAATAGAAAACGCCGAAAAATAGCGTCTGCCTTGTTACGTTTTCTGATTGATATAGCAAGAGGAATAGCAAGTGCGGCAAATGACACAAAAATTATCAATGCAGCATAATTTATAAAATAATCAGGGTTAGCCAACCAAGCAAGAAATATAAAGAACAAGTCCAAACAGGCAAGTGTAATAATCCATACCCGGTTAGAGGAAATATAGATTAAAAGTATTTTCAACTTATTCATAAGCGCACCTGCTCTTTCAAGCGGTAGCCTTGACCGCGCACTGTTTCTATACGTTCTTCAAGACCAAATTCACGAAGCGTTTTTCGCAGCCGAGTAAAATTTACTTGTAATGCATTTTCGTCTATAAATTCTTCTGTTCCCCATAGTCTAATGCATAATTCTTTTTTAGAAACAATCTTAGGGCTATTTTTCAAGAGAGCAAGTAATATTTTTCCTTCGTTCGGTGGCATAAGGTAAGAGCTATTCCCTACATAAATTGTAAAGGTATTCGGGTCAAGTAAAAAACCACCTCCATCAAGTAACCCTTGCTGTACCTGTTCTTCTTTACGTCGAAGAAGATTTTTAATTCGGGCAAGTAAACGTGACATATTACAAGGTTTTGTTAAATAGTCATCAGCCCCCAAGTCTAATGCGTGCAGTTCGTCCTGCAATTTATCTCTTGCAGTCAATACGAGTACCGTACCAATCTGTTTAGCTTTCAACTCTTTACATATTTCAAAACCCGAACGAAAGGGAAGATTGATGTCAAGCAAAATTAAGTCGGGAAAATATGCTGCTATTTCTGATACTGCGTTTTCAAAATCCGATAATCCAATCGTATCATATCCCGATTTTTCTAATAAGTTCAACAGTTCTTCTCGCATATAAACATCATCTTCAACCACAACTATCTTTGCCAATATGTCCGCCTCCTTTCCCATAATATTTATAAGCCTGTTAAGAATTGGGCTTGTAATTGAGCTTTCCTATTTCACGATTAGCTGTTCGAGCAACAGCCACACCGTAAATTACCATAACAAGAACAACAATAACAGCCATAGCAATTAAAAGAGGATAGGACTGTTCAAGGTGTGCCGCTCCTGAATATAAATATAGCTGCATGGCATATATCCCTACTGCTCCGCTGATACACGCTAATATAAGAGGAAGCAGGAAATACCATAATACTTGTTGGTTGATAGAACGCTTAATTTGTTCACGTCGTGCTCCTAAAATAGAGAGTGTTAGATACCTTGATTTTGTAGTTTGCATTTGCGTCAAGAATTGCAGGGCAAGTAATGCACACGCAATAATCAAAAACATAAATCCCATGTATAGTGTTGTATAACTTCCGGAAATAACATAAAATAATTGTCGCCCAAAATTATTAAGATAGCTTTCGTAATATAGACCAGATGGTTTTAACAAATCACGAGCTTCCATAATCGGTAACATTAAACCTTTTGTTTCAACAAGTTCATTAGGAATACAAAAGTTCCAATAAACCATACAAGTGTCTGAATTTACAAATTCTGAATATATCTCATCTGAAACAATCAATGCAGTTATAATCTTGATATTTTCATCTGCGGTCAACCCTTTCATCGGTACAGAGGGAACAAGATAAAATGGTCTTTCGTTGATAGAAAGCAACGCTTCATTATTCGCCTGTGCGTCTGCTGCAATTTGATTTAACAGTGTAACCGTTTCATCTTGAGCATTACCTAAAAAATCTGGGTTGAGATAATAGACAACTTCATTGTTCCCAAGGCTAATCTGTTTTTCTCCCGCGGCATCCAATAACCGATTATAGGAAGATACAGGAAGCAAATAAGGAGAAGAACTACCAGTATCAATAAAACCTAAAAGGTTTAAGGCAGCAGGTTGGTCGGAGCCAAAACTATACATACCATCTTCTTGTGTGGCAGGGTCTACTACATCTTGAGGTAAATGCTGCACGATTTGTTTCCTAAATTTCGACCAATCAACAGGAGAACTTATCCCATCCGAAGCAGTGGATTTTATATTTCCTATTTCCATACGGTTCAGATTTGATACATAAGGACGAATTTGTTCGTTGGAAAGATACTTCTCAACAATTTGGTCGTTGCCCATTACAGTAAAGTCATAAACAGAAGTACCTCGTGTCAATTCACTTCCATATGACATTATGCGCACTGAGCCGTCGGTAATTAACATAATAGTAAGCATCATCAGAATGGACGCTACGCTGATTGAAATATATTTATTAACGACATTTTCATGCAACTGCCGTAAAGTAAATACATAAAGTCCTCTTGTGGCTTTGTGTTTTATAGAAGCTGCCCATATACTCAAAATTCTTGCAAGTCCTCGAATAAATAGAATTGTTCCGATAATTCCAAGTAAAACGGCAATAAGCAGCATTGCCCCACTCGCAGCCATAAAATGCTCTACAACAATCCAGTACGCGACAAGCAAAATTACGGTGCCTATAGCAAACGATACGAAACTTACATATGGATTCCCTGTGCGTTGCTTTTTCGCCATCTCTCCATAAACAAGTTGATGTAGCTCTTTACGGAACAGCTTTCCGCATAGAACAAACAATGCTACAAACTGAATAATCAAGAAGCCTAACGATGTGAAAATAGCGGCACTTACAGAAAAACTTAATTGGTGTGTAATGATACCATGCCCTACTAAACGCGCGGTTGTAAGACTTATAGCTTCGGATAAAAAGCCACCGCATACAAGCCCTCCTAAAAGAGCTAAAAACGACGTGATTAGCCCCTCTGTCATTATTTGAATAAATAATTTAATCTTTGTCATTCCAAACATCAAATAAAGCCCCAGTTCTCGACTACGACATTCAAGTTGATATTTGTTTGCAAATACTACGAGAAAGAACACAAATAATAAAGCACAAAGATAAACCGTCGGTAAAAGATTAGTAAGCAACCGTTCTACTGCGTCGCTCTCAATTTCACTTAAAAAACGTATTACGTCCTGTTGTCCAAGAGAAAGCACTATATAAAACATTGCTACGGCTGTTATCATTGTCAGAAAATAAATTAGGTTTTCGCTACGGCTCCGTTTGGCGTTTCGCCATGTGAGATTAAAGAACATTTGCACTTCCTCCCCCCATTTGAGCCATCACTTGTAAAATACGTGCATAAAAATCTTCCTGTGTTTCATTTGGAATTTTACGACGTAACTCATGGAAAATAACACCGTCTTGAATGAACAAAATACGAGAACAGAAACTCGCGGCGTTAGGGTCATGCGTGACCATTAGGATTGTGCGTCCACGCCTAAGATTGATTTCCTGTAACTTCTCCATGAGTAAACGTGCTGATTTTGTATCTAATGCACCTGTAGGTTCATCAGCCAAAATAATATCGGGGTCAGAAATCAAACTACGTGCAGCAGCTACGCGTTGTTTTTGACCGCCCGACATTTGTGACGGAAATTTAGAAAGAACGTCTGTAATTCCAAGAAAATCTGCTATATCTTTTAGCTTTTTTTCCGCTGTAACAATGTCAATATTATGAATTGATAAAGGCAATATAATATTTTCTTTACCAGTTAGATTATCAAGTAAAGCAAAATCTTGAAATAGATAACCAATCTTGTTACCACGATATTCAGCCAACTTCGTGCCATCAAAAGAGCTTATATTGGCACCTGAAAGTAAAATTTGTCCAGAGGTTGGTTTAATGACCGTAGCAATACAATTCAACAATGTTGTTTTTCCAGAACCGCTGGCTCCCATAATTCCCAAATATTCGCCATTCAGAACATCAAAGGTAATTCCGTTTAGTGCTTTTGTTGGAACCCCCTCTTTGGAATATGCTTTGTGCAAGTCGCGTACTTCTAATAGTTTTTTTGTATCATTCATATCTCACACCTCACATTTTTTGCTTACGCTTATCTTACGAATATAATTTTACTGCATAAGAAGCAACCACACCACTTACAGTTGTTGTAAGGTTTATTTGTTTGTTTATTGTATCTGCATTTTATGTTGTTTCTTTCTCATATCAAAAGGTTTTTCCGCGTTTTTTGGTATCAGCCACATATACCCCAGTTTTGAAACGCCCGGTATGCGATTTTCGCTACAAAGTATCTGTACTCGTCTTTCAGAAATTCCCCATTTCTTTGCCGCTTCGGGACAAGACATATATTCCATAATCAAAACGCCCTTTCCTCAAATTTTACCAGTATAATTATACTCGGATAGCCGAATAATATCAAGTATATGATATGCTCTATTTCAGTCAATAATGTGCTGTGTGTAATCATATCTCGAAAGGAAGATGAAATATACAATGTAGTTGGGTGAAATGACTATGAAGCAGAACAAAGAAAAATTTGATTTTAAGGCTTTCGGGCAAGCCATTAAAGCAGCAAGAAAAGCAAAGGGAATATCACGCAATCAGTTAGCCGATACGCTGAATATTGCGCCCCGATATATCGCGTCCATTGAGAACAGCGGGCAGCACCCAAGTTTACAGATTTTATATGAGCTTGTAACCCTGCTTGATGTATCAGTAGACCAGTTCTTTTTCCCGGAACGGGAACAGGAGAAATCCACGCGCCGCCGTCAGCTCGATACTATGCTTGACGGTATGAGCGAAAAAGATTTGAAAATCCTGTCTGCTACTGCAAAAGGAATAGAGGAAGCCAACAACGACGAAACGGGGGAATAAAGTTCTCTCGTTTTTGTTTATATAGAGTGATTGAAACGTCGCAGATTGCGGCGTTTTTCTTTTGGGAAAGTTCGTCAAATTTGCCGTTCCCGGTGTTGTAGGTAGTAAGGGATAAAGTTTCGTAGCAAGCATAGGAAAAGAGTACCCTTTTCCGTATTTTCGCCCTCCCGTCCTGCGGTGCGTCGGTTGAAAATTGCTTGTTGGGAAGTGTCCCAAACCCTCGGAATGGAAAGGAGTGATTGCATGAATGGACGCAAAAGAAAAATACAAATCAAATTCTATGTAACAGAGGAAGAACGGGCATTGATTGAGCAGAAAATGAAGCTCGTCCCCACCCGGAACATGGCGGCGTATCTTCGCAAGATTGCCATTGACGGGCTATATCATTCAGACAGACCATAGTGATATAAAAGCCATGACAGCAGAGATACAGAAAATCGGGGTCAACATCAATCAGATTGCAAAGCGTGTCAATGCGACAGGCAGCGTTTACCAAGAGGACATAGAGGAAATAAAGGGGGTGCTTGCGGAGATATGGCGGTTACAAAGATTAAGCCTATTAAAAGCACGTTGAGCAAAGCCCTTGACTATATCCAAAACCCGGATAAAACAGACGGGAAAATGCTTGTGTCCTCCTTTGGGTGCAGCTATGAAACGGCAGATATTGAGTTTGGATTTACGCTTGCACAAGCCATAGATAAGGGAAACAATCTCGCCCACCATTTGATACAGTCCTTTGAGCCGGGAGAAGTAGATTATGAGAAAGCCCACGAAATCGGAAAGCAGCTTGCCGACGCGGTAACAAAGGGACAGCATGAATACGTCTTAACTACCCACATAGACAAAGGGCATATCCATAACCATATCATTTTTTGTGCGGTCAATTTTGTTGACTACCATAAGTACAATTCCAATAAGCGCAGTTACTACGGCATACGGAACATGAGCGATAAGCTGTGCCGGGAAAACGGGCTGTCTGTTGTCGTTCCGGGCAAAGGCAGCAAGGGAAAAAGCTATGCAGAATATCAAGCGGAAAAGGTCGGTACAAGTTGGAAAGGCAAGCTGAAAATTGCCGTTGATACGCTTATCCCCCAAGTAGCAAGTTTTGAAGAATTGTTGCAGCGGTTACAGGCAGCGGGTTATGAGATAAAGCCGGGAAAATATATCTCCTGCCGCGCTCCCGGACAGGAACGCTTTACCCGTCTGAAAACTCTCGGTACAGATTATACAGAGGAAGCCATAAGAGAACGGATAGAGGGCAAACGCACAAAGGCAGCGAAAGCTCCCAAAGAGCAGCGCGGCGTATCGCTGCTTATTGACATTGAAAACAGTATCAAGGCACAAGAGAGCCGGGGCTATGAACAGTGGGCGAAAATCCATAATCTGAAACTGGCTGCAAAGACTATGAATTTCTTGACAGAACATAAGATTGAGCAGTACGCAGATTTAGTCAGCCGGATTGAGGAAGTAAATGCGGAAAATGAAAAGACAGCAGACGCATTAAAGAGCGTGGAAAAGCGTCTTGCAGATATGGCGGTGCTGATGAAGCACGTTACTACCTACCAAAAGACAAAACCTGTCTATGAAGCATACCGCAGGGCAAAGGATAAGGACGCATACCGGGCAAAGCAGGAAAGCAGTCTGATACTCCATGAAGCGGCAGTAAAGACACTGAAAGCGGCGGGCGTTACTAAACTCCCCAATCTTGCCGCCATGCAGGAAGAATACGGGAAACTACAAGCGCAAAAAGAAGCCCTTTACGCTGATTATGGCAAGCTGAAAAAACAGGTCAAGGAATACGACGTTATCAAACAGAACATAGACAATATTTTGCGGCAAGGCAAAGAGCCGGAACGGAAGAAAGGAAAGGAACGGGAATAATTATGAAAATGGTTGGTATTACACCATGTTATAGAATAACATTAGAAAATGGCAGTTATGGCGTAGAAACTTATATTAACGCAGACAGTAAAATCCAAATTACTTTTGAGGACGGAAATACACTTATCGGATATATAGAATGTGTGGAATATGGAACTTATTCCGATGAAAATGATACTCTGGTTATAAGGGGAGAGAATGGAGAGCTGTATATCCTATTGGAAAACCGAATAAAGGATATAGAAGAACTGCACGAATAAAGTAAAAGAACAGGGCGCAGACAGCCAACAAAAGACTGTCCGCGCCCTGTTTTATGTAGGTGCGTTTTTGGTATCTGTTACGCAATAGAACGTCATTTTTAGGGGATAAGGTATAAAACCCTTGCCGCGTCATTTTCAAGCACTGAAAGCCCCGTAAATCAAGGCTTTTTTTGCCCCTACTACGTAACAAGGGCGCGCCGTTTTCTCATGCGCTCCGCTGCCTGTCTGCGGGTAATACGCTTCCGGCAGTCCGGGCAGTATTTGACGCTGTTAGAGGTGGACGCAAAAGAAGTTCCGCACTCGGTACAACGCTTTTTATCCTCGGTCTTGAAAAGCTCTGCATACAGCAGCTTATCAAGGGGCAATACGGCGGTCTGAAACCATTTGCAAAGAAGCGAATAGGAAATAAGCTGCGGGCAGACACATTCCTCCCCGTCGTCCAGTAAAATACAGTGTCCGTTATCGCAGTTGCAGCACTCCTTTTTTATAAGGCTGTTGACTTTCCGGCTTTGGGGTGGTGTAAGCCGCTTTATCCCGGTCATACCTCATCAGCGGCGAAAATAGCAAGCTCCGCATACTCATTTTCTGTCAGAGGTGCGATTTTCGCAAGGGTGCGTTTCGCCAGTTCCCGCATATCCTCGTCCATGAACGGCAGCGCAGCGTTGATGTTTTCTGTAAGCCCACGTTTGCCGTCCTCATTGTAAATGCTCAACAGGTTTGTTTCTTCAACTGTCAGTCTAATCATGCTCATACCTCCAATTCGTGATTTTTTGATTTTACAGCCGCCTTTTTCGGGGCGGCTTTTCTTTTGTCAGCGGCAAGCTGCGCCCGGATTGAGGGGCGCACCCTGCGAATATCTGTGCCCCGGTTTTCATTTTTATCAATCAAGGCGTATGTTCCATGTCTGCCCTCGATTTTGGAAAAGGAAAGTGTCTTATAGGGCAACATGGAAAACAGACGGTCGGTGTCCTTAGAGGACGCAAGCTGCATAAATGTCGGGGACAGCTCCACCATGAAATGTGTCCTATTAGGGCTATTGGGCGTGTCCCTGCGCTTCATTTCCTGCACAATGCGCCGCGCTTCGGCTTCAATCAGCCCAGCACGCAGGGCGGCGGTATGTTCCTTGAAGTCGCCCGGTGTCAGTTTATCCCGTTTTTGCTTTTCTTCCCGTAAAAGGAATTGTAGCGCGTCCGGGTCGTTGGGTACTGCTTCAAAGTGTTCAAACTTCCCTAAAGAAGTATCGGGATTTCCGTTAAAATGCTGTCCGGCGGGTATCTCCCTTGTCCCATGCTCATAAATCAACTTGACTGTGTCGGCGGCAAGCGCATTGTCCTTAACGCGCTCATACTGCCTTGCATAGTCAAGCTCATAAAGATTGCCTTTGATTTTCCCGCGCTCCCTGCCCGTCAGCTCGACGGCATAGGCAAGAACGCGGTCGCAGGTCTGCTCTTTGTAAAAACACCATGTATTGTGGGCGGCGGTATCCTTTAGGAACACGTCGCGCTCCTTAAAACAATGCGTCCCGGACGGGCGGCAAAACCATAGCAGCGTCTTATCCTCTCTGTTAGGGCTTGCCGCTGCTTTTGCGATAATCTCCTTGTCAATGTCAAAATCACTTTGGAAAAATCCTGTATTCTGCCGCATGATAGCGTCAAGAGAAGCGAAAATATCCACGTTTTCAAACTTATTCATGCGTCAGCTCCTTTCCAAATCCTGTGTTTTCTGTTTTGCCTGTTTCTTCGGTGTCTGTTCTTTCGCTGCTTTAAGCTGCGCCCGGATAGAGGGCTTCTCTCTCCGTTTGTTTGCTGCCTGCCACGTTCCTTGTCAGCCTTGAGGGCTTCGGCGAGGTCAGCAAGGGAAATGGTGTCCTCCTGCTTTAGCCTTTGCTCCAGTTCCGCGAGCGGTCGGGGTGTTGTTTATCTGCCCGTCAATCATGTTGTAGTTTTGCTCGGTGGTCTGCTCGGCAGTTTTCAGATAGTTTTCCGGCTGCAAAAATTCCGGCACTTTCTTATAACCGAAGCTGTCTACATAGTGGGCGGTGTCCTGCCCGTTCTGATGAAGCACCACTACGTCGGAAACAGAAAGGCTGTGTCCCTTAAAATCTTTCGGGTGGTCGATATTAAAGCGGGTGTAAATATCTTCAAGGGAAGTCCCCGGCGTAAGAGGTGCGGAATAGACAAGGGCATAGTTTTTCGGGTCTACCCGGTGTCCGGCGGCAATCAGACGGTCGTAAGGCTCAAAACGCAAGTCCCTTGTTTCGTCCCCGCCTTTTATCTGATAAATGGAAAAGGTGTCTTTGTCCTGTGGGGCTTCCTGCTCCGGCTGCTCCTGTGCGGGTTGTTCCTGTGCAGCTACCTTTTGCTGCCGGATATGCGCCCGCTGTAACTCGGTAGGCTTTTCCCCGGTAAGGGGAGCAATCGCTTTCACATAATCAGCCGCATAGTAGGCGTTACTGGTAAGCTGCCGCTGCCATGCCCCGGCTTTTGGCGACCAACGGAAGCCATTACTTTTTAAGGCTTCCCGCGTGGCTTCGTCCGGCTTATCCTCAAAGAAGATTTGCAGTCGGTTCGCTTCGGTGTTTGCTTCCACCTTGCCGCCGTCAAATTCCCAACCTACAAAACCGATTTCTTTTTGCTGTGAAAGGGATTTGATACGGTCTTTCACGCGCCGGATTTCTGCGCTGTTGTTGGATAACGCCCAAGTCGCAAAGGGCTTGTCCTCCAAATGCCAACTGCTCGCCATGTCTGCTTTCAATTTTTCCAGTTCCTCCGGCGGTAAATGCGGGCAGCCGTCAAGGGTCTTATGCTTGCGGTAGTAGGCGTTTACGGCTTTCATGGTTTCCTGTGATTTTTCAAGGCTTTCCAGTTTCTTTTCTAACTTCTGTACTGCCTGCGGGTCGTCTGCGCTGATACCGCCCATGCCGGTACTGCGGATTTTATCAAGAAGCCCTTGTATGTCCTGCCATTCCCGGTAATTGCTGTCGCGGGCTGCGTTCTGCTTTTCTTTCTTCCTTGTGGGGAAGTTAGAGCCGCCCGCAATCAGGATAGAGGGAACACGCGCGTCAATCTCATAGCCTTTATTCATGTTCGCCGCCAGTTTCCGGGCATAGGTGTCAAGCAGGCTGTCGATTTTCTCATGGTACATCGGGTCTACCCGCTGTTTCTGCCTTTCTGCAAGTTGTACGGCTTCATCTACATAGTGCCTGTATTCAGCCGTCGCGCTGCCTTGCTTATAATCGGAAAAACTGTTCATATCCTTTGCACGTTTGGCGGCAGCTTCATTGATAGTATAATAAGGGGCGGCGGGTGCAGCCTGTTCCGGCTGTGCTTCTTTTTCCTGTACCGGGGCTGTTTCTTCGGGAAGCTCCGGCGCGGCTGCTTTTGTTTCGGGCTGTTTGGCGGCTTCCTGTGCGGGCTGTGCCTGTTCGGTGGTCTGTTCCTTATCCTGTGCCTTTTGGATTTCTGCAAAATGTCCGTCTATGGTATCAATCAGATTTGCGGCGGTGCTGCGGATTGTTTCAAGAGAGCCTTTCAGTTCTGCAAGTTCTTTTCCGCTGCTCCACCCGGCGATATACCCAAAAGAATAGTCCGACGTATCAAGCCCGTAATGTTGGCAGACCGCATAGGCGACGCTTTCCGCCTGTACCTCGCGGGTGCGGCGGTCGGGGCGTTCCGGCATGGCAAGGGCGGTATCATGCAGCGTGGCGTGGGCGATTTCATGGATTGCGGTCTTGATATTCTGCAATTCGTCCATGCCCTCGTTGATGAAGATACGCTTTTCCTCATAATTGCAGCGTCCTTTTACGCCGCCGCTTAGTGCTTCAAATCCCATAGCAAACGGGGAAGTCTTTTCAAGGGCAGCGAAAAAATCCTTGTATTGTTCCACGTTGCCCGTAAGCTCATAGGTAAGGGCAGGAAGTTCTTTTCCCTCGGTCTGTGAAATATCAAAGACAGATACTACACGAAAAGCGGGTATCTTGATTTCTTTTTCTTCGGTAACAGGTTTTCCGTCCTTATCGAAAACAGGCTTTTGGGTGTCCGGGTCGATTTTTTCCACCTGCTTCTTGACGGTAAACGGGGACGGTGCAAGTATCTTGATAGCTTTTTCTCCGGGCTTTACATGGCGGTCAAATTCCTTTTCCCATTGTTTATAGCCTTTCACAAGATTGCCGCCCTGCATGGCGATAAGGATTGTATTGTTAAGGCTGTAATCATGGAATTTTGACATGGTACGCAGATAATCGGCGTAACGGTCGCTTTCATACAGTCCTAAAATTCCCTGTTCCAGTCGGTCGGTAATCTCTTTCATTTTATCGGCGGGCTTTTCAGAAGATAGGATAATCGGGAGAACCGGGGGCTGCTCTGTGGCGGCGGTTTGTATGGCTGCGGAAGCGTCAAGGTCTGCCTGTTCCTTTTCCTGTACTGGCGGCTGCGGCGTTACCCGGTATTCCTCCGGCACGTCGCGCCCGTCGTACCACTGTGTAAAGGTGTTGCGGTTATTGTAGATATAGCCCTGCTCGGTAAAGCTGCCCCCGTCATTGATAGCAGCGTCCCGCCCGTATTCCTCATACATGAAATATTTTTTTGCTTCTTCGGGCAGCTCCAACTCGTCCAGTTCTTCAATCAGATAATGCCCGTAATCTTCCTCACTCTGTACGGACGGGTAAAGCCAGTAACAATCAAGGTTTTGTGCAAGGTTGATAATATCCTGCAAGTCCCTTGTATGGTCGCCGTATTCCATAGCTGCAACAAATTTTTCCCGGTCGTCGTCAAACTGCATTTTCAAAAGTTCGCTCAAATAGTTCAGTTCGTCAAGGCTTTCAAGCTCGGTCAATTTTCCTGCCAGTCCTGCAATAGAGGACTGGTATTCTGTGATATGCAGCTCCCCGTAGTTTTTGCCGTCTATCCCGATACGGTCAAAGACTTCTTTCAAATGCTCGGCAGTCGTGGGGAATGATACCCATTCGCCCGCAGGTCTGCCCTCGGTGTACTTTCCAAGATTAGAAAGATACCCGCTTAAAATCGTTTCTACCATGCGTTCGCTCCTTTCGTTTTCAATCATACGGTGCATAAGTTCGTAGTCCTCCATGCTCATGCTCCCGTCAAAAATATAGGGGTCGGGTTCTTCGCCGTCCCGGTAGGCTTTTTCAGAGAAAGGAAGCCCCGCAGCGTGGGCGGCGGCTCTTGCTTCCTCGATAAGCTCCGGCGGCAGCCTGTCGTCGTGGGCTTCGATAAATTCCCCGATATTGCTATATCCGTTTTCGTAGTGGCGGCGCACCCCGGCGGTCAGCTCGTCAAGGTTCATATCCTCGCCAAGATAGCCGGAATAATAGCCGTTTACCACAACGGCGGCAGGGTCAGCCTGTTTGATTTCTTCCATGCGGCTTCTGTCCTCCGGGTAAAGGTAGTCGCTCATTTCAAGGTGGAAATATTCGGCGTTCCAAGAACGTCCCGTTTTCCAAAACGCCACCCAAGCGATACCGTCCCTTAATTCTTCTTGATAGTCCTTTACGGTGTCCCGTAAACTTGCCATGTGTAACCTCCTTTCTTCGGTTTCAGAGGGTAAAACCCTCCATAAAACAGAGGGTTTGGGAAACTTCCCAACAAGCAAAAATCCCCGCCGTTCTCGGTAGAGAAAGCAGGGATTTTACGGAAAAGGGTACTCTTTTCCTATGCTTGCTATTCAGTTATTTCTTCTTCGACAGTTCAATGCGGTAGTTGACATATTTCCCGCCTGTATCAGCCAATACGATAGTTCCGTCGTAGGTTTTGCCCGTCTTTGGGGAATAGAGCTTTTTCACATTTACTTTGCCGGATTGTAAGAGTGCAGCGGCAATTTTGGGGGTAAAGGTTACTTTTCGTTCTTCAAAGAAACGGTCATTTTTCCACATGGTAAAGCTACATTCCTTATTGCTGCAATAGTAGTTTTTCTTTCCCTCATAGACAGGAGAACCGCAGCGGGGGCAGCTTCCCAACGCTTCCCGTTCCGGCTTGAACATCTGCGCTTTATCATCAGAAAGAAACGGATAGGTCTTTACCAGTTCCCGCGCCATATCCTCGATACCCTCCATAAATGCGGCGGGGTCTGCCTTGCCTTTGGCAATCTGCGTCAGATTGTTTTCCCATTCTGCGGTAAGCTGCGGGCTTGTCAAGGTGTCCGGCAGGACACACACAAGATTGATACCGTCCTTTGTGGGAAGTAGCTGCTTGCCTTTTCGCTCCACAAAGCCGCCCTTTACCAGTTTTTCAATGACGGCGGCGCGGGTGGCGGGAGTTCCAAGCCCTTTGCGTTCTGCGTCCGGGTCGGTGTCCTCACTTCCGGCGCGCTCCATAGCAGAGAGCAGCGACGCTTCGTTGTGAGGTTTTGGCGGTGTTGTGTCATGCTCCGTTACCTTTGCCGTCGGATTTTCAAAGGTCTGTCCCTCGGTAAATGGCGGCAGGGTCTTTTCTGTGTCACTGTCTGCGTCGTCCGTTTCGGGCTTGTTCTTTAAGGCTGCCCTGTATCTTCGGTCAATCTCTTTCCACCCGTCGGACAGCACCGTTTTTCCCCTTGCGATAAAAGACTGTCCGGCACATTCAAAAACTGCTGTAACCGCTTCAAAGGTATGCGGTGCAGCGGTCGCCATGAGCAGACGCGCCCCGGCAAGGGTAAGGATATTCCTTTCGCTTTCCGGCAGCGTGGCAAGGTCGGTCTTTGCAAGCTCCATAGTCGGGATAATGGCATGGTGGTCTGATACCTTTTTACTGTTCAGCACCTTTCCAAGCTCCGGCGTGAAGTCTTTTCCCGCCATAAAAGAAAATTTCCCACAAAGCAGCTTGATAATGCCCGCCGCTGTGTCGCTCATGTCGTCGGTCAGAAATGCGCTGTCTGTTCTCGGATAAGTAAGAAGTCTTTTTTCATACAGAGATTGTGCAAGGTCAAGGGTCTGCTTTGCGGTATAACCGAACAGGCGGTTTGCTTCCCTCTGTAAAGAAGTAAGGTCAAAGAGCTTCGGCGGGGCTGCGGTCTTTTTCTCTTTCACAAGGGAAGCACAGACTGCTTTTGACACTTCGCAAGCAGCTTTCAGCTTGTCAGCTTCGGAACGGTCAGATAGTTTTTCGCTTGCAGCTTCCGCGCCGGATAAGACAAGGCGCACATGGTAGTATTTTTCTTTCTTAAATGTGGTAATCGCTGCGTCCCGGTCAACAAGCATTTTTAAGGTCGGGGTCTGTACGCGTCCCACGTTCAAGGTATGATTGTAAAGGACAGAGAAAAGGCGGGTGGCATTGATACCGATTAACCAGTCAGCCTTTGCCCTGCACAATGCGGAAGCAAAGAGCGCGTCGTATTCCTCGCCGTTCTTCAGACGGGAAAAGCCCTCTTTGATTGCGCTGTCCTCCATAGAAGAAATCCAAAGGCGGCGCATAGGTTTCTTGCAGCCCGCCATTTCATAGACAAAGCGGAAAATGAGTTCGCCCTCGCGCCCCGCGTCGCAGGCATTGACGACTTCGGAAACGTCTGCCCGGTGCATAAGCTCTTTTAGGGTTTTGAATTGCTTTTCCTTGTCAGAAGCAACGGTGTACTTCCATTCCTGCGGCAAAATCGGTAAGCTGTCATAGCTCCACTTTTTATATTGTTCCCCGTAGGTGGCAGCTTCCGCAAGCCCTACCAAATGTCCCACGCACCAAGAAACGATATAGCCGCTTCCTGTGAGAAATCCGTCTTTCTTTTCCTTTGCCCCCAGTACGGCAGCGATTGTCTGTGCCACACTGGGCTTTTCTGCGATAACTAAAATCAAATATAAGTTCCTCCTTTCAGCGTTCCGGCTCGGTTTTCTTTTTCTCCTGTACCTGTTTCAGACAGTACCCCACACAAGGGGACTGTCCCTTGTAAGGGCAGGAAGCACAAGCAGGGGGATAAGGAACAGGCGGCGCATTATCACGCCGCCCGTTCGGTTTCTGTATCATCATCTTTTCAAAGGGATTGTTGGTAAACAGGGTCATAGGGTTTCTTCCTCCGTTTCTTCATCTTCGGGAGTTTCCCCGGTATCTGCTTCCGGCTCGTCCTCGTCGTAGTCCTCAAATTCAAAATCTTCAAGGTCGGTATCGCCCTTTACATTCTGCTTCGGCTTTAGAAACTTAAAGTAGTAGAACGCTGCGCCGCCACCAAGCAGGGCAAAGAGGACTAAGGCAAGCACCACACCGGGATTGCCGCCTTTTTCTTTCAGTTCTTCCGGCTGCTCCGTTGGTGTTGGGGTAGGTTCTTTGCCTGTGCAGCCTGTCATACTGGTAACACATACCGGGCAGGACGTGTTTACCTTTCCGACTTCGCATTTTTCCGTACAGTTACAGATTTCCGGCTTTTTGGCAGCTTCGCCGTTTTCGGTCAGTGCCATAAGGTCGGCTTCGTCCACTTGATTTAGGAAATGTACGGTCTGTTCGCCCTCGGCGGCGCGGTCAATGAGGATATAGAAATAGTTGCCGCCTTTGGTGGTAACAGTGATAAGTTGCTTATTGCCGCCGTAATCGTCAACCAGTGTAGCGTTTCCCTTTGGGGTAAGGGGCGGCGTTTCCTCTTTTTCCTCCACAACTACATTACTGTCGTTGGTCGCGTCCCCGGCGGGCGGCTCTGTGGCTGCGCCCTGTGCATAGGCAGGGACAGAAAAACCGCCCATAAGGATAAGGGCGGCACAAAGGGCAGTCATGGTCTTTTTCAGTTTATTCTTCATCTGCATTTTCCTCCTGTTCGTTTTCTTCTGCGGGTGCGGCAGTCATGCCGGGAATACCGCCGCCGGACAGCATAGCGTTCAGTTCCTGCGGGGTCAGACGCATAGCTCGTACAAGCTGCACGATTTCAAGGTTTTCCGCTTCGGTTTTCTGCACTTCCAGTCCTTTTAACTTGTTCTGATACTCTGTGATTTTCTCGCGGGTCTTTGCGATTTCCTTATTGATACGGTCAATTTTATTGTTTGCCATAAGTCATTTCTCCTTTCTTTTTGGGGTTGCTTTACCAGTTCATCAGCCCGTAGCCTTTGATACATTGATAGTTAAGGTCATAGCTCTTTATCTTGCAGGCGTCGCCGGAATTGCCCTCAACGGTATAGACGCGGCTGCCGTCCCTGCCAAGCACAAGCCCCACATGGTCGGCAACGCCGTCTAAATCCCAATCGAAAAAGATAGCGTCGCCCGGTGCGATATTCTCATAGCCGCGTGCGCCCCATTGTCCCCTTGACTGAAACCAAGGGACACCCTGCCATTCGCAGCCCGCAAAGCGCGGTTCGCTTTTTCCGGCTTGATTGTAGCACCATGATACAAAACAGGCGCACCATTCCACGCGGCTGTTAAAGCCGTACCAAGACCAGTAAGGGTAGCCGCCCACATTTCCGACTTGCTGCTTTGCAAGCTCCATAAGCTCTTGATTTCCGGGGCGCGTACCGTTTACAAACTCCACACCGCTTAAATCCTCGGACGGGCTTCCGTCGGGAGAACCGCCGCCAAAAATCAGCGGTTTGTTGCCGCTTGTTTCCAAATACACCCGGTACATTTCAAGCTGCTGTGGCGTAAGAAGTTCCTCCGCAAGCTCTGAAATCGGCTTGTTTGTCAGTTTCACATTTAAGATGTGATACTCATAAGGGACTTCCTCGGTGGTGGTTTCCCCGGTTTCCGGGTCGGTGCTTGTTTCGGTGCGGTAGCGTATTTCCACTTCCTCGGTCAGCGTCAAGGTGTACTGCATGGAAAAGATACGTTCAAGCTCTGCCTGTGCGCTCTGCGGGGTGTAGCTCTGCAAGAGGGCGGTCAAGTAAGACGCAAGTTCGTGGGGGTTATGCCCGATACTGTCAAGGTCGTAGCGGTATTCATCATAGCCGGGGTGGGTGCTTTCGATATTGTCAATCTCACTTTGCAGCCCGTTTTCCAATGCGGCATAGTTGTTTTCAACTGCCACAAGGTCGCTGTCCTCGGATGTGTAGGAAGTGCCAAGCACCCCGTTTGTCAAGCCCGAAAACATAGCCCCGCAAGAGGACAGCCCTGCGGAAATCATAATAAAGAGAAGCAGCGCGGCAACTGCAATCAAAATGCCCGCCGGGTGTCTTGCCGCAAATGCGGCGGCTTTCCTCGTTTCCTCGGCGGTTTTCTTCGCCGTCTTTCTTGTGGCTTCCGCTGCGGCTTTTGCCCCTCCTTTCTTTGCCGCCTTTGCATACTGGCGTTTTATCTGCTGTTTCTGCATGAAACGGGAAAGCGGGTTAGAAGTAAGCTGCGGGTTGTCGTGCAGGGTTTTGTGATACTGGAAGTTGACGTTTGCCTTAAATGCTGCCTTTTCTGCCTTTGCCGCTTCCCGGTAAGGTTTCAGCTTATGGCTGCGGTAGCCCTGTTTTAACTTCCGCGCCCCGTATTTCGCGCCGCGCTCGGCAAGTTCCTCCGATTTATGCGCCCCCTCAACGCCGGAATTGTCCTTTTCAACCGAATGTATCTTGTTGTGGACGAAAATCCCTGCTTCCTGTGCGGGGCGGGACAGCGGGTTTCCCTTTTTGCCACCGGATATCGGTTTTTCTTGTTCTTCAAAGCGTAAGCGGGTCTTTGCTTTTCCTGTGGCTTCGTCAATGGTGCGCTCCTTAACCAGTTTCTTTTGCTTTGGGATTGCTGCCTTTGCCGCGTCCAGTCGGTCAGCAGCTTTGTTTGATTTTTCAATATAGTGTTCCAGTTCCGGGGCGGCAAGTTCTTCCTCGGTAAACTGCAAGCGGGAAGATGTTGTTTGTGCGGTGGCTTCCTCCTGTGCCTTGCGTACCGCTTTTTTACTGGCTTTACGGGTCTGCGCTGCTTCGATATGCTCCATAACGCGCTCTGCGGTGGCGGTGTCCCTTGCGGGGGCAGCTCCCGGCGCGTGGGGTAACGGGGAAGTTTGGGACGCTACACCTTGAAGCTGCGTCCTGTCCTGCGGAGCTTGCTGCTCCGGGGACTTTTGAAAATCCGCTTCCTGTTCCCGTTTACTGATACGCTCGGCGGTCTGCTGTGTTTCGTTTACCTCGATAAGCCCGTCGCGGGTCATTTTCTGCGTGATTTTATCGCGGGATTTATATTGCTTCATGGTCTGCACCTCACTTTCCGCTTTCGGAAACTTCCTCCGGCTTCGTTGTCATTACCCTGTAAAGCTCGGTATCTTTCGGGAAGCGGTCTACAAAAGGCAGCACCACATTTCCATAGAAGATAAGCCCCTCGCCCGCTTCGGTGTGGGTAACATACTTCATCTGCTGCGGGGAAATATTAAGCTGCTTTGCAAGGATAGTACGGTCGCCCTGCGCTTGATTGAGCATGAGGACAAAATCGCTGTTTTCAAAGATATTTTCCACCTCGCGGCTTGCCAAAAGGTCTTTGACGTTCTGCGTAATGGCTGTAGGGATACCGCCCCATTTACGGAAACGCTTCCAAATCTCCACGCTGTAAGCGGCGGTCTGTTCCTCTTTTAAGAGCAAGTGAAACTCGTCCATATAGTAGCGGGTGGATTTCTTTTCTGCGCGGTTTATCGTTACCCTGTTCCATGTCTGGTCTTGCACAATGAGCATACCTAACTTTTTAAGCTGCTTCCCAAGCTGCTTTATATCAAAGCAGACAAGGCGGTTAGAAAGTTCCACGTTGGTTCTGTGGTTGAATACGTTAAGGCTGCCGGAAACATACAGTTCCAATGCCGCCGCGATACGGGCAGCTTCCGGCTCCGGCTGTCTTAACAGCTCGTCGTAAAGGTCGCCCAAGATAGGCATTTTTGCCGGGTCGGGGTCTGCAAGGAACGGACGGTACACATTTCTTACAGCCCTGTCAATGACGGTCTTATCGACAGGCTGCAAACCCTCCTTGCCGCCAATGACAAGCTCGCAGAGGGAAAGGATAAAATCAGATTTCAAGGCTAACGGGTTGTCGTCCTCGGAATAGTTAAGGTTTATATCCATAGGGTTTACATACTGGGGCTTGCCGTCAATGCCCCTGCCCGTAGGGGAAAGCCGTATCACTTGCCCGTTCAGACGCTGCACAAGGGAAAAATACTCGGCTTCCGGGTCGCAGATGATAATGTCGTCGTCAGTAATGAGGAAAGCATTTGTCATTTCCCTTTTGGCGGCGAAACTCTTACCGCTTCCCGGCGTTCCCAAAATAAGCCCGTTTGGGTTTTTGAGCTGCTTTCTGTCGCAGAGTATCATATTGTTAGAAAGGGCGTTCAAGCCATAGTACAGGGCTTGCCCCGTCTGAAAAAGCTCCTGCGTGATAAAGGGAATGAAAATAGCGGTGCTTGATGTGGTAAGCCCCCGCTGTATCGGGATAAGGTTTTTCCCAATCGGCACACTGGATAAAAGCCCCGCTTCCTGCTGATAGTCAAGGCGTGTCAGGCGGCAGTTGTATTTCTGTGCGATACCCGCCGCAGTGAAAATGTCATTTTCCAGTTTCCGCTTCGTGTCTGCCATGTTTACCACAAGGAATGTAAGGAGAAACATTCGCTCGTTGCGGCTCTGTAAGTCCTGCAACAAGTTCTTTGCTTCGCTGCCAAAGGTGGCAAGGTCGGACGGGATTATATCCATGTCATAGCCGCTTCTAACCGCTTTTTTCTGTTCCTCAATCTTCATCTTGTCAAGGTCTGTGATTTTGCGCTTAATGGTTTTGATTGCTTCCGACTGGTCGATACTACGGATATGTAAGTTGACGATTACACCCGTTTCCAAGTCCAGTATGTCGGCAAGCATACGGTCGTTGAGTTCCGGTGCAAGGATTTCAAGGAAGCTCGCCGCGCCGATTTTCTTACCCATGCGGAAATATCTGCCCTCGCCAAAACGGAAAGAGGACGGGGCGATAAAGTCCTTTGTAGACAGCCCCGACGGGGTAAGCCAGTCAAAGGAAAAGGAGAACGGCTCGCCCTCCGGGTGGAATACCCCATGCAGCACCTTTAAGCGTTCATAGCCGGATAAGGGGCGGGCGGTTACGCCAAGCACTTTGAAATTGTTAAGCACGTCGGTTTCGATACGGGAAAGCCTTGACTTTGCAGCCGCCTTGTTATCGGCTTCAACGGTAAAGGTAATGTATTTGTGCTTCACAAGCCCGTTGTTGCCTTTACTAAGCTGATTTTTCAGCATATCGGAATACTCGGTGCGGATAGAGTTAAAAGCGTCCTCCTGTGCGGGGATAGAGATAGCTTTTTCTGCCTGTTCCCGCTGCGTCCCTTGATTGATGAAAGAAAGCTGCACGCTCACGCTCGCGTCAAAGTAATTGAGGAAATCGCACCAGTTTTCAAAAATGGCGGTCTTATCGTCTGCCTGTGCAAGCTGATAATTGATGTCCTCGAACACGACGCACTTTGAATATCTCTTTTCCGTAACCTTGCAGATACCGTCCGGGTACATGGCAAGGTAGGGAATGGTCTGCTGTGCGGTGCGGGCTTTGCCGTCGCCTTTTGCCTTTCGGATAGCTTCGGCAATCTGTTTCTTTTCGGCGCGGGTCAGCTTACGCCTGTTTCCTGCGGCTTCCCGCGTCTTTTTTGTTTGTCCTTTTGACAATCGCTGATACCTCCTTTTCTAAGTTTCGCTGCTTTTCCAAGACAGCGTATAGGTTTTCGGTTTTGTAAGGTCGCTCCTTTGGGCGGGTAAACTTTGTCTGAATGATGTTCTTAACCACCACTTCAAGGGGCTGCCCATGTTTTTCATACATGGCAAGCAGGAAACAGGGGAGCATGACGACAATCATCGCCATAGCCGCAAGGTTTGTCCCTGCGCTGCCTTTGAGCAAAAAAAACAGCGGCAGTCCGATTAAGAGTGCCGCCGCAAAACAAACGATTTGCCGCTTTGTCAGATTGAAAGCGACTTTTGTTTTGACTTTGGATAGGTCTTTGGGTACAGGTACATACGCCAAGAAAAAACCTCCTTTCTGCCCTTAGTGGGCGTTGAATATGGATTTTGCCAGTGTGCCGGATTTGAATAGAGAAAAACAGAGGATAACCGTATAGGCGGCAAGGGAAAATACCGCGCTGTGCAGATTGTCTGCAATTATCATGTCGTTTACCAGTACGGCGTAAATGCCGACACATATCATAATGAGGAAGCCTTGAAAACCAAGAGCGAACAGCCCTTTTAGGTAGTTGTTTCCAATCTGTCCCCATTCTCTGTTGGTCATGGTTGCAAATGGAATAGGCGATACCGAACAGTAAAGGTAAATCTCTATCATTCTGCCGTAGAGGATAACGGTTATCAGTACGGACATGATTTTCATGCAAAGGCTCACAAGGCTTGTTTCAAGCACAAGTAAGAGCAGTTCGGGGATTTCCATATCTTCAAGCCCCTCCTGCATGGCGGCAAGGGCTTCGGCAACGTCGATATTCGTATCGCCGCCGATAACCCCCGCTGCGCCGGAAACGATATGCTGCGCCATATCAAAGACCGCCATTGTGATGTTAAACGTGTTGGTTACGATAAACACCGCGACAAAGGCTTTGAATATCCACTTAAAGAACATGAATGTTTCTATGTCGTGCATATTGTTCTTTTCCGTTACCATGCTGATAAGCTCGTAGCATAGGACATAGGTAATGACAAGCCCCGCAATCGGGACGATTACATTTTCAGAAAGGGTCTGTATCATGCTGAAAATGTTTGCGTTCCAACCCTGCGGGGTCTGTCCTACCTCGTTTGCGATAGTCCCTACTTTTTCGTTTACGTCCCCGAACATAGTTGACAGATTACCGTTTATCGCTCCGATAAGGATTTCCTTTATCCATTCGTTAATCGCGTCAAGTATGCTCTGCATAGGCGCAGCTACCCGCGCTTAACCGAACAAGCCGGAAAGCAGAGGTACAAGGATAGTGCCGATAAGGGCAACGCCGCCGCCCGCCATGAGCTGCTTAATGCCCTGTGATTTTGCGCCCGGATTATCATTTCCGTAGCCCTCCAAGAGATTGATAACGCCCCAAATGCCAAGTCCTGCTCCAAGAGCGATAACCAAAGTCTGTAATACGCCGATTGCGCTGTTGAAAAATTCCATAAAACTCCTTTCTGCCGCAAATGCGGCTTGCCCCGTAAAAGGGCATAAAAAACGGCGGTCAGTTTTCAAACTGCCGCGGTCATAAGTCCCCGCGCTGCCTAAATGTCTGCTGCGCGGCGGTATTCAGTTGTCAGTGTGGGCGATAGGAATTTTTGTAGGGGCGCGTATCATGCAAGTTGTCTTTTTCTTTGTTACTGCGTCAATTCCTCCTTTCTTTTCGCTGCTGCTCATACAGGGCTTCACACCGTTTCACAAACTGCCGGATAGCAGCCTGCCGCTGCTGTTCCCGTCGTTCAGCAATCGAAACAAGCCCGTTTATGGCTTCTGTGATTTTCTTGTCCTTTTTCTTTCTGATACGTCTATTCATGGTCGGTGTCCTCCTGCAAATCGCTTTCGCTGATTTCGTAGTAGTCAAATACTTCGTCCGGCTTCACAAGGGCGGGTCTGCGCCTTAAATGCTTTTCCATATCAAAAGTATTTTTCTTGTCATAGTCGGAAAGATATTTATAGTTGGGGTGCTTTGTAATGTCGTACTTATCAGAGAAGAACGGGCGCACCCCTCGTAGCTGTAAAATACATTTCCCGCCGTCCATAACCGCTATTTCATCTTCCGTCATAAGCTGCTTGCCTAACTTCTGATAGTTCAGCCCATGCGATACCTCGCGCCCCCGGTTCTCGGAAGTGTTGAAGCTGTCAATGGTTTCTTTCCCCAAGATTTCCGACATTTCTTTGAGGGTGGTTTTCTCCTTGCCGCCCAAGAAAAGGGTGGTGTCGCAGTTGCCGACTATGGTATCGGCGTTGTCCTTATAGATTGCCTTTAACTGGCTTTGCGACTGTAAGATAATCGACGCGGAGATTTCCCGGCTTCGTATGGTGGCTATGAGCTTTTCAAACTTCGGTATCTGCCCGATATTTGCAAACTCGTCTAACAGACAGCGCACATGGACGGGCAGCCTGCCGCCGTATTCATCATCTGCCTTGTCGCAAAGCAGATTGAAAAGCTGCGTGTAAAGAATACTCACGACAAAGTTAAAAGTATCGTCGGTGTCGCTGATGATAACAAACAGGGCGGTCTTGCGGTCGCCTATGGTGTCAAGCTCCATTTCGTCGGTTTCCATAAGGTCGCGCAGCTCCTTAATGTCAAAAGGGGCAAGCCGCGCACCGCAGGAAATGAGAATAGAGCTTCGTGTCTTTCCCGCAGATAACAGGAATTTCTTGTACTGCCGGACGGCAAAGTGTTCCGGGTCTTTTTCCTCCAACCGTTCAAACATGAGGTCAACGGGGGACTGAAATTCCGGGTCGTCCTCGCGGGCTTCACTGGCATTTATCATTTCAAGCAGCGTCGTGAAGTTCTTTTCTTCCTCCGGGGCTTCGTACCAAATGTAGCCGATAAGGGCGCAGTAAAAGAGCCGTTCCGATTTTACCCAAAAATCCTCCCCGGCTTTTTCCCCGTCCCCTTTGGTGTTGGCAATCAAGGTATTTACCAGTTTCAAAATGTCTTTTTCGCTGCGGATATAGGCAAAGGGATTATAACGCATGGATTTCTTAAAATTTATCGTGTTCAGCACCTTTATCCGATACCCGCCGCGCTGTAAGAGCTTCCCACACTCGACTAAAACCGTACCTTTCGGGTCAGTTACAACGTAGCTTGAGTGCATTTGCATTAAGTTGGGCTTCACAAAAAATCTCGTCTTGCCGCTGCCGCTTCCCCCGATAACAAGGATATTTTTATTCCTTGCATACTTCGGCTGCTTCGGGCGGCTGTTCATGGTAAGCCGTTCCGTCTGTGTCAGAAGCACGTTATTTTGAAATACCGGGTCGGTATAGGGCTTTATATCTTCGGCGTTGCCCCAACGGGCTGAACCGTATTCGATACCTTTTCGGTATTTCTTCGCGTTCTTGCCTTTGAAGTACACCATAAGCCGGATAAGGACAGCCCCCACAATACCGATAAGCAAATCCATAGGGGCAAGGCTCGGAAGCGGGGTTGCAAAGGCAGCGGAAAAGCCGTCTGCAAGGGAAAGCACCTTGCCGGAAAGGTCAGCCCCCGGCGCAAGGCGTACCGCTTGTCCGATTTTGTCAAAGAGATAGACAAAGAGCAGATAGGGGGCATTTAGGATAAGCAGCTTTTTAAGTTCCGGCTTCATAGCGATACCTCCCTGTCCTTTTTCTTCACTTTGTCCCTCTGTGCGTTCAGAGCTGCCGCCTTGTCTTTCAGAGTGGAAAGCAGCTTGCGGATAGAGGGCTTTTTATCCCTGCCTAATTTCTTTGCGGTAAATTCCCGGAACGCTTCGGTCATAACGTCAATATCCTTGCCCTTAAAAGACACAAGATAGGTCGGCGGCTTGCCGTTCTCAATCTTCTTGACGTTGTAATCAAGCCCGCTTTTCCTTGCGATAGGGTCAAAGGCTTTGATATTTTGGTCGGTAATCTCAATGTTGGAAACCTTTTCTCCCTGCTTCATAAGCTGCCGCATAGTGATTTTCCCATGCGGGGCTTTGGTTAGCTGCCCTTTGCCTTTGGCAAGCAGGGCTTTCATAGCCTTTTGCAGCACTTCGGCGGTCAGCTTAGATGTTTTGATTGCTAAAGACACGACTTTTTCATTGACTTCATCTTGCATGAAATCCCTCCTTTCATAGTTTGGTTAGGGTGGTGTGCCGCTTCGGGGCATAAAAATAAGGCGTACATTTTTCATGCCGCCTTTAGATACGCACCCGCAGCCCGTTCAAATCCGAAGCCCTCACACCGACAAGATACCAGTTGTCCCCGTACTCCATGCGGGTCGGCTTCCATTTGCCGCGTACAAACACTTCAAGGCAATCCCCACAATGCAATCCTCCGTAGTAGTCGTTAAGGTCAAAGCGAATGTCGTAACGGTCTGCCGTTTCATCAAAAATCAAAGCTCCTGTTTTCTGTGTCATATTAAAATCCTCCTGTTTTTTAATAGCCGCCGTACATATCGTGGTTGACAAGGGCGGTGTAATAGCTGTCAATGGTGTTGGGCGCGTTGAAAAGTACCGCTTTCAGATATTGCTTGATGTTACGGATTTTCGTGGTGTTCTCTTTCATGCAGTCAAAGACAAATTCAATGTGGCTGCTGTTCAGCTTCATAAACTTTGCTTTGACAAGCTCTGCCGGATAATCGTCCCCGGCGATACGAATTGTCTTTCGTTTGGTGCAGACAGTTTCAAGGATAAGGGACACAATCTCGTCCAAGCGTTCCCTGTCAATGTTGGTATGCTTGATAAAATGCTCATACTCGATATTGTCCTTGATGATTTCCTCATACACGCTGTATGCGTCTGCCGCTTCCGTTCCTTTCCGTTCCGGCTCTGCCGTTTCTTCCCTCAAAGGAGAGGGGTTAGGGGAAAGGATAGGAATGGAATGGTTACTTGATAAATCCGTATTTGATTTTTCTTTTTTTGGTAAGTCAGTCTTTTGTATATCTTTATTTAATTGCATTGGATTTTCCAACGTAGGTTTTTCCTGCGTAGGATTTTCCAATGTTGGATTTCCCAATGTTTGATTTTCCAATGTAGGTAAATCCAAGTTAGGCGGCTGCTCATAGATGATGTAATCAGTTCCCCGCAAGCGTCCTTTCTCGTCGCGCTCCCTTGAACGCTGAATATATCCGGCTCTTTCAAGCTCCCGGACAGCTTCGCGGATAGCGTCGATTTTTTCCCGGTTGATATAGGACAGTCCCGCAAGGGTATAGTCCCAATCCTCCGGCAAGGACAGCATTTGCGATAACAGCCCTTTTGCCTTTAGGGAAAGTTCTTTGTTGCGTAAATGGTGGTTGCTCATAACCGTATATCCTGTGTTTCTCTCCACGCGGAAAACTGCCATAGCTTCATCAACTCCTTTGCTGCATATTTGTTACGCGGTAGAACAGCGATTTTAAGGGTTTAGGTATCAATCCCTTACCCTGTGAAAACCGTACCCGCAAAGCCTTGTGTAGCAAGACTCTTTTTGCCCCTACTGCGTAACATGAGGGTAAAAAAATAGCGGCGTTCCTTGTTTCCCGGTTGGGATAAGGTAACGCCGCCAGTGCGGTGCTATATGAAATTGTGTGATTGCCGACGTGCCGCGCCGCCAGTGCGTCGCGTTTGTATTGGGTTGTTTCATGCTCGCAAGATGTTCCGGCATATCAAGGCGCAATCCGTTAAAAGTAGTAAATTGGTAGTAAAATCAATCTGAAATCCTGCGAATGTGCTTGTATTTCAAGGGTTTTTCGGGATAATCAAAATTTTTCTGAAGAAAACTTGACTAAAGACTTTATTCGTTCGCTCACCGGCAGAACTTTCTTACCTCAACGACTCAATAAATACCATGGCGTACAAGGCGTACAAAAAGATGCTGAACACGGTCGTTATCATGCCGATGGTAAGCCCGGCGACGGCGAGGCCTTTGCCCCGCTGAAAGCTCTTCTTAATCTGTGAAAGCCCCAATATAGAGAACACGATGCCGAGGATTGACAGCGGTGGGAATACACACATCAGCACAAGCGCGACGCACGAAAGCACAAAGCCCGCGACCGCGTAGCCGTTCATGCGGTTGTTCATCGGCATCCCATACGGCCGGTAGGGCTGCACATACGGATTTTTCGGTTCTTCAAACTCCGAGTTCGGCGCAAGCTGTATTTTCGCTTCACTGCCGCAGTTTGGGCAGCAGCGCATTGTTTCCGGGTACACGGTGCCGCATTCATAGCATTGTACCATTTCTCCACCTCATTTTTGCTTTTTTCCCCAGTATATCGGGTTTTAGTAGCCTTGTCAATGCCCGCTTCTGTCCGCGGCGGACGGGCAAGAATGACAAATTTGCCCATGCGCAAAGGATTTTACGATTTTATGAAAAAATCTTTAAATCTCTATTGACAATCATGCGATTATGTTGTATACTCTCATCATCACATAGAAGGAGATGAACAAAGTGGAGTGGACACTTCCCGGAACGGTGCTCTCCGTTGACGCAGATCGGCCGCAGGCGGCCGAGGAAGTTTTTTCTTCCCTGTTTTTAGCCGGCGGGCTGGTGCTTTCGCAGGTGACGCAGGTCACGGGGCTGGAGCCGTACATCATTCAAAACTGGGTGCGGCGCGGCTTTTTGGCACCGCCGAAGCAGCGCAAGTACACGCGCCGCCAGTTGAGCCGCATCTTGATGATCAACGCGTTGAAAAGCACGCTTTCCATCGAGCAGATCTGCAAGCTTTTAAGCTACATCAACGGTGCGCTGGACGATGAGGGCGACGACACCATCGACGATACGGAGCTGTACGGCGCGTTCGTGCTGGTGGCGGGCAGCGTGCAGAAGCACGGCTTGACCTCGGAAAGCGAAATGAACCGTTTGATCGCGGACGGCCTTAAGGACTACAAAGAGTCGATCCCCGGCGCGAAGGAACGGATTGAACAGGCTTTGCGCATTATGATCACCGCGTGGCGCGCCGCGCAGCTGCAAACCAAAGCGCAGAGCATGATGAACGCGCTCTAAGTGAGCGTGCAGATTTTGAAAAAGGAGAAATTTATGTTTGAGGAATTCAAGGGCACCGGGATTCCCATCCCAACGCCAAAAAAGCCGAGCGGAGACTTTTTAAAGAAACTGCCGAAAATCGTGCTCATCGTCGTGATCGTCCTCGTACTGCTCGCCGTTGTGGCAAGCTCTTGGTACACCGTGAACGACAAGGAGCAGGCCGTTGTGACCACATTCGGCAAGGTGACGGACATTACGGATGCCGGCTTCCACTTTAAGCTGCCGTTCGGCATTCAGAAAGTGGAAAAGGTCAACGTGAATGTCTACCAGAAGATCGAGCTCGGCTACCGCAGCGTCGGTTCCGCCGATAACTTTGACATCATCGAAAGCGAAACGAAAATGATCACCGGCGACTACAACATCGTCGACGTGGAGTTCTTCGTGGAGTACAAGGTCAGCGACCCTGAAAAGTACCTCTACGGCTCGTATGACCCGGAAACGATTCTGCGCAACCTGCTGCAAAGTCAGGTGCGCAACGTGGTCGGCTCCGAAGCCGTGGACGCCGTTTTGACGACCGGCAAGGAATCCATCCAGATGCGTGTCAAAGAGCTTGTATCCGAAATTTTGCAGGAATACGACATCGGTTTGACGCTTGTAGACGTAAAAATTCAGGACTCCGACCCACCGACCGATGAGGTCACGGAAGCGTTTAAGGCCGTGGAGACCGCAAAGCAGCAGGCAGAGACCGTGCGCAATGAGGCGCGCGCCTACCAGAACGCACAGCTCCCGCAGGCGGAAGCCAAAGCCGACGAGCTGCTGAGAAACGCCGAATATTTGAAGCAGAAGCGCATCAACGAAGCGACGGAGCAGGTCGCGATGTTCGAGGCCATGTACAAGGAGTACAGCCAGAACCCGGGTATCACACGCTCCAGAATGTACTATGAAGCCATTTCCGAAGCCCTGCCGGACGTGAAGGTGTATATCGATACCTCCGGCGAAAACGGCGTGCAGAAGGTGCTGCCGCTTGAAAGCTTCACACAGGGCGAAACGAATACGCCCGCCCCCGAAAAAGGAGAAGAATGACCGATGAAAAAGAAAACCGTGATCCTCTTGGCCGTGCTTATACTGGCGGCTGTGTGCCTCTTTAATTCCGTGTACACCGTGGAGGAAAACGAATACGGCTGCACCGTGCGGCTCTCTAAAATCATCTCGACGACCGATGAGCCGGGCCTGCACTTTAAAGTGCCGTTTTTGGACAGCGTGAAGTCCTTCCCGAAAGCCACCATGCTGTATGATATTCCGCCAAGCGAAGTGCTGACCGCCGACAAGCAGAACATGACCGTGGACTGCTACGTGCTGTGGAGCGTCTCCGACCCGCTGAAATTTTACCAATCGCTCGGCAACACGAGCGTTGCTGAGGAACGCTTAAACGCGCTGACCTACAACGCCCTCAAAACCGTAATGGGCACGCTTTCGCAGTCAAACATCATCAATATGGACGACGGCGCAGCGCGAAACGACATTTACGAGGGCATTACCACAAGCGTCGATACGCTTGCCGCAAACTACGGCATCAAGGTCGAGGACGTGAAAATCAAGCGCTTTGACCTGCCGGAGGCAAACGAAAGCGCCGTTTATGCCCGCATGATCTCCGAACGCCAGCAGATTGCGGAAAAATACACCGCAGACGGCAACTACGAAGCATCGCTCATCCGCAATGATGTCGATAAGCAGGTGAACATCATTGTCTCGAACGCGGAGGCCGAAGCCGCAAAATTGCAGGCCGAGGGCGAAGCCGAATACATGCGACTGCTCGGCAAAGCGTACAATACCGAGGATAAGCAGGAGTTCTACAAATTCACGCAGGCGCTTGAAGCCTTAAAGAGCACCTTAAACGGCGACGAGAAGACCATTATCTTAGGCAAGGATTCGGACTTGGCACAGATTTTGACGAATCCGTAAAGCCTGATAGCCACCCCGGCAAAACTGGGGTGGCTATTTCCATATAAACGAGAACGGCACAGCCCGGGAGGAAGCCCAAGGCTGTGCCGTTCTCTATTCAAATCACATAGGAGTCTTATGATCTCAAATTATTCATCGAAGATGGAGACGATCTCGCCGTCTAAGATGCGGTTCATGTTCTTCACCGCGCAGAAGTTGCCGCACATGCTGCACGTGTCTTCCTTCTCCGGGCGGGAGGATTCGCGGTAGTGGCGCGCCTTTTCGGGGTCGATTGCGAGGTCAAACATCGCGTTCCAGTCAAGCTTCTTTCTGGCAACTGCCATTTCGTTGTCCCAATCCATCGCGTGCGGAACGCCCTTTGCGATATCAGCCGCATGCGCTGCAATGCGTGCCGCGATGATGCCCTCCTTCACATCGTCCACGTCCGGCAGGCGCAGGTGCTCTGCGGGCGTGACGTAACACAGGAACGATGCGCCGTTCATGGCTGCCACCGTGCCGCCGATGGCGGAGGTGATATGGTCATAGCCCGGGGCGATGTCCGTGACGATCGGGCCGAGCACATAGAACGGTGCGCCGTGGCACAGTGTTTTCTGAATTTCCATGTTCGCCGCGATCTGATTGAGCGGCATATGGCCGGGACCCTCGATCATGATCTGCACGTCTTTTTCCCACGCGCGCTTGGTCAGCTCGCCGAGCGTGATGAGTTCTTCAATCTGCGAAGCATCGGTCGCGTCCTGCAGGCAGCCGGGGCGGCATGCATCGCCGAGACTGAGCGTCACGTCATATTCACGGCAAATGTCGAGAATTTCGTCAAAATACTGGAAGAACGGGTTCTCCTCGCCGGTCATTTCCATCCATGCAAAAATGATGGAGCCGCCGCGGGAAACGATGTTCATCAAACGGCGGTTGCGTTTAAACTTCTTCGCCGTCTCTTTATTGATGCCGCAGTGAATGGTCATGAAGTCTACGCCGTCCTCCGCATGCATGCGCACAATGTCAATCCACTCGCGCGCAGTGATTTTGCCGAGCGCCTTGTGGTAGTAAACGACCGCGTCATAGATCGGCACGGTGCCGATCATCGCCGGACACTCGTGCGTCAGCTTGCGGCGGAACTTCTGCGTATCGCCGAAGGAGCTGAGGTCCATAATGGCCTCCGCGCCCATTTCGACCGCATGATTCACTTTTTCAAGCTCCATGTTAAGGTCGGTGAGGTCGCGGGACGTGCCGAGATTGACGTTGATCTTCGTCTTCAGCATGGAGCCGAGACCGTTCGGCTCTATGCATGTATGCACCTTATTGCACGGGATGATGACCTTGCCCTCCGCCATGAGCGCCATGAGTTTTTTCGGCTCCAAGTGCTCTTTTTCGGCAACTTTCGCCATTTCCGGCGTAAAAATGCCCTTGCGGGCGGCATCCATCTGCGTTGTGTATTCCATTTTCTGTTCCTTTCCTAATGCGTGTTTCGGAACAAAAGAAAAGGGCATGTGATAATGACACATACCCGGATATTTCCGTTCCCTACGTTGGCATTATCCAAATCAGGTTATTCGGGTCGAGGGTCACACCCTCCTCTCAGCCCGTATACGAGCACCCCGTTTATTATTTTTTGCGTTTTCCGCGTACTTACTCTACCACGCCAAGTGCGTTTTGTCAAGATTTTGCCTGTATTCTCGGCTTAGTGTCCGTGCACGTTGATCTCTTTCTCGCTCAATTTCGAATAAATAAGCTGCTGTCCGGAATAAAGGCTGAAATAGCCCGAAAACAGGAAGCTTACAAGCGCCGCGATCATGCAGAACAGTGCGCTTTCGCCGCCGAAGAGCTCTACGCTGAGCAGAATTGTCGCAATGGGGCAGTTCGTCACACCGCAGAACAGCGCCGCTATGCCGATGGCCGCACCGAACGCGGGACTCAGACCGACAAGCAGCGCCAGCGTACCGCCGAGCGTGGCACCGATGAACAGCGTGGGCACGATCTCGCCGCCCTTAAAGCCTGCGCCGATCGTGATGGAGGTAAAGATTATCTTGAGCAAGAATGCCTCGGGACGCACGACGCCCTCTTCAAAAATGCGCTCGATGACGTCCATACCGCCGCCGTTATACGCGCGCGTACCGACAAGCAATGTGAGCAAAATCACCACAACGCCGCCGACCGCCGCGCGGAGAAATTCGTTTTTAAAAAGCTTTTTGAAGAGCTTTGCGCCGCTGTGCATCGCCCAGCAGAACAGCATACTGGCAATCGCACACAAAATAGCGATAACGAGTACACGCCACATTGTGGAAATGTCAAATGCCGGGACATTTTCGACGAGAAAATGCTCCGGGGCAACGCCCATAACCAGCGCCAGTGCATAGGCAGACGCAGAGGACACGATGCACGGGAACAGCGCCGAGGTGCAGAAGCGGCCGACGCTGACGACCTCTATCGCGAAGACACATGCCGCCATCGGCGTGCCGAATACCGCCGCGAACACGCCGCTCATACCGCACATGGTGAGAATGTGGCGGTCTTCCTCATTTAAACGGAACAGCTTGCCGAAGAACGTCGCCACGCTTCCGCCGATTTGGAGCGCCGCGCCCTCGCGGCCCGCGGAGCCGCCGAGCAGGTGTGTAATCGTTGTGCCGAGGAAAATGGCCGGCGCAAGCAAAATGGAAACACCTTTATTGCTGCGTACACCCTCGAACACCTCGTTCGTGCCCACGCCGGAAACGCGGCAAAGTTTATAAACGCCCACAATGGCCAAACCGCCGACGGGCAGCAAATATAAAAGCCATGGGTTAGCGCCGCGCATGGCCGTTGCCCACGCAACGGATTTTGCAAACAGCGCGCCGACGAAGCCGCCAAGCCCGCCGACAAGCAAGCCTAAAACGCCCCACCGCAAAAACGCCGCAATGTACGCCCACACATTTTCCGCAAGCGAGCGAATTTTCTCTTTGTTCTCCATTGTTCTTTCCTCACTTAGTTCATGTCTTTATTGACAAATAAAGTTTTTGATCAACTTTTTTCAAAAAGTTGGTCGAGCTCCGCAGAGCTCGAAATCCTTTTGCCTACCAAAAATCAGGACGGAACTTCCAGTGGACGTTCCGTCCGTGGGAGACCCAATTAGGGGGTCTCCCAAAAAGGCGAAGCCTTTTAGAATTTACTTTCTCACAAACAAAACGCCCAGCGTGTTCGGGCCGCAGTGACTCGAGACCGTGCAGCCGGCATAGGTCTCCAACACCTCGTCGAAGCCGCCGCATTCCTTGATGATCGCTTTTACATTCTCCACAATCTCCGGCGCACAGCCCGAGTGCGTAATGAAAATGCGATTTCGTCTTAAATCGTCTCTGCCCTGCAAACGCTCGCGCACATACTGTGCAATGCAATTGTCGATCTTGCCGCGGTACTTTTTGCCCACGCCCATTTTTCCGTCCTTCACTTCAATGCACGGCTTTAGCTTCAATAAATTCGCGCCGAGCGCCGCCAAGGTAGAGCATCTGCCGCCCTTTTGCAGATAAAAAAGCGTATCGATGACGAAGCTCGCCTCTACTTTTTTCGCCGTTTCGCGCATGAGCGCGGCAATCTCTTTGGGATCCTCGCCCTTTTCCGCACGCTCTGCGGCATCCAAAACGAGCAGCGCGATGCCTGTGGAAAGATTTCGGGAATCGACCACATACACGTTTTCAAACTCCGCCGCAGCGGTGCAGGCGTTCTGGTAGCAGCTGGAAAAATCACTGCTGATATTAAAATGGATCACCGCGTCGTAATTTTCCCTGCATTTTTTGAAAAATGCCGTGTAATCGCCCACGTTCACGGCAGCAGTGCGGCACACGCCCTTGCCGGAGCGCACGTAGTCGAAAATCTCCTGCGGCGTGATGTCTATGCCGTCGCGACAATTCTGCCCGCCCTTTTCAATGTACAGCGGCGTAATGCCGATATTATACGTTTCGATAAGCTCCGGCGACAGATCGCATGTGCTGTCCGCCGAAATTTTAATCCTCATTGCAGAATTCTCCTCTCCGCTTTCGATTCGTTTTACGGTGTTTATGCTGTTTCAGTATACAACAGCCCGCGCTTTTTTTCAAGATTTCGCACCGTTTCCGGCATGATTTTTCCGTCTCTTTCATAAATTTTAAGACATTCTTACATTGCGCAAAAACGCTTGCATCTAAAGAAATTTTTCGCTACAATAAAATCACAAAACAAAGATGAGAGGAGACCGTATATGCAAGGTCAAAATTACAATCCCTACACCGGCGCACCGCTTTCCGGCATAGATCCGCCCGCCGGTTATCCGCAAAAAAGCCGTATCGCAGCCGGACTGTTCGGCATGCTGATGGGCACATTCGGCGTACACAATTTTTACCTTGGCAATACACAGCGCGGACTGATCCAGATTTTGGTCGCTACGCTCGGCGCGCCTCTCACCTGCGGTCTTTCCACAGTTGCCGTGTGGATCTGGAGCCTTGTTGAGGGCGTGCAGATCTTAGAAGGCAAGATCAAAATGGATGCAAACGGCATCAAGCTGAAGGACTGAGAAAGGAGATCTTTATGACAGACGAAAAAAGCACCCGGAACACCACCCCGGAGACCGCAAAGCCGGAGCCGACCTTGACGAATCCCGTAGAGCAGAGCTTTGCCGAAGCCGAGCGCCTTGCGGAGCAGGCAGAAGCCGCCGCAAAAGACGAACCGTGCTGCGATATGCCGAAAGCCGAAGAAGCTGCCCCGGAAGCACCGAAAACGGAGGTGCCAACGCCGCCGCAGTATCAGCCGCCGCAGTACACCTATGCGGCCTACACCGCACAGCCGCAGCAGCCCACCCCGCAGGAGGGCGCGGGCGACTACCGCCCCCCGCGCTACACGGAGCAGTACCAGGCGAACGCCAATAATGCAAATTATAACAACCCGCAGCAAACCTACTACGCCCCGAACGGCCAGCCGCAGTATGGGCAGAACTACGCACAGCCGTATGACCCGCCGCAGGGCACCAAAAGCCGCATTGCAGCCGGTGTGCTCGCCATTTTATTCGGTGTGTTCGGCGTGTACAACTTCTACATCGGCAAAACGGGCCTTGGCATTGCACAGCTTGCCATCACCGTTTGCAGCTGCGGCACGCTTGCCATCGTCTCCGAAATTTGGGGCATCATAGAAGGCGTGCGCCTTTTGCAGGGCACAATCGATACAGATGGTTACGGCATGAAGTTTGTTGACTGAGCTTGATTTTATACCATTGACTAAAATTCCAAAACAGCAAAACCCGATGCAGCCGAATCCAGACTGCACCGGGTTTTCTCTGTTCTGTTATGACGATATAAACGCGTTTCTTATTTGACCGGCAGCCAGACACGCATCTGGTTTTCGCCGCGGTTTGCCCATGTGTAATACGGGATAAGGCGGATTGTCTTTTCCACAAATTTCGGAGCCTTTGTGGAATACAGCGTGTCGATGTCTTGCTGTGCGCAGCCTGCGATCTCTACGGGCACAATGCCGCCGAGCGTTTCGGGCTCAAAATCGAGCGCCTTCGGCTCTGCACCGGCTTTAACATACAGCGGCAGCACCTTGCCGTTATCGACTTCCTCTGCGCAGTAGACGAGCGCGCCGCGCTGTACACACACCTTGCCGCTGTCCGCCGCGATCTTTGCGGAGGCGTACACAACGTGCGGGGTCATATCCATGGTGAGCGCAAGCGTATCGCCGTCTTTCCATGCGCGGGTGATGTAAGCGTAACCGTCCTTTGTCACGGCGTTAAGGTCAACCGCTTCGCCGTTTACGGTCAGCAAGCTCTTTTCGCTCCATGCCGGAATGCGGATAGCGACCGTCGTTTCCGTTTCGCCCTTAATCGTATACTTTGCCGTGCCGCCGTGCGGGAAATCGGTCTCGCAGGTGAGCGTGATGCCCTTTTCGGTCTTCACCGTGCCGCCTGCATAGAGGTCAATGAAGAACGTGTCTTCATTTTCGCTGTACGCATAGGAGCCGAAGGAAGACACCATGCGCGCCACGTTCGGCGGGCAGCATGCGCAGGCATACCACTGCGGGCGGGTGGGCAGCACTGCGCGGTGCGTGACGGCCTTGCCGGAAATGCCCGGTACGACCTCAAGCGGGTTCACATAGAAGAAACGCTTGCCGTCAAGCTGCATGCCGGCGAGCACGGTGTTGTAGAACGCGCGCTCCATCACATCGGCATATTCGCCGCGGTGCTCGTTTTCAAGCATCTTCTTCGCGAAGAACATCAGACCGATGGAAGCGCAGGTCTCGGCGTACACGGTGTCGTTCGGCAGGTCATAATCGACCGTAAAGGCTTCACCCATAAACGTGGAGCCGATGCCGCCCGTAATGTACATGCGGCGCTTTGTGATGCTCTCCCACAAATTGTGGCAGGCAGCAAGCAGTGTCTCGTCCTGTGTTTCCTTTGCGACGTCCGCCATGCCGGTGTAAAGGTACACGGCACGCACGGCGTGGCCCACGGCGTCCTTCTGCTCACGCACGGGCAGGGTGCTCTGGGTGTAGTCGGTATTCAGCTCCTCCGTGCCGTCCCAAACGTTCCAGCCGCGGTTCTTTTTTTCTTCCACGAAATAATTCGGGGCCTGACCGCGCACGTCTACAAAGTGCTTTGCAAGCTCCTTATACTTTTCGTTGCCTGTGGCGCGCCACAGACGCATCAGTGCGAGCTCCACCTCCGGGTGGCCCGGGAAGGCGCGCGTGTTTTTCTTCATGAATTGCTCGTAAATGCAGTCTGCATTCTTCGACATGATGTCGAGCAGCTCGCGCTTGCCGGTGACCTCATAATACGCCACGGCAGCCTCCATCATGTGGCCTGCACAGTAAAGCTCATGTGCATCGCAGATGTTCGTCCACATTTTGTCGGGACACTTCACGGTGAAATAGGAATCGACATAGCCATCTTCGTGCTGGGAAGCGCCGTAGAGCTGAATGGTCTCGTCCACGGCCTTTTCAAGCTCCGGGTCTTCGCCCGCTGCAAGCGCATAGGCTGCCGCTTCGATCCACTTTGCGACATCGCTGTCTTGGAACACCATACCGTAGAATTCGTCCGGCTTTACGTCCTTGCCCCTCAGCTTTTCAGCTGCAAGGCGGATATTTTCAATGGCGTGGCTCTTTTCGACACCCGGGATGGCGTCGTTCAGGATATTATACTGATACGGCAGCACCTCCTCGCGCACGAGTTTCTGCATTTTGCCGATGAAACCGTTATCGGCGGAAAAGGATTTTACGGGGATACGTTCGCTTTTCATCTTTGTAAACCTCCATCATGAACTTCAAGTTGTTCGTACATCTTTTATAGCACATTCAACCGGAGAATGCAACTGTTTTCGGAAAACTTTTATTTTGATACGGAAAGTTCATGAAAAACGGTTGCAATTTTCACGCGTTGCAGGTAAAATCAAACTATAAAATTTTTTCCGAGAAAATCGAACCAGAAAAAGGATGCGTGCCGCATGGCCATAAAGATAAAAGGGAAACTTCCGCTTAAAATTTGCAGCGTGCTGTTCGTTTTGTACGGTGCAGCGTCGCTTGTGGCGCTTCTGCTGTGCCTCATCGACCGAAAATACGTGGAGGAATACGACCTTTCCGCTTACTTTAATTCCTCTATGCCGGTGCTGTCCGTTGCGGGCGCGATGCTTGTGCCCGTTTTGCTGCTCATTGCGGGGCTGATGGGCCACGCCCGTGCAGACCGCCCGAACAGCATGAAGCCGTGCTTTTTTCTGGGCCTTGCTACCGGCGTCATCATTCTTTTCAATGTTTTGTATGAGATTTTCACCGGCGATGCGCCGAATATGCCGGAAATCTGCACCTATGTTCTCGACCTCGTTCTCCCCGTTCTCTACACGTTCTGTGCATGGCTGAACTGGAGGCACAAGGGAGACGACACGCCGAAAGCCGCAGATGCCGACCCCGCACCCGCTTCTAAATCCTGATCGTTCCCTTTAGATAAAAAACTCAAGCACGCAGAACTTTCGAGTCTGCGTGCTTTTCTTTTGGCTTGTCCGGTTTTTGAAAGGCGGTTTGTGACCGCCTTTTAGGAAACCCATGCAACTGGGTTTCCTACGGATTGAACGTCCCCCGGACATTCAATCCTACTCTCCTAGTTTTTTGTTAGGCAAAAAGATTTCGCTTTCTGCGGAAAGCGACGTAGGGCTCTGCCCTACGCACCCGCAAGTTTTCTGAAGAAAACTTGACTAAAGACTTTAAACCGCCGTTACCGCGGGCTCGTCAGTTCATCAGCGCTTTATAGATTTCGCCTTTCTTAAATCCGGAAAGCTTTGCGGCCTCCTTAGCGGCGTCACTGGCGGAGCTGCCGTTTTCCATCGCTTTTTTTGCGGCTTCTACGGCATCCTCTAACGTCATTTCTTTCTGTTCTTCCACCTTCGCACCCTCAATGACGAGCACAAATTCGCCCTTCGGGGCGTTCTGCTCGTAGTATTCGGCGGCTTTATATAATGTCGTGCGCACACACTCCTCATGGATTTTCGTAATTTCCCTTACAAGCGCGATGCGTCTGTCGCCGAACACCTCCGCCATATCTCTTAACGTATACGGCAGCTTATGCGGCGCTTCGTAGAACACCATGGTGCGCACTTCGTTTTTGACGGACTCCAAGTGGTCCTTACGGCTCTTTTTATTGACGCTCAAAAAGCCCTCAAACGTAAATCTGCCCGTCGGCAGTCCCGATACCGCCAGCGCGGAAATGACGGCGCTCGGGCCCGGCACAACAAGCACCGGCACGTCGTGCTCGGCGCACAACGCCACAAGGTCTTCGCCCGGGTCGGAGATGGCCGGCATGCCGGCGTCAGAGACGATGGCGCACGTTTCGCCCGCCAAAATGCGGTCTACAATGCGCCCGCCCTTTTCGGCCTTGTTGTGTTCATAGTAGCTTACAAGCGGCTTTTTAATGCCGAAGTGGTTTAAAAGCTTCATCGTGACGCGCGTGTCCTCCGCTGCAATGAAATCCACCGCCGCCAAGGTCTCCGCCGCGCGGGGCGAAAAATCCGACAAATTTCCGATGGGCGTGCCCACCACATACAATGCACCGCGAAGCAGTTTATTTTCTTCCATCTGCGCGTCCTCCCTCGTGACCGAATTTGTAATTCCCGTAAATTTCCAGCATTTCGGCGGAAAACCCGCCGTTTTCGTCTTCTATAATAAGTGTCGGCAGTACGGAAAGCCCCGGTTTGCCGCCGCGCCGCACTTCCAGTAAAAACAGAGACGGCGCGGTGTTTATCCTTTGCTGTACGAGCCGCAGCCTTTTCGGCTCTAAGCCGTAGCTTCTAAAAGCATTCATTGCGTCCGCAAGGCGCTCCGGGCGCTGACATAGGCAAAACCGGCCGCCGAAGCGCAGCACGTCTCTGCCCGCTTTCGCGACATCTTCAAGCGTGCAGGTGCACTCGTGCCGCGCGTTTTCCATGCGTTCGTCCGGGTTGCGCAGCCCCGCGCCCACGGCCTTATACGGCGGGTTACACGCCGCAAGATCTAACGTTGGGTGCGGAATGATTTTTTTGATCTCCCGTATATCCCCCCGAATGACCTCGATATTTTCTTCATACCCGTTTTCCGAAACGGAGCGCAAGGCCTGCGAAAACGCCTGTTCGCCGAGTTCCACCGCCGTGATGTGCCGCGGGGCGTAATTTGCCTGCCACAGAAGCGAAATGGTGCCGCAGCCCGTGCCGAGGTCAATGCAGCGTTCTTTGTGTTTCGGCGCGGCAAAATGCGCCAGCAAAATGGTGTCCGTATTAAACGTGTGCTCGCGGCTGACGAGTACACGGCAGGCAGGCGCAAGCGGCTCCCAGTGCAGATTTTCCACAGGTTTTCTCCTTTTGGTTGAATTCTCACAAGCTTCCGATAAGCGTGGTCAAAAGTTTTTGATCGACCTTTTTTCAAAAAGGTCGCGGGGTTTTGGGGCAGCGCCCCAAATCGTTGTCCGCAGACGACGAAATCTTTTTGCCTGCCAAGAATCAGGACGGGAGAGGAAACAGTCCGGTGGACTGTTTCCTCGTGGGAGACCCAATTAGGGGGTCTCTCAAAAGGCGGCACCGCCGCCCTTTAATATCCGCAAGTTTTCTCGAAGAAAACTTGACTAAAGACTTTTAACAGCAAAAGAAAAAGGACTGCCGCTTGGGCAGCCCTCTCTTTTACGCAATGTCAGCGATTATGCCTGCTCCGGAGCGGAAACCGGGCAAGTGTCAGCGCAAGCGCCGCACTCGATGCAGGTATCAGCGTCGATCTCGTACTTGCCGTCACCCTCGGAGATTGCGGAAACAGGACATGCGTCTGCGCAAGCGCCGCAAGCGATGCAAGCGTCTGTAATTTTATATGCCATTTTAGGACACCTCCATGTATTTGATACCTACATTCTAACACAAATCCATGAAAATGCAAGCGAAAATTGCTTTTTTACAGATACGTAACAAAAGCCCGCCAAAATACAGGTACTTTTAGTTCTCCAGCTTCTTAAATTCCTCAATTTCCTTCTTATTCAGCTTGATCTGCCCGTCTTTCAGCACGCGTACGTCCTTCACTTTGTAGACGCTCGGCGCGGCGTCCGGGCTCTTATCGAGCCGCACGGTCAGTTTTCCGGTAAGCAGGTTCTGGTCGATAACAACGCCCTTGCCGTCCGGCGTGGAAACCACAGCGTTCACCTTCGGCGTGGTACGCAGCAGGTCAAGGTATGCCTCCTGCTCATATTTCAGGCAGCACATCAGTCTGCCGCACGTGCCGGAGATTTTCACAGGGTTCAGAGAAAGCCCTTGCTCCTTCGCCATTTTGATGGAGACCGGCTGAAAGCCGCCGAGGAACGAGCCGCAGCAGAACGGTCTGCCGCAGATGCCGAGGCCGCCGATCATCTTCGCTTCGTCGCGCACGCCGATCTGACGCAGCTCAATGCGCGTGCGAAACATGCCCGCAAGGTCTTTTACCAGCTCGCGGAAGTCCACGCGGCCGTCCGCCGTGAAGTAAAAGAGGATTTTACTGTTGTCAAACGTGTACTCCACGTCGACAAGCTTCATTTCGAGTCCGCGCTCCGCAATTTTCTTTTCGCACTGCGTGAACGCATTTTTTGCTTTCAGTTCATTTTCCGCCACGCGGCGCAGGTCGTCTTTTGTCGCCTTGCGAATCACTTTTTTGAGCGGCTGCACAATGGAATCATCCGCAACATCGCGGTTGGCCATCGCCACTTCGCCGCACTCTACGCCGCGCGCCGTTTCTACAACGACGTGGTCGTCGGCGGAGAGCTTCTCGCTGTTCGGGTCAAAGTAATACACCTTGCCCATGTTCTTAAAACGAACACCGATTACTTCTGCCATATTTATATCCACAGCCCGTAAAGGGCTTCCTTTCTTTCCGGGAAAATCCGTATTGTTATTTTGACAACACGGACGATTTTTATTTCAAAACAGGCTTTATTTGCCCGCAGTTTCTTTCATTTCGGCGCACAGCGCCGTTACAAGCAGCGCCATGTTCGCGTTTCGCCGCCAGTATTCCGTGTATTTTGCCGTCATTTCGCACAGCGCCATCAGCGCTTTTAAAGACAGCTTGCGTCTTAATTTGTCGCAGACCTCACGCGCGGGCACCTGCACATTTACATTGTTTTTCAGCAGACATGCGTCGCGCAGCAAAAGCTGCAAGCGCTCCATGCTTTCCGGGAATAAGGGCTTGTCCTTGATGAGCGGCGCGGTCGCCGCCAAAAGGTCATGCTCCGTGCCGGAAACGAGTGCGTTTGCAATGTCTTCCGCCATTTGCTCCGCTTTTGCGGCGCGGCCGTTTTCGCCGTCCGAAAGCATTCTGCCGATGTTGCCGCGGTGCAACGACGCAAGCTTTTCAGCTTCCTCCATGGGCATGCCGGTCTTGTTCTGCACGTAAACCGCCGCTTCGCTTTCCTCCGGCGGGCGCACGGTAAAAACCTGTGCACGCGAGCGGATTGTCGGCAGCAAAGCATCCGCAGAAAGCACCGTAAAGATGAAAAGCGCGCCTGTCGGCGGCTCTTCAATGACCTTCAAAAGCTTATTCTGGGTAATCTCCGGCATGGGATTTTCCGCAAAAATGCAGTAGACGTTGATATCCGCTTCCTCCGGCTTTTTGTATGCGTCGCGGATGACTTCATCGACGGATGCGACCGAAATCGTGTTCGATTTGCCGCTGCCCGTAACAATGCGGATATCCGGGTGCGAGCCTGCTTTTGCGCGAATACACGCCGGGCATACGCCGCAGGGCGCTAAATCGCGGTTTTCGCATGTGCAGACCGCCGCGCGGGCCAGAATCTGCGCCAACGTGCGTTTGCCAAGCCCCGCTTCACCCTGTAAAAGAAGAGTATGCGGCAGCCTGCGGCGCGAAAACGCCGCCGAAAGCGCCGTTTTCAGAGCCGCATTCCCCGCAAAACCTTCAAACTGCATTAAGCCTTCTCAAAACGGTCTACGTTCAGCACGAAAATGGTAGAGCCGCCCACGGTGACTTCCACCGGGAAAGAGGAGTACATGCCCACATCCATGGTGGAGGTACTGGGCACAACCTGCGTTCTGCGGCGGGAATGCTTCGCGATGATACCGATGACTTCATCGACCTTTTCGTCTTCCACACCGGAGATGAAGGTGGTGTTGCCGGCCATCAGGAAGCCGCCGGTGGTAGCGAGCTTTGTGACGGAGAAGCCGCCTCTTGTCAGTGCGGAAGAGACCGCACCGCTGTCATCGTTGCTGACAATCGCAAGGATCAATTTCATACTATTTCCTCCTTATCGCGTTTTTTGAAACGCATATTCGTTGTTTTTTGGAGATCAGCAAAGACAGGCTAAACGAACCGTTAAAAGCCCCTCTATTCATCGCTTTTCTCTCTATTTGTATTTTAACATCTTGTCGAAGAAAAATCTATACCTTTTTTGGCTTTTGGGCAATTTGTTTTGCAAAAACCTGCGGCGTTAAAGCCAAAAGCGCCGGGACGTTCAAAAGCGCCATCAGGCCGTTAAACGCATCACATACATTTAAAACGCCGAGAAACGGAGACATGCACCCCAAAAAGCAGGAAAACGCCGAAAACGCCATGTATATTCTCTTTTCCGCCGCGCCTTTTTTCGGCAATAAATACAGTAGCGCGTCCATACCGTAGCAGCTCCACGCCAAAACCGATGCAAACGCGAAAAGCGCCACGCATACGCCGGCAGAAAGCTCGCCGAACCGCCCCAAAACGAGCGAAAACACCGAAAGCGCCGCTTCCGGGGAAAAATCACGCACGGGTGACACCAGCATGCACAGCGCTGTAATTGTGCACAGCAGGATTGTGTCGATAAACACCTGCAAAGCGCCGAGTGTACCGATCTGCTCCGGGGTCTTATTTTCCGTACGGAACGTCGCGAATGTACCGCTGCCAAGGCCCGCTTCGTTTGTGAACACCCCGCGCGAAACGCCCTCACGCATGGCTAAAATCATGCCGCATACGCCGCCCGCACCGGCTTTCAGCGAAAACGCACCTTTCAGCATATTCCGCACCGCGCCGGGGATATGGCTTCCGCGCAGAAGGAGCACCGCGGCGCACAACGCCAAAAACAGCCCCGCCATGAACGGCACAAGCTTTTCCGTGACGCGCACGGCTTTCGGCAGGCCGCCGCGCACGCAAAGGAGCAAAAGCCCCGCAAATACAACGCCCGCAAGCACGCGCGGCACACCCATGGGCACCAGCACCGACGATGCCGCGCCAGTCTGCGCCATGGTGCCCATGCCGAGCGCCGAAAGCACACAGCCTGCGGCATAAATTTTTGCGCCGTGCCGCCCGAACGCCTTCTGTACATAGCCGATCGCGCCGGGGGCGTTTTTCGTGCCGAATTTTGCCGCCAAAACGCCCTCGGCATATACGGTCATCATGCCGAAAAACGCCGCAATCCACATCCAGACGACCGCGCCCGCGCCGCCGACCAGGATTGCCGCCGCAACACCCAGAATATTCCCCGTGCCGAGCGAGCCGGCAAGCGACGCCGTCAAGGACTGAAATGCGGAAAATCCCCCGCAGCGCTGCGTGCCGCACAATGCCCCGCGCGTCATGCCCGGCAGCTTTGTCACCTGCATGAACCGCCCGCGCAGCGTGAACCACACGCCCGCAAGCAAAATCAAAAGCAGTACGTGCGGCCCCCACAAAGCCACTGTCAAAACACGGACAAACGCCGAGAAGCTCTTGTTCACAGCGCGCAGTTCATCTCAAGGTACGCACACACTGCGCGGGTAAGCGCTTCGGCAATCACGGTGATATTATTTTTAATCCACGCTTCGTCCTCGGCGTTGTCGTGGTACGCGATCTCTACGAGGACCGCCGGTGCGCTCGTTTTCGTAATCTCCGCAAGACGTGTCGTCGCCACTGTGCTCACAAGGTCGGGGTCGGGGTAAATTTTCCGCAGTTCATCGGCAATAAGCTCCGCCGCGCGCTTGCCGGAAGCGCTGTACGGATAATAGTACACATCCGGCCCGCGCAGCTTCCCCGCCAAATTTGACGGCCCGGCGTTCGAGTGCAGTGCCAAATGCAAATCGTAATTCCCGGCGTTCGATTCGCGTATCGCCTGCCCAAGCGACGTGTTCGGCGTGTTGCGCACAACTTTGATGCCGTTTTGCTCCAGCATGGGCACCATGTCGTCCGCGATGCGGTTCATCCAGTACTGCTCATCGCCCTCTGTCAAATACTTATTGTACGGCTGAATGGACGGGCTTAAATAGATTGTCGGCATAAGAACCCTCCTACATCATGCTTTCAAAATGTGTTCAAAAAACGACTCGCTGTTCACACCCGAGGGACGCAGGTAGCGGCCGAGGTAATATAAGCTTTCCGGGGCACGCGTAACGGTGCTGACACGCTCCTCACACGAAAGCGTAACCTTAAACCCGAGGTTTTTGATGATTTCCGGCTCTCCCTCACTCACTGCGCCGAACGGATACGCAAACAGAACGGGCTTACTTTGCAGGTTTTCTTCTGCTTTCTGCTGAAAAAGCGTCACGTCTTCGGTGAGAAGCTTCGTGTAATCTTCCAGAGATTCCCCGGAAAGCTGCTTTGTGCCGAGCCGCGCACCGTCCGAGCTGTGCAGGTCATACGTGTGGTTCGCAATTTCCACCACGCCGGAAGACTGCATTTCGCGCAGCATATCCCATGTGCAGTGCGCATAATACGGGCTTTTGTCCGGCGTTTCGGTGTAGAGGTCGGCGTATTTTCCGATGGGCGAAAGCACAAATTTCATGCCGTACCGCTTTGCGGTGGGATAAGCGTATAAGTAGTTATTGTAATACCCGTCGTCAAACGTCAGCAAAATCGGTTTTTCAGGCAGCGCGGCGCCGTTTTCCGTGTAGTTTATGAGGTCTTCGGATAAAACTGCCGTATAGCCGTTTTCCGAAAGCCACTTAAAATCGCTTTCGAGCTCCTCCGGCGAAATGACGTATTTGCCAAGGCGCGACGCGTCGTCCATAACGGCGTGATACATGATGACCGGCACACGCACGCCGGGGTCCTCCGCCATGACCGTTAAGATCGCACCGAGCGCCCCGATGGTGCCGAGCGTCAGCGCTGCGGCCGCCGTTCTGCGCAGCCACGCGGGCAAAAAGCGATAAAGCGCACCGACGCTCGGCACACGATGCGAACGCAAGCTCAAAACACCGTACATCCCGATTCCTCCTTCGCGCTATGTATACGCGGAAAAAGATTTTCTTATGCAAAAAGCCGTCCCTGCCCGATAATGTACGTCGGTGCAAAGGCGACTTTCCGCTTGGCTTTTCTATTTTCAAATCACGGGGAGCTCTGCGTTTTCTTCCGGCATGTCGTCGTATTTTTCGGCGGCTGCCGCTTCGGTCTCTTTTTCTTCTTCCGCAGCAGGATTTTCAACGGATTTTTCCGTTTCTGTGGAAACTTTAGGCTCTACTTCCGTCTCTTTTTCGGAAACCGGCTCTTCCGCCTTCGGCAGGTACGACGAGAAAAAAGCATACAGGTCTTCGTAGACCTGCGCACTGTTCATCTCGGTGATGAGCGCGTGGCGGATGCGCGGGTAAAGCGTCAGCTTCACGTCGTGCCCGGTCTTATTCAATTTATCAAACACACGGCGCACACCCTTGCCCATATCGCCCACGGGATCGTTTTCGCCGGAGATGAGCAAAATCGGCAGGTCTTTCGGCACACGGCGGTACCACTGGTCGGTGTTGATGGCATACAAAAGCGTGCCGAGGTCGATATACCCCTGCACCGTGAGCGGGAAGCCGCACAGCGGATCGTTTACAAAGCGATCCACTTCCTCTTCCTTACTCGTCACCCAGTCGTAATTTGTGCGGTTGGGCTTGAATTTCTTGTTGTACGGACCCGTGGCGATCTTCTCGAGCGACGGAATTTTCGCCTGTGCGCCCTTTGCCTTTTTCAGCATATTGAGGTACGTGCGCTCGGCCTTCCACATGGCAGTCGAAATGCCCGCGCTGGTACCCATGAATACCACTGCCGTGAGGGAGTTGCCGTAGGCGGCCGCAAATTCGCGCGCGATGAACGAGCCCATGCTGTGGCCCATGAGAAAATACGGCAGCTCGGGATATTTTTCGCGCATGATGCTCTGCAAATTGCGCTGATCCTCGACAACATTATAGAGGCCGCCCTTTTCGCCGAAATGCCCGTAGAGCGCGCCGGAGGTCACACTGCGGCCATGGCCGAGGTGATCGTTGATGACAACGACAAAGCCGCGCTGCGCCATGTATTCGCAAAACGGTTTATACAACGCACTATGCTCCGCCATGCCGTGCGAAATCTGCAAAACAGCCTTCGGTTCGCCGTCCGGCTCATACAGGCGGGTGAAAATTTTGTTATGTGCCGTGCTGGAATCAAATGTAAATTCGGATACCTTCATGCAGCTTAATCCTTTCGGTTTGTGATTTTTATAGAAAAGTCAATTATCAAATAATTACCGTAAACACGCTCAGCGTATGCAGCACGCTGCCGGCTAAGACAAACAGGTGCCACACGGCGTGCATGTACGGCACTTTTTTGCCGAGGCCGTACAGCACCGCGCCTACGGTGTACGCCACGCCGCCCGCGATGAGGCAGTTTAATCCCACACCCGGCATTTTTGCCGCGACCGTGTTAAACGCCAGTACGACGACCCAGCCCATCATCAGGTAGCAGATCATCGAAACGACCTTGAACTTCTCCATATCGACGGCGTTTAAAATAATGCCCAGCACCGCCGCAGCCCACACGGCCGCGAACATGACGATGCCCTGCCTGCCCTCAATGCAGCACAGCGTGATGGGCGTATATGTGCCTGCGATGAGCAGATAGATTGTGCAGTGGTCGAGCACGCGAAACACCTTTTTCGCGCGGTTCACGTTTAATGCGTGGTAAAGGGTGGAGACCGTGTAGAGCAAAATCATTGTGCCGCCGAAAATACTGACGCTGACGACGTTCACAAGACTCTTTTCGCAGAACCACAATAACATAACAAGCGCCGCCGCACCGAACAGCGCGCCCACACCGTGTGACACAGCGGAGAAGATCTCTTCCCCTAACGAATACAGCGGCAAAGACAGCCGCATCCTGTCTTCCTTATGCCAAACCTTTCTTGCACCGTAACCGGCGTATGCCGTCTGCATATCCATACGTTTCACCCTTTCTCCGGGGACCTGCCCCAGTTCTTTATTTTAAAGCTGTTTTTTATTTTTCTTTTATATAGTTTTTAATACCAGATATATTCATATTATAATCTGCGTGTTTCAAAATAGCAAGGGGGTATTTGTAAATTTTCTTCGCAGACGCCCCCAAAACTGTAATTTTCAGTCCATTTAGCGCTAAAAAGTCTATTCGGTTCCCTTATTGCACTCCCGCCGCACACAAAACTTATATTTTCTAACAAATTTTTTGCTCAACACGATTGACTTTTTGTATCTGTGATGTTAAAGTTAAATCGCCGTCATACTATCTATGGGATCGGAAAACCGTGTCTGTTTCCGGGCTCATACCGTAAAAACCTGTGTGTTCATGGCGTTCGGCAGCGGGACACAAAATAAGCGGTTTTTGCGGCATACACGCTGTGAAGGGCTCGAAGCTTTGGCTTCGACCCGTTTTTCTGTGCCGATACTAAACACCCGGCACAGTGTGAGGTGCGCAAAAAAATGTCCATACCGTCGGGAAACCGCGCGGGCAAGAAGCAGCTTGAGGTGTGGCCGACTTCTCCTTTTCTGTTTAGACAAAATGCGCACCGGAAAGGCAACCGGTATATTGTGAAAAAGGAAAAACGCACGACCATTCTGCGGTTTTACTCCTTTACAAAGGGACTGCGCCACAATTTTGTGCTGGCGCTGCTCACCATGGCGATCTCGGTCTTCGCCGGGTACATGACACCGCAGATCATCCGCGTGACGGTAGACTCCGTCATCAACGACTCCCCGTTCAACCTCCCCTCGTTTTTGGCAACACAGATCGAAAACATGGGCGGGCGGGATTTCTTACGTCAAAATCTCATTCTATGCGCCTTGGCGTCGCTTTTGTTCGCGGTGCTCGCGGGCATTTCCACGTACCTTTCGCGCATGAATATGGCAAAGGGCTGTGAGGGCACCGTGACGAAGATCCGCAACACGCTGTTTTCGCACATTCAGCGCCTGCCCTACGCATGGCACAACAAAAACCAGACCGGCGACATCATCCAGAGATGCACGCAGGATGTCGACCTCATTCACAACTTTATCAACGACCAGATGATGGAGCTTGTGCGCGTGGTGTTTCTCATCGTCGTCTCACTCGTCCTGATGTTCTCCATGAACGCAAAGCTCGCGCTTATCGCCTTTATTTTTATCCCGATCGTCGTGGGGTATTCCATGATCTTCTTCGTCATCGTGGGCGACCGCTTCCGCATTGCGGATGAAGCCGAAGGCAAGCTGACCGCCATGGTGCAGGAAAACCTGACCGGCGTGCGCGTGGTGCGCGCGTTCGGCCGCGAGCGTTTTGAAAAAGATAAATTCAATAAGCAGAACGACCTCTTCTCCGACCTCTGGGTACGCCTCGGCCACGTGATGGGCGTCAACTGGGGCATCGGCGATCTGCTTTCCGGCATCCAGGTGTTGACGATCATCGCCGCCGGCATCGTGTTCGTCGTGGACGGCGCCATCACGGAGGGCGAATACCTTGCGTTCGTCGCGTACAATTCCATGCTTGTGTGGCCTACACGCAGCCTCGGTCGTCTTTTGAGCGAGCTTTCAAAAACCGGCATCAGCTCCAAGCGTATTTTTGAAATTCTCGACGCGGAGCCGGAAAAGGATGCGGAAACCCCCGTTACCCCGCCCATGGACCGCGACATTGTGTTTAAGCACGTCAACTTCTCCTACGGCACTTCCGGCGAAGTGCTGCACGACATTGACCTCAAAATTCCCGCAGGCACCACGCTCGGCATTTTGGGCTCCACGGGCAGCGGCAAAAGCACGCTGACCTACCTTTTAGACCGCCTATATGAGCTGCCGGAAGGCTCCGGCGAGATCACCATCGGCGGCGTGGATATCCGCAACATCGCGCTTTCGCACCTGCGCGGCAATATCGGCATTGTTTTGCAGGAACCGTTCCTGTTCTCGAAAAGCTTTAAGGACACCATTTCGGACGGTTCCAATCGCCACGATATTGAAAGCGTGCGCAAGTATGCCCGCCTTGCCGTCATTGACGACACCATCGACCGCTTTGCCGAAGGCTACGATACGCAGATCGGCGAGCGCGGCGTGACAATCTCCGGCGGTCAGAAACAGCGCGTTGCCATCGCCCGTATGCTCATGCAGAACACGCCGATCAAAATTTTCGATGACTCTCTTTCCGCCGTGGATATGGAAACCGACGCGAAGATTCGCGAATCCATCAACAAAAACGTGCGCGGCACAACGATTTTGATCGCCCACCGCATCACGACCATCATGAATGCCGACCAGATCATTGTCATGGATAAGGGTCGCATCGTGCAGCGCGGCACGCACGAAACGCTCTCGAAGGAAGACGGCATCTATAAACGCATTTACGACACACAGCGCTCGGCTACTTAAGCCGCGCACGGGGTATTTACCGATATGAAAATCAAAAACAAATCCTTACAAACGTGGGCAAAGCTGCTTCCGTTCCTTGCCCCGTATAAGTGGCAGATGATTTTAATCATCGCATTGATGATCCTCGGCGCCTGTTTTGACATGGTGCAGCCGCTTTTTTCCGGCTACGCCGTGGATAATTTCATCGAGCCGCGCACGACGGAAGGCCTCATTCCCTTCACGGCCGTTTACCTTTCCATGGTCGTCGTGCAGACCATTACAACCATTTTAATGGCAATCTACGCCTTAAAGGTTGAAATGTACTTAGGCCGCGACTTAAAGCGCAAGCTTTTCGACCATTTGCAGACGCTCGACTTTTCCTACTACAACACAACGCCCGTCGGCACCATTATGGCGCGTTTAATGAGCGATACCGGCAAGATCGGCACGGTTTTGGCATGGAGCCTTGTGGATATTTTCTGGAGCTCTATGTACGTGCTCGGCTGCGTTGTCATCATGCTGTTCGTCAACTGGAAGCTCGCACTCATCCTCATCGCGATTATCCCGATCATCGCCGTCATCACGGTCGTGTTCCAGAAGAAAATTTTGGCAGTAAACCGCCGCGTGCGCGCCATCAATGCCGAGGTCACCCGTCATTATAACGAAGGTATCTCCGGCGCAAAAACATCCAAAACGCTCGTCATCGAAGAAAAGAACGACAAAGCGTTCGAAAAAGTCGCGGAGGACATGCGCTCCACAACGATCCGCGCCGTGCGGTTAAATGCCGTGTATATTCCGATCATCAGCTTTCTGACCGCCATCGGCGTTGCGATGGTCCTGAATCAGGGCGGCAACATGGTGCTGTTCGGCGACATCACCGTCGGCGAAATGACCGTGTTCATCAACTATGCTTTGATTATTGCCGACCCGGTACAGCAGCTTGCGCGCACCATCTCGAATTTTATTTCCACACAGGTCAACATTGAGCGTGTCTCCGCCCTTTTGGAGCGCGAGCCGCTCATCAAAGATACGCCTGAAGTCATTGAAAAATACGGCACCGCATTCGACCCGAAAAGAGAAAACTGGGAGCCGATTCAGGGTCACATCACGTTTGACGACGTGACGTTCCGCTACCCGGACGGCGTAGAAAACGTCTTAGAACATTTTTCGCTCGATATTCCCGCCGGCACCACGGTCGCCATTGTCGGCGAAACGGGCGCGGGCAAAAGCACGCTCGTCAACCTTGCCTGCCGCTTCTTTGAGCCCACTGAGGGCCGCATCCTCATTGACGGCAAGGATTATCGCGAGCGCTCCATGCTGTGGCTGCACTCCAGCATCGGCTACGTGCTGCAAACGCCGCACCTCTTTTCCGGCAGCGTGCGCGATAATATCCGCTACGGCCGCTTAGACGCGACGGACGAGGAGATTGAGGCCGCTGCAAAGCTCGTCAGTGCACATGACGCCATCATGCACATGGAAAACGGCTACGACAGCGACGTCGGCGAGGGCGGCGACCAGCTGTCCACCGGCGAAAAGCAGCTCATCTCGTTTGCAAGAGCCGTGCTGGCCGATCCGCGCATCTTCGTCTTAGACGAAGCCACCGCGTCCATCGATACCAAAACCGAGGAGCTCATTCAGCACGCCATTTCGACGCTGCTTGAAAACCGAACCTCGTTCCTCATTGCGCACCGCCTCTCGACCATCCGCCACGCCGACCTTATTTTGGTTGTCCGCGCAGGCAAGATCATCGAGCAGGGCACGCACGAAGAGCTGCTTCAAAACAAAGGCTACTACGCCGATCTCTACAACAAACAGTTCGAGCAGGAAAACGTGAAGCATGTGTTTGGGGAATAATACGGTGTGTTCCTAAAACCACCGATTTTTCGGAACATGAAAAGACCGGCGAAAACCACAGCGTTTTCGTCGGTCTTAATTTTTTTGCGTTTTAATACTTTCTAAACCGCTCATACCGCTCTTTTAAAAGCGTCTCTGTGTCTTTTTTGCACAGCTCGTCCGTCTGCACGGCAAGCATCTCTTTCACTCGGCTGAAAAGCTCCGCCTTCGTTTTGCCGGATTCACTGATGACGCGTTCCACAACGCCAAGCTTTTCCATGTCCTGCGCGGTAAGATGCAGGCACTCTGCGGCTTCCTTCGCTTTCTTTGCATCTTTCCAGAGAATGCTCGCGCAGCCCTCCGGGGAAACGACGGAATACACGGCGTTCTCCAAAATCCACACGCGGTCCGCAACCGCCAGCGCAAGTGCGCCGCCGCTGCCGCCTTCACCGACCAAAATCGAGATGACCGGCGTTTTCAGTCCGATCATTTCCACAAGGTTTTCGGCAATGGCCTGTCCCTGCCCGCGCTCCTCTGCGCCGATGCCGCAGAACGCGCCGGAGGTATCCACAAAGCAAATCACCGGGCGATGGAATTTTTCTGCCTGCTTCATCAGGCGCAGCGCCTTTCGGTAGCCCTCCGGGTTCGGCGAACCGAAGTTGCGGTAGACCTTATCCTTTGTGTCTGCGCCCTTTTCGATGGCGATGACCGTCACCGCGCGGCCGCCGAGCGTCGCGATGCCGCCGATGACCGCGGGGTCATCCGCAAAACGGCGGTCGCCGTGCAGCTCAATGAAATCCGGGAAAATATTCTGAATGAAGCTGAGGCCGCTCGGGCGTCCCTTGCCGCGAGCAAGCTGAACCTTTTCGTATGCCGTTGCCATTATGCTTCAGCCTCCTTTGTCTCGCCTGCATCCGCCTGCTGTACGCAGGCATCCTGTTTGCCCTCGTTGTGCAGACGCAGGAGCCGCGCGATCACTTTACGCTGCCGGCTTCTCGGCGTGATAAGATCAATAAAGCCGTGCTCCAAAAGGAACTCCGCACGCTGGAAGCCCTCCGGCAGCTTTTTGCGGATGGTCTGTTCAATGACACGCGCGCCGGCAAAACCGACCATTGCATCAGGCTCCGCCATGATGATGTCGCCGTCCATGGCAAAGCTCGCCGTCACGCCGCCCGTTGTGGGGTCGGTCAGCACAGTGAGATAAAAGAGCCCTGCATCGCTGTGCAGGCGTACCGCGCCGCTCGTTTTCGCCATCTGCATCAAAGACAAAATGCCCTCCTGCATTCTGGCGCCGCCTGCCGCCGTAAAGCCGATAACAGACAGACGGTGCTCTGTGGCATACTCAAACAAACGCGTGATCTTCTCGCCGACAACCGTGCCCATGCTGCCCATCATAAAATGCGGGTCCATGCAGAACACGGCGCAGTCTTCGCCCATTACCTTTGCGGTGCCGCAGACGACGGCTTCCTTTTCTCGGGTCGCAAGGCGCGCGCTTTTCAGTTTATTTTCGTAGTTCGGAAACTCCAGAATGTCATGACTCGTCATGTCGGCATCGAGCTCCGTAAACGTATCGTCGTCCGCCAAAAAGCTGATGCGCTGGCGTGCCGTCATGCGGAAATGGTGGCCGCAGCGGCAGACGTTCAGGTCGTCCCAAAGCTCGGAGACCGGGGTCTGCGTGCCGCACTTCGGGCATGTCATTGTAATCTCGTGCTGCTCCTCCTGCGGGTTTTTCAGTTGTTTTCCGCCCTTTTCCAGCTCATTCTGGGGCGAGCGGAACAGACCCATCAAATTCATAACGGTCTACTCCCTTCGGTAAATGAACTTCCTCAGCCCTCACGGTTTTTGATGAAGTCCGTATAATAATCTCCGCTGTGGAAAACGGGGTCGCGGATAATATCGATCTGATCTTCAATGTTGTTCGGCAAACCGCCGATGACAAGCTCGCACAAGGCGGACTGCATCTTGCGTATCGCTTCTTCTCTTGTCGAAGAAAACACAATCATCTTGCCGAGCATGGAATCGTAAAACGGCGGCACCTCGTAGCCCTGATATAAGAACGTATCAAAGCGCACCCACGGGCCGGACGGAATGTGCAGGAAATTCACTTTGCCCACGCCGCCCGCGTTGATGCGGCACTCGATCGCCGCGCCGCGCACTTTAATGTCTGCCTGCGTGCAGTCAAGCTCTACACCCGCTGCAATGCGGATCTGCCACTTTACAATGTCTTTGCCGGTGACGAGCTCCGAAACCGGATGCTCTACCTGAAGGCGCGTGTTCATTTCCATAAAATAGAAATTCTTGTCGCGGTCCATCAAAAATTCCACCGTACCGGCATTCACATAGCCCACGGCTTTCGCTGCTTTCGTCGCCGCCTCAAACAGCTCGGCGCGCTTTTCCTTTGTCACACCGGGCGAGGGGGATTCTTCAATCAGCTTCTGGTTATTGCGCTGAATGGAGCATTCGCGCTCGCCAAGGCACACCACGTGCCCCTGCTCGTCACAGAGCAGCTGCACTTCTATGTGTTTTGCCGGGTAAATGTATTTTTCCATGTACATGCGACCGTCACCGAACGCCTGCTGCGCTTCGCTTGACGCCGTTTTAAACGCCTGTTCCAGCTCATCCTCGGTCTTTACAAGTCGAATGCCCTTGCCGCCGCCGCCTGCCGATGCTTTTAACATGACGGGGTAGCCGATCTCCTTTGCCGCCTTTTTTGCTTCGTCGACATTTTCCAAAATGCCGCTGCCCGGAATAATCGGCACGCCGGACGCTTTCATCAGTCTGCGTGCGGCGTCCTTATCGCCCATGCGGTCGATGAGTTCGCCGGACGGGCCCACAAACGCGATGCCGTACTTTTTACACAGCTTCGCAAACGAAGCATTTTCCGCCAAAAAGCCGTAGCCGGGGTGAATGGCCTGCGCTTTCGACGCAATGGCCGCGCTGATGATGCGCTCCTGATTCAAATAGCTGTCCTTCGCCGCCGCCTCGCCGATGCAGATGGCTTCATCGGCCAGCGCCACGTGGATAGACTCCGCGTCCGCCTTGGAATACACCGCCACGGTGCGGATGCCCATTTCCTTGCAGGCACGAATAATGCGCACCGCGATTTCGCCGCGGTTCGCGATAAGCAGTTTCGTAAACATAGCCTGTTCCTTTCCGCCGGGCTTACGCCTTGACGAGCGCAAACGAGAACTCTGCCGAAACGCAGACCTTGCCGTTTACGCGGCCCGTACCCTTTGCAAAATAGAACATGCCGCGCTGACGCACGAGCTCGCACTCGGTCTCCAGCGTATCACCGGGCTTCACCATGCCGCGGAACTTCACCTTATCGAGGCTCGTAAACACCGGGGTCATGCCCTCCGATGCACCGTCTGCGAGCAGCACGCAGGCGCTCTGCGCCAGCATTTCGCACTGAATCACGCCCGGCACGATGGGGTTGCCCGGAAAATGGCCCTGCAAAAAGTATTCGTCACCGCGGATGTGGCACTTGCCGAACGCTTTGCCGTCAATGAGCTCCACTTCGTCTACGAGGAGCATCGGCTCGCGGTGCGGCAGGATCTTTTTGATCTCTTCCTTGTTCATCTAACGTATTCCTTTCCACGGAAAAATCCCGGGGACGCGCATTTTTTTGACGGCGCTCCGGGAGCTTTTCATCTTAAATAATGCGGAACAACGGCTGGTCGTATTCGACGACCTGCCCGTTGCCGACGCAAATCTCGGCAATCTCGCCGTCCATTTCGCTGTTGATCTCGTTCATCAGCTTCATGGCCTCAATGATGCAGAGCGTGTCGCCCTTGTGCACCGTGTCGCCCACGGCGACGAACGGCTTGCTGTCCGGAGACGGCGCGGCGTAAAACACGCCTACGGCAGGGCTTTTTACATAAACGCCCTCTTTCTCCTTCACTTCCGCAATGGGCTCCGTCGTGTGCATCTGCTCCGGCACGGCGGGCTGCACGGCATTCAGGATCGGCGCCGCCTGCACGACCTGCGCGGCGCGCTCAATGACGATATTTTCGCCGTTTATTTCCAGCTTCGTCAGCTCGTTCTGCTTGACGATCTCCGCCAAAGCCGCAATGTCTTTAATATTCACAAACGTCCCTCCGTTGAATCAAGCGGTATTTATCCGGGTATTCCCGCAGATGCCCTGCGGTGTCGTACCCTATATTTTACTACAAAACCTTGCGAATTGCAATACAAGCGTTGTGGCCGCCAAAGCCGAGAGAAACGGACAGGGCGAGATCAAGGTCAACCTTTCTCGCTTCGTTCGGGCAGACGTCAAGGTCGCAGTCCGGGTCCGGCTCTTTGTAGTTGATGGTCGGCGGAACGATGCCCTCTTTCACCGCCAGCGCGGAAGCAATGGCCTCCACCGCGCCGGCCGCGCCCAACATGTGGCCCGTCATGGACTTTGTAGAGCTGATGACAACGTCATATGCGTGCTCGCCGAACGCCTTTTTAATGGCCAGCGTCTCACTGCGCTCGTTGAGCGGCGTGCTGGTGCCGTGCGCGTTGATGTAAATTTTCTCGTTTGCAAGGTCCGCGCCCGCTTCTTCGTATGCCATGCGGATGGCTCTTGCGCCGCCGTTGCCTTCCGGATCCGGGGCAGTCATGTGGTGCGCGTCGTCCGTAGCGCCGTAACCCACGATCTCCGCGTACATTCTCGCGCCGCGCGCCTTTGCGTGCTCATATTCTTCGAGAATGAGCGCCGCGCCGCCCTCGCCCATGACAAAGCCGCTTCTGCGCTTATCAAACGGGCAGCAAGCGTCTTCCGGGTCGGGGCAGGTAGTCAGCGCCGTCATATTGCCGAAGCCCGCCACGCCCACAGGGACGATGGCTGCTTCCGCGCCGCCGGCGATGATGGCATCGAGATAGCCATGCTTAATGGCGCGGTACGCTTCACCGATCTCATTGTTGCTCGTCGCGCACGCCGTGGTGATCGGCAGGCAGGAGCCCTGCGCGTTGAACTTAATGGCGATGTTGCCGCCCGCGATATTCGCAATGAGCATCGGGATAAAGTACGCGGAAACGCGGCGCGGGCCCTTTTCGTTCAGCGCCGTCATCTGATTGGAGAACGTCTGGATGCCGCCGATACCGGAACCGAAATACACGCCGAAGCGCTCCGGGTCGATCTTTCCCATGATCTCGCTGTCATTCACCGCCTGCGTTGCCGCCGCGATGGCAAACTGAGAGAACGGGTCGTTCTTGCGCACTTCGCCCTTATCCATGTACAGCAGCGGGTCAAAATCCTTGACCTCCGCCGCCACATGCGCTTTAAAGTCCGTGGAGTCAAACTTCGTGATTTTCGTGATGCCGCACTTGCCGGCTTTCAGGTTTTCCCAGAACGTATCCACATCGTTGCCGATCGGGGTAACTGCGCCGAGGCCCGTGATAACTACTCTTCTTTCCATATTTTTCAGGCTTCCGAAACGGAAGCACTCCTTTCTCTTGAAAGTTTTGAACCGATTTATCTTTTTACGTTGAAAACTTAATCAATAAGAACTTTTTCAAGCCCGTAAAATCTCAAAGTTCACAGGTTTTAAATAGCCAAACCGCCGTCTACCTTCAGCACTTCGCCCGTAATGTACGCCGCGCTGTCGGAAGCCAAAAACGCCACTGCCGCCGCAATATCCTCCGGCTTGCCCATTCTGCCCAGCGGGATGCTGTTTAAAAGCGGATTGTTGTCGCCGAGATTTTCTGTCATGTCCGTCTGGATAAAGCCCGGCGCCACTGCGTTGCAGGTGATGCCGCGGGAAGCGAGTTCGCGCGCCACGGATTTCGTCAGGCCGATGACGCCCGCCTTTGAAGCGGAATAATTCGCCTGCCCTGCGTTGCCCATAATGCCGGAAACAGAGGAAATATTGATGATTCTGCCGCTTTTCTTGCGGATGAAGCCGGAATAGCACGCGCGAATCATGTTGAACGCGCCCTTCAAATTCGTGTCGAGCACCGCATCAAAATCCTCGTCCTTCATGCGCAGCATCAGGCCGTCGCGTGTGATGCCCGCGTTGTTGACGAGAATATCAATCTTGCCGAGGTCGTTCGTCACCGCTTTCACGGTTTCGTTCACCGCGGCGGAATCCGCCACGTTGCACCGGTATGCTTTTGCGTTTACGCCAAGCGCCGTGATTTCGTTCACAACAGCTTCGGCCTTATCGGCGCTGCCTGCGTAGATGACCGCCACATTCGCGCCGTCTTCGGCAAGGCGCAGCGCAATGGCGCGGCCGATGCCTCTGGATGCGCCCGTAACGAGCGCCGTTTTGCCGTTTAAGCTCATGCGTTTTCTCCTTCTGCACGGATCGCCTGCACCGCTGCCGAAAGCGTCTCCGCGTCTTCCACGTTATATACCTTCACCGCGCGGCTCGTCTTTTTGATGAGGCCGCACAGCGTTTTGCCTGCGCCCACTTCAACAAACGTATCCACGCCCGCCTCAATCATTTTTTCAACGGTCTGCTGCCAGCGCACCGGGTGTGCAACCTGCTGTGTCAGCAGTTCTTTTGCCGTTCCTCTCGTGTACGGCTCCGCCGTGTAGTTCGCGTAGACCGACACGGTCGGCTCCTTCACGTCCATCGTCTCCAAAACGTCGTGCAGACGCGCAGAAGCGCTCTCCATAAACGGAGAATGGAAGCCGCCGCTCACATTCAGCGGTACGGCTCTGCCGCCGTTTGCGGCAACGTCGGAAAGGAAATCCGGCAAAGTCGTTTTCAGACCCGCCACGACGAGCTGACCCGGACAGTTGTAGTTTACCGGGAACACGCTCTGATGCATGCGGCACAGCTCCTCAACCTTTTCGTTCGGCAGCTTCAAAACCGCCGCCATAGCACTGTCTGCCTGCTCGGCTGCCGCCTGCATCGCTTCGCCGCGCTTTGTGACGAGCGAGAAGCCCTCTTCCGTTGTAAAGATGCCCGCAAACGTCACCGCCGCCACTTCGCCGAGCGAGAAGCCCGCCGTCATGTCGGGCGTGATGCCCGCTTCACGCAGCGCTTCTGCCGCCGCAAGGTCAACGCAGAACAGGCACGGCTGCGTGTTTTTCGTGATGCTGATCTCCTCCAAGGTGCCGGAAAAGCACTGGTTCTTCGTGCCGGGGCGGATGCTCTCCGCCGTGTCAAACACGTTCTTCGCCGCCGCGCTGTGCTCGTAAAGGGACTTGCCCATGCCGCTGTACTGTGCGCCCTGACCGGAGAAAACAAAGGCTACTTTACCCATTTGGTCGCCCCCTTCAGCACGTCTTCCGCCTGCGTGAAGATCTCTTCGATGATCTCCTTTGCGGTCTGCTCTTTGTTCACCATGCCGGCGATCTGGCCCGCAAGGAAGCAGCCGGTCTTTTCGTCGCCCTCCACGGCCGCACGGTACAGAGAGCCTCTGCCGTACGCTTCAAGCTCCTCGTCGGAAATATTGCTGTACTCAAGCTTAAAATATTCCTTTGTGTATGGGTTCTTGATGCTGCGCACCGGGTGACCGAGACGCTTGCCGGTAGACATCGTCGCAATATCATTGGCCTTTAAGACCTTGTTTTTGTAGTTCTGGTGCACGCCGCACTCCTTTGCAACCAGGAAGCGCGTGCCGAGCTGCACGCCCACAGCGCCCAGCATGAATGCAGCCGCCACGCCGCGGCCGTCGCCGATGCCGCCTGCCGCGATGACCGGAATCGTCACTGCGCTCGTCACCTGCGGCACAAGCGCCATGGTGGTCGTTTCGCCGATATGGCCGCCGCTTTCTCCGCCCTCCGCAATGACCGCACAGGCGCCCACGCGCTGCATCAGACGTGCCATGCTGACGGATGCCACGACCGGGATAACCTTAATGCCGGCCGCAAGCCAGTCTTTCATATATTTGGAGGGATTACCCGCGCCGGTCGTTACGACCGCCACTTTTTCCTCCGCGACCACCTTTGCCACCTCGTCCGCGAACGGGCTCATCAGCATGATGTTCACACCAAAGGGCTTATCGGTCAGTTCTCTTGCAATTTTAATCTGCTCGCGCAGGTACTCTGCGTTTGCGTTCATAGCGGAAATAATGCCAAGGCCGCCCGCTTCGGAAACGGCGCCTGCTAATTTGCCGTCCGAGATCCAAGCCATGCCGCCCTGAAAGATCGGGTAGCGAATGCCAAGCATGTCACAAATCGGTGTTGAGATCATAATGTTTTCCCCTTTCCGGCTTTTGCCTGTTGAAAACGTTTCGGTTTTTCTTTATTTTTGACTGTATGTCGTGTTTTTACCAGCGGATGATCATGGCGCCTGCAGAAAGGCCGCCGCCGAATGCCGCCAGAATGATGAGGTCGCCCTCGTGAATCTTGCCCGCGCGGTTCATCTCATCTAAGAGGATCGGCACACTCGCGGAAGACGTGTTGCCGTAGCGGTCGATGTTGATGCAGAACTTCTCCGGCGCAATGTCGGGGATTCTGCGTCGCGCTTCGTTGATAATGCGGTAATTTGCCTGATGCGGAATGACAAGCGCCACGTCTTCGCCCGCAACGCCCGCCGAAGCCATCAGATCCTTGATGTTGTCGGACATCGCCATAACGGCGAATTTGTACGTCTCGCGGCCGTTCATGTGTACGGACGTAATCTCGCTGATCTCATTTTTGTACCATGGAGAACGGTCATAGCGCGTCGGAATTGTGATTACGTCGTCGCCGCCCTTTGTCATCAGGTGAGAGGCCACAAGGCCGTCGCCCTTGCCGAGCACCGCCGCGCCCGCGCCGTCGCCGAAAATACAGCACGTGCCGCGGTCTGTCCAGTCGATGATACCGCTCATGCGCTCTGCGCTGACGACAAGCACGCGGTTATACGCGCCGCGGGAAAGGAAGCCCGCCGCCGTTTCCAACGCAAAGAGGAAGCCGCTGCAGGCCGCCGCAAGGTCAAACGCCGGGCAGTGCGCGCCGATGCGGTTCTGCACCATGCATCCCGTGCCCGGAGAAAGTGTGTCGCCCGTGATGGTCGTTGCAATGATGAGGTCGAGCTCATCGGCAGAGATGCCCGCATTTTCCAGCGCGCGCTCGGCCGCTTTCACCGCCATATCCACATTCGTTTCCGTCTCGCTGATGTGGCGGGAACGCACGCCGATGCGCTGTGTGATCCATTCATCGTTGGTGTCTACAAGCGCAGAGAGGTCGTCGTTCGTCACAACGTGTTCCGGCGCGTAGCTGCCTGTACCTAAAATTTTAAAGCTCATAGTTTTCTTTCCTTTCCGGCCGAAAAAATTTCGGCAGCGCCGTAAAGGCAATATAATAACCTTGTTAAAGTGAATATTTGTTAAAAGTCTTTGATTAAACTTTCTTCGAGAAAGTCAAGAGGGGAGAGTTTATCGTCCGGTGGACGATGAACTCCGGGGAACCCTATCAAGGGGTTCCCAATGATTTGCCGCGCAAATCATTGAAAGAAATTTAAAGAAATCACAATTTCGTCTGAAAATAAGAATTGATGCGCGTCATGGTGCGCAGAAGCTCCTCGCGCTCCTCTTCCGAAAGATCCTCGCAGATCTCCGCAATGATGCGCCGGTGGCAGCGGCGGTGGAACGCCTCCACTTTTTTGCCCTCGGGCGTCAGCATTACCTGCACCGCGCGGCCATCGCCGGGCAGGCGCTGCTTTTCGCAGTAGCCCTTCTGCACCAGCTTGTTCACCGCCACCGTAACGGAGGGCTTTGTCACCTTGAGTTGCTGGGCGATCTCGCTGACCGTCATGCCGGTTTTGCCTTTGGCAATGAGCTCGATCATGTGCATCTCGTTGATGGAGATGTTCAGCCGTTGTTTTTTCAGTTCGTTCTGCTCCAAGATCTGCACATTGCGATAGATCTCCACCAGAAGCTCGTTTGCTTTCGCAGAAAAGCCGGACATGCTGCACACTCCTTTCGCCCATTTGTGCCGTTTTTCGATAAATTTAGTTAAACAAACTAACGAACAACCGCTGATATTGTACTCGTTTCGCGGCAAAATGTCAAGTAAAACGCTTTCGCGCATCCTCTTTTTCCTTTGAAGTGCCCTCCTTTTCCCCGTAAAGTTATCTCGAAGCTGATACCGACTTGGGCTCCCTTGTAAGAATTCTGAAATAAATCTGTTCTTTTTTCGTAGCAATTTACATTTTAATTCTTTTATGGAATTAAAAATCGGAAATTATCATGTAGAATAGTCCCGTATATAAAAGGGGTTCGTATGCCCTTTTATGAAATCGAAATTTATTGCTGAAAGGAAGTTTTTCCGTTGAAGCTGTTTTCTAAAAATAGGAAGCGCATCACTGCAGCCGTGCTTTCCGCTCTGCTGCTCTGTGCCGCACCGCTCAGCTACGCCGACGATACCGTAGCCGATATGGAAGCCAAGCAGACCGAGCTCGCCAACAAAAAGGCCGACCTCGAAAACAAAATCTCCTCTCTGGAGTCTCAGGAGGCCGATAAGACCGAATACCTTACCCTGCTCTCCGAAAAGATTGATACCATCAAGGAGCAGATCGATACCGCAAACAGTGACATCACCGTGCTGAACACCAGCATTAAAAAGCTCGAAAAAGAGCTCAACGACTCCGCAGATCAGATCTCCGATACCATGGAGCTTCTGAAAAAGCGTCTCGCCGTGCTGTACTCCGCCGGCTGCACCGTCGGCACACTGGAGATTCTCTTCAATTCCGAAAGCCTGCATGATTTCTCCATGCGCGCAGAGGCCGTCTCCACCATCACCCGCCACGATAAGCAGCTCATCGATACGGTTGCAGCGTACATGAACGAGACGAAGGCACAGCGCGAAGAGCTTGAAAAGGAAAAGACCGCGCTCGCCGATGCCAAAAAGCTGTATGAATCAAGCGAAGAGGAGTTAAAGCAGCTCGAAAGCGACAACACCGCCCTGCTCGAGCAGATTCGCTCCGATAAGAGCAGTGCCGAGACCGAGCTTTCCCGTACCGAGGAAGAAGAATACGTGCTCGCAAACATGATGGCGGCAAAGATCGCCGAAATGCAGCAGCAGATGGCACAGGCAAAAGCCACGCCCACCCCGACCCCGGTACCGACCGTAGAGCCTACACCTACGCCGACCCCCGTGCCTGAAGAAGAAGTGGACGATAACGGCAACGTTATGCCTACCCCGACACCGACCCCGGTGCCGACCGTAAAGCCGACCCCCACCCCGACCCCGGTGCCGCAGCCGTCTTATGACGATGACTATTCCGGTGAAAGCTTTGCATGGCCTGTTCCGGGCTGGACCGGCGTCAGCTGTGCATTCGGCAACGGCCACTACGGCATGGATATCCCCGCAAGCCGCGGCACGCAGATCGTGGCATCCCGCTCCGGTAGGGTCATGACCGCAAACGGCTCCGATGATTGGGGCTATTCCTGGGGCTACTACGTCTCCATTTACCACGACAGCACCTATTCCACCCTGTACGCACACATGAGCTCCGTCGCCGTCAGCGAGGGCCAGTGGGTCAACAAGGGCGATGTCATCGGCTATGTCGGCGATACCGGCTATTCCTTCGGTGACCACTGCCACTTTGAGGTCTACCAAAACGGCACCCGTGTAGACCCGTCCCAGTTCGTATAATTTTCATCAATAAATCAAGCGCCGAGTTTTCATGGAAGCCCGGCGCTTTTGTTTTCTCTATAATTTCTGCCAAAACGGACAAAAGTATTTTTATGTCCGCCTTTTCTCCTTCTCCTGTTTTTACAAAATCCGACTTTTGAGCTGCTGCGCGAGATGATTGCGAAGGTCGGCGGCTTTCCTTTTTATAAACATCCTAAGACACTTCACCGCCCAAAGGGCAGTTTCACAAATCCCCAAGGGATTTATCCTGTTGAAAAAAGGACTTTGCAAAACGCAAAGTCCTTTTTTCTGTCTATGGGCTACAAAAAAGATATTTTTGCCGTTTTCGCGTATGAATTCGAACCCTCACACGCTTTATCATTCTATACCGCTCTTTAACTGAGCATAAATTTGGTCTATCTCCGGATGTTCTTGTCTTATTTTTATTTGAAATTCTTTCCATTCTTGAATTTCTTCTGCCGTTGCTTTTCTATAGGTTGTCTCTAATTTCATAAAATGATATTTGTTAAGCTGTTGCTCAAGGCCTACAAACTCAGTTAACCCCTTATAAAAATTAACATACTTTTGGGCTACGGGCTGTCCGTCAACATATAACTCCGGCCCTGGCATCACTTTTAATATGATTTCTAGGAAATTACTACTTCTAATCTGATTTATAATTGTTACAAATTCTGTCGGAATCTTATTTCCTCTTAAAATATCATCGATACCGTGAATACATTCTTCAATTTTTTTGCCATATGATACTATAGATTTTTTGGCTTCAAAGTGTTCTACATGTTCACCATCATCTTTTCCATTTCTCACACTCTTTATCATTAAAAAATCATTATTACTATTGAAATAAAAGCCATCAATAGTTTTAATTCCTTCGTTTGTTGCTGTTTGTATATTGAAAATCCCGGTTGCGTATTTAAAGTAAGAATTCACTTTATCCATGTACATGTACAATGGATAAAGATATTTTTCCAAAAGGTGAAGCGTGTTGTTTTCTTCTCTAATTAATGGGATATAATCGACGATCAAATAAAATATTAGAGATGCAATATAGGCTAAACTAAGATTATCCGCTATTCTAATTATTTCATATATCAAAGTGTTTTCTTCTGGCCTTTGAAATATCATATTAAGTCCGTCAAATATAGGTGGTGCGGAAGAAAATTTACAAATAAAAAATAACGACACTACCAACAGCAAAATATGCCATTTCAAATCTTTAAAATAATTACGTCTCATAACACATTCTTATTTCCTTTATTTTGATAATTCATATGAATTGTTTTCCAGCCCTTATGATTTGAGCCTCTTAAAAGACTGGATGCTCTGGGACTCCATATATATCCACATATCCGGCATTTAGCTTGGATAGGATTGTGCCTTCCGGTATATGTTCCAATAACCTCTATATTCGGATTTGCTTTCCGCACTTGTTCTTCAAATTCATCTTGTTCTTTTACGAATTTTTTGTGTGCTAATTTTGTCCCGCACTTTCTGCATCCATCTCCTGCAAGCATATTTGCGGGAACGCCATCCCATTCGAATTCGCAGACAGTACATTTTACGAGTGGCCTTTTATTTGCATTTACATACTTTCCCAACACCTCAATTGTGGGATGTACTGCACTCATAGACTCAATAAAATCCTCATGAGTCTTTGCTTTTGCATTATCATATGACTGCCTCTCAATGGTAGACCATTGTGAATCGCTTAATCCGTATTGTATATTAGTAATGTCGAAAAGCCTCTTTACTAAATCTTTAATAACACTATGATCTGCTTTATTCAAATCATCATTGAAGACAAAACAGTCATTTTCGAAAGGAATCTGTTCAGTTAACGGAAATTTATCGTATATCGTTATTAGCCGTATGCCTTTCTTTTTACACCTTTCTCTTTTGGTTTTATCTCTGTTCAATGACTTTTTGTGTAACAACCAGTTTCCTGGTTCAATCGCAATTTTAAAACTCGGAATATAAATATCCAGTTCCATTCCAATTGCAGTTTTATCTCTGGATAGCACACTATCTTCACCAAGTGCCTTCTCAAAACTGCCTTTTATAAATTGCTCCATAAAGCTCGTGCCGGATTTGGCACATCGCGGGCAACCATGACCTTGCAATAGTGAATATGGTTTTGCTTTCCAACTGTGGCTACAAACTGAGCAGGTACATTGTATATCAGCATGTCCGTTTAAATATTCCCCAACAACTTTTATAGTTGGATGTACTTTAGACATTTCAGAAAGAAACTGTTGCTGCGTTTGAAGTGACCCCAAAAAGTTAGACAATATTCTGAAGTAAAAATTGTTCAAGCAGCCGAAAGGGCTTGCTGTCTGTGAATTGCAGGCGGCAAGCCCTTTAGCTTTGCCTTGATCCTGCGGTTGTTGTAGTAATCTAGATATTCGATCAGTTCCAGTTTGAAGTGTTCCATGGAGCGGAACTCCTGCAAATACAGCAGCTCACTTTTGAGCAGCCCGAAGAAATTTTCTATCACAGCATTGTCCAGACAGTTTCCCTTGCGGCTCATGCTCTGGCGAACACCTTTCTCCCGGAGCATCTGTTGGTATTGTTTGTGTTGGTACTGCCAGCCCTGGTCAGAATGGAGAATCAGGTTTGTTTCGGCCGGGATCTTCTCAAAAGCCTTATCCAGCATGGTGGTTACCATGCTGAGTGCAGGACGATCCGAGATGGTGTAACTGACCAGATCGCTGCTGTGCAGATCGAGAATCGGGGACAGATAGAGCTTTTCTCCGAACAAACTGAACTCTGTCACATCCGTGACCCATTTCTGATTCGGCTTTTCGGCATGGAAATCTCGATTTAGCAGATTTGGTGCGATTTTGCCCACTTCACCCTTGTAAGAACGATACTTCTTCATCCTGACACGGCAAACCAAGCCCAGCTCCTTCACAAGTCGCTGGACAGTCTTATGGTTCAGGAGGAAATTGCGCTTGTGAAGTTCTGTTGTAATGCGGCGATAGCCGTATCTTCCTTTGTTTTCATGGTAGATGGCCGTGATCTCCGCTTTGACAGCTTTATACTTATCTGCACTGTTTGTCCGCTTCAGATGGTAGTAGAAAGTGGCACGGGGTAGTTGAGCGATTGAGAGAAGAATATCCAGAGAATGTCTTTGCCTCAGCTTTTGAACTACCTGCGTTTTCTGCGCTGGCGTCGCTCGTCTTCCAAAACCAAGGCTTGCAAGTTTTTTAGGTAATCGTTCTCCGCACGCAGTCGCTGCACTTCGGCCAGCAGATCTTCTTCCACCTGCTTCGGCAACTGCTTTGGCGGACGGCCCTTACTGCTGCGGCCACGCCGTTCGATGGCTAACCCTTCTGGACCCTCCGTCAGATAGATTCGTTCCCAGTCTTGTACTCCGTGATGATTGCTGATTTCAAATTGTCGAGCCGTTTCTCTGTAACTCATCTTTTCTTTCATCATGGTTTCCACGACCAGCTTCTTGAATTCCGGCGTGTATCGTTTGTTTGGTACTCCCTTTGGCATTAAAATCACCCCACCTGTTAAACATTATATCATACTGTCTAACAAATGGGGTGCTGTTCAGTTTTTAAGCCGGTTTTTCCGCTATTGTTTTTTGCTCCTCTTTTTGCACTACAATAACGACACGAACGCCCTTGTATTAAAGAATAGGCTTTGGGAGTCCACTCATATCCACATTCTTTACATTTAACAGCTATCCTATCTTGAGCTTTCGTATATATACCAACAATTTCTACGCTGGGATTTTTGATCTTTACTATATCTACGAAATCTTCGTGACTTCTTGCCATTTCAAACACCTCAATTTATTATATTATATTTCTGCATCTGTTTCAATTCTTACAGAAAATGTCGTAAAATTGTTTCAATGCATTCAATATAGGAGTTGAAAATATGAGAACTTACACGCAAGAAGAAAAACAAGCGGTTATCGAACGTGTTATATCCGGCGAACCGTCTGCGCGTATTCTTGCCGACACCGGTATACCCAAGAGTACCTTTTACAGTTGGTTACGCATTTATAGAGAGGAGCAAAACGCTGCCAATAGGAAAACAGTGGATATCCGCAATTTTCATTTGCTCGAAAACAAGGTCGCACGCTTGGAAAGCATTGTTGAAATTCTCAAATCTGCGACCTGCACGCCAAGATCAGCATTGAGACAACGGCTATATGCTGCTGAACAGCTCTACGGCAAATATAATGTGCACGTGATCTGCGATGCGTTTAACATTCCACGAGGAACGTTTTATAACCACGTTCTCCGAAACAAGAAAGACAACACATGGTATGCGAAACGTCGGGAAAAATTGAGACTTCGCATACAGGAGATTTACGACGAAAGCAATCAGATCTTCGGTGCCGCTAAAATTGCGGCAGTCATGAAAAGTGAAGGATTCAAAGTCAGCAACGAAATGGTGCGCACGCTTATGCGTGATATGGGGTTAGTCAGCATTCGTCAGTCGGCGAAGAAATTATACGAGGACGAAGGCCGCAAATACAAAAACCACCTTAACCAAGAGTTTGACACGTGCAAACCGAACGAAGTGTGGGTTAGTGATGTTACCTATTTCAAGTACGGCGAAAACGCTTATTATATTTGCGTGATTATCGACCTGTTCTCCCGTATGGTCGTAGGTTATAAAATTGGAAAGACCAACAGCACGCAACTTGTGAAGTCGACTTTTCAGATTGCCTATAAAGCACGCCAACCGGATTCAAGTTTGGTTTTCCATACCGACCGTGGTGGTAATTATCGTTCAAAAACGATGAACGACTATATGCGGTCACTGCACATCACGCACTCCTTTTCAAGAGCGCACGTGCCGTATGACAATTCAGTAATGGAATCGTTCTTTGCTTCTATGAAGCGTGAGGAGTTGTATCGAACGAAATACCGTTCGGAGGCAGACTTCCGAAGTGCGGTAGACAAGTACATAATTTTCTACAATACGAAACGTCCGCACAAGAAACTGCAATACAAGACTCCCGAACAGAAGGAAGAGGAATATGCCTTGAAGGGCGCGGGTTTATAAGATACGTGCAGTCGGACAAAGGGGTTCGATAAGGTTTGTTTTTAAATCTTTGGATTGCCTAATTTGAGTTTTTCTGTTTTCAGTCCAGCTTGCAAAAAGGAAATGCGACCTCGAAAAGCCGCATAAATACTGGGTTTTATAATAAAAACACCATTGAGTCTGAACTTGAGGGTTCAGACTCAATGGTGTCTTTAATCAGACCGACCTCATAGTACAGAACGGGTGTCGAAAAAATTTTCGCTTTACGCTTGACAACATTGGTTATATCCCATATACTGATTATAGGATATAACCAATGTTACCAAGGAGAGCACGATGCCAAACTTTGATGTCGAATTTTTTGAAAAGTCAGACGGTACATTTCCGGCCGAGGAATTCATACTTTCCCAAGATGTGAAAATGCAGGCGAAACTTTTTCGCTTACTGGAACTCTTGGAGGTAAATGGAAATAATCTTCGAGAGCCATACTCAAAATCCCTCGATGACGGTATTTTTGAGATCCGCGCAAAACAGGGGAATAATATTACGAGAGTTCTGTATTTTTTCGTTATCGGCCGCAAGATTATACTCACGAATGGCTTTACCAAAAAGACTCAAAAAACACCACCCGGAGAAATTGAACTGTCCAAGAAGTATCGTTCCGAATATGAACAGCGAAAGGAGAATTTATAATGGGCAAAAACTTTAGAGAAACCCTCAATAAGCAAATGGCAAATCCGGAATTCAAGGCTGAATATGATGCACTTGAACCGGAGTTTCAGATCATCCAGGCAATCGTCGACGCCAGAAATCGTTCGGGTCTGACCCAAAAGCAGCTTTCGGAAAAGACCGGTATCGCACAGGCAGATATCAGCAAATTGGAAAACGGCAACGCTAACCCATCGCTCCGAACACTCCAACGCCTCGCTGCCGGTATGGGTATGAGAGTCAAAATTGAATTTCAATCCACAAACGCGCTGTAACATGAAAGATGGCACTCGGAACTCTTGGTTCCTGGTGCCATTTTTCGGTCTGAAACAGGCTCAATCGCATTGTCGCTGCTATACGACTTTTTCACTTATTCTATTCGTCATTAAGAACCGGCTCGGTCAATCTGATTATGATGGTATGATTGTTGGATCAAGCATTTTCTCTCACCAGTGGTGAGAGTTTTACGTTGTCGCTCTGATTTTTGTTTTTGATGTCTCGTTTTTGAGTTTCCAATTCCGACCTCTGTTTATTTCTATGACTAAATTCAATGTCTAATCTATGACTTCCTATGACTAATTTTAGTCGATTTTTAACTATATCACAAGTATCTATTCCCGTCATAAGAGATTAAATTGAAAGAAATTTTTTCTGAAGGTGCTGAAATAACAGTTAACCTGTTCGGAACTTTCAGACCTACGCATCTTGTCAACGCTTTTTCGGTAGGTGTTTTACCAATTGGAACGAAAAACAGACCACTGTGACAAAATAGAACAAATCGCTTTTTTGAGGTGATAATATATGGGTAGAAACTCCCGATATAAGTGGATAGCTTGTGGGCATATGTGATATTTGCAATATTGGGAGAATAAAGAAAGAATGTGTTACCGATGTACCAAGAAGAGCCGCCCGAGTTGTCGGGTTCCGGGTATATATGTTGAGATGTAGCCGGAACATAATTCCTATATGCAATTCATGAAAATTGAGGAATACAGATGCACTCCTCATGAATTCATGGATTGCAAAAATACACGGCGAGTTGAAATACTCCGAATTTAAGATGGAAAGGTTACGCTAATCATGAAAAAAGTATTTTCGCTGCTGTTAGCATTATCAATGTTGATAACAGGAAGTTTTGGCGTAATGGCTCAGGCTCAAACGATTGAGCCGACAAATTTTGATGAAATCAATTTTCAGATCACGTCAAAAGAAAATCCTGATGCCTACATTGAGTCGAGATTTGTTCCCGGAAATAGTGCGTACGCTCGTTCTTCAGAAGAAGATGGAAAGACATTGGTGGGCTATGTCGATGCCACAGTATATGTTGAAGAAACATATACAAAGGGTGAAGACGGCAATATTTTCACCACAGATAGTAGGCTTCTGTCAGAAGAGGAAGTTATGTCCATTGGAAAAAGTGAATTTGATGTTCCCGTACAGTCAGTGCAACCGAGGATCAGTACGATTGGTGATAAAACTACTTCTCGCGGTAAATTGACAATACGGTTTACAGTAATGGCCTATAGTCAAGCTCGTCGCTACCAATTGAATCTTACTTCGAATTGGTCTGGCCTAAGTTGGTTGTCTACCGGTGATACGAATTCTCCTGGTTGGGGGGATGATATCATGGGGTTTGCCTGGGGCGGTGGATACGATTTTGATGGCTATGGATATGACCTTCTTGACGCATTTGGCAATCATGGTAGAGCGGCATATATACAGTCGAAAGCTAATTGCGGCGTCGCTTGGAATTTCAATGAACATACCACAGAAGCGGAATATGATGACTATATTACAAGAGCACAATGCTGGACGAATATAAATAAAAATGTTGCGACAGGTGGTGGAAATACGACATCTGTAACAGGAGAGTATCTTCATACTTGGGCAGCTGTGAGTCCTTCTGTTTCATGGTCTGTGAGTGGAAGTGGCGGTAGTGGCAGTTTTGGGCTGTCTTCTCCATCAAGTCAGAGTTGGTCCATCCAAGCGGTAGTTACAGGCATACCATACTAAGAGTTGTTGAAAATGGGGCTATGGATAATTTGTTCTATAGCCCCATTTTCATGTTGATTAGGAGTTGATTATATGATAAACAAAAGAAGAGCCATACCTTTGATAGTTGTTATATTCCTAGTTTGCATAGTGTTAGCCTTGGGATTGTATCACGTATTCACAAGTTTTGACATAAAAAGAAGTGAAGATATAGTTGGAGCGATCAATGTTACAACGACAGGATCTTCTGAAAATATTCCTCTTGCTACAAGTAATAACGGGGATTTTTCAGGGATATTTTTTCAAGAAGCAGAATATAATAAATTGATTATCCTTAAAAAGAACTGGATGACCGGTAGGTATAGTTGCTGGGGAACAGCGAGTACATTGTCTACAGTTGGAACCTATCAAAGTGTTGATTCACATAACCGCATAGTTGTTGTATATGGTAATAACTCGGATATATGTGCTACGTCGTATATGATAAGTAATGGAGATGATACTTTTATGAAAAACGGGCTTCAAGATTATATTTTGGATATATATATTATTCAAAGCGATGATTCTCGGGCTTTCACGGGCGAGCTCTATAAGGATGACGTCGTGTTGCAAGATATAGATGCTGCATCACGGTGAAAAGGAATTGTAATTGTTAAATTCAAAGTATCCCTCCTGGACGATTGCTTTATTGAAGAGACTTCTCGGAATCATGTCACAGATCAATCAAAATCAACTCAACGGAAGTGATATCTCGAGTAGTTGCGTTACCCTCTTGCTCCAAAGGATACCCTCATTTGATCAAAGACAGGTGTTTACTTATATCCCCAGTGCCCTTTTTCTTCTTGCGCTGGAACATCAACTACCCAGAACCTACCGGTAGATACCCAATACAATTCGCCTGAAATCTCTGTATAACTGGCACACTCACCATCCCAATCGCTAAGATGTTCATGGATTCCTTCTATTGAAGTATATATTGTGCCACATTGATTGCATTGATATGCCGGATCACTTTTCCAATAACCATCTTCTTCCCAATGTCCCTGTTCCTCCTGCGCAGGTACGTCTACAACCCAGACCTTTTCGGGTTCCGGCGTCGCAGTCGGAACAGGTGTGGGCTTCATGGTTGGTACAGCGGTGGGCGTTGAGGTCGATTCTGCCGTAGGCTTTGGGGTGGGTGTAACGACCGGCTTACTTGTCGGCTTTGGTGTTGCCGTGGGCTTCACCGCAGGCTTCGCACTGCTATCCGACTTACTGCTTGCAGTCTTATCCACGTCACCTTTATCCGGCGCACTTGTCGGTTTCGCAGTCGGCTTGACGGCAGGCTTTTCTTCCTTACGGCTCTCCATTTTACTGCTTTCAACCTCGCTTACAACAGAAGATTTCGAGTCGCTTTCGGGGACGCTACCGGCATGACTGCTGCAAGCCGAAACGCAGAGCATAATCAGAATAATGAGCACCGCAATTCCCAGCGCGATGCCGACGACCTTCTTTTTGCTAAGTCTCTTCATGATAAAATCACTCCCTTTTTGCAATCTTTCAACTTCTCACACCAATTATAGTTCAAAACTTTTTTACTGCAAGCGAAAACTCCGAACTCGTTTCCACTTTTTATTGATTCTCTCGAACCTTTTTTGATAGAGCTCTCACCAGTACAAGAACAGCGCCACCTATAATGAAGCCGAAGAAAATTCCTTCAATATACTTCTCCATCCAAGTGGAGGCTTCCGGCTCAGTAGCCTTCGTCTCTTCGGTGATTTCTTCCTCGGTCAGCTCGATCCTGTGTCCGCGTACCAGCAGTCGGTGGGTGTTGACGCTGTAGGGCGTGCAGGTGACGAGCGTCACAAGGTCTTTGTCCTGCCGGATCTCTATGGCTTCGATGTCGGCAGGATCGGTGACGGCGATCGTGTCGACCGCATAGGCGAGCGTATCGCCCAGCACATGAAGCAGGATCAGATCTCCTTTTTGCACCTTGTCTAAGTCGGTAAACATCCGCGCGTCGGACATCCCCGAATGTGCGGAGATCACGGCGTGCGTGCTTTTGCCGCCGATTGGCAGGGAGGTACCCGGCATATGACCGGCGCCTTTCTGTAAGGAGGATTCCGCGACCGTATGATAGATCGGCAGATTCACATCAATCACAGGAATCTCCACATAGCCCATGATACCGTTCCCGGAGAGATTCAGCAGGCTGTCATACTCATCCACCGCTGCCGCCGGGTCAAGCTGCACGCTGTATAGAGATTCGTTGTATTCCTGTGCGGCCCTGAACGCTTCCCGGATGCTTTCATCCTCCAGCTTCGCTATGGCCTCGTTGTACTGCACCTCAACCGTAGACCGTACCCGCTCTCCGTACCAGTTGGAGATCAGCGGATAGAGCATAAGCCCTATGCCGATCAGCAGGAGCAGAATGAAACATAGAAAGGGGAACAGAAACTTCTTTTTCATTTGGATCAATCCTCCGTCTTTTTCGCAACAACCAGCAGCCGCCCGTCATTTTGGCTGTACTCACAGGTCGAAAGTGTGATCAGCTTGTCGCCGTATTCGGCGTTCACGCCGGTATCATACAGCGACAACCTTTTGCAGTCGGAAACATACTTCTCGAACTGCTCTTGAGAGCCCCCTGTGTACTCGTAATACCGAAAACTGTCCGGGCGATACGCCGTCGTCACAATGACCGCAAGGATCTCATACTCGGCGATCTCATCCAGCGTGTCAAAACGGATGGTTTTGTGCTTTTCCCAAAAGGACTTTTTCTTATACAAATCTAAATCGCTGAACATCCCGCCGTCCAGCATATGATGACCGTAGAGAATGAGGTTGTCACTCGTCTTGAGATCACAGTTCTCTTGAATATACGGCGTACCGAGATTGCTGTACTCCTTGTCGAAGTTCCTGCGCAGATAGAAATTGAAATCATCCGGCGTCTGCATCACCGGGTAATCGATCGTCGTTCCTTCAATCCGTATCCACCCGACCATGTCGGCGTTCTGTTCTGCGAGAGCGCGGTACACTGCAAGCAGACTGTTTTCTGTTTCAGCAGGAGGCTCATCCGGAGCTTCCTGCTTTGTCGTTTGCGCTTCATTTACGGCCGACGCCAGCTCCCGGAATGCGCTTCGGCCCTCATCCTTTTGATGCTGACTGTCAAGCAGCAGATAGCCACAGACGACCGCGATCAGCAAAAACAGGACGGCAAGGGTGCAGTAGATTGTTTGCTTAGTTATTCTCATAGACAGCTCCTTCATTTTATTTCAACCAAAACCCACACGCTGCGGTATGGGCTTTGGTTGGGGGTCAGCAGTCGCCCGCTGACCCCGCGGGAATGGGGAATGTATATCGAAAATGAGGTGTACGCTTACTGTTCGTCAGTCTTTCTCTTCTTCGCAAGAATGAAGAAGATGAAGGCTGCACTCAGGCTTACGATCAGGACACCACCGACAGCGAACAGCCATGTGCCGTTTTCACCTGTCTGCGGGAGATCGAAGCCGAGTGTGTTGATAACGCTCATCGGTACGATAGCGGAAACAGAGCCGTTATCCTCGATCATACCAACTGCGTCACCGTTGACGGTTGCTGTTGCTGTAATGCCGGACTTGCCGCACACGTCGCAGATCACACCGCTCTCAGCAGATGTAATCACAACTGTGATAGAATCCTTGAGCAGCGTGTAGCCGTCGTCTGTTGCGATCTCGGTGATGATATACTCATCATCTTCAAGACCCTTAACAGTGAGTGCGCCGGTGGAAACCGGAATAAAGGTCGTTGCATCTGCTTCCTTATCCGCCTGATCCTTGACGTAGTAGATGCCCTCCGTCTCATTCAGCTCTGCGGTTACCCAGTACTTATCGGTATTGTTGTAGAGCTTGAACTGGACATTTTTGAAGTCACCCTTGCCGTCAGAGAACTGCTTGAGGAGATCCAGACCGTAAACGTAGAAATGGCAGTCGTCCTCGAGTGTATCATAGTAGGTGGTGTTTGTGCGCTTCCATGTCAGTACAACGTCGTTCGGGTTGCCGTTGTCGCCGTAAACGGTATCAGCAGAAGAATTAACTGTTGCCTTGTAGGTGATGCGCATGGTGCAGTCGGAATAACCTCTGTACAGGCTTGTTGCAAGGTCATACACAGCGTCGCTGTTGTTGATCTCACTGAGACCTGTATCGGTCATCTCGATTTTCATGGTTGTCGCGTTGTTTGCTGCCGTGCCGTAGGTAACAGTGAACTTGTTGTCGGCTTCCGTCCATGTTGCGATCTTATCTGTGCAAGCCTTGTCTGTGAACCATTCAATCTGAACATCCTTCTTGTTGTACTCGATACCCTTAGAGAGTGTATCGACGAAGGTGTAGGTTGTCAGAGCGGTCGCATTGGAAGTGATTGTCGGGAGAGTGGAGATGATCTGGTAGTCAACGATGTCACCGTCAGAGCCTGTGCCTGTGTGAGCATAGCCGTCGGTGATATCGTCTATTGTGCCATTGTGTTTACCTGTGTCGACCTTGTCCTCACGCAGAGTCTTCTCGAGCGTCGGCATACCGGTTTCGTTCTTCGGATACACGGTGACGTCATAGTTCCAGTTATCAGCGTCGATGGTGGTCATCGGCAGAGAAACGAGGAACGGAGAGGTCGTGTCCTTTACGTTCTCCGGAACATAGGTCTCGACGAGGATGTAAAGGCCCTGCTCCATGCCGGTCTTGCCGGAATGACCATTTGCATCCGTCTCCGGCATATCCGTACCGCCGTTGTCCTTTACGAACTTCTCAAGAGCGTTCTTTGTCTGGCTCTCAATGGTTGTGAGCTGACCAGACAGACCGTCGATGAGAACATCGGAGGTGAAATAGAGATTGCCGCCGTCCGTTCTGTACGCATCCGCAGCGCTCAAGCCAAGTGCGGCGAGGAACTGAGCTGTCTTGGCGTTGTCGGGCATTGCATAGAGCACCATGTCCTTGTAGCCGTCTGCTTCCAGCGCCGAATAGGTTGTCACGTCCGCGACCTTTGTATAGGTGAAGACAACGCCCTGAATGGCGTAGTCTGCCAGTGCGGTTTCAACCGCATCATCCGGCAGACCAGTGGAAACATAGGAATCGGTGTTCAGCTTACCGTCCTCATGGGCTGTCGTAAAATCGTACTTGTAAAGCTCAAGAGACGTTTTACGAGTGGTGTCGATTGTTGCATTGGGGACGGTTGCCGCCGATGCAGCAATGCTGGAGCACGCCATGACAGCCGCCATAGCTGCTGCTCCGAGTTTTGCGATAATGCTCGCTTTTTTCATTTTCTACATTCCTTTCAAAGTTTATTTTTATATTTCAAGGGGTGTAGAATCCCCTCGAATCCTGTTTTACCGGGCCTTGCGTAAAACCCGAATCGAACCGACACAGAAAAACAGACCGATAAAGATCAGTACTGTGCCGACCGAAGATACAGGGAAACCACTGCCGCCCGAATTGGGCAGTTCCAGGTTCCGGTTATTGACCGCCGTGATCTTGACGTCGGTGATCTCCGTGTCGCCGTTCACATCAGGCAGACTGCCGTCATACAGGACAGTCGTCATGAGTGTACTGCCGTCACGGGTCGCAATCTCGGTCAGACGATACCGAATCTTCACAGTCTGATTGTCGATCTGTAATCCCGTGAATGCCGCGATACCGTCATCTCCTGTAACCAGCACACCGTCCTTGAGGCCGGAACTGTCACAGCCGCCAATCGATACCTCGCTGCCCGCAGGACGGGCAACGACCGGCTTCCATGATGCGCCGTCATCCACAGAAAACTCCAATAAAAAAGAAACACCGGACATGGGTGTTCCTGCGGAGTTCACTTTGCACACCGAGATCGAGCCGACGCTCGGTGTGTTTTCTCGGGTAACGGTAATGACCTGTTCGTCATACCCAATGGCGAAATCATAGATCGTACTGTCGAGATCGTAGCCCTTTGGCGCTTCGATCTCCTGATAGTGGTATGAGCCGTACCGCAGGTTCTCAACAAGGATCTTGCCGTCCTTGCCGGTTGTCTTCGCTGCAACGGCCCTACCGTCCGCATCTGTGATCTGATACTCCGCGCCCTCAAGCGGTGTTGTACCGTTGTGGTCGACCTTGATGATCTGCAAACTGCCGCGAATAAGCTTGTTATGGAATCGTACAGGTGTAGCCTGCCCCTCTGTGAGTGTGACAGTCTGAGATGCGGGCTGCACATAACGATCCGGCGTGTCGATCTCCGTAATGGTGTACTGGATCTTCTGCTTACCGTCGATGTCCGAGTAGATCGGGAGATTACTAACCGCAATTTGACCGTTTGCGCCTGTCGTGACGGTCTGCGACCAGTTATCGATGTTTCGTGTGATTTTGAATTTCAAACCCGCAACAACACCATCGTCAGATGTTTTGACGATATTTGCTGTACCGGGCTTCAGCTCATTGCGAAGATTCACCTCATACGGAGCATGCGTGGAGCTGTCAGCACTTACAGAGACGTCGAAATCGGCGGCAAACTTACGGCCTGCGCCGCCCGCGACCTGATGGACTGTATAGGTGCCGTACGGCAAGAACTTCGTCGTCGCTGTGCCGTCTGAGCCGATCGTGATGAGATCACGCTCGGCGGCTTTTGCGTTTGCATAGCTGCCCGCGCTCTTGAGGTAGACCTCAAACTTTGCTCCGGGTTCAAGCATATCCGGCGCACCGGCCATCTCGGCCTTTTTGATGACCTTGATCTTATTGAGAAAAACCTGCTCGCGGAAGTCGTCGAGAGGCTCCAGCTCATATACAGCAGATGTACCGGCGGAGTTAACGGTATAGGTGTGTACCATCGTATCGAGCTTATAGCCAACCGGGGCTTTTATCTCCTGCACTTTTACTGTACCAAGCGGAATATCGAGGAACATCACTCTGCCTTGCGCATTTGTCGTTCCCTGTACCTTTGTGTCTATTCCGTTCACCTTATAGGTCACTTCATAGACTGCTCCGGCCAGAGAAGCGTTGCCTTGCGGCACACTCTGGCCTGTTCCTGCATCTTTCTTTACAACCGTTAATTTAATTTTTGACGGGTCGTCCACAACATTCAGCGTGGTATTACCGCTGCTGATGTTGACAAAGTGGATGGTTGGGTCAAGGACATACCCTTTCGGAGCAGTAATTTCCTTTACCGCATAATCGCCATCTTTCAGCTTCTTGCTGAGATTAGCCTTACCGTTGGTGTCTGTTGTAAATGTAGCCTGTACCGTATCCTTTGAGTAGTCATGACCGGGTGTCGCATTTTTTGTGTATACGTTATACACCGCACCCGCCAGACTGTAATTCGGGTTTTTGTTCGTGATTGTCACGTTCGCAGAGGTCTTTGTGAGCGTGATATCAAAGGTGTTTTCACCGTATTTGATAACGATGAACGAGTTGTCCGGGGACTTCGGTGTGATCGTCGATATGTGGTTGCCTGAAAAATCAGAATGCCACATCTTGTCCTCGCTGGAGCTGTTACCCCAAAAGAAACCGATGTGAGAATCATTGAAACCACTGGAGGATGCTGCTTTGGGGATCATGACAATAATATCTCCCTTTTCAAGCACACCCGAACTTAACATGTCAGCTTTCGTCGCAAATGTGTGCGCAACGAGATCGGCGTTGCGTACCCACAGCGGATAGTTTGCCGCGCCGCACATCAGCATACGGTTATAAACTGGAGATACTCCATCCCAGTCCCACCACGCGCCGCCGGTGATGTCTGCATTCTGTGTCATATACCATTGGACGGAACCTACCGGACCCGCGCTGTGCGTCCAAAGGTCCGATGTTCCGCTGTTCAATCCGCACTTGCTGAGTACATAAGCCACAAAGCCGCCGCAGTTTAGTCCGGCTCTACCGTTGTACGACGGATCGCCATTCGGTGACTGCCAGTCGCGCCCCTGATAGGGTGTACCCAAATAGTAGGAGTCGGACACATGAGCAGAAAGCTCTGCTATAACTTCCTCTCGCGTCACGCCGAAATCGGAAATGGTTCTTGTTCCGTTCGGACGATTACACCATTCTTTAACCGTGGCATACGGAAGGTCTGGAGACAACAGCGGCATAATGTCGGATGCAAGGAGCCAGTCTGGACTCACCTTTCTGCCGCTGGATGTAATGAACTCAAAATGCAAGTGCGCCCCTGTCGCATTTCCAGTATCACCGATACGCCCGATGCGCTGACCGCGCACGACCGTATCACCTTCCTGTACATTGATCTCCGACAGATGTGCGTATAGCGTGGTTAACTCCTCGCCGTGCTTAATTTGAACCATGTTGCCATAGCTCATAGAGCCGGTTTCATCTTCTGAGCCATCCCATATCTGAACCTGAGTCACTACGCCATCATTCGCAGCAACAACCGGAGAGCCAATATCTCCGGCAATATCCCATGCCGGATGTTCGGCGCTATATTCCTGTGTCAGGTCATCTCCGTATGGCGCTGGAAATACGAACAGTCCGCCTGTTTCGGATTCGGGCAGATATTCGTATTCGAGATTTATCGGGTTTGGGGTTGGAATTGGCGTGGGCATCTGAGTAGCACTTACGTCAGGTGTAGGCGCTGCATCTGGCTCGGATGCCGTGCTGTCTTCCGTACCGTCGGGATTTTCATCCGCATCCGGTTCAGCCGACGGCTCCGGCGACGGCGGCGGACTTGCCTCCACGGTACCCGAATTATCTTCAGGCGATATAGGAGGTTCATCTGGCACCGTTTCATCGATAGATGCTGCTGTATCCATCGGCGGGCTTTCTGCCGCTTCATCCGCAAACGCGGTTAGCGGTAAAGCTGTAATGAGTACAAGCACCGCCAGCAATACAGCCAGCGACCTTTTGAGTTTCCTCATCTTTTTACCTTCCTTCTCTGATAAATTATTGAATCCATTATTTCAAGGGCTGTATGCTTACAGCTCCGGATTCCCTTGCTTTCTTTTTCCGTTCTTTCCAGTTTCCGTAAAATGTCCGAATTACGGGATCTTCTAAAAGCTCCGGACGATCCTCTAAAGTCTTTGCTTCAAGAAACTTTATTTCCGGCTTTACCCATATTTTTTCTGTTTCATATTGATCTTCTCCTTAAATGAAAAATCCCATCATTATTTACGACTTGTCTTGCTGTTTAACATCGCTGACACTGTGAATGGTATAGCCCGAATCAGAAAAGCAGGGATAGAAAAATACCGGCAGCACAGGATCTACCGGCATTTTTCTTTGCCTGCTTTTCAGTAAAGGGGCTGGGTAATTTCAAAACCGCCTATGAAACGAATTTTAATTTCTTCACTGGAAAGTACGGTGACTTTTTCAACGATACGGAATACTAAGGTGTCGGAGTATTCTGTCAAGTTAAGGCCCTCGGCAGAAATTAGCGCCATGACCTCTTTGGTTTTAGCTTCCATTACCTTGGAATGTTCCATACTGTATTCAATCCGCTTTTTCTTCTGCTTTAACTGAAGGATGGATTCGCTGATTTGTTTTAGTTTTTGGTCAACGATGTCATTCTCACTAACGGCAAAAATAAGCAGACGGTCAAATTCACTTTCCAATTTTTTTATTTGACTTTCGATTACAGCTGGATTGCTCTCATCTTTTTCTTCGGCTATGCAGCGTATCAGCGTGTCCTGCAGCACTGCTGCCATTTCTTCCTGTTGGCCGCAGATCAAAGAGCGGATAGCGTCCAATATAGATGCTTGAAGGGCTGTTTCCTTAAGGCTGGGAGAATTTTTGCATGCTTGTGGCCCGAATTCGAGCCGGTTGATGCATCGCCAGACAATCTGTTTTCGTCCATGGATGCTCCAAGTCACCCTACGGAAATAGCAACCGCAATCCCCGCAAACCAGTCTTTCAGAGAGGGCGTATTTGCTGGTAAATCGTCCGTGGTTCGTTTTTGTCTTTTTGACACTTGCGGGCTTTTTGCTTCTCCTTCGGGCAAGTTCTTCTTGGATCTGATAAAATGTTTCTCTTGGAATAATGGCTGGATGGTTATTCTGAATGTAATACTGCGGAAGCTCTCCGTTGTTCTTCTTGACCTTTCCCTCCAGAAAGTCCGAGGTGTAGGTTTTTTGAAGCAGGACGTCACCTGCATATTTTTCATTTTGCAGGATTCGGAGAACCGTCTGCGTCGTCCATTGAGGCTCTCCGGCAGGACTTGGAATTCCGGCTTTCTCCAGCTTTTCTTTGATTCCTTGCATGCTGTCACCGTTCAGAAAGCTTTGTGCGATCATACGAATCGTTTCCGCATCTTTCGGAATAATTTCAGGCTCTCCATCGGGACCCCTTTGGAATGCGAAGCCGGTGTAGCGAAAAGTGAACCTCCCTTGCTTGTAGCCCATACGGATTCCCTTGGTAACATTACCGCTGATGGATTCACTTTCGGCTTGGGCAAAGGCGCTCAAACAGGTCAGGATCATCTCGCTGTTCATATTCGAAGTATCGATGTTTTCTTTTTCAAATATAACAGGGATCCCCCAGCTTTTAAGAATTCGGATGTGCTTGATACAATCAAGGGTGTTTCTGGCAAATCGGGAGATGGATTTTGTTAAGATGAGGTCGATTTTTTTCTGCTTGCAGAGTTCGATCATCTTGTTGAATTGCTCTCTTTTTTTGGTTCGCACTCCGGAAATTCCGTCGTCCGCGAAGATCCCGGCCAGCTGCCAGCCCTCATGATTGCTGATCTTTTCGGTATAGTAATCTACCTGTACTTCAAAACTGTTTTGCTGTTCTTCTTCCTCAGTGCTGACTCGGCAATAGGCCGCTACCCGTAGCTTCCGCTTACGATGTTGTAAATTTGCAAGCATAGGATTTGCAGGGATTTCAGTAACTATCTTTCGGGCCATGAGAGCGCTTCTCCCTTCATATTATTTTTTCGTTTATCATTCGAAACTGTATGGATCCGTCCGACTGTAGGATGACCTGTTTCACGGTCTGCTCAAAAAGCTCGCGGTCCAGTTCTTTATCGCTGTGATGCTCCCGGAAAAGAGCTTTTAGTTTAAGTGTGAGGTGGTCGGATTCTGTGACTTTACATGCTTTATATTTTTCAGCGGCACATTTTAAAATTAGTGGAAGCAACCTGCCTGGATCGACTTCACGCTGATTAAGTATCTGATTGATTTCGTTCGTCACTCGAGCGGCTTTCATAGAGAGAAAATTATTGAAACCCATCTCCAGTTCTGCCATCTGCGGGTTTTGACACACGGACAGGAATTTTTCTTTAGTGGTATCCAGTAATTCGTTATCGGAAATTGGTCCGATTTTTACGCCGCAGTTTTTGCAGTCCCAGCATATTTTGGGAAGACTTCTGCTGTTCCTGCTTAGTGGCTTGCCGCATTGAAAGCAGCTTATCTTCTTTTGCAGAAAATGAAGTGGCGTTTTCGTTGATGCCTTACTGCTTTTTAGTTCAGATACTTGTAAAGCGAGTTCTTCCTGTATGATGGCAGGGAACAATCCCTTTTGCCAGTAACGCTTATCATCCAAGATTCTGGAGATCATGTTCTTGTTCCAGGCATTTGCATTTTCTCGAAAATGCAAACCGGTCTGTTCTGCTAGCTTTGCCAGTTGCTGCAGTGATGCTCCGGCGAGATAGCTGCAAAATATGTTTTGCACAAGGTCACTTTCTTCAGAAATGATTTCGATCCTTCCGCCGATCATACGGTATCCAAAAGGAAGGTAACGCTTTTTCTTCATCGCAAGCACCGCCCTTCGTCGAGCGCCAAATTGTTATTAAGGTAAAAACGAAATTTTTCCGGGTAAACGACAATTTTCTTTACCATGCTTTTGAATATAGAAGGCTCAAATTCCAGCAGAGGAGAGGCTTCTTTCAGCAGATCCATCAGCAGCGTGGTACTATCGATAAGGCTACTGAGCTCGTCCGGTCCTTGAAGCTGGCGTAGTTCCCGACGCATTCGTTCGATCCTTTGATTGTTACCATTGCTTCGTTCTATAAAAATAGCAGAATCAATACACCCCTTGGCTTGGAGCCTTGCGAGCGAATGATTCTGCTTAACTAAATCTGCTATTTTTTCATTTAAGGCTACGATGTCCGGTCTTGCGAATGTAACCTTGGTTTGTAATTCCAGTAACTGATTCAGCATAACTTTCAAAATGAAATCTCTGTTATCCAACAGTTTGTTATGAACCTTCAGAAAGCTTTGATAAATTTCATGTTCTTGCACGATACCCATAGGACAGAGGTCTTTATCCTGCAAGTGTTTGCAGCAGGACCACCGAACAAGTCCTTTCTGAATACGGCGATGGAAGGTCGATCCGCATACCCCGCATTTCACAATTTGGCTAAGCGGATAGCTGCTTGCATTTGACTTTGAGATGGTCTTCTGTTGAAGCAATACTTGTACAGTTTCGAAAATTTCCCGAGATATGATAGCTGGATGAGAATTTCTAATATAGTACTTTGGAAGCTGACCAACATTGCGAACCTTTTTCAACGGCAGTTCGTCAGGAGTGAAGTGCTTTTGAGCCAATGAATCGCCTACATATTTCTCATTGGTAAGTATATATTGGATTGATGTGCGATTCCATTCAGAATGGTTTTCGGAAGCTATAGATTTCTCATTCTGATTCAGTTCTTTTGCGATTTCAGATAAACTTTTTCCCGAAAGATAGCTATTGAAGATATATTCAATAATAGGGACTTCATTTGGATTAGGAACCAGGGTTTTGCTCTTATAGGAATATCCGAAGGGAGCAATGTGCGTTGTGAAGTCTCCGATTTTCATCCGGTGTCGGTAACTCCATTTGAGATTTTTCGAGATTGAGAGGGATTCCTCCTGTGCGGCAGCTCCTAAAATACTCAACAGCATTTCGCTGCCCATGCTTCCTGTATCGATATTCTCTTTTTCAAATTCAACCGGGATGTTAAGCCGCTTCAGCTCCCGAACTGTTTGAATACAGTCCAGAGTATTTCGTGCAAACCGCGAGATTGACTTGACGAGAATGCGATCGATTTTTCCGGCATGGCAATCAGCAAGTAAGCGCTGAAAATCGCTGCGTTTATCTGCTGTTATTCCGGATATCGCTTCATCTGCGTATAAACCGGCAAACTCCCATTCATCTTTGGATTGGATATAGCCGGTGTAATAATCCACTTGGGTAGCAAAGGAGTTCAGCTGGTCGGCTGAATCACTGCTCACGCGTGCATACGCCGCGACCCGCAGCTTTTTGCTCTGTTCTGATATGGGTTGTATGACTTTGACTTGTGGCACTTTTTCGCTCCTTTCCGGTTGGACATCTTTTTTGTTTCACACAACACTACCACAACCCATTAGGAATAGCTATCACAACAACCACTAAATATAGAGCGGCAAAACGCTGTACTTTTCGGCAAGAGCAACATTGGCCAGCCGGAAATTTTCCGGAGTGATTTTCTCTTGCTCTAACAACCGCTTTATTGCGAAGAACATTACAAAATATTTTATTTCATTAATCGCCTTTTCGTTTTGGAGATAGAGGGTGTCCATTTATGCTAGACTCCTTTATGATAAAAAATAATCCGAGCTCTTCTTCGCTCGGATGAATTCTTCCACTTCTTCGATTTTTCGGGTGATGCGAAGATTCGGCAAGGCTTCCAATACAGCCTGATGATACCGTTCTCCGGGAGCGGCTCTGTGGTCCAAAACACTTATCACGCAGGTATCGGTTTCGGTACGGATAGCCCGTCCGAACCCCTGTCGCAGCTTTACCTGCATATCGGGGATAATTACCGCTCGAATATAATCTTGTAGTGACGGGTATTGTTCTCTCTCCGCTTCACTTAAAGGATCGGGAACAGGAAACGGCAGCCGTACAATAATCAGCGAGGATACCATATCTCCGGGGAAGTCCACGCCCTCCCAGCAGGAACCTGCGGCAAACAGTACAGCGTTATTGGCCTGCTTGAATTTATGGATCATATCCGATGAATGCCTCCATACTTCCATTAAAGGAAAAGACAAGCGATCTTTGATCTGATTGTAAACTGCGCCCATAAGAGCGTAAGAAGTAAAGAGTACCAGTGTGTGGCCATGGGCAGCTTCAACCAAACGGCAGATCTGCTCTGCCAGATATTCGACTTCCTTTTCGCTGCCTATCTGCACATTAAGCGGGCTGTCTGGAATGTAAAGCAAACAGTTTTCCTCATAGTTAAAGGGAGATGCTGCGATAAAATTCTCTACCCGTTGATTCTCAGACAGGCCCATAATCTTTTGTGGGCGGTCAAAGCTGCCTCCGGCCATGAGCGTACCGGAGGTTAAAATGGCCGGAATATTCTTAAGCCACAGCGCCTGATTCAGCTGTTCCGGTATTTCCCGGCTCGCAGCGCAGAGGCTTGGAGCTCCTGCTCGATCGTACTGGATATAGAGGATATATTTTCGGTCCGTGGCAAAAAACAAATTCAAGATATTTTCCGTTGTTCCCAGACGGTAGGAGATCCATCGAGGAAGATGCGAAGCAAGCTGTTTTTGAATTTGTCGGAGAAGAAAAAGGCAGTCCCGAAGAGCTGTTATCCGATCCGGCGTTAAGATAAAAGCAGTACGCCGATCTTCTTCCAGCGGTTCGTCTCGGCACATGGAACGCATAAGGGCAGAAAACTTCTCATTTAGATGTTGGGCGGCAAGAATATGTTTTTCTTTTGCAAGCAGATCACAGATCTCACGAAAATCCTCTGCCGAAAGACTTTGCCCGTACATCTGGCGGGCGGCGTCCGGCAGCTTGTGAGCCTCATCGACTACCAAGGTTTGATAATCATTAAGAAGGGGATGCAGGGCCTGTAAGCGGTGAGCAGCATCGGCCAGTAAGTAATTGTGATTGCAGATCTGGATGGAGATCTCTGCACTTTTAGCTTCTTTTAAATATCGATGATACCGGCAGAGACTGCGCTGCCGACAGCTTTTTTCACAAAATTTGGGAACACATACTTGTTTCCGGTCAAAACCACTGAGGCCGGTTACGGCATCTAGGTCATAATAGGTGCGAAGGGAAAGCAGGGCCTCCAGTTGCTCTGTGTTCTTTTTCTTGTCTTTCACGGCTTCCAGCCGCTGAGCGAGGCGGACATCGCATACAAACCGTTCTTTGCCTTTGCGTACGATGGCTCGGATGGGCTTTTGAATGATTTGATTTTCCAGAAAAATACGGGATAAAAAAGGGATGTATTCCTCAATAATGGCGTCTTGCAGAGCTATACTGGATGTGGAAACCAACACCGGCAGTGAACTGACAGCGCTATGGGGAGCATTTTTTCTGAGTAAAATACAGCCGGTTAGGTAGGCATAGGTCTTGCCGATACCGACTCCGGCGTCGCATAAAGCGATATTATTTTTGAGCAGGGCATCCAGCATGATGTGACAGAGGGTAACCTGTTCTTCCCGCACCGCCAGTCCGTTTCTGGGCAGAAGGGTTCTGAAGATCTTCTCGATCTCCTCGTGGACCTGCCCTTTTAGGGAGGGGGTGTTCATTTTGGTACATTCTCCTTAGATGAATTTGCTTTTATATGTTGGCGGCAAACTAATGCGGCGCAGGATTTCTCTGCGCCGCATGGATTCGCAGTCAACGACAATCTGAATAAAAAAGGTTTGATTACGATGTGCCGTATTTGCAGCTCGCTCCCCGGCACGTTGGGAACCATGCGGGCAGGCTTGCGGCTAACAAGCCGTTCACTGGCATTCCAAGGGTCTTGCTGATTACAACCCGAGGTTGGCCAACCTATCTGACGTGTGGGCAAACGATAATGCGTATCATAATCCCCCGCCTAAAGGTCATAGCGAAAAGGGATGCCGCTCCCTCTTTTCGGTCGAAATACATCGCTCGAAACCAACAACACAAGCTGCCATCCCTCAAAAGGATGGCAGCTTAGTTGTGGTCTGTCCTGGCGCTTTTTCCTATGTCGCTCACTTAGGCGGGAACGTACCCGCATGGCTGGTATTTATTTTTCAAGCTACAGGTGAACGCTTTTCCCCGTTCGCCCTATAGCCCAGGAAAAAGGCCGGATAGCTTCATGCTTCAAAAAAAAATTTCAGTTTTTTTCTGAGGCGCACCATTCTTAGATTTACAGCTTTTTGTGTAAGGCCGGTTTTTTCGGCAATTTCATAGCCGTTATATCCGGACATTTTTAAAAAAGCAATCTGGATGGTGAGTTTATCCTCTTTGGAAAGGATTTTGAGTAACTCCATGTCCTCGATGCTGTCCAGCAGGGACTCGGGATCCTCAACGGGCAGCTCCAGATCCTGCGCGGCTACCCAGTCCACATAGGAAGACCATTCTACCTGTCGCTGCAGATACTGGCGTTCCTTGTTAAACTCTGCCCAGTCGTATGTATGCAGGCGCTGGATGGTTTCCTTATCCACGCCCAGCTCCCTGAGCTTCTTTTCTTCTGCTTCTTTCCATTTGAGCCATTGTTTTTCGGCTCTGGCTTTATTGTAGGCCATGATTATTTCCTCCGATCAATCTGTAATTTTGTAGAAATTCAGATTGTCGAAGGCGGAGGTCTGCCGCTATGAGCTCTTAGCCAGAGCTTCTGCTTGCAGGTATAAAAAAAGCGCACCCGCCCGTAGGCGGATGCGCATAGGATGGTTATTATAATGTTGTGGAAAAAGCCTGATGAGGGGGTGCCGCTCATCTCGTACTACCTTAAAATTCTTCCTCTCCAAATCGAATCATCTAATTTGAAACTTACAGGGAATTTTACATAGATACAATTTTGCTGGATAGCGGTTGTTCTAGTGCGGAATACTTATATTCGGCATAAGAAATTGCACATAAAAAAGGTTGCCCGATTTACAGGCAACCTTTTTATGGCTTTTTACTTTCTGAGCTCTTCCGGCAGCTCGGGTTCGTAGCTCATACCATTAGAGGCAGCTCCAGCTCCAAGATTAGCAAATGCCTCGATGAAGGAAGCAATTGCAGACCACAGGTTCATCATTTTACTCGCTCCTTTCCTGAAATTTGGAAATTATCATCATAACGGCAACCGCCGCTAAAGATACGATTGGAACGGATGTGTATGTAAAATCACATCGAAGTGAGATAAGGGAAGTCAATACCAGTGCTTCCAGAGTTACTAAGATTCTTGCTATATCTCGGTTTTTCCGATATACCATTTCAGAAATAGGATGTTTTTTATTTCGGATAGGTGAAAAGGCAAAAATAATGAGTCCGGATAAAAGTGTAAGCACTATTGCGGGAATTGTTGACTGAAAGGCAATAAATACCCGCGACACGAGATAGACCATCAGATAAACCGAGTTTGTCAGTATGAAGCACCGGGCGTATGTGGGGGCATGATAGCCGCCCGCAAATAATCTAAGGAAAAAGAAAATTCCAAGAAACAGACAAGCCGATAGAACATCTCTCAAAAAAATTGAGATTAGCAGTATTGAAAAGGCTGAGCTTAGCGTAGAGGTTGTGATCTCAAATCCATATTGGAAAATCGGACGCTTCTGTGGTGACAGTGGACAATGCCGATATAGAGTGTCTGTCAAGTATTTTGCAAAGCTTTGCAGCATAGTAGTTCACCTCTTGTTTTACTATACCAGCTTCTGCATGAGAAAACAGGGTTTTTGTCTGAATTGTAGGATTTTATGTATTATTCTGGCGAAAAGCAGAGCAGGACCGTCGAAATAAACATCCCGTCTTGATATTTTGTTTGCATCGAACCGCTGTACTTTCTCGCTATATCACTGATGTTTTTTAACCCAAGTCCATGCATTCGAGAGGTGTCCGTTTTTGTGGTGAGCAGCTTGTCTTCATATCGAAAAGGATTTTCGCGGACGGTATTCATAACCTTGAAAAGGGCGAAACCGTTTCGCTGCCGTATTTCAACTCGAACGATCCGCTTATCTGGGTCTTCGATCTTTTCACAGGCCTCAAGCGCGTTTTCAATCTGATTTGCAAGCACGGCGCATATATCAACAGGCTTTAGATTTGTCGGTTCATGAAAATCGACGTGATATTGAAACTCAATATGACTGCTGCGCGCTTCGAGTGCTTTGCAGTTGATCACGGCGTTGATAATATCGCAGCCGCAGTTGCAGAATTCGATGGCTTCATAGGAAGTGGACAGCATGGAATCGATATAATCAATGATCTCATCGGTCTTTTTTTGTGCCGCCAATTCCCGAATCGCTGCGGAATGATGGTGAAAATCATGGAGCAGCCTTGCGTTCTGATGCACATCCTCATGCATCCGCTGGTAATTCTGCTCCATCATCTCGTTGGTACGCTGTAAGATCTCGTTGTCGCTGCGGCGCTTTTCCAATTTCGTCACAGACAGTAAGGCGAAAATGACGACGGACATAAAGCAGAGGAGAAAGAAGAAAGAGATTATGGAAGCGATTTGTAAGGATACATAATCACCGTATAACACAATACTGAATAGATACTGCATCGAGCAATAGGATAAAAGAGAAGCGCCGAAGAGCAATCCCTGCAAAGAATTACGAAGACTGCTGAGCTTGTGCAATTCTTTATGAAGCGAAATGAATACAATAATATCCGTAGCTTTATTTAATAATAAATAAATACTCCTTAAAGGACCCGGAGACATAAATGTGCTAAACATTTCATTAGGAGTGCCATGCAGCAACCCCATTCCGATAAAAAGGATGTAATCGATACTTTGGATAACAAAGTAGACCGTAACACATGCTGTCGCCCGAAGCAAAAGCGCTCCGCTGGACAGAAATCGGGATATAAGCAAAACGATCAGCATGCCTAAAATGGGTGTAATAAAGGAAAACATCTCAATACGGTTCAGTCCGCTTACCACAAGCGACATTGCCGCAACAGCGGCCAAAACACAAAGGATGTGTTTTTTTATTGCATATCGCCGCCCTGAAATTGCAACAACTGAGCTGATAATTATGGCGTCTTCTATTAAAGTTACCGTTACCTCAATGAGCTTATAAAAGATTTCCATGCTGTCAGCCCTCGCAAAGTCGGATGATGGCCTGCTTAACGCTGGGCATCATGGGTCTGCTGATCGGCACTTTTTTGCCGCCCTTTAGGATCATCCAATATCCTTCGATTTGACGTGCAAAGTCAATGTTTACTAAATAGCTTCGATCCGTAAAGATAAACCGCGAGTCATTCAAAACGCCGTAGAGTTCCTTTAAGCCTCTGTTATCTTGGATCATCCCCTGCTCCGTGGTATAGATGCTCAGACTTCGATGCGCTTTTTGTATATAAACAATATCGCGGAATAACACACGGGTCAGATTTCCATAGTGTAGAACAGTCAAGGATTTTGTATCCGCTCGCTCAAGTGACAGACAGGCCTCACTGAGGGCTTCGGGAAGATCCTGCTGATATTTTAATTTCTGAACATAACGTAAGGCGCGTACCTTATAGCCTTCATCAGCGAATTCAAAGTGCGAAGTTAAAAAAATAATGCCTGCGTCGGGCTGATAGACACGCAGCTTTCTGGCAACTTCAAAACCATTCAGCTCAGGCATTTCCACATCAAGAATATAGAGATCGAATCGGTCGCCGTCTGCAATGGATGCTGCCAAATGCTCGCTTTTGGTAAAAGTTTTGACTTCTGCACGCTGTGTTGTCTTGCTGAAATAGCCAAGAACGCAGGCCTCAATGTTTTCCAGTACAGCTGCATCGTCATCGCATAGAGCTATTTTCAACATATTATTCAGCCTCCCAAGTTTGTATAAATTCTGAAGTGATTTTCTTGTTTATATCGTACCACAGGATACGTTGTTCAGCAATGACAAGAACATAGAGGTCATTTAGGCTTCGTCTGTTCTTGTTGTTTAAATTGCTGTTATACTGATATATTCCCAGTTGATGTTGGCCTATTTTGCGCTGTATATCCTTTATGACTTCTGTAATAGTATCCGTATGATATTTCGAACATGTCCACCGGGAAATTGATTTTTTAATATTTTTTATCTCCGGCGTAAAAGATTGCGAAGGAATTGGCGACCATGCTAGAATAATTCGCTGATCATCCTCGGTAAAAGGGGCGAAGTTCATGTACAAGGACAGCAGATCATAAAAATCACAGCCTGCTTGTATCAACAAATCACATTGTTCGGAAAATAACTTCTTGATTTCCGATATGCCTGTTTCCTTATAAGTACAAATCAACGCTTGCAAAAAGTCTTCTATAGGATTCTTAATATTGAGTAAGTATGGCAGCTTCATATTGTATCCGTCCTTTCAATTCTTTAGGTACATTATAAAGCCGTTTTGCGTATATGTAAACATATATTGCGTTTTAGCGCATGGCATACTTCCGCGTAAATTGGTAAAATTGTATAAGAGATGGGCAAAACCAGAGCCAAGAAAACGCAAGAACAGTAAAGCTCAAGTTATTGAACGGTATGTCGGCGGAAAAGGGGAACACAAACAAGACACAGGGGTAAGACTGTGCCAGAAAAGAAAAAGTAAGATTTTCAGGCAGCTCTTCGCAAAGCTTTTTTGCTGCGGTATGAGTGAGTGCCGGGCAGCAATATTGCGGCACAGGCTATAGCCAGTGCGGAAATATGCGCGATGGTATTTAGGTTTGTAGCACTTACGCTGTTGTGAACCCAGAGGCGTTCCTGTCCGGTGCATTTGAAGCGTGAATTATAACGTTCACACTCAGTCCGCAGAGCATAGGTTCGTTTGAACGACAAGCAGCTTCTGTCAATAGAAAGTCTGTAATCATTCGGAATGGTTTTGTATTTGGTACATCCTCTGTTTTTCTTGCCGTTATTCCAGTTTCTGTGATTGCAGGGACATTGTCCGGTTTTGGACTGTCGGAAAGGACAGCAGTATTTTTGTCTGGTACGACCATTATCTGTCGTCTTGCCGTCCTTGTGCATGGCAAGGCCTGCCTCACAGATCGGGTTTCCGGATGCGAGTTTTTTGGAGTTTTTGGTGCTGTAATTTTTAAGCGGAATAAACGCTTCTCCGTCGTAGACATCTTTTACCGTATTGTAAATACTTCGCGCATCGTATCCTTTATCGGCAATGAAAGAGCAGTTTTGCAGAGAGATGGTTTGATTCGCATTGGCCAGGATCTCTGCCGCTACGTTGGAATCCGGCGTATTGGCAGGTGTCGTCAATTCATATAACGGCAAACCCGAAATGCAATCCACTAGGACGTGACTCTTATAGCCCCAGTAAAACTCGTATCTGCGTTCATTATGCTGATTTGAAGCGGAATGAACGCCCAGCGCACAGTCGCGGTCACGTTTCGGAGGATTCTTCTTTGAAAACTTGTTCTTTGCAAATGACTTCGGATTATTGTATCTGGTGTTGGCGGAGATCGGTGTGGAATCCAGTCCGATAAAGGAAGCATCCACGATCCCCTCATCGTATAGTTTGCGTACAAGAGCGGCCATGATTTCTTTTAGCTCGCTGTTATTTACTTGCCGTAAAAATCTGGCGTAAGTCCAATAGGACGGCAGTGGCTTCATGATGTTGAAGCCGCAATAATACGCTATGAGGCGGTTATTTTCCAAATAGTCCACTAAATCGCTGATTTGAGAGAAGCCTTCACATTTCATAACCAGAAATGCGCAGAGCATTGCTTCTTTTGGAAACCCTTTCCTTCCGGTGACGGCTCGGGGAAGTTTATAATCCAGCGTACTGAAGAGTCTGTCGTAGAATACGGCGGTGCTCTGGGATGTGAACAATGTCACATCCTGAATAATTTCCTGTCGGTAGCTAGCGGCCAGCTCCTTTCGGTTTGGTTTTTGTGTCAACTTAATTATATCGCTTAGGAGCTCCGCTTTCTATATCATTGAGTGATTTTCAGTTTCAGCCATGTCTGAAAACCCGCTCTGTTCCTGCGCTTTTCGCGTTTTGCTCATGGCTGGAATTGTATTTATTGGGAGGTGACAAGCATGATGGATAAATCTCTTGGGAAAAGAATTAGAGCATTACGAGAATTAAGAAAACTATCGCAAGAAAAGGTTGCAGAGAAGTGCGGAGTTGAAACATCTTCTGTTTCTCGCTGGGAGACAGGCGGCTTGTCTCCAAATAGCAAACACTTGACACAGTTAGCTAAAGCGCTAGAGGTCAATAAGAGCGATTTTTTCATAGCTCCTGAACCCCCTGTGCCGGAAAATGTTTTGTTAGCTGAAATTCTTAAAGTTGCGCATGATTTGTCGCCGCAAGAGCAAAGCCTTTTGCTCGATATAGCTTATGGATTAAGAAAACTTAATCTTTCCAAGTAGATTATACCATATCTTTTCATTTTTTAAGGAGTTTTGTCTGAATAGTAGGAATTTGTGTATTAAACTGTAAATATATTTTGTGTTTTCGCCTTTAGGACGCGGATGTTCTTTTTGAACAGCCAGCGTCCCGTTTTTTTTGTGTCTACAATTTAAGCATCAAATTCAACAGTTAAGACAAAACCTGTGATTTTTGAGAAATATCATGATATATTTAAGTCAACGAAAACAACGTGTAAATCGAAGAAAGAGAGAATATGCCAATGCAGAGTTTTTAGTTCTTGTTTCTCTAGTTCAATATTCATGAACTAAAGAAACAGGGAGAAAGTTGGGACAAAATTCAAAACCACGTTGTGCTGTAAAGTGAAACTGTGAAATATGATTCAAGCATATACGGCTCTACGCTGCGAATGAAAATTTGCGCTTGCATTTTTAGCGTAGATTGAGAGCGATACTTACAGAGCTGAGATCGTATTGAGCTCTGGAACGAACCACAGAAGATTACCTTTCATATCGCAATATTGGTAGCCGGTGTAACATTAAGAAGGTGGGATTCTGCATTCTGTTAACAAGAGGAATTTTACCATCTATGTAGTGTTTTCGATGCTTGTTGGAATCATATTGCTTGCATCCGTGTCTTAATGGCGATGATGGTCTTTGCTAAGTAGCAAACTCTGGCTTGTTGATATAAGTCAAACTGACTTTTCATCTTGAGTTTTCCGTGAAGAACCTTAGGCGGTGCTGGAATTTATGGCAAAGTCATTGTATTGTTTGCACTCACGGAGATTTGGCTTTCGTTTATCTTTACAGTCTAAAATCTTTTCTATAGGAGGAAAAATCATGAAGTTAAAGAGGTTCGCTATTATTTTGCTGGCTGTGGCGATATTCGCATCAGTGCTTGCTGTTTCGGCATCGGCGGCTGAGATTCAGCCATACAATAACGTAGATCAAGCATACTCGTTTAATTTCAATGGTAGTTGGTGGCAGGATGACCTTCACCAGTACTGGAAAGAAAACAGCACGAGTGTCTATATCTATTCAAAAGCCTTTCCCGGCCGCTACAATATCTATACAAACGGATATGTAAACGGATCTTGGGGCGACTATACGCAGCGGCCTGCTGTGGTTCCTGGGGTAGGTGAATACCTGATTTACAATACGATTTATGAGAGTAATGGTTATGAACGTACCTATGCTAGACTGGACGGATTCCGCGCTGGCGGAGGAACTGCTTCTGGTCTCTGGAGTCCGGACAGCGTGGGTTCTTATCCTCACATTAATCCGTAATTAGCTAATATCGTTAGGACAATTTGGGCGCTAGATAAAATATTATCTGGCGCTCTATCCCTATTCAGAAAGGATATGTTTATGAAAAAAAAGATAAGAGTTGGGATGCTGTGCGCATTATTTTTAATTCTTATTGGCGTAGGAGTACTCGTTGTAATAGAATGGCCGCGACCGACGATTGTTGAGATGGGAACACCGATCACATTAAACCAAGAGGAAAATTTGGAAACTAGCGGTATATTCAATTCCTTCTATAGGCCGTTTAGTTGGAATGAAGGTTCTTGCGAATTCACGCTAACCGATGCGGTGGTTTGTTCATCTCCCGAAGAGGCGGGAATTGAGACAGAAGATATTGTAGATACCGCTGTGTTGACTGGGGATGATGTAGAATTTTTACTCTTAACAATTCGTGTAAAGAATATTGATGCAACAAATATAGTCGACAGCGGAAATAGCGAGGACTTTAACATTGGATTCATATCCTTACTTCCAGAAAATTATTTTTTGGGGTTAGGTGTATTTAATACTAGTGCAGGAATTGATCACGGGGAAATCAGTCAAGAGTATGATCCTAATATGGTTTATTTCAGCCACCATGCGGTTATGCAGGAGGGAGACAGAACAAATCCTTATTTCCATTTCAAACTTAAACCGGGGGAGTCGGCCGAGTATAAAATCGGTTACTTTGCTAGACAAGATTTCATTGACAATGAGCAAATGATGCTTTCGTACGGCATTAATAAATATGCTTCAGAAATTGAGGTAGTAAAATGAGTAAACGAATTTTTCAAATAGAATGTTGTAAAGCCTTTAAGAACCGTTGGTTTTTTATTTCGCTAATAATTAGCGGAGTCTTTGCGTTTTGCGGTGCATATATCATGATTAGCAACTATTTTTTTAGGATTGATATGTGGAAGCTGCTTATGGATGAAAATGGAGTATTTATAAAAAATCCTCATGTTAATGCCGAGACTGTTTTTAACTCTTGGATTGGGGGCGATGTTGGAACGTGGTCTGCTTCTACATTCTTCTTTCTTTTCCCAATGCTTGCGGTTGTTCCATATGGCTGGTCGTTAATCTCAGAACTGAAAAGTGGATACATCAAAAATATTTTCACACGAATGGACCGTCGGGATTATCTCAGAGCAAAGTATTTAGCAGCTTTTCTTGCTGGAGGAGTCTCCGTTGTTTTGCCAATGTTAATGAATTTTCTCACTGTTGCTTGCTTTATCCCCATGCGCATGCCGGAAGCCAGTGAAGATATGTATTATGGGGTTTTTGGAGGTAGCTTATGGGCAGAGATTTTCTATACCTGTCCGATTTTATATGTGTTGCTTTATCTTGTGCTCGACTTTGTTTTTGCTGGATTATGGGCAACCGTTTCTCTTTCCGTTGCCTATTTTGTGAAAAATAAGGCCACGGCAATTTTTGGGCCGTACTTGTTTCTTCTGTTTTTTCATTTTGTTACGTCTGTTTTGTTCGTTTGGGATTTGCGTGTTGATGTAACCCCAATCAATTTTATACGAGCTACTGAAATTACATATCCTTCCAATATTTGGATTATTTTGGCGGAGCTTGCTTTGTTGGTCGTATTAGATATTTTTGTACTGTATCGAGGTGAAGTTAAGGATGTTTTGTAGGTTGTTGGTTGTAGATATGAAATGTGGCATCCTCGACCAATGGAAGAAATATTTACTTGCAATATTGTTCTTTTTCACCTGTTCGGTAATATTTGTCTTGCAGTGGAAAAATCAAGAACGAGCATTGGGAGAGGCATTGGGTGTGACTCCGACATTGGGAGACTTTTTCTTGTTTTTCTTTGGCGGTTCTGACCGCTATGTTTTCGATCCTTACCGCCCTTTCATTTTTCCTGCTCAATGGATTTTAATGATTTTATATGGCACTTATTTAAATTTAAATTATGCCAACGATAATTTGCACGGTATCGGTATTCATGCTCTTCTTCATTCAAAAAGTCGGAGCATGTGGTGGTTTTCAAAATGCTCATGTGTTATTGTAGGAACACTTATCTATTTTATCTTAAGTATATTGACGACTGCTTTCAGCTGTTTTATTTTGGGTGGCGAATTTTCTATGGAGATACATGCTTCTATATTACAGACAATTCTTGAAGTTTTCTCGATGCAAATGCAAAACCCACTAGGAGAAATGGTCATTACCTATATTATGGTCTATTTGGTCATAGTTGCGTTGTCTCTGTTACAACTGCTATTATCCATTCTGATAAAACCACTCTTGAGCTTTCTCTCGATTTCAACAATAGTATTTGTTTCTTCATATTTTATGACACCCCTTTTATTCGCGAACTTCGCCATGCCAGTGCGAAGTCTCTGCTTTGTAACAGAAGGATTAGATCCTGGTCTTGGATTTGTCTTAATCGGAAGTTCAATTATTTTTTGCCTTTTAAGCGGTTGGTGGTATTTTAACCATATCGATATTTTAGGGAAGGAAGAATAACATGTTTATTGAATTAGATGGTATCACAAAGATAATTAAAGGTAGTGTTGTCGTCGACTCTGTATCTCTTAGACTGGAGTCAGGACATATTTATGGGCTTCAGGGGATAAATGGTTCAGGTAAAACTATGCTAATGCGCTTAATTAGTGGCCTTATTAAGCCTACCAAAGGAACAGTTTCCATTGATGGCAAGATTCTGTGGAAAGATATTCCGTTTCCTGATGGATTGGGCGCTCTTATTGAGAATCCTGCATTTCTTGATAACTATTCTGCCTTTGAAAATCTGAGGTTAATCGCATATGTAAATTCGCTTATTTCTGAAGAAGAAATAAGACAGTGCATCTCTCAAGTTGGACTTGATCCAAACAGCAAAAAGAAATACAAAAAATTCTCTCTCGGCATGAAACAGCGCCTTGGCATTGCCGCTGCAATCATGGAACATCCTAGAATATTGCTACTTGATGAGCCTACCAATGCGCTAGATGCTGGTGGGATTGAGATGATAAAGGAGATTGTACAGAAAAGAAAGGCCGAGGGTTCTTTGATTATTATTACCTGTCATGATGCATCTATACTGGAGACTCTTTCTGATGAAATCTATGTTCTCGAGGAAGGAAAAGTTGTAGAGCATGTGGCTTGTGCTTCAAGGGAAGGGGTTGAAATACCCTAATGCCTAGATCTGAAATAGAAAATCAAGAATCAACAAAGATTAAGTCAGAGGCTTGGGCTACCTCTATATGTTGTTCCACCGTAGCCCCAAAATAGGCCAAGACTCTTTTGCCATAACTACGCGTCTAGGGTGTAGGACTGACAGTAATCAGAATTAGCGTTAAAAGGTTTCTATCCTTAAGACAAATTTTGCCGTAATGTGTTGGATTGAACAGTGACGCGTTTTATCACTTTGATGCCTTAGATTACAGTGGAAAGGAATAGTCATAAACATGAAGAAGATATTAACTACAGTTGCAGCATTATTACTAATCAGCATCTTGGGGGTTCGCATATGGTATATTAACTCAAGTGTCATAACTATACCGGTAGAAACATATAAGGTCGGCGAATGGGTAGAACTGGATGGTGCTTTTCAAGATGTAAGCTACGAAAACACAGATGGGTATTCCCTGCGAGTAAAAAGTGCTGCAATTAAATCGTATTCTGATTTTGTAAGGGAATACGGCGAATCTGAGGATTATATGGAAGAAGATATTCGTCCAGAACTCGTGCTTGATGTTGAATTTGAGTTTTCCAATAAAGGTAATACTGAAGGACAAATAGAACTGTTCCAATACTTTGTCGAGGGAAGATATTTTACGATGGTTCCTAACTCTAGTCTTTGGTTCCTCACAGTACCCAAAGGAGAGGGGCAGATGGGGTTTGTTTTAGATCAAGATACGAGCTTTGAATTTCATGTTCCTTATATTTTCCGTCAAATGGGCTCTGTCGAACTTACAGGAGAAAAAATTCATATTATAGCTTCTAGGGCACCCGTTAAAAAAATGATCGAGATACAATTATAGGCGCAAGGAGTGTTAAGAAGGATACAATTTCTAAAAAATAGTCAGCATGGAGATAAAAGATGAAAATAACTATCAACTCGAGATTGAAAACACCAATAAAAAGACATACTTTTCTGTAATCATATCTGCTAATTACTTGAAAAAACCCAGTGCATTCACCCGCTCTCCATCCTGCCGCACCTCAAAGTGCAGGTGATTGCCGGTGGAACTACCTGTAGTGCCCACATAGGCGATAACCTCGCCCTGTTTGACCTGCTGTCCTTCTGTTACACAAATTGAGGAACAGTGAGCGTAGAGAGTCTCAAAGGAATCAGCATGTCCGATCTTGACGTGATAGCCGTAACTGCCACCCCAAGAGTCGGTTCCGTTTGCAATCGAGACCGTTCCGTCTGCGGCAGCAAGAATGGGCGTGCCTCCGGGAGCCGCAATATCGGTACCACCATGATAGGAGATCTCGCCGGTGAACGGATCCTCCCGATAGCCGAACAAAGACGTGATCGTGTAGCTCTGCGGAAGCGGCCACTGGAAAATACCGATTCCCTCCCAATCCGTATTTGGGTCCATGATCTCCCCTCCGCCGCCGACAAAGCCGCCGAGAAGCTCTGCCCATAAGTTTTTATTCTCCGGCTCCGACATTAAGGAAAGATATTCGTTCTGCCGGAAATTGAAGTCGTACTGTCGGGCCATTTCCTCCGGCGTTTTGTGGGTAATGGTAATCTCCAAAATGGTTTCGGATACCGTTTCCGTACGGGTAATTTCCTTGCCGTTCTCATCCACTTCGGTTATCTCGACTTCACGCTTCTCCGTTCGGGTGCTGGAACTAATCGCATTCATTTCCCACATGATATTCCGCAGTTCATCGAGCTGGGCATCATCCAGAGAGGCAACCTGTACACCGTCTTCAGCACCGGTCACCTTGGCGGAAAATACAGCAAGAACGTCCTCCCAATTGATAGAGAGCACGCCGTCATTGGAGATAATCTCCTGACAGTCGTGCGGGTTGGCGGCTCCGATTTCCTGCATATGTGCCATGTATTCACCGTTTAGGGTGGATACCGCCTGCGTCACACTGGTGCCCGTTCCGGCAGGATCGGAGCTGAAAAACAGCCCAAAGCAGGAGCCGGAAACCATAGCGATCAAACAGATCAACAGGATAATCAGCACCGCGACCCAGCCACCGGCAGCAATGGCAGTAATCAATCCCTTTACTGCTGCAATGGTTGCCTTGACCGCTGCGGCGGTCGCTTTGACAGCTACTTTTGCCCCGGTTGTCGCCGACTTTGCGGTAGCTTTTGCGACCTGTGCTGCTTTCTGCGTAGCTTTTGCCGCAGCCTTTGCTGTTTGCTGGGCGGTTTTCGCAGTTCGCTGGGCAGTCTTAATTCCCTTAGTGCTCTGCTTTACACTTTTCATGGAACGGCTGGCGGTTTTTACTGCCTTTTGAGGTTTTCCCTTGACCGCCTTGGCCGCCGTATTCTTTGTCCGCATTTTCGAAGCTGTATTCTTGGCATTTTCCACTGTGCTGCCACCGGCATTTTTTGCTTCTGAAAGAGGACGGAATATTTCCCGTTTTTCCTTGATTATTCGGGCCGTGGTCTGCACCAGATTTTTTCCGCCTCGATATGTCAGCTCTGCTCCCCTCTTTACGGTGGTTTCGGTGCCCGACAGCATCTGATTCCCGGCATTGTTTGCCGGATCATTAGAGGACTCCCCGCGCTGACTTGCAAAGGGCGTCTCTTTTAATTCTATGACGGATTTTTCCTTGGATTTCAGCCATAGATCCTTCATGGCGGTTTTGGGAACTCTAGCGGTTTCATTCATCAGCTTCGGCTTTCTGTCCTCCGGCTTGACCTTGATTTCTTTCAATGGCATACCTCCTTGAATGAGACACATCAGAGGCGATCGACGGATTTGTGCAGCAGCTTGCTGCACAAATCCAGAACGACAAAACCTCTGATGCGTTAAGTATAACTTTGTGCAAACGCTTCTTGCACAAATTAGGGAACCAAAGGCGGTCCCCGGTTGGAACTGGTTTTATCTATGGTTACACCCCTCTCATCGCTTCATCCGGCTTGGTGGTCATCAGCTGATACAGACGGGTGCTTCGGGGGAAACTGTTTTCAAATGGGACAATGTTTCCGGCACAGCGGATGAGACCGCAGCCAGCCGCCACATTGGTGATGTAGGAGAGCTGGGTGTCGGAAATATGAAGAAGCCCAGCCAGCTCATCCCGGTCGGTGGCAGACTGATTCAAGAGGATGAGGAACTCCGAGTTTGCCAGCATGAGGCGGGCGGTATCGGAACGAAGCAGCTCTTCCACGTTCTGCGTCAGCCCCGTCACAAGACCATTGTATTTTCGGATTCGTTTCCACATACGGTAGAAGAAATCGGCGCTGTACTGATAGCGGAACAGGAGATAGAATTCATCCGCGAACACCCAAGTGGTTTTACCGCGCTTCCAGTTCTGAATGACTCGGTTAAAAATAGCGTCTAAGGTGACCAGCATACCGATGGGCATGAGCTGCTCACCCAGTTCCCGAATGTCATATGCGATGATCCTGGCCTTAGTATCTACGTTGGTGTGCTGAGCAAAGGTATTGAGGCTGCCGGTGATGAAGAGCTCCGAAGAGAGCGCCAGCCCCCTGGCTTCCGGTTCCGGCTGCTTCAGAAGGGAATGGTACAGATCCTTTAGAGTAGGCGGTTCACTCTCGTAGTTGCTGACAATGTACTCCCGGTACACATCATAGGTGCAGCGGTCGAGAATGGACTTTTCCTTGGCACTCACATTTCCGGCGCCCACCAGCTGCTCGAACAGGGAGAGAATGAATTCGGATTTCTCAATCAGCGGATTTCGCTCATCGCCATAGGCTTTGTCCATATCCATGGCATTTAGATGGGTATCCGAAGAAGCGGAAACCCGAATGACCTCGCCGCCGAGGGCTTCCACCAAAAAGCCAAACTCAGACTCCGGATCCAGAATGAGGATATCATCGTTTGTAGACAGGGCAATGCTGACGATTTCTTCCTTAGCGGAGAAGGATTTTCCGGAGCCGCTTACGCCCAGACGGAAGCTGTTTCCGTTGAGGAGCTTGCGGCGGTCGGCCACAATCATGTTCTTGGAAACGGTGTTCTGCCCATAGTAGATACCCCCGGCCTGCATGATCTCCTGTGCCCGGAAGGGAATCAGCACAGCGGTGCTCTCGGTGGTGAGTGTTCTCAGCGCCTGAATTCTCCGCAGACCATATGGGAGAACCGTATCCAGTCCGTCCTTCTGCTGCCAGCGGAGAACGCTCATCTGACACAGGTATTTCCGGGCTGTGGTTAGGATGGTTTCGGTGTCTGAGTCGAGCTGCTCTCGGGTATCAGCCAGATGGACCAAGGTCACAAGGCCGTACATCATCCGCTGATCTCGGTTGGTCAGATCCTCCAGCATTTCCGTGGTTTCTTTTCGCTGCTGTTCCATGTCATAAGGCAGAACAGCGGAGAAGTTTCTGGCGGCATTCTGCTTCCGCTGCCAGTTGGCTGCATTCGTTTCCACACCCAGAAGCTTGTTCTGAATTTCCCGCACCGCTTCGTCTGTGGGAACAGGCAGGATGTCAATGGAAAGCATGAGACTGCGGTCCATGTCGCAGAGCTCGGCGATCATGGAATCCTTGATGTAGCTGGCATATCCCTGCAGGTAAAGCACCTGCCCCCAACGGTCGTTCAGACGGAAGTGGTCCTTTTGAAATTCCATAGAATCCGGGCACAGCCAGTCCTTGAAGCTGTGTCCTTTTTTCATCTGCTCTTTTAGATTGAAAGGAAAAGCGACTGGCTCGTCCGCCTTGAAAAAATCCCGAAACACCTGTAAACGGGTTTCGGCGTCCAGCTCCCGGCAAATGGAGGAGAGCCGGGAAAGATGCGTGATGAGGTCGGTGCCCACGCGGGAAAAGTAGGTACGGGCCTCATCAATGTTTCGCTTCGCCACCGTGACTGTGATATAGCGATCCTGTACCACGCTGTTGTTGGTACCGCTGACCTTGGAGAGCAGCATCTCATTGTACTCTTTTCGGAAATGGTCCAGCCCGTCCTCTTTCATGGGAAGCAGCAGGGAGCTTTCAAACTCCGCTTTATTGATACGCCGGTTATTGATCGTGATCTTTGCAGAAGCGCCGGAGTCCAGCGCGTTAAGAAACTCCGAGTAATCCAAAAACATCGCCGTCTTATCTTCCTTTCCGGCGATGCTGTAATTGATATCGGTAAAGGAGAAGGTTTTGGAAAACCGACTCCCGATTTGGAAAATGCCATCCGACCAGATGCGCTGAATGGGAATGGCATCCTGTACAGACTTGGGAATGGTGAATTTTTCTTTTTCTAATTTTGTTGCTTTGGAAAGCGTTTTGACTATAGGCATCCTTCCTTTCCTATGAGACTTTGAGATTACTGTTTTTTCTCAGTCAGCGCTGAGACTTTATGCTTTTCTGTCTGCGACGAGGCTTTTTTCCCTCCGCGATGGCTTCCTTCATCGCTTCATAGTAGAAGCAGTCGGATTTGAATATCAGCTTCTTTGGATACAGAAATTCCGATTTCAGCCAAGCCCATGCCAGCTTTTCGGCTGTCATGCCGTGGTATTTGAAAAAGCCGCAGGCCGCAAAGGGGACCGCCCCGAGAATGCACATCCAGCCGATCTCCTCGTTCCCGACCATAGGACGAAAGACGAAGTACAGCCCTACTGCGACGCCAACCGCCAGTAGGGAACAGATAAACTGCCGGGCAGACAGCCCGAAAAATATAGACTCCTGATAATCTCGGATTTCCTTTGGTACCTTTACTTCTATATTATCTCACTCCTTCTGGGCTTACAGTCCCAATAACTCTTTGACGATTCGGTCGCTCATCCGAACAGCTCCGACTAAAACGAGCAAATTAAAGATGAGTTCACCTACATAGCTCCACACGGCGGTCACCACAGACACGTCGGGATCAATCGCAGGCGGTGAAGCTGCCATGACAGAGAAGATGATGCAGGCCAGCGCAATGACAGCCCCTTCCAAACACACTCCGGCATAGGAACGCAGGAAGTTTCTTCCTATATTGCCGGTAGGCTCTCCGGCGAAGCTGGACATGGGAATGGGTGCAAGCGCCGTATACATATAGAGCTTGAACATACGGGAATAGACGGTTAAAATCATAACAAAGGACAGGACTGTAATGAACAGGCCACCCAGCAAGGTGACTGCCCATAGGGGGATACTGTCCCAAAATCCTACTTGGTTGATCTTATCGATGATCTCCTGCGGGAGTGCAGCGTCACTGTTCCCCGACAGTCCGGACCTCGTGATGATCGTGGAGACCATCCCCTGAATGATTTGAAAAATTGCCAACATGAGATCGAGACCGTACGTTACAGCGGCTTTTGCCAAAGCGAAGCGGATAAACAATTTGAATGCATGTTCCGGGCGCTTCAAATCGGCTGCGCTCGAACAGGTCTTGACCACACCGACGGCAAAAAACAGTACCAGCAGCCCGAAGCCGATGGCTTTGAGGGCTCCGTTAATGTCCAGCATGACCTGCCAGATTCCGCCGCCCTTGAAATCGGCAGGATCTTGGGTGAGCAGGGTCCAGATTTCTTCCAGCTTAGAGTTCCAGGTACCCAGCGCTGAGTTTAAGTTATCTATGATCCAGTTTCCGGCTGGTCGCCTCCTTTATTATAAATAGAAGGTGGCGCTCCGGATAGAACGCCCCCTTGAGTGATAAACAGGGCATCAAGCGGTGATCAGGTCGAGGATTTCCTTCGCAAAGGTGACAACCAGCCCGCCTGCCAGCGTCAAGAAGCCCTGCGAACGCTGAGAAGGGTCATGACTCTGGAAGGAAAGCCCCACCTGTACCACGCCCCAGCCCAACAGGATCAGACCAATGGCGCGGATCAACGAAAAAATAAAGGTGGAGAGATTATTTACGACTGCCAGCGGGTCACCGGCAGCAAAGACGGTTGTTGAAAGACAGCAGAAGCACAGAACCGCAGCGGTGTAGGCAGAAAAACCAAAGCGACCCTTTCTGCCGAGAGAAAGAGTGCTATGGAGCTTGTGTTTATTCTTTAGATTTTTCTTAAAAGCAAAAGTAATCTTGGATTTCTTCAGAAGCATTCCTCCAATTCAATATGTGTTAATTTACGATTTCATAAAATCTTCCGGGTCTAAAAGCTCAAACTCGTCATATCGTTCCGGCGAGTAGTCAAGGTCATCTGCGGCGCTCTTTGTCAGCGTGTAGTCGTAGGGCGCGGCGCCGCCGTCCTCTGTCAGCCGGATATTCGGATGGCGCATGAGGTCGTATTTGTCGTCCAACATGGGGCGTTCCCCACGGACAAACAAAATCGCCTTGCGGTTATCCAGCATGCGAACCTCATCAGGCGTTAAGAGCTCCCTGCCCGCTTGCTGATCGTTCACGCTGAAACTGCCGCCTCGCCCGCGGCTGCGGCCATAGGTGTTGGTATCGAGTGTTTCTTTTCCCATGAGTTCGGAAACGTACTTGTGGGTTTCCTTTTCGTTGCCGCCGAGATAGAGAAACTCGTCACATAATCCAACAAGGGACTCCCACTGTTCCTTGAACAGCGCCTTGATCTGCGCCATATTTTGAGCGATATAGCTGCAAAAGATGTTCCGACTTCGCATGGTGGAGAGCCAGGGCAGGAAGTTATCGGTGGGCAGGGCGATGTTGGGGGCCTCGTCGATGAGCAGATGGACAGGCACAGGCAGCCTGCCCTTGTATTTCCGATCGGCTACGAAGTAGAGCGTCTGGATGAGCTGCCCGTAAATCATGCCGACGAAGTAGTTGAGGGACTTGTCCGAATCGGGGATACAGCAGAACAGGGCCACCTTTCGCTCTCCCATTTCCTCCAAATGGAGATCATCGGTGTAAGTAAGACGGGCGATCTGGGGCAAATTAAAAGCCGACAATCTGACACCCACGCTGATCAAAATACTCTTGAGGGTTTTGCCAGCTCCCATCTTAAAAACATGGTACTGCTTTACGGCGATGCTCTCCGGGTCCCGCATTTCTAAGCGGGCAAACAGAATATCCAGCGGCGATTCGTATTCCTCATCTTCCTCTTTGACCTCTGCCGCGGCCAGCATCTCCATCACCATGGCGAAGTTCTGTTCCTCCAGCGGGGCTTCGTGCACGAGATAGAGAACGAGAGCCTGTAACAGCGCCGTTTCTGATTTGGTCCAGAAGGGATCGGAGCTCTGTGCTCCGGGCGGGGTGGTACTCTGGATGAGGGTTTCGATGAGCCGGAGCACGTCCTTATCGTCCCGCACATAGGCAAGAGGATTGTAGCAGAAGGAGGCGTCGGGATTTAGGAGATCGAACACCCGCACCTCGTATCCATTGGCTTTCAGCGCACCGCCTGTTTTCCGCAGGATTTCGGATTTTGGGTCACAGATCACCAGCGAACAGTTCCCGCAGTTTAGGACATTTGGAATGGCATAGGAACGGCTCTTGCCAGCGCCGGAGCCGCCGATGACCAGCACATTGGTGTTGCGCTTGTGCTGGTGGCCGTCCATCCCCATCTGGAAGTGCTGGGTAAGGATAAGGTTTTCCTTGGGCTTCTGCTTATCCCGGTATCGTTTGGCGATATGGAACACATTACCCCACGCAGCGGAACCGTGTTCCGCACCCCTGCGGGTATTCTTTCGGCTGGAGGTTACCAAAAGGGCAAGCATCCCGTAGCCGAGAGAAAAGGAAAGCAGATACCGAACGGAATAGTCTGTCCACCGAATGGAAAAGGGAGCGTTCATCGCGGCCGACAGCCTTGCCAGCAGATCTAAGAGGCTCATCCCGCTGTTCCAGTTCCCGGCTGTGAGCAAGGCCGCCCACCAAACGATGGGCAGGGGCAGAAGCCATACCCACCATGGGTTTCTTTGTGCGTTTATCGAATCAAATGCTCGTCCTTCCTTTCTGCTTTTTCACTTTTTTGTGGGAATGACCGGGAGCCGGATACCGGCGTTCCTGCTGCTTGGCTTTTTTCGCCTTTTTCTCCGTCTGCTCCCGCCTGATCTCCTGCAGAAGCTTTTTTACCGAGGGCTTACCGCTCGATTCCTTATGGTTTGTTAAGCCGGGCCAAGAGCTTTTGCTGGGTGAGGAAGTCCCGGACAGATTCTTTTCCATCGCCGGTTCTTCGAGAGCCTTCTCCCAGCCAAGAGTAAAATTTACTTCGGAAGAATTTTCGGTACTCTTTTCGTCTGCCTTAAGTTCCGTCGTGCTTTGTTCGGAATGAACGGTTTCGGCCTTGCTGGGAGCGGGGACTGTGGAAATCGCGTTTTCGATTATCGGCTCTTTCTCGACGTTCGCTTCACCGGCCTGTGCTCTGACGAAATCAAGGCCGAGATTGTCGTAGATACGCTGGATCTTCGAGGCGTCATCCGCAAATACCACGATCTCGATATGACTGGCCTTTCGTTTATTGCGGATAGGAACATAAAGAAGCCCATGCTTTTTGGCTTCCTTTACGAACTCCTTCATGTGGGCTGTTGGAACATTAAAAAACTTGAACGGACGCTGCTCTTTGAGCATCCGCACAAGCCTTGTTTTGCCATGTGTTTTCGTCTGATCCTTTAATACCGCGTAGGCGAACATGGCGAAATTTTTGGCCGCCAGTCCCGACAGCTTGAGAGCAACTTCCGTGCCCTCAAGGGTAAATCGGACGACCTGGTCGGCTGGATCGCTTCCGTAGTTCAGTCAATTCACCTTTCTTTCATCGCTCCGAATTATGGGAACGTTTTTGTTTCTCCCGATTTCGGGATTCTTTTTGCTGTTGCTCCTTTTGTTCCTGTTCTTCCAGCTTGGCCGCCAGCAGGCGCTGCTCCATCTGGACGGAATGGCTTTCAATGTTTCTGCAGAGTTTTACGGTATGCCGCAGCTTTTTCAGTTGCTCTGTCAGAGTTTCGATCTGAGAGGACTCCGATTTACAGCGGTAGAGCTTCTGACGCTGTTTTATGAGGACAGCGATTTCATTCTCGGCTTTCTGCCGAATGGCTGCAAGCTGACCTCTGTCCTCTATTTCATTTTTGAAAATGAACTCCGCCTGCTCGATCCGCTGATCCAGCCTGCGGATATCCTCCCGCACAGCGTAGCTGGGGTATCGGTTTTTTTTCGGAAGTACGCTCATCTTGTATAGATAGGAAAAGTAAAGCGCCTGTAGGCCGGTGAGCCTGCGGGAAGACTTTTTCCCAAGCAGGAGCAGGAATCCGCGGTTTGCTGGTGATTCTTTTCCAGTCCTGTGAAGAGGCTTTGGGTAAAGGATGCGGCGCTGTATGGCCTCCGGGGTGTACTGCTTTCCCAAGGTCTTAAAACGGACGGTACGGCCATCGCCTGGTAGCTTCAAAGTGGTGTACTTACGGTCGAAACGAAAAGTATAGCCCTGCTGCTCCAGCGCCCGAAGAAACTGCTTCCATGTCAATGCTGAAGCGATTGCCGCATCGACATCCTGCTGGATGGGTGTTTTCCAAGTAGCGGTTCCCTTCTGCTCGGCCAGCCACTGCGCATAGGGACGAGCCACCCGTTCCGATTTCTCGGTGCTGATAATTGAAAGCCCATGTTGTTTACAGAGTTCATCTGAGATCCGCCGTACCTGCGTGATGTAGCTCCTATGATTGCTGCGGTATTTCTTTCCGTCTTTAAGTGATACGGAATTCCGTAGGCTAAGTACCCAGCGCCTTGCCGCATTGCTGCGGTAGGTTTCCAGGCACTCGCCCCCGAACCGGACTTACAACTCTCGCTGTATCCGGCTCTCTATTCATTCACAGCCTGCACCGTGAATTTTCGTGTGACAACTTTCACAGACCACCAAAGTTTTTCGGTTAATCCTCTTCATGAAAACTGCCCACGGTTGGCTTTCATCCAGCTCTTTCAGCGTTCTAACTTGGTGCATTACCAACGCTGAAGTTTCTTTTCCGCACCATTCACACCGATTTGCTTTTAATCGTGCGCCGAGACTGGGCTTTTTCAGGATGCCTTTCGGCTTATGGATAATATCTGCTTCTTTTCCCAGCGGATAGGGGTCTCTTGCAAGACTGTCCTTCCACAGTAGTCGGATGCGCTCATTTCCATGCTTGTCCTGGAATTTTACCCCGATGTCCTTGACAATACGATATTGAGCAATAATTTTGCCTTTGGTTGTACGGTATTTACAGGCCAAGGTTTTATAGAAACTGTACTCCATGATATAGCGGAACTTGTGCAGCTTAGAGCGATTGTTTGCAATCGCATAATAATTACAGAATCCCCGCACCTCACCATTGTACTGGTCTAGGATACTCAGGTCTGTTCGTCCGACAAGTTTTCCACGATACGTGGGTTGCCAAATCTCTGTTCCATTGCGAACATCAATTCTCATGGCTCCCAGTTCCAGCAGCTTTTTTTGAATGACAGAAGTCGGAACTTCCAGCATTACATGGCCGCTGTAGTTTCGGGCTGTGGAACCGCTTTTTGTCTTTTTGGTGTGATTGCTCTGCGGTGTGACCCTGATGTCAAATCCCAAGAATTTTGCACGGTCTGTTGCTTTAGTGACCAGCGTCTTTTCTTCCGACAGTTCCAGTTTCAACTGTTCGGCGATATATACGCCGATTTCCTGCTTAACAGCCTATGCATCCTCTTTGGCTCCGATGATACCGATAAGAAAATCGTCAGCGTAACGGACGTATTGCAGTCTGCGGAAATTTGTATCCATTGGATTTTTGCAGGGGATGGATTTGTGTACCTTATCCAGTTCCCGGATGCTTTCCAAAAGGGATTGCTTTTCTTCCTCAGACGTGCCTTTGCCAGCTTCCTTTTGAGTCGGATTCTCTTTGCGCTCAGCTTATGGTATTCCACATTGACGGCTCGCTTGTTCCCACGGTCAAACCGTTTCTTGTATTCAGCCATATATTTGTCGAACTGGTCGAGATAGATATTGGCTAGAATGGGACTAATGATGCCGCCCTGCGGAGTGCCGCTGTAGCTTTGATGCAGTTGGTTATCTTCCATATATCCTGCGTTGAGAAATTTACGGATAAGGCGCAGAAAACGCTCATCTTTAATTCTCTTGCGAAGGATGCCAATCATGACATTGTGGTCAATATTGTCGAAGAATCCTTTAATGTCACCCTCAACAAACCACTTGCATCTGGTAAAGCGATTTTGAATCATCCTCAAAGCTGTGTGACAACTTCTGTCAGGCCGAAAGCCATGGGAGGCGTCCTCAAAGCTGTTCTCATAGATGGATTCCAACAGCATACGGACAACTTCCTGTACCAGCTTGTCGTCAATGGACGGAATACCCAGAGGACGGAGTTTTCCATTCTTCTTAGGGATATATGTCCGTCTGGACGGTTTGGGCTGGTAGGATTCGTCTTTCAGGGTTGCAATAAGCCTGTCGATTCTTTCAAGGCTCATTGCGTCGATGGTTTTTCCGTCTGTGCCTGCGGTCATGTTTCCCTGACTGGCATAAATATTCTGATATGCCCGTAAGAAAAATTCCCGATTGAACAGGTTGCGGTACAACCTGTCATAGACATAGCCGGATTGAGCTGAATGTTCTTGCAGACTGTTCAATACATTTTCTGGATCTCTCATAGTGCCTCACGCACCTTCCTTTCTGTTGTATTGAATTGAATGAACTGCCGCCCTTCGCCATGTGCGTGCCATTAATACGCTCGGACTACTACGGCGGCTCCGTTGCCATATTGGATATTCAGGGCCTACGCCCATAGCTCTTGTGAGCGTTCCAACTTAGGCAATCCCCATTTAGCAGCAGAGTAAAAAAGCATTGTTCATTGTCGGATGCGGTTTTCGTCCTTTTATGCTGATACATACGGACTGTGCATTCGGTTTCGCTCATCCTGCTCATGTTTCTACAGGTGAGATGCACAGCGTAACGGGTATAGCTGCCTTCCGTTACGACCACCACAAATGTCCCTCGGACTGCCGTTCAGCCAGTTTAGGTTTCATCCTTATATGAACTTTTGGTCTTGCTGCTCAGTCGTGGCACGGCAACTTGCCAACTTGCAGCTTTACGGTCATGCTGCTGTCCCCTTTGGGTTTCCCCGCCAGGTTAGCCGTTGACCACAGGCCTGAAACCTCACACCTGCCGCTTGCTAAGCGGATTTACTCTGCCCCTTATGGGCGCACACACCAAGTGGTTATGGATATGTCCAGTATTGAGGTGAGTGCTGACTACGGCCTGAAACTCCCCGCCGAGCAGCCGCTCTGCAAATTCCAGTCCAAGCTGATGCGCAAGTTCCGGCGTCACTTCACCGGCGGCGAAGCTCTGTACCAGGTGGAAACCCTGCACACCCTGCTCCTTATGCCACATTTCTTTGACTCGGCACATATCTTCAAAGGCAGTTTCACAGGTGCAGCCGAGAGCCGATTCGAGCAGATCCTGCTCCGTCTTATCCCGGTTGAGAGCATAATCCACAGCTCCGCGCAGGGAGTCTGCATTTTGCGAACGGGAGGTCTTGTTCTTATCGAGCGTATAATTGATGGCATTATCCAGGCGGTGGACGGGGATAACACTGGTATATGCGATAGGCTACCAATTCTCCTTTACTTCTTCCCAGACCTGACGCGCCAGCCGGGTCATTTCCTCCACACTCTGCTGGCTGGCTTCGCCGTAGGTATTGGCCACTTTTGCAAGCTGATTTGCATTGTTGCAGAGCCCCGCAACCTTGTGGAGCAGATCTGCGTGGTGGTCGCAGGGCTTGGCTCGAAGCTCAGCGCCCATGATGAGGGTGCGGAGAAATTCCTCACGAGGCAGGCCGCTCGTTTTCACCTGCACTTCCAGATGTGCCAGCTCCTTTTTGTTGAGATGGAGGGGGATGATGTGATTTCGTTTTCTCATTGGGGACTCCTTTTTAACGCTGCGATTCATTCCATTTTGTGGAATTCTGTTTTCGTTCTTTCTGTTTCTTGCTCAGTTCTTTCACTTCTTTCCGAATTTAATGGAAGGCGGCTGCCGAGGGGGGCGGGGGCTCTCCCCGGAATGCGTTTGGATATCCAAACGCTATGCTTGCAAAACCAGTCACCGGCTGGAATAAAAAAAGGACGGTGCCGGGTAGGCATCGTCCTTCGCGCTGAGCGGTTTCTCAGCTCATATATCGTTTGAGTTCATCGTAGAAGTTCTCTCTGGTTCCGGCCATGATGACCACCACAATCTTGTCGTTCACATACTCTACGGTATAGGCAAGCTCGTAATTGGTTTTGTTATAATAGATGTCATAGCCGAATACGCCCGCCAGATCTCCGGTCTTAGCTTCTCCTACCGTATGATCCTCCAGTATCCTGTCGATGGCTTCCCGGTACAGCGTCTTTAGGCGCTTGTCCTTGAGCTTCTTGAGGAATTTCGCTGCAGGAGGAAGGATTCGCAGCTGCGCCATCAGTCTTCCTCCGTCCCGAATACATCATCATAAGAGTAGCTCTCAATGTCTCCGTGCGCCGCTTGTTCAGCCTCGGCGAGCAGCGCTTCCACGGCGGGACGCACTTTTTTCTGCGTTTTCTTGAATTCTGCAAGGAGCTGATCTCCGCTGAGCCCCTGTGCGATCAAATCGGCGAGGATCTGTTCGGCAAACTCGCCGCCGTGCTGTTCCTTGACCGGGCGCAGTACAAGCTCATTGCCGCGCAGAATACATTCGGCTTCCGCTGTAAAGCCGAGCGCTTCAAAAAACTTCTGCGGGATCGTCAGTTGCCTCTTTTCCGATATACGAATGGTTTTACGGTTCATAAAAGACCCGCCTTTCACGACTGCCGTTTCCATACAGACCTTCCTTTCTATTGTATGCTGTTTACAGTGAAATACGCATAACAAATTTTCCTTGTTTCCCTGCTTTCATTATATCAGCAAGAAACGGCAGTGTCAAGAACGGTTTTATTCGTCTGCTTCCTTGATTTTGGCAAGACCATCGAGGGTGGTGCAGATGATGTTTTTCTTTTCGGCGGCGCCGATCTCGGCGGACATACTGTTGCTGATTTCACTTCCGCATACCACGAGCATCCGGCATCGTCCAAGTTTCTGATGGGAAATACTGTGAAAGTCTCTTTTTTCATCCGGATTATCCGGCTGGAGGTACTGGACCTCGCTCAGCTTCGGGCAGATGGGGACATATCCCAGTTCATAAACCTTTCGGCAGTACCTCTTTAACAGGCGGGGAGCGGTATCTGCGGCGGTGCAGATGTAAGCAAAGGCTTTTTCCATAATGAACTCCTTTCTCTTTCTAAGTCAATGAAGGATAAAATAGAGGCTGGCTATCCAAGCGGATAGCCAGTCGAAATGGTTGGTGTTTTATTGGCTATCCACATGGATAGCCAAGGAATTATTCGGCATGAGATTCCAGCGCAAACCGTACCCGGTCAGAGCCTAATTTGTAATAGGCATCGGTTACTTCGATGCCAACAGCCTCGTATCCTTCCAATCGGGATGCAAGGACAGTTGTGCCTGCCCCACAGAAGGGATCGAGAATTCTTCCGCCAGGCTCGCAGATCTTTACGAGATCGCGCATGAGCTGAAGAGGCTTCTCTGTGACATGGGTGCGGTTCTGCGGATTTGCATAGCGGAATACGCCCGGCAGACAGCCCACCGGACGGCTTACCGGCATGGGGCCGTTAGAGCCCCATACAATATATTCACTCTGCTGGCGAAAACGCCCTTTCTGCGGACGACTGGTCATCTTATCCCAAACCGCTGAGCCCCGCCAGATCCACCCGGCCCACTGCAGAGCGTCGGTAATGCTTGGATACTGTCTCCAATCAATAAACAGGCAGATGGGAGCACCGGGCTTACAGACTTTTCTGGCGTCGGAAAGCCATTCGGCCATCCAGCGGGTCCAGCTTCGCTGATCCTTCTGATCGCCGTCAAAATCTGGCAGGGCATTATCCTTATCCATACTGCTGTATTTCTGATTGGTCGTGCGGTTTTTCTCCGAGGCCTTCCAGCCGCCCGAAGCGTAGGGCGGGTCGGTTATGAGTGCATCGAATACCTGCGGCTTGAATGCCCGGATAATCTGCAGGGTGTCGCCGTGCAGGATGCTCCATCCGTCTCCGCCGCTGTGTTCCATCGGCAGCATGGATTCATCTATGATCTGTGTCAGTTCGTTTGTTTTGGTCAGAGACATCTTCCTTTCTGTTATCGCTCCGTGTCAGAGCGCTTTTTTGGCTTTGTCGGTGTTTTCTCCGACAATTCGGTTTTCACATATTCGCTGATGATGGTGAGGGCGCTATAATAATCGCTGGACTTAAAAACACGATTTGTCATCTCTTTAGCCTGTTCCTGCTGACCGTTTTCCCGCAGCAGACGGGACGCCCTACCGAGGATGGCGAAGATATTTCCGTCTTCGCCGACCAGCTTCATTGCTGGACGCTGTTTATCCATAAAGTCACCTTCTCCTTACCGGGAACGCACCGCTCTTTGACGAGCGGTGCGTTCCTCATACTTTTCTTTTGCCAAATCGGCGTAATCGCAGCCTTCTTTTTCCGGCAGATTTAGGGCGGTTTTGTATCGGCCCTGATAGAATTTCGCTATATGCCCGGCGGCCCATCGTCCCGCATAATCATTGTTGGTACAGATTTCGATTTCTTCAATTTCCGGGTGTCCGGAAAGGAAGGCTTCCAGCGCAGGCGGAGCCTTGAAGGAAGAAGACCGGGGCAGTTCTCCTTCTTTTGGCGCGTAAATCCCGCCAAGTGAGAGCCGCCATTTATCCGCAGTTCCCTCAAGCGTCAGGTGGGCGAGCGTCTCTATGGCTGCTTCGTACACAGCAAGCCGTTTTGTTTCCCTTTTAGGCGGCAGCAGGAAGCAAAACCGTTTGTCGCTGCCGGATACCTCTGCCTTGAATGACTTTCCCTTTGTATAAGTACCTCGAAGAAAGGCATAACGGGCAGCACCGGCTTCATCCTTGCCCACGAACACGGCGTTGTGGTAGTCGGCACTCTCGTAGAGGATACCGGCTCGGAAGCAGGCTTCAATCACCTTGAGGTCGATTCCGCGTTTCATAAGGTAGGCCGATACTCTGCGGTTGCTTTCCGCTGCCGGGGGAAGAACAAACTCCTTTTTCTGTTCCGACGGAAAAGGCGGCGGGATATAGCCGGGGCTTTCTTCGCAGAGGGTCAGCACCGCATCCACAAACCGCATTTCTTCTACCTTGACGAGGTAGTCAAGGGCGGATTTACCGCCGATATCGCGGCTTTTCCAATGGAAATTTGAGGTTTCTCCGTTGATTTTGAAGCTGTCATGAGCCCGGAGCTGAAATTCTCCGCGGCTGCCGGCCTTGACCAGTTCTTCGGGTCGATACCGCTGCAAAAATTCAATGGCGGTCATCTGTCTGGCTGCAATGATTTGTTTTTCGGTTACTCCGGGCATAGGGGTCTTCCTTCTTTCCTAAATTAAATGACAGCCGCCCGCAAGGCTTTTGCCTGATCGGTTCTTTCCCACGGAAATTCCGGCTTTCCAAAATGTCCGTAAGCGGCTGTCTGTGTATATCGTGGTGTTAAAAGATCAAGCCGGGAGATGATTTCGGCCGGAGTTAATCCAAACACCAGCTTTACGGCTTCAGCCAGGCAATCGTCGGCACAGGCCGTGCCGGTACCGAAGGTGTCTACCTCCACCATGACCGGCTCGGCTTTTCCAATGGCGTAAGCCAGCGTGACCTGACATTTTACGCACAAGCCTGCCGCCACAAGGTTTTTGGCAATGTACCGAGCCATGTATGCACCGGAACGGTCCACCTTGGTTGGATCCTTTCCGGAGAACGCACCTCCGCCGTGAGGGGCGAACACGCCGTAGCTGTCCACCATGAGCTTTCGTCCGGTGAGACCGGTATCGGCTTCCGAGCCGCCAAGCACAAACCGCCCGGAAGGGTTCAGGAGGATTTTCGTGTCCTCGTCCGGGGGCATGGCCTGTAACGCCGGAGTCAGCACTTTATCGGTTAGCTCCCAATAGAGCTCATCGCTGTTCTTTTTCAGGCTGTGCTGGGCGGAAAGAACAATCGTGTCCAGCCGCAGGGGCTTCCCATCCTCATCGTATTCCACTGTGACCTGAGCTTTTCCGTCCGGGTGCAGGCCCTGTATCATCCCGGATTTTCTGGCAAAGGTGAGGGCGCCGGTGAGCCGATGAGCCAGCACAATCGGCAACGGCATCATCTGCGGGGTTTCGGAACAGGCATAGCCAACCATCACGCCCTGATCTCCGGCTCCCAGCTGCTGGACGGAGCGATTTTTCCCGAGATTTCTTCTTTGTTCCAGCGAACAGTTCACTCCGGCGGCAATATCCGGACTCTGCTTGTGGATGAGACATTGAACGGCAAACCGGGATGGTTCGTAGCCTACCTTTCGGAGAACCGAATGAGCGATCTGCGTGATGTCCGGCTCAAACAGGCTCGTGATCTCTCCGGCCACGATGATCTGCCCCTTGGTGGTCAGCACTTCGCAGGCCACACGGGAGAGAGCATCGTGGGAAAGACATTCGTCCAGTACGCTGTCGGCGATCAAATCGCACAGCTTGTCCGGATGCCCTTCCGTAACGGATTCTGCGGTATAAAATTGATTCATGGCATTCTCCTTTATCGTTCTTGATCGGGGGCCCTTTTGGCTTTTGCTTTTCTCTCCGGGGTTATCACGGGGTTCATGCGAATACACAGAAGCCCGCCGGGCGTGTTGACAAACTTCTCCGGAGATCGGAACATCTGCTGATATTTTTGAATCTGCTGCTCCGTAAGGCCGGAGAAGTTTTCACCTTGAATACCGCAGATGAAAAAGGTTCCGGCTATGATATCGTAATCCCCTAAAACACGATTTAAGGGGAGTCCCAGGATCTTCCCTCGTCATTGCAGATGAGCGCCACAGGATCCTCCCATGGATAAAGGGCCTGAATTGGGCCGCCCACAAGCGCCTGCATATCTTGAAGATTATCCTCTATTTCAACAGGCCGAGCTGCCTTGTTGGGTTCTACCAGCACAATCCGCATCACTTTACCTCCAGCGAAAAAGGCTTAAGGCTTTTTTCGATTTCCCCGTAATCCTTGAAGTGTACTTCGCATCCTAACAGGTAAGAGGCAGCTTCATTCCATTCCTTTAAGGAATAGTGCTCCTTGCTTTCCATCCGATATAAATCTCCTAGAGCTGCCCACTTGACATCCGGCAGCAGACGAAGGTTAGGAATAGAGGTGTGATGCAGCTTGGCTAAGCAGTCTAACAGTACGATTTTTTTCAATCAATCCCTCCAGTACAACAAAAATAGTTGTCGCTCGTCACCGCTTTTTTGATGGCGAGGCTTTTTCTGAGGAACTGCTTTCTTAGGCAGTTCCTGCTGCGTACGACGGACAGCGTTCAGTACAGGGGCCGTGTCGATCCCGTTCTGTCTGCATCCGTGAAGGATCCCATCCAGATAGGACGAGGATGGCAGTGCGGGAACGTCCTTGAAGGGAGAATTCATCGTATAAGCCATGATCTCTCGCCGGACGCCGTCCGAAGTGATCACCGTGACGGCTTCTTTTCCATACAAATAAGGGAAGCCCTCATAGCGATCCAGACACTGTTCATCCCGCTTTGAGATCCGCCAGAGAACGCCATCCACGAAGCTGCCCTGCTCCGGGAAAATCGTGGCGACGCCATTCCCGCCGCCGTTCATGCAAAAAGCAAGGCAGTATCCCTCCAGACGAACAGGCCCCACCACCTCGGCGTCGGGACAGCGGAAGGCCATCTGATTCAGATTCATGTTGGAGCCATATGCAAAATAATGCTTTTCTTCGATTTCTATCACCTCTGTCGTTCTTGGCTTCGGCGCTCCTGCAGGCTGGCATATTGTGCTTTGCCATATCGCCAAGCCCGGTCGCCGGGGAGATTCGAGAGCAGATGCTCACGCACATTCTTGTATTCCGGGCCGATGAGCCCAAGGCGCAGCAGAAAGGTACGGAAGGTAAACGCCGGGTTTTCGCTGATCTCGGTTTTTCGCATTACCGTTCGGCTTTGGTTGATGGCCTGTGCGGAAATCGCCAGAGCCAGCGTAATGTTTGCCCGTACCTTACCGGCATGGAGTGTGCTTTCAAAGCAGCGCCATTCCAGCGTACCCCGGTAAAACACAGAATGTAGGTTTAAGGCATGGTAGCGGGTCCAGTTGTAGTGTTCGCTGCTGCCGTCCGCGCCTCCATACCATTCCTGTTTGAGACGATCCATGGTGGTATTTTTCGGCAGCTTGCGGATTTTTTCCAGCATCGGTTCCCGTACCTTTCGGCACCAGCGCTGCACGCGGCTTTCATTGACATTTAAGGCTTTGAACAGGATATCCTCTTTGGAATACATAATGGAAAGAGCATTTTTCAAGCTCTGCGGGGTATGCTTGGAGGCGTCCACATGGACGTGCATCCCACAGCTTTGATTTACCACAGCTCCGGCATGACGAAGAATCCGGACAATCTCCTGCAGCTTTCCCATTTCTCTGTATTCCAGTTTCGGTGAATTCATCTCGACCTTATAGGTGCCATCGTCTATGGGGATCTGCTGTCGTCCAACCTGATGTGTAGCGTGGATGCTGGAGTCGTAAACGAAGCGCCATATTTTCCCTTCGTTGTCTGTGATCTCCCATGGGTCGTAGGTTCGGGAAGAATTGGAATGACAGGCAGTCGTGCCGAACAGGGAAGCCACGGCTTCCGCTGCTTTCTGGCGGGAAAGACCGGTCATCTCGATTTCACAGCCGAAATATTGGTCTTTTAAGTCAATCGATGGCAGTCACCTCCCGATTGGCGGCGGAGAGCCTTTTTCCTATGGCCTCCACGACGGTGACCGTAACGCCGTTTCCGGCCTGCTTGTAAAGCTGAGCGTCCGACTGAATGGTCAGCACTTTTTCAATGCGGTCATCCTGCCAGCCCTGCAGCCGCAGACACTCCTTCGGCGTGAGACGACGAATACGACAGCCGTTCCAAACACCGGAGGCTTCTCCCCTGTGTTTATGGAAGCTGCCGCTTTGCCCTGCGGTAAGGCACCGGGCATATGGGGTAAACGCCGGATTCTCATTCATATCCACAAAACAGGGAGTACCCTGGTCGCTGCTCGTGGTAAGAGTATGAGCGATCGCCCTCCCAACCCTGCCGCGCCGGGTATTCTGCTGGGCATAGGCCAGATTGATACTGTCACCGGGATACGCCATTTTGTATCCCTTCTTGGTGTTCTCTTTGATGGGTAAGCCATCCACCTCGTACAAGCCGGTTTTTCCGCCAAAACCGCCTGCTTGTGCGGCAAGGGTGCAGCTTACTCCGTCTGCGGAATAGACGCGGTTTCCCTGTGCTCCGGGCAGGACTTGTACAAGAGATGAGCCTGCTGTTTCGGTGAAAGGAAATATTTTTCCTCGACATCGCTCATCAAGATATCCGACAAGATACACTCTGCGGCGGGATTGGGGGACGCCAAAATCTTTGCTGTTGAGCACCTGCCATTCCAGACCATACCCCAGTCTGTCCAGCGTATGAAGGATGGCCGCAAACGTCCTGCCCCCGTCATGACTAAGCAATCCGGGAACATTTTCAAGGAGCAGATACGCAGGTCTTTTTGCCTCAGTCAGCCGGGCAATTTCAAAGAACAAGGTACCTCTCGGGTCTGCGAAGCCTCCGCGGTTTCCGGCAGTCGAAAAAGGCTGACAGGGAAATCCTCCGCATAGGAGGTCGAAATCGGGAATTTCGTTCGGATCGGCTTTTTTGATGTCTTCACAGAACCACTCTCCTTTGGTATCAAACAGGGCTTCGTAGCTTCGGTTGGCCTTTTCATCGATTTCACAATGGCCAATACAGGTAAATCCTCCGGCACGGGCGAGTCCCTCTCGGAACCCGCCGATGCCGGAGAACAGGTCAATATATCGTATTGTCTTTCCGATCACACTCCTTCTTTGAAAATCTGTAAACGGTTAAAGTACAATCAAGCGGCATCCCCCCCCTTTTTTCAAATAGTGAAATAAAATGTATATGAAAACAGCCTGCAGAGATCGGGCTTCCCCAATCCTGCAGGCTGCTGCTGGCTTTTCTTATGCGTAGACTTCTTCCTCGTCTATGGAAGGCTCGCCGGATTCCTCTGTGGTGTCAAGTATGGTGTCCTCATCGGCTGTGAACTCCCGGCAGACTTCTGTCCGTTCCTCATACTCAGCGGCTCTGGCGGCTTCAAATTCTTCTTCGGCTTCCTCCAGCGCCTGTTCAATCAGACCGACGACGAATTCCTTTTGGGTGAGGCGGCGGTGGTAAGCCTTCTCATAGGCTTCAAGGTATTCCTTCACCCTCTGAAACAATTCCTCGCTTACCTGAAATGCCAGTGTTCTTCCTTTTCCCATGACTGTGACAGCCCCTTTCTCATAATGCTCGGTGATGATCCTTTCGATAAATTTGCTCATGGTGCTTTCGGTTTCCCGAATCTCCTCGCTGATCCTGTTGTGCAGTTCCAACGGGATTTTGCAGGTGACGCCCTTGGTTTCCATGCTTCTATCGCTCCTTTTCTGCTTTCTTTCCCTTTCGGGCAACACAAGCATATCGGAAAGCTGCGGATAAAGCTATTACCAAGACCAACAACCTTTCAGCCGAAGTAAAGGCAGCATACATCACAAGCAATAATGCCTATGTCGGGGTTATTCCTCTCCCATCAAAGAGCCGAGAAAACCCATCATCTGCTCCGGAATGGATTCTTCCTGCTGTACCTCAGGCTGGGAAAGGAGCGCTTTGAGCTCTTCCCGTAAAATCCGGCGCAGGGTAGCTTCCAAGACGTCTTTCCTTTCGCTCTCCAAGATGGCCTGCACCAAAAAGGTGCTTTTCTGACCTTCCGGCACGGTCTGCAGGATCGCCCACGCCCGGCGGTGATCCTCATTTCGGAGGTTTGGTCGGAACATAAAAAGTGGCCTGTTCATCCTTTGCCCAAACCGCCCGAGAACTGCCCCAGGATTCGTTCAAATCCCTCGGCGTTTACACGGTCGTCTAATAGGGCGAAAACCCGACACAGGCCGTCCTGTGGGCTCACATTGCCCTTGACCACCGCTGCACCCCCGCCCAGCATGACTACCGGGATGGCTTTGAGGTCGAATCCCGATTCCATGACTGCCGAGAGCAGCCGTTCGGTGTAAAAGCGGCCCTGTCTTCGGATGATGGATTGCGCCTTTTCGTCCATGCTGCAGGACTTTCCTGCCAGCACACGTTCCACTTGGGCGTCGGTAACGGACAACCCGACGTCCCGTCTAACCTGTTCCTTTGTTTCGTCAATGCATCGGATCATGCCGAGCTCCAGACTGCGGCAGGTAGAGGCATTGGGAACGCCGTTATCCAGCCGCATGAGGTCCACCGTCCAGCCGCCGATATCCATGAGCAGCACAGAAGGCTCGTTCTGGATGAGCTCCGGATGGATGGCGATGGCGGAATACCCCTGCGGGAACAACTTTACATCCTCGATGGTCACTTTGTAGGGCACTCCCTCGAATTTGAAGCATACCGGCTGAGAAGAACGAAGCAGGTACTCCCGGAAGGATTTCTTTTCCCGGCCGAATCCGGCCAGAGGCAGACCGGCGGCAAGGGTAACGGAACATTTCGTGTTTTCTCCGCGCTGCTTGATCTCTTTGGCGATGGCTGCAAGAGTGAGCAGATAGTAATTGTCGTTCTCTGTTTTGTTCCGCAGAATCGGCTGTCTGCCGGTTCCGCACACGAAAAACTTCCCGCCGTATTCCAGCGTGTTTTGCAGGGTGTAAGGCTCGTGGGAATATTCCGAGATACCGGCCGGGAAAGAAAAATGCCGGGTCTTGATGGCGTAATAGCCGTGGTCGATTCCGATGTTCATGTTTTTAACATCCTTTCCTGATGATTGTTGAAAGTTTAAGTTCCTGCTGGTTTTGACTGAGCTTACTGGAGATATATATATTCTTTCCCAGCCAAGTAAGTAACTTAGGGGGAGAGAGTGTGAGAGAGGGGGGGAAGGCGAAAAATCGCCGCGAAAAAAACGCCCCGGCAGACCTGCCGAGACGCTTCTAAAAAAGGGCGCACTACCCCCTTGTACTTTGAGGGCTTGAAATTTGCCCGTTTCGCAATTCGTCAATCTATCTATGAAGCCGTCGGAAACTTTTACAGTTCCGACAGCGGGGAAAAAGGTATAAAACGCAAAAAAGCGGGGCCTCTGTCTGAAAAAATCAGACGGAGACCCCGCTGCGGCGGATCTTACTGCGGTTTTCTGTTTGGACATCTACGGTGAAACGGTTTCCCGCATTTTGCTCAAAAAGCCCGAAAACCCGCATAAACACTAGAAAAATTGGGTGACATCTTTTTTGTCACCCAATCATGGCTGGGCTGGCGGGATTCGAACCCACGAGGTGACGGAGTCAAAGTCCGTTGCCTTACCGCTTGGCGACAGCCCAATATTCGATACCCCAAGAGTATAGCATATTTCAGGCCGTTAGTCAAACGTTTTAAGCAAAGAAAAGCCGCGCGCAAACAGTTTTTCCTTCTGCGCACGGCTCCATATCCTTCTTTGAAATTATTCCGCTTTCAGCGTGTAGCGCTTGTACGGGCGGTCTGCAATGCCGCCGGAGATTGCCATCGTAGATTCCGTCTCCAGCGTGAGCGCGTCACCCTCAAATGTGAAAATCATTCGTCTGCCGCCTGCGGATTCCGCACAGCGAACTTCGAGTTCAAAGCGCTTGTCACTGCGCCAGCGACCCACAGCGCCGTAGGTACGGCCGCCGAGCGTAAAGCTCGTGAAGTGGCTCTGAAGGCCGATCTTCGCCGTAAATTCGCCGTTATCCTGCTCGAAAACGAGATTTGCTTTTTCGGGCGCAAATTCAAAGCGCAGCGTCTTTGTCACACCGCCCTGCGGGGCCACAATCCACACACCGCCGATGAAATCGACAAGTCCCGGAACTTCCTCCGTAAACGCGAATTTCTTACCCTCAATCTCTTTTTCGGACCACGGGTTGCGGGAAGACAGCATCGGCGTGATCTCCGCTCTTTCCAAACGCTTCTTCAAAACGTGCGCCATGGGGCTTTCCGGCAGCGTCTCCTCGTCCGTGATGGCCGGCAGCAACGCCTCCCACGCGCAGGTCAGCTGCTCCTGCTGATTGGAGGAGGAACTCTGCAAAATGAGCACGGTGTCTTTGTCCTCAAACACCACGCCGTACTGGCCGAACGCGCCGTCCGCGCGGAACACATGCTCCGGCACGCAGCGCCAGAACTGGAAGCCGTAGCCACAGCGCCAGTCGGGGTTATCCGCATTATTCGCCGGACTGATCGTCGAGACCTGATTTGCGCTCGCCATGTCGAACCATTCGGCGTTTAAAAGCTGCTTGCCCTCCCACTTGCCGTGCCGGGAAACAAACAAAATAAAGCGTGCCATGTCTTCGGTCTTCAGGCGGCTGCCCGCGCCGCCCATTTCAATGCCGTCCGGCAGGCAGAAGCACTCAATATTCTCCATGCCGAGCGGCTCAAAAAGACGCGGCGTAAGGTACTCGAACAGATTCTCACCCGTGCGGCGCTTCAGCGCGGCGCACAGCATGTTCGTGCCGGCGGTGTTGTACATAAAGCACGTGCCGGGCTTATATTTAAACTCGTGCGAAAGGAAATTCTTAATCCAATCCGGCTCGTTCACGTCGAACGTATTGATCTCCGTCTCGTGGCCGCAGGACATCGTGAGCAGATCGCGCACCGTGCAGGCAAGCAGATTTTCGCTCGGATTTTCCGGCATCTTGTCCGGGAACAGCTCGCTCAAGCGATCGTCAAGAGACAGCGCTCCCTCCTGGCACGCAAAGCCGATGGCCGTGGAGGTCAGCGCCTTTGTAAAGGAGAACATCATGTGCGGCGACGCCGGGTTATACGGCTTCCACCAACCCTCTGCGCACACCTTGCCGTGGCGCAGCAGCATCATGCTGTGCAGCTCAAGTCCTCTGCTTTCTGCAAGATCGATAAATTTCAATATGCCTTCGGAATGAATACCCACGCTTTCCGGCGTAACTCTTTCCAATATCATAAACATAACCACCTTCCGTTTGATACTTTAATCATAGCACAGCCGCCCGCCCGTTTCCAGTAAAAAGAAAATTACCCCCGTAAAATTCACTGTCAGAAATTTAGTGAAATTGCGGGGGATTTTTTACGAAAACACCTTTTCCGTGTTCTGCACGCGCAGGAACAGCGTTAGGATCATGCCGAGCATCATCAGGCCCGCCATGGCAAAATACAAGATGCGGATACTCGTGTTTTCCACCAGAATGCCGCCGAGGTTCTGCATTAAAATGGCACTCATCGCGTCCGTAGCGCTGATAACGCCCAGTGCTGTGGAAACGGAACGCACCTGCACAACGCCGCGCACGATCTTCAATAAGATCATCCCGAACAGCGTAGAACCGATAGCACGCAAAGCCAGCATGGTCACAACCGCAACAAACGCGTTCAGCGCCGTGGCGTACAGCAAAAACTGTGCCACCATAATAGCAAACGCCAAAAGCATCAGCGTGCGCCCTGAGAAGCGATCCATAAATTTGTACGAAAACAGAATGACAGGCAGCTCAACAATCGTACTGAAAAACAGCACTGTGCCCACCGCACCCGTCGGCATGCCGAGCTCCTGCAATAAAATGGGGCTGTATGTCATGTTGAGATTTGAGCAGCCAGAAAAAATAAACCCGATGATGACGAACAAAATGTACATCGGCGCACAGAGAAATGAAAACTGCTTGCCCGCCGCAGCCTTTGCCGCTTCTGTATCCGTAAACGAAATGTCGTCCGTGCCGAGGAAACCCACAATGGCCAGCACCGCCGAAACGGAGACCGAAACAAAAATCAGCTGCGGACTCGTAAATTCCATCATGGCGCAGGCCACCTGCACGGCCGCCGCATAACCGAACGTGCCCCAAATACGAATGGTACCGTAGCGATACTTCGTCGAGGTTGCCATGCGCTCGCTCACCGGCGAAAGCGATGAGATAAACCCCATGATGCAGCCGTTTAAAAGGAACAGCAACATCGTTTCGCGCACCAGCGCAAACAGAATGCCGAACACCGCCACGCACGCCATCATCACCGTACAGATAAGCCGCGGCTTTCGCAGCTTATCATTGATATACCCCACGATCGGGATCAGCACCACGCCGAACAAGCTCGAAGCCGACATAATGAAGGACATCTCCGCTTTCGATTTGCCGATGCCCGTCAGATACATAGACAGCACCGAGGTAAACACGCCCAAGCTCCAGTAAAAGAAGAAATAGGTCAGGGCATACGCCGGGTAACTGCCACGAAACGTTCGCTTGCTTTTTTCCATCTCAATCCAACCGCCTTCCCAAAATTTAGGGCGCACGCCGCACACAATGTGCAGCCCTTCCCCTCAAGGCTTATTTACGTCCATCATACCAAATCCCCCGTTGCGTTTCAAGCTTTTTGCGCGCGGAAAAGCTTTTATTTTTGCAAAGCGGTAAAGAGGTACCCCCGGGCGAAAAAACGAAGCAGAATACGGTGCAGCCCTTTGAAAACAAGTGCAAAATAAGCAACCGCGTTCTGCCTTAACTGCGAGGCGATGTTCGGAAGCACTCCCGTTTTTTCTTTTCCGTCGTGACAGAAGAAGCGTTTCATAAAAGTGTCAGAGAAATTTTTTCGCCCCATGTTACTCAACTGTCGGTCGGTTGCTTGTGCGGGTGGACTATGGTATGCTAAAGAAAAGTCCTAAGGGGAGGAAAATTTATGAATTTATCAAAAATAGGACAGTTTATCAGCCGGCGCAGGATGGCCATGGGGCTTACGCAGGCTCAACTGGCCGAACGACTGAATGTAACCGATAAAGCGGTCTCTAAGTGGGAACGTGGCAAAAGCCTGCCCGACGTGACGCTTTTCAGCCGTGTGGCTGCGGAGCTGCGCGTCAGCGTTGTGGAGCTTCTCAGCGGCGAACTCATGAACGTGGTTCGCAGCAGCAATCTGGACGAGGCCGTCGATTGGGATGGAAAAGCAGCTCAGGCCACACCTCTCACCTTACGCCGGGACGATCCTGCGGATTTACTGGTTTCGCCCTACTTGTTCGGCTGCAATCTGGAGCACACTCGCTCCTGTATCTATACCGGCCTATCCGCCCAGATGGTTCGCAATCGAAAGTTCGCCGGGAAGCCCACGGCTTGCGAGGGCTGCGCCATAGAATGGTTTCCCTTGGGGGAACGTGGCGTGTTTGCCTTGGATGAACCCTACACCCGCCACGGAGAAGGCTACCACATGAAACGGACCCTCGAATGTAATTCCGTCGGTATCTTCAACCCCTACTGCGGGGAAGCTGTCGGCATGGGTCAGCATGGCATCACAATATCCCAAGGGCAACCGTATCTGTTCGGAATGGTGGTTAAAACCCAAGAATCGGTGAAGTTTACGGTTTCATTGACAGATCGAACCGGAAAGAACGTTTACTGCTGTGCCACATCTGTAGGTGGCGGCGACGATTGGACCCGTTTAGAGGTGGAGCTCACCCCGCAGGCCGCTGACCCTGATGCCGACCTGCGAATCTGCTGGGAGAATGCGGGTTATGTCTGCGTAGGAGCCGTTTCTTTGCTGCCCAAGGATCACTTCCACGGAATGCGCCGCGATGTGGTGGAAGCCATGAAGGATTTGGGCATCAAGGTGCTGCGCTGGCCGGGCGGCAATTTTGCCGGGGAATTCAACTGGATGGACGGCCTTTTGCCGGCGGATATGCGTGCGCCGTTCCAGTCTTATTTGGGCCTGGAGACTCAACCTCACACCATGGGCTACGATTTCAGCGAGATGAATACCGACGACTTTATCGCCCTGTGTCGAGAAATCGGTGCCGAGCCGTTTATCACCATCAACCCTTGTTGGAACACCCCCGATGAGAACGCCGCTTGGGTGGAATACTGCAACGGCGATGTCTCAACCCCCTACGGAAAACTCCGAGCCAATCGGGGTCACCAAGAGCCTTACAATGTGCAGTTTTGGTCATTGGGTAACGAATTCGGCTATGGTCACATGGAGGGCGACAACACTCCTGCCGGGTACTGTCAGATCGCACTGGAGAATGGCAAAAAAATGCTGGAGGCCTCACCCGGTCTCAGCCTGTGCTCCTCGGGACCCTATCCTAACAAGGAATGGGCAGAGTTTTCAGCCAAGCCGCTTGCCGGGATTTCTCAGATGATTTCCCAGCACTATTATGGCTACGACCCTCATTACACCGACCTTTCCACCGTAGAGGAGGAATATAACCGGTGCATGGCTTCTGTCTCCCGGATGCGGGAGCTGATTCACCAGTCCCGGCAGTGGCTGGAGCCTTCTATACGCATTTCCATGGACGAGTGGAATGTGTGGTATGCCTGGTACCGTCCTTCCAGTGTTACCGACGGTATTTATGCGGCGCTGGTTCTGCACATGTTGATGGAAGAGGCGGAAAAAAGCGGGATAGCCCTTGCGTGTCACTTTCAGGCGATCAACGAGGGAATGCTGTGTGTGAAACCGGATCACGTGAGCTTGACAGCGCAAGGACAAGTGTTCTCCTGGATGAATCGCTGGCACATGGGTAATCGTCTGTGCTCCGCGTCTCAAGAAGCCGTTATTACCGTGGATCGAGAGGGTCGGGTGTCCGCCACGGTGGTGAACGCCGCATTTCACCGCAAAAAGCCGGTGGACTTCTCTTCCTTTGGACCTTGCAGCGAGGCGGTGCTCTTCTCCAGTGACACCGTGTTGCCTCCCTCCTCATTTACCCAGTCAAACGTTCTGGACCAAGCTGCGGGTGGAACCTTGCAAATGCCGCCGCACAGCGTTTTGTTTTTGCGCTTTTAAGAAGCAAGTTTTGATTCGAACGGTCGGGGAATACGGGCAAAACAGCCGGGCTGTGAAGTGTTTTCGGACTTGAACTGCGGCGAGGATGTTTCATGTTGTATCGCTTTTTTCTTGACGCAAGAACGCTTTGCCGTTATAATGAGAAAAAGTGAAATTTAAAGGGGGCACCACGATGGCAGACATTCGGGCATTTCATGCCATGCGGTACACAAAATCGGCGGGAGAAGCGAAAGAACTGACCTGTCCGCCGTATGACATCATCAGTGAAGCGGAGCGCGCGGCGTTTTTGGAAAGAAACCCGCACAACGTCATACGCCTGGAGCTGCCGCGCGGCGAAGAACCGTATAAGACCGCCGGCAAGACGTTGCACACGTGGCTTTCCGACGGCACTTTGCGCTGTGACAAGGACGCAGGTCTTTATATCTACGAGGAAGAATTCAAAACCGACGTAGACCATGGCGAGGTGCGCAGCCTAAAGGGCATCGTGTGCCTTGTGCGCGTGGAGGATTTTTCCGCGGGCGTTGTGCTGCCGCACGAGGAGACGCTCTCTAAGGCGAAAAAGGACCGTTTTGAGCTGATGAAGGCGACGAACTGCAACTTCAGTTCGATTTACTCTTTGTATCAGGACGAAAAGGGCGAGACGCAAAAGCGCATCGACCGCCTTTCCGCCGGCGCGCCGTACTGCGAATTTTCAGACGGACTTGTCACACACCGCCTGTGGATTGTGAATGACAAGCAGGCGCTTGAAGCGTTCCGCGCCGATTTTGCGCCGCGCAAATTGTACATTGCAGACGGGCATCACCGCTATGAAACCGCAATTCATTACCGCGATTACTGCCGCGAAAACGCCGTTTGGGCGCCGGGCAGCGAATTCGTCATGATGACGCTCGTCGATATGGCACACCCGGGGCTTGTGGTGTTCCCAACGCACCGCCTTGTGCGCGGCATTGAGGGATTTTCCGCCGAAAAGGTACTTGAAAGCTGCGGGGAATACTTTCAAATCGAGACGCTTGCGGACAAAAGCGAGATTGTGCCGCGCATGAAAAATGCGTATGATGCCGGGCAAAAGGCGTTCGTATTCGTGTATAAAAACGGGGACAGAATGAACTACGCGCTGCTGATTTTGAAAGACGCGGCGGTTATGGAAGAATTTATGCCCGAAAAGAGCGAGGCCTCGCGCGGGCTGGACGTCAGCGTTTTGCACACGCTCATTTTGGAGCGCGCCCTCGGGATTGATCGCGAAAATATGGCGAGTCAGAAAAACTTGACGTATACGCGCGATTTGAGCGAAGCGCTTTCCACGGTTGAAAGCGACGAGATGCAGTGTGCATTTATTTTGAACCCCACGCGCGTGGAGGAGATCGGCGCGGTAGCGGCTGCGGGCGAAAAGATGCCGCAAAAGTCTACGTATTTTTACCCGAAGCTTATCACAGGGCTTGTAATGAATAATTTGGAAACGCCTGTGGAAGATTAAAATTTATTTTTAATAAGTCAAGCGTCGTGCTTTCATTCAAGCATGACGCTTGATTTTATATAGCAACACAGAAAACAATCCTTTTCAACCATGCCGCTTTTCACGTCAAAGCAGATACCGGACGCGCCACTGTGTATTTCCGTAAAACTTTGTAACGTGTATAATTCCCCGCATTTCTCAAATACTACCCATACCGAAACTTTGAAAACAAGGGAGATTTGAGATATGAAGGCAACCGGTATCGTCAGACGTATGGACTAATGTGTTATATTAGGACAAGGCCGGAAAAGCCGCATGAACACAGGGTTTTCGCTGATTTTGTCCAAGTTTCAGTTAAGGAAATCCGTTGGTTGACCGACCGAGTACAGACGAAAGCGAGGAAAAACGGACTCACTTTTGCCACGAGCCAATGTGCTCATCGAGCAACCTGCCACACAGGGCCAGGTGGGAGCAGCTAACCCGCCTGGCTTTGCTCATAGTTGTCGATTGGAAGAGGAGTTTTCCCTTTGGGAAATCTGCGATCAGGAACTCTTTCGTCTACCCCCCCTCGCATTATTCGTCCATTTTTGGTTATAATATGGACGAAAGAGCAATTTGCCGGACAAGCAGAAGATTGGCTCCATAAGAAACCGAACCAGCAGTGGACGCGATCTGTGAAAGCTACAGACAGGCGATCGCAATGGAGGCCGTTATCCGCTGATTCTGATCACGGCGTTTATTTGCGACTTTCTTTGTATACATCCATTCAATGACGGAAACGGCAGGATGAGCCGATTGCTTACTGTAAACGTAGATTTGCAATCTGCAAATCATGAATTTGGAAGAGCCGACCGTCACTATGGTTCGGCTCTTCTCTCATTTTCAAGGAAGAGGAGAAATAGCAGATGAAACAAGGAACTCTCGTTATGGACACGAATACTGGCCGGATGGACATCCGGTTTGGCTTGGATGAATACTATGGAGGACTCCGCTGCGGTACGACAATGGATGTACAGCTCAACGGGAAATGGGTGCCTACCAGGATTGAGATGGCAGATGACTGGTATCTCGTTGGTGTCCGCACCGATAACATCGCCGGTTTGACCGTGCGTATCTGAATAATTAAGATTTGCCGGGCGACTTCAGAAAAGAGGTCGCCCCTTTTTCATGTCCAAATTTTATAAGAAGGAGGTGCCGGTCATGCAGTGTCTGCAAAAGTACCAGTGGGTGAAGCTACCCAGGTGTCATCTTCCGGAAGGCAAGGGTATCATGAGCAAATGGGCAAGGCTGGCATCCCGCGCGGCATTCCGGAAAGGAACAGTTACTTACTGCGGTCACAGAAACCCTGTCGCACCGGGAATGTGGTCAGGCGGCATCGTGGGACTCAAGAGCATTCTGGGACTCAGAAGTCGTGTCAAAGCCCTGGAGACACTGCAGGTTCTCTCTGATCTCGGGTATGTCCACTATGAGCTTAATGCAAAGACAAAGCAGTTGACCTATGAGATCACCGACTGGGTGGTAAAATGCTCCGGCGCCGAGTGCATGGATGGAGTTGTCTATGCCACAGACGGCTATGGATTCCTCTGTCTTCCGCGCAGTATTACGGAACGGTTGGCAGAGCAGCACTACACGTTTGAAGAATCGGATGCTTGGCTGGATCTGTGGTGTCATACGGTGTCCAACGATCCGAGAAACGCATTTTCTTTTTTAATTCCTGTTGCCCAGTATGGGAGATATGGCGCCATTTTGACTTTGGAAACCCTGGGAAAGCGTTGGGGCTGGGAAAAGACAAAGGTATGGAGATTCTTTCAGAAGCATGGGGATGCTTTCTCTCTGCACCGTCTGCCAGGTTCCTTTGGCTGTCTCATTTTTAATAATCTGTATCCAACAGATGCAGCGGTTTCACTTCCAACCCGTGAGGAGATCATGTGTATTCTGGACGAAATACGCATTTGCGCAGTAAATGCGCGCAAGCATGGCTCGGACCATGAGCATATGAGCCGTATGGTTGCATGGTTCAGCAAGCGAGTTCTTGAAAATCTGGGGTTGATCACGTCTTCGGAAAGCGGTGAGAGCCGCGTTGCACTTTCAGCCCCTATAATACGCGCGTATTTTTCTCTGTGTTGGAATTGTAAGAATTGTGGATATGACTGCAGAGGTGCAAGTAAGGATCCTCCTGTCATGGAAGCGAATCACATCCGGGGCCCATGTTGGTCCGTGGACTTAACAAAAATAGCAAAGGAGAATTTTATATATGGCTAAGCAAGAAAAGAATCAACAGGCGCAGACTGAACATTCGCAGGCAGGTGCCGTAATCGAAATGCTCACAGAGAGAGGGTATCTTGGGAACCAGGAGATCAATGATGCAAAGCTTCGGGATGCTCGCCAGGAAAAGCAGAAGGCGGCCTATCACAACACCCTGATGCTGCTCAAACAATACCGGAATATTGCGTGGATGTTGGAATGTTTTCCGGATACCATCGCGGAAGAACTGGAACAGCCTTTCACAAACCTGGACGAATTGATCGACCGGGTTGATGTAGAAATGGCGATGGACAACCGGAAGCTGGAAGGGCGCATGGAGAGCATCAGGAAATCGCGGCTTTTGATGGACCGGGTCAACGAAGCGCTGACCGTACTTCGGAAAAAGCCGGGCAATGGCGAGAAGATGTACAAGCTGATTCATCTGGCCTATATCGCCCCAGAGCAGCTCACGCTGAATGAAAAGCTGTTCCGGCTGAATCTCTCATCCCGGCAGTACTATCGACTGCATGATCAGGCAGTCAACATTCTGTCTCTTCGGCTTTGGGCGGCACCCTCAAAAGGGCTGGATTCCTGGCTGGAGCTTCTGACTCTGCTGGAAAACCTCCACTGATTTACTGGGCCTATTTGCTGCCGGAAAAAAGGCAAGAAAAAGGCAAGTGGGTGCGGCTGACATGGGATTGGAAACCTGCTATACTGATATCGTCCCAAAATGGGATTGGGCAAGAGTGATGCCGTTTCCTGAGTGATGAACTCCGGAGACGGCTTTTTGCTGCCCGGATTTTTGGCAAAGGAGGTATTTGGCATGGTCTGTAAACTCAAGAAAGAAAGTCAGAAGCTGAGAACTGCTTACTGGACCCTGGTTGGTGCAGCTTCGGCGATGCTGATCACGGTGCAGCCGGTAATGGCTGACACCATCTGGGATCGCTTCTCGACAATCATGAAGGACATCTACGGCCAGCTTGTCGGCATTTCCACGATTGTGGCTGTCACAGCTGCCGCCATCGCTCTTCTGGTCCGCATGATTTCGAGAAACCAGCGTGCAGTTGATGAAGCGACATCCTGGCTGAAGCGTATTGTTGTCACCTGGATCGTCCTGAACTCGCTGGGCTTCATTGTCGCCTATTTGCAGCCCTTGATCGCCGGCGGCAACTACACCGGCTAAGTCCATAGTCGAGCAGACTGGAGGTGATGCGATTTGCTCGACTGGATCTTTGAAGGCGTAATCAACTGGATCAGCAGCATTGTCAGTCAGATGATGGATGCTGTTTCTGGCCTTTTTCTTCAGGCATTGGGAACCGATATGACAGCGATGGAGGAATACTTTCCATTTGTCGCAAAGGCGTTCACCGTTATGCAGTACATGGGGTGGGCCATCCTGTTCCTGATTACTGTCTGGCAGTTGTTTCGGGTATTTGGCGGGCCAATTACTGAAGCAGAGAATCCTTGGGTTTTGTTAGCACGGAGCGCCTTGTTTGCACTCCTGATCGGCTACGCAAAACCCATTTTTTCAATCGTACTGGATATTGCGCGAGCTCCTTACACCGCTTTAATGGAGCTCTCCATGACAGCGGAGGATTTTACCTTCGCGGGTGTGGAGCAAGCCTTGGCCAATGGACTGACAACCATTGTCGCCATCGTATCCATTGTCGGGCTGCTCCTTCTCATCATTTTGGAAATATCGCTGGGATGGAACTATTTCAAATTGCTGCTGGAAACGGTGGAGCGGTACATCGTAGTGGGTGTCCTCTGCTATACTTCCCCGCTGGCTTATTCCATGGGTGCTTCCAAAGCAACCTCTCCTGTATTCAAAAGTTGGTGCAGGATGGTGGGTTCCCAGATGTTGCTGTTGGTAATGAACGTCTGGTTCCTTAGAGCATTTAATTCCTCTATGGGTCAGTACATCGGTAACGGCGGCGCTCTTTCCACCGGGCAGGGGAGCATTTTTTTGTGGTTGTTCTGCGCCTTGGCGTTTCTGAAAACCGCTCAGAAATTTGACTCCTATCTGGCAGCCATGGGCCTCAATGTCGCCCAAACCGGATCCGGCATGGGCATGGAGCTGTTGCTGGCAGCACGGATTATTTCCGGAGTTGGAAGCGGCGCCCGAAGTGCAGGCAGTGTGTTCCGCAGCAGTACTGCTACTGGAACCGGCGCGGCTGCAAGTGGATTTGCATCCGGATTCGCCAGTAAGTTCAAGGGCAACAGCTATGTCCGTGATGCAGTTGTTGATGGTGGTGTCAGGATGGGCGCAGGCGGAACTGTTGGGTTCATAGGCCGAACTTTTGGTGGCATTGCCGCGCGTAATGGAGCGACCCTTACCGGCGAATCCATCTCCTCCGTGGCATCCAGAACGCCCAATGTATCTGGCAGCATTGCCGGGGAGATTGCGGACCGCAGTCTTGGCAACTATATTCCACAGTTGAATGGCTACCAACTGTCTGACACCCAGATCACCGGTGGGCAGATTAGCACCAAAGTGACAGGCCCCGACGGCAAGGAAACCTCGGTGGAGATGTTCAGTACATCTCAATTTGAGAAGCCGGATGCGCCTCACTCTGTGGTTACTGCTTCGGATGGCAGTCAGTGGTATCAGATGGCCAGTGGCGAGGGCGCGGGAGCGTTCTATGATGCACCGTCCTTTGCCGGAAGTCCGGCAGAAGCACCGCAAGTGGCAGCAACTTTTCCCGACGCTCCCGAGGGCACAATGCTCCGAACCGTTGGAGAGGGCACCATCGAAGCAAGTTCTCCGGACGGTGGAAACACCATGTGGTACAACAGCGCCTTCTACGACGAGCCGGATGCTCCCCATACGATTATCCAGTCCGCGAATGGCGTGGACTGGTACGCGATGCAGCAGCATGCCGAAGCGCCGGAGTTCGAACCCGGAGAATCGGCCCTCGCTTACAACCAGGCACAGTTTCAGGCATTTATGCCGGGTTATGAGCAACCGGTATCCTCTGTGGATGGCGCTCAGCGGGTGGATGGACACTTTGAGGTACGTCACGAAAACGGTTCCGGTACCATGTTCTATGATACCGCACAGTTTGCTCCTCCCCGCGGCGATTATCAGGTTTATCAGGATATCAACGGTGGCCAGTGGTATGCGATCCGCGGTGAAGCAGCTGTTGATCGCAAGCCTGTATACGAAGGCGGAAAACCGGTGTATGACGGTGACAATGTCCGTACTGTATCGGTGGAAACCGTTCGTTATAAGCAGACCCCGGCACGCTTTGGAGAGCCGAAGTCACGTAACAATGAGTCCATTAAAGCACCTAAAAGAAAACGCTAAGTATATGCAGACAGCCGGGCCGGCAGAAAGAACGGTTCGGCTGTTCTGTTTTTGAATTGAACACGCTGTGAAGTGCAGCTTGATATAGGAGGTGAAAAATGCATGTCCGAACCGACAAAGCAGCAAATCGGTGATGGCCAGGATAATTTCGGCCAGGCTGCTGGACAAATGGCAAAAGCTGCAAAGCAGGCCAGCCAGGAGGCGGCAAAGAAAGGCGCGGAAGCGACTGCAAATGCTGCCGCTGCTACGGTTAAAGCAGGAGTGGAAGGTGGAAAAGCCGTTTCGGAGATTGCGGTCGGCACTGCGGTTGGAGGTCCCTGGGGTGCGATCTTGTCCGCCGCATGGGCCATGCGACATACGCTGTTCAAAATCCTGATCTGCATCTGTCTTGCACTGACATTTCTGATTGTCATGATTGTATCCCTTCCGTCTATTGTCGCGGACAGTGTCTTTGGGTTGAGCGGAACACAGCCAGCGGAAGATGCGACGCTATTGTCCAGCTATACGGAGATGGCCGAGGCGGTATCCGATGTGGTGGATGGTGCGTATGACCTTTCGCTCTCCGAAGTGGAACGTATTATTGCGGACGGTGGGTATGATTATGATCTCTCCATGGATGCACTGATCAATTACGCGCAGTCTTCAGCAGGCTATGATGTCTGCTACATATTAGCTGCTTATTCGGCCTCCATGGAGCAGCAGAACACGAGCCAGGCGGATATGATCTCGAAGCTGGATGGCGTTTCCGCCGATATGTTTCCGGTAACCTCCGAGGAAAAGGAAAAGGAGGTTTCGGTGCCGGCCACCTACTATACCTACAAACCTGTTTCCGTCACGGTGGTGACGAATCAGGTTCAGACGGGCATCATCAACGGAGTACCACAATACCGCTATGAAACCGCAACCAGAACCTACTACCTGCCGGATACAGCGTTTTCTGCTGATACTGTCATTGAAGTGGATGCCTATTCCAGTGTTGAGGTCACTGTACCCATATTTTCTGGCAGCCGGATTATCGGGACAGGCACCGAAACTTACTATTCCTACACAGGCAGGGAAACCGTAGAACCGACCACCGAGATGGTCAAATATGTTGAGTGTACAATCCATCCCTTTGACAACACCGTAATTGCCAGAGCTTTCAACTTGGATTTGCATGCTCAATATAACCAATTCAGCATCACTTATGGCGAGGCCATTCAAAATATGGCGAATGCCTTGAAAATGACGCTGTACGGCACGCTTGGAAATGGGCAGGCTGTTCCGCTGACGGATGCAGAGCTTATCGCTTTTGTCAACCGTCAGAACTGCAATGCGACCAGAAAACATATCCTGTCCACAGCGCTCCTTATTTCTGGGGAGGAAAGTCTGCAGCGGGCTGGAATGATGAGTGGAATACCCCAAAGCTGGTTACAGCTGAAGGATCTCCCAGTACGGGTACGATACGGCCCTTTGGTTTGGACTGTTCCGGTTTTACAGACTGGACATATAAAACAGCCGTTGGCGTCAGTCTGTACGGCGGGACCTGGAGCCAGTGGGCTGAATCGTATTCCATCACGGCAGATGAACTTCTGCCCGGTGACCTTGGTTTCCTGATGGATGATGACGGGCAAGATTGGAATCATGTTCTGATCTTCGCTGGGTATGGGGAGAGCGGAGAGCGTATGTGGGTTCATTCCACCAGCAGCAGCGGAGTGACACTGAATTCTCCCAGCTACGAAGCGAGTCTGTCTCTACGAAGGCCAAAAAATGTGGATTTCGATGCGATGATCACAGGTAGTCCGACTGGCGAGGGCCTTTATACCATCGAGGTTGAGGTGACCCACTACTGCGCCTGCAGTATCTGCTGCGGCAGCAACGCTGACGGAATCACAGCCAGCGGAAAGCCTGTGGCACGGGGTATGGTGGCCATGTCCAGCTATTACCCCTTTGGAACGCAGATTATGATTAACGGAGTCATGTATACGGTTGAGGATCGGGGCGGCTCCGGAATCGAGAATGATATCCATCGGGTGGATATCTTTGTACCAGATCACAACGAGGCCCTTCGGCTTGGCCGGTTTACGACCACAGCGACCATTTATAGAATAGGCAGGTGACCCATTTGGAAGAGAAAGAATACAATAACATTTACGCCATTCCGGCGAACTATACGGACTCCGGCAAGATTCTCGGCGGCATGCTGGAGCCCAGGAATGCAGTGGAAGCAGTGATCCTGTTGATTCTGACAGGATATCCGATCCTATTTGTGATCCCCATGTCCGGCACCATCCGGATTGTGGTAGCCACAGTAACCTTGCTTCCTCTCGGTGTGCTGGCGATGATGGGCATCGATGGCGATTCCCTGTTTCAATATCTCGGCCATATGTTTTCCTACCTGAAGAACCGCCGGAAATTACACTACAGGAGGATTGGATATCGTTATGACCCAAAACAACTCCGCAAAAAGAAAGGCGGAAAAAAGAAAAAGCAAGCCAGAAAAGCTTGATTTCGTCCAGGATTTCATTCCAGTGAAAAACCTGGCCAACGGCGTCATCGAGACCACGGACGGGAGATACATCCGTATTCTCGAAATTGAACCCATCAACTTTATGCTTCGCTCCGACGAGGAGCAGTTCAATATTATCTCATCCTTCGCAAGCTGGCTGAAAATTTCACCCATGCGGATGCAGTTCAAGAGCATGACCCGAAAAGCAGATTCAGACCGCCATGTGGCCATGGTGCGAGCGGAACTGGAAGCGGAAGAGAATGAATCCTGCAAGCGATTGGGAGAAGGTTACATCCGGCTCATTAAGGATGTGGGCAGCCGTGAGGCCCTAACCCGGCGCTTCTTTCTGATCTTTCAGTATGAGGAGTTGCGGCGGGGTGATGGCGAAGATTACGGTCAGGTTCTAAGCATGATGCAGGCTGCGGAACAGACGGCCAGGGCTTACTTCTTCCAGTGCGGCAACAGCATTCTGGACCCAAAGGATCCAGATGAAGCGACGGCAGAGATTCTGTATATGTTCTTTAATCGCCGTTCCTGTGTAGATGAACCATTCCAGAGCCGGGTCAATCGGGTGGTGATTGACACCATGGCCACAAAGCAGAAGGTCATCGGCATTGATCCTGTTCCACACATTCGGATTTCAAACTTTCTGGCACCCCGCGGTATTGATCTGAACCATCATCACTACGTCGTGATGGATGGCCTTTATTATACCTTTCTTTACATCAAGGGTAACGGCTATCCAAGTATGGTTCGGGCAGGCTGGATGTCCTCTCTGATCAACGCCGGTGAAGGTGTGGATGTTGATGTTTTCCTGCGCCGGGAAAACCGGAGCAAGAGCATTGACAAGGTCGCCCAACGAATCCGTCTGAATCGTACCAAACTCAAGAGTATGCAGGACACCAGCAGCGACTACGAAGAACTGGCAAATTCCATCCAGTCCGGCTATTACATCAAGCATGGCCTGTCCAACAATGAGGATCTGTTCTACCTGTCCATCTTTGTCACAGTCTCGGCCAAAAGTTATGAGGAACTGATGTGGCGCAAGCAGCAGATGGTGGATATGCTAAAATCCATGGACATGTATGTCAGCGACTGCCGGTTCCAGCAGGAAGCGGCCTTTCGCAGCGTAATGCCCTTTGTGAAAATGGCGCCGTCACTGGAAACGAAGAGCCAACGCAATGTGCTGACCAGTGGTGCAGCTTCCACCTATATGTTCACCAGCTTCGAAATGTCGGACGACACCGGCGTGCTGCTGGGGATCAACCGGCATAATAATTCCCTGTGCATCGTTGACCTGTTCAATACCAAGAAGAACAAGAACGCCAACCTGAACCTTTTGGGCACCAGCGGTGCCGGCAAGACCTTCACCATGCAGCTGCTGGCGCTGCGTATGCGAATGCGCGGCATACAGTGCTTTATTCTGGCGCCCATCAAGGGACACGAATTCCGAAGAGCCTGCAAAAAGATCGGCGGCGAATTTATCAAGATCGCACCGGGATCTCCGCACTGCATCAACATTATGGAGATCCGTCACACGATCTCTCCAGAGATGGAACTGATCGACGAGATCGACTACAGCGAGATGGATTCTATGCTGGCCAGAAAAATCCAGCAACTCATGACTTTTTTCTCCCTGCTGATACCGGACATGACAAATGAAGAAGAGCAGATGCTGGATGAAGCGCTGATCCGCACCTATGCGAAATTTGGGATCACGCATGATAATGATTCTCTATACATAGACCGCACTACAAATCCGCCGAGAATGAAGGCTATGCCCATCATCGGGGATCTCCACAAAGAACTTCAGGAAAATCTCATGACCAAGCGCATTGCCATCATCATCAGCCGGTTTGTCACCGGCTCCGCACAGAGTTTTAATCGGCAAACCAACGTGGATCTCAGTAACAAGTATATTGTGCTGGATCTTTCGGAATTGAAAGGCAAACTGCTCCCTGTCGGAATGTTCATCGCTCTTGACTACGTTTGGGACACTGTTAAGGCCGACCGTACCAAAAAGAAGGCCATTATGATTGATGAGATCTGGCAGCTCATCGGTGCCAGCTCCAATCGGATGGCGGCGGAGTTCTGCTTGACGATCTTCAAGACGATCCGTGGATTTGGCGGTGCGGCTGTTTCAGCCACCCAGGACCTTTCCGATTTCTTCGGCCTTGAAGACGGCAAGTACGGGCGAGCCATCATCAACAACTCCAAGAACAAGATTCTTTTGAACCTGGAACCGGATGAGGCCAAGTATGTTCAGGAAACTCTGAAGCTGACCCAGACGGAAACGAGGGCAATCACCCGGTTTGAACGTGGAGAGGCGTTGGTCATATCTAATAACAACAAGGTGCCGGTAGTGATAAAAGCATCCCGCGAGGAGCAGGAGATGATCACCACAGATCGCGCTGAGTTGGAGGCTCTTTTGAAAGAGCGCCAGCAGGAACAAAACGTATAACCTGCAAAATACGCATTTCAAATCAAATACGCACGAAGGAGGTGTGAAATATGCTGCTGCAAGACGAACAATATGTGGTCAAGTGGCTTTCCCAATATGGTGCCCTGCCAAAAGCGCAGATTACCAAGATGCTTCGAAAGCCGCCGAATACTGCCGAAAAGATCCTGCGGAACCTGAAAAAGCAGATGCGGATCTCGGATGTGTCCGGTGGCTACTACATTGGGCTGGATGCCATGAGTAAACCGGATCAGAGAATGATTCTCGCAGTTTGGGTACTTTTGAAGTTCATTGATCAGGTAGATCCCCTGGCTCATTATCCGGCGGTATATCCCGCCCAGCTCTTTTTTCTGAAAGAAAACATAGGATATGAGATTGTTGTCCTGTATGAGGGTGAGGAACGGCTGCTTCGGCTGCTTCAGCCTGATGAGGATCTGAAGTACATTATCATACTGCCTCATATTGGTATGGCGAACGGGCTGAAGCTTCCGGACGCTCCTTGCCTGTTCGCAACTGTGGATTATTGCGGAGAGCACGAGCCTGAGGTCTATTTCTATACGGAGGAGGCGATTCTGGATGGAAAAGAATCCGTTCCTGCAAATGTTGGATAAATTCCAAAGACTGAACAAAGAACAGTCAGAACTGGCAGACTTGGTTCAATGGTCTTTTAAGGCCAGCGATACCAAAGCAGCCTACGATCTTTCCCTTCGACTGGAAGAACTGACGGAGCGGTCCGTACTCTTGAGCCGGTCGCTCCCAGCTTACACCGGCAATCCTCGTTCCGTCCATGATGTTGAAGCTGTCATTGGCAGAGAAATCCCAGTGGAAATTGGGTTCACGGAGGAAGGATGGTTCAGTCTCAGAATGCCCCTGTTGCTCCCGAAGAAGGAGCACGGCTCTGCAAATTATATCCGTTCTATTGTGTACCCTGCGATGGAGGGATTCTTCCGGGACAAGCCACCGGTACGATTCCGGGACTGTGTGCTGATCTACCGACACTTGTATTCCCGGAATAGACCGGAACGGCAGCGCCGAGACCATGACAACATTGAAGTCAACATGCTTTCCGACACAATTGCACTGTATGTCATGCCGGATGATGGGCCGGAAATCTGCTGCCACTACTACTGCAGCGCAGCGGCCCAAACTGAGCGAACGGAGGTCTATGTGGTTCCTCAAACCGACTTTCCGTACTGGTTCGAATCAGAAAAAAAGATGCCGGAGGAGGGGGTGAAACTCTATGAAACGAAGCTTTCGAAAGCGGAAATTCATATGTAAAAACCGGCGAAAACTGCCGACGAAAAAAGACACATGGCGACATAGCCGGAAAAGCTCTGAAAATCAAGGCTTTTTCAGGGGTGATGCCTCCGGCCATTGCGCCCAAGAGAGCAGTCATCATGGCGCAGTTTCTTCGGGCAAGGGTGAGTCGCTATGATACACTTCCGCCCAGGCAGTCATGTGCATCGGCTCGTCACAATTCTGTCCACAACAGGTGAATTTCCAACACGATCGCTTTACTTACTCGGAAATGAACGGGTCTTCAAGGCGGTAGTCCATAAACTCACAACCATTCAGCAATTCCGCAATTCTCAGACTGGAGCTGAACTGACCTGCCGAATGCTTACCGTGTCCGGAAGGGGCCGGAACAAAACCATTCGGTTTCACAGATCGGCTCTTCCCATACTGGAATGGGTTAGCGCTCAGGATTATTACCTGCATGCATTCCGGAACCATAAATTCTCCGGGGATGCTTATCATGTGGAGCGGCGGCACCGGGTGGCAGAAGCTGTGGCCATGTGCATGAGTGCAGGTCTGGAGTCTCGCCCCTATGTACTGCCAAAGCTTCAGGGGGAGTGCATCAGCAAAACTGTTCCAGAGTTCCCCTGCCTGTATCTCGCAAGAGAGTTGAAGCGCGTGGATGAGTTGGGGACGAATAAGACCCAGTTCACGCGCTTGGTTGGTGCATTCTTTTCCGACCGGGAATGCCGCGCGGTCTACAACACACGGAATGCGGTTATGAAGTGGTCCGGGATGGGCGAGTTCAAGGCAAGACAGAGTATTACGGACATCGCTCGGTTGAATGCCGGTATCTCCCGGGTGGATTCCGCCATTCTGTTTGCCAAGTCCTATGACACCGCGCTTCAGACCCTTCTGGAGTCTGACCGGAGCCGACGGATGGAATTTCGATTTGATGCGGTCTACCGTCATATTCATGTTGTTACAATGGATGAGAACGGCGTTCGACTCCTGCAGTTGCTGTCTGTGCCAGACTGGAATGAACAGCTGCTGGACCTGCTGTTCGATCCTGAGCAGCGGTCCTATAACAAGGGTCAATTTGAGTATGACGCTTGTATTGACGGTGTCTATATCCTATCCCATCTGGATGGAGACATTGCCAGACTGATTCGGTTCCGTGATGCGCTGAGAATGGGCGCCGGCCCGAGTGAGGTTCTGTGCTTTCCATTCCAGGTTGAGTTCTTACAGGAATTCCTGGGTCAGGCAACCCAGTTCAAAACCATTGACATGAGCGCAGTGGAGGAAGCAATTGGCCAGGAAAGGAGGAAGTTATTTGACGGATAAAATAAGAACGGCTGCCATTATTCTTGCCGCCATACTGGGATGCACGGCGCTGGTTTATCTGGGCGGAATGCTCAGCCAATTGCTGACGAACTACTCACTCTGGCTTGCGTCTGACGGTATGAGCGGTCAAACCACGATGAAACCAGTCAGTTGGAACCCGGCGATCTGTTTTCCGCTGGCTTTCACGGTCAATGGGATTAAGGGAATGTTGGGGCTTCTGCTGATTGGCGGGGGTATCTTTGCCTATGTCAAGCTCCATGACCGTTTTGACAGCAAGGAACATGATCCGCGTGGTTTTTCCAAGAGCAAATCCGGCATCTATGGTACGGCTTCCTGGATGACAGAAAAGGAGATGCGCGAGATGCTGGAGATCTCCACGATTGAAAAAGCGGAAGGCACCATCTTGGGTGAGTATAAGGGAAAAGCCGTCTGCATGCCGGTAGACACCAGGCTGAACCGGCACATTGCCATCTTTGGTGCCTCCGGCACCATGAAATCCAGGGCCATCATACGGAATGCACTGTTCCAAGCTTTGAAGCGAGATGAGTCTGTGGTTGTCACAGATCCAAAAGGTGAACTGTATGCGGATACGGCTGAGATGTACCGCAAGGCCGGTTATGAAGTGAAGGTGTTCAATCTGGTGACACCTGAGCACGGCGATTCCTGGAACTGTATGTCTGACCTTCACGGAGACACCCTCATGGCCCAGGTGCTGACCAATGTTATCATTGGAAACACCAGCTCAGGTAAGGGAGATCATTTCTGGGACAATGGCGAAGGAAATTTACTCAAAGCTTTGATCCTGCTCGTTGACCAGGATCCCCATCGAAGTTCTGATGAGAAACACCTGACCGCTGTATATCAGATGTTGACCCAGCACAGCGAGCGTCAACTCACGACCATCTTTGAAAAGCTCCCTCTGGATCATCCGGCTCGGGCACCCTATAACCTGTTTGCCCAGTCCAGTGATACTGTGAAATCCGGCATCATACTGGGGCTGGGTACCAGACTTCAGGTGCTGCAGAATCAGGCCGTTCAGCGGATCACCAGTCGGTCTGACATTGACCTGTCCGAACCAGGCACCCGAAAATGCGCATATTTTATCATCTTGAGTGACCAGGATGCGACCATGGCATTCCTGTCGTCGCTCTTTTTTTCATTCCTGTTCATCCGGCTCACCCGGTTTGCCGACTCCAGACCAGATGGTCGCTGCGATGTGCCCGTGAATCTGATTCTGGATGAGTTTAACAATGTTGGTCGTATCGGCGGTGCAGAGGACGGATCAGACTTTGCAAGATCGCTATCGGTCATTCGCTCCCGGGATATCCGGGTGATGCTGGCGGTGCAGAGCCTTGGTCAGCTTCAAAACCGGTATGGCAACAATCTCTGGGCCGAAATCATCGGCAACTGTGACATACAACTGATGCTCGGCTGTACCGATGATGTGACAGCAGATTACTTTTCAGAGCGCAGCGGAGATATGTCGGTAATGGTCAACTCCACAATGACCGTGCGTCAAACCATTGCGGTAGCGCAGGTCATCCCTCAGTACCGTCATACCGAAGGGCAAGGGAAACGGCGGCTGCTCACTTCCGATGAGGTACTTCGATTACCAAATACCGAAATGTTGGTGGTGATCCGCGGCTGCAATGTGCTCAAGCTCGAAAAGCTGGACTATACCAAGCATTGGATGGCCAAGCTGATCGATCGGCATAATATCGCAGAGTATACTCCCCGACCGGTCGCTCCCGTTTTCCAGACTGACTTTACATCAGTACCTTCTGCTGCAGAAAAGCCGCGTGAGCCGGCCAGGAAGAAAAAGCTCTACAGTTCGGCCAAACCACCTACTGAATTTTAATCAAAAGGAGGATTTTTATGAACCTGAATCACTCTGATCTGCCCATGGAAGAGGCAAGCGTTCCCAAAACCGAAGCTGTTCCGGAATTGGAAGACATGATCAGCAATCCGAACCAGGCAACCGCACTGGATCCTGTCCAGACTGACTCTGAATCGGTCGCGATCACCGACCCGGGGCCCGGATCCGACTTTCCCGATCATGCTTCAGTAGTTTCCCCTGAGACTGAGCCAGAAAAGCCGAAAAGAACCCGGAAGCGTAAGACGACCGAAGGCCCTGCGTCCCAGTCTGACACAGAAGCGGATTTGAGAGAGGAAACGCCAGCCAACAGCGCCAAGGCCAGGCCAAAGCGTCCGTATGTCCGCCCTGAGATGACCGTCATTTCCATTGATGACCGTCTGACCGTCCAGACTGAGGCAGATAAAGCCAAGAACGACCTTCTGGACCTTTTGGAATCTTATAAAACCGGCCGTATTCTGACCGGAACCATCCAGGGCGTGGAGCGTTCCGGGGCCAATGGCCCTGCTCTCGCAGTCCTGTATCATGGTGATTTCAAAATCATTATTCCCGCGTCGGAAGCAGTGGAACCGCCTGCGGATTTCCGCGGCAGGAGCCCGGATGAAGTCATGCACTATCTGCTGACCAAACGTCTGGGTGCCGAGGTGGATTACATTATCAAAGGCATTGACCATCAGACTGACCTGGCCGTGGGCAGCCGTCTTGAGGCGATGCGCGCCAAGCGCCGTCAATATTATCTGGGCACAGACCGGGATGGAAATAACCTTATCTACTCCGGAGTGTGCGCAGAAGCTCGCGTGGTTTCTGTAATCCGTGCCGGAATTTTTATTGACCTGTTCGGTCTGGAGGTCTACATCCCTCTCCGGGAACTGAGTTACCAGCGGCTCATGGATGCGGCCGGTACTTTCCAACCCGGCCAGCGCATTCTGGTCAAAGTGATGGACGTAGATCGCAGTGATCGAAACAACATCAAAGTCGCAGCCTCCGTCAAGCAGGCGATGGAAAACCCCAGTGAAAAAGCGCTGCGCCGGTATTCCATAGGAGACTGTTATGTGGGGACTGTCAGTATGGTGGATACCAATGGCGTGTTTGTTGCGCTGGATGGCGGTATCGACTGTCTCTGCAGTTATCCCAAGCGCGGCCGCCCGCCCAGAGGTGCCCGGGTGACCGTAAGAATTCTTGGCATCAACCAGGAAACGAACCGAATCTGGGGCGCCATTACCCATATTGCAGCAGCGCGATGATTCGATTCCGGACTGACGAAAGGAGGAATTTCATGACCTATTGTGATCTGTGTGTTGCCGAGCAGCAGCGCCGAAAACAGATCGTCTCCGAGACTCGGACGATGATCTATGCGCATCTGCAAGTACAGGAGGATGACGGCGCTTCCCTGCTGACCAGCTACAGCGGGTATTACCTGCAAATCTCGTTTTCAGAGATTCATCCCCTGATGGTTCTCTGCCTTGCCAGAGCAATGCCGAACCCCAGTTCCGGGAAGCAGCGTCAGATGACCAATGAGCTGAATTTGCAGAGCATTCTGGGAAGCCATGCCATCAATGATGATGTTGGCTGCTATTCTTACCGTGCTACCCATTGGCTGGACAACAAAATGGAAGCATCTCGCTTTTTCGAAATTCTTGAACGTTGTGTCGATGAAGCAAACCGTGGATATCATAAATTGGCAGGCTGAATTGCAAAATACCAGACCGACTCGTGTAATAATAGTGAACCCACACGAGAGGAGAATGCATTATGAAAGCACGAGTGATGGTTGCTCTTTGCCTTGCAGCGCTGATGCTTGGAGCTTGCTCTGCTTCAGACCCGTCTGAGGCCAGTGAAAATCGGGCAATTGTGGACCAGAGAATTCAGGATTCTCAGTCCGCCTGTCAGACTGACCCGGCTCCCGATGAATGCCTTCAGGATCCGGAGAAGACAAGCCTGGATTCTGAGTCTGTATCAGACTCGGATGAAATCGAAATGCCAAGCAGTGCACCTCCCGAGCCGGCCGGTGAACAGGAAAGCTCACAGGAGCCGACTGAGCCATCATCTCCGCAGGCAACAGAAAATCCAACGGTTCCAGCAGAGCAGACACCGCCACCTGATACTTCAGCGCCTGAGGACGATCCGCCGGTTGACCCGGGCGGTTCTGAACCCCTCCCTCAACCGGAGCCGGATAATCCACCTACACCGGAACCGGAGCAGGAAGCAGAACCGGACCACGAAACTACAGAGTCAGAGCCTCCGGCATTCGATGTACAGGTCTGGGTTGACTTCGCTATTTCCTATGGTCAGCAAATTGGTCTGGAATATGATGCCAGTGCCACAGATTGCTGGGACGCACCCATAACGGCAAGCGGCCAGTCCAAGTTTCTGGAACGCGATATCACCTCACGCCTGAATCGCTATCTGGATCGGGGGATGACCGGATTCAGCGTCTGGGCGGAGATCCGCTCCGACGGAAAGTATAATCTGTATATCGGCTATCGCTAAAATCTATTTTGTTATGAACGCATCGTGGAAACTCACGGTGCGTTTCATTTTATATCAAACAGGAGGAGACAATCATGACAACAGCGAAAAGAAAGCCCCTTTCACTTTTACTGACCTTACTTATGCTGGTCAGCATGGTGGTAAATCTGATCGTTCCCGTCTATGCGGCGGAGAATGTCGGCACCATTTATTTAGTGCAGTACCCCCGCGGCGGTGGTGACACGGATGCTTGGGGACACCCCAATCTTACTTATATGAACGGATGGCAATCCGGCAGCGCCTCAGGCTTTCTAACCCGAAGCATGGATTCCTACACCGGTCAGCTTGTGTACTGTATCGAGCCCGGTGTCCACCAAAACAGCGGTGACCAGCTGAGCGGCCGCGGTGAGGATTTCTGGGAGAACTATCCGGACGATCTGAACCCGACCATTGATCCCGATACGATCAAAACCCATATTGGCCGTATTTTCCAGTATGGCTATACCGGGAATAATACGACGACCTGGGATGTAAACAATGCGTCCGATCAGAATACGCTGGCTCAGATCATGGCCACACAGATTCTGATCTGGGAGACCATCGTCGGCGAACGTGATGCAGATTTTAACCATGTGAATGCGCACGGCATGGGCTACGCTGAAGTTCTGGATACGGTCAGTTCCAATCATCCGCTGCGCTCCAAGGTAATCTCCGCATACAACGGAATTGTCAGTGCGGTTCAAAACCACGATGTGATTCCCTCGTTCATGTCCAGAAGCCGAGGCAGTGCCCCGACCTATGAACTGGAATGGAACGGTTCCTCTTATGTGCTGGAACTGAGAGATACCAACGGTGTGCTGAGCAATTTTTCTATCTCCTCGCCGACCTCCGGTGTCACGGTATCCCAGTCTGGAAATACACTGACGATTACCGCACAGGAAGCGCCCACGAATGGGATCACAATCACAGCAACCAAGGGCGCACAGCGTCTGGGCGTTGTAGTCTGGACCGATGGCGTGAAAAGCAGCACAGTATCCGGTCAAATTCAGGACTCCGTCACCTGGGGCGAGCGTGTGTCTGATCCGGTTTATGCCTATCTGAATCTCAAGGTAAGCTACGGTGAAGCCAAAATCGTGAAGCACTCGGAGGATGGCAAGGTCGCCGGTGTGAAGTTCCGGGTGACAGGCAATGGTATGGATGAAACCGTCACTACGCAGAACGATGGTACCATCTCGATTGCTAATCTGAAGCCTGGCGAGTATACCGTTACAGAACTCTCCGATAACCGGTATGAGCCGCAGGAACCTCAGACTGTTACCGTCGTCAGCGGTCGGACCGCTGTTGTCACCTTCAGCAACACTCTCAAGCGCGGCAGACTGGAAGTGACAAAATCCTCTGAAGATAACCTTGTGGAGGGAGTAAAATTCCATTTGTTCGGCACCTCCCTTTCCGGTCTGACCGTGGATGAATACGCAGTAACCGATGAGACTGGTACCGCACACTTTGATAACATCCTGATCTCCGGAAACACATCGTATACGCTGGAGGAAGTGGACGCAGCCGAGCGGTATGTGGTCCCTGCCGATCAGGAGGCTGTGATCTACTGGAATGACGTGACCGAACGCAGCTTTACTAACACCCTTAAAAAATTCCGGGTCGAGGTGGTGAAGCGTGATATTGAGACAGGTTCGGCGCAGGGCGATGCAAGCTTAGCCGGTGCCAGGTACGGCCTGTATCAGGCCGGGAATCTGGTGGCTGAGTACACCACAAACGCCAACGGTGGTTTTGTGACGGATTATTTCATCTGCGGAGACGGCTGGACGATTCGTGAAATTGCACCCTCAGAAGGCTATCTTCTGGACGAAACCATCTATGAGATTCCGTCGGATGCTTCCAATTTCAAAGTGGAACTGAATGACCTGGATCTGACCGTTCATGAACAGATCATCAAGGGCAGCATCCGCCTGGTCAAGCACATTGACAAACCTGATCCCGATGTAGAGACGGAACTGGAGGTCACAGACTCTTCGGAGCCCATGCCTGTCCTGGAAGATGTCATCCTCCAGACTGAGCCTGTTTTGGAAGAGGAAATGCTGAATTCCGATCGAGTGCTCCCTGGAGAACCGGATTCAGACAAAATCGAAAGTGAGTCTGAGGAAATCGAGTCTGACACGGTCGTGATGGACGATGCCCTGGATTCCGAACCTGAAGTGACGGCTGAGACGGAAGAACTTTCTGAGACTGAGCCTGTTCTGGATGAAGTAGAGCAGCCTACCCCGGTACCGGATGATGAAATCAAGCCCTCCGGTGGAGAAGGTCTGATCGAGCAGCCTGAGGAGGGCGCCAAGTTCCAAATCTATCTGGCTTCTGCAGGCAGTTATGATGCCGCGAAGGAAAACGAGCGCGATCTCCTCGTAACCGATGGCGATGGCTTTGCCGTATCCAAGGATTTGCCTTATGGCCGCTACAGGGTTCATCAGATTGAAGGCATGGATGGTCAGGCATTCATTCCTGACTTCACCGTGTTTATCTGTGAAAATGGGCAGACTTACTCTTACATTCTGAACAACCAGACCACCAGCAGCCTGATTCGAGTGGAAAAGCGTGATGCGGAAACAGGCAATATTATCGCCGCAGCGAATGTGGGTTTCCAGGTCCGCGATCTATCTACCAACGAGTTGATCATCCAGACGGTTTACTATCCGACGCCTGTGACCATCAACACTTTTTATACCAACGATGAGGGCTGGCTGATGCTGCCTTGTGAACTGGATTACGGTCAGTATGAGCTGATTGAAGTACAGACCTGCTACGGATATGTGCTGGACAGCGAGCCGGTTCCCTTTACGGTGGACGGAAGTGAAAATGTAGTCACCGTAGAGAAATACAACTACGCCCAGAAGGGTGTCATCAAGATCCAGAAGACAGGCGAAGTCTTCGCCAGCGTCTCTCGGCAGGAGGATCTGTATCAGCCTGTGTACGAAGTGCGGGGGCTGGCTGATGCAGTTTTTACCGTCACTGCCGCGGAAGATATTGTGACCCTGGATGGTACGGTTCGGTACACGAAGGGCGAGTTGGTCGATACGATCACCACTGGAGCAGATGGCTGGGCCGAGAGCAAAGCGTTGTATCTGGGTCGGTACGAGGTGACGGAGATCGAAGCCCCTGCGCCTATGGTGCTGAACAGTGAAACTCAGATTGTGGAACTGGCCTATGCCGGACAGGATGTCGAACTGACGGAGGTCAATGCCGGCTGCTACAATGAGCGTCAGACAGTTCAGATCAGTCTGACCAAGAACATGGAATCGGACAAGACGTTTGGCGTTGGCCTCGGCGATGAGTTGGCCAGTGTCACATTCGGGCTATATGCTGCAGAGGAGATTCCGGCCGCAGACGGCTCTGTCATCCCTGCAGACGGTCTTATTGAAATCCTCGCCATTGGTGCTGACGGAACTGGAAATTGCAGTTCCGATCTGCCTCAGGGCAGCTACTACCTCCAGGAACGCACTACCAACGGCAGCTATATTCTGAACGATACCAAATACCCGGTGATCTTCACCTATGCGGGGCAGGACATTGCGACAGTGCGTCTGGCAGCCAACGATGGTCAGGCCATTATCAACGAGCTGATCTACGGCAGTGTGTCCGGTAAGAAGCTGGATGATGCCGGTAATGCCCTGGAAGGTGCTTTAATCGGACTGTTTACGACTGATGAGGGTGAGTTTAACGAGGAGACAGCCGTCCTGACCACCACATCTGCTGAGGACGGGTCTTTCCACTTTGAAAACATCCCGAAAGGCATCTGGTACATCCGTGAGATTCGGCAGCCGGAGGGCTATGTGTTGTGCGCGGATATCTTCCCAATTGAGATCTCTGAGAACGAACAGATTGTTGAGATTGAAATCGTCAATGAGCGTATTCGGGCGACACTGAGTCTGACCAAGATTGATGAGGAGTATCCGGATCACAAGCTCAGCGGTGCGGAGTTCGAAGTCTACCGCGATGTCAACGGGAACAAGGAGCTGGACAAGGAAGATACTTTGCTGGGTCTGATGGAAGAGATGGAGGCAGGCTTCTATGAAATGAAGGACGTAGAATTCGGTGGTGTGCTGGTTCGTGAGAAGACAGCGCCTGAAGGATTCTACCTGGACGAAAATGTTTACTATGTCTCCATTGAGTCTGACGGCGAAACCTATACAGTAGAGAACAAGGCTGGCGTGGGTTTTATTAACCAGGCCCACCGTGGAAATCTGAAGATCATCAAGACCAGCAGCGACGGGAAGCTGGAGGGCTTCACGTTCCGCATCTCCGGCGAGGACTATGACCGCACCTTCACCACGGGCAGCGATGGTATCATCTTCATAGAGAACCTTCGCGTGGGCAAATATACCGTAACCGAGCTTGATGACGAGATGAGCGAAGGCTACAGGCGCCCGGATCCCGTAACCGTCGAACTGGTTACCGACGAGACTCTGACAGTCAATGTCCATAATGAAAAGGTCACTGTGGATGTGCCCAAGACCGGCGATGATTCGAATCTGTGGATTTGGGGCAGCCTGCTTGGCCTGAGCGCGCTCGGTGCTGGTGCGCTTGTCTTTGTGGATTACAAGAGACGGAAACGTATTGTCAAGAAGTAAGGTCAACAGCCGGACAGAATTTTTCTGTCCGGCTGTCTTCTTTTGCCGAAACGTCGCGAATAATACATAAATTAGTCGGAGATTCTGAATGATTTAACATTTTCTTGGTTGACTTTCTGTTTTGCGCGGCATATACTGTGAACAGAATCAGAAGAACAAGAAAAGGTTGGTGATGAGGATGAAACGATTTGCAATGCAGAAGCTGCTGGACTGGAAGGAAGATCCCCATCGGCTGCCGCTGATTATTCGCGGTGCCAGACAGGTCGGAAAAACCTGGCTGATGAAGGAATTCGGAAGACTCTACTTTGAAAAGTGTGCCTATATCAATTTTGACAGAAACAAGCGTATGGAGCAGTTGTTCTCCGGTGATTTCAGTGTGGATCGGATTCTGGCTGGTCTTGCTATTGAAAGCGGCGTGGAGATTGAACCGGAGAATACCCTGATCATCCTGGATGAAATCCAGGAGGTTCCTCCGGCTCTGCAAAGCCTCAAGTATTTCTGTGAGGATGAAAGGCACAGCTACTATATTGTTGCTGCCGGCTCTTTGCTTGGCATCGCCATGCATCAGGGGACATCCTTCCCAGTTGGTAAGGTGGACAGTACGGAGCTATATCCGCTGTCTTTTTCGGAGTTCCTTGATGCAACAGGAAACAGCTCTCTTCTGAATCTGCTTCAGCAAAAGGACTTTGCCATGATCACAGCATTTAAGGACAAGTATATCGACCTTCTCAAAACCTATTACTATGTTGGCGGAATGCCGGCGGCAGTCAATGCCTATGCAGAAAGCGGGAATCTCAAAACTGTCCGGCGCATTCAAAAGCGCCTGATCTCGGATTACGAACAGGATTTCTCCAAACACGCTCCCACAGCCGTGATCCCGCGGATTCAGATGATCTGGGACGGTATTCCCTCCCAGTTGGCAAAAGAAAACAAAAAGTTTATTTACAGCGTACTCCGCGAGGGTGCGCGAGCCAAGGATTTTGAGCTTGCCATCCAATGGCTTACGGATTGCGGCCTGTGCCATAAGGTTGGACGTGTGACCAAGGGAGGGATTCCTCTTAAAGCATATCAGGATATTCCGGCGTTTAAGCTCTATCTGGTAGATGTGGGGTTGCTTGCAGCCATGACCGATCTGGATGCCAAAACGCTGCTGATGGGAAATGCCATCTTCACGGAATTCAAAGGAGCGCTGACGGAGCAGTATATCTGCCAGCAATTGTACGCGGAGCTGGATATGGTTCCCTACTACTGGTCAGCGGAGGCATCCTCCGGTGAAGTTGATTTCGTTCTGCAGTATCGGGGGCAGGTCGTTCCGCTTGAAGTCAAAGCAGAAGAAAACCTGAATGCCAAAAGCCTCAAGAGCTTTGTCAACACATACCAGCTTGCATACGGTGTCCGGACCTCAATGTCGGATTATCGGGAACAGGAGAAACTGGTCAATCTGCCGTTGTATGCGATTTCCTTGCTATGGGAAGTCTGCGATAAGATGAATGAAGCATAAGAATAGAAAGAGCAGGAGCCTACTTCATTGAAGGTTCCTGCTCTTTCTGATTGGAGGTTATTTATGACTAAGATACACAAAACGAAAAGTACTTTGGTGATGAGCGTAATCATTATGCTCCTCTTGCTTTTACCTCAGACTGCGTATGCAGCCGATGGTACCGACGGGACAGAAATGCAGGTTCTGCAGCCGCAACAGTTAGAGATCCAGCTTGGCTCAAACTGGGCTGGCGTGGAGTTCCAACTGAAGACAGATGCCGGCCTGTACCCCGGCACCATTTCGGTCGGTGAGGATGGTGTTCTTCGGCTGGAGATTGGCGGCAGCTCCACCTACACCCTGACCTGTCTCAACTCCAGTGCACCAGTGCCTGATGTTGCGCAAGCTCCTGCCCCGGGGGAAGCGGACTCGAAAGATATCACTTCATCTGCCCCGGAAACTGAATCGGAAGGTGGCGCGGAACAGCTTTCTTCGTCCACAGAAAAATCCACTAACGAGGATGCAACGAACACTATCGCAGGCATTCCTGTTCTGCATATCGCATTGTTCGGTGGTGGTTTGCTGATTGCTGTTGCAGCACTGATCGGGATGCGTATATCATCCCGACGCCATGCAGTGGATGCAGATTACGATGAAGAAGAATAATTCACCAGACTGAAAACAAAAGCAGGGGAAGAAACTAATCGTATATTTAATCCGAAAATATTTTCAAAAATATATACGATAGGTATTGACTTTCTTGAAAGCCTCTGCTATACTGTAAGCGTGGCAGGGGCTTGCGCAGGCTTTCGGTACTTCGGAAGAGCTCCCGGAGTCAGACGTATTCCAAGGGGGATACGGAACCGTTACGGAGTCGCGCACTGAGCGATTCCACAATCGCAAGCCATCTCGAATTATATAGGCCGGAAGGCTGCTTAAATAACGTACAGAGTCAACGCTGGATGAGACAAAAAAACTCCAGCACTTGGCTCTGTATTGTTTTTTTGCAGATCTTCCGGCCTTTTCTTTTCCAACGGAGGTGAACAATCATGAAAAACAAAAAGAAAAAACGAAAGGGATTTAATGCAAGTGCAATGCGGTGCCCCTATTGTGGTGCATCCGTGGTTTATCGCAGTGCGGATGGGATATATCAGAACAATGACAAGGGCGCTATGCTTTATGTCTGTTCGCACTATCCAGCGTGCGACGCCTATGTGCGTGTCCATGCCGGCACGAAACTGCCGGTTGGAAGTATGGCAAACCGAGAGCTGCGTGCTCTGCGGAGAACAGCACATTTCTATTTCGACCAGATGTATCAGCGTGGCCTGATGACAAAACAGGAGGCATACCAGTGGATGGCCAATTTGATCGGTGCCCCTCTCTCTCAGGCACATATCGGTTATCTGCGCGAGTATTACTGTACCCAGGTTATCGAGGAGAGCAAGAAATATCTGGTTCGCTGCCATGTGGATCCTGACCAGCACTTATTTCGCTGCCAGAAAGGAGGCGCCATTGCATCATGACGTTGACAACAGAACAGCAAAAGAAAGTGGAGGAAAATCTGGGGCTGGTGGGCAAGGTCATCAAAGATAAGGTCCATGGTCTGACCTCGGTCAGTATCTACACCTATGACGATCTTTTTCAGATCGGGTGCATTGGTCTGTGTAAGGCAGCTGCAACGGACAATGGCGGAACATTTTCCACCTATGCTTACAGACTTATATGGAATGAGATCTGTGACGCTTTGATCAAGGCAACGCGAATATCCTGTCGTGAGGATACAATGGATCCGCAGGAAGGTATGCTCTCTTATTTTTCAGGACCGAGTGCGCCATCCATTGATATGAGTCTGAACCCTATTCTTGCAAAGATTGAAGAACAGGCCAACGGGATTGAGGCCAAGGGAATTCGAGCGCTAAGGTTGTCTCTGGCCGGGTACAGCAGTCAGGAGATCGGCCAAATGCTGAACGCGCAGCCTGGAGCTGTGCGTATGTGGATGACAAAAGCCCGGAGGTACCTCCAAAAGCGGACCGAACTCCTCCTGATGATAGACAATATTGAATAATTGAATAGGAAAGGACTGACTCCGTTGCGGGTCAAGCGAACGCGCAGCGGAGCCAGTATGTTTATGATGAAAAAACGAAAAGATTTCAGGTGGCTGGCTGTGCCGGCTGCGACTACAACTGCCGTATTCCTTCTGCTGCGTTTCATCTTCCTGATCGGATATGTCCCTACGGAGTCTATGGAACCGACGCTACATCAGGGCTGCTATATTCTCGGTATCCGGTGCTGCGGAGATTTGGAGACTGGGGACATTGCAATTTTTGAGCACAACGGAAGACTGCTTGTCAAGCGAATAGCCGCAGTCGGTGGAGAGGCCATTGTACATGCCGGACAGGAGTTGATCGTTCCAAACGGCTGCTATTATATGCTCGGTGATAATGCATTGAACTCCTTCGATTCCAGGTACTGGGATGACCCCTTCATTCCGCAAGGGCGCATTAAAGCAAAGCTCATTCTCCCATCGAAGCTGTAAGATCCCGGTACTTTGGGTGCATTCGTTTTGAACCGTATCCAATTATTACGGACACTTTTAGAAAACAGTCAATACAAAAAGAGCTTCCCGAATACTCGGCAAGCTCTTTTGATCGCGGTCAGAATCAAGGATATTTCTCTCAGTGTTTTTCGCAGAGTTCCCAACTCTATTCTTGAGCGTGAAAAAGCCCTGAAACAACTGTACCTTTGCGTGCTTTGTGACGGAATTTTTGACGGCGTTTGTCACCCGGCGAAGCACATCAGCTTGTTCATATTGCTACGCTTGAGTTCCATAGACGAATGCACATATCGTTCCAGTGTCACGGTCGGACTGGAATGACCTAAGGCAACACCGCAGAACACGCAAAAGGAAAGGCCCTGTGGGAAGATTCCACCCGGCAGGGCATATATACGCCATTCCATCAGCGCTGCAGCCACACTGATTTAAGCCGTCAGGCAGGATCGCCTGTCAGCCAGAATCAGATTCGCCAGCGCGAACAGGATATTCAATTTGGCAATCTGTTTTCGCAGACCTCGGTACCTAGTTTTCCGGTATCGAAGCTGGCCCTTTACTACCCCAAAGACATGCTCTACCTTGGCCCGTACGGAGGATTTCTCCTTTTCGCGGCGTTTGATCTGCCCGCGGGAACGATTGTCTGCGTGTTTACTCTGCGAGGGCCGTCTGTTGATTTTGTAACGGATCCTTTTGCCCTGGCCATTGACATTGAAAAGAACGGCGTCTTCCCGCTTTTCAGCGCCCAGGCAGCCGCTGTCGCCATATACGCTGTCCTCATCGCCGGTTAAGAGCTCCGGCACCATCGTCACATCATGGATGTTGGCGCTGGTGACCTTTACTGTGTGAACCAACCCGCTGTCTTTATCCACGCCGATGTGAGCTTTATAGCCGAAGTGCCAGCTGTTCCCCTTTTTCACCGAGTGCGCTTCCGGGTCTCGTTTCTTTTCCCTGTTCTTTGTCGAGGACGGCGCTGCGATCAGGGTAGAGTCCACTATGGTTCCCTTCTTCAGCAGCAGGCCTCTTTCCTGCAGCAGATATACCACCTGCGCAAACAACTTCTCCTGCAGCCCGCTGCGGAGCAGCAAATTCCGGAACCGACCCAGTGTATCTCCGTCCGGCACCTGATTGCTCGATTCCACTCCGCAGAATTCCGAGAATGCACGGCTGTCGATCACTTCCGCTACCGTTGCCTTGTCCGACAGATCATACAGGTTTTGAACCAGATAAATCCGCAGCATCCGTTCTAGATCGTAGGGCTTATTGCCGCGCTCTCCTTTGTAATAGTGCGGCCGGATCAGTTCGATCCACTCTCCCCACGGCACGATGCGCTCTATCTGACTCAGAAATTCTTTCTTCTTTGTCCGCACCTGGCTCAATTCATCGCTCAGGCCCGACAGACTCATCTGCTTATCCATAGTATTATTATATCATATTTTTTCTTTGTGCGGTGTTGCCATAATTTCTTTTACTCTCCCCGGCCTAGTCGGGGGCTCTCGTTTCGCTAAAGTATATCAAAACAGGGAGGCACCGCTTGCACGATGCCTCCCTGCAGAAAGTTTACGTATCTGACCAAATGATTTCTGATATTTCTTTATGCTTCCTGCTCAGCCTGCCATTTAGGATTTATTTTCGCAATAAAACCGTGACGTAGAAAAAACAGAAGCCAAGCCAAATCATTTGTTCATCCCTGTATGAGAATACGATCCACCACCAGTTTTCTGAACTCCGGAGTCAGAGAGCAGAAGTACGCCGTAAAGCCCGTGACGCGTACCACCAGGTTGGGGTACTTGCTGGGGTCCTTGTCGGCTTCGAGAATCTGCTGACCGTTCACAATATTGATGTTCAGCAGGGTGGCCCCCTGCTCGAACAGCGTCATGATATAGTCGGCGATCTTTTGCACAGCCTCCTCACCGCGCCCCATACCAGGGTCAAGCTCCAGCTGTACCGGCGCGGTATTCCCATAGCCCGGCTGCACCGCGCAGATGGAATTGCTCATTGCGGTGAGGGCGCCGTCCTTGCGGAAGCCGGGGTGCGGGTTGGCCCCATGGTTGATCGGCTCGAAGGCGTGGCGGCCGTTGGGGGTGGCACCTACCTGCTTGCCGAGCACAATCGTATTCGACCAGCTGAACCAGCCGGGGATAAACTGGTAGCCCGGATACTTCTGGCTGACGGAGCGCACCTGGTTGGAGTATGACTCCGAAATTTTCACCGCCCACTGGTCGCTGATGGTGTTTCCGCCGCCGTAGCGGGCACTGCGGGAGAGCATCTGGCGTACAAGCTCACCGCCCTTATCCTGGAAATCTGTTTTCAGATGATGGTAAAGCGTCTCCCAGTCGATCCGCTTCTCCTCCTCCACCCGCTGCTGCAGTGCGCCAAAAGAGTCCGCCACCGTGGCAATAGCCGAGCCGTCCATGCAGAGGTTGTAGTACATGGCGCCGCCGCACGTCATATCCAGACCCTTTTCGATAGGACCATGACTGATCAGGTTCAACATCAGCTCCGGCTCGTTGTACTGTTGGTACCGCAGGTGGAACGCGATACCCTCGGCAGTTACCTCTACAGCCCGGGCCATATGTCTCTGGTACAGATCCCACAGCAGTTGTGTGGAGTATGGGCCCTTATGGCTCATCATCTCATCCATGGCAACCTCGAACACCTTAGCGCTGTTGATTTTGATGCAGTCATTCAAGCTGTACTCCATGCCGGGCAAGCTCATCCAGTGGCAGCCCACCGCGATCCTCTGCCGGGCAAGCGATTCGGGATAGCCCAAACGCATGAAGCCTCTGTTCAGGGCCTCGTCACCGGAAAAGCGCGGCCAGCCGTTCTTGTTCTTGAACAGGTAGTCCACCGCTTTGTTCAGGAACTTTCTGTCGATGTTTTCGTCCACTCTTACCGTGATGTTGCAAGCCGAATCCAGCTTATCCGCTCCCTCGAGCACCATATAGCTGAACTCGCTGAGCAGGGGATCGCCGTTTTCGTTTGTCCCTCCGATCTGGTAATAGTGCGGATCGTTGAGCAACAGACAAGCGATGTAGAAGATCGCCTCGTCCCTGGTGATCCTCCCCTCTTTCATGTCGGCATCGTAGTACTGTTTGAGCACGTCATCGAGCTGGAAACCCGCTCCGTCGCGGTTGTAGGTGCGGCTGGCCATGTTGAACCAGCAAACCCACTGACAGGCTTCCCGCATGGTTTTGGGCGCACCGTTGAGGATGTTGCGATTTACCTGCGCCATTTGAAGCAGGTTTTCCCGCAGGACCGGATGGCGCTCCACACGGGCCAGACGCTCGCTCTCCTCAATCGCGTGCGAGATCCAGTTCTGCACACCGTGCACCACAAGTTCCTCCGCGTCGTAAAACTCTGCGTGTTCGGGGTGCTTTTTGCGGTAGAAAGCCAGCTTTTCCAAGATCCCGCCCCAGCCAAGGCTCAACCCGATCCGGTAGTCGCCGCCGAAGTGCGCGTCCGAGCCGATCCCGGAGATAATGCCATACAGTTCCTGTTCCGGCTTGAGATCATCGTAGGGAAAATTCGGGTTCCAGTTCAGCCCCTTGTCCGGGGATTTCTCGTCAAACCAGATCATACTGAACATCCAGCGGCAGGTGAACGCGTCCACCGGATCAATGTAGACCGGGTGCTCAGTCATCAGCTTGTAAAAATTCTTGCTCCACCCGTCATACCCGTACCAGGAACCGTTCTCATGGTTCGGAATGCAATGGAACTGGTACGTCTCCGGAGCCGGGATGCTTCCATAGTCATCCCCGTCCTGATACACCTTCATGGTGGACTTCACCCTGGTTTCCTCAAGCTTTCTTTCCTTTAAAATTTTGATCCTGTCATCGTAGCTCATGGGAGCATCCGGCTGGAATATATTGATTCTGTTGACCATACAACCTCTCCCTTTCTTCGTCAGCCTACCCTCACGGAAAGTCCGGGCGTTTGAGCGGCCACCCATTTCAGGCGTGCTGCGCCTTCCTCTCCAGTGGGGCGGGTCCCGGCAAATGTATTGTCCATCTGCAGGGCGTCATACTTGCTCTCTCCCAGGGGATTGAACAGCAGAAGCTCATAATATTGAGCGCCTCCCAGGGTTCCCACGTAGTTGGCAATGCTGCCGATCTCCTCCTCCGTGTCGTTCACTCCGGGGATCACCGGGGTACGCACCAGATAAGGCTTGCCGGAAGCCGCCACCTTCTTTGCGTTCTCCAGGATTTGACGATTGCTCACGCCGGTCCAGCGTCTGTGCGCTTCCTCATCGAAAATCTTGATGTCGAACATCACCAGATCGAGGAAGGGCAGCATTCTTTCGTAGACGCTCCATGGCGCATGCAGGTTCGTCTCGATCGCCGTGGAAATTCCCTCCTTTTTCAGGGCCTGCAGCAATTCCAGGGCAAATTCTGGCTGCGTGGAAACCTCGCCGCCGGAGAGTGTTACGCCGCCGCCGGAATTCCGGTAGTAAGCCCTGTCCTGCAGGATCTCCTCCATCACTTCCTCAACGGTCATCTCCTTTCCGGACATGACGAGAGCACCGGAGAAGCAGTTCGCGGCGCAGGCTCCGCAGTGCTTGCAGGCGGTGCGATCGTACTGCAGGGCACCGTTTTTGCCGAGGGTTCTGGCTCCCGCCCTGCAGGCCTCCACACAGGCGCCGCAGCCAATGCATTTGTCCGGATAAATCATCAGCTGTGGCCGAACCGACAGCGTTTCCGGGTTATGGCACCATTTGCACGCCATGTTGCACCCCTTGAAAAACACTGTGGTGCGGATCCCCGGTCCGTCTTTCAGCGCAAACCTCTCGATCTCCGTTATGATTCCTTTCATGGATTCCTCCCCTTCCGTTGTCGTCTCGCACACCAGAACAGGGGGCTCTCCCGCCCGGGCAGAGTCCCCCTGTTGCGTTTCGTCCCAAGGCGAAACGGCAAGTTCTTCCGTCACGCCGTGCTCTGTGCAAATATCCCTTGCAGCTTCCGCTTACCGGTCCAGTTCCTGAGCAGTGACTTCCCTGCCCAGCTGTGCAGATTTGTAAAACGCTTCGATGATCGCAACCACATTCATAACCTCGTCCTTCTGGATGGGGTATTCCTCCATGGTCATTTCCCCGTTGAGGACCTTCAGGATGTAGTTCATCTCGTGGATGTGGCCGGTGAAATCTGAGAGCTCCGTATATGGGTCGGGGAAAACTCTCGGCAAAACGTCGGCCTGGTAATTGCCCTGCGTCGTGAGCAGCTTGAGTCCATCGTCCCCAATGGTCAGACCGCCCTTGTCTCCGCAGATGCTGACAGTGTTGCTGTTGGGCAGATTCAGCGCCCAGGAGATCTTGAAAGTGACTGTCATGCCATTTTCCAGACGAATGTAGCCGTTGGCAAATTCCTCAACATCAAACTCTTTCATGTCGAACTTTCTGGGAGTGAACAGACCGGTGGGAGCTCCGCTCTCCGCATTGGAGAACTCAATATTCTTCTCCTTGTTGACGATCCTGGTCACAGCACTTCCACTGACGGAAACCATCTTCGGGTTACCGGAAATTGACATCAGGTAGTCGCACATATGAACGCCCAGGTCGCAGAAGGCGCCGCCCACATTTTCTTTCGCCATGTGGAACATGCCCCATCTCGGAACGCCGCGGCGCCGGACCAGGTTCAGATCCGCGTAGTAAATGTCTCCCAGGCAACCGCTTTTTGCCAGTCCGGCAGCCGCTTTGAAGTTACCCGTGAAACGCAGAGACTGGATGACAAACAGATGTTTCCCCGCCTTCTCCGCCGCGTTGAACATCTCCTCCGCATCCGCGCAGGTTACAGCCACAGGCTTTTCGCAGACTACATGGCAGCCCGCACGGAAACCGGCAAGGGTATACTCCTTGTGGTATGCGTTCGGTGTGCACACGGAGATGATGTCGGGTTTCTCCTCCTCCAGCATTTTATACGGATCCACATAGTACTTGGGGATCCCGTGACGCTCGGCGGTTTCTTTGGCGGCTTCCTCGCGGATATCTGCCACTGCGACAATCTTCACCTTGTCACCCATGGCTTTGTAGGCGGGAATATGTGCCGCGTTGCAAATCATACCGTTGCCGATGATGGCAACCTTATACTGCTTCATTACTCCTACTCCTCTTCCAAAAAAACATAATTTTTATTCGGCGCCGCGCCCGGATCGAGGGGGATACCCCCTGTGTGCCTCCAGACGGCAGCTCAGTATTCACCCGCAAGGCAGAGCTTGAGATGATCCATCGCCTGCTTGTTGTAGCGGCGGGGGTTGTCTGTGAACTCCAGCTCGACAGAAAGGTTCCCGTCATACCCGACATTCTTCAGCGCCTGAATCACAGCGGGATAGTCGGTGATGCCGCAGCCGGCGGGGATGTTGTTTCTGGAGACGGCATCGCTGTCTTTGCAGTGAACATTGAAAATACGTTTGCCTCCCAGCATGTAGATCGTCCATTCCGGATCGATGTGCTGCATGATCAGGTGGTTCGTGTCCAGCTGAATGCCGAAATCCGGGTCATCGACGTCCTTGAGCAGCTGCAGCATGGCGTGCGGTGTGGAGATCATGGAATAGGGGAAGCACTCCACGGACATGCGCAGCCCGTACCGCTTTGCAATGGCCAGACACTTGCGGTAACTGTCCATCAGGGTATCCCAGTCCTTCTGGTAGCAGTAGTCGGCGGGCATATGGTATCCCTGCTTGATCGCCGGTGCGGCGGGGTTGAACTTCCAGGGGGTTGCGCCGCAGGGCATCGGCACCAGCGTGGAGACAATCCGGCATCCGATCCACTTTGCGGCCTGTGCGGCCTTCTCGAAGTGCCTGACGCTGTCCTCCCTTTTTTCGCTGCAGGCGTCGTTCCACGAAGCGTCCTGGAAGACGAACACGTTGGGTTCAAGGCCGATGGAGCGGGAGTGATCCCCCAGCGCCCGGCAGGCTTCCTCCGTGAAGAATTCATCCAGTGCTTCCGGGGTTCCCAGATAGTCCACGCCCTCGAAGCCGAGTTCACGGATCTGATCCGCGATTCGGATCAGAGAGTCCCCATGCGGCATATCCTCCGGGATCGGCGTCCAACCCCAGGAAACGTTTGCAAGTTTCATGTAGCATCCTCCTCTTATATTACCCAATCGTCCAACAAGCGGTTTTTACTTCTTCCATTTTCAACGACCGGCTGGAGCGAATTCCCGCATCCAACATAGCGGCAGACCAAAGATTGTTATTGAGATCCATGGTGTAGTGTACCGGTTCTCCGGTCTCCAGGTGATGGAAGACCTCCTGAGCCAGGTTGGATCTTCCCTCAGGCAGCGGGTAGTCGTCGGAGCAATACACCTTGCTGGGCGTTGTGGAATAACGATCGAGGTAAACACAAACGTTGGCATGAATGCCGTGATCGCCGCCGTTTTCCACAATCAGGGCGCCCTTTTCGCCCCAGACAATGGGCCCGGAGGGATAGCCGCTGCTTATGGTGTTCCAGGTTCCCTCCAGAATGGAAACCGCCTCGGGGTACCGAACCATCAGGGAGGCGTAGTCCTCCGCGTCGCCAAACCGGTGGTTAAAGTTCGCCTTCAAGCCATACACGCCCTGAGGCTTTTCGCCCAGGTACCAGTTGGAAAGGATGGTGCCGTAGCAGCAGTAGTCCAGCAAGCTGCCGCCTCCCGCCGCTTCCTGATGCCACCATTCCTTGCCCAGCTGCCGATCCGTCATGACCTGGCCGTAAGAGAACGGACCCATGGAATCCGGGTTGCGGAACTGGAAACGGTACACCTTTCCCACAACGCCTTCGCTGACAAGCTTCTGGCCCAGGCGGACGCTGGCCTGCCATGTGGTCGGCCAATTGATCATGCAGTCCGCCTTACCGATCCGGGAAGCGCGGGCAATAGCCATGGCGTGTTCAGTGGAATAGGCCAACGGCTTTTCCACCACCACGTGGATCCCGCGCATGAGGATCTCGGGGATAATGATTCCGTGAAACGCGTTCTCGCAGTTCACAAGGACAAGGTCGGGTTTGAGATCGAGAAGATCACGGTAATCCTCAAACACGCGGGTGAACCCACACTGCTCCTGACAGAGCTTCAGGTTCATGGAGCGGCTGGAGCTTTCAAAATATTCAGACTCTACCATCGGCTTGATATCCGAGGCACCGATCCATTCCACGCGCTCCGGCATGGACAGAAACGGCTTGATCTGATCCAAAACGTGCATGTGAGCGAAGCCCACCAGACCAATGCGATATTTCTTCATAACATTCACCTCATCTGTGATCAGTTCCCCTCTGCTCAGAAAGTGGTGTGCAGCGGGACAATGCTCTTTGTCTTGATCGCTTCCGGAATAGTGCACATGATGTCCACCACGTGTCTGGCGTGCTCCGGGGGCAAACCGACGGGACGGTCCTCCTCAATGGCATGGATCAGATCCTGAACCACCTTGCATTGGAAAAAGTTCATCTCAGAAGCCGGAACATCCCACTCCATAGGCTTCAGCCAGCCGCGAATACCGCGCTCCGGCGCATCAAGGTAAACTTCCAGCGAATCGAGCGGGTTCATGTTACCGTTGTTGACGAAAGTGATCGTTCCCTTTGTACCGAAAATCTCCATCTGAGGTGCGCGGCTGTCCTTCTGGCAGAAACCAGACTCCACCACCGCCATGGTTCTCTCGCCGTAATCGAGCGTAATGATGTAGTTATCGTACAGCTGGTCGGCCTGGATCTGCATGCCGTCAAAGGTACCGGTTCTTACCGTGCGGACAGGCTCGGAGATTTTGGCCATGCAGCCCACAGCCTTCGCGGGACCAAGGATGCCCGTGGTCATGGTAAGGCCGTGGACGCCCATGTCGTACAGGGCGCCGCTGCCGGGCCGGTGGAACCAGGTGGGGTCCGCCGTGCGGTACTGGAAATATTCCGGGCCGCCGTGGCAAACGTTGGTGTGCACCTTCATAATCTCCCCGATGCAGCCGTCGGCAATCAGCTTTTTGGCAAAGCGGATGTCGTCACGCAGCATGTGGATCGGTGAAGCAGTGTATTTCACACCGGCTGCCTTGGCAGCCTCGATCTGCTCGGTCACCTCCTCCACCGTCAGGCCGACGGGCTTCTGTGAGTAAAGATGCTTTCCGGCCCGCAGCGCCTTCATGTTGATCTCGTGGTGCGCTGGGATCGATGTCGTGTTCATCAGGATCTCGAAGTCACACTTCTCCAGCAGTTCATCGATGCTGGTGTACCAGGCCGGCACATGAAATTTTTCTGCATAGTTCTTTGCTCTCTCCGGGATGATATCGCAGACTGCAACCAGATCCGCCTCCGGAATCTCGCCGATCCGGGGAAGATACGTATTGTCCGCGATCGATCCGCAGCCAATTAAGGCAACCTTCCATTTTTTCATTTCTGCATTCCTCCATTTTGTCTGTTTTCCCGAATTAGGTTACTTATATCATAGAGAATCTGTTCACTATTTTCCATAAACGCTGTTGAAGAAAATATCAGGATATTGAACAATTTTAGTACACAAAGCTTAAACCCGCGGAGGATCTTGAACTTTATTTATTCATATTGACCTTTCCCTCACTGCTTCAGGCCGTTCCTGTACTCTGCCGGAGTGCACCGCATAATCTTTTTAAAGACGATATTAAAATGGGTGGAGCTGTTGAAGCCGGTAAGCTCTGCCACCTCGTAGATTTTCAGCCGGAAGTCGTTCAGGTACTCCTTCGCCTGTTCAATCCGGGTGTGGTAGATGTACTGCTGCACGGAAATCCCCAGGTTTTTTTGGAACAGGCGGCAGAGATAAGACTTACTGATCATCAGGTGGTCGGCGATCTCATCGAGCGAGATGTCGCCGCGGCTCAAATTCTGCCGGATATAATCCGCCGCCTCGCGAATCAGGTAGTTTTTCTGGTCAAGAGCCGGCTCTCCTGTCTTCAACCCCTTTTGGAAGTCCTCAAGGAAACGCTGCGCTTCCTCCACGGTTTCGCAGGCCTGAAGCTTTTCCACCGTTTCTTCCGGCGCCTTTCCCTCCTGCAGGAGAAGGAAGCGCACCATATTGGAGAAAAAGTTCTGCACCCCCATAACGTCCAGGTTCTCCCTGTGGTGCTGCTGCAGCCACTGGATGAAAGCATAAAATCGGGAAAAGATTTGCGTGTATTGCTTCTGCGACACACAGATATTGATATCGCCAAGGCATTCCTTGACTTCCGGGCGGCTCATCGTCCGATCCGGCTTGCGCATCTCCTTGATAAGGAACCTGTCCGGCTGAAAATAGTGAAGCTGCAGAGAGTAGCGCGCGTGCTCGAACGCCTCCGGCAGTGCAGAGAATTTCGAGACGGCGCTGCTGACACCGTAGCAGGTGTCAGCATTCAGATAATTCTGGAACACGGTGTGGAGTTCGTGGACCAGGCTGCAGGCTTTCTCCTCCCACTGGGTGCTGCTGACACTGTTCTGACTGCTCAGCAGGATAACATACCGGTTTTCCTGCAGAAGAAAAACTTCCAGTTCCTGCGTCCACTGGTGCAGCACTTCCACTGTGAGGTTGATAACGCTTTGTTCCAGTGGGAAGGGGCGTCCCTCTCCGTAACGGGCCTGTACTTTCTGGTAATTCTGCACTGCAAACACAATGCAGCAGAGGTTTCCTTCCCGGATGTGCAATTGACTGACAGGCAACTGCCGTTCAGCAGGTTCGCTGCTGCCGGTGATCAGACGGTGCAGGCAGACATGACGCGCGTAGCTGTCCCAGCCTCCCTGCCCCTCGTCCTGCTTTTTGCACAGTGAGTGCCGTACCTCCTCCAGAACCGTCAGGATGTTCGCGCTGTTGATCTCATTTTTTCTCAGGTAATCGAACGCACCGTTCTTCATTGCCTCTTTTACAAAACAGAAATCATCGTGGCAGCTCAAGATAATAACCTTGCACTGAATCTTCAGCTTTTGCAGGGATTTCAGAACTTCGATCCCGTTCATCACCGGCATACAGACGTCGAGCAGGACGATATCCGGGTGTTTTTCCCTGATCATCTCCAGGCCGGTCTGCCCGTTGTCCGCTTCTCCTACAATCTCATAGCCATACTCTTCCCACGCCACAGAAGATTTGATTCCGAGCCGGACCAGGCTCTCGTCATCAATGATCGCGATCCCGATGTTACGCATTTGCCATCTCCTCCTTATAGATACGGGCTGGAATTTCCACAATCACCCTCGTGTACTTGCCGGGTTCGCTGTCGATTTGAATACCGTACTCCTCTCCAAAAATATACTGGATTCTCTTATTCACATTATAAAGACCGATCTTGTTAAACGAATGGGAGTTGAGGGGATGATCTTCCTCCAGAGCCTGTCGGATCTTCTCCTTGCTCATCCCTTTGCCATTGTCGATCACCTCATACAGAATACGGTCTTCTTTTCGGGTAATGTTGATCTGCACCGTGCATTGCCGGACCATACTGCTGAAACCGTGGTAGATGGAATTCTCTACGATCGGTTGCAGAAGGAATTTCAGCGTTTCGCAGTTTTCCAAGCCCGGCTCCACATGGACATCAACAAAGATCCTGTCGAAATATTTGAGGTTGATCAGGTTGATGTAGTCCCGGATCAGATCGATCTCGTCCTGAATCCGGATGACCTCCCGGCTGTTTTTGGAGGAAAACTGCATGAGCTTGATCAGGGAATCCAACGCCGTTACCATACGCTTGGATCCTTGCACATCCGCCATCCACTTGATGGAATTGAGCGTGTTGTAGATAAAATGGGGATTGATCTGGGATTGGAGCGCCATGAGTTCTGCCCTGCGCAATTGGATCTGCGTCTCGTAGTTTTTGATGGTGAGGGCGTTGATCTCGTTGATCATGTGCTGGTAGCTGCGGGAAAGGCCTTTGATCTCCACCTGATTTTCAGGGAGCGGAATCCCGCTTTTTTCCTCTTCAAAGCGCTGGAGCTTCACATAAAGCTCCTGAAGCGGACGTGTAAAGATTTTGGAAATAAAGATTGAAACCAGAACTGCCAGAACCGTAAGGATCAGCATGAGGAGGAGCGTCATATAAGGAACAACGGCGATCTCTTGATCCAACTGGCTGCGTGGAATCATTTTGACGCTTTTCCATCCCAGGCTTTTGGAGCCCGAGACGATCGTATCGTACAATTTCCCGTCGATTCGGCAGGAAGAAATGCCGTCTTCCAGGCCGCCCTGAAAGAATTTACCGCCAATCTCCTCCGTCAGATTGCTGAACACAACGTTGTTTTCGTCATCCAGCAGGTAAAACCGCTCCTGCGAATCTTCCTTGAAAGCCGGCCAGCAGGTCTGGAGATCGTGTACGTTAATGTTGATTAGCATAGTGCCAAGCAGTTGGGAATCATATGGGGAGTAAATTGATCTTCCGACAGTTACGCAATAGGGGCTGGCTGCGTCGGAGAATGCGTACACCAGACGGTTTTGGTGCACTCCCACCAATACTTTCGCCCCCTCTTTACTGGCAATCTTTTCGTACCACTCTTCCGCATGGATATCATAGGACGGATTGACGTTTCCCTCTGTGCAGTAGTAAAACATGCTGTTGTTCCTCGGAAATATGGCGATAGTCTCTATTCTGCCATCCAGGTAATAGCCGTCCTTGTAAAGCAGCTTGTCCACCTGTGCCTTGTCGCGGTATCCTTCGAGAGGTGAACTCTGTTCCTCATAGCTTTTCTGCAGAATGTCTATGAGCTCTTCATTCATTAGCAGGGAATCGGAAATCTTGAAGATTGAATTGAAAAAGTTATCAACGCTGTAAATAATCTGGCTGTTATTCTGCAGCTCCTGCTGCTGCACGTTGCTCAAAAGGACCCCGCTGAAATACTGATAATAAAAGCCTCCCAGTACCACCGCGGGGATCACCGCAATTATGAGCATAGACAATGTCAGCTTTTTTCTCAACGACATATCGTTTTCCTTTCTCGAAAGACTATCGTCCTATGGCAGCACCGCACAATTGCTGAGGCAAGCGCTGTCGAATCACCCATCAGGCAGGAAACCATAGGCTTCCCGGCGCATTTCTTCGCGAGAGCGCACAACTTCAAGCCGCCAGGCAGGGCCTGTCAGCCAGAAGCAGATTCGCCAATGCGAACATGATATTGAATTTGGCTCGCTGCTTTTCGAGCCCTCGGTATCGCGTTTTTCGAAATTGCAGCTGTTTCTTGACGACACCGAATACGTGCTCTACTTTTGCCCGAACAGAAGACTTTGCGTGTTCTGCTTTCTTTGCGGCATACTGGCCGCTCTTGCTCAGCTTTTTTAATTGAGATGGACGTCGGTTAATTTTGTATTTGATCTTGCGTCCGGATTTGTTCCGAACGATCGCGTCCTCACGGTTCCCGGCTCCAAGATAGCCACTGTCGCCGTAAACGACATCTTCCTCACCGGTCAGCAGGGATGAAGTCTGCGTCACATCATGGACATTGGCTGGTGTCGCCTCCACTGTGTGTACCAGTCCGCTGTCCTTATCCACCCCAACATGGGCTTTATAGCCAAAGTGCCATGTGTTGCCCTTCTTGACCTGATGTGCATCCGGATCCCGCTTTTTCTCCTTGTTCTTGGTGGAAGACGGCGCGGAAATAATGGTGGAATCTACGATCGTTCCCTTTTTCAGGATAAGGCCCTGTTCAGTGAGCGCGGTAACAACTTGTGCAAACAGTTTCTCCTGCAGTCCATTCTTCACCAGCAGGTTCCGAAAGCGGCCAATGGTATCTCCGTTCGGCACCTGATTGCTGGAATCAACGCCGCAGAACTCTGAAAATGCCCGGCTGTCGATTGCCTCCGCCGCTGTTGCTTCATCACTCAGGTCATACAGATTTTGCAGCAGATACAACCGCAGCATGGTCTCCAGTGGATAGGGTTTATTGCCGCGCTCTCCTTTGTAATAGCACGGCTGGATCAGCGTAAGCCATTCCTTCCATGGGACGATCCGTTCGATCTGGGCTAGAAATTCTTTCTTCTTTGTCCGTACCTGCGCCAGCTCATCACTCAGCGCAGTCATTGTCATCTGTTTATCCATGGTCTTATTATATCACTTCTGGCAGTATCGCGCCTACTTTTCTGTGCGGTATTGCCTTAATCTGTTGGCATACTTGCTCCTGTCTGCCGCTGAGTGACCGGATATTTTCCAGATACTGTTCAGCCGCTTGCTGGGCAGCTTCAAACACCTGATTAAGCTGCAAGGATGCTTCTGCAATAGATCCGGCCTGATTGATCTTTAGCTGGCGGTCAGATAACAATCGCTGCAGTTCATCAACCTGAGCCCGTAGCCGATCATTCTCTCGGCTCTGTTCGACCAACATTTCCAGAAGAGCACTGCGGTTCAGTTTTCGCAATTCTTTATCGGTCAAAGGTCACACCCTCCTTCATATCGCATCTCGTCGATCCTTCATCCTGAGATAGGGAGCCACGGAGGCAAGAGAAAGCGTAAAATAATGTGAACGGGCCTCATCACTATCTGTAAGTTCACCGCTATATACTCTCATTGCCAGATTCATCATGTTGTCCAGAATATGCTGAAGAAGCGCCTGAACATTTGCGGTCCCATCAAAGCAGCCATGAATGGCATCGGCCAACGGCCGAAAACGTTCCTGATGCTCCGTCTGGGAACACTGTTCATAATACGTGGAATAATAGTACCGGACATAGAACTGAATGGATTCCTGATGATCCATCATGTATTTCCAAAGGCGAAACCAGATGACTCGGCATCTGGTTTCCGTGTCCGGAATCAGACTGTGGACAGACGAAAAAACCCGTGAAAACTCGTCCGCTAATTTGGTATCCTCGCGCGTAAAAGTGGAGATCAGAAGGTCATCCTTATCTTTGAAAAACTGGTAGATATAAGGATTTGGGACCTGACAATCTGAGCTGATTGTACGAACACTTGCTTTATCCAGTCCGTCGCGGGCAATGACCCGAACGGTACTGTCAATCAGTGCTGACGCAACATCCCTCACTTTTTCCACCAATGGTCTCCTCCCTTGAAACTTTCATATAGCAAACGCTATTCTTATCTTAAAAAAATTTGCAAACTCAGGCATGTATGCGCCTGATCCTTGCATCTACACGGTTTCGGAACGGGAATTGGCTCTGCCTAATCGGCCCATCCGATTCTTTCGCAGAGTTCCCAACTCTATTCGCTGTGATTATACCATATGCGGCCCCAAAAATCAACAGAAAGAGCTTGCTTTTTTCCTTTTTCTGCTGGATTCGACACGGATTTTTCGAGGGCTCAAGGTCGAGATAGCGTGTCGCTGGGGCAGTCTGAAGTTTTTGTTGAATCATTCGCCGTCAGAACTTCCGTCTGATGGAGGTTTTTTCACAGATCAGCGCTAAAATAACCATATTCAAAATCTGAAGGAGGAACATCATTATGCCTAGAAAAGGAGAAAACATTTATAAAAGGAAAGATGGCCGTTGGGAAGCCCGTTATGTAAAGGGATGCACAACGGAGGGAAAAACCGCATACGGGTACTGCTATGGGAAGACTTACCGAGAGGCGAAAGCAAAGGTAACCGAGGCGAAGGCTCGTTTGGTACAGAACCTTCCGCACACAGGCGGAGGTACCCGCAGATGCTTTTCCAGCTACTGCGATGAGTGGCTGAAGATCAACCGGAGCAAAGTCAAAGAATCCACATACGTCAAATACCTTTCCATGTTGGACAAGCACATAAAACCCAAACTGGGTAACTACTATGTCCAGTCGTTATCCTCCGTCCTGATCGAGCAGTTCTCGTATGAGTTGTTGTCTGAAAACGGATTATCTCCGAAAACAGTACGGGACATTCTCACCTTGCTGCGTTCAATTCTGAAGTATGTTTCCCGTCAACTTCCGTCTATGCCGCATATCGATATTGTGTATCCCAAGGATTCACGGAAAGAAATGCGTGTCCTGAACAAGGACGAACAAGCAATATTCACAAGCTATCTTCTCACGGATATGGATGCGCGAAAATTTGGAACGCTGCTTGCACTGATGACCGGGATGCGGATCGGCGAAATATGTGCGCTGCGATGGTCGGATGTCGATCTTTCCGAAAATGTTATTCATGTGCATTACACTATGCAGCGGATCAAAGATACCAGTGAGGAAGGTCAAACAAGAACGAAGGTAATTATCACTGAACCCAAAAGTGAGACTTCCATCAGAGACATTCCATTGACAGAATATGCGGCGGGGCTTTGCAGACGTTGGAAAGCAAAGAACCCCGCCGCCTTTCTTTTAACGGGAACTGAAGATCAGTTCATGGAACCCCGTTGCCTGCAGAACAGGCTGAAGGAGTACACAAAGAACTGCAATCTGGAGGGGGTACATTTCCACACCCTCAGACACACATTTGCAACCCGGTGTGTCGAGGTGGATTTTGAGATCAAATCCCTCTCTGAAATTTTAGGGCAACACCGCAGAACACGCAAAAGGAAAGGCCCTGTGGGAAGATTCCACCCGGCAGGGCATATATACGCCATTCCATCAGCGCTGCAGCCACACTGATTTAAGCCGTCAGGCAGGATCGCCTGTCAGCCAGAATCAGATTCGCCAGCGCGAACAGGATATTCAATTTGGCAATCTGTTTTCGCAGACCTCGGTACCTAGTTTTCCGGTATCGAAGCTGGCCCTTTACTACCCCAAAGACATGCTCTACCTTGGCCCGTACGGAGGATTTCTCCTTTTCGCGGCGTTTGATCTGCCCGCGGGAACGATTGTCTGCGTGTTTACTCTGCGAGGGCCGTCTGTTGATTTTGTAACGGATCCTTTTGCCCTGGCCATTGACATTGAAAAGAACGGCGTCTTCCCGCTTTTCAGCGCCCAGGCAGCCGCTGTCGCCATATACGCTGTCCTCATCGCCGGTTAAGAGCTCCGGCACCATCGTCACATCATGGATGTTGGCGCTGGTGACCTTTACTGTGTGAACCAACCCGCTGTCTTTATCCACGCCGATGTGAGCTTTATAGCCGAAGTGCCAGCTGTTCCCCTTTTTCACCGAGTGCGCTTCCGGGTCTCGTTTCTTTTCCCTGTTCTTTGTCGAGGACGGCGCTGCGATCAGGGTAGAGTCCACTATGGTTCCCTTCTTCAGCAGCAGGCCTCTTTCCTGCAGCAGATATACCACCTGCGCAAACAACTTCTCCTGCAGCCCGCTGCGGAGCAGCAAATTCCGGAACCGACCCAGTGTATCTCCGTCCGGCACCTGATTGCTCGATTCCACTCCGCAGAATTCCGAGAATGCACGGCTGTCGATCACTTCCGCTACCGTTGCCTTGTCCGACAGATCATACAGGTTTTGAACCAGATAAATCCGCAGCATCCGTTCTAGATCGTAGGGCTTATTGCCGCGCTCTCCTTTGTAATAGTGCGGCCGGATCAGTTCGATCCACTCTCCCCACGGCACGATGCGCTCTATCTGACTCAGAAATTCTTTCTTCTTTGTCCGCACCTGGCTCAATTCATCGCTCAGGCCCGACAGACTCATCTGCTTATCCATAGTATTATTATATCATATTTTTTCTTTGTGCGGTGTTGCCTGAAGTGTACTTGAAAAAGCCCATGCCTGAGTGTATAGGATAATTTTGAGTAGAGTTTAGGTTGGAAGAGCATATCCCAAACTGTTTTATGCGCACCCGCATAAATCTGCGGGCATCTTGCAAAATCATGATGCATCTGCTATAATATTTACATAAGTATCCGTTATTGCCTCCGAGCAATCAGAGTTTCCGAGTATTCACAGTGTCTGAGAGTTTCGACTTTCAGGCACTTTTTGTTTCTTCTGCATCTTTTTACAGATGCACAGATCAGAGTAATCAGGAGGGCGCAAGCCTCCTCATATCACAATTTCATACAGGCCCTCGGGCAATAAAGGCACTCAGAGAATATCGATTCTTTGGGTGCCTTTTATATATAGATGGAGCTTTGCGGCTCCCCTAACCTTTTTTCCGGGGAGCCTGTTGGCACCCCGTTTTTATAACAAAAAATGGAGGTGTCAAATGAACGCAACAGAAAACCAATCCAATTCTCGGCATCAACGCGGAGAAAGACCGAAAAACATGTCAAAAACGTCCACAAAACCTGCTAAAGCGCTTTTGATCGAGGAAATCCGTCAGCTTGGGCAGACGCTGGGCGTCAATACGGTGTTCACCACCTTTCTGGAGATCACTGCAACCTGCCTGAGTGCAGAAACAGATCCATCTACGGCCAAAGATCGTAAGGCGCGTTATCAGGAACTCATCGAAGGCATGGAACCTGAGACAGTCAACGCCTATGCCAGAATGTGCGCGCTGCTGTATCTGGCTGTTCGGGAGAACTGGGATGAGCCCAGGGATATTCTCGGAGCAGTCTATCATGAGCTGAATTTGAACAATGCCTGGAACGGTCAGTATTTTACCCCTGATGACGTGTGCAGAATGATGGCCATGCTCACATTGGGCGAGGACAAATTGGACTCAGCCAATCAGGAGCTGTTGACCATCAATGAGCCGGCCTGCGGGTCTGGTGCGATGGTTATCGGAGCGGTCTGGGCCATGAAGAAGTCGGGAACTGACTACCGGCAAAAGAGCCTGTTCTATGCGCAGGATATCGACATCCGCTGCGTATGGATGGCCTATATTCAGCTGGTTCTCTATGAGATTCCGGCAGTCGTGGTCCACGGCAACACGCTGACCCTGGAAGAATGGTCCCGGTGGTATACGCCGAATGCCATTGCCTGCTTGTTGAAGGAAGGACGTCAGCAGAAGGAGGCGAGTTCTGCATGAGCAGCTACACGTTTTCTGAACTGCAGTGGCACTACATGACCGGCCAATCCTATGTCGTTTCCGGAACGGGATGCAATCGGGTGATGGGCTATCGCCATGGCGTTATGTGAGATCTCGGTGATCTGGAGCTGTCAGACTGGCAGCAGCGTGTTCTGAGTCTGATCGAACAGTCGGGCGAGATGGAGCTGTACCAAAAGCTCATTGCCTATGTGAAAGCACACTATCCCTGGTGCAGGACTGTATCTGCAATTGAACTGAAGGCACTTCAGCTTCATGCGTCCCGCGTCTCTGAGAATCCAAGTTTGGATGGATATTCCCAGTTCCACCCGAAGATAGTCGTACATGAAAAAACAAATGAACAGGAGGAAAAGCACATGAGTGCGAGTCAAAACCATATCAACCGAATGCGTGAGCTGATTGAACAGCTTCGTGCCGCGGATGTGGCCTATTACCGGGATGATAATCCAACGATGACAGACCGGGATTATGACCGGCTTACGGATGAGCTAAAAGCACTGGAAACGAGCACCGGGCTGATCCTGTCCGGCTCTCCCACCCAGACTGTGTCCGGAGAGATTCTGGAGGAGCTGATGCCGGTCCGGCATTCCAAGCCGATGCTGTCTGCAGATAAAACCAAGTCCGTGGATGACCTCATCCGGTTTGCCGGGGAACATGCTGTGATGGTGTCCTGGAAGATGGACGGCCTGACACTGGTACTTCGGTATGGCCAGGGCAAGCTGCAGCAGGCGATTACCCGCGGTCGGGAAGGAATCATCGGTGAGGATGTCACCCATACGGTGAGAACATTCCTGAATGTGCCCCTGACCGTACCGACCACGGAACCGTTCGAAGTCCGTGGCGAAGGAGTCATCTCGTGGGCTAATTTTGAGAAAATCAATCTCAGTCTGGAGGAGCCCTATTCCCATCCACGAAATCTGGCGGCCGGCAGCGTCCGAAAGCTGGATCCGCGTGAGTCTGCCAAGCGGCATCTGGAGTTCTTTGCCTTTGACCTGGTCAGCCGGAACCTGGAGCGCCACAGCAAGCTGTCGCAACAGCAGTTTCTGGAGAGCAATGGCTTCGCCGTGGTGCCCTATGTATTTCTGGATGTTCACGGCGACGCCGAGGCCATCCGCGAAACGATTGATAGCTTCGATCCAAAGAAATATGCCTATCCAGTGGATGGCATAATCATGGAGTACGACGACATCGAATACGGAACCAGTCTGGGAGCCACCGGGCATCATGAAAATCGCTTGATAGCCCTGAAATGGGAAGACGAGCTTCATGAAACCGAGTGTACCGGTCTGGACATTGCGACGACCCGCACGGGGATGGTCAGTCTGACAGCAACATTCAAGCCTGTGGAGATTGACGGTGCCATGGTGAGTCGCGCCTATGTCCATAATTACGACATCTTCAAAAATCTGGCTCTGGGTATCGGCGATAAGCTCATGGTATACCAGGCCAACATGATCATTCCCCAGATTGCGGAAAATCTGACGAAGAGCGGCTCGATCGGCGTCCCCCAGAAGTGTCCCTGCTGTGGATCCCAACTGTGGATTCACACTTCGTCTGGGGGAACAAAGCAGCTGTATTGTGAAAATCCTACCTGTGCAGCCAAGCTGGTTCGGAAGTTTACACACTTCTGCGAAAAGACCAGAATGAATATCGAGGGTCTGTCTGAGACAACACTTCAGAAGTTCATTGGCCACGGCTGGATTCGCAATTTTGGCGATCTGTATGATCTGGAGAAGCACCGGGAGGAAATCATCACCACGGAAGGCTTCGGCGTCAAATCCTTTGAGCGACTGCAGGCATCCATCGAGAAGAGCCGTCATTGTACGCTGGCAAAGTTCATTGCCGGACTTGGCATTCCTATGGTGGGACGGCATGCAGGCCGGGATCTGGACCGGTATTTTCACGGATCCTGGGAGGAGTTCGAATCGGCGATCAACAGCAGCTTCGACTTCACCCGGCTTCCTGACTTCGGCGTGACCATGCATAACAATATCTATACCTGGTATGCGGACAAAAACGAGGCAAAACTTTGGCGTCCGCTTCTGACAAAAATTGAATTCGTAAAGGAGAACACTGCTATGAACATCAATACAACCAATCCTTTTGCCGGCAAGACTGTCGTAGCCACCGGCAAACTGCAGAACTATACTCGGGACGGCATTCAGATGAAGCTGCTGTCTTTGGGCGCTAAACCTGCTTCTTCCGTGAGCAAAAATACCGACTACCTGATTGTCGGCGAAAAGGCCGGCAGTAAGCTGACGAAAGCGCAGCAGTTGGGTGTGCCCACGCTGACGGAGCAGGAATTCGAGGACATGATTGCCGAATAAGCGGCGATACAACAGTGGCGGAGCAGGATAATCCCTGTTCCGCCTTTTTCTTCTTGAAAGGACAAAAATTATGAGACGTAAGAAAATCGGGGCCATGGACTTTCATGGCAGTGTGGACATTACCGATCCCTGCTATAACCGGGATGTTTGGTGCCGCATGAACGATGTGAAGATCCATGATGGCAGTTATACCTGTATCGCCTGGTACCAAACCGATAAGGGCGAGTACGATGGAAAGCCCTATTCCTACAAAGTGGTAGGGATCCTCGGCATCTATCTGGATGGGATCATTCCTTGCCAGAAAGAGATGAAGGAGATCGGAAGCATTGGCGTGGATGCGGGCTTGGCCGGATTCTTCCACAATAAACCGGACTATGACGATGAGGCTTGGAGCGCATTCTGCGACCGGGTCGCACACGGCGATGTCTGGCTGATGGAGGATAGCTTTTACAGCGTATCCGGCTATGGAGATGGCTGCTATGGCGTATTTGCCAAAAAGCAAGACGATGAGGTTGTCGCCCTGGAAATCAGATTCTTATAACGGAAGGAGAAGTCACAATGAATTGTGAGAAAAAGACGAAAGAACTTACTGGGTATTTCCTGGTTCCCATTGAGATCGGTGCTTCGGCATTTATTCAAGTCGCCGACGGAATGCTGCGGACAAGCCGCGTGCTGAATATGCGGGCGATCTCTCAGACTGAGGTGCAGTTTGAAACCCTGAATACCAATTATCACCTCCACCTATCGCGGGAGGTGCCGGCATGAGCAGCGAGAAAACATATGACCCGGCCCATAGGGAATCAAAGGAAGACCGGTTTCGTCGTGTCGCAGAAGCCCGAGTGAATAAGATCATCAAGATGATCCGGCTGCTGGGTAACTGCTCGCGTTCCGAAACCTACACGCACACGCAGGAACAGGTTGATCAAATCTTTGCCGCTCTTCAATCAGAGCTGGATGCCGCCAAGGCCCGGTTTGACAACAACACGCTGTCCAGAGGAAAACGCTTTACGCTCCAGGAAAAGCATACACCGGCTTACCTGAATCAGCCTCATATTTCCATTACACTTCCAGATGGCTCCAGTTTGTCCGCTGCAGCGTTTTCGGAGGGTGACTACCCCGCGATTAACCTGTATTGGTTGCCCCGGGAGGCAGAATATGAAGAACAGATCGCTCTGGCGGAATTCAACCCAGAGCGTGAATCCGGATACAACCTCTGCATCGGAGTCTATCAGTCCGATCAGGATGACACCACATATTACGAGCCGTATAACGGCAGAAAGGAATCAACATGAACGAGAGCAAGGTATACAACACGCTGAAATTGACCTGGGAGCAGGTCGCCTGGTATCTGGAAAACATCCTTTCGGGCTTTTTAGGGCGCCCGATTCAATGTACCTGTCAAGCAGAGGATAACAGCTATTGGAGTGTTGCCGCCACCAATGACCGATTCAGCTATGCAGAAATCGAACGGCTACTCAGCTATGTCCGTGCAGCTGGAAAAATCGGGCGCGGATCTTTGCCTGTCGATGCGCCGGACAGCCGCTCTCTGGACATGGAGCTTGCGAGGATGCTGCTCCAGCAGGTGCTTCACACCACATGGGAGGAGGAGTGCATCACGGACAAAGCCCTCTGGCTGATCGGTATCCAGATGGATGCGCTTTCTCTCCCTGATACTGACCAGGACCTGTTTTTCCTCGGAGACCTGTCCATTGACTGCAGTAAGCTCTGGGGTAAGGAAGAATTCGTACAATACCTCTTTGATGAAGGTGGTACCTTTACCCAGTTGGCCGACCTTTGTGACCGGTATGTTCATGAGTTTCATAACGAACTCTATTGGCATTTTCCCATTTCAGACGGCGACTTCAACGGGGTTTACTTCGTTTTGGTGAAAGAAGGTATTCTTTGCCTTCCCTACAATGTCATCGACTGTGAAGACCATGAATGCTTCGAGTCTCAGGGCGTTCGACTCTGTACCGCAGAAGATATAGGGTTCTTTATCCACGACTGGAACCGGACAGATACCGAATTGCGGAACGCCATGTCTGCATTCTACCAGTTCCTGACGAGGAAGGAGCATGCCCATGGCGCAGATTTCTGAGTGGTCAAAACCTTGTGCGGATGGAAGCGCAGAGATGAACGAGAGTGTTCTGAACATGGCCAGAATCTCTGCCAAAGCTCATATTCCCTTTCGCTGCACTGGCTGCGGCGCGTGCTGCCGCCATGTGAGACAAAGTGTGCCGCTGGAGAGTCTGGATGTGTTCCGGCTCTCGAAGCATCTTCAGGATGCAGATACGGATATCCAGAGCACGGATGACTTTCTTGCCCAATATGCAGAACCCGTGCTTCTCGATGAGTGCGGCTACATGATGTATATGCTGAGAGTTACCGGCGCCGATGACGCCTGTGTCTTTCTGAAAAACAGCCGCTGCACTGTCCATCAGGCCAAGCCCAGAGCTTGCCGGCTCTATCCCTTTGCCGCAGGGCCGGATGAAAAGGGCGGCTGGGAGTATCTGGTCAGCCAGGAGAAAAGCCATCACTTCAAAGGGGCTTCTGTCCATGCGAAAACCTGGATGAACAAATACCTGACGGAAGAGGATCGGACATTTCTCAGACTGGACTACGCTTCGGTCAAACCAGTTGCCGGGTTACTGCGTCGGATTCCGGAATCGCAGTTGTCAGCCGCTCTGATGCGCTTTCTGTACTTCAAGTATTCCGCATTTGAGCTTGATAAACCTTTCCTGCCACAGTATAGCCGGAATCTGAAGCAACTCCAGGCCGCTCTGGCAGTGCTGGCAAAATAAAACACGAAACAACATAACAAAGAGGCGCCTGAAACACGGCACCTCACCCGAACAGGAGGATAATATTATGAGTTTACAGGAAATTGCAGAACATATCGATCAGATGACAGTATCTTTGGATGATACATTCCGGTTCCGTTGCTCCCAATGCGGCAAGTGCTGTATTCACCGGGAAGATATCCTGCTTTCGCCCTACGATCTGTATAAGATCGCGGGGGAGCTGCAGCTGAATCCCATTGAGGTCTGCAAGCGCTATTGCGAGCCTTACATCGGGAGCAATTCCAGGCTTCCGATTGTCCGGCTGATGCCTCAGGGAGCTGTACAGCGGTGTCCGTTTCTGAAGAATCAGAAATGCTCCATTCACAAGGCAAAGCCTGCCGTATGTGCCATGTTTCCTTTAGGACGATACATTAAAGTGGATGCAGATAATTACAGCAAAGAGGGTATGGCCAACTGCCAGACCCAGTATCTTCTGCAACCCATCGAGTGTGGAGACAGCAGTGAGACACACACCGTCCGCAGCTGGCTCTCTGACTTCGATATTTCGTCTGAGGATGAGACTTTCATCCGTTGGCATCAGATGATTGCCCAGGTCGGAAATATCCTGAAGAAAGCAGAGAAAATGGTTGGAGAAAAAACCATGTGCATGGTTTGGGACACGGTTTTTGCGCTCCTGTACCTGAACTACACAACGGACAAACCGTTCATGCCGCAGTTTGAGCAGAATGCTTCGCATACGCTGGAATTACTCAGTATTTTTGAGCAGCCGGAGGGAGAGAAGCAGCATGCCTGACGACCGTAACCAGTATCAGATCATCCGCAAAGATGCACGGAACTGCTTCGTCGAAAGCCTCAATGATGCGTTTGGGATCGGACGAGTCCATTTCGCTTTTGCCACCTATGACCTCAGCCGCCCTGCCGGCTCCCGCCAGACCAACAACATTCACATCTATATTACGGTAGAGGAATTTCTGGAGTTGTGCCGGAAGCTGAACAGCGGAGAGCTGCGCTATATGCTGCAGTCCAAGAAAAAAACTGGAGAAAGCACCTGCCTGTATCAGCATCTGGGCGGCACCTCTGCCGAAAAGCTCGCCAGGCAGGGGCGGAGCCGGGCAGACAAAAAGAGTCTTTCCCGGACAGTTCAGCTCCTGCCTGGCAGCAAGTCGGACTTCCTTTTCGTTGCAGATAGCGGTCCCGGGGAAGCCAATGCCAAAGGTTTAATTGTCCCAAAGTTCGGTAATACGCCGGAAAACCATGTGGCAGTCAGTATGACTTTTGAAGCATTTAGTGAGCTTATGTTGATGACCCAGATCCACTATCAGGCCTGGCTGTCGGCACAGTACGTCGCACACCCGATTCAGCGAGCAAATATGCAGACAGAGCGGCAAACAATACCCAATATGCAGGATGTCCATTCCGAACTGCCTGCACAGTCCCTTTTTTAATAAAGTGTTGAACAGATGGGCCATCAAGAAATTGGTGGCCCATTCCCTTTTGGGGCTTTCGTTTGAGAAAGGCACCGAGAAAACTTCGGCAAAAAATTGCCTGAAAAATGGCAAGTCTGTGCCGCTGACACGGAAAAGGAAATATGCTATACTTTCATTGTCGCAAGGTAGGCCCTGAGGGGCCTGCTTTTTTTTGCGGCTAAATTTTAAGCTAAGGAGTAGATGCAATATGAAATTTTGCCCCTATTGCGGTACAGAGCAGATGGATGATGCCGCAGTGTTTTGTATGGAGTGTGGTAAACCGTTGCCAGATAAGCCGATCCGAACTAATGCGAAAACAACCGATCGAAAGCGCCCAGAGCATAAGAAGATCTATAAGAGGCCTTCAAAAAAGGCCAGGAGGGTAAAAAATCAGGAAGAGAATCAACCGGAAGTACAGAAAGATGACGGTTACGATGGCTACTATGATGACGTACTTCCCGTTGATCTGGATCGCGCCAATCAACCACTGGACCAGCAGCTGATTAAGAGGGTTATTGTGCTGGCTGCTGGCGCTCTTCTGGTCATCGCGGCCTGTGTTGCAATTATGTATATGCTTTGATCCGTTTGCATTTCAATCCATCTCATCGTGTAATATGATTGGGGTGATAAGAAATGACATATTTGTCCAAAGGCGTTGTGTGCAGCGGATCTACTGAGCAGCTTCTGAAGCTCTCCCACTGCGGCGGCGAGTATACATTGAAAGGCAAGGAGGCGGCACTCTGGCTGAACGGTCGCTATGGATTTTTTACCGTGACGTCAGTTGCGGATGAGCAGGCCGTGGGGCATCTGCAGCGAATGGGGCTGGTAGAATGCGAGGAAGAAAACTCAACGACCTGCGAATACCGGATTTTGACAAGATGCATTCCATGTCCCGCGCTGTCTAAAGGTGTTTCCCTACCGCTGCGTGGTTTGGAGAAACGGGTGATGATCTGGCTTACAAAAGCTGGCCTGCATCTGACTCTTGCCGAACTCATCTATTTGATTGACCATGACGTTCCTCCGTCGGATGATCTGCTGTATACGTCAAACCGACAGGCGCTTGTGGAACGCATCTACACGGTGGATACTATCGCAGATTGTATGCTGGAAACACAGATGGAAACTGCGGCCAGCAGGGATGCTGTTGTCCATGCTGTTCTGCGACTGCTCAAAAAGAAAAAGATTGTGATTCTCTGAGGAGGTGAATATGAAAGATTTATTTAACCACTTGCCGCTGGCACTGCGTCAGCAGGCGACACTGCGGGGCGCGATGGCACTATTGTTTCTGATTCTGTTTATTGCGATCTGGGTAGGAACCGGAGAGTTCTCCTTTGCGCTTCCCTGTCTGGTGTTTGTTGTCTTTCTAATTGTAAACACCAGTATCATGCTCTATAATATAATCAATGGAAACTACGTCCGCATCTACGGGACTTGCACAAGTATTGAAAGAACCGGAATCCGAAGACGTGTGAAATCCATTACGGTTACGCATGACGGCCAACAATTGATGATTTCGGTTCGTCGAAGACTTTCGGGACTTTCTGTGGGGTGTGGAGTAACGCTTTATTTATCGGACAAGGCTCCTGTTTACGAAAAAAATGGAGCATATGTCATCGACAGCTATTACGCGCTTTCATTGGAGGAGGGGTGATGATGACCGAGGTAAATGAATTACTTGCATTGCTTCAGGAAATCCGGGATCTTATTGACAGAAACCAAAAGCCGGATGGGACGGTTTGCTTTGATGTCTTGCGTGGACGTATCGCACTGGAATTCGCAAGAGCGGAGATTCAAAAAAGCGTTCGTGCGTATAATGAACAGGCGCATTGACTATTGGGGCCAAACATGCTATAATACATATATCAGTATCAGAGATTTCGTCAGGAATCTACCGTTATCCGAGTTTCAAAGTGTCAATCTGCACATCTATCATGTGCCGATTGGCACTTTTTTTGTTCCCTGATTTCTACCTGAAAAAGCAGGTTGAAATATACATTTTTTATTGCAGGCAGCCCCTGCAGAAAGGAGTAAGTCTATGTTAAAAGTAATCTTCACCAATGTTGTTGTGTCTAAGGGATATGACAACGCCCCTGCCATCCGCTACTCAGAAAAAGGAGATTCAGTGCGTTTCCGCATCGGTGCCAAGCAGTATGACACCCGTGCAGAGAACAACACGCGCTGGATCAATCTCTCCGTGAAGGCGTTTGCCCACATCTGTGAGCGCATTCGGAAGATGGATCTGAAAGAAGGCTCCTACATCAACCTGGTTGGCCGTCTGGACGAAGATAGCTGGACGGATCAGAAGACTGGAGAAACCAGAAGCGCGATGGTCGTCATTCTGGATGATGTAGAGTTTGCCTCAGGCGGCGGAAAATCCAAAGGAGCAGAGCAGCAGCAATCTGCACAGCAGATTGGCTACACCTCTACACCTGCTCCTGCAGCACCCCCGGAGGCATCCTCCAATTTTACCGGCTATGAACCCTTCGGCGGCGAATCCCTGTTTGATATGAACTGAAGGAGTAACAAATGAATCAGGCGCAACTAAGGCGCACATGAGACACTACAAGTGATTTCATGTGCGCCTTTTGTGCGTTCAAGGAGGGTTATATGGTCAATCAATCATTCACACAACTGTCCGGAATAGAACGGCAGGAAAAGTTGCAAGCGGCGCTGCAGTGCATGACAGACAACGCACTCACGGATACGGAGTTGACAGCCATCAGTCGTGCAGTCAGACTGGATCGCCAGTATTTCATTCGTGTTCATCATACCTTTGAAGCTTTTTTATCGGATCTCATGCACCCTGCACAGTGTCAGACGCGGTTCTTTATCGGCAGCCGTCCGGTTTTCCAACAGAACCTTAAGGCTATGCTCCGCTATGCTGTCAAAACGGGAGATCCGGTCACAGCAGTGGTTGATCACATCAATGGAAAGAACGGCATCTACATTCTGATACCGGAACAACAAAATGAGAAAGGAACAACATCATGACAAACAAAGACTGGAAACGCCACATGGCCTATGAGGCACTGGTGATTCTGGGGCTACTGGCCCTGCTCACATTCATTTGCCGACTTTGGCCGATTCTTCTTTTAATCATTCTTGAAATCCTTATTGCAACGCTCCGATTGTTGTTCCTCTCCTCCAAAAAGGTTGAGGTGATTCAGCCGCAGCTTGCTCTGCCGGAGCCTCCCAAGGCCCCAACGGATCAGGATGTACGGGATATGGCCTATGCTGTCATACTCAGACGGGTCACCGAGCTGGTGATGGAAGCATATCCGGATGCCCGATGGGTCTGGGAAGCGCCGAACGCCAGAAAACTAATGGAGCAGGGTGAGGAAGTAAGCATCATACTCAACCGGGCAGGAGGTTATCGGCGTGCGATCGTTCGCACAGCAAATCTTCAGGTTCAGGGAATAGAGTTCGTGACAGCACGGACTCAAAATCACCAGGATTCACCGATGCCGGAAGCACCTGAGGACAAAGCATCCGAAGAGGAATCTGCTGAGAACTACGAGCTGATTGCCTTTGAGTGGGTGGAAGCTCACATCATGGAACTGAATGAACGATGCAACGACGCCATTGGCCGTGGTGATACCCGGCTTCGTCTGGAGGCCGACGAGCTTCCGGCAGAGGAAAGCTGGCCGGATATCTGCGAAGAACTCAAGCGAGCAGATCTTACGGATGTCAGCTACTGTCCAGATGGCATTATTATCAATCTCACGCAGTGAACTGCAGAAAGGAAATTACAATGGCAGCCTATATGAACAACCTATTCAACTACAGCCGCCCCCTTCCTGAACCGTTTGACAAGCTGAAAAGCAAAAAGGTCAGCGTTTCTTCAAAATACGGGGACGGCACGGAAGCAACACTGTCCGCAACGGTAATCAAGGCAATTCACGCGGTATGCCGGTGTATGAATGGCACCGGTGAAGGAGCCGTTGGAGTAATCGACCATCGGAGTGTGGCAGAATATAAGTCTTCTGTCAGCCCGGATGCCTATCATCTTGTCGTATACGACAGCAGCAGCGGAAGTCTGATCGCCAGCGTTTATGACAAGGACATTGAAACATTTGAGAGCTATGTGCTGAACAGCACCGGCAGAGACGGTGCCGCCGTAATGATGGCTCTTTTTCCTGCTCTAATGGCCGATGCAGAGTTTGAAGAGAAGTTTACGGAGTACTACGACGAATTCATCAGCGGCTTTCCAGACTTTAACCACACCAAGGAGTGTATGGCTTACCTCTGTGACAATGCATATCGGCGGATCAAAGACCCGGGCTGTACTGCCCATCTTGAGGTCAATGTGGATAAATCCGGCAACCTGATGCGCGTATCGCAGGCACACCTGGATTCCGGAACATTCACGCCAACTTCTGTGGTCGCGGGTGAATTCACGATTTTCGCTCAAACCGGCCCAGTCACCATCCGGCGAGCCAGCACCTTTGTCGAACACAGTGATTTCGTGGGCAAGTACGAGCTTAACAAGCGCACACTGACTCCTACGGAGCAAGCCTTGGTGCCCAAATTACCGGAATGGTACATCATCCCGCAAGAAGTCGTTGATATCTGCAAACATGCCCAGTCTACCACTGGGAAACCCACGCAGATGAGAAATTTCCTGCTTCGTGGGCCCGCTGGCACTGGCAAAACCATGGGCGCAAAAGCCATTGCTGCAGGTCTCGGCCTTCCCTATATGAAATATACATGCAGTGCAGGAACAGAGATCTACGACTTTATCGGTCAGATCTTCCCGGACAGTGAATTCACTTCGACCGGAACTGCTCAGCTGGATTTGGAACGGAAGCAGCTTCAGGCTATGGGCGGTATCAATTACGCCAATGTGGCCAAGCTTATGAAACTTCCTGATCTGGATGACATGGACTATGACCCGGCAGGCGTCTACCAGACTCTGACGGGTATTGAGAATGCTACCGCAACCTGTCAGGACTGTATCTCCGTTGTACTGGATAAAGTCACGGAAAAGGTACGGGCACTCTCCAAGCGGGAAGAAACAGCCGGAAGCCAGGGCCAGTCCTTCACCTACGTGGAAACGGACTTTCTCAAGGCATTGAAGAATGGCTATCTTGTTGAAATACAGGAGCCCACCACCATCATGCAGCCCGGCGTTCTGGTCGGCCTGAACTCTCTTCTGGAGCAGGAAGGTTCCATTACTCTGCCGACAGGAGAAATTATCCAGCGGCATCCGGATGCAGTCGTGATCGTAACGACCAATGTGACCTATGAAGGCTGCCGAGGTATGAATCAGAGCATCATCGACAGAATGAGTCTGGTGCGGGATGTAGAACTGCCAACACCTGAGGTGATGGTCGAGCGTGCCATGAAGGTTACCGGGGCCACAGATGAATATCAGGTTTCTCAGATGGTACAGGTGGTCAATGACATGGCAGACTATTGCCGAAAGAACAGTATTACAGATGGCTCTGTCGGTATGCGCAGCCTGTTGGACTGGATCGTCAGTTCCCAGATTACCGGTGATGTGTACCAGTCGGCCCTGTATACCATCATTAGTAAGGCGACAGCCAATGACGAAGATCGGAGTGCGTTAATCACTTCAGTTCTGGAGCCGATCTTTGCGCCCAAACGACGGAGTTCCAGTGCGACAGCATAAAAAAGGAAGGAGGTCTTACCCTACTATGGCAAGGGTAAATCACAAAAAAGTTAAGCAACTCATTGCGGAGACCCGCGGCAAAATTACAGACCGCCAGTTCTTCACTTCCCGTATACTTGCGGGGCATTTTGAGGATATGGCCGCGGCGCAGAGCAAACGGTATCATTATAACCGCCGCGTCCGGGTCAGTCTGTATTGGAGTCCCAAAGATTCAAATGTGGCGTCAACCAATAACATGAGTATCACTATCAACACGGGGAATAAGCTGGTTACCAGGGTGAAAGGACGGGAAAACCGCTACCAGGTGGTCTGCGGTCTTTTCGCCCATGAGCTGGGGCATGTGCTGTATACCGACTTTCTGGCAAGCCAGTCCTATGGAAACAGCATGGCCAGGTATCATTGGTTTCCAGATGCACCGAAGCTGATGAAATCCGCAGATATCCGGAATGAATCTGCCCTGTGGGACTATGTCAAGGAAAGCCCGGAAAATGCGGAGATGGTCATTTACATTGCGCATCACATCAGTAATGTTCTGGAGGACGGCTATATTGAAGACCGTGTGCTGACAAATTTCCCCGGCACCCTTGGTATGGGTCTGCGCACACTGCGGGAACTGCACTATGAGCAGCTCCCTACCGTGACCCAGCTGAATGAGGCAGAAGAGGACGGCAGCAATCACATCTTTGAAAGCATTCTTCAGGTCATGTTGTCCTATGCAAAATTCGGGAAAATCAAGTACGGCGACGAGCCATTGTCTGATCCGCGAGTACAGATCGTGTTCGGTCTGATTGATGATATAGACCGGGCGCTCATGTCTGATTCCGCAAAGGACAGGCTCCGTGTGGTGAATCTCGTTCTGGTGCGCTGCTGGGAATATGTTCAGGATTTCTGTGAGATCTGCAAGCAGCGGCAGCAGGATGCAGCAGCATCCGGAAGCACTGCCACGGCAGCACAGACCCTGTCTGAGATCCTGCAGTCCATGTCCGGCGGATCCAGCATAGGAGAAGGCTCCAGTACACCGGTGGGAAATGCCGGATCTGCGAATGGGTCGGTCGTTGCTTTGGCTCGCGCGCAAACACGGGCAGCAGCGAAATCAAGTGAGTCTGAGGAAAATTCGGATAGCTCATCCGAGTCTGAGGCGCCGCCGCAGGATCCGTCTGAGTCTGGGGAAGATACAGCAAGCTCAGATCAGTCTGAAGCCGAAGGCGAAGCATCCGCCGGTATATCAGGCGGAAAGCAGGAAACCTCGGCAAAAGAAGAAGGGCGCATCCCCTTCCAGCAGACCAGCAATGTTTCCGAACCGGTTGGCGGTACGGTGGAACAGGATGACGACTACAAGCGCGAAGCCTATGATCGTGCCGCGGCCGATATTGAGCGTGTACTGGAAACCATGGCAGAGAAAGCCGCCTGTAAACAGCTTGAAAACGAGCGGCTCCAGACTCTGAATGAGGCCGCGCAGAGTGTTTCCTATGGAAACATTCATGCCGGCGTCAATATCCGGGTCAATCGCATCGCTTCCGTAGATGAAGATCTCATTGAGCAGTTCGATGCAATCTCTGCCCCACTTCTGACGATTTCCCGACAGCTCCAAAAGAGCATTGCCCAGCAACTGCAAGACCAGCGCCGGGGCGGAAAACAGACGGGCCTTTTGATGGGGCGTCGGTTGGATTCCCATGCGCTGCACCGGCAGGATGGGAAAGTGTTCACCAAGAATGCGCTCCCCAATGAAACGCCGGAACTGGCCGTCGCTCTGCTGCTGGATGAATCCGGCTCCATGTGTTCTGCAGATCGCTGTACCTATGCGAGGGCTTCCGCAATCATTCTATATGACTTTTGCCGGAGCCTCGACATCCCCGTTATGGTCTATGGACACAGTACCGGGTATTCCAGTACGGGAGATACGGTGGAACTGTATTCCTATGCGGAGTTTGAAGCGATTGACCACGATGACAAGTACAGGATGATGGATATCGCCGCCAGAGGCAGCAACCGCGACGGAGCTGCCTTACGCTTTGTGGCAGAACAGCTTTCCAAGCGGCCGGAGGATGTAAAGATCCTCGTTATCGTCTCGGACGGCCAGCCTGCGGATACCGGGTATTACGGGACCGCCGCGGAGGAAGATTTGCGCGGCATCAAGCAGGAATACCAGCGTAAAGGAATCCTGCTGGTCGCAGCGGCCATCGGAGATGACAAACAGAATATCGAGCGCATTTACGGTGATTCCTTTATGGACATCACTGATCTGAATCAGTTGCCCGTGAAGCTGACCGGACTGGTCAAGCGACATATCCGGGTTTAATTAAGTACATACAGATTAAGGCGGGCAACTGGGATCCGGTTGTCCGCCTGGTTTCTGAGAAAGGATTGCAATATGGTTTGTAACAAAAATGGTGCTGCATTTACCTACGGAAGCATTACCTATCGGGTTTTTATTAAAGGTTTTACTGTGTTGAGTTTGTTCCATATCTATAGAGATATGCGGTGTATCCGTTATCGCTTTCTTTAAAATCCGCATCAATTTCATACAAGGGTGCAAAGATAACAAGAGTCTGCTCTATGACACATATACAAAGAGCAATAGGTCCGAAAAGGCTAAAGCAATACGGACTTTTTCAATGTTATATTACTACGGCGAAAGGAGTATTACTTGTTAAGTTTATTGAACCACTGTGTACCAAATGGTATGCACGGTAGTGTGAGAGAGAGAAATTCTCAAGTAAGAAAAATTCCTCCTACTCGATTGGGAATTATGCAAAACTTAAAAAGTTTGTGAGTAATCGAAGAAAACGTCTTCGCTCAGTATGGATGTTGCCGTGAGTATGCATTTTGACAAGAATGGGAGTAAAAAACGGGTACGACTTTTGCCTTATCTATCTGCAACGCCGGAGCCAGTCGTAACCCCAAAACGCGGTTTGCAAAAGTCACACCAACAGATGACATTAAAAATCAAAAAATTTACGAATATCGTAAAATTATTCTTTACATGTCTTAGCTACGGTGATATGCTATTTTTAACGATTTTCATTAAATAATTAACGCTAACAGCACTTGGAGGTAGTTTGTATGGAAAAGTTCGTAAAGCACAGATTTCTAAACAGCGTGTTGTTTACTGCGCTGTTTGTTCCGCTGGGCTTTTTTCTTCTGCGTGATACCATTGCAGCAATAACCGGAATCATGTTTGAGTCCATTGGCGGAAAAGAGTCGTTTCTGTATCAGATTAACGAAGACATTGCAAGGCTGATCATCGCCGGCCTGTTAATACTTATCATGCCGCTCTTCTTCCGGAGAAAATGCAATTTTGGATTCAGGGGTGGAAAGCTGGCACTGGGTATTTGTCTTGCACTGCCGGAGCTTATCGTTCCTGTATGGAATCTGTTGCAGATCAAGGTTTATGAGGCTCCTCTTGTTGCCGGAGCTGCTGCCGTGGCTGCCGCGATCATGCACGGAATCGGGCCGGGCGTGTCTGAAGAGGTCTTTTGCCGGGGTTTCACCGTATCCAATCTAATGCGTATTTGGAAGGATAAGCCGAACAGGATCTTTCGCTGTATGCTGGTTTCCGGGGTTTCTTTCGGTCTTCTACATGCACTCAATGCAATCGCCACAGGCGATGTTTTTGCGGCGCTGGTTCAAGTTATCTATACCGCCTCTATTGGCATGTTGGACGGTGCTATCTACCTTCGCTCACGAAACCTGTGGGGCGTGATTCTCATGCACACCCTCACTGATGTTTCCGCTTTCCTTGCTGTATTTGAAAGCAATGCCACCGGCATGGATATTATATTCTGTGTCTTCGGCTCGCTGCTGTTTATTGCCCTTGCCTTTTATTTGATTCGGCCTGCAAAACGGGCGGAGATCGACGAACTGTGGGCGGAGGACTGGTCCTTTGGGGATGAAGACGGAAAAAAGCGCATTGGTGCAAAGGCGGCTGCAATTCTGACCGCCGTTCTGGTTGTTACTTTTGCCGCATCCCTCGGTGTTACAATCTATCAGGCAAAAATGGGATATGATATTCCGTTTTTCCCCGCATCTGAAAATGAACTCGATAAAGATGTGCAGTATCAGATTGGCGGAGACGGAAAAGAACTCACCATTTTGCTTCCTTATGAATTCGGCGGAAAATACGACTTGGAAAACTCCGATCCGGAATCATTTGTTTTGAAAGAGAGTCGGGAAAACGGAGACACCTATCTATTTGTGTTTTCCCACGAAGGCACCAGCACGGAGAAAATTAAGCTCACCTTCTCGCTGATGCTCGGCGATGCGGCTATTTCAATCAAAGATTATCGGATAACGGTCAGTTTTAAGGAGAATGGCGGGATTTCTGCCGTCGGAGGGTAAGCTATGAAGAAATTATCCGCTGCGTTCGGAACCCTCCCCATGACATGGCCTGTCGTTTGCGCTTTTGCGGCAATCATCGGGATTTATGTGGGTGTCATCAATCAAATTCCGATACTTTATGATACTTCTTTTCGGGATATTGCCGTTACATATGAGTGGTGGGTGCTGTTTGCGCTTTTGATCGTGTCAAACTGCAAAAATGCCAAAGAGGCAGGGCTAAAATGCCTTGTGTTCTTTCTCATCAGTCAGCCGGTGATTTTTCTCGTAGAACTGCCTTCGATCGGATTGGACAAAGTTCTGTACTATTACACCAAAATATGGCTGCCGATCACCCTGCTCACGCTCCCCGGTGGTGCAATCGCCTTCTATGCGAAAAAGCAAAACGCGTTGGGCGCAGTTGTTCTCAGCATCGGCAATACCGTTGTTGCTCTGCTGGGCGTGAGCTATTTTCAAAAGCTCTGTCATTCTTTCCCGCGGCATCTGCTGACGGTCGTTTCCTGTGCTGCGATCATTGCCGTTCTTCTTATGGGGATGCAGCAGAAGTGGAAGACAAGATTTTTGTCGGCGGCTACGACTCTACTGCTGACGGCAGGCGTTATTATTTGGGCTGTGCTCAATGAACGAGTAATCTGACAATGAGGAGAGGAAGCATGATAATCATCGCAGCATACCCCATTGCACATACCTCCCTACTCTCCAAACAATTCTATCAAAAAACTCTTTATAGTGAAAGCGCCCACATTGTCTAATCCTTTGCGGGTTCCTTTCACAGAAAGGAATAGTCATATATGAAACGAACCCTTTTGCTTATTCTTGCGCTATGCCTGCTTTTGACCGGCTGCGGTGTTCCGGGCGAAGCCGACACACAAAGCTCCGACACATCGGAGGAGCTATCCACGACCGCCGAAACCACGACTGAGCCGATTAAGGAAGCGGCGCTCCTTGATTCGTGCGAGGCATTTGACGACAGCGGCGCTCTTTGGTACATTCCCAATGGGCAGATTGAGGCGCAGCAGTATCCCATGCTTCGCACCTTCGCAGGTAATCTTTTAATGACGACAACCAGCTACATCAGCGACGGCAACAGCGAGATGAAGCTGACGCTCTTGAGCGCTACAACCGGCGAAGCGCTGCAAAACTGCACGGTGGGGCTTACCGAATCTGTCGAACCACAGATTCTAGGGGACCACATTGCCGTATGCGACAGTCAGTCTGGAACGGTCATCGTGCTGGATGCGCTCCTTCGGGAGACCGCACGCTACACTCTTTCCGCAGATCCGGGGCAATGGTTCCTTGGTTATGATCTTGATACGCTATACAAGTGCAGCTATCTGGGCGGAATACGTGCTGTCTCCCTCTCGACGGGAAAGGAGCGTTTCTTCCTTGATCTGGCCGAACTGAGCATATGCAGCGTGACGGATGCAAATGTCTGCTTCACCGGTGTCAACCGTGAGACACAGAGATATACCGCTTCATGCCTCAATCTTGCAAGCGGGAAACTGGTCGAGCCTCCGTTTTCCGGCGATTTCTTCCGAATCTGCCACAGCGATAAAATGTGGCTCGCGGGCTTTTACGGGCAGGAGGACACCTTTGCTTTCGGAACGGATGCCAATGCCTGCGTGGTCACTGCGCAAAACGGCACATTTTCTCTGCTTGATCCGGTGGGTCACCTCCTGTTCACCGATTTCGACGGAACTCTGTCGCTATACGATGACAAGGGTGTTTTTCTCTCGTCCTGTGCATTGCCTGGCCGTTATGTGCAAAGCATCGTCTGGACGGAGGAACTTGGCGGCTACCTGTTGCTGGTAACCGATGGTGAGGGATGTAATCGCCTGCTGTTTTGGGATATCCGTGCGAACACAAACGGTGAAAACCTGCAAACACAGTCCCTTGCCGACCTCCAAGCCGCACCTGACGGCATGAGCGCAGATGCTTCGCTCTATGAACGAGCGCAGTCGCTTTCCGACCGCTTTGGCATCGAGATCCGCATTGCCGACCAGTGCGAAACGGAATTTACATTCTTCAGTTGTTATCCGGTCTCCTACTACGGGCCTGTATCCGCAGGATTGGATCTTCTGGAGGATGCACTGTCTGTTTTTCCGGAAGGTTTCTTCCGGCAACTCATCTACGGACACATCGACCGCGTGCAGTTCCAGCTCGTCGGCGGGCTGGCCGCGACAAATGGCTTCGGCGGTGACATGAGTTACGCCGCCTTCACGGACGCAAACGGCAGCGTATGCAAAATCGTCCTTGATATTTATTCACTCAGCAAGAATACTGTCTGGCACGAGCTCTCTCACGCCATTGACAGGCGGCTTGCGTGGGACGCAACGTACCGCGATGAGGCACTGTTTACCGAGGAGGGATGGTCTGCCCTTAACCCTGATGGTTTTACCTATACCGGGGAATACGGTTCACTGGGCACCAACATTCAGCCGGAATGGTATTCCTATTTCATCGACGACTACTCCATGATCAACGCAGCAGAGGACCGCGCGCGGATCTTTGAATACGCGGTTGAGAACAGCGGCACACTGTTCCGGGATGCACCGGGTCTTATAGCAAAGCTGCAATACTACAGCGATTGCATCCGCGATTGCTTTGATACGGCGCTATGGCCTGAGATAACTGCTTGGGAAGCGCCACTGCATTGATTTGATTTTTAGCATAACTGCCTTGTAAGCAATTCTTCCCAATAACTCACGATAGTGAAAGCCCTACTGCATCTAATTATTTGTGAATGCCTTTCACAGAAGGGAATGGTCATATATGAACTCCAACACCATTACAAAATTCCACCTGTTCGGCAAGGTGGGAAAAATCGTTATGACAGTTTTATCCGTAATCGCAGCGCTTATAACAGTTAGCTGCTGCACTGCGACTGCTTTTGTAGCAACGCTCCCGAAGGATGCTCTGACGGTTCGTGTGGTCGAGCACGCTGAATTCCGCTTTAACAAAGCAAGCTTTGATACGCTGCGGAGCATCCTCGGCGGCGGCTTTAGCTATTCGGGAAAAGAGTTCCCGGAGTATATGCTTGAGGATAGCGAAAAGAAAGCCATCCCACCCGAAAATCAGGAGTTCCAAGCCGAACTGAAGATTTTCAACCAGTCATACGCCTCGGCGGAAATACACTCTGACGAAACCGCCAAAGTCATGGAGGCGGATACGTCCCCTGAGGAATATAACATAAAAGATTTGGTAACGGTATTTATTTTTCTGACGCTGTTTACGGCATCTGCAACTGCTGCGCTTTGGATGCTGAGAAGGCTGTTCGCGGTGCTGACGAAGTGTGAATCGCCCTTTTGCTGTGAAGTTGTAAATAGAATGAGAAGCTTTGGTTTTTCTCTTCTTCCTGTTGCAGTGTTCGCCTCTATCGGTGAAACGATGCTGGAAAGCTTCTTGACCGCCGGAAAAAGCACAAATGTCAGTATTCAATGGGGCATTTTGATTGCTTTTGTTGTAACTATGGCCTTGGTGGCTGTTTTCAAGTATGGTGTTCAGTTGCAGAAAGAATCGGATGAGACCCTGTAAGGAGGCGGAGAGATGGGACACATCATTTTGCGGTTAGACCGTGTCATGGCTGACAGGAAAATGAGCCTGAATGAATTATCGGCAAGAGTTGGCGTTGCCAATGTGAATTTATCCAAGATGAAGAACGGCCATATCAGCGCCATCCGCTTTTCCACACTGGCGGCTATCTGTGATGTCCTAAAATGCCAGCCGGGAGACATCTTGGAATACAGCCCTGAAGAAAAAAATAACTAAATTCTAAAAAGCTAAAGGCCGCCAGACTCAAATGTGAAGTGACGGTCTTTTTGTCAAACTGATAAAGCAAGCAAACTGCATTTGGTATAATTTAACAGTATAGACGGCAAAGATTTCCCTGACGCCATTTCTGCTTTAGGTGTAAATCAAATCGTTGTTTACAATTTCTGCGGCTCTGCTGCGGATGTTATTCATCTGGAAGTAGAAAACGGCGGTTAAAAGAGACGCTGCATTGCGTAAAAACCTCAAGTTCCATATGAATTCGGGGATGTCACTTCGGTGGCATCCCTTTTCTGTTGCCAACGAGGGATTTTGCTGATCAAATTTACATTCGCCCTTCAGGAAGATCAGATGTAAAGCGCGAATGTAAATAAGCGTGAAAGCAGGCGCTTTTCTTTGGATGGATTGACTATTTTGCTGTCCTCTGCTATAATACTTACATAAGTATCAGATTTGGCTTCGGCCAAATACAGTTTAGCAGAGTATACACAGTGTCATTTGCAGAGATGCAGATGGCACTTTTTTTGTTTCCGGCTTTTATATGGGCACAAGCCAGCAGTCCTTCGGGGTTGCTGGCTTTTGTTATATATCCAGGCGGTCAATCCGTCACAAAAAGAAAGGAGCATTTCTATGCACGAAACATGTTACGACAGCTACCACACAACCTTTGGTACCTATGCAGCGATGCTGGACTACCATCAGGAGCAGGCAGTTAAGAGTCAGTGGACCCGCGTTCCGGTCAGAGATCTGGAAGTGGAGCCGCTCTCCAAGACTTCGCCGCTCTATGGGGTCTCGGGCGCATTTGCCGCAGAAACCAGCAAAGAGGCCGTGGAAGACACGGCAGCAAACCTTGGCCTTGCCCTTCGGGTAAACGGCCAACTCTATCCGGTGCGGGATACGGCTTACAAAAGCCTTCTGGACCGTGCCAAAATCGGTGGGACCGCTCTTCCGAAACTGAGCCGTGAAGTTCTGGCAGAAGTGCTGAACGCCTGCCTGAAGCTCTTTGGAGCGGAGGCCCTGGTATTGGTTCGGGACGAGAAAGTCACCGCCGTTCACTCCGGCGATCCGTCGGATTATTCTGTTCTCCCCATTGATACGCTGCTGGAGACACTTCAGGATAAGCTGGATACCCGGTTTACAGGCAATCAGTTTGAGGGCGGATACAGCGACCACGCCATTACCTGCGCGGAGTGGACGATGCCCGATCAGAAGGAAGATCTTCTGGGGGCCTACACCAAACTGCTGGACGCACAGGGGTACTCCACACTGGCGAAGAAACTGGTACCTGGTATCCGATTCACGACATCGGACGCCGGCATGGCTTCGGCGAAAGTCTCCGCCATGCTGGTTGGTGCGCAGTATCCCATTTATATTGGGGGCTGCGTCGCAGTGGATCACCGGCATCGGGCCAAAGTTGAAGACTTTGACACAGCACTGGATCAGCTCTTTGCTCAGTTTGGTGACAACATTGCCAAGCTGATGAAGCTTCAGGAGATTCATCTGGATTATCCGGTCAATGCCATGACCCGGGTGTGCAAGAAATTGAGTATGCCCAAAAAAGCGGCGGTAGAGGCCATTGCCATGTATGAGATGGCGTATGGAGGAGGTCCGGCAACCGCCCATGATGTGTTCATGGCCATGCAGGAAATTCCCTTCATACTCCGCAGCGAAAACACCCCGGAGAGCAAGCTGATCGTGCTGCAGGAAAACATGTCCCGGGCACTGTCGCTCAAATGGAGTGACTACGATCTGGCGAAAGCGGTGAGTTACTGATGGCCGCTCCGATTATTCTGTGCGATACGGCAGGGATGACCAATGAACGCTGGCTGGAATGCCGGATGCACGGACCGAAAGGAGATATTCCCTACACAGTCGGAGGTTCTGATGTAGCAACCATCTTCGGTGTCTCACCCTGGACAACACCGCTGGAGCTGTGGATGATCAAGAAGGGCCGGATGAAGCCTGCTGTGAAGGCAAATGCCAGCCAGTTGGAGATGGGACATATGCTGGAGCCCATTGCGGCGCATTTCTATGCCCAGAAAACCGGCAATACGGTCATTGACGACACCTATATGTATCAGCACGCAGACTTTTCCTACGCACTTGCAGACTTCGACCGTCGTTTTATCCGGGTATCAGACGGCGAACCCGGTATCCTGGAGTGCAAAAGCTGCACTTATCGGAAGGCCGGAGACTGGGCCAACGGCACCTATCCTTTGTACTACGAGCTTCAGCTGCGTTTTTACCTGGCTGTCGCAGACGTCAATATCGGCGCATTTAGCACTATCTGGGGAAACAACCCCGATAACGATCTGGCCACACCGGATATCGTCCGGGATAAGGCCAAGGAGGATATGATTTTCGAGCGCCTGGACCAATGGATCTGGAGTCTGGAGCATGATAAGCCGCCTACGATGTCCGGAATTCCCTCCAAACTGGCACTGGATTCCCTTGCCCGTATCTACGGTGCGAGCAAGCCAGGATTGCCGACGATCGAGTTCTCCCGGAAACAGGAACGGTACCTTCGGCAGTACCTGTCTCTGCAGGATCAGATTGCAGAACACAATGCCGAAATCAAAAGACTGACAGAAAGGATGGAAGCGCCCAGCGCGAAAATTGCAGAAATCATGAGGGATCACGAACATGGCGTTTTGGAAACGACCACTGACAAGATTCTCATTGATTTCGTCACCAAATCAACCACACGGACGGATACAGCGAAGCTCAAGAAGGACTATCCTTCGGTTTACTCTGATGTGATTAAAACCTCGGAGAGCCGGAAGCTGAAAATATCCGTTGCACCAATCTGACATGAAAGGAGACTGACATGGAACAACAATTTTTCAAAGAGAACTGGGAGGCTCGGCTGAATGCACTGCTGAACTGGTCAGAGATCCCGGAGAAGAGCGCCTACATCTGCTCTCCGTTACGCGCTGAACAGGCAGAGATGACAAAGCAGAACATGCTGGCAGCCCGGGCATATATGCTGTACGCATATGAGCGTATGCAGTATCGCGCCAGAGCACCACACGCATTTCTTCCCATTCTGCTCTGCGATCATCATTCCGACGAACGGATGCTTGCCCTGCAGTTTGGTTTGAGTCTGATGGAATCCTGCGATGAAGTGATGGTTTGCGGAAATCGGATGACCACCGGAATGGTTGGAGAAATTGTCCAGGCGATCGCACTGAAGAAAAGGATCGTCGTTTTTGACGAGAACCTCCACCATGAAGTGATGAAGCTGGTTTTGAGTAACCAGGGACGCCGGGCTTATGCCCGTCTGGACCAAAAGCACCCCGTCATGGCACATCCGCAGCCTCACACGGTATTCTGAACGGAGGCGCTGGAATGAAGCGATTCTATCACGCCGTTAATCTGAGAAGCAGGGCGGAAATGACATTGTTTCTGCAGAACCACTTCCGGTATGACACCATGAACTCCTGGAATCAATCCACATCATATGCCTGCAATTTGAAAATCCACCGACTCGGCTTGAGCGCGGAGATTGTAGACAGGCTGTATGAGATGATGGAGACCCAGGAGTTTTTTGATGCCATGCGGGAACTGCGGGATGATTTCAACGCCGCACATAACTATCGTTGGCAGGCAGAAATGAACGGACGCAGCGGTGGATACCTGGTGCTCTACCAGGGCGAGCTGAGGCCTTCCGGCTATCAATCCTTCTGTACCAGCTGCGGCCAGCGGAATTACAAAAGCATCAAAGAGTCCGGCAATATCTGCGGCAGGTGCCGCAGGTCGGCACGGATTGACTACGCCAGAACACCGATGCAGGTTGTCACATTCCCCGGACGGGGAACAGACGACGGCGAGGACTATGAAGACTGGAGCATGGATCAGCTGCGAGAGCGCGTCAAGCTCGTTCAGGAGTTGGACAGTCTGGCAGATGCCATGGTTCAGCGCGGAATTGATCTGGCAAATCATTACACGGTCGCGGAGGAGGAATACTTCGTGCCACAAACAAGAAAGGTGCTGATCGCCAGCACCTGAGGAAGGAGATGACGCAACGATGCTATGTCAATTTGAAAGGCTGGTCTACCCACAGAATGCCCGGGCGATCAATCCGGGAAGTTATATGGTCGCTATTTACAGACCCTGTGACAAGCTGCGGGACAGTTCCGGCAAAACAGTTTCGCAGGTAAAGGCGGTGGGCTATTGTCTGCCGACCGCATCGAACCTGCGCTATAACATGGAGGGACACTGGTCAAAAAATGCCAAGCATGGCCTGCAGTTTGAGGTAGATTCCTATGAAGAGGTCATTATTCCTACGCGGGAAGGCGTGATCGCCTATCTCTCGTCCGGACAGATCAAGGGAATCGGCCCGAAAATCGCTGAACGCATCTATGATGCATTTGGCGATATGACATTGGAGGTACTGGACAAGGAGCCTGACCGGCTCCTTTCCATCTCTGGGATCAGTCAGACCAAGCTGAAGAGAATTTGTGACTCTTACCTTACCAACCGGGGTGCCCGCGACGTGGTGGCCTTTCTTGCGCCCCACGGCGTAACGCCCAATCGAGCGGTAAAGCTGTTCCGGGAATATGGGTCTGAGACAATGGATATTGTCAAAAACCACCCCTACCGACTCTGCGAAATGGCGGGGATTGGCTTTCGCACTGCGGATAAGATCGCTGCCGGAATGGGCTTCGATGCTCTCTCTACCGAGCGGGTGGATGCAGGAATCCTGTTTACCCTGATGGAGGCGGAAAGTCGGGGTCATCTCTGCATGGAAAAGCGAGCCTTTGTAAAGGCATGCCTCAAAACATTGGACACGCCCAAACTTACAGAGGACATGATCGCTAACCGCGCAGTCAGATTGGTCCATGACGAACAGCTTGTTTGTTACGGGGATATGCTGTTCCGGGCAAAGACCGCTCGGGCGGAAGCACATCTGGCTTCCCAGGTCAAGCGACAGCTGCGGAACGGGAAAACACATACCTACACCGACCTGGACCAGGAACTGTCTCAGGAAGAAGCAAAGCTGCATCTTCGGCTTGCGCCGGAGCAGCGGGAAGCGGTCAAAATGGCACTGTCTTCCGGCATCTCCATTGTGACCGGCGGTCCGGGAACAGGCAAAACATTGATCCAGAAGGCAATTCTGGATATCTATCAGAAGAACAATCCAGCAAAAGAAATCTGCTGCTGCGCACCCACAGGACGTGCTGCAAGACGGATGGAGCAATCCACAGGATATCCGTCATCCACGGTCCACAAAGCGTTGGGAATCCTCGCTGGTGATGATGGAGAGTATGGCGCACCGGAAATGCTGGACGCGGATCTTGTTCTGGTGGACGAGGTCTCGATGCTGGACATCTATCTGGCAGGGCATCTGTTCGATGCTCTGAAATACGGGTGTCAGGTGGTGCTTGTCGGTGATGCCGACCAGCTTCCCTCTGTCGGTCCGGGCGCAGTGCTCTCGGAGCTGATTGCCAGCGGCACTATCCCCGTAGCCAGATTGGATCGTGTATTCCGGCAAAGTGCAGGCAGTCGCATTGCCGCAAATGCAAGGCTGATCCGACATGGCAGTGTTGGGCTGGAATACGGCAGCGACTTTGAATTTCTCGATTCCGCGTCCATCGCAGAATCCGCACAGACCATTGCGAATCTGTACTTACAGGAAATCAGCAGATACGGCGTGGACAATGTTGTACTTCTCAGCCCTTTCCGGCAGAAAACAGAGACGGGTGTCAATGCGCTGAATGAGGCGCTGCGGGACAAAGTGAATCCCCCCACGGCGGGAAAGCAGGAAGTGACCAAAGGAAGCCGGCTGTTTCGTGTCGGCGATAAGGTCATGCAAAACCGGAATCATGAAGACATCAGCAATGGTGACATCGGCTATGTCACAGGGATCTATCGAAACGGAGATGATTGCACCGTCCGCGTGGATTTCGGAGATGGCCGGGTGGCAGATTACGATACCCAGGATCTTGATATGCTGGATCTCGGATATGCGCTGACCATTCACAAATCTCAAGGGTCCGAGTATAAGTCGGTGATCATCAACCTGCAGTGCGCCCATGCGGTCATGCTGACCAGGCCCCTGATCTATACGGCCATTACCCGCGGCAAAGAAAAAGTCACCATTGTTGGCGAACGCAGGGCCCTGTGCATTGCCATCAAACGAACCGATACCGACCAGCGCGGGACCTGTCTGGCCAAACGGCTGCAGGATTCTGCAACATAAGAAAGGAGCCTATATCATGGCAAAATTACTTGATCAATACCTCCAGAAGCAAGCTGAGCTCCGGGATCAAATTGCGGCAAATGCGCTGCCTGGTGACTCCCTGCTCGTCATGCAGGAAGTCAATTACCGCATCTGTGTGCTGGAAATCTTTCGCGACTACTGTCTGACGGCACCCCAGACGATGGATCCCCGCGTGATGGGATTCCATTACCAGCTGGTAGATGCCAACATTCAGTTTCTTGCGTCGGAGCGCAAGTTCGGACTTAGGGTGGACGAACACGGCAAAAAGAAGCGCGAGACGGCGGAAGAATCTCTGAACCGCGTTATCGCAGATCAGCGGAAGCGCTTTTCCAACTACCGGCCTGCGACGCAGGGCCAGTTCCGCAAGGATATTTGCGCTATGGTTAATACGATTCTCCCGGTTTGGATTTCTTACCGGAATACTTACATCAACATCTAAGGAGGCAATATCAATGAGTGAAAACTACTCGAATGATAAGGCGGCAATGCTTGCCAAAATCGCATCTATCAATCATGTGGACGGGTTCGACCCTACGCCCTTTGCAGTAGACTATACAGATCTCAACACCAACGAGACTCGAAAGCGTCTTCCGGTCATGATCCAGATTGCATGGTTCCGTTTGTTGAACCCGGAAGGAAAAATTGCAGTCTCGGTTACACCTGCAAAGGATTGCTTTGTAGCGACAGCTCGTATCTACACGAGCTATAAAAACAGCCCGGAAGAATACCTTGCAGAAGCTACGGCTTCCCGCAGTTTTCAGGAGGACAAGCCGACGGTATCTCCTCGTGAATGGGCGCAAACTGCAGCTGTGGGTATTGCCCTTCGTAATGCTGGTTATGGACTTCAGTTCTCTATGGCCGGCGAGGAATTCGAAAGCGTTGCTGCTGACGAACTGGGTGTAACATCTCAGGCCGCCCCAGCACAGCAGACAATTGCATCCACAGAGGAATACACCGTGGAAGAACCGGCCGTCCCGATGCGTGAACTCACTATGGAGGAAAAGTATGAGCAGGCGCTGGCTGTTCCTTGCCCGATCTCCAAGTTCAAGGGGAAATCTTTAGGAGAGGTTCTGGGGCTGGACCCCAATGCGATTCACTGGTGTGCCACCAAGTTCACAGGGGATACGGAAGTCAAGGCAGCAGCTCAGATCATCTGCGAATACGCGGCTCAGCAGGCAAGCTGAAAAATCTGATAACACGGGGACGGCAAACTTGCCGTCCCCGGAAAGGAGGTTGCATGGAAGTATTTCATATGACGGATATTATCCCGCTGATTGGCATTTCGTATCCACCGGTTGGAAGAACATCCTATAATGTCGCCTGTCCATGCTGTGATGACAAACCGCGTGCGAAACATATGAACATCAATTTGAAACGTGATGTGTTCCGTTGCCCGCGGTGTGGGATATCCGGTGGCATTTTTGATCTGTACGCCTTGTATACGGGTGTGCCCAGAGATAAGGTCCGCGAAGACATTATCAGTAGGATTGGCAATCCAAGACTCATCGAGCGACAGGAACAGAAACCAGTACCACAGCCGGTCATCACAGAATGCCCAATTACGGATATTGAGACCCGTCATGCAACTTACAGCGCTTTGCTCTCCAAGCTATCGTTGGCACCGGATCACAGAGAGAATCTTCATAACCGAGGATTGAATGATTCAGACATTGATAGACTCGGATACAAAACAACTCCTGTTGCCGGCAGTTCCGCCATAGCAAAGCAGCTTCGGTCTGAGGGTATGTATCTTGCAGGTGTCCCGGGGTTTTACCGTACTGAATCCGATGTATGGGCTTTTATTCACGAGCAGCGCGGCGTTCTTATCCCGGTGCGCAATCCGCGTGGATTGATCCAGGGTCTACAGATTCGTCGGGACAATGTGGAAAAAAGAAAATTTCGCTGGGTATCCAGCGCAGATAAAAAAGACGGTTGCCGTGCGGAAGGTTGGACGCACCTTGCCGGAGAAGTCAATCCCTGCCTAGTCCTGACGGAGGGACCCATGAAAGCGGATGTGATTCATACATTGACGGGGCTAACCGTTCTCGCTGTTCCCGGAGTAAATACACTAACGCAGCTCAGGCTGACATTGGAGGAGCTTCGTGTAGCTGGCCTGACAACAATAAAAACAGCCTTTGACATGGACTTTTCATCTAACCAGCATGTCCAGAACGGCTTCAAGAGCTTGACAGCTTTATTGGATGAGATGGGATTCCAGTTTGGAACGTACTTGTGGGATCCCCGTTATAAAGGGCTGGATGACTACATCTGGGAGTGCTGCCTGCAAAGGCGGCGTCCATAACCGCAGGAAGGGCGGAGCGTATGCTTCGCCTTTCTTTTCGCGTATTTCTTAAACAAAAACGTATTTCGTTTGCAAATGCGTATACAGAATCGTGTAATAAGAATAGAAACCGAAAATGGAGGTAATATAATATGTTGATCGCTATTGACCATGGAAACTACGCCATCAAGACGCCAAGCTTCTCTTTTGTGTCCGGACTGGCCGAGCATACGGTTCGCCCGCCCATGTCTGATGAACTGATGGAATATGAAGGCCGTTACTGGACACTCACGGGCAAGCGCCTTTCCTATATGCGGGATAAAACCCAGGATGATCGTTTCTTTGTTCTCTCCCTGTTCGCCATCGCAAAGGAACTTGAGTCCACGAGAGGATATACCCCTGTGCAGCAGATTGATCTGGCGGTTGGGTTACCCCCGGAACACTACGGCGTGCTCAAAGACAAGTTTGCCGCCTATTTCAAGCGCAATGGGGTCATCCGTTTCGTCTACAACGAGCGCCCCTACAGCATTCTAATCAACAGTGTCCGTGTATTCCCGCAGGCCTATGCGGCGGTTGTTCCGGAAAGCAGCAAGGTTGTTCACACACTGCGTGTATTTGTAATCGACATTGGAGGATACACGACTGATGTTTTGCTGCTTCGTAACGGGAAACCGGATTTGCAGTACTGCCGATCGCTGGAAACCGGTATTATCACAATGCACAATGAAATTGTACGTAAAGTGAATGCGCTTCATGATATGCGAATTGAAGACGAACACATCAGCGCAGTCCTCCGCGGGCAGGAAACCATTCTCCCGGCCGATGTGCAGGAGACGATTCGAGCAGAGACGCAGAAGCATGCCAAGCGTATCCTTGACGAGCTACGGGAACTTCAGGTAGATCTGCGCTCAAATCCCGCAATCTTTATCGGCGGTGGCAGCATCTTGCTCCGCCCGTTTCTGGAGAGTTCCTCTTTGGTGGCAAAAGCTGAGTTTATTTCTTCCCCCAACGCTAATGCGTTGGGATACGAGATGCTGGCACAGGCGGCGCTTCGTTCCGCCCGATAAGGCGGTGAACGCCTATGAAGAAAAATGGAAAATACCGCTTTTCACTTCAGTTTGCTGCTGAGTCCAATGACCAAATATGTGTGGGCGAGTTCCTGGAGCGCCTTGGGAACAGGAAAAGTACTGTGATTGTCGCTGCGCTAAAGGAATACTTGTCAAATCACCCGGAGATCAATTCCTCTGAGGCGCATATAAAAGTACGGGTCGAGGCGGCAATAACCCGTCAATCTGTAGAAAATCTCATCAGATCTATGCTCGATGAAAGACTGACAGCCCTGGCTCTGGAAACGCCAAGTGGAGCGATATCGCAAGAGCAGCAGGATGCGTTGGAAGAGGATATTTCGGCAATGCTGGGAAATCTGGATATGTTCCAGTGACTGAGAAACTACTGGTTTTCTTTCCTGAAAGATGACCAGTAGTTTAATCATGTGTTTTTACCGTTTCTTTCGGAAAAACCGCTTATAGTTAAGAAACTCATTTTGTGCTTTCTTCATTTTTAAGAATCAGTGGGGTAAAATAAATATAGAGAAGGAGGCGATGGTGATGGACTACGAACTGCTCGGCGCGAATATTCGAAAATATCGCGTCAATCTTGGTATGAAGCAGGAAGAATTAGCGGAAAAGGTAGAATGCTCCAGTACGCACATCGGCATGGTCGAGAATGCCAATTCTAAGCCAAGCCTCGAAATGGTTGTAAAGATCGCCAACGCCCTGCAAGTAACTCCGGATCAGCTTTTGCTGGACTCCGTTGATATACCGGAACTGGTGTATCTTAGGGAGATGGAGGAACGGTTGCGCAGATTCCCAACAAAGACAAAAATCATAGCGTGTGAGGCGTTGTCGGATCTACTCGAAATAATCGAGCAGCTTCACGCATAATATTGGTTAACCCTATGGCGGCTTTCAGTAGGCTGTTCGATTCATTGAGTGATCGAACGGCCTTTTGCATTTTTACGGGGGAAGGAGGAGCCCATATGTCGAACGAAGTTACAGCATGTCAGATGTCTGCAGAATTTTTAAAAGATTATCTGGAAGCGCTCACGTTGGTTGGGCACCGACTTCGCAACACGGAGGAGTCAGTAAAAATCATTAACGGCTTGCTGGAGTCTGCTTGCTGTTTTTACCATGCTGATCGCGCGTATGTATTAGAATGCGACTGGGAATTGGCAACCGGAAGCAATACCTACGAATATTGCGCAGAAGGTGTTCTTCCGCAGATGGAAACACTTCAGCAGGTTCCGCTTGAGATTGTACCACATTGGATGAACGTGTTCAGAACCAATGAACCGATGATTATTCCTGATGTGGATGCTCTGAAAGAGCAATATGAAGATGAGCATCAAATGCTAAGCCGCCAGGGAATTCATTCTCTTCTTGCAATGCCATTTTCCAAACGGATCAATACCGGATACCTTGGAGTGGATAATCCCCAAAGATATCAGGATGACCCGCGGTATTTGCAGATTATCACCTATGCGATTGTTGCAGAGCTGAATGAGATCAAATTGGAGCACAGTATTGATGTAATAACAAAGCACGTCACTCAGCACCGGGACAGGGATATCCGAATCAATTGCTTCGGAGGATTGGAGATCATTGGAGCCAGAGGCTCGCTGACAGACGATGATATTACCACAGAGCAAGGAGCCTGCCTTCTCTCATACCTTTTATTGAACTCGCAGTATCCGCGGCCGATTCGTGAGCTTGCAGATGTCCTGTGGCCGGAAGAGGCTGTGGATAATCCTTATCACGATGTCAAGAATGTAGTCTACCGACTGAAGAGAACGCTTGGACTGATTGGATTAGAAGATTTGATTATCGCCCAAGGCGGAACATTTATACTAAATCCGCATTATGAAATCCAGACAGATTTTGAACGTTTTGAAGAGGCCTGCAATAAAATCGCCAGGGAAGGCAATCATGAAGTAATAAGTGCCCTTTACCACGGCGCAATGGATCTTTATAAAGGAAATCTGCTTCCCCGATTTGATCATATGCAGTGGCAGATGCCTCGAAGTGCATACTACGAAAACATGTATCTTCGTTTGGTAAAATGTTGCATAGCGAATAAGTTTGATAATCATGATTATGCGGCCGCGCAGAAAACTGCGGTTGAAGCTCTCGCCAGAGAACCTTACGACACAGATCTCATGGTTGCGCTGACAATTTCCATGTGTAAACAGGGCAATCGAAATCTGGCGTACTCCTATTTCTGCAGGATAAAACCACAACTGGCTGAGGAGCAAATCGATATATTGATGAAACATTGCCAAAAAAACAAATAAGAGCCTGAAAAAAGCTGGAGATAAGAGGTAATTATAGAGGTCGATTGTAAAATGAAGTTGGACACCTGAAAAAAAGGAATCCATAGTGACTTCCAATGTGGTAGAATGAAGTTCCCCAACACCATTCACCAGAGGTAATCACTATGGATCACACTCAGTATACCACAAATGGAGCAGAACGCAAGCCCGGAACGCATTTAACCATGGAAGATCGTGGAGCGATTCAGGCTATGAAGAAACTGGGACACTCCAATCGGGCGATTGCTCGATACCTGCATTGCGCACCCAGCACCATTTCCAATGAACTAAAGCGCGGTACACCGCCCAGAACGGGCAGTCGGGGCCGTGCTCCCGGTTATAGCGCAAAGCGTGGGGACGCTGTGTACAAGGAAAACAGAAAGAATAGCCACAAGCCGCACCGCATTGACAAGTGTACGTCATTTGTTCAGTGGGTCGTCACGCAAGTGCGTACGGAAAAGTGGTCTATTGATGCCTGTGTCGGCTATGCCCGCAAGAACAAGCTCTTCCCGGAAGAGAAGATGGTCTGCACCAAAACCCTTTACAATGAGGTATGGGGCGGCAATTTGTCCCTCAACATCTTGGAACTTCCCGAAGCAATAAAACGGAAAAAGCATCATAAAAGTCCCGTAAAACGAAAGAAAGTGTATGGAACAAGCATTGATGAGCGGCCAGAAATTGTAGATTCCCGAACCGAGGAAGGCCATTGGGAAGGTGATACCGTTGTAGGCAAACGCAACGGCAAAGAGTCTGTGATTCTGACTCTTCTGGAAAAGAAAACGCAGAACTACATTGCGATTCGTATTCCCGGAAAGACCAGCGAGGCAGTGAACACCGCTATGGAGAGACTCCATGAGGAATTCGGTGAGAAATTCAGCCAGGTGTTTAAGACTATCACGGTAGACAACGGAGCTGAATTTGCGGATTTCGCTCAGATTGAGAAGTACGGAACAAAGGTCTACTTTGCGCATCCCTACACTTCATGGGAACGAGCACAGAATGAGCGTCACAATGGGTTGCTTCGGCGATATGTCCCCAAGGGAATTTCCATTGAGAATTTCTCTGATGAGGATATCCTCTGGGCAGCAGATGCCCTTAACAGCCTTCCGAGGAAGAATCTGGGGTACTGCACTCCAGAAGAACTCTTTGAAGCATTCCTTGACATTGTTTGCGCAGCCTAAGCGGCTGCGGAAGCCCCAATTTTCTACCGCTGGGTGTCCAACTTGAACTTGCAATTTGCGAGGTAATTATAGATTCAAAATCCAGTAAAAGAACTGGAAAAGAGTGATAAATGACAGTCCTCATCAGCACTTGATAAGCCAGATAATGAGACCACTCGTTTGCTAACGTAAGTTGCAGGTTGAAGAACCTGCAATACGGAGCAGGCGGGTGATCTTTTTTGGGTGTAGTTGATATCAGAAAGCAGGGCGATACAGAAGGCATACCAGGTGTGACAGGGTATGTGCCTCCAAGTCTGTATATCTACCACAGTATCAAAACGGCTGCTTCTTTTTATCATATACTTGAATTCTGCACGCAAGTTGGAGCTTTGCTCCACTTGCGTGTTTTTCATTGCAGAGGAGGGAGCCGTTCTCCCCCAACCTCCATTTCGAATCAGAAAACGAAATGGAGGGAAAAGAATGGATTGGCGTAATCCGAACAAAAAGGAATACGGGCCGGGTCTCGACCCTGTTGAATCAGAAACCGATGATGTACTGCGCGGCAGGTTTACGAAATGGCTGGATGTTGTCCTGTACCGTGCCAAGCTGAAGTACCTTCGCAAATTGAGTCAGGAAATAGAAACTGTGTCTCTGGATGAATTGATTGACAGCGGATTTCAGCCAGAAGCGCCTGACTCCTTTGCACACATTGAACGGTGCAAAAGAGGTTCTTTTGAGTTTGAGGAAGAGCGTCTCGCGGCTGCTTTTCGAAATCTCCCCATCAAGCGCCAGCAGATCTTGGAGATGCTGTTTATTGAGCAGATGAAGCCGGAAGAGATCGCCCGAGTGCTAAACTGCTCCGTCCAGCATATCTATAATCGGCGATCCAGCGCATTAAAGGCGCTGCGGTTTGCATTAAAGGAAGAAGGGAAAGAAAATGACCAATGATATATTCCGAAGTACACTGGCGCAGGCGGTGGGCGGCAGTCATGAAGCATTAGAGGAAATCCTGAAGCTGTATGAGCCGTTGATTCACAAACACAGCTATTTGAATGGCAAGCAGGATGATGACTTGAGGCAGTATCTCATGATCCATGTCGCTCTCAACATTCATAAATTTCCGCTGTGAGAAATGCGGCCCCGGCATATCACCGGGGCCATAGAATTTTGGGGAAGTGATTAGGTTTTTGCTATGTGCAGGCTCTTTAGTTGTGAAGGCAATCCCCATGCCCCTTGAACCTTGACAGCTGAATAGCCCGAACCTCTACGATCCCGATTCGGTGAGCGGCTATCCCTCTGTCCGGCAAGCAGAGCAAGAGCACTGATGTACGGATGGCAACCGTGCAACGCGATGATCCATTCGGGGATAATGAGACATCTGTAATTCGCAGCCCGGCCATAAAGAAGGCGGGGAGATGAAATTTCTATGGACCTGTACGCCACAGGCGGAGTGGGAGGGCCTTTTGAATAACAAATCCACAATTTGGCAAGAATAAGTTGGAAGATGACACACAGGAGGTGCTCGATTATATATGAAAGAAAATAATCAAACGACTGCTGATATGAGCGGCCTGGTTGATATTCGGGATGTAAAGGTGGATCGCAGTTTGCCTGTTGAGGATCGAATCCGATCCTATGTTGAGCAGGTCAAGGATCCCTATTGCTTTCGTGTGGGGGATGTGAAGGTGCGAGTATCATTTGCATCTAACGGCAGAACCTTGAACGATAGCTTTACTGATATGCTCGCATCCCTATGATGGATGAAATTACCTGCAAAAATCCACGATAACGGCTGGATTTACGATTTGATCTATGCTACAATAAGCGTGGACAAAATCAGCGATCACTCTGGCTGTTTATTCGGATTTCCGTAATACTCAGAAAAGGAGTGGCGCTATGAAGCGAATAATTGATCAGATTTATAGAGTCGCCATCTACCTGCGTTTATCGAAGGATGATGGCGACTTTTCGTTTTCCGATGGCGGGAAAACGGAGAGCAACAGCATTCAAAACCAACGTGAGTTGCTGCACGCCTATTTGGCGAAGCACCCGGAAATGGAACTTTACGGTGAGTATAAGGACGATGGACGAACCGGCACCAATTTTGTTGAGGTAAGATAACGTAACCTTTTTTGTAGGGGCGGTTATCTTACCTCTTTTTGATATATGTTAGATAGCATAACTCTTTACGTCGGCTCCTATCTGTCTGAAATAGGAGATACTTTCGGTTGGCTTGTCGCCTGTATCAACTCTGCCGACAAAGCTATAAAAGATTTCAATTTTTCGGGTGTTCGTTTCCTTATCCAGTTCGTGAATAAGAATACGGTCGATAAATTCATGGACGTTCTCGTAAGTCAATTCCTCAATCGCCGTATATTTACGGACAAGGGTAACAAACCTTTTCACGTCTGCGCTGCGCTCGGCGGCGGTGTCAAGCTCCTGTGTCAATTCCGCGATACGTCGCGTCAGCGTCTTTTTTTCTTCATCATAGCCGGAAGTCAAGAAAGCAAACTGTTCATCAGAGAGTTTCCCTAAAGCGTTGTCCTCATACAGTTTACGGAATAAGACGTTTAATTCGCTCATTCTGCCCTGTGCCTTGTCAAGCTCCTTGTGCTGCTGCGCCATTGTTTTCTTCATGGCTTGCTCGCTGCACTCATTCGCCGTTTGGATAAATGCCTGTTCATGGGTCTGCACATAGGACAGTACCCGTTGCAGGTCGGCAAGGACAAGTTCTTTCAATACGCTTTTACGGATATAATGCGTGGTGCAAAGCTCCCCGGTTCTGATACGGTTTCGGTATTTCCCGCAAGTGTAAGCGTGTTTGCGTTCCAATGTTCCGGCTCCCTGCTGCAAATACATTTTGTAGCCGCAATCTCCACAAAAGAGAAGTCCCGAAAAAATGTCGATTTCGTTTACTTTCGTAGGGCGATGTTTGGTAGCAATCCGTTTCTGTGCAAGGTCAAAGGTTTCTTCATCAATCAAAGGTTCATGCGTGTTAGGGAAGAAGTATTGCTTTTCTTCCGGGTTCTTCTTTGTCTTTTTTGATTTGTAAGATACCTTATAGCTTTTGCCTGTAATAGTATGCCCCAAATATTCCTTACGGGTAAGAATGTCATACAGCGTCTTATCCGGCCAGTTGTAAATACAGTTCGGGTGTGGGCGCGGGTGGCGGCAGCTCCCGGAACGACGATAACGCATTTCGGAAACGGTCAGTATTTCATGCTCTCGCAGCCAGTTCTGTATTTCACAAATACGGTCGCCGCGCACATACATAGCAAAAATCTGTTTTACAACGTGTGCTGTTTCCGGGTCGGGCAATAAATGATTGCGGTCGTTAGGGTCAGCTATGTAGCCGTAAGGCACTTCGCCATTGACGCGCTCGCCTTTCTGCGCCTTTGCCTGTTTGACCGCCCGAATTTTCTTTGAAGTATCGCGAGCGTAAAACTCATTAAACCAGTTTCGCAGCGGGGTAAATTCGTTGTCGTCCCTTGCTGTGTCTACACCGTCGTTAATGGCGATATAGCGCACTTCGTATTCCGGGAAAACAATTTCGATAAGCTCCCCGGTTTTAAGATAGTTACGTCCAAGACGGGAGAGGTCTTTTGTTATGACCGTTGCCACGTTTCCGGCTTCTACCTCGCGGAGCATGGATTGAAGCCCCTCACGCTCAAAACTTACACCGGAAAATCCGTCATCAACGAAAAAGCGCGTATTGAAAAAATGGTGGTCGTCTGCGTACTTCTGTAAAATTAGCTTTTGGTTCTGTATGCTTTCGCTTTCTCCGGCTTGCATATCCTCTTGACTTAATCTGCAATATAAAGCGGTTATCTTGTCTGCCTGTAACATTTTGTCCTCCTCTCTGACAGCAGACAAGCATGGTATTTGTACTGATAAAATTATACCATGAACCGCTGCTAAAGTCATGTCCTAAATATGAAAAAACGCCCTATTTTCGGGCGTTTGCGGCGTTTAGCTCCATATCTTTACGAATGAGCTTTTTTATCTTTTTGTCGAGTGTATCCGTCGCTCGTTCACTCTGCGCCGAACATACAAGATAAGTAACTTTTCCAATTTTGTGTTCCGTTGTGGTAACGGAAGATTGATTTTGCGACAAAAGAAAAGCCCCCTTTCTTTCGCTCGTTTAATAGTTCAGTTTATGAATAGTGGCAAGTCCACTATTCCCGGTAATTTATAAAGGAGCTTTAATCAGACGGTCAATTAGCTTCTTAACCTCACGGGAATTGCACCCCTGCGCGGTTCTCGCGCAGCCCTACCCATTGCCTGCGACGCTCTGAACGCTCGGACTATGGCGATAAGGGAGTATCATTATGTATTTTGCGCTTCGTCGCCGACAGGCTGCTATGCCTGTTTTCCGGCGTCGGTGTTGGTCGCTCGGTTATCCCGGGCGGGAAAGTCCCGCCGGGATAACGTCATGGCGCACCCGCCGCATGGCTCGGCGCAAAAGGAACGTATCTGATTTGCCCTATGCTGCGCCGCCGTTATCTTGCGCCGCTTTCTTTGTCAAGGTACAAAAGACAGAAATACGCAAAGCGGAAAGGGGTGGAACACTTCGCGTTTTTAATTATCTGTCTTAAAGGATAGGACAGCCCGCATGAGCTTTGCTTGCAGCCGTTCCCGTAAGTCCTCGTCTACGCCGTAATAGGTATTGCCGCTTTCGTCGCGGATTTTCTTCATAGACAAATGGGCTATGTAGCTTTGGTAGTGCTGCATTACAATTTTCATGGCGTCGGGGTCGCCCTTTGTCGCGGCTAAAATGACCGGGTAGGGTAACAAGCCGCGCTCATTTTCATTACAATTCGTTCCATTCATCAGCGCGTTCCTCCAAATATCGTTTTAGCAGTTCAAAAGAGCTTGTCCGTCTATACTGTACTGTGCTGCGGGGTACTTTCATAAGCTCCGCGATTTCAGCGTCGGTCATGCTGAAAAAGTAATACAGTAAAACAGCTTGCCGTTTTTCTTCCGGCAGGGAGTGCATTGCTTCGGCAAGCAGCTTCGCCGTAATCTTCAAACCGCCTGCACAAAAAGCGTCCTCGTCCTCATTGACAAAATATCTGTCAACGGTATAAAGCTGCTTTTCCTCATGCGGGGCAAGGTCTGAAAAGTTGACTTCGTGCTTTCGCCGACTTTTGCTTTCCCGGCAGGCGTCAATCAGTTCGTTGCGTAGCGTGTGTTTGCAGTACGCATTAAACTCACATCTTGTCTGCCATTCCAACCGATTAGGATAATCCATGTTCTCACCCCCTTTCGTCCCGGGGGCGGGTTATTTATCCCCTTTCGGCTGCCTTCCACGGACGCACCGCAGATTTGCCAAACGGAATAGAAAAGTTTTTCAAAAAAGTTTTGAAAAACACAAAATGCGCCCGTCTGCAAGGCGCAGACGGACGCAAAGGAAATGTAAGCAGTATTCAGATGATTTGACAGTTCATACTCATGGGTAGACTTGCCCGGTGGTGGAGCTATGCTTTTTTTAATTGATGAAGCTCATGGGTATTATGGAATACCAAAGTAGACACGGCGGCAACCTCCTAAAATGCCGCCGTGTCAGTTCACGGTGTTTGGGTCGTCGTAGGTTTGGGATAGACGAAAAGAAACGGCGGCTCTGAAAAATCAAAGCCGCCGCGATAGAATAGGCGCGTGAAAATGTGTCTGCTTTACGACGGCTTTTTTTCTTTTGCCGTCGTGCGGCAGATATTATATTTCTATTTTATAACTCATTTATGGTTGCTGTTATTGCCATGTTTCTTATACGCTTTGCCGGGGCATATACAGCCAAAATACACGAAACAAGAACCAAAAGGACTATGATTTCCATTGGAACAACAGGGACTTTCCATGTTCCTCCGAAGTGCGTAACAATTATCTTTACATAAATCAGATAGTGAAGCAACAGACCTAAAACAAATCCAATAATTGTACCACAGGCAGCGTAAGTGATTGCTTCAGCCGTTATCATTTTTGTAATTTGCCGATTTCCCATACCAACTGCTCGCATTGCTCCGTATTGTTTTATTCTTGCGGACACACTCATGGAAATACTGTTCATAATGTTTAATATCGTGATGAATGAAATAATTGCAAGAAAACCGTATGCTGCAAGCCGGAATACCCAATAGGAACCATTGACATCACTGTTTTCTGCCCGGTTGTCTGCGAACACATAATCACTTGATAAGTTGCGGATTTTGCTTACTTCTGTTTCGGATATATTTTTTTCCAATACGACACTTACTAAGGCATAGTCCTGTTCTCCTGTAAGCTGTGTATAGGTTTCTTCTGAACAGACCATTGTTGCAGCACCGCTGACACTACCTACTCCCTCGGAAGCGATACACGCAATTTCAATTTCTGTATCTCCGATTTTTATTTTGTCGCCAACATTTAACCGATTATCTTGATTATAAATCGCCAGTGCATAGCCAGAATTACCATAGACTTTTGATAAATCTCCACTCATAACTGACTTCTTAAAGCTGTCAAGCATGGACTCGTCATAGGAAAACAAATCAACTGTTCCTGCATTGCCGTTAATTTCAACAGGATATGCTACATGAAGTTTTGTACCGAAAACGGATTTTACTCCGGGGATTTCTGAAATATCTTCCGCAAGATTTCTGTCTACGGAATTTGTTTCATCTTCGCTACTTATGACTATATCCGGTGTAAAATCGCTTACAGACGGAAGTAGCTTATGCACAAGGTCAAGGCAGGCGGCAAACGATAGAAAAAGAGCAATCGTAAGCGCAAATGAGCCTGTAATAAGGAATAAATTTTTCTTTGCCTCGGTTGCGTGATGAATACCTAAAGAAGTTTCTATCTTGAAAACGCCTGACTTTGCTGCACAACCTCCATGCTTTGATGTTCCTGTGTTTCCCGATACTGCGGCTACCGGCGAGACCTTTGCTGCCTGTTTTGCAGGGGAATGAGCTGCGATAAATACTGTAACAATACCAACGACAGCTCCGCAAAGAATACCCGTCACACTTACGGAAAAAAGCGGCATATCTGCCCATTCTCCCTTTACGAGAAATCTTAATATCGCACATAATATCCAACAGGTTATTGTTCCCAGTATACAACCAATCGGAATTGCCGTTTTACACCAATTCAATGCTTCAAGCCTTACAAAATGTATGATTTGTTTTTTACTTGCACCGATACACCTCATCATACCAAAAAATTTCGTCCGTTGTGCCACAGTACTATTCATGCAGCTTGAAATCATAAACACACCCGAAATTAGTATAATGACAAAGCAGATTGCCGCTAATGGGTATAGCTGATTTATACTGTCGTTACTGCTGGCTCCCAACATACTTAAAACAGCCATATTTTCTTTTACATTTTCGTCAGTTAAATTGTATTTCAGCTTGAAATCAGCAATCGTTTTTTTCAATCTGTTTTCATTTTGAAAACGAATGTAGAATTGAGAAGCAGATGTTTCTCCGTTCAAACTGCGGATATGATTAAAAGTATCCCGGTTCACATATACGCAAATTCCGTTTACCATACTGTTAAATTCAGAATCATCTTGATAAAATCCAGTAATGGTATATCCCAAATCCCCTGCATGAGTATTTAAGGTAATGCTGTCCCCAACTTTAACTCCGAAAAGTTCTTTTGCATCAGCACTCAGTACCACTTCTTTTTCATTCTGCGGGTAATTGCCCTCGGTTGGATAATTCATAATATTGGTTGAGTATGCTTCTTCGATACCATAAATAACAGCATTTTTGCCGCCTATATAATAATCTTGTTCTGCGTTTGCGTTTATACTGTCGTACCAAGAAGAAAATGCTACATCATTGTCTTTTCTGATTTGCTCCGCTTCATTATCCTGTATATTTTGCAGAGCTATATGCCAGTCTCCGTGATTGTGGCGCATAGCTGTGGTTTCCGCTTTTGTCCACATTTCTACCATAGAAAAAATAGAGGTTACGAGAAATACCGCAAGGATAATGCAAATGCGTGTCATACGACTTTGACGCTTATGTACCTTTGCAGAAATAGGCACAAGGCTTAAATAGCTTTTCATTCGCGGCACCTCCCCAAATCGGTCAGCACACCGTCTGATACCTGCAATATCCGATCTGCGCTCTGTGCAATACTCCTGTTATGAGTAATCATAATAATGGTCTGCTCATATTTCCTTGACGCTTCTTTCAACAAGGCTATGACTTCGCTACTGTTCTGTGTGTCAAGATTGCCCGTTGGCTCGTCTGCAAGGATTAACGACGGGCGTGTGATAAGGGCGCGTCCGATTGCCACACGCTGTTGCTGACCGCCGGATAACTGGCTCGGTAAATGATTGCGCCGTTCTTTCAGATTAAGAACCGTAAGCAGTTCTTCCAAGTATTTTCTGTCCGGTTTCTGATAATCAAGCAGCACCGGAAAAATGATATTTTGCTCAACGGTCAGTTCGGGAATAAGATTAAACGCCTGAAAAATAAACCCGATATTTCTACGGCGAAAGACTGTAAGCCTGTTGTCATTCATGGAAAAAATTTCTTTGCCGCCAATTACGACTTTACCGGACGTAGGCGTATCAAGTGCGCCTATCATGTTAAGCAGCGTACTTTTTCCAGAGCCGGATTCTCCGACGATAGCCACATACTCGCCCTTTGGAACGGAAAAACTGACCTTTTTCAAAGCGTGTACGGCGGTTTCGCCGCTTCCGTAAGTTTTACAAATATTGTTGACTTCCAATAAGTTCATGTGTAAACACCTCTTTCTGTTTTGATAGCCCCAATATAACAGAGAAACCCTACATCAATATTACAATCAGCCTACAATTTTGTAGGGTTAAGAAAATTTATTGTGAAAGAGGTTCCCATTCCCACTGTGCTATCAACTTCAATCGTTCCGTTATGGGCTTCTACAATCGCTTTTGTGAGTGACAAGCCAAGCCCTATACCCTGTGTGTCTTTAGAAAAACGGCTACGATAAAACCGCTTAAAAATATGGTATAAGTCATCCGGGTGTATGCCGCTTCCGTTATCTTTTACGCTTATCTGAACAATAGAAGTGAACGCCCGCCACTCAATACGGATAAGTCCGCCTTTTTCTGTGTGGTCAAGAGCGTTCTTTACAAGGTTGCTGATAGCTTCGATAATCCAGTTTCGGTCACATAAAAGTTTAATTTCTTCATTGCCGGATAAACAGATTTCTTTTCCCTCCTGTTCGGCACGAAACAGGAAATGCTTTTTTATGTTCTTTGCAAGCTCAGATACATTTTCTAAAGATTTTTCCAATATAATCGTACCCGCATCCAGCTTTGTGATTTTCAAAAGACTTTGTACCAGTGTTTCTATACGGTCAAGCTCCTGCTCGGAAAGCTGGCTAAATTCTTGTATGGTCGGCAGTTCCTTTGCTTCGCCCTGTATAATACCATTGTAAATATTGAGAGCAGCAAGCGGTGTCTTTAGCTGATGTGAAATATCCGATATGGTATTTCGCAAAAATTTCTTTGCGCTCTTTTCGTTTTCAGCATGGGCGTTCAAGATTGCAACTAAAGAATTAACTTCATGGAACAGTCTGTATAGCTCGCCTTCATCGTTACATTCAATGGTAACTTCTTTGTTCCCGGAAATATATTCTGTAATCTGCGATATAGCATTTTCCATTATTTTATGTTGTTCCTTAAAATATCCGTAGCAGAATAACAGGATTGCAGCTCCCATACATACGCTGCAAAATATGATGTAATACACCGTATTTCTAACATCAAGGTTCACTAACACGGTTGAAATCAGTACAAAAACCAAGATACAGGACAAGATACTGCAAAAAAGAAATTTAATTTTTCGGTTTGCCAATATTTTCATCATACACCTCAATCTACTGTATTCCATTTATAGCCCATGCCGCGAACCGTAACAATACGCTTCGGTTCTCCCGGATTGTCCTCAATTTTTGTACGGAGCCTGCGGATATATACGGTAAGGGAATTATTATCTATATAATTTTCATTACAATCCCATAGTTTCCCCAAAATCTGTTCTGCGGAAAGTACCTGGTCGGGATTTTCCATAAAGAAACATAACAATTTATACTCGCTTGCTGTCAGTTCAAGTAACTTTCCCTGTTTATAGACCTCGCCTTTCAAAAGCCTTATGCTTATATCGTTGGAGATCAATTCTGTAACTTCGGTATTAAAATTTTCACTCCTGCGGAGCAGTGCATTAAGCCTTGACAGGAATATTGCTAATTTGAAAGGTTTTGTAATATAATCGTCACCGCCTATATCAAGCCCCATAATAATATCTGTTTCTTCATCTGCGGCAGTAAGAAACATGATAGGTACTTTTGAGGTACTGCGTATCTTTTTGCAGAAATCAAAGCCAGAACCATCGGGAAGCGATACATCTAAAATTGCCAAATCATATTTACCATTTTCCCATAAAGTATCAGCTTCCAGTGTGGTACGGGCAACATCTATTTCATATCCTTGTTTTTTTACGGCAAAGGAAAGACCGCTGATTAAGCTCATATCATCTTCTAATAGAAATAACTGTTTCATTTTTTATCTCGTTCCTTTCCTTGCTTTGTTCTACCGTCAATCGGCTTTTCAGCGTTCGTAGGTATCAGCCACATATACCCCAGTTTTGAAACGCCCGGTATGCGGTTTTGGCTACAAAGTATCTGTACCCGCCTTTCAGATATACCCCACTTTTCGGCTGCTTCGGGGCAAGACATATATTCCATGATTTACCAGTCCTTTCCTCATACATAATCAGTATAATTATAATCGGACAGACGAATAATAGCAAGTGCTTAACTATGAATTATTTAAGCTACTGCTATGAATTATGTAGACATATCCAAGAGAAAAGAGGAACAGTACAATGTAACTGGGTGAATAATTATGGCAAAAAGACCAGTAGAAAAATATGACTTCAAGGCTTTTGGAGAAGCGATAAAAGCAGCGCGGACAGAGAGAAAAGAGAGCCGCAAGAAAGTAAGCGACGAAATGTTTATTTCTCCTCGCTACCTTGCGAATATTGAGAACAAAGGGCAACACCCAAGTCTGCAAATCTTTTTTGAGCTTATGCTCCGTTATGATATATCCGTAGACCAGTTTCTTTTAGAGAAGCCGGACACAAAAAACACGCAACGTCGGCAGCTCGATACATTGCTTGATACTATGAGCGATAAGGGAATACGGATTGTAACCGCAACGGCGAAAGAAATTAAGGAAGTCGAAAAAGAGGACAAATGAGAACGTCCGTTAAAATTGAATATGGATTTTAGGAAGCGTTGTAATCTTTTTAAGATTACAACGTTTTTCTTTTGTATAAGTTCGGCAAAATGGCTTTTTCTCCGTAGAGGGAAATAAGGGTATAAAAGATAAAAAACTTTCTTAGCAAGCATAGGAAGCGGGTACCCACTTCCGTATTTTGCCCGCCCTGCTCTGCGGCAACGTCGGCAAAATTGCTTGTTGGGAAGTGTCCCAAACCCTCGGAATGGAAAGGAGCGTCAAAGCATGGACGGACGAAAAAGGACGGTGCAAATCAAATTCAGAGTAACGGAAGCAGAACGGGATTTAATTCTTGAAAAAATGAAGCTGATACCCACCCGGAATATGGCGGCGTATCTTCGCAAGATTGCCATTGACGGGTATATCGTGCAAGTAGACCATACCGACATAAAAGCAATGACAGCGGAGATACAGAAAATCGGTGTCAACGTCAATCAGATTGCAAAGCGTGTGAACAGTACGGGCAGCGTCTACCAAGAGGACATAGAGGAAATAAAGGGGGTGCTTGCGGAAATATGGCGGTTACAAAGATTAAGCCTATTAAGGGAACGCTAAACAAAGCCCTTGACTATATCCAAAACCCGGAGAAAACGGACGGGAAAATGCTTGTGTCCTCCTTTGGCTGCTCCTATGAAACGGCAGACATTGAGTTTGCCTTTACCCTGTCGCAGGCGTTGGATAAGGGCAGCAATTTAGCCCACCACTTGATACAAGCCTTTGAGCCGGGAGAGGTAGACTATCAGACCGCCCATGAAATAGGGCGGCAGCTTGCCGACGCAGTAACCAAAGGTCAGCACGAATATGTTTTGACTACTCACATTGACAAGGGGCATATCCATAACCACATTATTTTCTGCGCGGTCAATTTCGTAGACCACCACAAGTACAATTCCAACAAGCGCAGCTATTACGGTATACGGAACATGAGCGATAAGCTGTGCCGGGAACATGGCTTATCAGTTGTCCTTCCGAACCGGGGCAGCAAGGGAAAAAGCTATGCAGAGTACCAGGCAGAGAAAACAGGTACCAGTTGGAAAGGCAAGCTGAAAATTGCCGTGGACGCGCTCATTCCCCAAGTATCAAGTTTTGAAGAATTGCTATCCAAATTGCAGGCGGCGGGCTATGAGATAAAGCAGGGAAAATATATATCCTGCCGCGCTCCCGGACAGGAACGGTTTACCCGCTTAAAAACCCTCGGCGCAGATTATACAGAGGAAGCTATCAGAGAACGGATAAGCGGCAAACGCGCCCGCGCTGCGAAAGCTCCCCGCGCAGATCGCGGCGGCGTTAGTCTGCTCATTGATATTCAGAACAGTATCAAGGTGCAGGAAAGCCGGGGCTATGAGCAATGGGCAAAAATCCATAATCTGAAACAGGCAGCGAAAACCATGAATTTCTTGACAGAACATAAGATTGAACAGTACGCAGAATTGACTGCGAAAATCACGGAAGTTGCCAAAGCAAGCGAACAGGCAGCGGACAGCTTGAAAGAGGTTGAAAAGCGGCTTACCGATATGACGCTGCTTATCAAGAATATCAATACCTATCAAAAGACCAAGCCCGCCTATGCTGCCTACCGCAAGGCAAAAGATAAGGAGAAATACCGGACAGCCCATGAGAGCGATATTATTCTCTATGAAGCAGCGGCAAAGGCAATTAAGGCGGCGGGGATAACCAAGCTACCAAGCCTTGCCGCCCTGCAAGCAGAGTACGCAGCACTTCAAGAGCAGAAAGAAGCCCTGTATGCCGACTATGGGAAGCTGAAAAAGCAGGTCAAGGAATACGACGTTATCAAGAAGAATATCGACAGTATTTTGAAAGTGGAACGTCAGCCTGAACGGGAAAAAGAAGCAGAGCGCGGATAAATGAGCGCAAAAAAAGAACGGACGCGGCAGCCGATATGTTGGCCACCGCGCCCGTTTTCTCATAGGTGCAGCTTTTGAAATGTTACGCAGTAGAACCGCGATTTTAGGGGTAAAGGTATCAATCCTTTACCTCTTTGTTTTTGTGTCCGAAAAGCCCTGCAATCAAAGGCTTTTTTCGCCCCTACTGCGTAACAAGAGTACGCTTTTTTCTCATGCGCTCGGCTGCCTGTCTGCGGGTAATCCGCTTCCGACAGTCCGGGCAGTATTTGACGCTGTTAGAGGTGGACGCAAAGAACGTGCCACACACGGTACATTTCTTTCTGTCCTCGGTCTGATAGAGTTCCGCATAGAGCAGCTTATCAAGAGGAAGTACGGCAATCCGAAACCACTTACAGAGCAGGGAATAGGAAATGAGCTGCGGGCATACGCAAGTGTCCCCGTCGTCCAGTAAAATACAGTTGCCATTCTCGCAGTTGCAGCACTCCTTTTTCACAAGGGTGTTTACCTTGCGGCTTTGTCGCGACGACAGCCGCTTAATCCCGGTCATACTTCATCAGCAGGATAAACGGCAAGCTCCCTGTACTCGGCTTCGGTCAGCGCGCCTACTTTGAAAAGGGTGCGCTTTGCAAGCTCCCGTAATCCCGCGTCCATGTAAGGCAGCGCAGCGGTCATGTTCTCTATAAGCTGCGCCTTGCTTCCCTCATGGTAAATGCTCAAAAGGTTTGTTTCCTCAACAGTAAATCTATTCATGCTCATACCTCCAAATCGTGATTTTTTCTTTTTGCCGCTGCCTTTTTCGGGGCGGCTGTTTTCTTGTCTGCGGTAAGCTGCGCCCGGACAGAGGGGCGCGCTTTTCGGATATTCCGGCTTCTGTCCTCGCTTTTATCTAAAAATGCAAAAGTGCCATGTCTGCCCTCAATCTTAGAAAAAGAAAGTGTTTTGTATGGCAGCATAGCAAACAGACGGTCGGTGTCCTTTGTAGAAGCTAACTGCATAAAGTAAGGCGAAAGCTCCACCATGAAATGTGTTTTGTTGGGGCTGTTAGGGCTGTCCTGCCGCTTCATTTCCGCTAAAATGCGCTGTGCTTCGGCTTCAATCCGGCTGTCATGCAATACGGTAATATGCGCCTTGAAATCCCCCGGCTTTAAGCGGTCATAGCTGCGCTTTTCCTCCCGCATGAGAAAATGCAATGCTTCCGGGTCATTAGGCTGCGCTTCAAAGCGTTCAAACTTCCCAAGCTGCGGGTCGGGATTGCCGTCAAGATACTGTCCGGCGGGCTGCACCCGTTCTCCGTGCTCATAGAGCAGCGTGTAATTATCTACGGGTAATGCCTGTTCCTTAACGTGCCGGAAATGCTGCGGATAGTCAAGCTCATAGAGATTGCCTTTGATTTTTCCGTTTACAATCCCGGTCAGCTCCACCGCATAGGCAAGGACTTTATCGCGCGTCTGTTCCCCGTAAAACCGCCATGTGTTATGCTGTCTTGTGCCTTTTAGAAAAACGTCGCGCTCCCGGAAGCAGCTCGTCCCGGACGGACGGGAAAACCATAAAAGCCGCCTGTCCTCGGCTGTGGGGCTTGCCGCCGCTTTCTGTAAAATGTTTCTATCAAGGTCAAAATCATTCTGATAAAAAGCGGTATTTTGTTTCATAATCGCTTCAAGGGAAGCGATAACGTCCACATCTTCAAACTTATTCATAGGTCAGCTCCTTTCCAAATCCTGCGATTTTTGCTTCGTGGGTTTCTTCTTTCCCGTCCGTTCCTTATCCGCTTTGAGCTGCGCCCGGATAGAGGGCTTTTCTTTCGCTGCAGCTTTCTTGTCCCTGCCGTTTTCACGGTCGGTCTTAATCGCTTCGGCAAGGTCAGTAAGAGAAATAACCTCGCCCGCCTTTGCTTTCTGCTCCAGAGCGTCCACGGTCGGCGTCTGCGGCGTGTTGTTGATGATACCGTCAAAGTTATTGTCGTTCTGCTCGATAGTGTCCTCGATATGTTTTAACGGGTTGGCTTTTTCCGGCTGCTCGGCGGCAACGGCAAACGCCCGCGTACCGTTTCCCATAATCAGATATTTCCCGTCGTCGGATTGATGATGAAGTCCATACCCGGCTTCTTTCATCTGTTCAACACTCATATCCGATACATAAAAACTGCCGCGCGGCGTTTTAATCTGTTCCCCGGTCAAATGCTCGTCGGGGATAAGCTGCGGCTGTTTCTCCTGTAAAAACTCCGGCACGTTCTGAAAACCGATACTGTCTACATAGTGGGCGGTGTTCCCGCCATTCTGATGAAGCACCACAATATCGGAAACGGAAAGGCTGTGTCCCTTAAAATCTTTCGGGTGGTCGATATTGAAACGGGTATAAATATCTTCAAGGGAAGTTCCCGGTGCAAGGGGCGCGGTATAGATAAGCTCATAGTTTGCTCTCTCTACGGTGTGTCCCGCCGCCTGCAGGCGGTCGTAAGGCTCAAAGTGCAAGTCCCTTGTGGCGTCGCCGCGGGCTAACTGATAAATCCCGTAGCTGTCCTCTTTGCCATAGAGTAAAAGAGCTTCCTTTGTCGGCTCACTTTCCCGTAGCTGCTGCTTCATGGCGTTGTATTCATGCACGGCTTCCCAAGTTTCCTTTTCTACACCGAACAAGCCGCCTTTTTCTGCGTGTTCCTGTAAATCGGTCAGACTGGTAACGGCTCCCTCGGTGCCGTCCTCATAGATACGGAAAACCTCGATACCGTCCTGTGTAAACAAATGCTCGGCGGCTTCCTGTTGCAGCGGAAACATACCGTCCCAAGAATAGCCGTAGTCCTGCATTTCTTTTATGCTGATAGAGGCGTCGGGTACGGGGATTTCCGGCTGCTCCTGCGGTGGTGCGTCTTGCCCGATTTCCTGTACCTCGGAAGTCTGCTCCTGTTCCTGTGCCTTTTGCAGCTCTGCGATATGTTCATCAATGCTGTTGATGATTTCCGCTGCGGTGCTGCGGATTGTTTCAAGAGAGCTTTTCAGTTCGGCAAGCTCCCGTCCGGCACTCCACCCGGCAACGTACCCAAAGGAATAGTCAGAAGTATCAAGCCCGTAATGCTGGCACACGGTATAGGCGATACTTTCTGCCTGTACTTCACGGGTGCGGCGGTCGGGTCTGTTCTCCAAGTCCTCCAACGGGGCGTTAAGGTCAATGTCGTGCAGCTTCGCATGGGCGATTTCATGGATAAGGGTTTTTAAGGTTTGCAGCTCGCTCATGCCCTCATCAAGTGCAATGCGCTTGTCCTCCAAGTGGTAGTAACCATGTGCGCCGCCCTCGATTTTTTCAAAGCCGACAGGAACAGGAGAAGTCTTTTCAAGGGCAGCGAAAACGTCCTTGTAATGCTCCACGTCCCCGGTCAGCATATTTACGGCAATATTGGGGATTTCCCTGCCCTCGGTCTGCGATACGTCAAAGACAGATACCACCTTAAAGGCGGGTATCGTGATTTCCTTTTCCTCGGTTACGGGCTTTCCGTCCTTGCCGATAAAGGCTTTTCCCGTCTGCGGGTCGATTTTCTCCATTTCTTTTTTAATCTTGAACGGCGACGGGGCAAGGATTTTGATACCCTTTTGTCCTTTCATCACGTTTCGTCCAAAGTTATTTTTCCATGCGGAAAATCCGGCGATAAGGGAAGCGTCGGGCTTTTGCATGGCGATCAGCAGCGTATTGTTAAAGCTGTAATTATGAAACTTTGACATGACGCGCAGATATTCCTTGTAACGCTCGCTGTCAAACAGTTCCGTAATGCCTTGCTCCAAACGGTCGGTAATCTCTTTGAGCTTTTCGGCGGGCTTCTCGCTCGTCAGCACGATAGGGATAACCGGGCGCGGCTCCTGCGGCTGCGCTTCGGGAATAGCTGCTGTCTGTACTGCCGGGGCTGCGTCCCGTTCGACGGTCGGCTGCGGATAGCTCATAATGCGGTATTCCTCCGGCACATCGCGCCCCTCAAAGTGTTTCTCCCATGCGTCGCCGCTTTCCACAAGATAGCCGTATTCCGTAAAGCTGCCTTTTTCCTGCGCGGCGGCGTTTCGTCCAAAGGCGATAGGGTCAATGCTGTTTTTCCATTCAGCGGGCATTTGCACCATGCCGGATTTGTTAAGGTAATAATCGCCCAATTCGCGGGGATTATGTACTTCGGGGATATGCACGAAAAAGTCCTCGTTATAGGTAAAGTCAATGAGCTGCCCGATATTCTCAAAACCGTTCTTTCGCTGCGTGGCTGCGTTCAGCGCGGCAATACCGGCAGCGTCAAGGGTTTCCAGTCGTGCCGCAAGAAAATTCAGCTCGTCCACCTGTGCCGCGCATACCATGTCATAAGGCAGGGCAATGTGCCTGTCCTCCCGGTCAGAGTAGCCGTGAATGAAAAAATCCTGCGGATTGTCAGTGGTAATGCCTACGCTTTGCATAGCTTTGTGAAGTTCTTTCTTTGTGGCGGGCATGGAAAGCCAGTAGCCGCCCGGTTCTCCCGTTTCAAAGCGGGTGCGGCTGTCAATCAGGATTGCAAATTGTTCCGTTTCCTGTCCCGGCTCGGTTCTCGGTGCAGCGGCGGGAATGTCGGCGGCGGGCTGCTTGATTTCCTCGCCCTCTACGGTGTAGCCCGGTAAGAGCTGCCCGTTTACCCTAAACTGTTCCGCGTATTCCGGCGGGATAGCCGGGGAGATTTCCGTAAAAAGTTTTTCATACGCCTTGATACGCCCATTCAGATATTTTTCCATAGCCGCCCGGTCAGCAAATACCTTTCTGTCCTGTCCGGCGATTTTCGCCTGTCCGTACCCGTGGGGGCTGTTGGTGTAGATGTTCCAAGACAGCGTATAGGAATACGGGATAGATTTCTGTGCTGCCTTGTCGTAGCGGGTATTTTCATACACATGGTAGCTCATTTTATATACCCGGTTGCTGATGGTGTGGCGGTCGTTGTCCTCGTCCTGCCACTTGTTCGCCGTATGCTTCACTTCGGGTATTCTCGCATACTCAATCGCCTTGTCAAATAGCAGGGTCTTTCCTGCCTGTTCCTCCCATGCGGAAGCCTGTACTTTCAGATTTTCAAAAACAGTCTGCTCCGCAGCCGCGCTTTCCTCCCGCAGCTTCACAAGCTCGGCAAGAGGTAAGGCGGTCAGCGGGGAAATATCCGCGCCTTTCGTGTCAAAATAGATACCGCGCTCAATCTTCATCTTGTCGGCGGCTTCCAGTCTGTCATGGTCGTATGAGGAATAACCTGTTTTCCATTCGTCCATTTGCTCGCTCCTTTCTTTTTCAATCATGCGGTGCATAAGCTCGTAGTCCTCAATACTCATGCTCCCGTCAAATACATAAGGGTCAAAATCTTCCCCGTCCCGGTAGGGCTTTTCGGAAAAGGGAAGCCCCGCTGCATGGGCGGCGGCTTTTGCTTCCTCGATAAGCTCCGGGGGAAGTCTGTCGTCGTGGGCTTCGATAAATCCGGCAACGTCATTTGTGCCGTTTTTGTAGTGGTGGCGCACTCCGGCGGTCAGCTCGTCAAGGCTCATATTCTCGCCTAAATGCCCGCAGTAGTAGCCGTTTAGAATAACGGCGGCGGGGTCAGCCGCCTTGATTTCCTCTAACCGGCTCCTGTCAAACGGTTCTAAAGTACCGTCCACTTCAAGATGAAACAGCTCGGCGTTCCATGAACGTCCCTCTTTCCAAAATGCTACCCATGCAATACCGTCCCTAAGTTCCTCTTGATAGTCCTTTACGCTGTCGCGCAAACTTGCCATGTGTAAAACCTCCTTTCGCGTATGGCAGCGCGGACGCTGCGTTTGTGGTTACATAGTCCTACTACGGTGCGCCCGCATTTCTGCCAAAGATTTTTGAGGATTTTTAGAGGGTTTGGGAAACTTCCCAACAAGCAAAATCCCCGCCAAGCTCGGTTAGAGTGGCAGGGATTTTACGGAAGTGGGTACCCGCTTCCTATGCTTGCTATTCAAGTTCTTTGTCCTTTGAAATGGTTACTTTGTAATTCACATACTTGCCGCCCGTATCAGCTAAAAGTACCGTTCCGTCATAGGTTTTGCCTGTTTTCGGAGAGTACAGCTTTTTGACTTTTACCTTGCCGGATTTTAAGAGTGCTGCGGCAATCGACCGGGTAAAGACGGTTTTACGTTCCTCAAAGAAGCGGTCATTTTTCCACATGGTAAAGCCGCACTCTTTGTTGGAACAGTAGTAGTTTTTCTTTCCCTCATAGACCGGGGACTTGCAGCGGGGACACTTCCCAATCTCTGTTTTTTCTGTCTTGAAAAGCTCTTGTTTCTCACCCAACACGGAAGCGTAGGTTTTTACAAGCTCCTGTGCCATTGCTTCAATTCCCTGCATGAAAGCGGCAGGGTCGGCGTTGCCCTTTGCAATCTGCGTCAGATTGTTTTCCCATGCAGCCGTAAGCTGCGGAGAGGTCAGACTATCCGGCAGGACGCAGACAAGGTTTGTGCCGTCTTTGGTGGGAAATAGCTGCTTGCCCTTGCGCTCCACAAAGCCGCCTTTGACTAACTTTTCAATGACGGCGGCGCGGGTGGCAGGCGTACCAAGCCCCCGGCGTTCTGCGTCCGGGTCGGTGTCCTCATTCCCGGCGCGTTCCATAGCCGACAAAAGACTTGCTTCATTGTGGGGCTTCGGGGGCGTGGTGGCATGCTCTGTCACTTTTGCCGCCGGATTTTCAAAGGTCTGCCCCTCGGAAAAGTCCGGCACATCTAACACAAGCTCGTTTTCGTCGTCGCTGTCCGGCTTCTTTTTGAGGGTCGCCCGGTAAAGCCGTTCAATCTCTTTCCACCCGGCAGCGATTACCGCCTTTCCCTTTGCCGTAAATTCATGGTCGGCGCAGGAGAAAACCGCCGTTACCGCTTCGTAAACGTGCGGCTCTGCGGTTGCCATAAGCAGACGCGCCCCGGCAAGGGTCAGGATATTGCGCTCGCTTTCCGGCAGCGCGGTAAGGTCAGCCTTTGCAAGCTCCATAGTGGGAATGATTGCGTGGTGGTCTGATACCTTTTTACTGTTCAGCACCTTTGCAATCTCCGGCGAAAAATCCGCGCCCTCCATAAAGGAAAGTTTCTCACAAAGCACCTTGATAATGCCCGTCGCTGTTTCTCCCATGTCGTCGGTCAGAAATGCGCTGTCCGTTCTCGGATAGGTCAAGAGCTTCTTTTCATAGAGGGCTTGCGCCAGGTCAAGGGTCTGCTTCGCGGTGTACCCGTAAATACGGTTTGCTTCCCGCTGTAAACTGGTAAGGTCAAAGAGCTTCGGCGGGGCAATGGTTTTCTTTTCTTTCACAAGGGAAGTACAGACAGCCGCCGACGCTTCGCAGGCTGCTTTCAGTCTGCTTGCTTCATCAGCGGCGCAGATCTTCGCGCTTGCCGCTTCTGCGCCGGGGAGAGTAAGGCGCACATGGTAGTAGGTTTCTTTCTGAAAGCCTGTAATCGCAGCGTCCCGGTCTACAAGCATTTTGAGGGTCGGGGTCTGCACACGCCCCACGTTCAAGGTCTTTCCATACAGGCAGGAGAAAAGGCGGGTCGCGTTAATGCCGATAAGCCAGTCAGCCTTTGCCCTGCATAGTGCGGAATGGTAGAGGGCGTCGTATTCCCGCCCGTCCTTCAGATTGTCAAAGCCACTTCGGATTGCTTCGTTTTCCATTGAGGAAATCCAAAGACGGGTAAAGGGCTTCTTGCAGCCCGCTTGATGATAGACAAATCGGAAAATCAACTCGCCCTCGCGTCCTGCGTCGCAGGCGTTCACGACTTCCGAAACGTCGGCGCTGTGCATGAGGTCTTTTAAGATTTTGAATTGTTTTCCCTTGTCGGCAGCTACGGTGTACTGCCATTCCTGCGGCAGAATGGGTAAGCTGTCATAGCTCCATTTCTTGTACTGTTCCCCATAGGCGGCAGCTTCGGAAAGCTGTACCAAATGCCCGATACACCAAGAAATGAGGTAGCCGTTTCCCTCGATATATCCGTCTTTTCTGCCCGTAACGCCAAGGGCGGCGGCAACCGCCGCCCCGACGCTGGGCTTCTCACAAATCACAAGTTTCATGCTTCCTCGTCCTCCTGTTCGGTATCTGCGCTGTCAGCTTCTTCCTCCGGCTCGTCCTCGTCGTATTCGTCAAAATCAAATTCGTCAAGGTCGGTGCCGCCTTTTACGCTCTGCTTCGGTTTCATAAACTTAACGTAGTAGAGGGCTGCGCCGCCGCCAAGAAGTCCCACAACAAGGAAAATGAGAAGCCCGCCCATGCTGTTTTTGGGTTTCTCCGGCTCTGCGGGTGCTTCCGGCTCGGCTTCCTTGCCTGTGCAGTTATTCATGGCTGCGGAGCAGACGGGGCAGGCGGTGTTTACTTCGCCCGCCTTGCATTTCTCGGTACAGTTGCAGACAGCCGGGGGCTGCTCGGTCTGTTCCTCCCCGATAATCGCCATAAGGTCGCTTTCGTCTACTTGATTTAGGAAGTGGACGGAATTTTCGCCCTCGGCTGCCCGGTCAACGATAATGTAAAAATAGTTGCCGCCTTTGCTTTTCACGACGATAAACTGCTTATCCTCGGCAGCGTCCCCGTCGATGTCGTCCACAAGGGTCATGTTGCCCTCCGGGGTAAGGGGCTGCGGTTCGGTTTCCACGATTACGCCGCTGTCGTCGGTTTCCTCTGTCGGGGTCTGCGCGTAGGCAGTAACGGAAAAGCCGCCCACAAGGACAAGGGCGGCGCAAAGTGCGGTAATGCTTGCAAGGATTTTATTCTTCATCTGCATTGTCCTCCTGTTCGTCATAGTCTGTGGGCATAGGGGCAATGCCCGGAATACCGTTGCCGGAAAGCATAGCGGTAAGCTCCTGCGGGGTCAGACGCATAGCGCGTACAAGCTGCACGATTTCAAGGTTTTCCGCTTCGGTTTTCTGTGCTTCCAGTCCGCGCAGCTTGTTCTGATACTCCGTGATTTTCTCACGGGTCTTTTGGATTTCCTTTTCAATTCTTTCGATTTTACTCATTGCCATAAATTTTTTCTCCTTTCGATTTTCAAAAATGTGTCAGTTCCAGTTCATCAGCCCGTACCCTTTGATACAGGCATAGTCAAGGGGATAGCTCTTAATCTTGCAGGCGTCGCCGGAATTGCCCTCCACGGTATAAACGCGGCCCTCGTCCCTGCCGATAACAAGCCCTACATGGTCTGCGCTTCCGTCTAAATCCCAGTCAAAAAAGATAGCGTCACCGGGGGCAATGTTTTCATAGCCCCGCGCTCCCCATTGTCCGTGAGAGGTAAACCACGGAATACCCTGCGACTGGCAGGCGGCAAAACGCGGCTCGGAAAGTCCCATTTGCCCGTAGCACCAGGACACAAAACAGGCGCACCATTCCACGCGGCTGTTAAAGCCGTACCAGCTCCAATACGGATAGCCGCCCACATTTCCGACTTGCCGTTTTGCAAGGTCAACGATAGCGGTATTGCCGGGGCGCGTTCCGTTCACAAAATCCACGCCACTTAAATCCTCGGACGCGGAAGTGTCGGGAGAGCCGCCACCAAAGATAAGGGGCTTGTTCCCGCTTGTCTGTAAGTACACCCGGTACATTTCCAGTTGTTCCGGGGTCAGGTTGTTTTCCGCAATCGCAGATAGCGGTGTGTTCGTCAGCTTGATATTGAGAATGTAATAGTTGTAAGGTACTTCCACCTCATATTCGTAGGTTTCAGTGGTCGTTTCTCCCGTTTCCGGGTCGGTAACGGTGGTTGTGCCTGTCCGCGTTTCCGTCCGATAGCGTACCTCGATTTCTTCGGTCAAGGTCAGCTTGTATTGCTGCTCAAAAATCCGCTGCAATTCTGCCTGTACGTCGGCGCGGGTGTAGCTTTGGTATTTTGCGGTCAGATAGGACGCTAATTCGTGGGGGTTATGCCCGATATTCGCAAGGTCATAGCGGTACTCGTCATAGCCCGGATTGTCGCGCTCGATATTGTCAATCCTGCTTTGCAGCTCGTTTTCCAATCCGGCGTAGCTGTTTTCTACTTCCACAAGGTCGCTGTCCTCGGAGGTATAGGACGTTCCAAGCACCCCGTTTAACGCGCCGGAAAACATAGCTCCGCAGGAGGACAGCCCGGACATAACCATGATAAAGAGCAGCAGCACTCCGACAGCGATTGCCACACCCGCCGGGTGCCTTGCCACAAATGCTGCGGTCTGTTTTGTTTTCTCGGCGGCTTTGGCTGCCGCCTTGCGGGTGCGTTCTGCCGCGCCCTTGATACCCTTTGCGGTATTGCGGGCTTCCTTTGCATACTGCCGCTTGATTTTCTGCTTCTGCCAAAACCGGGAAATGGGGTTAGAGGTAAGCTGCGGGTTCTCATGCAGGGTCTTGTGATACTGAAAATCCACGTTTGCCTTGAAAGCCGCTTTTTCTGCCTTTGCCGCTTCCCGGTAGGGTTTCAGCTTATGGCTGCGGTAGCCCTGTTTGATTTTCCGCGCCCCGTACTTCAATCCCCGTTCTGCGGCTTCCTCGCTCTTGTGTGCGCCCTCCACGCCGGAATTATCCTTTTCGACAGAATGGATTTTGTTATGTACCAAAATCCCGGCTTCCTGTGTGGGGCGGGATAGCGGGTTGTGCTTCTCCTTAAATCCGGGCGGTTTGTCCTTTTCCTCAAAGTGCAGGCGGGTCTTGCCTTTCCCGGTGGTTTCGTCAAAGGTGCGCTCTTTTACCAGTTTCTTTTCTTTGGGGATAGCTGCCTTTGCCTTATCCAAGCGGTCGGCGGCTTTATCGGATTTCTTGATATACTTTTCAAGCTCCGGGGCAGCGCGTTCCTCGTCGGTAAATTGCAGCCGGGAAGATTTCGTCCCGGCGGTAGCTTCTGCCTGTGCCTTTCGTACCGCTTTTTTAGACGCTTTACGGGTATGGGCGGCTTCAATATGCTCCATGACGCGCTCCGTTTTGCCTGTGTCCGCTTTGGGGGCAGCTCCCGGCACATGGGGCAAGGGAGAAGTCGGGGAAGCTGCACCTTGTAGCTGCGCTGCGTCCTGTGCTGCCTGTTGCTCTGGCGTTTTCTGTAACTCTGCGTCCTGTGTCCGTTTGCTGATACGTTCTGTTTCGCCCGTCGTTTGATTTTCTGTGATAGCTCCGTCGCGGGTCATTTTCTGCGTGATTTTGTCACGGGGCTTTAATGGGTCTTTCAAGTGTTACCACCTCCAATCCGCGCCCCTGCAAGGGTACAATACTCGGCGTTCAGTTCAATGCCGATATAGCGGCGGTCAAGGCTTTTCGCTGCAAGCCCGGTGGTGCCGCTTCCAAAGAAAGGGTCAAGGACAACGCCGCCTGCCGGACAGCCCGCCAGTATGCACGTTTCCGCGAGCTTCGGGGGATAGGCGGCAAAATGCCCGCCCTTATACGGTACGGTATTGATAAGCCAAACGTCCCGCTTGTTCCTTGTGGTCGGCATAAGAGCGTCGTCATAATAGCCGCCGCTGCGGGTTTTATTGATACCCTGTACCTTGCCCTGTCCGGGTATTTCCTCGGCATATTTGTGTCCTGCGCCGCGCCCCTGCCGGTACCGCGCAGCCGTTCCCGGCGCAATCGGCTCTGCAATGGCGGCAGCGTCATAGTAATATTTCTTTGATTTCGTCAGTAAAAAGATATGCTCATAGCAGCGGCTCGGTCGGTCGCGGCAGCTCTCCGGCATAGGATTTTCTTTCAGCCAGATAATATCGCTGCGTAAATACCACCCGTCAGAGCGCAGGGCAAAAGCAAGCTGCCACGGAATACCGATTAAATCCTTTTGCTTGCAGCCCGCTTTCATGCCTGTGCCGCAGTAAGTGTCTGCGATATTCAGCCAAAACGTCCCGTCGTCTTTGAGTACCCGGCGCAGCTCCCGGAATACTTCTACAAGCCTGTCAATGTACTGCTCCGGCGTGTCCTCCCGTCCAATCTGTGCGTCAAGCCCGTAGTCCCTAAGTCCATAGTAGGGCGGGCTTGTGACGCAGCAGTTCACGCTTTCACTCGGCAGCTCCCGCAGGGCATAGAGGGCGTCGCGGTTGATGATTACGTCCGTTTTCATGGCTTGCTCACTTCCTCTGGCTTTGTCGTAAGCAGACGGTAAAGCTCGGTGTCGGTTGGGAAGCGGTCAATGAACGGCAGCACCACATTCCCGTAAAAGATAAGCCCCTCGCCTGCTTCGGTATGGGTTACATACTTCATCTGCTGCGGGGAGATGTTAAGCTGCTTTGCAAGGATAGCCCGGTCGCCCTGTGCCTGATTGAGCATGAGGACAAAATCAGAGTTTTCAAAGATATTTTCCACCTCGCGGCTTGCTAAAAGGTCTTTGATATTCTGTGTAATAGCTGTCGGTATGCCGCCCCATTTACGGAAACGCTTCCAAATCTCAACGGAATAGGCTGCTGTCTGTTCCTCTTTGAGGAGCAGATGAAATTCGTCCATATAGTAGCGGGTGGACTTTTTCTCTGCCCGGTTGATGGTAACGCGGTTCCATATCTGGTCTTGCACAATAAGCATACCTAACTTTTTGAGCTGCTTTCCAAGCTGCTTAATATCAAAGCAGACAAGGCGGTTAGAAAGCTCCACGTTGGTACGGTGGTTAAAGACGTTCAGAGAGCCGGAAACATAAAGCTCCAATGCCGCCGCAATGCGGGCAGCTTCCGGCTCCGGCTGTTTCAGCAGTTCGTTGTAGAGGTCGCCCAAAATCGGCATTTTTGCCGGGTCGGGGTCTGCAAGGAAAGGTCGGTACACATTCCTAACGGCGCGGTCAATGACGGTCTTTTCCACGGGCTGCAAGCCCTCTTTGCCGCCGATAACAAGCTCGCAGAGGGAAAGGATAAAGTCGGATTTCAAGGCAAGCGGGTTGTCGTCCTCGGAGTAGTTGAGGTTAATATCCATAGGGTTCACATACTGGGGCTTGCCGTCCATGCCTTTTCCGGCAGGCGACAGGCGTATCACTTGCCCGCCCAAACGCTGCACAAGGGAAAAATACTCTGCTTCCGGGTCGCAGATGATAATATCGTCGTCGGTAATGAGAAAGGCGTTTGTCATTTCTCGCTTTGCCGCAAAGGATTTACCGCTTCCCGGTGTTCCAAGAATAAGCCCGTTTGGGTTTTTCAGTTGCTTGCGGTCGCAGAGTATCATGTTGTTTGACAGCGCATTTAAGCCGTAGTACAGGGCTGCGCCCCGCTGAAAAAGCTCCTGTGTGATAAAGGGAATGAAGATAGCGGTGCTTGATGTGGTAAGCCCTCTTTGAATGGGGATAAGGTTCTCTCCAAGAGGGATAGAGGACATAAAGCCCGCTTCCTGCAAATAGTCAAGGCGGGTCAGAGCGCAGTTATTTTTCTGTGCAAAGCCCGCCGTAGCGAATACGTCATTATCCAGTTTCCGCTTCGTGTCTGCCATGTTTACCACAAGGAACGTCAGCAGGAACATTCTTTCATTTCTGCTCTGTAAATCCTGCAACAGGTTCTTTGCTTCGCTGCCAAAGGTGGCAAGGTCGGACGGAATTATATCCATGTCATACCCGCTGCGTACCGCTTTTTTCTGTTCCTCAATCTTCATCTTGTCGAGGTCGGTTATCTTGCGCTTGATAGTCTTGATTGCTTCGCTCTGGTCGATACTGCGGATATGCAGATTGACGATTATCCCGTTTTCAAGGTCGAGAATGTCCGAAAGCATACGGTCATTCAGCTCCGGCGCAAGGATTTCAAGGAACGATACCGCACCGAGTTTTCGCCCCATGCGGAACGTGCGCCCGTCGCCAAAACGGAACGAGGACGGGGCGATAAAGTCCTTTGTGGTAAGCCCGGACGGTACAAGCCAGTCCCAAGAGAAATGGAACGGCTCGCCCTCCGGGTGGAAAATCCCATGCAGTACGTTCAAGCGTTCCTGTCCGTTCATGGGGCGGGCGGTTACGCCAAGCACCTTAAAATTGTTGAGTACGTCGGTTTCGATACGGGAAAGGCGGGCTTTTGCCGCCGCAAGATTATCCGCTTCAATGGAAAACGTGATGTACTTGCATTTTTCCAGTCCGTTGTTGCCTTTTTCAAGCTGATTTTTCAGCATATCCGCGTACTCCCTGCGGATAGAGTTAAAAGCGTCGTCCTGCGCCGGAATTTCGATAGCCGCCTGTGCCTTTTCCTTTCTTGCGCCTTGATTGATAAAAGAGAGCTGCACTGATACGGAAGCGTCAAAGTAGTTGAGAAAATCGCACCAGTTTTCAAAAATGGCGGTCTTATCATCTGCCTGTGCAAGCTGATAGTTAATATCTTCAAAGACAAGGCTTTTACTGTATTTCTTTTCCGTTACCCTGCAAATCCCGTCCGGATACATCTGCAAGTAGGGAATGGTCTGTTGTGCGGTGTGGGGCTTCCCGTCGCCCTTTGCCGCCTGTATCACGGCGGCGATTTCTTTCTTTTCTGCGCGGGTCAGCTTACGCTTCACGGGATTTTTTACCGCGCGGGTCATGGTTTTTCGTTCTGCCATTGACAATAGCCGATACCTCCTTTTCCAGTTTTCGTTGTTTTTCTATGACGGCATAAAAATTTTCCGTCTGATAGGGGCGTTCCTTTGGTCGGATAAACTTTGTCTGAATGACGTTTTTTATCACGACTTCAAGGGGCTGCCCGTGTTTTTCATACATTGCCAAGAGGAAGCAGGGAAGCATAACGACAATCATTGCAAATGCCGCCATGCTTGTTCCCGCGCTGTCTTTGAGCAAAAAGAAAAGCGGTAGTCCCATAGCGAGGGCTGCCGCAAAACATATAATCTGCCGCTTTGTCAGATTAAAAGCGACTTTCGTTTTGATTTTTGATAAGTCTTTGGGTACGGGTACATACGCCAAGTGAAAACCTCCTTTCGGTCTTTAATGGGCGTTAAAGATTGACTTCGCAAGTGCGCCTGTTTTGAATAGGGAGAAGCACAAAATCACGGTGTAGGCTGCAAGGGAAAAAATCGCGCTGTGCAGGTTATCCGCTACAATCATGCTGCCAATCAAAACCGCATAAATGCCGACGCATATCATTATGAGGAAGCCTTGAAAACCGAGGGCGAACAGGGCTTTTAAGTAGTTATTGCCTATCTGTCCCCACTCTCTGTTAGTCATAGTTGCAAACGGGATAGGCGATACCGAACAGTAAAGGTAAATTTCTATCATTCTGCCGTACAGGATAACCGTGATAAGCACTGACATGATTTTCATGCAAAGGCTCACAAGGCTTGTTTCCATAACGAGCAGTAACAGTTCGGGGATTTCCATAGCGTCAAGTCCGGCTTGCATGGACGAGAGGGCGGCGTCAACGTCGATATTCGTATCGCCGCCGATCACGCCCGCCGCGCCGGAAACAACGTGCTGCGCCATATCGAACACCGCCATAGTGATAGTAAAGGTGTGGGTAACGAGATACACCGCTACCCACGCCTTGAAAAACCACTTAAAGAACATGAACGTGTCAATATCGTGCATATTGTTCTTTTCCGTTATCATGCTGATAAGCTCCACGCATAGAACGTAGGTAATGACAAGCCCCGCAATGGGTACAATCACATTTTCCGACAAGCTCTGTATCATGGAAAATATGCCTGCGTTCCACCCCTGCGGGGTCTTGCCTACCTCTGCGGCGATAGTTCCGACTTTTTCGTTTACGTCCCCGAACATAGTTGACAGATTACCGTTAATGGCTCCAATGAGAATTTCCTTTATCCACTCGTTAATCGCGTCAAGTATGCTCTGCATAGGCAGTTACCCGCAGCTTAACCGAACAGGCCGGAAAGCAGAGGTACAAGGGTGCCGCCGATAAGGGCAACGCCGCCGCCCGCCATGAGCTGCTTCATGCCCTGGCTTTTCGCGCCCGGATTGTCGTTTCCGTAGCCCTCCAAGAGGTTGATAACGCCCCAAATGCCAAGACCTGCTCCGAGAGCGATAACGAGTGTCTGCAAAACTCCTACTGCGCTGTTGAAAAATGCCATATAAAAACTCCTTTCTGCCGCTGTGCGGCTGCCCGAAAAAGGGCATAAAAAACGGCGGTCAGTTTTCATAACTGCCGCGGTCATAAGTCCCCGCGCTGCGTATGTTTCTGCGGCGCGGCGGTATTCAGTTGTAAGGGTGCGGCTTCCTGCCGCGATACGCGCAAGGAGTAGGGGCGCGTACCATGTAGCCCGTGTTTATTATTTTTACTTTAAGCTCCCTCCTTTTCAAAAAGCGGTGTGTAGACAGGCATAATGCCGTACTGCCGTTCCCGGACAGCTTCGATATACTTGATATAGGAAATACCTGCCTGTCTTGTCCTGCGTTCCTGTTCCCGCTGCATTTCCTCGGCTGCTTCCACAAGCCCGCTGATAGCTCGGATTAGCTGCTGTTTTGCCTTTTTCTTTCTGATACGCTTATTCATTCTGCGTCCTCCTGCAAATCTGCTTCGTCAACTTCGTAATAATCAAATACTTCGTCCGGCTTTACGATTGCAGGGCGTCGGCGCAAGTGCTTTTCCATGTCGAAAGCATTTTTCTTGTCAAAGTCGGAAAGGTACTTGTACTTCGGGTGTTTGGTAATATCGTATTTTTCGGAGAAGAACGGGCGCACCCCGCGTAGCTGCAAGATACATTTCCCGCCGTCCATGACCGCAATTTCATCTTCGCTCATAAGCTGCTTGCCTAACTTCTGATAGTTCAGCCCGTGGGAAAGCTCCCGTCCTCTTGTTTCGGAAGTATTGAAGCTGTCAATCGTTTCTTTCCCCAAGATTTCCGACATTTCTTTAAGGGTCGTTTTCTCCTTGCCGCCCAAGAACAGGGTCGTATCGCAGTTGCCGACAATGGTATCTGCGTTGTCCTTGTAGATAGCCTTTAGCTGCGACTGGCTCTGCAAGATGATGGACGCGGAGATTTCGCGGCTCCTTATCGTGGCAATGAGTTTTTCAAACTTCGGTATCTGCCCGATATTTGCAAACTCGTCAAGCAGACAGCGCACATGAACAGGCAGCCGCCCGCCGTACACATCATCTGCCTTGTCACAAAGCAGATTGAAAAGCTGTGTGTAAAGGATTGATACAACAAAGTTAAAGGTGTCGTCGGTGTCGGAGATAATAACAAAAAGCGCGGTCTTTCGGTCGCCTAAGGTGTCAAGCTCCATTTCGTCGGTTTCCATCAGCTCGCGCAGTTCCCGAATGTCAAAGGGGGCAAGACGCGCACCGCAGGAAATGAGGATAGAGCTTCTTGTTTTTCCGGCAGACAGCAAAAACTTCTTGTACTGGCGCACCGCAAAATGTTCCGGGTCTTTTTCCTCCAAGCGTTCAAACATGAGGTCAACGGGGGATTGAAATTCCGGGTCGTCCTCGCGGGCTTCCGACGCATTTATCATTTCAAGTAGCGTCGTAAAGTTTTTCTCATTCTCCGGGGCTTCGTACCAGATGTAGCCGATAAGGGCGCAGTAAAAAAGCCGTTCCGATTTCACCCAAAAATCCTCGCCGGATTTTTCCCCGTCGCCTTTGGTGTTGGCGATAATGGTATTTACCAGTTTCAAAATATCCTTTTCGCTGCGCAGATAGGCAAAGGGATTGTACCGCATGGATTTCTTGAAATTGATGGTGTTTAGCACCTTGATTTTGTACCCGCCCCGCTGCAAGAGCTTCCCGCACTCGATTAAAACCGTTCCTTTTGGGTCGGTTACAACATAGCTGCTGTGCATTTGCATTAAGTTGGGCTTTACAAAAAACCTCGTCTTGCCGCTGCCGGAGCCGCCGATCACAAGCACGTTTTTGTTTCGTGCATACTTCGGGTGCTTCGGGCGGCTGCTCATCATCAGCCTTTCGGTCTGCGTCAGCAGCACGTTATTTTCAAATACGGGGTCAATATATGGCTTTATATCCTCGGCATTGCCCCAACGGGCAGAGCCGTACTCCATGCCCTTACGGTATTTCTTTGCGTTCTTGCCTTTCACATAGACCGCAAGCCGGATAACGACAGCCCCGACAATGCCGATAAGCAAATCCATAGGGGCAAAACTCGGCAGGGCATTTGAAAAGGCGGCAGAAAAGCCGCTGCCAATGGAAAGCAGCTTGCCGGAGAGGTCAGCCCCCGGAGAGAGCCGCACCGCCTGTCCGACTTTATCAAAGAGATACACAAAGAGCAGATAGGGGGCGTTTAGGATAAGCAGCTTCTTGATATTCGGCTTCATAGCGACACCTCCCTGTCCTTGTGTTTTGTCTTTTGACGGTTCGCGTTAAGCTGCTTTGCTGCTTCCCGGAATGTGGCAAGTGCCTTTCGGATAGAGGGCTTTTGCTCCTGTGTCAGCTTCTTTGCGGAAAACTCCTTAAAGGCTGCGGTCAGAGCGTCCGCGTCCCGCCCCTTGAAAAAGACGAGATAACGGGGCGGCGTTTCGGTGCTGTCTTTCTTTAAGGCAAAGTCGATACCGTATTTTTTCGCCGTCTGCTCAAAGGCTTTGATATTGCCCTCGGTTATCTCAATGTTGGATAGCCCCGCGTTCTGCTTCGCAAGCTGCTTTAGGGTCTGCTTCCCGTGGAGCTGTTTTTCCTGCTGCTTTTTTGCCTGTGCAAGCATGGCTTTGATTGCCTTTTGCAGCATTTCAGCAGTCAGCTTTGCTCCCTTGACAGAGAGCGCAACCACTTTTTCGTTGATTTCGTCTTGCAATGTTTACCGTCCTCCTTTCCCGGTAGTGATAGTGTTAAGGTGGTACGCCGCTTTTGAGTGCGAAAAAAGGGCGTCCGTTCTTCACGTCGCCCCGTTAAATCCGTACCCGCAGCCCGTTCAAATCCTCGGCGCGGATACCCACAAGATACCAGTTGTCCCCGTATTCAATGCGGGTAGGCTTCCATTTGCCGCCTGTGAATACGTCCACGCACTCGCCGCAATGCAGACCGCCGTAATAGTCGGCAATGTCAAAGCGAATGTCGTAGCGGTCAGCGGTTTCGTCAAAAATCAAAGCTCCTGTTTTCTGTGCCATGTGGTAAATCCTCCTTTTTTCGTTTACAGGCTTTCGCCCTCATTGTAGGTGTAATAGTCCGGGTCGCCGTACTTCGGCTTTCTCGGTGCAAGTGCGCCGCTTGCCATATCGTGAGCCACAAGGGAAGTATAGTAGCTGTCAATGGTAGACGGGGCATTGAAAAGTACCGCCTTTAGGTACTGCTTGATGTTGCGGATTTTGGTGGTGTTCTCCTGCATACAGTCAAGCACAAAGCGGATATGTTCGCTGCTGAGCTTCATAAACTTTGACTTCACAAGCTCTGCGGGGTAATCGTCCCCGGCAATACGGATTTTCTTTCTTGCCGTACAGACCGTTTCAAGCATGAGGTCAACAATCTCATTCAGACGGTCACGGTCAAGGCTTCTGTCCTGTAAGAGAATGTCATAGGCGATATTGTCCTTGATGATTTCCTCATACACTCGGTAAGCGTCGTTCCTTTCCGCTCTTTTCCGTTCCGGCGGCTGCGCCGCTTCGTCCTCGCCATAAGGCAAGGGATTTAGGGAATGGATAGGAATGGAATGGGTAATTGATAAATCCGTATTTGATTTTTCTTTTTTTGGTAAGTTAGTTCTTGATATATCTTTATTTAATTGCATTGGATTTTCCGACGTCGGATTATCCGTTGTCGGATTTTCCAATATCGGGTTATCCGCTGTTGGATTTTCCAATACCGGGCAATCCAATTCCGGCGGCTGCGGCTGTTCGTAAATGGTGTACTCGATAGCGGTCATTTTGCCTTTCTCGTCGCGTCCCTGCCGCCTTGTGATATATCCGGCTTTTTCAAGTTCCCAAACGGCGGTACGGATAGCGTCGATACTTTCCCGGTTGATGTAGGACAGCCCTGCAAGGGTATAGTCCCAATCCTCCGGCAGGGACAGCATTTGAGATAACAGCCCCTTTGCCTTTAAGGAAAGCTCCTTATTGCGTAAGTGGTGGTTGCTCATTACGGTGTAGCCTGTGTTGCGTTCCACACGGAAAACTGCCATAGCTTCATCACTCCTTTGCTTTGGATTTGTTACGCAGTAGAACAGCGATTTTGAGGGAAAAGGTATAAATCCCTTACCGCACGAAAAACACGCCCGCAAAGCCGCTTGTAGCAAGGCTTTTTCTGCCCCTACTGCGTAACAAAGGGCATGAAAAAAGCGGCGTTCCTGTTCTTCCGTGTGGAAGTGGGAAACGCCGCTTGTGCGGTGCAATATTTAGTTGTAGTACAAACCATGCTTGTCCGTTGTCCGAAAAACCTTGATTTTACTGTGTTTCAAAAAGTATCGTTATCTAACCTCATCTTTTGACCGTCCGGATTTTCAGAGAATGATGGAAGACGTTCGAAAGGGTGCCATCAATTGCATCATTGTTAAGGACCTGTCACGATTCGGGCGTGACTATATCGAATGCGGAAAGTATATCGAAAAGATTTTTCCGCAGCTCGGGGTACGGTTTATCTCAGTCAATGATGGGTATGACACTGCCGCAAGCTCCAGCACCGACAGCCTTGTGATCCCCTTTAAGAACCTGATAAATGATTCTTACAGCCGGGACATTTCCATCAAGGTGCGTACTAATTTGGAAGTGAAGCGCAGGCAGGGAGAGTTTATCTCCAATTTTGCAGTGTACGGATACTGTAAAGATCCAGCGGATAAAAATCACCTGATCGTTGACGAATATGCCGCCGATGTCGTGCAGAACATCTTCAAATGGAAAATCGAAGGCCTAAGTCCAAACAGCATTGCCGTCCGGCTGAATAAACTTGGCATTCTCTCCCCTATGGAATACAAGAGATCCCATGGCAGCCGATATTCGACAAAGTTCAAGAAAAATACCATTGCTGAATGGAGTCATGTGGCTGTGCGCAGGATTCTTCAGAACGAGGTATATACGGGGGTTTTGGTACAGGGCAAGCGAACCACACCAAACTACAAAACCAAGAAATTTGTGTACCGGAATGAAGACGAATGGGTGCGAGTGGAAGGAACCCATGAGGCGATCATTTCCCGACCGCAGTTCGATCTGGTACAGAAGCTGCTGCTGGAAGACACGAGGGCAGGTGCAGAAGATACTGCTGTTCATCCCTACTGTGGACGTATTTTCTGCGCAGACTGCGGTGCACCAGCTGTCCGCAAAACGGTTCGTTCTGGTGACCGACAGTATGTCTACTATGTATGCAGCGCAAACAAATCAAACCGGGAGGCATGCAGTAAGCACAGTATCCGGGAGGATGTTCTGAACAGCGCAGTACTGGCTACGATTCGGAAACAGATTGAGTTGGCGCTTGATATGGATCGTGCCCTGCAGGACATCGAAAAGCTCTCATGGGAACGGTTTGAACTTCGAAAGTTGGATGCCAACATTGAGTTGCAAAACGAAACCATTCAGAAAAATAACAATCTCAGGCTGGGGGTCTATGAGGATCTTCAGAATGGAATTCTCACCAGAGACGAATTCATATCCATGAAATTGGAATTTGCATCGCGGATTGCCGAAGCACAGAAGGTAATTGAGCAACTGACACACAGGAAAAGCGAGATCCAGCACGGACTAAGTAAGCAGCAGAGCTGGCTTGCCCAATTCAGGGAGTATGAGAACATTTCCGAGGTGACAAGAAGTATTCTCGTGAGTTTGGTTGAGCGAATCAAAGTCTTTGAGAATTCCGAAATTGAAGTAGTGTTTCGGCATAAAGATCAGTTTACTGATATTCTCACATTCCTGGAAGCGCAAAAAACACATACTCATTCAGAATCAAAGGTTATCCCGATGCCCAGATTGGAGGTGGTATAGGTGGCACGAACGTCAAGAAAAAACCATGTCCCAGATCAGATTATTCCGGAAATTTCTGATACTGAGATATTCCGGACGGCAATTTATCTTCGCCTTTCTCTTGAAGACAACGGGAAAAAGGACGGAGATTCCATGGAGAACCAGCAAAAAATGCTGCTGGACTATGTCGTTTCCCGACCGTATCTCATGCTGGTGGATACCTATATGGATAATGGTTACACAGGAACTGACTTTTCTCGGCCAGAATTTTCCCGAATGATGGATGATGTGAAGGCAGGAAAAATCAACTGCATCGTTGTCAAGGATCTGTCCAGACTTGGCAGAAACTATGTTGAAGCCGGCGACTATCTGGAAAAGGTGTTCCCCTTCCTGAATGTCCGGTTCATTGCAGTCAACGATCATTATGACAGCGCTTTCCTCACTTCCGGAGATCAACTCGGCGCTTCCTTAAAGAATATCGTCAACGATATGTACGCAAAGGATATCTCCAGAAAAATTACTTCAGCCATGAAGGCAAAGCGCTTGCGGGGCGACTATATCGGGAACTATGCTCCTTATGGCTATTTGAAGGATCCGGAGAATCCGAGCCATCTGATTATTGACCAGGAAATTGCGCCTATCGTAGTTGAAATTTTCGAGATGCGGGCAACCGGCGCAGGCATTGCCACCATTGCGCGAGCGCTGAATGAAAAGGGATACCCATCTCCCGGTAGGCTCCGTTTTGAGCGGGGGATTATCACCAATAACAACAAAAAAGGAACGGATCTTCCCTGGAACAGGCATGTCCTGACCGAACTACTCCGAAATGTGGTATATATCGGAAATCTTGCACAGGGACGAAGTACGCAGTGTCTATATAAGGGAATTGCGTACCATTGGACAGATCCTTCCGAATGGGATGTCGTAGAACACACACATGAGCCGATTATCAGCATGGAACTGTGGGAACGTGCCCAGTCTGTGGACAAACGCAATTCCAAAGCGGCAAAAGACAGCTTTGGAAAGTATGCGCATCTGCCCAAACGTGAGAACCCCTATGGCTCGCTGCTACGATGTGCGGACTGCGGACGGGTAATCAAATATGTCCGTTCTTATTCCCCAAAAGGTGATAAAGCTTATTATAACTACAAATGCCCTGAAAACATCGAGTTGGGCGATTCCGCTTGTCCAAAGAAAAACATCCGGGCACAGGATTTGGACACCGTTGTACTCGCCACCCTTCAAAAACAGATGGAGTTGTATTTGGACACACAAAAAGTTCTCCACCGGCTGATCGCATTGGAGCGAGAAAAGAAAAAGAGGACATTACCCGCAGGGCGGATTGAAGATATCCGGCGTGAAATTGAAAAACGAAAAAATCTCTCAACAGCGATCTATACAGATTATAAGGAGGGGCTATTGACCCGGGACGAATATCTTTATGCCAAGAAAAGATATCAGGATGAGCTAAGCACACTGGAGCAGGAGCTTTCAGAACTCCGTGGAATGGATTCAAAGGCAGTAAGTGTCAGCTTCGGGGAAAAACACTGGCAGAACCTGATCGATCGGTATTACGGTGCCACAGAGCTCACCGGAGATATGGTGAGCGCTATGGTTCGTGAGATACGGCTCCATGCCAATCGCAGTATTTCGGTCGAATTCCTGTATATGAACGAATTTGAGGCGTTGATTCGTGAGTGCGAACGGCTTAAAAAGGAGGTTGCGTAAGACATGGAAAGTGCAGTAGCTTTATATTTCCGACTCTCCCAGGAGGATGTAGATGCACGGGGAAACTCCCTCAAAGACGAAAGCAACAGTATCCAGAGTCAGCGCTTTATGCTTCGCTCCTTTATAGCCAACCATCCGGATCTGAAAGACAGACCCGTTATGGAATTTGCGGATGATGGTTTTACGGGCACCAATTTTGATCGACCTCATTTTCAGCAGATGATGGATCAGGTAAAATCCGGGAATGTGTCCTGCATTGTAGTCAAAGACCTTTCACGGTTTGGACGAAATTATCTGGAAGTTGGAGATTATCTGGAGCACCTGTTTCCGTTTTTGGGCGTCCGCTTTCTCTCCATCAATGACCACTATGACAGCAACGATTATATGGGCAGCACCGGCGGTTTGGATGTTGCCTTTCGAAACTTGATTTATCAGCGTTACAGTCAGGATCTGTCTGAAAAGGTCAAATCGGCAAAACACATGAGGATGGCCCAGGGGAAGCACATTAGTTCATGCCCATATGGCTACATGAAAAAGCCCGGGATCAAGGACAAAATGTTCATCGACCCCGTAACCGGTCCGATTGTAAAGGATATCTTCCTAAGCGCCATTAACGGAATGAAAACAACGGAGATTGCTGCGTCACTGAACGCGCGTGGTATACCAACGCCTATGGTATATAAAAAGCTGTCACGGAGGGGGTATGAAAATGATGCCATGTGGTCACACCAAGCAGTTCTTCGTATTATTCGTGACTATAAATATACAGGCGCTATGGTCACATTTAAGTGCGAGAATTTGACCATCCGGGCAAAGACGTCACACAAAAGATCCCCGGAAGAATGGATCGTCATTGAAGATTGTCATGATCCTATTGTCACTCATGAAGAATATGACAAGGCAAATGCAACGATCCGAAAGGTTCGATATAACCCGCCGAAAAAGACAGATCAAAGAGATCGTGTCTATTTCTGCGGACACTGCGGCAGAAGGCTCAGAAAGACCTTTGGGTTGGACGAATACTATTCGTGTGCGACGCAGCTATATAAAAAGGAAGCCGTTTGTAAGGACATCTTTTGGAGTCGCAGTGACTTGGAGAACGTGCTTCTGGCAGCATATAGATCGCAACTGCAGTTGATGAGCAAAGAGAATGCACAGATTATCCGCCAGCCGTCTTCTGATCCAGTCAAAGAATTACGGCTGTGGCAAAAGGCAATCGAAGAAGAGCTGGCCTCTACAGATGCCAAGAATCTGAAATATTACGAGGCGTACCGGAATGGCTCGATTACCAGAGAAGCGTTTCTTCAGAAAAAAAGTGAATTGGTGCAGAGAAAGGAATTACTCGCTCAGGAGAAGGGAAATCTCCAAGAGCAGGTGGAAACTTTACTTCGGGACCAAAGAGACATGAAATCCAAGATAGATCAGCTGGCTGCATTCTCAGACTTACAGAGTAAAAGTGATGAGGAACTCCGAAAGCAAATGTACGACGCAATTGATCGTGTAACGGTCTATTGCTCAAGAGAGCTTGACATCACCTGGAAGATGGGAAACATTTTCGCTGGAACTTTCGAGAAGGAGCCGGTACAATGAAAAATAGCAATATGCATGAGAGTTGCAACTTCCAGCCAAGTCGATAGCGAGGTTTTGAAAAAACCAAAGACGCAGCTGAGGTAATATGTGGAGGGTGCAGGAAATGAAACACAGGCGGTTGCCCAAGACCTCCGCTGGAATGAAAAAAGTCGAGAATACAGTGAATTTGTCCTAAAATAACACATTGGGTGGGGAGATTTGTTCTTAACTGAGAAAACACCGAGTGCCAAAAAATCCAGTAAAATCAAGGCTTTTTCGCATTCGAAAAAATATTTTTGTGAGTACTTGACACGAGCAGATGATCTCGGGCGAGTGGTGGTGCCGAAAGAGCTGCGCCGCACCATGAAGATCAGCGAGGGCACGCCGCTTGAAATTTTCATCGACAAAGACGGCAGCATCATCTTCCGCAAATACTCGCCCGTGGGAGAACTGAACGAAAGCGCCAAAAACATGGCGGAGTGCATCTCGGCGGCAAGCGGCATCGGCACCGCCGTGTGCGACCGCGACCGCATCATCGCAACGGCAGGTATCCCGAAAAAGGATTTGCTGGATAAGCCTGTCTCCAAGCAATTGGATGAGCTGATGCGCCGCAAAAAGGCATTTATCTCCTCCGGCGAGGACACCGTTTTGGCGGCGGAGGGCGGGCTGCGCACCGCAAACGCAGCGTTCCCCATCTCCTGTGCGGGAGATTTGTGCGGCATGTTCCTGCTCATTAAAGACGAAGATGCAAAGCCCGGCGAAACGCAGGAGCATTTGCGGCTCGGCAAGCTCGCGTCCGATTTTTTAAGCCGCGAAACAGTCGAGTAACATGGAAAGAGTCGCTGAAAGTTTTTGATCCAACTTTTTTCAAAAAGTTGGCAGTTTCCAAAGGCAGCGCCTTTGGTCGAGCTCCGCAGAACGCGAAATCTTTTTGCCTAACAAAAATCAGGACGGGAGAATAAACAGTCCAGTGGACTGTTTATTCGTGGGAGACCCAATTAGGGGGTCTCCCGAAGGGCGGTCGATGGCCGCCCTTTTTTATAGCTGCGAGGTTCCATCAGTACTAAGTATCTCTCCCTCCGTCAGCTTCGCTGACAGCTCCCTCATCAGAAGAAGTCTGCTATATATTTCTCAAATCCTGCCGAATTCTATCCTTTTCAAAGGGAATTTGAAAGCTTATTGCAAAAAGCATTTTTTGGAATATACAACATGCATAAACTTTAAATATACAAAATAGAATATCTGTATAAATTGCAATTCACCATTGCAATATCTGGCAATATGATATATAATTAAGAAGCAATCTCAAATTGAAATTGTAAATTATACATATAAGGGGTGTTTTCCATGAACACATATCCGGCTAAGAACATCATCAACGTTGCTATGGCAGGCCATTCCGGCGCCGGCAAGACCTCCCTCGCGGAAGCTATGCTTTATCTTGCAGGCGCATCCGATCGTCGCGGTAAAGTAGGCGAGGGCAACACGGTCTGTGATTCCGACCCGGAGGAGATCCGCCGCAAGACGTCTGTCTCCACGGCCGTGGCACCGTTTGAATGGAAAAATAAAAAGATCAACCTGCTGGACACCCCGGGTCTTTTCGACTTCCAGGGCGGTCTGTATGAAGCCGCACGCGCGGCAGAATCCGTTGTCATCGTGCTTGCAGGCAAGAGCGGCGTTTCCGTCGGTACGGAAAAGGCTTTTGCGGCAGCGGAAAAGCGCGGCCTGTCTAAGATTTTCTTCGTAAACGGCCTGTGCGATGAAGGTTCCGACTTCTATAAAGTGTTCGAAGATTTAAAGGCGAGCTTCGGCCCGTCCGTCTGCCCGATTGTTGTGCCGTATTTTGAGGACGGCAAGGCAGATAAATATATCAATATGCTGGAATATAAGGCGTACGATTACTCCGGCGGCAAGCCTGTACAGGTAGATATGCCGAACATGGGCGCCCGTCTTGAGGGTCTGCGTACCGCCATTTACGAGGCCGTCGCCGAAACGAGCGACGAGCTGTTCGAGAAATATTTCTCCGGCGAAGAATTCACGCCGGAAGAGGTTATCGTCGGTGTTTCTCAGGGTGTTAAAAGCGGCACCATTTCGCCCGTATTCTGCGGCGATGCTATGCTTATGCGCGGCATGGAGCAGTTTATGGACGGCCTTTGCTGGCTCGCCCCGAGCGCGGCGGATAAGGGCGCGGAAATCGGCGTAGACGTAGACGGCAACCCCGTTGAGATTGCCGTTAAGGAAGATGCCGCCACGGCTGCCATCGTCTTCAAGACCGTTGCAGACCCGTTCATCGGCAAACTCTCCTACGTAAAGGTGATCTCCGGCAAAATCTCCACAGAAACCCCGCTCATCAACATGCGCACCGGAAACACGGAGCGCGTCGGCAAAACCGTCATGATGTGCGGCAAAAAGCAGGAAGATGTAAAAGCCATCACTGCGGGCGATATCGGCGCCATCCCGAAGCTTGCCGGCGTCAACACGGGCGATACGCTCTGCGCACCCGCACGCAAGGTCACACTGGACGGCATCGCATACCCCACCCCGGAGATGCGTATGGCCATCGTCCCGAAGAACAAGGGCGACGAAGATAAGGTCGCGCAGGGCATCATGCGTCTTGCGGAAGAAGACCCGACGATTCGTTTTGAAAATAACGCAGAAACCAAAGAAATGGTTATCAGCGGCATGGGCGAACAGCACCTTGATGTCATCGTCTCCAAGCTGAAGACGAAGTTCGGCGTAGATGTCACGCTGCGCAGCCCGCGCGTTCCGTACCGCGAGACGATCCGCAAGACCGTTTCCGTACAAGGCAGACATAAGAAGCAGACCGGCGGCCACGGCCAGTTCGGCGATGTGTGGATCGAATTCTCCCCCTGCGATGCAGACGGCTTGGAGTTTGCAGAGCGCGTTGTCGGCGGCGCAGTGCCGAAGGGCTTCTTCCCCGCCGTTGAAAAGGGTCTGCGTGAGTGCATCGCAAGAGGTCCTCTCGCCGGTTATCCGGTCGTCGGTCTCAAGGCGACGCTGTATGACGGCTCCTATCACCCCGTAGACTCCAGCGAAATGGCGTTTAAGACCGCTGCTTCCATTGCCTATAAAAACGGCATGCCGCAGGCGAACCCCGTTCTGCTTGAGCCCATCGGCGAATTGAAGGCTACCGTGCCGGACGCTAACATGGGCGATATCATGGGCGAAGTCAACAAACGCCGCGGCCGTGTGCTGGGCATGTCTCCGGCAGAAACCGTCGGCTATCAGACCGTAGACGCCGAAGTACCGATGGCCGAAATGTACGATTTCAGCACCTATGTGCGCCAGGTCACGCAGGGCAGAGGCAGCTTCACGTTTGATTTCGTGCGCTACGAAGAAGCCCCGCAGAATGTTGCGCAGAAGGTTATTGAGGCCGCGAAAGCCAACGGCGAGATTGACTGAATAAAGCCATGACAAAAAAGAGACAAAAGATACGATCAATCTTGATGTAATTCTCTTTAAATGCAGCAATAGCATACGTGGTACGTAATCCATCCTAATTTCACGAATAAAGCTAAGGCACAACCTACGGATTTTCCTCCGTAAGTTGTGCCTTTTTCTCAACTGTATCGTTCAAATACTTCTTTATGTAGTTAACCGCGTTCCGCCTCAAAATTGAAGCGGAACGCGGTTGCTTACTCTACACTGATTTTCAAAGGTGCCTGCATCTCTTTCCAGCCACCGTCACTCTTCGCCTTTGGAATTTTGCTTAGAGTGATAACCATGTGCCTTTCTCTGCGGACTCTACAATAGCATCCAGCAGGTGCTGGTTTGCCTGTCCATCCTTAATATTGGCAGCAAGACCATCACCGGTGCCATTCACAATGTCTGCAAAGGACTGCATCTGATCGGAGAAATACTGCTGCGGAATGGGCAGATGGTTGAAAACATGGGCATCGGCATTGATGTCTCCGGAGCAGACTTCAATTTCGTCAATTCCGGCAGGTGTGGCATCCAAGCTGTAGACAATGGCACCCTCACTACCGTAAATCTCCATACGCTGATAGTTACCGCGGCCATAAGCAAATCGGGTAATCTGGAAGCTGACAGAAATCTCATCTTCCATATCCGCCATGTAGTTGCTGAAATCGTCCACATCTACTTTTCCTACGCCTTTGCCGTCCAGCAACGGACGCTCGTGTACGTAAGTACCGGTATGTCCCACAACACGTGTATATTCTTTGTTCGTCACAAATCGTACCAAATCCAAGGCATGGCTTCCCAGATCTCCCAGAGCACCTGTACCCGTTCTGCTCTTGACATAGCGCCACACTAAGGGGCAGTTGGCACGGGGCAATCCCCACGCCTGAAAATACTGCATATTCACGTGATAGACACGCCCGATCTTGCCCTGCGCAATCAGATCCTTGGCATAGCGGGCAGCAGCCTTGAATCGGTAGGAGAAGCACACCATATTCTTGACATTCTTCTCCTGAGCCGCCTTGGCCAGTATGTCTGCTTCCTCTGCGGTCAGGGTGATGGGCTTTTCCAGGTTAAACGGCTTGCCGGCTTCCACGGCAGCCATTGCCACCTTGAAGTGGGCGTCATTAGAGGTGCAGATATCCACTGCATCGACAATGTCACAGTTAACCAAATCTCGATAATCCGTAAAACGGTACTGCGGAGGAATCCCATACTTCTCGCCAACGGCTTCGAGCTTTTTCTCATCAATGTCGCAGATGGCCACCAAGGTCAAATCAGGACTCTTGGCAATACCGGGCTCGTGCACGCCGCCCCAGATGGCTCCTACGCCTACAGATCCTACGCGAATAACTTTCTTTTCCATGTTGATTACAACTCCTTTAAATTAAATTATAAATTAAATAAAATTAATTTATTTTTTCCAGAATCATTGCAGAGAAGGGAGGAATTTCCACCACGGTGGCATTCTGAGCCCCTTCAAAGGCCTTTTCACTTAACAAATCGCGGACGTGATTTCCCGACAACGTGTAGTTTTGGGGACAATCTGTGTTGTTGATGACCGTCACCAGAAGCTCTTCCTGCAATTGGCGTTCCATAACAAACAAATCTCCCTGAGAACGGAATCTAACGGTTCCCTCCTGCAGTGCTTTTCTGGTTTTTCGCAACCGCATCAGCTTCTGATAGTGCGTCCGCAAATCCGTATTCCAATGAGATTCCTCCCAGTCGAACGCCTTACGGCAATCCGGGTCGTTCTCACCCGTCATACCAATTTCCGTGCCATAGTATGTGCAGGGCATACCCACAAAGGTGAACAGGAAAGCCGCCGCGTTTTTCAACCGCGCCGTATTCCCTCCGCTGACCGTAAGGAAGCGGGCAGTGTCGTGGCTGTCCAGCAGATTGAGCATAGAGTCATTGGCCGCATCGGAATAGCGCATCAAATTTTCCGTGAGAAGTTCCTGAAAACGCTGAGGAGCCACTGCGCTCTTGGCAAAGTACTCCACTGCCGCGCGCTGAACACCATAGTTCATCACGCCATCGTACTGATCCCCCTGAAGCCACGCTTCCGAATTGCGCCAGAACTCTCCGATAATCAGTGCGTCGGGATTGATTCCCCGAACGGTCTCCCGGAACTCTCTCCAGAAATGGGAGTCCACCTCGGTGGCTACATCCAGTCTCCAACCGTCAATACCCATGCGGGTCCACTTGGCCACGGCTCCCAGAAGATATTCCTTCGCCTGAGGATTTTCCGTATTCCACTTGGGCATGCAGGCCGTTCTCAACTGTTCTTCAGATAAATTTTTCAAACCGGGGTGTCTGGGGGTATAGGGAGTGTCTCCGAAAGAATCAAAATTCAAAGGATCAAAACTCACCGGAAATTCTCGAATGTAAAACCAATCCCGGAAAGGAGATTCCTCTCCGTGCTCCACCACATCTTGGAACTGCCTAAAACCTCCGCCACAATGGTTGAACACGCCGTCTAAAATCACTCGGATGCCACGCTTATGAGCCTGATTAATCAGCTCCACCAAATCGGATTCATCGCCAAAATGAGGATCGATGCGCGTATAGTCCACGGTGTCATACTTGTGGTTGGAAGTGGCTTCAAAAATCGGGGTCAAATACAGGGCGTTCACTCCCAATTCTTCCAAATAAGAAAGCTTTTGGGTAATACCCGGCAAATCTCCGCCCATAAAAATCTGTCTGTCCGGCGCGGTGCCCCAAGGCGCCACATTCTCCGGAGAAAGCTTAGGATTTCCGTTGCAAAAGCGCTCCGGAAAAATCTGATAGAACACCGCACTGTTGACCCAAGATGGCTTTTTATGGATGTCAATGCGGTTGATAAACGGAAAATGGAAGTTAACAAAGGCTGAAGATTCATCCTCGTCTATGTTGACCAGTTCCGGCTTTGCGAAACCACTGTCCCCATACAGCCACTGTTCGTCCCCCTTTTCCAAAAGGAAGTAGTAGGCAACGCGAGGGTCATCTACCGGATACACATAAGAATAGTAATCAAACAGCTCGTCTGAACCTTCCACCTCCATGGGAACTTCCTTGCGGGTGTGCCAGAGGTATTTATTTCCAATGACCAAAGTCACTCGGTCCAAATCGCCCTTCCCTGTACGCAAACGAACCTTGAACTTTTCATAGGAAATGGGAAACGCATAATTGCTGACCGGATTGTGAAATATTGCCTCTCGATTCATGGAATCACTCCTTTACAACAGAATTTTAATCTGATCGGATTCTGCCAGCCGCGTGAACACACAGTCATTTCCGAAGGTACGCTCCGGCAGCAAGATCATTACATTGACGCTCTGGGAATCCACAACAAACTGGCGGCCGTGAAGCACACCGGGATTCAGCCGGACAAAGGTACCCTTGGGAACACGGAACGCCTCAATGGACGCAGGATTCACCTGAAAACTGGAAGGTCCCACAAATATATCAATGTCACCGTCCAGAGGAAGAATTCCCTCGCTGGTAAATCCATGGTATTCCACAGCGGTGATGATTCTCTCACACTGGGACACCCGTGCCACGCATACCGAGGCCTGCATTCTTTCATCTAAACGGAGTGTCGTCAGGTCCGGGATGAAGATATTATCCGCTCCGGCCATAGCATCCATCTGCTTGATATGGAGCAAATCCACAAAATCTCCATAGGGACGAAACGACTCCCGATCCAACGGTTTTGAAACAATCTCTCTCATGGCAATTTTTCCTTTCTAAGATTACAGGCTATACACGCCCTGTTCGTCCGCATCATCAAAAATCATTCCCAGATAACGGGCGGCTTCCCGCAGCACCTTTTTGTAGTTTCCGTAAATTCCACCCACATGATGGATATAAGGCCCAAACATCAGCTTCTCTTCCCACATCTTCCAGTTGTTCGTTTCGAACCACACATAGGTTCCGTTGGTTTCGGGTCCGTCTACTCCTTTGCCCTCACCGCCAAACAGATAGTACTTTCCGTCCACATCGTCGAAACGGCATACCGTAATGGGGCCCTTTTTCAGTTCAAACCGTTCCTGTCCCTGGACAAGTCGGGCAACACTGGAAGAATCCTTCAAGGAATACGGGAAGGGGCCGCAATGCCACAGCAGCTCCGCGTTGTCGTTCTGCGGATGGCGAATGGTCAAATCCGCAAGGAAACAGGCCTCCTTGCCCAAGGTGACCGCCTGCAACATCGCCATGGTCACCGCTCCGTTGACATCCGTCTCACAGGAAACCGGCAATCCCTCATCAGACAACTCGCCCAAAGCCATGCAGACAGGTGCGCCTAAAACTGTAACTGCGCTCCAGCACTCCATCGCTCCGGCTGCACAGTGCTTTTCCTCCATCAGATCCTGAATGGCCAGTTTAGCTGCTGCGGCTCGCTCCACCGCCTCTTCCTTCATACCGGAAGCATCCATACGTTGCTTTACATTCGCCACGTAGTCTTTTAATCTGGGAGAATTTTCACCGATCAACTGATCCATACGGGCTGCCACTGTGTTAGGAGATATCGGCACCACAGTCACACCCAATTTGGTTGCCAGATCTCCCTCATTGGCCGTCACACTCATAAACGGTTCCGGTCTTGCTCCAAACTTGGCGATTCGCAGATTTTTCACCGCCTTTATAACGGACACCACACGGATAAAGCTGTCAAAGCCATTGCGGAAATCCTCGCTTTCGGTCTCGCAGTTCCAAATATAACTATACTGCACTCCGAACCGGCGCATCACCTTGGTGCAGGCGAACATGCCGCACTGCGTATCTCTTCCTCGGCTTTCGTCGGTGTTAGGCCGCTCATCTCGAGCACCCCATACCAAGGTGGGTACCTTCATCGCCGCCGCTACTCCTGCGGCACACTGCTCTTCACCAAAATCGCAATGGGGGGTAAACAGCGCGTCAATCTTTGCCCGGCGGAATTTTTCCACCACCTGTGTTATTTTTTCCGTTTCGAACAGTATTCCGTTTTCGCATATGTCATCAATATCCACCAGAGTGACCACATCCGGATGAATACCGCGAATAACAGCCATAAACTTTTCCTTTTGCCGCTTGGCCTCCTCCATGCTCAAAAAGCTGCGCTTAGTAGGCGCTACGCCAATCACAATGTTCTGCTTTTTCATATCTGCAACTTCCTCCTATAAAATTCTACACGCTGATCAATTTCCGTATAGTCGATTTCCCCGGTGCGCAAAAAGCGCTGCACCGTATTCCAATCGGGAATGCCGGCTCTGCCACCAATTCTGGTACACTTGATGCAAGAGACTCCCGTGGCAAGCCGAGCGGCTTCTTTGGAAGAAAGCCCGCGCAGCAATCCTACGGTATATGCGCCGTGGAACACATCTCCGGCCCCCACTGTATCCTGCACATCCACTGCAAAGGAGGGCATCTGAAAAAAGCCATCCTCCTCGCTGTACCCTACGCAGCCTTTTGCTCCTAATGTAAATACCACAATAGAAGGGCCCATTTTTTGGACCTCCCGGCAATTTGCTTCAAAGGCCTCCTCCTTTCCCCGGAAAAGCACCTTATAGAAGAATTCCGAAGCAATAAAAACGTCGATGATGCCGATATTCTCCATCATTTCCGATGAGTAGGAATCGGCGTCCACGATGATTTTGGCTCCCGCTTTCTTTGCCCGCTTGGCTGATTCCATTGCCACATGTGTGGCATGAGAGATAAAAAACCACTGACACCCTGTCAGAATTCGTTCCTCTATCTCCTCCAACGTAAGGGGATTTGCCGTGCCGGATCGGTACACGATACTCCGTCCCTGCGTCTCGCGGTCGCTGAGCACTATGGAGAGAGATGTCGTTTCTCCTTGGCGCGTTTTCATTCCGGATATGTCAATTCCATGACGTTCAAAATCCCGTAAGCAAAACTCGCCGTAGTCATCGCTTCCCACCGCACCTATCATGGCGCATTTAGCTCCCAATCTGGCTGCCGCCACCATGCCGGTGGCCACTTTTCCTCCGCCCTGCCAGCTCATAGCGTTTATCCCGGTTCCTCCGTTTGGCTTGGGAAACACATCCACATTCACTGCCAGGTCTACACAGGGCATGTCATAGCCCGCTATTTCAAATTCTTTTAACACAACTCTTCCTAAAGCCTCCTTTGCGTTAAGTTAACTAAAATGTAAACTTATTCGGATTAAGCAAACGCATTTTACCACGTACAAAATCTATAGCGTTTTCGGAAGTCTCCATCATCAGTCGGAACATGTCCCCGTTCTTTTCAGCCGGATCCCCATGCTGTACCACACCGTGATAGCAAGCCCGAAAATACTCAGTGGCTATGTTGAACTTGCTCATACCCAGGCGCACACTCTCCTGCAACTGCTCGGGAGGAATATCCGAACCCCCATGCAGTACCAGCGGAATGGGCAGAGCGCTACGCAAAGAAGCAATACGATCAAAGTCCAGATTCGGGGTTTGCACGTAGGCACCGTGCGCATTGCCCACAGCCACCGCCAGAGATCCGCAACCCGTGCATTTCACAAATTCTACAGCCTGCTTTACGTCGGTATAATGATCGCTGTTGACGATGTCATCCAGATTGGCTCCCGAGCCCACATGACCCAGTTCGGCCTCTACGTCTACGCCAAACACCGCTGCTGTTTTCACAACAGCTGCTGTCAGCGCCATATTTTCCTCATACGGCAACGCTGATCCGTCCACCATCACAGACGGAAAGCCATCCCGCACGCCGCTCACTGCTATTTCATAGCCGGCAGAATGATCCAGATGTACTCCGATAGGCACTGAAGATTTTTCTGCAAAATCTTTGGCGATAGCCGCAACATGTTTTAAGGCGATGTACTTGTCGAAGCCGGGATAAAACTGGATAATCACCGGAATTCGCTCCCGATTGGCCGCCTCAGCCACCCACTTAATCGTCTCGTAGTTGAACACGTTCACAGCAGCTACTCCGTAACCGTTTTCCGTGGCGTGGTGCAGCAGCTCATTTACTTTAACCAATGGCATTCTCTTTTCTCTCCTCTCAGTTTGTTGTCTCCGTATTGAAGAACAGTGTGTAATGGGGTAAGCCCTCCATAAAGCGTCTGCTGGCTCGGTCAATCACATCGTAGTCTTCCTTACTGAATTGCCAGCCGGCGGCTTTCAAATTCTCCTGAGCCTGTCTTCCGTTTTTCGCTCCGACAATCGGTGCCGTAATCCCTGGGGTTTGCAGCAGCCAAGCAATGGCGCCTTGGGCCGGTGTTTTGCCATATTTCGCACTGATCTGTGACAGTACGTCCGTCACTTCCAGACACCTATCGTAGTTTTCCGGCTGGAACAGAGCCGCTCGAGCGCGTCCGTCCGTGAACACTGCGCCTTTTTGGTACTTTCCCGTCAGCAATCCCTGAGCCAGCGTGCTGTAAGGAATCACCGAAATCTCCTGCTTTCGGCTAAACTCCAGCAAGGCTTCATCGTATCTCCACAGCAGGCTGTAGCAAGGCTGAATCACATCTACCTGTCCAAATCGCATAGCCGCCTTCATCTCTTCCAGAGAGAAGTTAGACAACCCGATCGCTCGAATTTTTCCGGCCTTTTTCAGTTCTTCCATGGTCTCCATTCTTTCCTGAATGGTAACCTCTTCCTCCGCTACCGGATAGTGTAAAAAGTAAACGTCCAAGTAATCGGTACCCAAGCGCTGAAGGCTGTCTTCGCAAGCTTTAATCATCTTATCGTGGGACATAGAGGGCTTGAACACCTTGGAGATGATTCGCACCTTGTCCCTGCCAATCCGGCGGGCAGCCTCGCCCACCACTCGCTCGGAACGGCCATCGCCATAAATCTCGGCCGTGTCAAAGGTATTCACACCATTCTCATAGGATACTTCCAACGCCTCCAAAGAGCTTTTGTCCTCTGTTGCGCCAAAATAATCTCCTCCCATAGCCCAGCAACCCAGAATGAGCTCCGAGACCAGTACATCACTTTTCCCAAGTTTCTTATATTCCATTTTAAAATTCCTTTCGCAAATATGCTGTCATGTTTTGGCAAAATTCCGGTTAGCCGTCTCGATCCTGTTTCGGTGAGACATGATAGTACTGCTTGTACGCCCTGGAAAAGGTATACACGCTTTCATAGCCAACCAGTTCTGCCACCTCTTTTATTTTGATTGCGGGATCTTCTTCCATCAACCGCTTGGCCTCTCGCATTCGGACGGACAGAACATATTCCGAAAAGCTTTGATGAAGCTGCTCTTTAAACACACGGCTAAAGTAGCTGTAACTCATGGAAACCATCTCGGCCACTTCGTCCATGCTGATATCGCGGTTGTAATTATTCTGCACATACTGCTTTGCTATGGAAAGAATATGGGCATACTTGTTTGTAGCGGTCTGCACAGCCGCCTCCATCTGCTTCAAAACCTTCTGCAGGTATTCTTGCATTTCATTTAAACTGGCAAATCTGCTAAAGTGGGGAAACGCTTCCAATTCCAGATGATACGCAGAAGCCATCTCCTGAACCTGAGACTCCCAATACACATAAAATCGTCGAATCTCCTTAGGAAAGGGCTGCTCCTGAAAAAAATCCCGACAGAAGATTTTTTGAAGCAACTGATAAAGCTCAGCAAAATTTCTGCTCTGAAAGGCCGAATGAATCCGGGCTTGAAACCGCGGAAACCGGCTTTGCTCCGTAGCCGCTTGAGCAGAGGAAAACCGAAGGTCGAACGGCTCCAGCATACGGTAGGCCATGGTGTACCGTGCCTCTTTATAAAACACAGGATACTCCTCCAAACGCGTAAACGGTCGACTCACTGCAAAACAGGGCCGTCCCGCCCCCTGCCTGACACAGGACTCCTGACACGTTTCGATGTACGCTTTTACAATGTCCTCCCGGCTGCTTTCGGTATTCAACAGCACAACTGCGTCTTGCGTTACGTTGCGAAAAAAGAATGCCGCCACATCCTCCGACGACTCCTCGGCAAAGACTTCCTCAGTCCGGAAACCGGCTTCTCCTTCCCCGCCAAAAGGCCATGCAACCCAGAACACCGGATGGGGAAATTCCACCGGGGGCTTGCCGGTTTTACCCGCGAGTAAACCGTTGAGCCAGTTTTCCAGTACCTCCCGGTCGTTGCCGTTTCGGAGAGATTGCGCCTTCCGGCGGCGAAGATTCTCCTGACACTTGAGCAGCACTTCCTGAATTTGCATCAGCTTTACGGGCTTGAGCAGATAATCCACCACTCCGCTGCGGAGAGCACTCCGCATATACTCGTAATCGTCATGGCCGCTCAGAATCACCACCTGAATCTCCGGGAAAGCCTCGTTTACCTTGTCCGCCAGCTCCAGACCCGTCTGATAGGGCATTCGAATGTCGCTGATCAATATATCAACGGACTTTTCCTGCAAAATCCCCCATGCCTCTTGGGCCGAGTGGGCTATCAGCGTCTCTTGAATTCCTAACTGGTTTTCCCTGTCAATCATCTCTATCTTTCGTCGCATGGCTGTGCACAAAAGGGGATCATCATCCACTACCATCACTGTAAGCATCTGCATCCTCCGCTTTTCTGTCAAACTCTCCGTCTTACTTGGTCAACACCGGCGAAAAGCACACCCGTTATAAGACAGCTTTTTGCGTTTACCTTTTCTAAAAAACTGCTATAATGTTTGTAAAATAAACATACTGGTATACTTTCCCTCCCGACTCCTCAGTACCAAACGATCATTGGAATGAGAAAAAATCTGAAGTCGATCATTGATATTATCCAGCCCAATTCCATGCTCTTTCTGATGACGCAAAGCTATGGCATCATAGGGCTGAGAGAATTTTTGATTCATCTCCTCTACTTGTTTCAGACTCATTCCCCTGCCGTTATCCCGTACACGAAGAATCATTCGATCCCCCATCTTGCGGGCCGTGATGATAATTTGCCTTTTCTCCTCCGGAGCCATCCCGGTAAACCCATGCTCAAAGGAATTCTCCACAATAGGCTGAAGCAAAAAGCGGGGAATAATGATCTGCCGAAGCTCCTCCGGGACATGAATCCGCAGCTCCACGCTGTCTCCATACCGGCACTTCTCCAGGTTCACGTAATTAATCACATGCTCCAGTTCCTTCTCCAAAGGAAGCTCTGTGCTCGTCATGGTGTTATAGCGGATCATCTGGGCAAAGTCGCAAATGTAATCCGCCGTTTCAAGCTCTCCGTCCAAAGTCAGCTTTCCGGCAAACATGTCCAAGGTGTTGTAGATAAAGTGAGGATTGATTTGAAGCAGAAGAGCCTTTAACTGAGCGTCTTTATATGCGGTTTCCTTTTGGATATTCTCCTGCATTAAGACGCGCATTCTGCCCAAGACACGGTTGAATTGATCTCCAATCACTCCAATTTCATCCTGACGTTCCACCGCTAACTCCCCGTTGAAACCGGATTCGGCAATGCGCTCCATCTCGTCTCCATACCTCTGAAGACGAGAGTTGATGGAGCGAATCATGGAAAAGAACAGAGACAAAAACAGTAGCGAAAGAAATCCCACGAAGATTAAGATGAGCAGAGAACTCTGCTGCAAATATCCGTGTTCCGACACTGACAGCGCCACACCCACGCGCAGAGGAACCCTCTGAATCTCGGTGGAAAAATACCGCACAGATTCATGATAACCTGCGGTTTGCGGGAAACGGAAATCAGAATTCAGAGTTACATTGCTGAGTTTAGGTCGGTTTTCCTCATCCAGTAGGAATAGGGCCACACCATTCTGTTGCGGCATTCCGAACTCCGGGAACAACTCGTCCACTTGCATTTTGGCCAAAAGATACCCCTCATTTTTATATACCGAGGAAACAATGGGACAAAGGTAGTACAACACATCTTTTCCGTCTATCTCCGCATGATACCAAGTGGCTTCCCTTCCGTTCTCCAACAGCTCTGTGGGAATACTCTTCGGAACAGAATCATAATGGTACACTGCGCTGTAGCCCTCCGGGATGGTAGTGTTTTTCGTCAGTAAATAGACGCGTTCCAGAGGCGGTGACACCGCATTGCTCGCTCCCTGCAGCAACGGCATCACAGTTTGCGTGTACTCCTCGTGAGAGACGGCGCCATTGTAATCGTGAGACAGAAAAGCAATCAGATTTTGATTGCAGGACAACACCTGCATCAGCATTTCCACATGATCCATTTTTTCGTTCACATCACTGACTACCATGTTCAGCATATATTGCCCATCCTGCGCCAGCTGATGTTCATAGTGCGACGCAACCGAGGCAAAACTGAACACCGACAGCAAGGTAAACGGTAGAGCGATGAGCCCCAAAAATCCAAGGACCATTTTGTGCGCTAGTTTCATCCGACTCAGCCACTGTTTCACTTTTTTCTCCTTTCCTATCATCAAAAAACCGGTATTAAAATCTCAAACTCAGTTTTTATAAAATTTACATAAAAAACCTCTGGACATTTTGAGATTATTGGCTTATTATGATATAGTATAACAAGTATAGCAAAAAATGTCAATTTTTCCTATCGACTCGTAGTCGACACAGCTATACTCCAAAAGAAAGGAATTGCCATGGATACTCCACACAACGATAAACAGCGCAAAAACTTATTTCCCTATAAGCTTGCTCAAACGCTTGTCGGATTGATTGCCGTATGTTTTCTTATTTTCTGTATTCGCTCACCCTCAACTCCCGGTCCCTCTCCCTTTCAGACGACATCCTCCGAGAAAGAAACCGCTTTGAAATGGATTTTCATAACACCTTATGGCGAGACGGATTCCTCCTATGCTGACCTGTTTCTCTCCCAAGAGGATTGCACCGAATTGGCCGGAACACCTGTGGAACTCTCCTTTTGCACCATTGAAAAATATTTGAACATGACAGCATCGGGAATCTCTGCAGATGTGGTCACCTGTTGGTACACCGATTCCAACTTTAAACGATTGGAAACAACCGGAACTACCTGGGCTCTGCAGGACTTGCTGAACAAGGAAATTCCCGGCTTTACCCTGCCCGAAAACTTTATCCGGTGGTGCGGAAATTTTCAGGGAGATGTTTACGCCTATCCGCATACCGGAACCATTCTCTCTGAGGATACCTCTACCAAGTCTGCCGCCGCTATGATTGGTCGCAAGGACATTCTGGAAAAATCCACTGGGATAGTCAGCAGCCCCTGTCCAAAGCGTATTGCTTGGAACAGCTAAAAGCCGTTCGGAAAGCCTATCCGGAGTTGATTCCCTGCTACATGGAGCTTCCCAGTCTTCAACAGATGTTTGGCGTCACCACCGATACCGGCACTGCGTGGGAGGATCCTTTTTTTCACCCCGGTACTTTGGAGTCACTGGAGTTTATGAACACCCTGTTCCGTGAGCGACTGCTTTCCCGCGATGTGTTCACCCTCAGTCAAGAGTCACTGCTCAGACAGCTGCAAAACGGCGAGATCTTTTTGGCGGCTTCCCCCTCGCTGGGCAAGCTGCTCTCCCAGCTCCCGGAAAGCCACCCAATTTGGGAACAATATGAAATCCTCTCGCCCATCCTCTCGGATTCCGGACGGGAACCGGCACTCAGCAACAATTTCGAGGAACAATACGTCTCCACCTTGTTTGTTAAAAGCAGCACACAAAGCCAATTCCAAGCCAGACTGTTGGCAGCATTTTATCTGCAAAACATGGAGCCTTCTCCCGAACAGAAGAATGCTTTGGAGCGCTCCGGGCTTGGAGATTTGCTCAAGAATGCAGAACCGATGAAATCTATCGGCATTGACAGCCCGTACACTGTTCCGATCATTCACTATGAAATCCTGTTTTCCCTCTACTCTAACACACGTCTGGCTACAGCAGACGAACGAAAACAGAAATTTCTGGAAAATCAGATCGTGAATTTGGTGGAGGATTGTTCTGCCGATGAAATCGCGCCGACCTACGCTCGTTTGGTCAGTGAGTTGCAAAGAGGAGACTATAAGTTGCTGGACACCTGGAAAAAGCAGCAGTACCAAAAAGCGATATCTATTTTGCAGGAGTGAACCTGATTTTTTCGAATTCTCTTGCCGGGAAATGATTTTTCAGATAAAAAGTGCGCCTTCCAACGGCTGATGCTGATGAAAGGCGCGCTTTCGTTATCCCTGCTTCCCGCGCAAGAACCTTGGCCTTTTCACATTGGTTCCTTAGTTAAGAGATATTAAGAGAGAAACACATCTGCTTTTTAGGAGATGCTCTTCTGGTCGTGAAGCCCCTGAACACTATGTTCCATCTCTCCCTTAACGGGCATAATGGGTGCGGGATTTCCAAAGGTGGTATTGGGGAAACGGATGGGCGCTGCCCACTTCACCGCATTGATAATCACCTTTTGAATTTCCGGCTGATGATAGATGGGGAACACCTCATGGCCCGGACGGAAGTAGAAAATCTTTCCTTTTCCGCGATGCCAGCAGCAACCGCTACGGAACACTTCTCCGCCTTCGAACCAGCTGATAAACACCTGCTCGTCCGGCTGGGGAATATCAAAGCGCTCACCGTACATCTCCTCGTGCGGAATTATAATTTTCTCGTCCAGACCGTCTACAATGGGATGGCTGGGATCTACAACCCAAAGGATTTCCTTCTCGCCGTCCTCACGCCACTTCAATTTCCAAGAATCCGTTCCGCACAGCTTCCGGAAGATTTTAGAGGCATGGCCGGAATGAAGAACGATAAGGCCCATTCCTTCCAGAACACGATTGTAAACGCGATCTACAATCTCATCCGACACTTCCTGATGAGCCATGTGACCCCACCAAATCAACACATCCGTATTGTCTACAACCTCCTGAGTCAGTCCGTGTTCCGGCTCTCGCAGCGTGGCGGTTTTCACATCCATACCGGCTTCTTTCAGAAAGTCTGCGATGCAGCCGTGAATTCCCTTGGGGTACACCTCAGCCACTTCCGGGAATTGAACCTCATGGAGGTATTCGTTCCAAACAGTTACTCGAATTGCCATTTTAAAAAAACTCCTCTCATATAATGAATTAATCACAGGGTAGCCATTTTTCTTCTTCCGCAGAGCGGATAATTACGTCCAATGCATGCTGAATGCGGCAGCCGTCTTGAATGGTGGCAGCCATGCCATCGCTGCACCCGTTGAGAATATCTGCAAAAGACTGCATCTGATCGCACTGGAAACGCTGGGGAATGGGAAGCTTTGTGTAGATTCCGGACCTGTCATAGGGGTAGCCAAAGCAGACCTCTAATTCATCTACACCGGGAGTAACATCCAAGCTGTACACCAAGCCGCCCTTGCTCCCGTATATTTCCATGCGCTGGTAATTTCCTCTGCCATAGGCAAATCGGGTGACAGAGAAATTTGCCGAGGTCTTTCCATCCATCTCCATCAAGTAATGGCAGAAGTCATCTACATCTACCGGACCGTATCCTTCGCCCTCTTCCAGACGGCGCTGGGTCACATAAGTATCCGTATGTCCCACAGCCTTCCGGTAATTTTTACCGGTGACAAAACTTACCAAATCCAGAGCGTGACAACCCAAATCGCCCAGTGCGCCGGTTCCGGTCAGCTTTTTTTGGTATCTCCAAGAACGGGGCAAATCATAGGAAGGACCGCCGCCTCCCTGCAGATACTGCATGTAAACGTGATAAATGTCGCCTAACATTCCCTTCTCCACCAATTCCTTGGCGTAGCGGGCAGCAGCCTTAAAGCGGTAGGAAAAGCACACCATATTGGGAATCCCTTTTTCCTGTGCGGCTTTGGCCAAGATGTCGGCCTCCTCCGCTGTTAAGGTGACAGGCTTCTCCAAGCAAAACGGTTTTCCGGCTTCAATAGCTGCCTTGGCCACTTCGAAGTGGGCGTTGTTGGAAGTGGAAATGTCAATCACATCCACATCCGGGCAGGCAATCAAATCGTGATAATCCGCAAAGCAGTGATCTTCTCGAATACCGTATGTATTTCTGGCGTACTCCATGCGCTCAGGCTTAAGATCGCACACGGCCACAAGTTCCAGATCCGGGCTTTTGTGAATTCCGGGAAGGTGAACGCCTCGAGAAATTCCACCAATGCCTACACTTCCCACGCGAAATACTTTTTTCTCCATGAAACTCCTCCAACACTATCTGTTGTTCTCCATATTTGATTTCTTGAATTTTCGATGAAAGCAAGGCAAGACCTGAAGGCCGGAACAGCCTTCAGGTCCTGCTCGAAAGCTTTCCTAAAATCTCAACAAATCAATATTTGTCCATTAGGCCGCGTTATTGTAACCATCCAGAGCTTCCTGATAAATCTCCATTAAACGCTCCAGGCCCATTTGGTTCAACTGATCCACATAGGCATCCCACTGCTCGTCGATGCCGCCGTTGACAATCCAGCTAGCCCAGGTCTCGTTAACATACTTGTAAATGTCCACCGTCAGAGAAGAAATCTCTTCGGACTGTTCAGCGGTGTAGTTCACAACAGGATAGGGCTTTGCCACAAATTCCTTCATCATCTCGTCTTCCTTCAATTTAGCGCCGTCGCCGCTATCCTCAGGAAGAGTGATCTTCGCTTCAAACTCGGGGGTCACATACTTCGGACCGTAGTCGCGAGGAGTAATCTCCCAGTACCACTGGTCACCGTTCTTCCCTTCAGGAGGATCCAAGAAGGTAATGTTGCCGTCCTCGTCCTTATTCAACGCCACACCGTAGGGGCCCCAGTAAGACTGGACAGAAATGTCATCGGTAGAGAAGTAATCCGCCCAACGCATAGCCACTTCGGGATGCTCACAAGCGGTGGTAATGGTATACTCGTTGCGATGATAAATGATGATTTCATCGTTGCCGCGGATGTAGCGGTCGCCGTTAGGACCGGCCAGCGGAAGCATCGGAACATATTCGTCCGAATGAGGCTGAGTAGCAGAGGAGGTTTCCCAAGCGATACCGGTACCTACCAGAGATACATCTGCGTTTTTCCATTTTGCGTCGGACATGGAACCATCCTGCGTGATGAACTCCGGATCCATAATGCCTTCTGCGTATAACTTATGGAAGAAAGCAACTGCTTCCTTATAGCGCTCGTCAGCCGGAATGAAAACAGGCTTCAGCGTCTCCTGATCCAAAGCCAGGAAGTTCTCCTGGATGCTGTCCGTGAGGCCCCAGGGGTTGATGTAGCGGATCCAGTCAAACAAACCATTCTTAGCGCTGCCGGTCAGAGGAATCTCGTCGTTCGGATCACCGTTGCCGTTGGCGTCCTGCTCCTTAAAGGCCTTCAGCACTTCGTACCACTCGTCCACGGTGGTGGGGATTTCCAGGCCCAAACGATCCAGCCATGCCTTGTTGATAAAGGGCGTATCGCAGCCCTTCGGACGCAGAGGCTTCTTACCGGGCAGAGTATAGATATGGCCGTCCGGATTGGTAACCATCTGACGCATAGTGGGCTCTGCCTCCCAAGCCGCCTTGATGTTGGGGCAATACTTTTCTACATATTCTTCCAGCGGAATGAACATGTCAAGGTTGGTGGCAATGTCATTATCCTTCAGAGCATTGTCTCCGAAGAATACGTCGGGCAAATCACCGCTGGCCAGCAAGAGCGACTTCTGCTCACCCCAGTCCGCATCGCCTGCGTACTGCCAGTTGATCTTGACGTTGGTGTCCTTTTCCATCTGCTGGAACATGACGTTGTCTTTAAAATCCATCGTATTGGCGCCTTTGACGTAAAGGAAAGTTAACTCCACGGGTTCTTTGACAATAGGCAAGCCCGTTTCATTGAAGTTATCGTCCCCTGTTGCAACCTCACCTGAAGTGCCGCCACTTGTCTGTTCCTTACTGCTAGAGCTGCTGTTGCCACCGCCGCCACAGCCTGCCAGCATGGAGGTAACCAGGGCCAAACAAATCAGGCTTTTTCCTAGCTTTGTCCACTTTTCTTTCATGTTTGCATCTCCTCACTATAGGATTTTTTATTTGACGGTGAAATCCTCAGGGTATATTCCCAAGGTAACGTCACAGAGTAATTTGGGGAGAAAACTCACCCCTTGATTGCGCCGATCATTACGCCCTGACTGAAATATTTCTGTACAAAGGGATACATGCACATAATCGGCACGGTGGTAATGATGATAACGGCGTATTTCATCAAATTTGCCAAACGCATGGCCTCCTGAGCAGCCAGGCCGTCACCGGCACCCACCAAAGACTGGTTCGAGATCAGGATATTTCTCACCACCAGCTGCAGCGGTTTTAAGTTCTCGTTGCGTATGTAAACCAGAGCATTAAAGTAAGAGTTCCACTGCGCCACGGCAATGTAAAGAGCAATTACAGCGATTACGGCTTTGGAGAGGGGAAGAGCGATGGAGAAAAAGAATCGCAGGTTCCCACAGCCGTCAATCTGTGCTGCATCCAACAAATCCTTTGGCAAGCTGGAGTCAAAAAATGTTCTGGCCACAATCATGTTATACACCATTACGGAGAAAGGCAAAACCATAACCCAGAATGTGTCATATAAATGAAAATCTCGAATGGTGAAGTAAGTAGGAATCAAGCCGCCGTTAAAGAACATCGTGAATATGAAATAAAACGTGATTAACTTGCGTCCTACCAGATCTCTGCGAGACAGAGAGTATGCTGCAGAGATGTTGACAATCAGGCCGATGGCTGTTCCCACTACCGTGTAAAGGATGGTGTTCCAATAACCCATCCAGATATTCCCGTGACGCAACAGCTCTTTATATCCGTCCAGCGTGAACTGGCTGGGCCAGAACCACACGTTGCCGTTAGACACTTCAGAAGGGTTACTAAAAGACGCAATGATGATAAAGTAGAGAGGATACGCAATCAGCAGCAAGATCAAGCCGCAGATTCCGTACAGAATAATGTTGAAAACAACATCTGCCTTGCTCACTTTTTGTGATTTATGTATTGTTTGTGCGCTCATAATGCATCCGCCTCTTTTCGCTAAAAATTTTCAGTCCGTACATTCTCCGCTTACCACAAACTTGTGTCTCCAAGTTTTTTGGAAAATCCGTTGACCAGAAGTAACAATACAAAGTTAATAACGGTGTTGAACAGGTTTACTGCCGCAGAAAGGCTGTACTGATTGCTGATCATACCGATTTTGTATACATACGTGGAGATTACTTCGCTGATACTGGTGTTCAACGGGTTCTGCATGAGATACACCTTTTCGAATCCCAGATTCATCACATTGCCTGCACGCATAATCAGCAGGATCACTGCAGTAGGAATCAGGAAAGGCACATCAATGTGCCACAACCGTTGGATCTTGCTGGCACCATCCACCGTTGCCGCCTCGTACAAAGAGGGATCCACCGCTGCCAGCGCCGCAATGTAGATAATGCTGTCCCAACCTGCGTGTTGCCACACATCACTCCACACATAGACGTGCTGAAAGGCGCTCGCCTCTCCCATGATGTTGACCGGATTCTGAACGCCAAGCACCCGGGCCAGATTTCCGTAGATTCCGTTGCTGGGGGAAAGAAGGATTAACATTATGCCCACCATAACCACTGTGGAAATAAAGTGGGGCAGATAGGTCACCACTTGCAAAACCTGCTTGAAGCGTTTCACACGGATCTGGTTGACCATCAGAGCTAAAATAATAGGGAACGGAAAGCCTGCAATCAAGCTATACAAGCTCAAGCTCACCGTATTCCAAATCAGGTTTTTAGATTGGAATGAGTTAAAGAATTTTTGAAAATTCGCAAGTCCCACCCAAGGGCTTCCCTGAATTCCCTGTGAAGGAGAAAAATCCCTGAACGCAATTTGCACGCCGTACATGGGCAAGTAGTTGAAGCAAAACAGCAACACGACCGCCGGAAGTAACAACAAGTACAATCCCCAATTTCGTTGAATCCCTCTGCCAGCTCGGTATAGCTTATACCGCCAACCCGACCGCTGTCTTCCCATTGGATTTTCTGTCATAACCCTCATCTTCCTTTCTCCATTATCTCTGACAAAGCTTTCACTTGTCAAATTGGATGTTGTGGCAATATTATAAAGCGTAAGCCCTGCAAACAAAATGGCTGAATTTATGATTGTTTACCACTTTTTATCTACTTTCACCCGATATTTATTCGAATTTGATAAAAGTCTTTCAAAAGGAGTACCTTTTCCGCCCGGAAGCACTCGTTTTTCGCCTGTATTTTTAACCGTCAAAAGCCATCGGCTGAGTCAGAGATTTGATCCTTACTTTTTCTTTTTGTACAACTACAGCATTTCCGTTTTTTCTTTCTTGATATAAAGGGGTCCTTTCCCGCGTCAACGTCAGCAAAAAAGATGGCTTTCGGTTGAGAATTTTGCTTCCGCGAAACAACAGCTCCCCCTTGTGTAAAGCCGGAAGATAGACAAAAGAAGAATATGGTTTTAAGTGAGGACTCAACCAATGGTCGGTTGTTTTGCTCTTTGCTTTTTGCTATTGTAAGGATGAATTTAACACTGACGGAGCGCTTCATTACGTAGCTACCCAACCTATGGGGAAATAGGTGTGTAAAAACAGACAGTAAAAGACAGCCGTGTTCCCTTCAAGGCAAGGGAATACGGCTGTCTGGTTGAATTTATGGATTCTAAAGAAGATTTTTATTCGAAAACAGGTACACGTTTTACCACGCCACCGTCCATGGCAGATTGGTGAGCGCAGATTCCTACACCGGTCCAGTAGGCGCCGTCAATATCGCTGGGAACTGGGGTTCGATCTTCCAGAATGCTTCGGACAAACTCGTGGACTAGATGAGGATGAGAACCACCATGGCCACCGCCTTGCAGGAACGATAGATGGGGATTGCTGTCATCATACACTGTTTGTTTGGTGAAGCGCCCAATTTCCGCCGGTAAACGATCTGCATAGTCGGGGATTTGGATACGTTCTTCCGTCACAAGGCCGCCTCGACCGTAATCGTTCATAACATGTTCAGCATTTGCACCAAGCGCCATGGAGAACAGTACCGGTTGTTCCGATTCTAACTGCTGCCATTCAAAGCTTTTTCGTTCACCATATATGTTGAAGCTTTCAGTGTAGCCTCGGGCTACGTGGTAGAGGAACCGAGCCATTTCAATGCTTACATCACTGTCTTTTAGGGAGATCAGAGCTGACTCAAAGGCATATGGACAACCATAGGGAGCTTCCACTTCTTTACGTACTTTGCCGGAGCCCTTGCAATATACGGTTTCCGGACGCTTGCCCAGCAACATCAGGCAAGGCGCTACCGCGTGGGTAGGATGCATCAGCGGAGGAAAGCCCAACCAGTAGTCCGGCCATCCTTCCATATCTTGATAATGCGCGCAGCGCATGAACTGTATTCTGCCCAGCTCTCCTTTTTCGTAAAGGTTCTTCACATACAGAAACTCTCGACCATAGACGGAGGTCTCCATAAACATATAGTGTTTCCCGCTTCTTTTTCGAGCATCGATGACTTGGTACAATTCATCGATACTCATTCCCATCGGAATGGTACAGGCACAGTGCTTTCCAGCGTTCATCACCTGTATAGATAGGGGAGCATGAGTAGCAGGCGGTGTTACCAGATGGACGGCGTCGATGGTTTTATCTTCCAACATGGCATTAAAGTCCGTCAAGCGTTCTTCCAGAAGAAACTTATCGCCAACCGTATTCAGCAGTTTTTCATTCGTATCCACTAACACCAAAGAATCTACGTCCGGGTGTTTCAGATAGATGGGTATAAATTCCGCGCCGAAGGAGACTCCTACGAGCGCCACTCTTAATTTACCGTTTTTCATGTTGTATCCCTCCTAGGATTCTTTGAAACGATCATACAGTGTATCCGAAAAAAAGTCTATGGAGAGAATGAAAATAGTATGGAATAAACGAAACTATTTATTGAATTATTGTCTGGCTCCTTTTAGGCAGACATATCATAAGATCATTTTACTGAAAAAGGCAGATGTTCAACCATGGATATAAAACAAACCGATCTCTACTGGTTTCGGTTAAACGAGGAGATTCGCGTGGAGGATGTCGATAAGTTTAGCGGCAATAATATGCATCCGGATAGAATGATGACGCAGTGGGTACTGGTGTTGATGATCAGCGGAGAACGCTCTTTCCGTGTTTACGGTGAGAATTACGTCGTTCATAGCGGTGAATTTTTCCTGTTGCCTCCTTACGTGCAGCATTGCGGGCTTCAATATGATAATCATGCAGCCTATTTTGCTCATTTTCAGGCAACAGGTATTCAGGTTCCACCGCCTGTAAAGGTAGATACCAATCATATTTTGCTTCCGTTACATGGACAGATTCCTCTGGAGCTGCCCTGCTTTGATCTGATGGAGTACGCGATTCAGCACCGAACATTGCCTTTTTCAAGCAAAAATTTTTTATCATCCCAAATTCAGGCGATTCTGTACCAGATTAGTTTCGCTGTGCAAAAAAGAGAGCTTTGGTGTAATTTGGAAAGCAGACTGGCCTACCGAATCTTACAATATATTGATGACAACAAAGACCAGCACTTGAAGAATCGGGATTATGAGGATACCTTTGGGAAAACATACAATCGTCTAAATACTATATTCCAAACAGTATATGGTATGACGATCAAACAAATGCAGGTAACCTTGCGTGTCAACCAGGCAAAGCGTATGCTCAGGTCCGGCTATACTATTTCTGAAACCAGTACAGCCTGTGGGTTTGAGGACTATTTCTACTTTTTGAAAGTGTTCAAAAACAAAACGGGGATGACACCATCCGAATATAAAAATTCCTGATCAAATCGGTAGTAACTGTGATTCCAATGGAAATTGTTTTATCAGCTGCCGATTTGGTTCTAAAAAACGTTGCATTGTACCCACGAATAATACACTTGTCCATTTTTTAGTCTTATTTCAGTTATAGGACGAAGAACCGAATTTGTCAAATACCGTACAGATTTTTCCGTAGCGGCTTACGCGTTCGGCAATTCTACGGTATCCACAATCGTATACCCAACTTTCTCCACGCGGGAGAACTCGATCGTCTGCACCTCGCCACAAAACGGCTCAAAGTTTTCTTCCAAATGCTGCGCGATTTTCCCAAGGTCTGCCTGCATATCCTGCAAAAGTGTTGTGTGCGGATACCACACATCTGCCTGCATGTAGTCGGGCAAGTCTTTCGCCCATTTTTCGGCGATCTTCCTTTGCATCGCTTCCAGCACCCCCTCTTTGCGCGGCGAAGCCACCACAATGCAGGAGGAAGCCAAAACCTCTATCTTGTCATAACACACTGGGAACACCTTGCAACTGGATAATATCTCCTTACAAGACGCGATGAACGCCGCCTCGTCTTCGCCGATATACGACACAAGCGTAATGTGCCCGTGCAGCGCTTTCACCGAGATGCCGAGTTTTTCTATTTTCCCTTGCAGCTTCAAAAATCGTGCTTTGGACTTCGGGTCGATCTTTGCAATCACGCATAGCATGAGAATCCCTCCCCAAACGATATATTTGAAATATATCATGCCGTTTCCTTTGTGTCAAGGAGAATAACCGTTCCGCTTTTTGGCTATTCTGTATACAAAAAGACCTCTGTCAAACGACAGAGGTCTTTTTTCATGGGGTGGAAGATGGGATTCGAACCCACGGTCTCCAGTGCCACAAACTGGCGCTTTAACCAGCTAAGCTACATCCACCATATGGCGCGCCAAAAGGGACTCGAACCCCTGACCTACTGCTTAGAAGGCAGTTGCTCTATCCAGCTGAGCTATTGGCGCATATCTCTTTATGCCGCCCAAGGCAATCGTCCCTTTTCTGCGGGTTGGAGCGGGTGATGGGAATCGAACCCACACGACCAGCTTGGAAGGCTGGGATTCTAGCCATTGAACTACACCCGCATATTCTGCGACATTGATGATTATAGCACAGAAGGTTCCGTTCGTCAACCTGTTTTCTTCTATTTTTTCGCATATTTTTCGCGCCGGGCACCCTTTTTATTCCCGACGGCGGGAAGTTTTCAAATTTTGCTTTCGTGTGTGAAACCGTCACACAAATTTCCTTCCGCTTTCAAAAGAAAAATCGCGCAGAAAATTGACAATTCGTTGACAATGCGCGCCCTTTTGTGCTACGATAATACTGTTCGCCGAGACAAACTCCCGAACGATTTCCGCGGCGGAATGCCGCAAAAGAAAGGACCGTTTCAAATGAAGAAAATAACCGCTGTTTTGCTCGCCATGCTGCTGTGCATGACGGTATTTGCAGCCTGCGGCCAGAGCGGTGCCGCCTCCTCCGAGAGCACATCTTCCGAAAGCAGCGCTGAAGCCACGGCAGAGCCCACCGCCGAGCCTACGGCTGAACCGACCGCCGAACCCACCGAAGCGCCGGAAGCATTCACCCCCGCCACCTATGAAGTCGCTTCCCTCAAAGGCCCGACTACCATGGGCATGGTCAAGCTGATGCAGGACGCCGAAAACGGCGAGACCGCAAACACCTACAACGTCACGATGTACGGCACCGCAGACGAAATTACCGCCGGCATCGCGAATAAGACGATTGACATTGCAAACGTACCGTGCAACCTCGCTTCCGTGCTGTATAATAAGACCGAAGGCGGCATCAAGCTCCTCGACATCAACACGCTCGGCGTGCTCTACGTCGTTGAGACCGGCGAAAGCATCCAATCCGTTGAAGACCTCAAAGGCAAGACAATCTATTCCACCGGCAAGGGCACCACACCGGAGTTTGCGCTCAACTACATTCTGCGCGAAAACGGTATCGATCCCGAGACCGACGTGACCATCGAGTATAAATCCGAAGCGACCGAGGTCGCCGCAGCGCTTGCCGAGACTGATGACGCCATCGCTGTGCTGCCGCAGCCGTTCGTCACCACCGCTATGATGCAGAACGACAAGCTTCGCATCGCGCTCAGCCTCACCGATGAGTGGGATAAGCTCGATAACGGCAGTACGCTCGTCACCGGCGTCACGATCATCCGCACCGATGTGCTGGAGGAGAATCCCGCCGCCGTTGAAAAGTTCCTCGAAGAATACGAAGCTTCCATCAACTATACCGAGACGAATGCGGAAGACGCTGCAAAGCTCATCGCACAGTATGAGATCGTACCGAAGGAGCCCATTGCTTTAAAGGCTCTGCCCGGCTGCAACATCCACTTCATCAAGGGTGAAGAGATGAAGGAGAAGGCCTCCGGCTATTTACAGGTGCTCTTTGACGCCGACCCGAAGTCTGTTGGAGGAACGCTGCCCGATGACGCTTTCTACTACACGGAATAACCCCGCAAAGCAGAAAAAAGTGAAAACAAAGAAACAGAAAGCCATAGCCGCCACATGCGCTGTGGCTTTTTGGCTATTGGTGTGGCATGTCGTCAGCCTCTGCGTCGGCTCTGAGCTCGTGCTCGTCTCGCCCGTAAAGGTCGTACAAACGCTGTTCACGGTCATTTTCGACCCCGATTTTTTAAAGACCGTGTGGTATTCCGCTGCGCGCATTTTAGGCGGATTTTTCACCGCGCTCACGCTCGGCACGGTGCTCGGGTGGGTCGCCTCGCGGTTTTGGGTCGTTGAGACTCTCCTGCGCCCCATCACGGCCGTCATTAAAGCCACGCCGGTCGCGTCGTTCATCATTTTGGTGCTGCTGTGGTTTTCCGGAAAAAATTTGTCCGTCATCATCTCCATGCTGATGGTCTTTCCCGTCATTTACATGAATGTCTTAGAGGGCATCCGCAGCGCAGACAAAAAATTGCTCGAAATGGCGCAGGTTTTCAGGCTCTCAGTCAGCAAAAAGCTGCTTTACATCTACCTGCCCGCCGTCGCGCCGTTTTTCGTCTCCGCCTGCTCCGTGTCGCTCGGACTGTGTTGGAAAAGCGGCATCGCCGCCGAGGTCATCGGCACGCCGGACGGCTCCATCGGCGCGGTGTTTTATCAGGCCAAAATCTTTTTGCAGACAAGCGAGCTGCTTGCGTGGACGGTCGTCGTCGTCGCTGTCAGCGTCGCATTTGAAAAGCTTTTTATGCTTTTGCTGCGGTTGATCTTAAAAAAGCTCAAAATGGAGGACGTGTTAAATGGCAAGCGTGCATAATCTCATCATAAAGCGCGGTGAAGCGAAAATCCTCAAAAATTTCTCCGCCGAGTTTCCGGAGCACCAAGTCACCGCCGTTTCCGGGCGCTCCGGCTGCGGCAAAACCACGCTGCTCTCCGTCTTATTAAATCTTCTGCCTGCGGATTCCGGCGAAATTCATGGCTTTCAAAAGCCGAGCGCCGTGTTTCAGGAAGACCGGCTGCTGCCGTACCTCACCGCCGCCAAAAACATTTCCGTCGCCGCCGGGTGCACGGAAACGGCCGCAGAAAAAGCGCTTTTGCAGGTCGGGTTCGACCCCGAGGACCTCAAAAAGAACGCCGTGCAGCTCTCCGGCGGCATGGCAAGGCGCGTTTCCATCGTCCGCGCCATGCTGACAAGCGGTGACGCCGTCCTGCTCGACGAGCCGTTTAAAGGTCTCGACGACCAAACGCGCGAAAAAGTTGTGCAGTTCGTAAAAGAAAACCTCAAGAACCGCACCACGATCCTCGTCACCCACGATCCCCGCGATGCCAAAGATTTAAAAGCCGTCAAAATCATCGAGATGGAACCGGAAAAATGATTTGCGCACTGTCGTAAATCACCGCGCCGCAACGTTAAAAGTTTTTGATCCAACTTTTTTCAAAAAGTTGGTCGCTTTCCGCAGAAAGCGAATTTTTTTGCCTGCATAAAATCAGGAAAGGAGAGCAGACGGTCCAGTGGACTGCCTGCTCGTGGAAAACCCTATTAAGGGGTTTCCGATGGATTTGCATAGCAAATTCCTAAAATGCAACAAGCGAAACCCTGCATTCTCATCTTTCAAAGAAAAAGAATGCAGGGCTTTTTATTGTATCTATTTCTATTTTAAATTGCCACACAATACATCAAAAAAGTTTCTTAGAAAGGAACAAATTCAGCTCGTCATCGTTCACGCACGGCGCATATTGGTCCCACACGCGGCCCTCATACCACACGCCGGAGCCGTCCGGCACGTACCCGCGCAGCACGTACATGCGCTGCGCCGCACCGTAGCCGCTATGCAGACCAACGCCCAGACACACCGTGTCCGAGGTCTCCGCCGCCAGCTCTTCCACCGCGTCCATCAGCGCCGAGCCGACGCCCCGGCCGCGCACACGCTCCAGCACCGCAAAATCGACGATATACGGCCATCCCGTGCCCGCAAACGGCCCGCCCGGTTCTTTATACAAGTTTACATACCCCACCGGCTTGCCATCGAGTTCCGCACACAGCGGGATGCACGCGCTCGCTGCAAAATCGCGCATACGCGTCTCAAATTTCTCCGTCGTCGTGCCCCAGCCCTGCGCTTGCTCCTCAAGAGCAAGCTGCGGCCCGTCTTCTTCACGCAAAAGGCGGATCAAAATCTCGCCACCCTTGATTTTCACCGTTTTCGGCGCAAAAATCACTTTTTCCTCCATGTTATCTCCTCCATAACGGCTAAAGCGCCGTTTTCCTTTCGGTTTACATAACACTTGCGCACTTACAATTTCTTTTCCATCACAAGGCTTCGCACCGTCATGCCGGCGCTTTCATAAAACCGCATCGCCGACTTATTAAACGACCACACCATCAGCTCCAAAGATTCCGCACCGCGGCGCTTCGCTTCCGCCTCGCTCGCATACAGCAGCGCCGTGCCGATGCCCATGCCCTGTGCCTGCGGCAACACGGCCAGCTCCTCCATAACCGCCCGCACACGCGGCAAAGTAACCGCATCCCCGGCATTTCCCCGCATCACCGTGCGGGCAAGCCCTAAAATTTTGCCGTCTCGCACCGCACACAGCATGATTTCGTGCGGGTCATCGCACATTTTGAAAAATTCGTCTTCGCCGAGCGGGGTATTCGTCTTCCTGTAAATATCCGGGCGATTTTCTTGGTGCAGCGCATGCACAAACGCAAAAATTTCCGCCGCCTGCGCGTAATCATCACGTCCAAGTGTGCGGATTTCAAAGTTTTCAACGTTCTTCGGCATAGCTTCTCCTCTCCTGCGGCGGCGCATCGAGCGTGACCGAAATATTATCCTTGGGTATTCCCGTCTTCAACGCAATATTTTTCGTGATCTCCTGCGCAGTCTGCCGCCGCATACGCCCGTTCCCCGCCGGAAACAGCGAGATCGTGATTTTCACACCGCTCATCCGTTGTTCTGCCTCACCACACTCCACAGGTGCAATTTTCTCGTTCCTCATACAATTTTCGGAGAAAGCCAAGCAATTTTCTTCTATCAAAGAATATTCCTCTTCAAAATATGCGGGTAAAACCGAAATTTTCAGGTTTTTTTCAATTCCCGTCACCGTCACGTCCCGCACAGCCTGCACGTCCTCGTCTTTCCACGCGCCCAAAAATTCGATCCGCACCATAATCAGCATTCCTCCGCATCATTCAAACATGGCACAAACGCCCTGTAACTGTGTTACCAATTGTCAACGTATTTTCCTCGCAGCCCCAATTTCTTTATTATTATACTTTGGACAAAACCGCATTTTAAAAGTGCTATCGTTTTCAATATAACAAAAAACAGGATACACATTTGTGTATCCTGTAGGTTTCATATACCCTGAAAACTGAA